>OLSG01000064.1_pt1 | contig 127412 bp, 106 predicted proteins | sample 1673041 | NCBI WGS metagenome assembly OLSG01 (sample SAMEA3136749, study PRJEB25190) | human gut metagenome | reverse complement strand
GCGAGGTGGCCGAGGGGGTGCCGCGCGCAGTTCATTGAAGTGCATAGAAAAATGAGACGACCCGCGTCGAGCCCTGCACTTCAATGTTGTCTGAGCACGACACCCCCTCGGCCACCTCGCGCCCGGAGGGATGGAAAGGCAAGAAGGAGCGCTATTTCCCCTGCGCCTGCACGGCGGTGATGGCCACCACGCCCACGATGTCGTCGGCCGAGCAGCCGCGCGACAGGTCGTTCACCGGGGCGGCGATACCCTGCAGGATGGGGCCGAGCGCCTCGGCCTTCGCCAAGCGCTGCACCAGCTTGTAGCCGATGTTGCCCGCATCGATGTCCGGGAACACGAGTACGTTGGCGCGACCCGCGACAGGAGAGGCCGGCGCCTTCGCCGCGCCGATATCGGGAACGATGGCGGCGTCCAGCTGCAGCTCGCCGTCTACCGCGAGTTCGGGCACGAGCTCCTTCACCTTGGCCGTCGCGCGCACCACCTTGTCGGAATCGTCGTTTTTGGCCGAGCCGTAGGAGGAATGCGACAGCATGGCGATGACCGGCTCGGCATCGGCGAACAGCGACCGCCACGCCGCCTCGGCGTTGATGGCGATCTGGGCCAGGCGATCGGCGTCGGGCTGCACTTCCAGGCCGCAGTCGGAGAAGATGAAGGTGCCGTGGTGGCCCAAGTCGCAGTCGGGAACGTTCATGACGAAGAACGAGCTCACCATCTGCGCGCCAGGAGCGGTCTTCAGGATCTGCAGGGCCGGGCGCAGCACGTCGCCGGTGGAGTGGCAGGCGCCCGAGACGAGGCCGTCCGCTTCGCCCATCTTCACCATCATCATGCCGAAGTACAGCTCGTTGTCCATAAGCTCGAGGGCTTGCTCGAGCGTCATGCCCTTCGCCGCGCGCAGCTCGGCCAGCTTCTCGGCATAGGGCTCGCGCAGCTCGGAGGTGCGGAAGTCGACGATGCGGGCGCCCTCCAAGTTGCAGCCGGCAGCGGTGATGTCGTCGGCGTCGCCCAAGACGATGAGGTCGGCGATGCCCTCGGCGAGAATCGCCTCGGCGGCCTTGAGGGTGCGGATGTCGTTGCCCTCGGGAAGCACGATGGTCTTCTTGTCGGCCTTCGCGCGGGCGATCATGGAATCGAGGAACTGGCTCACGGGAACGTCCTTTCTCACGGGTATCCTGCCCTCATGATAGAGCACGGGCCGTCGCCCCGCACGGCGCGACCGTGCGGCAGGTTCATTTATTCGGTTTGTATGGGGTTTGGAGGCCATCGGATGCGGGCTGGGTACAATATCCTCCGAACGACGCCGCCCGAGCGCCGGCGCCCCATTCGCATCAACGAGTACGAGGGAGAGAACCCGTTATGGCCGTTAATTACGCCGATTTCCGCGATATCGCCATCGAAGACTACGACGCCGTCGTTGTCGGCTCCGGTTTTGCCGGGGCTGTCAGTGCCCGGCAGCTTGCCGAAGAGGGCGGTCTTCGCGTGCTCGTCATCGAGAAGCGCGCGCACATCGCCGGCAACATGTACGACGAGTACGACGAGGCCGGGGTGCTCGTGCACCGCTACGGGCCGCACATCTTCCATACCAACGACCAGCGCGCCTACGACTATCTTGCCCGCTTCACCGAGTGGTCGAGCTACCAGCACCGGGTGCTTGCCGATTGGTATGGCACCTACATGCCCGTGCCCTTCAACAAGAACTCCATGGAAATTGCCTTCGGCGACGAGAAGGCGGCCCGGCTCATCGAGAAGCTCGTCGACACCTTCGGCGACGAGCGCAAGGTCACCATCAACGAGCTGCGCGCCCAGGAGGATCCGGAGCTTCAGGAGGTGGCGGACTTCGTCTACCAGAACGTGTTCCTCTACTATACCCAGAAGCAATGGGGCCTCACTCCCGAGGAAGTGGATCCCTCGGTGACCGCGCGCGTGCCCGTGTTCATCTCCCGGGACAACCGCTACTTCCAGGACGCCTTCCAGGGGATGCCGATCGATGGCTACACGCGCCTGTTCGAGAACCTGCTCGGCCACGAGAAGATCACCGTCTGCCTGGGCACCGAGGCGGAAAGCGTCTTCGATCTCGTCTTCGCCGGCCGCGAGGAAGACGCCCCCTTGGAGGCCATTCATATCAAGGGCGCGTCCTTCGAGGGACCCATCGTCTACACCGGCCCCCTCGACGAGCTGTTCTTGGGACGCTTCGGGCGCTTGCCCTACCGCTCCCTCGATTTTGTCTACGAGACCTTCGACGAGACCTACCATTTGCCCTGCGGCACCGTGAACTACACGGTGACCGAGGACTACACCCGCATCACCGAGTTCAAGTGGCTCACGGAGCAGACCGGCGACAAGACCACCATCATGCGCGAGTACTCCCGGGCCTACGAGGATCCGGCGACCCAGATTCCCTACTACGCCATCATCAACGATGACAACGACGCGCTCTACGCGCGCTACCGCCGCCTGACCGACGCGCTGCCGAACTTCCATCCGCTGGGGCGTCTGGCCGAGTACCGCTATTTCAACATGGACAAGGTGGTCGCCGACGCCCTGGCCGCATCCGAGAAGATCCTGACGGAGACGGCCGACGCCTAGGACGCCGCGCGAGGTGGAACGCCCGCGCACCGAGACCCCGACGAAGGAGGCGCTTTTGAAGACCATCACGTTCGCCGTGCCCTGCTACAACTCGACAGCCTATATGGATCATTGCGTGGAGACGCTGCTCGCCTGCGGCGAGGACATCGAGATCCTGCTCGTGGACGACGGGTCGACCAAGGACGACACGGCGGCCATTTGCGACCGCTGGCAGAACGAGCACCCCGACATTGTCCGCGCCATCCATCAGCCCAACAAGGGCCACGGCGGCGCGGTGAACACGGGGCTCGCGAACGCGAGCGGCTTCTACTTCAAGGTGGTCGACTCCGACGACTGGCTGGATCCCGCGGCGATGTTTCCGCTCATGGTGTATCTGCGCAGCCAGCTGGATGCGCCGGTGCCCTGCGACATGGTGGTGGCCAACTACGTCTACGACAAGGTGGACGAGGGGGAGCAGAAGGTCATGGGCTACGGCAACGTGCTGCCCGAGGGCTACGAGTTCGGCTGGGACGAGGTGGGAACCTTCCTGCCGAGTCAGTATTTGCTCATGCACTCGGTGTACTATCGCACCGAGATGCTGCGCAAAATGCACCTTGAGCTGCCCGAGCACACCTTCTACGTGGACAACATCTTCGTCTACGAGCCCTTGGTCTACGTGCGCACCATGCGCTACTTCAACGTGGACGCCTACCATTACTTCATCGGCCGCGAGGACCAGTCGGTCAACGAGAAGGTCATGATGGGCCGCATGGACCAGCAGCTGCGCGTCACACGGCAGATGATTGACAACGTGGACCCGCAGGCCGTGCGCAACCGCCATCTGCGCCACTACCTGCGCAACTACCTCTCCATGATGATGTGCATCTGCTCGGTGTTTCTGCGCATGCGCGGAGGCGAGACCGACGAGCAGGATCTGAAGGACATATGGGCCTATTTGAAGGAGCAAAACCCGTCGCTGTACCGCCGGGTCCGCTCCAACGCGCTGAATCTGGCCACGAATCTGCCCACGGAGGCCGGCGAGAAGATCGGACTCAAGGGCTACCAGATCGCCCAGAAAATCTTCAAGTTTAATTAACGTCGTGTGTTCGCGGTATAGAGCTCCAGAAGGCCGCGGAGGGCGAGGGTTTGGTCGACGGTGACGGCGTGCGCCATGAGCGCGGCGATGGTCTCGGCGTCTTGGCCCACGAGGATGACGGGGGTCGTGTAGCCGCAATCGGCCCAGATCATATCGATGAGGCCGTCGATGCGGGCCACCTCCCCCATGACGATGCCCGCCTGCATGGCCTCGACGGTGGTGCGGCCGAGCAGCGACTTGGGGGCTCGAAGCTCCACGGCGGCCAGCTGGGCGGCCCCGCGGGCCAGCGCCTGGGCGCCGAGCTTCATGCCTGGGGCGATGATGCCGCCGCGGAAGGCTCCCGTCTCGTCCAAAAGCTCGAAGGTGGTGGAGGTACCCAGATCGATGACGAGGGCCGGCGCGCCGTAGGTGCTCTTGGCGCCCACCATCTCGGCGACGCGGTCGGCGCCCACGGCCACAGGATCGGAGAAGTTCATCTTGAGGCCCGTCTTCAGGCCCGGGCCCACGGTGAGCGGGCGCGCGTCCGTGAGACGCCGCGCCGCGTCGGCCCATACGCCGGTGAGGGCCGGGATGACCGAGGCGATGATGGCCCCGTCCGCCAAAGGCGCGCTCTCGGGAAGGTCGATGGCGCCGGGCGCGCCTTCCTCGATGGGCGCCAGGCCGCGGGCGAGGGCGTCGAAGAAGCCGAGGACGCAGGCCACGGCGCCGTCGGCCGTCTCGTCGGGATCGGTGGGAACGGCCCACTGGGAGACGAGCCGCCCGTCAAGCGCCAGCCCGATTCTCGTCCTCGTGTTCCGTATGTCGATCGCCAAAACCAGCGCCATGCTCGCTCCTTCTGTCGCGTTTACTGACGTCTATTGTAAGGGAAGCTACTTGTAGTCCTCGACGTTTTTCGAGGAGGAGCCGGTGGTGTTGCCGGATTGGCGCAGCTCGAAGCCGAAGCGCACCGTGCCATCGCCGAAGCGCTCCTGCAAAGCGTCGGTGGCGGCGAGAAGGCTGCGGCGCTTCTTCTCGTCGCGGATGAGCGCTGCGCCTTGGGTCGCGTCTGCACGGTCGTCGCCTCCGAGGGCGGCCGCGTCGAAGAGCGTTTCCTGCACCGGCGCGCCGTCCTCCTCGAAATGGGTCACGGCCACGCCGAGCAGGCGCACCTTCATGCCCGGGGCCCACAGCTCCTGTGCCAGGCGGTGCGCCACGGGGGCGAACGCGATGTCGTCGTCGGTGGGAGCGGGAAGCGCGCACTGGGCCGAGCGGGTCGTGCGGTTGTCGTAACGCACCTTCACGGCCACGGTGCGACCTTTGAGCCCCTTTCGGCGCAGACGCCTTCCCACCTTCGCCGAAATAGTGGAAAGCGCCGCCTCGATGTCCTCGCGCGTCTCCAAATCGCGCGCATAGGTCACCTCGTTGGAGACCGACTTCACCTCGTCGTCCTCGGCCACTTCCGACCGATCTCGTCCCAGGGCCCTATCGCGCATCATCTCGCCGTTCTTCCCGAAGATCTTTCGCAGCAGGGCACCGTCGGCCCGGCCCATATCTCCCAAGGTGCGCACGCCGTGGGCAAGAAGCGTCTTCTCGGCGGCGGCGCCCACGCCGGAGAGCGTGCGCACGGGGAGCTTCTCCAGAAACGCCGCCTCGGTGCCGGGAAAGACCACGGTGAGCCCTCGGGGCTTGTCGCGGTCCGAGGCGATTTTCGCCACAGATTTGGAGGTGCCCACGCCGATGGAGCAGGTGACGCCGAGGGCGGCCACGCGCTCCTGGATGCGCTGGGCCACGAGAACCGGGTGCTCGGTGTTCACGGCGGTGGGGGTGACGTCCATGAAGGCCTCGTCGATGGAGACCTGCTGCACGTGGGGCGTCTCGTCCCTCAGGATGGCCATGATGGCGGCGGAAACCTTGCGGTAGCGGTGGAAGTTCCCGTGGGTCCAGATGGCATCAGGGCACAGCTCTCGCGCCAGCGACGAGGCCATGGCGCTGCGCACCCCGAAGGCGCGGGCCTCGTAGGAGCAGGTGGAGACGACTCCGTGGGCGTCCGCGTCGCCGCCGACGATGACGGGCTTGCCCCGCCAGGCCGGGTGATCCAGCTGCTCGACGGAGGCGAAGAAGGCGTCCAGGTCCACCAGCAGGATGGCCGGCCCTTCCCACGGTGGCAGACAAGCGCCGTTATCGCTCACTGGCCAGGAAGAACAGGGCCATGGTGCCGGGGCCCGAATGGGCACCGATGACCGGATCCACGTAGTTGATGAGAATGTCGGTGACGCCGAAGCGCTCGCGCACGAGGTCGGCCACGTACTCGGCGTCCTCGATGCAGTCGCCGTGGGTGATGAACACCGTCTGGTCGGCCACCGGCGCCGTGGCCGTCTGCTCCATGTGGTCGACGAGCGCCTTCAGCGATTTCTTGCGCCCGCGCACTTTCTCGAGCGGAATGAGGTGCCCCTCGTCGTCTACGTGCATGACCGGCTTGATGTTCAGAAGGGTGCCTGCCCAGGCGCTCGTGCGCGAGACGCGACCGCCGCGGAACAGGAACATGAGGTCATCCACCGTGAACCAGTGGGCCAGATGCAGCTTGTTGGCCTCCAGCCAGTCGCAAACCTCCTGGATGCCCTTGCCCTCTTCGCGCATTTTGGCGGCATACCAAACGAGCAGCCCCTCGCCAAGGGAGGCGGCCAGGGTGTCCACCGAAAGCACCGTGCGATCGGGGTAGGCGTCGGCCAGTTCCGCCAGCAAAAGGTCGATGGCCTGGTAGGTGCCGGAAAGCCCGCTGGAGAACCCGATGTAGAGCACGTCTTCGCCCGAGGCGAGAAGTCCTTCCAGAAGTTCGCGGGAATCCTTCAGGTTCGGCAGCGAGGTGGTGATGACCTTGCCCTCGCGCATCATGGTATAGAACTGCTTAAGGTCGGTTTTGTGCCCCTTGAGGTAGCTGTGGTGCTCCTCGCCGTCCACCATGAACGTTAAGGGGAGGATATGCAGGTCGAACTGGTCGATGACCTCCTCGGTGAGGTTGGAGGAGGAATCGGTGACGATAGCGAAGGCCATGGAGGGCTCCTTATCGGTAGGGGGCGGCGCGCGGCGCCCGAGTTGCGTTGGGGACATTCTAGCGCAAATTGGGTTCGTTGCACCGGCTGCGGCCAATGAAGCCTTTCCTGAGAAAAAGTTGTAACCATTGCCCCTGTTGCGCCCCCTTGCCGTATACTTTGCAAGATGCGCTCACAGACGCCTGGCGCCCCACCGGCGCGCAGGCCGTGACATAGAGGACGATTTCGAAGTGGAAGAGGGAAGCGCCGTGTCAAACAGCTACAAGGACACCATGAACCTGCCCGAGACCGATTTCCCCATGCGCGGGAACCTGCCGGCCCGCGAGCCGGAGCGGCTCGCCACATGGCAAGAGATGGACATCTACCGCCGCGTGCTGGAGAAGAACGCCGACGGCAAGCCCTTCGTGCTGCACGACGGGCCGCCCTACGCCAACGGCCCCATCCACATCGGTCACGCCTTCAACAAGATCCTGAAGGACTTCGTCGTCAAAAGCCATGCCCAGCGCGGGTACTTCACTCCCTACATCCCCGGATGGGACTGCCATGGCCAGCCCATCGAGCACATGGTTGAGGTGACGCTCGGGCCAGAGAAGATGGCCGAGATCTCCCAGGTGGAGCTGCGCCAACGCTGCCGCGAGTGGGCCGAGAAGTACGTCGACATCCAGCGCAACGGTTTCAAGCGCCTCGGCGTGAACGCCGACTGGGAACACCCCTACCTCACGTTCATTCCGAACTACGAGGCCGGCAACGTGGAGATCTTCAAGGATCTGTACCTGAAAGGCTCGGTCTACCGCGGCCGCAAGCCCATCCACTGGTGCACCCACTGCCATACGGCGCTCGCCGAAGCGGAGATCGAGTACTCCGACGAGGTGTCGCCTTCCATCTACGTGAAGTTCAAGCTGGACGCCATGCCCGGCGTGTTCGAGGCCTCCGGAGCCGAGGGCGACGCCTACCTGCTCATTTGGACGACCACCCCCTGGACGCTGCCGGCGAACACGGCGGTGTCGCTGGCGCCGGACGCCGACTACGTCATGGTCACGGTGGGCGGTGACAACCTCATCATGGCCAAGGAGCTGGTGGAAACCGTGGCCGAGGTGGCCGGCTGGGAGGACTATGATTTTGTGCGCGGCGCCGACGGCGAGCCGGTGGCGCTGACGGGCAAGCAGCTGTTCGGCCTCACCTACACCGCGCCCGTCCGCCGCGACATCAAAGGCACGGTCATCTACGGCGACCACGTCACCTTGGACACCGGCACCGGCGCCGTGCACACGGCCCCCGGCCACGGCCAGGACGACTACCTCGTGGCGCTGGAGTTCGACATCCCCATGCTCATGCCCGTGGACGACAACGGCGTGTTCACCGGCGAGGCGGGCCAGTTCGCCGGCCTTTCCACCGACGAGGCCAACCCGGTCATCATCGACTGGCTGCGCGAGCAGGGGACGCTGGTGGCCGAGAAGAAGATCAACCACTCCTACCCGCACTGCTGGCGCTGCCACGAGCCGGTCATCTTCCGCGCCACGGACCAGTGGTTCGTCTCCATGGACAAGAACGCCCTGCGCGAGGACGCCCTGCGCGCCATCAACTCGGAAGTGGAGTGGATTCCCGCTTGGGCCAAGAACCGCATCGGTGCCATGGTGGCCGACCGTCCCGACTGGTGCATCTCGCGCCAGCGCAGCTGGGGCGTGCCGATTCCCGTGTTCAAGTGCGCCAAGTGCGGCAACACCGTGGCCACGGCCGAAACCTTCGATGCGGTCATCGAGCTGTTCAACACCAAGGGCGCCGATGCCTGGTTCACCGAGGCTCCGAGCGAGTATCTGCCCCGCGGCACCAAGTGCGAGGTGTGCGGGGGCACCGAGCTCATCCCCGAAAAGGACATCCTGGACGTGTGGTGGGAGTCCGGCGTCTCGCACACGAGCGTCTGCCGCCATCGCGCCGAGACCGACGGCCTCACCTTCCCGGCCGACATGTACCTGGAGGGCTCCGACCAGCACCGCGGCTGGTTCCAGTCGTCGCTGCTCACCTCCATCGGCGCCTACGGCGTGCCTCCCTACAAGTCGGTCATGCACTGCGGCTTCACCGTGGACGAAGAGGGCCGCAAGATGTCGAAGTCGCTCGGCAACGGCATCGATCCGGAGGAGATGTGCAACAAGTTCGGCGCCGACGTGCTGCGCCTTTGGGTGTCGTCCTGCGACTACTCCCAGGACGTGTCCATCTCGGAGAACATCTTGAAGCAGGTCTCGGACGCCTACCGCCGTTTCCGCAACACCTTCCGCTTCCTGCTCGGCAACTTGAACGATTTCACGCCGGATGACTTCGTGGAGGACTGGGACGCGCTCGAGCCGCTCGACCAGTGGGCCCTCGTGCGCCTCTCGCAGCTGCTCGCCGATGTGGAGGCGTCTTATGAGTCTTACCGCTTCAACAGCGTCTACCGGGCCCTATACGATTACGTGAACGACATCTCCGCCGTGTACATGGACGTTACCAAGGATCGCCTGTACGCCGAGGCGCCGGCCTCGCCGCGCCGCCGGGCCGTGCAGACCGTGCTCATGAACATCCTGGAGGTGCTCGTGCGGGTCATGGCCCCCATCCTGTCGTTCACCACCGACGAGGTGTGGGAGTGCTACCCGCCGGCCTTCCGCGCCATCGAGGGCCGCGAGGCCTCGGTGCAGCTGGCCGGTTGGCCGTGCGCGCGCGACTTCGTGCCTTCTCTGCCTGCCGATGCGGGCGCGCAAGTGGCGACCATGGAGGAGATGATGGCCGTCCGCGAGGTGGTCACCAAGGCGCTGGAGGAGGCGCGAAACGAGAAGATCATCGGCAAGAGCCAGGAGGCGTCGCTTACCGTGACGGCCCCGGCGGCGCTGGTGGCCACGGCCGGCTCCTTCGACCCGGCGGTCTTCGAGGAGCTGTTCATTGTGGCCAAGGTGCAGTTCGTGGAAGGCGACGGCGACGAGATCACGGCGGCGGTCACGGTGGCCGAGGGCGAGAAGTGCCCGCGCTGCTGGAACATTCGCGAGCTGGGCGGCAACCCGAACCATCCGGATGTGTGCGAGCGCTGCGGGGACGCGCTGGACGCCATTCAGGGCGGGGCCGAGTAAGTGGCCGCCCCCGAGACGTTAACCATAGAGAAAGAGCAAGGGGAGGCCTCTGCCGTGGAGGAGAGGCTTCCCAGCCGGCGCAAGCGCAACGCCGCCATCTTCGTTCCTCTTGCCGCGCTGTGGCTTGTCCTCGATATCGCCACGAAAGCTTACTTCAACGGCTTCTCCGTGGGCCAGGTAGTGGCTGGTCCCTTTCTTGGTCTGGTGCAGTTCCGCCTGGTGCACAACACCGGTGCCGCCTGGGGTATGTTCGATGAATCGACCTTCGCCCTCGGGGTGATGTCGGTGCTCGTCTGCGTTGCGCTCACGGTGTATTTGTTCACGGCCGGCAAGCGCGCCGGCGTTATGGAGACGGTGGGGATCGCGCTGATTGTGGCCGGCGGCTTGGGTAACGCGCTCGACCGCTTCACGTTGGGCTACGTGGTCGATTTCATCGACACGGTGTTTATCAGCTTCCCTACGTTCAACGTTGCCGACATCGGGGTTACCTGCGGGTTCGTGCTGTTCTTCGCGGGGATGCTCTGGTCCATGAGGAAGGATGCGCCCGCGAAGGAGGTCGCATCGGAGGAGAAGTAGCCTGTTCGGGGGATGACCCTCTGGCAGGACGTCGATAGAATGGATGCCATGTCACGCTCGCTTTGCCATATCGCCACCACCGAGGACGCAGGAAACCGCCTGGATGCCCTGTGCGCCGCCCGGGGGCTCTACGCTTCTCGCTCGGCCGCCGCGCGCGCCATCGAGGAGGGCCGCGTTTTCGTGAACGGCGCCACGGTTTCCAAAAAGCATGCCGTGGCGGCGGGGGACACCATCGTCTACGAGGTGGACGAAGAGCCGGAGTCCGTGGTGGTCTACGGCGAACCCATCGACTTGGATGTGCGCTTCGAAGACGAGGACATGCTCGTGCTCTCGAAGCAGATCGGGCTCGTCTGCCACCCTTCCGTCGATCACGCCCATGGCACGTTGGTCAATGCCCTTATCTGGCACTGCGGCGAGGAGAACCTGTGCAACGTGCAGGGGGAGGAGGCCGACCGGCTCGGCATCGTGCACCGGCTCGACCGCGACACGAGCGGGCTCATGCTGGCGGCCAAGACCGACGAGGCCGGATGCGAGCTCATGGCGCAAATTCAGGATCGGGCGGTCGACCGCCACTACATCGCGCTCGTGCACGGCATCATGGCCCATGACACCGGCATGATCGACGCGCCCATCGCACGTTCGGCCGACGAGCGCTGCCGCATGGCTGTGCGCGATACGCCGAGCGCCCGGGAGGCTATCACCACCTTCCGCGTGCTCGAGCGCTTTGAAGCTGGCCCCAAGGACGACGGCTACAGCCTCATCGAGTGTAAACTGTTCACCGGGCGCACCCACCAGATCCGCGTGCACATGCAGTACACGCGCCATCCTATCGTGGGCGACCCGGTCTACAACGCCCACGGCCCCCGCGATGCCCGGGCCCAGCTGGGGCTGCGCCGACAGTTCCTGCACTCCTACAGCATCGCCTTCGAGCACCCGACGACCGGCGAGCCCATGGCCTTCGCCGACAACCTGCCGCAGGATCTGCAGGAGGCGCTTGACGCGCTAGCCGAGCGCTCGCTGGGCAAGACCGACGCGGGGCGCGAGGTGGCCGAGCTCATGGCCGCCTCTCCCGTCCCTTCCGTGGAAGGAGAGGTACCCGATGAGTAAGAAGAAGGCCGCCGCGCCGCGCAAGGTGGGCGTCATCATTGCCAACACGGGCACCCCGGAGGCGCCAACGCGCAAGGCCGTGAAGAAGTACCTGTCGCAGTTCCTCATGGATCCGCGCATCTGCCCCATGCCGCGCCCCGTGTGGTGGACGCTTTTGCACACCCATATTCTGGGCAAGCGCTCGCGGGCCTCGGCGGAGAAGTACGAGAAGATCTGGACGGAGGAGGGTTCACCGCTCATCGCCATCACGACCTCCCTGGAACGTGGGTTGAACGAGTACTACGCCGATCGGGGCCTGCCCGTCATGGTGCGCGCGGGCATGAGCTATGGGAAACCGCAGATCAAGCGCGTCGTGAAGGAGCTGAAGGAGGCCGGCTGCACGGAGCTGGTGGTGCTGCCCATGTACCCGCAGTCGGCCTTCTCCACTACCGGCTCGGTGAGCGACGGGGTGGAAAAAGCGGTGCGCCGCGCGAGGTTCAAGGGCGACGTGCGCCTTATCGACGGTTACGGCGAGGACGCCACCTACGTCCGGGCCGTGGCCGCCTCCATCCGCAACGCGGGTTTTTCCGAAGAGTCGGGAGATCGCCTTCTGTTCTCGTTCCACTCCATTCCGCTGAAGGACATCGAGGCGGGGGATACCTACGAGCTGCAGACCGGGGCCACGAGTTTGGCCGTGGCCGGCGAGCTGGGCCTCGACCGCCGGTCGTGGACCATCAGCTACCAGAGCCGCTTCGACAAGGGCCGCACGTGGCTGTCGCCCTTCACCCGGCCCACCCTCGTGCGCCTGGCCCAGGCCGCCGAGCCGGGCAGCCGCCTGTTCATGGTGTGCCCGAACTTCGCCGTGGACTGCCTGGAGACCCTCTACGACATTCCCGCCGAGCTGGAGCCGGTGTACCGCGCGGCGCTCGCCGGCGAGTACGTGGACGCCGACGAGGAGCCCGGCGCCCTGGAGAACACGGGGAAGGCGACCGCCCACGGGCCCGCACCGACTGCCCGCCCGACAGCAGCCGCCCGTCCGGCCGTCGCCCGCGGCGCCCACCGCCAGCTCGGCCCCGACGATGACTTCGTCTACGTCCCCTGTCTCAACAAGTCCCGCGCCCACCTGAAGGTCCTCGTCTCGGTGCTTTCCCCCTACGTGGGAGAGGCGGGGTAGGGCCCGTTTTCGGTTTGCAACGCCAGAAAAGCGGGGGCTTCCAATTGAGGAAGCCCCCGCTTCAGTGAGTGCCGCTGCTGACTGGGAGGGATATGGCTTTCCAGGCTACATCGAGGGGCTAATAATGTCCTTCGCTGTCGTGAGGCAGAGCATCGGTACCGAGGCGCGAGTCCTCGGTACCGGCATGAAGGCCGGAGAGGGGAGGGGTCCCCGGCCGAACTTTGGCTTACAGCAAATCGGCGATGGCCTCGCGGGCGGCGATGCGGCCGGAATTCATGGCAAAGCACGTGTTCGATCCGCTGCCCAGGTAGAAACCGCCGTGGAAGCTTCGGTTGCACGTGTCGCCGGCCGAGTAGAGGCCCGGAATGGTCGAACCGTCCTCAGCGAGCACGCGGCAGCAATCGTCTACGGCCAAGCCGCCGATGCAGCCGCCCACGAGCAGCATGACCTTCTCGGCATACAGCGTATCGCCGTCGATGGCCACAAGCGACTCGGCAGGCTTCTGGAAGTCCCCGTCAACGCCCGCGGCGGCAAAACCGTTGTACCGCTCTATAGCCTCCGCGAGTGCGGTAGCGTCCACGCCCATGGCATCGGCCAACTCATCGACATTGCCGCCGCTCACGAAGCCTTCGTTTCCCTCGAACTTGGAGGGATCTTTGGGCATGTTGTCCTGACCAATGAGCGCGTACAGCTCTTCGTTGCCGCCGTCTTCCACCGCCGCATTGTAGAGATCGCGGAAAAGGCCCGCCTCGTTTCCGACTCGCTTCATGTCGCCGTTCACGAGCACCGAAGTTGCGCCAATCTGAGCATCGGCAGCGCCGCCGCACATCATGCGGCCGCGTACGTAGGGAATGTGGAACTCGACGCTCGCTCCCACTTCGCGGCCCATCATGATGCCATCTCCGGTGTTGCCCTCATAGCCCTGGGCCACGTGGTACATGTTCTTCCCGCGCAGCTTCGGCAAGTATTCGTCGATGACGGGGTTGCCCTCGCCCCCGATGCCGGATTCGAAGCTCCCCGCTGCGAGAATAGTAACGGGGGCCATGAAACTCCTCTGTTCACCGTCGACACTTGCCACGGCGCCGATGATGGCGCCGTCGTCGGCGATGAGGCTCTGCACGACGGCCTCGGTAATCAGGGTACCGCCGAGCTCCTCGAACCTCTCGACCATGACGCTCGATGCCATTCCACCGGCACCGGAGGCGAGCTCGCCCGTCTCGCTGGGGCTCTTGAACGCAATGGGCGCCGGGGCATCGGGACGAGTGTTGCCTGTCGTGTACATTTTGCAACCCATGGCCTCGAGCCACGAGAGGGTGTCGTTGATCTGGCTCGTCACCTTCCGCATGAGCCCTTCGTTGCAGGCACCCTCGGTCTGATCCATCCAATAATCGAACAATTCCTCGGCATCGTAGAATTCGCCCGTCCCCTCGTCCAGGGCGATGGTCTCCAAATGGCTGAGCGCGTAGGTGCCTCCAGTCATGGGCAGCTTCTCGAGCAGCGCGACGCGCTTTCCCTGCTCGGCTGCGGTGACGGCGGCCGAAAGTCCCGCCCCGCCGGCGCCGACGATGACCATGTCGTATTCCTCGGCCGGCGCCTCCGATTCGCCGGTGCCTGCCATCTCGGTAGTCGGGGCGCAACCGAGGGCGCTTGCGGCCGCGATGCCGAACGTGGCCGCGCCAGCTATCTGGATGAAAGAGCGGCGGCTGAGCCGATTGTGAACATCGAGATCGTTGCGGCCTGAGAACTGGGTCATAGGGTTTCCTCCTTCGTTGATGACTTGCCCTTTGCGTTGCCCATCCTAGGCGCTTTGCTCCCTTTTTTCGTCTCCCTGCCGGGGGTATGAAGAGCTGACGTGGGCATTCATCTGAAAGATACCCCTTGCGGGGGTATGCCTGATGCTCGCATCGACAACCTTGCCGTCGCGCGGAAGGTCAGGTTTCGCTATACTGGAGGTGCATATGGTTGCGCGAGCGGAAGGGGAATGGGTTTGTCGCTGGAGCATGATGGGAGGAGGCGCGGGTACGCCCTCTCCCTTACTGCAGGCTTGCTGTGGGGCGTCGGCTTGGTGAAGCTCGCCTTGTCGATGAGTTTTTCTACCGTTTCTTTCCAATTGGACGGTTACTCCTCCCTGGGAATGCTCGTCGGCTTCGGCGGTTCTCTCGCACTGTTCGTCCCGCTCTCCGTCCAAAAGCCGGAGCTTTTCTCAAAGCCGTCCGCAGTGATTGCCTTTGGCGCTCTGTTCATTGCCGGAGAGTTGCTCTTTTTGCTTCCCCCGCTGGCACCGGTTCTCCAATGGGCGCAGGTCACCCTCTCCTCGACCCTCCATGCGGTGGCGAACGTGTTCTTTCTCTGCGGCCTTGCGTCAAGGTTCATTTCCTTGGATTCGAAAACACTCGCTAGCTGTCTTTTCTCTGCGGCGCTCGTGGCCTCGGCAGTGCTTGCCGTGGCATCATATCTGCCCGTTCCCGCGTTGCAAGTGTTTTTCCTCGCCGCTTCGACTGCGGCGGTTGTCTTTTACGGCTTGCTCTTGAGGACGGAGCCCCCGGCTCGAGGGGCTGTGGACGCTGCGTCTTCCATCGCTTCGGGCAACGTGCTTTGCGGCGTCTACGGCCTCGCCCTCGGCCTGTCGTTTAATCGCGGTGCTTACGGCCAGGAGCACGGCCCTCTGCTCTTGCTCTGCTGCATCGTGCTCGTTGAGGCGGCGTTGGGGCTTTTGCGTATGAGGAAGGGCGGCAAAGCCCAGTTGCTGGGTCCGGTTCAGGTTGTCGTAGTCGTTCTCGGCCTTGCGGCGCTGCTTCCCTTAGGCCTGCCCCTCCAGGGCTTGGCCGACGCCCTTTCCATCGTCGCGTGGCTGCTGTTTTGGGCTGCACTCTCCTCTGGCATGCTGGGTTTCTCCGAGCATCGTCCCCTGACTTCCGTGGCGCTGTTCGCCGTTGCCTTTGCTGCGGGAAGGCTTGCCGCCGACTTCGGGTTTGGTCCCTTGCTCGCATCGGTGGGTCAGATCGGCGGTATTGTGGGCCTGACTGCTTCCATCGTTGCCATAGCTGCACCGTGCTACCTGCTCGCTGAACGCTTTTCGGGGCGCAAGGTCACGTCAGCCGACAGAGATGACCCGGAGATGGCATATGCCCCGACGTTCGACGGTCGATTCGACGCGCTGGCCCGCCAGCACGGGCTGACGCCGCGTGAGCGTGAGGTGCTAGAGCTGATAGCCCGCGGACGCAACCGGCAGTACGTAGCCGAGAAGCTGGTGATATCCGAGGGCACGGCGAAGACCCACATTAAGCGCATCTATGCGAAGCTCGGCATTCACTCGAGGGAGGAGCTGCTCGATCTCGTCCAAGGGAGGAGCTAGCGCCCCCAACAAGGAGAGAGCCCCGTGTGGGGGCTCTCTCGATAAGGACTGCCGGGCCGGGGAGGGACAGCGCCGGCGCGGGAATGCTATCGTGCTACTCGCTTTCGCCCTCGGCGGCCACGGTGCGGCCGGCGAGGCGGCCGGTGTAGAAGTTCCACATCATGTTGTAGCCGCTGCCGGGGTTTTGCTTGCCCATGCGACCTGCGGCAATGATACCGGCGGCGTACAGGCCGGGGATTGCCTCGCCAGAGGGTTTCACGACTTGGGCGTTCTCGTTGATGCGTATGGCGCCCGAGGTCATCCACACGTAGGCGAGGGGCATAGCGAAAAACGGCGGTTCGGAAATGACATCCAGAAACTCGGGATGCTTTCCGTATTCCAAATCCACTCCAGTCTCGCACAGCTGGTTGTAACGCTCCACGCTGCGCGCCAGAAGCACGGGATCGAGCCCGCAGGCCTCGGCGAGCCCCTCGATGGTGTCTGCCTTGAATTCGGCCTCGGCAGCATCCACTTCGCCGAAAGTGGCGCGGATCTTCTCATCGAAAATAGCGAAGCCCTGGTGGTCCGGCTGCTGGGTGAGGCGGGTTCCACGGAAGTTGTTGGTGTAGCCTTGCTCAGACCAGAAGCGCTGGCAACGGAGGTTCACCATCATGGAATGGATGCTCGTCTCGGCGCCGGCAGTGTACATGGAGGGGCTGATGTCTCCCATGCCCACCATCTCTGCGCCTACGGCCTCGGCCATGCGCTGGCCGTCGCCCAGAGCGCTCGGATGCCCCGTGATGACCGAGCGAGGATTGCGCTTGACCATGGGGATGTGACGGTTCACCATCTCCTCGTTCTCGTTGAAATGCCCCGTGGCGATAACGACGCCCTTGGTTGCCCTGATTCGCTTGCTCTTCGAGCCATCTTTGGCAACGACGCCCGTGACGTGGCCCTCTCCGTCCTGAACAAGGTCGGTGACCGGGCAGCCGGTGCGAATCTCAATGCCGCGTTCGTCGGCACCGGATCGCAGGGCCTTCAAAAAGCCGCCGCCCTGACCCACGACGACATGGCCGCGCGGCGTGAGGGGCTTGTCGGGGAACAACTCGCAGGATGCATCGCTGTAGTACAGGCCGCTTTCTGGAATCGAGTGGGTATCGGTGGGGTGAATCTCGGCCGGAATCTCTGCTCCCAAGCCGAGGAGCCACTCGATGTGCTCGGCCCCTTCCTGGGTCAGACGGCGGACATGATCCTCGTCGAAACCATCCACCATGGCGACTTTCAGGCATTCGAACCATGCGTCGGCGCTGTCTTCCACGCCCGCCGCCTTCTGAACCGACGATCCGCCGCACTGGATGACGCCCCCATTGATGGAGGTGGCGCCGCCTGGCGTGTCGCTCGCATCGAGCACGAGCACCTGTGCACCGTTATCAAAGGCCTCGATAGCCGCTGCTCCGCCCCCTCCGCCGAATCCGACGACGATGACCTCGGTCTCCTCGTCCCAGTTTTCCTGATTGCCGGTATCGGCCAGCTCCCCGCCGGTTTGCGGGGCGCAGCCGGCGAGCCCCAGCCCAGCTACGCCGAGCGCGCCTGCCGCCCCGGCCGTCAGAAACGCTCGTCTCGACATATCGGTCATATATTCCTCCTTTATCGCTTTTCTTCCAGAGCAGCCCTTGAGGGGGTCGCCCTGCTTCGCCGCGAATCATACGGTGACGATCGCGGTTCCCACTATCTGGACGAATGGCGTATATTCGGTTTCCTCAGCTCGATTCTTCTACGATGAAAGGGATGATAGATCAGCATATTGCCTGATAAATGCTAGTGTTCTTTGATCGGATCCAGACAAGCGAAGGTGGGTATTGCGAGTATTTCTTTTAATCGACGTCCCATATCGAGAAGGAACGCTGGCTATAATAGGAGAAGGCATCGCCGGCGGCGGAAAGGATCGGAATGGGAGGGAACCTATGGGAATGAGCGGAACGGAGGGCGGATCGTTGCCAGGCTACCGTTTTCCTCTGTGGGCTCGGGCGATGAGCGGTGTGGCCCTGTACGCGACGGCAATCTTTTGGATTTCCCAATTAGGTTACAGCCAATACTACCCCGACAGTCCTGCCGTGGCTGCCGCCGGAACTCAATGGCGTTTGGCTTTCACTGTCGGAACGATGGCGGCGGGAGCCGTTTTGTCCCTCGCCGCTCACCGTGTTCTGTCCCATCTGCTCAGCTGTCACTTGATTTTTTTGCGTTGGTGCGCTGTTCGGAGTCTCGATGGCTTTCGTTCTCGCTACAAATCCCGCCGCGCCGTCTTTTGTGGGAGGAGCGGCGTTTCTCGCCTCGGCTATGGGATGCGCGTGGGCCAATATCTTGGTCATCTCGCTTGTATGCGGCTGTGAAAGCAACACCGAGAGCCTTCTGGTCGCCTTCGGCGGTTCGGTTCTCGCCCAGCTCGCTCTCGCCTTCAACCAAATGCTCACGCCCCACGACTTGCAGTTCGTTCCCATTGTCGTGGCGTTTGTTCTCTTTGCCCTGCTCGGCGTGATGGTCGTCCCTCTTATCGGCCATCCCTCCTACGAGAGGGCCGAGAGGGCCGAGATGTCTGCCGGGGGCGTCCTGCGATCGTTTTTGCGCCACCCCGGCCCTCCCGCCCTCATTGCGGGATCGGCGTTGGGGATTGTGTCGGCAAGAGGTGTGGGGAACTATGGGGTGTGGGGGCGTTACCTGGGACAAGCTGCGCCTGCAGTGGACACTGCCGCTCTTGGCGTCAGTGTGGCGCTCGCGGTGGCTATGGGGGCAATTGCGGTGCTGCTGTTACGGCGAATGCGCCTCCCGGGAGCTTTCTTCGCTCCCTTTTCCATATTTGCGATAGGGTTCGCCGCCATCGTGGCAGCCAGGCTGTTGGGTGTGGACGGAGCTGTGGGTGGCGGCCTGTCCCAAGCAGTGTACTCTCTTGTTTGCGCGCTCAGTATTTTCTACGCCGCCCGTTGCGCCGAGTGCCTCTCCACTAATCCGGTGAGGACGGGAGGAGCGCTCCTGGCGCTTTTGGGCTGCTTTTCTCTTCTGTGGATGATCTTTCTCGAGTATCGCCCGCTTCTGGCTCTTGGCGTTTCGCTGGTTCTTTCCTACGGCTTTGTGCTTGTTGCGACGACGGCAGGCAAGGGGACGCGCCGCTCGTCCGCTTTCGAGCCGAAGCAGGAAGACTCGCTGCCCGTCCTCGAGCGAGCCTCTGCCATTTTGGCGGCAGAGCATGGGTTGACGCCGCGCGAATGCGAGCTTCTCAAGTACTTGCTTCAAGGGAGGTCGGTGCCTTGGATATCAGAGCGGTTGGTCATCTCCGAAGGCACGACCCGCACCCATGTGCAGAATATATACAAGAAGATAGGCGTTCACTCCAAGCAAGAGCTCATTTCCCTTGCCTTGGGCGATAGCTGAGACCGAAGGCCCCGCCCCGCAAGGGTATGCGGGGCGGGGCGACAGGGGGGCGATACCGATTTCGCAGGGAGCGCTTACTGGCCCAAGGCCGCATTGCGGCCCGCATGGCGGCCGGTGAAGATACCCCAGGCCATGTTCAGCCCGCTGCCGGGGTTGAACATGTTGCTCTTGTGGCCGTGGGCGCAGGCGCCGGCCGCGAACAGCCCTTCGATGACGTTGCCGTCCGGGTCGAGCACATGGGCCTCAGGGTCGATGTGGGCGCCGCCATTCGACATCCAGACGTAGCGCAGACGAATGGCATGGAAGGGGGCCTTCTCGATGGGGATGAGGAACTCGGGGTCTTTTGCGTACTCGAGATCGACGCCCTCGGCGCAGTAGCCGTTGTAGCGTGCGACCGCGTCCGCGAGGGCACGGGGGTTCAGCGCGCACATTTCAGCGAGCTTTTCGATGGTGTCGGCTGTGCACTGGATAGCGTCGTCCTCGGCATCCCCCGCTGCTGCACGGATGTTATCGTCGAAGATGCACCAAGCAATTTGCATGGGCTGCTTGTGGATCATGCTCCCTCGGTGATCGTTGTGCCAGCCTTGCTCGGACCAGTACCGGTTGCAGGCGGCGTTCACGTGCATGGAGCGAATGGTGGTCTCCTGGGGAATCTTGCTCAGGGTATGTGTGGCCTCTCCCATGCCCACCATATCAGCGCCATGGCGGGCCATCATACGCTGGCCGTCGCCCATAGCGCTCGGATGCCCAGCGCTGCTGTTGAACTCGATGCCGTTCACGTAGGGGATATGCGTGGCCACCATTGCCTCATTCGAATTGAAGTGCCCCGTGGAGATGACAACTCCCTTGCCGGCCCCAATGCGCACCTCTTTGCCACCCGACTCGGCTATCACGCCGACGACGCGGCCGCTCTCATCCTGCACGAGATCGGTCACGGGCGTCTCCTTGCGGATCTCGATGCCGCGTTCCTCGGCGCCATTGGTGAAGGCTTTGAGGAACCCGCCCCCTTGTCCTACCAGTACGTGGCCGCGAGGTGTAGGCGGCCGGTCGGGGTAGAAGTCCAGGGTGCCATCGTTGAAGTACAAGCCGCTTTCGGGAATATTGCGCGTCGCAGAGGGGTGAATTTCTGCGGGAATCTCCGCGCCCAGGCCGATGAGCCAATCGACGTTCTCTGGCGTCTCGAGCGTCATCGGGCGGATGAGTTCCTCATGGAAAGACGGCCCTTCCATAGCCTTGATGTAATCGAACCAATCGTCTACGTTGTCCTCGATGCCGGCGGCTTTCTGTACCGAAGAGCCTGCGCATTGGATAACGCCTCCGTTGATGGATGTTGCGCCCCCGGGCATTGCATCGGAGTCGAGCACGAGCACCGAGGCTCCGTTGTCGAAGGCCTCGATGGCCGCTGCTCCGCCTGCGCCGCCGAATCCGGCCACTACTACGTCGTACTCCTCATCCCAGACGAGGTTATCGGGACCCGTTGAGGACAGGGACTCTTCCGCCTCCTTTTGAGGCGCGCACCCGGCAAGGCCGAGTCCTGCAGCGCCCAGGGCTCCGGCCACGCCGACCCCGATGAAATTCCTTCTCGTCAGATTTGCCATGACTTTCCTTTCGTGTCGAGTCAACCAGAAGGGAGCGGGCCGTCGTCGCAGCCACTCCCCACGGCCCGAAGTATGCAGCACGACGTTCGACAAAATCATCGGCAGTATCTCCGTATTTACGGATCGAGGCTTTTCTTACGCAGAAAGGGATGATTGGGGTGAGGTTCGGCGCATATCGCCCTGTCATCCCCACCGTTATCGCGGGACTCGTACTGTTGCTGCTGGATTCGGCAGCCTCTCTTTTCCTCGGGGCTGGTCTCATCATGGGCGTCTACTGCCTCGACATGTACACGATGCTCGTGTCCGCTGATGTGGCCCTCCGCAGGCGCATTCCGGTGGCCTGGGTGGAAGCAGCCGGGGCGGGTTCGCTAACGGGCCGAGAGGAGGAGCTTTGCAAGCAGCGCGTCTAATTGCTCCTCGCGCCCGCAGCTCTCGGCGATGACGCGGGCCACCGAGCACGCCTGCGGGGACATGTCCCTGCGAAAGACGAGGTACGAGCCCATCTCGAAAGGCGCGCCCGTGAGGGGCCGGAAACGCACGTCGTCGTTGGCCAACCTGCGGGCGAACTCCGTCTGGACGATGAAGATGCGCTCGCGGGCGGCAATGTGGGCGAGGAGGAGGTTCCTGTCGGGGCTGACGGCCTCGCTATGGATGCCGTGGTCGCGAAGGACGGGGCCGTACAGGTGCTCCTTGTACGGACTCGCGTGCAGGGCGCACCTCCCGCGCAAGTCGGAGAGGGCCACCGACTCATGCCGGCTGAGGGGATCGTCGCGGCCGAGGAGCACCGCGAGCCCGTCATCGGCCAACTGAAGGCTCGGCAGGTCGAAGGGGTCGGGAGGGCGCAGGGTCACGGCGCACTCCAACTCTCCGGCAGAGATGGCCCGCCAGAAATCGTCGTGGTCGCCGTGAACGATCTCGACGGCCACGCCGGCATCGCCCGAAAAGCGGGCGAGCAGCCGCCTTTTCTCCTCGAACCCGACATAGAGCGAGAGCAGTCCCACTCGGACCGGCTCGGGAGCCGCGTCCTCGCGCCGGCGCAGCTCGGCGAGGAGGGCCTCCCAGGCGCGGTCCTCCTCGGCCACGTGCCGCCATAGGGCCGCGCCGGCGTCGGTCAGCTCGACGCCGCGCTTGCCGCGGTGGAACAGCCGCGCTCCGACGCATTCCTCGAGACGGTTCATAGAGCGGGAGAGCCCTTGCCGGGACAGGTACAGCTTCTCCGCCGCCCGGGTGATGTTGCCCTCTGCGCACAGCGCGCAGAAGTACCGGCGCTGCTCGGCGCTCATGCGGAATGGGGCCACAAAGCCTCCTCCCTCATCCGTCGGCGGCGAGTTTCGCCCTGCGGATGCTCGTATCGGAAGGGACAATATAGGGGAAGGGTTGCCCCACTGCAAGGGGGTCGCGCCGACGGGCGGCCCACGGGTCGGGAAAGCCGCCTTCCCCGTCAGAAGGGCAAGGGCCTCACCTGGCCCGATGCCCATCTGCAAAGGACGCCGTTGCGGATGGGGGCGCAAATCGTTTCTTCTCCCGCAGCGGCGCGGCCCCTATGGTTGACGATGGAACCGAACGGCGGGCGGCGCAGGAGGTCTTTTTGGCGCGTATCCGGAGGGAACTCGAAAAGCGGCGATCGGCGCTCATCCCGCCCCTGTCGTCGCTGCCGCGCGTCGAGGTGCGCCCGATGAGTGCGGGAGAGGTTCCCGCCAGGGGAGGGGCCGCCGCCGGCGCGCTTCTCCGCCCGAGGGCGGCCCGCCTCCTGGCGCGAGGATGTGCGTTCCCCGTTCGAAGAGGGCGAAGCGCGGGGCGGAAGTGAGCGGTCGTGATACAATGCGGCGAGTCGCCTGCAACCGACCAGGAGGTTTCCATGCTCTCAGAGCGTCTGCTCACCACCGTCGTGCGTTCCATGACCGACAAGACGCTGGCTCTGCACCCCGTGCCCACCGGCACGCTGCCCGACCCGGTGCCCGGGCGGGCCTACACGCTCTATGTGCACGTGCCCTTCTGCGAGAGGCTGTGCCCCTACTGCTCCTTCAACCGCTATCCCTACCGGGAGGAGCGCGCCCGCACCCACTTCAAAGCACTTCGGGAGGAGATGCGGCTTCTGGCGGAGAAGGGCTACGACTTCGAGAGCGCGTATATCGGCGGCGGTACGCCCACGGTGGATATCGACGAGCTATGCGAGACCATCGACTACGCCCGCGACCTGTTCTCCATCAAGGAGATCAACTCCGAGACGAACCCGAACCATCTCATTCCCAGCTATTTGGACAAGCTGAAGGGCCGTATCCAGCGCCTTTCCGTGGGCGTGCAGTCCTTCGACAACGAGCTTCTGCGCCAGATGGACCGCTACGACAAGTACGGCAGCGCCGAGGAGATATTCGAGCGCATCGGGCAGGCGGCGCCGTACTTCGAGTCGCTGAACGTGGACATGATCTTCAACTTCCCGTCCCAGACCGAGGACATCCTCGTCAACGACTGCGAGAAGATCGCCACCTGCGGGTGTCATCAGACCACCTTCTCGCCCCTGTACCAGTCCAACGCCACCACGCGCAAGATGGAGAGCGTGCTGGGGAAGATGGACTACGACCAGGAGCGCCGCTTCTACTACATCTTAGACGAGATTCTGAACGGGGGAGAGTCGCCCTTCTTCGAGCGGCGCACCCTGTGGACCTTCAACCGCCTCGACGAGAATTTGCGCCGCCGCCAGAACCTGGAGGTGGACGAGTACGCCGTGGCCTACGAGGAGTGCGTGGGAGTGGGCTCCGGCTCCATCACGCATTTGGGTGACAACCTGTTCGTGAACACCTTCAACTTGGAAGAGTACGCCGACATCGTGGGTCAGGGCCGCCTGCCGCTTCTGGGCTGCACCGACCTGCCGCGCCGCGATCTGATGCGCTACAAGTTCCTGCTGCAGCTGTACAGCCTGCGCTTCGACAAGCACGAGTTCGAGCGCGACTTCGGCGTGTCCGTGGAGCGGGGGCTGCCGGTGGAGATGGCCTTCATGCGCGCCAACGGGGCCTTCGCCACCGATAATGCCGACGAGCTGACGCTGACCCCGGCGGGGCGCTATCTGGTGGTGGTGCTCTACCGCCAGTACCTGGCCGGTCTCAACAACCTCCGCGAACAGGCCCGAAGCGAGCTTACGGGCGTCGAGCACGACCTTCTGTTCGGCGACGGCACCGAGAAGTAGGGCCGGCGTCGCGCGCAGGTCCGCCAACTGATGAGAGGCCCGCGGACGAGCGATCGCCAATCGGCCAGATGCGATCGGCCTATTCGCTGCCGCAAAGTTGGAGGAGTTCCTTTCGGGAGTGCACACTGCATTTCACGTAGATATGCTGGATGTGGGCCTTGAGCGTGCCCGGAGCGATAAACAGCTCGCGTTCGATCTCGGGGTTCGTCTTCCCCCGGGCGATGAGGCGCACGATCTCGTCCTCTCGGGGACTGAGGTGGCAGGAGGCCGACACGGCGTCGCAGTGTTCGGCGATCTTCTCCGCTTTGAGGCTCTCCGCAGCTAGATCATCGGCGTCGACCAGGCGAATGCCCCAGCGGCTGGCCAGGGTCTTCTCCGAGAGCAGCATGAGCGTACTCGCGAGCACGAGCATGACCACGCCCATGGTGAGCACGACATCTTGCACTCCCGGCTCAATTCCCGTCCTACCCAGCAGATCGGCGATGTCGCCGCCCCACAGGGTGAACAGCGAGTTGACCCGCGTGACGCCCGTGAGCGCCACGATGGCGACGCCCGTGCGTTTCGAAAGGTCATAGAACAGAAGTCCGATGAGCAGAGACATGAGCGACATGCCCATGGAGATGAGGTATCCGGCGGCGGTCGTACCGAGGATGCCTTCGGCCGGGATGAGGAGGAGGCCGCACACCATGAGCAGCAGCGGCGAGCGGAACAGGGCGCTCACCGAGAACCGATCGGAGAAGAAATACACCACCACGAAGAAGCCGCCCATGACCAGCGCCGTGGACAACGACGAATGGACGCCGGCGCCATCGGGCAATTGAGCCGTGCGCAGGCCGTAGGCGAAGGCATAGATGCACAGTACTGCCAGGGGCTTCCAGGGGAAGGAGAACTTCGGGTAGGGGCGAGGCGAACGGTCCCGCTCGGGCAGCGCCCGAATGGCCACCGCGATCGACGCGGTGGCTGCGAGGGGCAGGATAACCAGAACCAGGGCCATGCGATCGCCGGAAAGTCCCTGGCACAGGTAGGTAAGCGGCACGGCAATGAAACGCGAAGCGGCGGTGTACAGGGCAATGCGAACGAGGCTCAGAGGAACGATGGCCTCGTTGAACATGAGAAGCACGGCGCAGAAGCCGAAGGCCCCGAGGAGGGCACTGGCTCCTGAGAGGACCACGGCAGCGTCGGGGGCGTGCGGCGCCGCGATGATGCACAGGGAGGCGGCTATCATGGCGACCAGGGCCCCCGGCTTGGCCCATGGACGGCAATGGAGCGGGACGAAGTGCCGTGCGAATACGGTGGCCGCGATGCCGAAAGCGGCGTAGGCGTAGTCGAAGAGCATATGGGGATCGGGGCCGCCGCCGGGAACCGTCCCGGCGGGTGCTGCGAAGGTGAGCGTCATCCAGGCGCGAGCGCAACCGAGGGCGAACAGATAGGGGATCATCTGCTCTAGATTATCGATACGCGCGGGACGCTTGCGATCCTTCTTCTTCATGGGTTCATTATAGCGGCTCGCCATCGATGGGGGCATCGGCACATGCGGGAAACTGAATTCGCCGTGATGCAAAGTGATGCCCTGCCGGCAGGGAGGGAGGCCGGCGGGGCATCGTGAAAAGAGGGGGTGTTTAGGTTTAGAGAGCTGCCACATAGCGCCCGGTAACGTAGCCGGAGGTGATGGCACGGCCGATGGAGAGGCCCTCGACGTCCATGGGGTAGTCCACGCCGCCGTAGAACTGACCTGAGGCGTTGCCTACGGCGAACAAGCCTTCAATGGCAGCGCCATCGGCGTCGAGGCATTGCTGGTTCTCGTTTACGATAAGGCCGCCGAGCACCGCCGGCACCGAATTCGCTCCGCGCGGCACGGCGAAGTACGGGCCCTGCTCGATGGGCAGCATGTAGTCGGCCCGCTTGCCGAACTGGCCATCGGTTCCAGTTGCACACAACTCGTTGTAGGCCTCGATGGAAGCTACGATGGCTGACTCGTCGATAGGATCGATTCCCCAGTCCTCGGCCTCCATGTAGGCGTTGATGTTCGCGGCCAGCTCGGCGAAGGTCTCGCCCTTCACGAACTGGTCCTCGGAGGGGATCTTCATGTTGCCGACGCCGAACTTCACTTCCTCGGGATGGGAGGCCGCCCATTGCTGACCGATCTCGGTCCAGTTGGCCGGCATGATCGTGAAGAACTTCGCCGCCATGGGGTTCTCGAAATCATACTCTTCCAAATAGGGCCGCATGAGGTTGTTCAGGTAGGCGAAGGAAAGCACCTCGTTCATAAAGCGCTCGCCGTGGATGTCCAGGTTCAGGAAGGGGAGCTCCAGGCGGGTGAGGGCGCCGCCGCCGTGGACCATCTTCGAGTGGTTCACCGGGGTCATCTGGGCGCCGGCCCAGATGCCGGCCATCATGCCAATACCGTCGCGGAAGGGGCTCATGGTCTTGAAGCCGCGCAGGTCGGGGCAGTAGTAGTCGCGCATCTCCTGGTTGCCGGAGCAGTCGCCCGAGGCCAGGATGACGCCCTTGGCCGCCTTGAAGAGCACGTTGCCCTCCTCGGTGGAGCAGATCACGCCGGCCACGCGCTCGCCCTCTTTGTACAGCTGCACGGCGGGGGAGTTGAAGAAGAACTCCACACCCTCGGCCGCCACGGCATCGCACACGGCCAAGGCCGCGTCGTTGTGCGCGCCCTCCAGGTGGTTGTAGGTGTTGGCGTGCAGGTAGTAGGTGTAGCCGTTGTACTCGCGTTCGGAATCGTAGGGCTTCGACTCGGCGCCGCCCTCGGCCGCCGTGTCCGCCCACCAGGTAACGGCCTCGTAGGAGTTGCGGGCCCACGCTTCCAGCAGCTTGCGGTTCGAGCGGTAGGCGTTTTTCTCCATGAGGAAGGCGACGCAAGCCTGAATGCCGGCCTCGTCGGTCTTGGTGGTGTCCACCGAGGCGCCCATGTTGCCCGTCGTCTGGGCGGTTCCGATGTTCTGAACGCAGGCCACTTTCGCCCCTGCGGCCACGGCGGAATGGGCCGCGGACAGGCCCGACTCGCCGGCACCTACGACAACGACGTCGTACTCGCGGGTGTCTGCGAAGTCGGTAATGGGCTCGGGAGCTTGCAGGAAGGCGGGCAGCCCGGCATCGGCAGAGCCGGTATCCGCGAGCGTGGCCGTCTCCGCGGCGGTTTTCGGGGCGCAGCCCGCAAGGGCGCTCGCTCCCACGACTCCGGCGGCGGCCAGTCCGGTGAACTTGAATAAATCGCGACGGGTGACTTCCATGATGACCCTCCTGAACGACGGGCGGCTTCTTCGAACCGCGCTCCCTTCGCGCTCGGCTGGTGGAACCGTCCTCTTCGGCTCTGTCCGATTGCCGAGCGCTGCTGACGGGTTGCATCATGGCCCGGTTCGCAAAACCGCGCATCGGGCCGATCGACGAAATTGGGTTAAATGCCTAACCCAAGGCATAACCCAGAGCGTGACCTGGGAAGATGGGTCGTCCTGAACGGTGACATAACGAATCGAATAACTTGCAAGATTTTGGAAATAGTTGGAAGTTTCGAGCAGAATGATGTTGCGAGATCGGAAGTAGTTGGGAGTTTCGGGCGCGTTTCGAAGCGAATTGCTTGCAATGGGTCGATTTACTGCTCGAAGTTCCCGACTATTTCTCTCGTGATGCCCGAAACCCTTAACTAGTTCCTTCGCATTGCTCGAAACTCTGATCTAATTCCTGGTTTGCCCGTTAGCTCTGAATACGCGCTACTAGTAAAAGAGCCGGCATGATGCCGGCTCTCTAAGTTCTGGTCGGGTTGACAGGATTTGAACCTGCGGCCCCTTGACCCCCAGTCAAGTGCGCTACCAAACTGCGCCACAACCCGTTGGTGCTTTTGAGCTCTCGCTCAAACAGCTTTGCTATGATAACCCGACCGCAACGCCTTTGCAAGAGGAAATTTTCCGAATGGTTCTTCGCCTCTCTTTTGTTCGACAAAGCCACCGGTGATAATCCCAGCATCCCGAGAGTGTGCATATTAGTGCGTACGGAAAAGCTTCGATGCCAGTTTAGCGACAAGCCCGAATTAAGTATCCGTTCTTAAGGTTATAGGACTCCTGATCCCCGCCGCATTAAGCTTCCGAGGCGGGGAAGCGCCGATACTCTCATAGGAAGACTCGATAACTCGGGTTTTGCTGTCGTGGTAGGCTATGCCAAAACGAGCAGTATCCGGCGACAGAGCCGGGAAAATGCAACGAGGAGGTTCCCATGGAAGTTATCGTCGCACCCGAGCCGATGGATTACGAGATTCGCGGGATGTACCGGTTCGCCACGTTGCGGGAGGACTCGGGTCTTGCCGAGGCCGTGCGCGGGCGCTGGCCCGAGAACCCGCGGCTGCTCATGATCGCGGCCGAGCCGGATAACGACACCTATACCGAGAACCTCGCCATGGATCTGGCCACGGCGCTGGTGAAGGCCGATCTTCCGGTGGGGGAGCTGCGCGTGCTCCAGCGCGAGACGGCCGACGTTGCGGCCCAGCTTATCGCCGGTGCCGATGTCATCGTGCTCGCCGACGGGGAAGGGGACGATGCCGATGCGCAGCGCGAGGCGTTCTTCGCCGAGTTGGGCGTGCCGGCCCTGCTCGTCGACCTCAAAGAAGGTGCCGTGGTCATCGCGCTTTGCGAGGCGGCGCGCGACGCCATCGGCTAGCTGAGGCGCCCTTGACGATTTTGTGCCGCTTTGGCATTGGCCGGGTAACTGCCGCCCGGATGCGTCATCATGGCCCCTTCGTTCATCGACAATAGATGCGTAAACACCCGCATCGACGCCATGAGAAGGGAGGCGCCCGTGAACAGAGACGCGCTGGTCGTCGGTTTGGCGCTGTTCGCCATGTTCTTCGGCGCCGGCAATCTCATCTTCCCGCCGTACCTCGGCATGGAGTCGGGCACGCTCTGGCCGCTCGGCCTGGCATGCTTCGTGTTCTTCGACGTGGTGGTCTCCTGCGTGGGCGTCTTCGCCATCAACAACGCGGGGGGCTCCATCCTCTCAATCCAAAATGCCCTGGGCAAGAAGGCCGGTCTGGCGCTGAACACCGCCGCCATCCTGTGCGTGGGCATGCTCATCGCCCCGCCGCGCTGCGCCGCCACCACCTTCGAGATGGCCATCGCGCCCTGGTTCGGCGATGCTATCGGGCTCTTGCCGTTCTCCGTCGCGTTCTTCGCCGTGGTGCTCTTGCTGACGCTTAAGCCCACGCGCATCATCGATGTGGTGGGCAAGGTGCTCACGCCGCTTCTGGTGGCCGGCATCGTGGTCATGGTCATCGCCGGCATCGTGAACCCGCTGGGACCTGTGGGCTCTCCCGAGACGGACACCGTCGTCGCCGACGGCGTGCTCGCGGGCTATCAGACTATGGACATCCTCGCGGTCGTCGGGTTCTCCATCCTCGTGCAGGAGTCGGTGCGGGCCGCCGGCTACGGCGAGAAGCGCGACCAGATGCGCGTCACGGCCCGGGCGAGTCTCGTGGCCTGCGTGCTGCTCGCCGTCATATACGGTGGCCTTACTTACTTGGGTGCCACCTCCGCCAGCGTCGTGCCGCACACGGTCAGCCAGGCCGAGCTCATCACCATGATCGTGTGGAAGCTCATGGGGGAGGCCGGTGTGGCAGTGCTGGGCATTGTCGTGGGCCTGGCCTGCCTTACCACGGCCATCGGGCTGTGCGGCGCCACGGCCGATTACGTCGAGCGCATCACCATGCGGCGGGTGAGTTACCGGACAGCCCTCGTCGTCGTCGTCGTGGCGGCGCTGCTCATCTGCAATCTCGGCCTTACGAACATCATCGCTCTGGCGAGCCCGATCCTGTCTGTGGTCTGCCCGCCGTTCATGACGACGGTGGTGCTCTTGCTGTTCCGCAAGCACCTGCGCGGCACCTGGGTGTTCAAGGGCGCGGCTTTGGGTGCGGTGGCCGCAAGTCTCGTGCTTACCGTGCACGATCTCACCGGTGCCTTCGCGTTCGTCGAGGCCGCTCCGCTGTACGCCTACGGTTTCGCGTGGCTCTTGCCGTCGCTGATCGGCGGCGTGGCCGGCGCCCTTCTGGGCCGACGGTTCGATTCAGCCGCGAGCGGATGAGGCTTAGCGGAAATTGATCAACTGCACAATTACGATGACCCTTTTACCGAGTATTGCTCATGAGTCGGGGGATGGGGGCGCGATTACCTGCGCCTCCTTTGCTATGGTAGGGAACAGGATCCGAGGGATCTCGCCTAATCGCAGAAAATTATGAGGCTGCGGAGAGGCCGGTATATTAGGTTAGGAGGATCCTGAATGGAGTTCAGTTTCGGACTGATCGGCTTCCTCATCGTGTTCCCCCTCATTGTGGCCGCCGCGCTCTTGTTCGTGCGGCAGGAGGGGCCGCGCCGCGTCATCGTCTGCGTGTCGGGCGTTGTCATCGCGCTGGCGTCGGTCGTGCTCGTGGTCATGAATCTGGGGGCGAGCTGCACGCTCTTCGCGTTCGAGAGCATGGCCATCGACTTCATCTGCACGGGCATCTCCGTGGCCATCGCGGCGGTCATCGTGTGGTTCGCCGTGCGCTACAAGAACCTGTGGGCCGCCGTGCTCGCGGGCGTGCAGGTAGTCGGTACGCTCATCCTGGAGTTCATGTTCTCCCACGGCATCGAGGTGCCCTACGGCCTGTACTTCGACTCGCTCTCGCTTCTGATGACCTTCATCATCGGCGTGGTGGGAAGCGGCATCTGCATCTACGCCTTGGGCTACATGGAGGATTTCCAGGCCCACGAGCCGGAAGGGGCGCCTGATCGTCGCCCGATGTTCTTCGCGCTGATGTTCGTGTTCCTCTCCGCCATGTACGTCATCGTGTTCTCGAACAACATGGAGTGGATGTTCACCGGCTGGGAAGTGACGACCCTCTGCTCCTTCCTCCTCATCGGCTACACCCGCACCGAGGAGGCCATCGCCAACGCCTTCCGCCAGATCATCATGAACCTGGCCGGCGGCCTCGGGTTCCTCGTGGCGCTGTGGTGCTGCGCCCTTACCGTGGGCACCTTCTCGTTCTACGAGTTCCTCGTCATCGGCCAGAACAATCCGGCCCTGACCACCTTGGCCGTCACCGCGCTGGCCTTCGCGGGCATTACCAAGGCGGCGCAGATGCCGTTCCAGACCTGGCTTCTGGGCGCTATGGTGGCCCCGACGCCCACTTCGGCGCTTTTGCACTCCTCCACCATGGTGAAGGCCGGCGTCTTTCTGCTGGTGAAGCTGGCGCCCGTGTTCCACGTGTCGCCGGCACCGGCGGTCATGGTCATGCTCGTGGGCGGCATCACCTTCGCGCTGTGCTCGTTCATGGCCATCTCGCAGTCCAACGCCAAGCGCGTGCTGGCCTATTCCACCATTGCCAACTTGGGCCTCATCACGGCCTGCGCCGGCGTGGGCACCGCCGAGGCGGTATGGGCCGCGTGCTTCCTCATCCTGTTCCATGCCATCGCGAAGTCGCTTCTGTTCCTGTGCGTCGGCACCGCCGAGCACCATATCGGCAGCCGCGACATCGAGTCCATGGATCTTCTGTTCGACCGCATGCCGCGCCTGGCCCGCTTCATGATGCTCGGCATCATGTGCATGTTCATCGCGCCCTTCGGCATGCTGCTCGCCAAGTGGGCCACGCTCGTGTCTTTCGTGGACACCCGCCAGGTCGCCCTCATCATCATCTTGGCCTTCGGCAGCGCCGCCACGTTCATGTTCTGGGCCAAATGGCTCGGCAAGCTCTCCGGCATCGCCGGCGAGCCGGAGAACGTGGAGGTCACGGTGAAGCCGACGGAATGGGCGGCGCTGCTCCTTATGGCCTGCCTGCTCGTGCTGGCCTGCGTGTTCCTGCCGCTCATCTCCTCGACGCTCGTCGAGCCCTACGTGGCCAGCGTCTACGGCATGCTCGGCCAGGATATCGCCACGGACAACCTGTGGCTCGCCTCCATCTGCACCGTTATCGTGGTGGCCGTGCTGTTCGCCGGCCTCGGATCGAAGCAGAAGTCGCGTCGGGCGAACGTCTATCTGGCCGGCATCAGCCGCGACAACGACTCCCGCGCCTTCCAGAACTCGCTGTCGGGCACCACTGAGGCCACGACGCGCAACTGGTACATGGAATCCGTGTTCGGCGAGGCCCGCATCGCCCCGGTCGGCGTGGCGTTCAACACGCTCATCATGGCCGCCGCGTTCGTGATCGCCATCGTCGCGGGCCCGATGGGCTTTTAGGAAGGGTGTGATCTCATGACTTTGCTTACGACACTCATCGGCACCCTCCTGTTCGCCGTGGCGGGCCCCGTCGTGGGGTGCCTCCTGGCCGGTTTGGACCGCATCATCTCGGCCCGCATGCAGGGCCGCGTGGGACCGCCGCTTCTGCAGCCCTACTACGACGTGCGCAAGCTCTTCGAGAAGGAGCGCGTCTCCGTCAACTCCGTCGAGGGCGTCTACGTGGCCTGCGCACTTCTGTTCGCGCTCATCGCCGGCGGCATCTTCTACTCCGGCGGCAACCTGCTTCTGTGCGTGTTCGTCATCACGCTGTCGAGCCTGTTCTTCATCATGGCCGCCTATTCCACGCGCAGCCCCTACGCCGAGATCGGCGCGGCCCGCGAGACGCTGCAGGTGATGAGCTACGAGCCCATGGTGCTGCTCATGGCCGTGGCCTTCTTCCAGGCCTCGGGCTCCTTCGACGTGGCCGAGGTGCTCCAGCTCGACCACCCGATCATCTGCACCATCTGGCTCGTATTCCTGGGCGTGCTCTTCATCCTCACCATCAAGCTGCGCAAGTCGCCCTTCGACCTGTCCATGTCGCATCACGCCCATCAGGAGATCGTGCGCGGCATGACCACCGAGATGAGCGGACCTGTGCTCGGCATGGTGGAGATCATGCACTGGTGCGAGAACGTGCTGTTCCTCGGCTGGATCGGCATGTTCTTCCTGTGGGCGAACCCCGTCTCCATTCTGGTCGCCATCGTCATCGTGCTTCTGGTGTACTTCCTGGAGATCTGGATCGACAACAACTTCGCGCGCGTGAAGTGGCAGTTCATGTTCAAGTCGGCGTGGCTCGTGGCCCTTGTCGCCGGCGGTGTGAACGTCGCGTTCCTCGCGTTTCTGTAAGGAGGTAGGCACATGGCATTCGCATCGAAATCGCCCTGGGTCATCCACTACGACGGCTCCAGCTGCAACGGCTGCGACATCGAGGTCCTGGCCACGCTGTGCCCCGGCTTCGACGGCGAGCGGTTCGGCGTGGTGAACACGGGCAATCCCAAGCACGCCGACATCTTCCTCGTTACCGGCAGCGTGAACGAGCAGAACATCGGCGTCGTCCGCGAGATCTACGACCAGATGCTCGAGCCCAAGGTAGTCGTGGCCTGCGGCATCTGCGCCTGCACTGGCGGGGTCTTCCACGACTGCTACAACGTCATCGGCGGCGTGGACAAGGCCATCCCCGTCGATGTGTACGCCCCGGGCTGCGCCGTGCGCCCGGAGCAGATCATCGACGCCGTGGTGGCCGGCGTGGCGAAGCTCGACGAGAAGTCGGCGGCCCTGGCCGCCGCCAGGAAGGGAGCGTGAGAAATGACGACCTTTGAGCAGACCTTCGAGGAGCTGCCGCTGGCCGGCGTGCACGACTTGGCGGCCGCGCGCCATGCCGAGGGCTGGCGCTACGTGCAGATCCTCGCGGTGAACACCGAGGAGGGCATCGACCTCGTCTACTCCTACATGAAGGACGGGCATCTCGCCAACTTCAACGTGAGCGGCGTGAAGCAGACCGACGTGGTGCCCTCCATCACCGATCTGTACCTGGAGGCCTTCGTCTGCGAGAACGAGATCCACGACCTGTTCGACGTGGCCATCAGCGACATCGCCATCGACTTCGGCGGCATGTTCTACCAGCTGGCGGAGAAGGCCCCCATGACCGTCGTGAGCCCTGAGCAGTTGGCGGCGCGCGAGAAGGCGAAGAAGATCGCCGCGGCCAAGGCCGCCAAGGAGGCGAAGGAGGCCGCACCGACCGAGGCGCCGGCCGGCCCCACCGAGGAGGAGATCCAGGCCAAGATCGCCGGGCTCGACCCGGAGAAGGCCGCGAAAGTGAGGGCGGCCATGGAGGCCAAGGCCAAGAAGGCCGCGGCTGCCGCCCCGGCGCCGGCTGGCCCCACGGAAGAGGAGATCGAGGCCAAGATAGCGGGCCTGGATCCGGAGAAGGCCGCGAAGGTGCGCGCCGCCATGGAAGCCAAGGCCCGAAAGGCCGCAGAAGGGAAGGGAGAATAGCATGAGCAAGGCAACTGTCATTCCCTTCGGGCCCCAGCACCCGGTGCTCCCGGAGCCTCTGCACCTCGATCTGGTGGTGCAGGACGAGACCGTCGTGGACGTGCTCCCGCAGATCGGGTTCGTGCACCGCGGCCTGGAGAAGCTCGTGGAAACCCGCGACTACAACCAGTTCATCTACATTGCCGAGCGCATCTGCGGCATCTGCGCCATGGGACACTCCCTCGGCTATGCCGAGACCGTCGAGTCACTCATGGGCGTGGAGGTGCCCAAGCGCGCCGAGTATTTGCGCGTCATCTGGCACGAGCTGTCCCGTATCCACTCGCATCTTTTGTGGCTGGGCCTTGCCGCCGACGCCTTCGGCTTCGAGTCGATGTTCATGCACTGCTGGCGTTTGCGCGAGCGCGTGCTCGACCTGTTCGAGAAGACCACCGGGGGACGGGTCATCCTGTCCGTGGTGAAGGTGGGCGGCGTGGTGCGCGACATCGACGCGAGCCAGATGGCCGAGATCGTCTCGGTGCTCGACGGTATCAAGGGCGAGTACACGCAGATCATGAACACGCTGCTCACGGACACCTCGGTGAAGAACCGCACCGTGGGCGTGGGCCACATCACTACCGAGGACGCGGCGGCGCTTTCCATGGTGGGGCCTTTCGCCCGCGCTTCCAACCTGCCCTACGACGTGCGCTCCTTCGGGCGCGGCGCCTACGGCGATCTGGCGGACTTCGCTCCCATCACGGCCACCGAGGGCGACTGCTACGCCCGCGTGAAGGTGCGCTGTCTGGAGGTGCTCCAGTCCATCGAGATCATCAAGGAGCTCGGCGCGAAGATCCCCGCCGGCGACATCGAGGTGGCGGTGAAGGGCGCGCCCGCCGACGGCGCCCAGGCGTCCAACGTGCTGGAGCAGCCCCGCGGCGAGTGCTACTACTACGCCCGCGGCAACGGCTCGAAGAACCTGGAGCGCATGCGCATGCGCACGCCCACCTCGCAGAACCTCGCCGGTATGACCGTGGCCCTGAAAGGGTGCGACTTGGCCGACGTCAACATGATCATCCTGACCATCGACCCCTGCATCAGCTGCACGGAAAGGTAGGCGGATATGGGAAGCTTCAAACTGGGCGGCATGACCTTCGGCTCTCTGTTCAAGAAGCCCGAGACCGTGCTGTACCCCTTCGAGCAGAAACCGGCCCCGGCGGGGCTCAAAGGGCATATCGAAAACGATGCGAGTGCGTGCATTCTGTGCGGCATCTGCGCCAAGAGCTGCCCGGCCGACGCCATCGCGGTGGAGAAGAAGGAGCGCACCTGGGCCATCGATCCGTTCCGCTGCGTGCAGTGCGGTACCTGCGTGCGCGTCTGCCCCAAGCACTGCCTGACCATGGATCCCGCCTACACGCCCATCGCCACCGCGAAATCCTGCCGCGTGGTGCATGTCCCCGACCCGAAGGCGGCGGTGACGGAATCGTAAGCTTAACCGCTCGTTAAGTTTCGTGGTGAGTCTGAGAAGGGCTTGCCGCTCTGCTAAAATATGCCGTTATCGGCACGTGCGCCGGACCCTCGTCGAGGGTCCGGTTTTTGTAGGGAAGGAGCAGGACGCCTCATGGTCGAAGGGCAGCGAGATGGGGAAGAGATCCCCGAGCAGGTGACAAGCGAGATCTTCACGGCGGCCAACGTCGTCTCCTTCGTGCGCCTGTGCCTCGTGCCCGTGTACCTGTGGCTGCTGCTCTCCGGCTTCAACCTGGCTGCCACGCTTGTCTTTGCCGCTGCTGCCGCCAGCGACTTCATCGACGGACAGCTGGCCCGGCGCACCCATACGGTATCGAAGTTGGGGCAGATCCTCGATCCGGCGGTGGATCGCATCCTCATGATCACCGGCGTCCTCGGCGTGTTCCTCGTCGGCCGCATTCCCCTGTGGGTGATCGTCGTCGTGGTGCTGCGCGACGCCTACCTGCTCATCGGGGGCGCGTGGCTTCTGTCGCGCTACCGCATCCGCGTGCCCGTCGTCTATCCGGGGAAGTTCGCCACGACGTTTCTGTTTATCGGCTTTGCCGGGCTTCTCTTGAACGCGCCGCTCATCCCCGGTTTGGGCTGGTGCGACATCTCCTGGTTGCCCGGGTTCAACGGCGAGGCCGTCTCCTGGGGCATCTGGTTCATCTACGCGGGGCTCATCCTGTCTCTTGGCGTCACTATCTACTACACCGTGGCGGCGGCGCGCGCCCTGGCCGCCGAGCTGAGACACCGCAAGGAGGCCGCTTCGGAAAGTTCGAGCGCCCATGGCGACGCGTAGGCCCTCCGACGAGCGTCCGAGCAGCGAGGAGCGCCGTGCGCGGGCGCGGGCCGAGCGGCGCATCGTCATGCCTTCGAACCGCGTTTCTCGTCCGAAGGGCACCGTTCGATCGTCCTCTTCCGCAACAGCGCAGTCTTCCTCTGCTCGACCCTCCTCATCCGCATCTCGTCCGTCGGCGCGGGCCGCAACAAGACCGAAGAGCTCTTCGAAGGCAGTAACCCCGCACAGCGGTGGCGCGGCCGCCGGCGCGACGGCGAAGCGCGCTGGCGGCGCGACGACGGCGCGCCGTGCCGCATCTCCGTCGAATCGTTCTCGCGCCACGGTTTCGCAGGCCAAGGCTCCGCGCAACTTCGGCGCCCCGCGAGGCGCGAGTGCGGGCCGTGCCGGAATTGCGAGCCGTCCTGCCGCCAAGCGCCGTTCCCTCGGGCCCCGCATTGCCCTGGCGGCAGTGCTGGCGCTTTTAGCGCTCGTCGGCGGCGCCTGGGCCATCGACGGCGCGGTCAACGGCTCCCGCATCTACGATGGCGTGTCGGTGGGCGCGGTGGATGTCTCCGGCATGACCGAGGAGGAGGCCCGTCGCGCCGTGAGCTCCTTCTACGAGCCTCGCGTTGCCGATGGCCGGGCGCTTATCTTCGCCAGCGAGGAGGCCCGCGACACCCTTGATGTGGAAAGCGAGCTTGCCGAACAGGACGCCCAGGCCGAGCAGCTCTCTTTAGAGGAGGCCCGGGCCAACAAGCAGGTGTGGGTCGCCGAGAGCGGCACGCTGGGCGCGAGGCTTTCCGTGAGCGAGCTGGTCTCCCGCGCCTTCGCCGTGGGCCGAGACGGCGGTCTTGCGGAGCGTATGGAGGCGGCGCGCAACGGCGTTTCCGTCGACGTCGCCCTTTCCTTCGACGAGGAGGCCTTGGAGGCGCTGTGCTCCTCCATCGATGAATCTGCCGGCGAGCCGCGCCTCGATTACGGCATCGCCATCGAGGCGGGCGCGGTGTCGGTCACGGAGGGCCACGGCGGCAAGGCCGTCGACCGCGCCTCGGTGGCCCGTCAGCTCTCCGAGGGCTTTCTCGGCGAGGCACCCGGCAAGGTCGTCATCGTGGCGACGCCCGATGAGGCGGACGTGCGCATCGGCGCCGATGAGGCCGCTCGGGTCGCCGACGAGGTCCAGGCGGCCCTCGATCGGGGCTGCACCTTCTCCTTCGAGCAGACCGAGTGGCCGCTGGGGGCGGCGGATCTGGGCGCGTGGGTGCGCACCCGGGTGGAAGAGCGGGAGGAGGGCTTCGCCCTGGTTCCCTACCTTGACGAGACCGAGGCGGCCTCGGGGCTGCTCGGGCTCATTCGCGACGCGGGCTACACCTCGGCGGCCACGGTGTCGTTCGACGTCGATGGCGGCGAGGTGTGGGTCAGCGCCCGCGAGGGCTCGCGCTATCCCCATACCGCCGATGCGGCAGCGCAGGCCCAAAGCGCCCTGTTCGGCAGTGAGGCGGCCGGCTCCGACACCCCTTCCATCGCCATCCAATGGGGCGAGGCTCCGTCCCGGACTACCTTCGACGAAGCGCTTGAGATGGGCCTTATCGCCCCGATCTCCTCGTTCACGACCGAGTACAACGACAGCCCCGCTACGGCCAATCGACGTCACAACATCCATACGGCGGCCGACTTGCTGAACAATTCCATCGCCCGGGCCGACGGAGGGGAGTGGTCGTTCAACGACACGGTGGGCGAGGCGAACGAGGAGGCGGGCTTCCAGGCGGCGCACGCCATCATCAACGGCGAGTACGACGACGCCATCGGCGGCGGTATCTGCCAGGTGGCCACCACGGTGTTCAATGCGGTCTACGAGGCGGGCTATCCCGTGACCGAGCGGCGCAACCACTCGCTCTACATCTCCAGCTACCCCACGGGCCGCGACGCTGCCATCGCGTACCCCGACCTCGACCTTACATGGGTCAATGACGGCACTTCGGATGTTTTGATGCGCTCGCGCTACACCGATTCCAGCCTAACCGTTACACTGTACGGTATCGATCCGGGCTACGTGGTCTCCACGCAGACCGGCGACTGGGAGACCGGAGAGCCCTTCAAGAAGCGCACCAAAGTCGACGAGAGCGAGCCTGAAGGCACGCGCTACGTCAAGACCGCCGGGGCCGATGGGCGCAGCGTGACTGTGCACCGCACCGTCCGCGACCGCGCGGGCAACGTGCTTCACGAGGAGGATTTCACCTCCAACTACGCTCCCATCGACGAGGTGACCGTCGTGGGGCCGAATACGCCGACACGCGAGAGAGAAGATGCCGATAAGGAAGCTACGGACAAGGAGGAAGCCAGTGTACTTTCAACCGGAGATTGAGACGATGCCCCGCGAGGAGCTGCGCGAACTGCAGCTCGAGCGCATGCGGGAGTCGTTGCGCAACGCCTACGAGAACGTGCCGCTGTACCGCGAGCGCTTCGATGCGGCGGGCGTGACCCCCGACGACCTTGAGAGCCTCGAGGACATCGCCAAGTTCCCCTTCGTGGTGAAGCAGGACATGCGCGACAACTACCCCTTCGGCATGTTCGCCCGCGAGAACGCCGATGTGGCCCGCATCCACGCCTCCTCGGGCACTACGGGCCAGGCGACGGTGGTGGGGCATACCGCCAACGACCTCGCGAACTGGGGCGACTGCTTCGCCCGCGGCATCGCCATGGTGGGCGGCGACGAGAATTCCACCATCCAGGTGTCCTACGGCTACGGCCTGTTCACAGGTGGTCTGGGGGCGCATGCCGGCGGCGAGGCCATGGGCTGCACCGTCATCCCCACCTCGTCGGGCAACACCAAGCGCCAGGTGCAGATGCTCAGGGACTGCAAGACCGACATCCTGGCCTGCACTCCCTCCTACGCCCTGCTTATCGCCGATACGGCCATTGAGATGGGCTACGACCCGGCCACCGAGTTCCAAATCTCCGGCGGCATCTTCGGCGCCGAGCCCTGCTCGGAGAACATGCGTCAGGAAATCGCCGACAAGCTGGGCATTCAGTACTGCGATGTGTACGGCCTCTCCGAGATCATGGGCCCCGGCGTGGCCATGGAATGCGCCGAGCGCGGCGGTCTGCACATCGCCGAGGACCAGTTCTACTGCGAGATCATCGATCCCGAGACGCTGGAGGTCCTCCCCGACGGCGAAGTGGGCGAGCTCGTCATCACGACGCTGACCCGCGAGTGCTCGCCGATGATCCGCTACCGCACCCGCGACGTCACCACCATCAACGCCGAGCCGTGCGCGTGCGGGCGCACCCATCGCAAGATCGGGCGTCTTCTGGGCCGCACCGACGACATGCTTATCATCCGCGGCGTGAACGTGTTCCCGTCCCAGATCGAGCAGGTCATCACCGAGTTCCCGGAGATCGCCACCCAGTACCAGATCATCCTCACCATGAACGGCCCGCTCGACCATGTGGAGCTGCAGGTGGAAACCGAGCCCGACTTCCCGATCGACGAGGTGCGCCGCCTGGAGGACCTGCGCAACCGTCTGGCCGCCGCCCTCAAGAGCAACCTGCAGGTGGCCGTCGACATCAAGTTCGTGGAGCCCAAGACCATCGCGCGCTCCGAGGGCAAGGCCAAGCGCGTCATCGACCTGAGAGGGGAGAACCAGTAATGATTTCGCAGCTCACCGTTTTTCTCGCCAATGAGAAGGGGCGCCTCGCCGCGGCTTGCCGCACGTTGGCCGATGCCGACATCAACATGAAGGCCCTGTTCATCGCCGACACCGCCGATTTCGGCATCGTCCGCATCTTCTGCGACACACCGAAACGCGCGGTGGAGGTGCTGGGGCAGGCGGGCTTCCGCGCCTCGCTCACGCCGGTCATCGCCGTGTCCGTCGAGGATGCTCCCGGCACTTTGGCCGATCTTCTCGGATTCTGCCAAGGGGCCTCGATGAACATCGAGTACGGCTACTGCTTCTGCACCGCCGACGGCAAGGCCGTCGACGTGCTGAAGATCGAGGGCGACGGTGCCGAGGCGGTTCTCGCCGAGGCGGGCTTCGCCGTTCTGGCTCCGGAAGAGGTTTACTGCGTTGACCCTGCTTAGCCCCATCGAAAACGGCAGTGCGCACCAAGGAGGCGCCCGTCTGTCAAGGCGGGCGCTCGGCTTCGCTTTGGCTCTGCTGCTGGCGCTGCCTTTGGGCGCGCCGGCACGGGCCTTCGCCGACGTGCGCGGCACCGACGAGATCCTGGGTGCCTCCGTCGAGGCGCGCGGGCTGCCGGCGGTTGCCTGTCCGAATGTCACGGCGTCCTTCGCGCTGGTCATGGACGACGAGGGCACGGTGCTCTTCTCGCGGGGCGCCCTCGAGCGGTCGCACATCGCCTCCATCACCAAGATCATGACCGCCATCGTCGCGCTGGACTCCGGCGTGCCCCTGGACAGCACGGTGACGGTGAGCCAGGAGGCCGCATCGGTGGGCGAGTCGTCGGCGAGTCTGTGGGCGGGCGACACGCTCACCCTTGAGGCGGCGCTCGCGGGACTCATGATCCCCTCGGGCAACGACGCTGCCATCGCTATCGCCGAGACGTTGGGCGAGGGGATGAAGACCGACGATTCGCAGACCGCCAACGAGGCCTTCGTGGCGGCCATGAACGCCAAGGCCGCCGAGCTCGGGATGACCGAGACGCTGTTCTCCAACCCCCATGGGCTCGACATCGGCGCCTATGACAACGAGATGTACAGCTGCGCCCGCGATGTCGCCCTCATGAGCGCCTACGCCATGGGAAACGAGACGTTCCGCTCCATCGTGTCGAAGGAGTCCGCCCAGATCACCGTCACGCGCGCCGACGGCAAGCCCCAGGTCATCGACCTTCAGTCCACCGATCGTCTGCTCGGCACCTACGAGGGCGCCTGCGGCATCAAGACCGGCTACACCGAGGCGGCGGGCAATTCCTTCGCTGGCGCGTGCGACCGCGGCGACGGCCTTTTGTACGCCATCGTGCTGGGCTCGCCCTCCGAGGACGCGCGCTTCCAGGACACCGAGACGCTGTTCGACTGGGTCTACGACAACCGCGTGAGCTATGCGCTGGCCCACAGCCCCGAGACCGTGGCCTTTGCAGCTGACGGCGGCGCCGAGGTGCCGCTCATCGCCCGCGTGTCCCAGAGCGCCTGGCCGGACCGCACCGTGGCGGCCACCTTCGCCGATCCCTCGGCCGCCGTCGAGGTGTTCGCGCCCGAGGGCAATGTGAGCCAGGAGATCGTCGCCGAGGAGCTGACCGGTTCGGTGGCCGCGGGGGATGTCGTGGGCGTCGCCAACTTCTACCAGGGCAACGAGCTTGTCGCCACCCAGGACCTCATCGCCTGCGAGGATTCGCCGGCCCCCGGTTTTCTCGAGGGCATCGGCATTTGGTGGAACCGGCTGTGGGGCAACGACGCCCCGGCACCGACCGAGGTCGTCAACGAGACGCCCCTCATCTACAGCAAGTCATCCTCTCGCGAGGATCATCAGTCCGTTGCGGCCATCGCCGCAGGCGTCTCAGACGACGCTCCCGCCGACGGTGCCCGAAGCGGCGCGGGCGCGGGTGCCGCAGACGCCACCAACGAGTAAGGAGGTGGGCCATGAGCGAGCGCTGCCCCGTTTGTTCCCACGAGATTTCACCGAACGACACCGTGTGTCCCACCTGCGGATTCAAGCTGCTCGGCGCCACGCAGGCCATGCAGCCGCTCGTCATGAGCGAGACGCCGGCCGCAACCGTTGAGGAGAGCGCCCCGGCCCGTGCGACGCTCAACGTCGTGCGGGGGCCGCAAGTGGGCATCAGCTTCGCGCTCACCGGCGAGCCCGTCACCATCGGCCGCAGTCCCCAGTGCACGATCTTCCTGAACGACATGACCGTCTCGCGCATGCACGCCACCATCGAGCAGGAGAACGGCTGCTACGTCATCCGCGACGCCAACTCGTTCAACGGCGTGTGGGTGAACAACGATTCCGTGGAGGCCCGTGCGCTGCGTCCAGGTGACTTCATTCAGATCGGCACCTTCTGCATGCAGTACGAGGAGAATTAGGGCCGCGGGCGCGACGGCGGCCGCCGAAGGGAGAGGAAGAGACGTATGGAGCTGATGAGCGGCAACGAGGCCATCGCCCAGGGCGCCTGGGAGGCGGGCTGCACCATCGGCGTGGCCTACCCGGGCACGCCGTCGACGGAGACGCTGGAGGCCTTCGCCAAGAAGGAGGGCGTCTACGCCGAGTGGTGCGTGAACGAGAAGGTGGCCGTGGAAGTGGGCATCGGGGCCTCGGCTGCCGGCGCGCGGGTGCTCGCCACCATGAAGCATGTGGGCGTGAACGTGGCGGCCGACCCGCTGTTCACGGCCGCCTACACCGGCGTGGGCGGCGGCATGGTCATCTTGGCCGCCGACGACCCGGGCATGTACTCCTCCCAGAACGAGCAGGACTCGCACTACTACGCCCAGGCCGCCGCCATCCCGTGCCTCGATCCGGCCGATTCCGCCGAGGCCTTGCGCTTCACCCGCGAGGCCTACGATATCTCCGAGCGCTTCGACGTCCCGGTGATCATCCGCTCCAGCGTGCGCATCTCCCATACGAAGACGCCCGTCGAGGCGGGGGAGCGCGCCGAGGCGCCGGCAAGGCCCTATGAGAAGAATCCGGCGAAGTGGGTCATGATGCCCGCTTTCGCCAAGCCGCGCCGCCTCGTGCAGCTGGATCGCATCGATAAGCTGCGCCAGTGGGTGGAAACCTGCCCCTACAACGAGGTGATAGAGGGGAAGGGCACTGTGGGCGTCGTCTGCGCCGGCGCGGCCTACCAGCACGTGGCCGAGGCGCTCCCGGACGCGAGCATCTTCAAGCTCGGGGTCACCTGGCCCCTTCCCGCGGCCGCCCTGCGCGATTTCGCCGATTCCGTCGAAGCCGTGTACGTCGTGGAGGAGGGCTCGGAGTACCTCAAAGACGCCGTGCGGGCCTGCGGGGTGCCGGTGAGCGATACGCCGTGCCCTCTGCCGCGGGCAGGCGAGCTGTCGCCGGGGCTCGTGCGCGCGGCCTTCGGCCTTGAGCAGCCGTCCCATGCGCCGGCTGCGACCGATCTGCCGGGACGTCCTCCGGCGCTGTGCCCGGGATGCCCCCATCGCCTCGTGTTCAAGGAGCTCTCGAGGATGCGGGCCATCGTGACCGGCGACATCGGCTGCTATACCTTGGGCGCCCTGCCGCCGCTCTCGGCCATGGACACCACGGTGGACATGGGAGCCTCGGTCTCCATGGCCCACGGCTTCGAGCTGGCGCTGGCCGGCACGGAGCATCGTCCCATCGTCGCCGTCATCGGGGACTCCACATTCGCCCATTCGGGGTTGAGCTCGCTCATCTCCACGGTGTACAACCGCGGCGCCGGCACGGTGTGCGTGCTCGACAACCGCACCACCGCCATGACGGGGCGCCAGGGCAACCCCTTCAACGGCGTGACCCTGCAGAACCGGCCCAGCCGCGAGTTGAACATAGAGGCCGTGGTGGCTGCCCTCGGCGTCGAGGATGTGCGCGTGGTCGATCCCAACGACGCCGCCGCCGTGCGACGGGCCCTCAAGGAGGCCACGGGCAGCGACGACATTTCGGTCATCGTGTTTCGCTCGCCCTGCGTGCTGCTCGAGCGCCACGTAGAGCCGCCGCTGTTCGTGAGCGGCTCCTGCACGGCCTGCGGCGCCTGCGTGACCCTGGGCTGTCCGGCCCTCGGCCGCGACGAGACGGGACGTGCGCTCATCGATCCCGCGCTGTGCATCGGCTGCGGCCACTGCACCCAGTACTGCCGCTTCGACGCCATCGTCCAGGAATAGGAGGCCGTTCATGGAAAATGCCACTAAGACGGTGCTTTTGTGCGGTGTGGGCGGCCAGGGAACCATCCTCGCCGCCGATCTGCTCGCCTTCAGCTGCATGAAGGCGAATCTTCAGGTGAAGGTGTCGGAGATCCACGGCATGGCCCAGCGCGGCGGCGCCGTGACCACGGTGGTGCGCGTGGGCGAGGACGTGAAGTCCATGGTATCGGACGCGGGATGCGCCGATGTCGTCGTCGCCTTCGAGACCACCGAGGCCCTGCGCAATCTGCCCCAGCTCAAGGAGGGCGGCTCGCTCATCGTCAACGATGTGGCCATCCGGCCCCTGCCGGTGCTCACCGGTGCCGCCTCGATGCCCGAGAACGCCCGGGAGCGCCTGCGCGAGGCCGGGGCTCTGCTCATCGACGCCGACGCCATCGCGCGGGCGGCCGGCAATGCCAAATGCGCCAACGTGGTGCTCGTGGGGGCCTTGGCCGCACGCCTCGATATTCCCGTCGAGGTATGGGAGGAGACCGTGGCCGAGCGCGTGCCGCAGAAGACCGTCGAGGCGAACCTCGCCGCCCTGCGCGCGGGCCGAGCCGTCATCGAGAACGAGGAGGGAGAATAGCATGACCGTTTCCCAGATCAGCGTATTCGCCAACAGCCGCCCGGGGCACATGAACCGGGTGCTCGACCTCTTCGAGGGCGCCGGCGTTTCCGTGCGCGGCTTCTCCGCCGCCGACACGGGGGAGTACGGCATTCTCCGTTTCATCGTCGATAGGCCCGAGGCGGCCATGGAGGCGCTTAAGGATGCCGGCTGCGCTTGCGTCGTATCCCCGGTCATCTGCCTGAAGCTCGTCGATACGCCCGGCGAGCTCTCGCGGGTCATGGGCGTGCTCGCCAAATGCGGCATCAACGTGGTCTACAGCTATTCCATGATCTCCACCTACATCGTGCTCTCCACAAGCGAGCCGGAGCGCGCCCAGGCGCTTCTGGCCGACGAGCCGGTGGAGCTCATTTCCCAAGAGGACATCGCGCGCATCGTCGCCGAGCGCGCTGCGAAGGAGGCGTAAGGGCGCATGAGCGAGGCAATGGATTCCATCGACGTGACAAAGAAGGGCGCGGCGCTGGCCGCCGCCGAGGCGGGACGGTTCGACGCCCTGCCCATTTACAAGCCCGAGATCGAGTGCGCCTCCCGCGAGGACATCCGCGCCCTCCAGCTGGAGAAGCTGAAAGAGACCGTGGCCTACGCCTACGAGCGCGTGCCCTACTACCGTCAGAAGCTGGACGAGATGGGCGTGGCGCCGAGCGACATCCAGACGCTCGAGGACGTGCGCAAGCTCCCCTTCACCGATAAGGCCGTGCTGCGCGAGACCTTCCCCTTTGGCCTGTTCGCGGTGCCGCTGGACGACATCCGCGAGCTGCACTCCTCGTCGGGTACCACGGGAAAGCCGGTGGTGGTGGGCTACACCGACGACGACATGGACATGTGGAGCGAGTGCATCGCCCGCCTCGTGCAGATGGCCGGCGTCGTGCCCGGGGACATCGCCCAGATGGCCTTCGGCTACGGCATGTTCACCGGCGGCTTCGGCCTGCACTACGGGCTGCAGCGTCTGGGCTGCGCCATGATTCCCGCCGGCTCGGGCAACACCGAGCGCCATATCCAGATGATCGAGGACTACGGCACCACCGTGCTCGTGGCCACGCCTTCCTACGCCATGCACATCTGCGAGGTGGGGGAGAAGATGGGCTACGATTGGGAGAAGTCGCCTTTGCGCGTGGGCCTTTTCGGCGGCGAGCCCTGCCCGCCGGGCCTGAAAGCCGAGATCGAGCGGCGCATGCACATCGTCTGCACCGACAACTACGGCCTCACCGAGGTTATGGGGCCGGGGGTGTCCGGCGAGTGTCTGGCCGAGCGCTACCAGCAGCACATCGCCGAGGATCATTTCCTGTGGGAGGTCATCGATCCGGAAACCGGCGAGCCGGTGGGCGAGGGCGAGATGGGGGAGCTCGTGCTCACGCCCCTTTGCAAGCAGGGCATTCCGGTGCTGCGCTACCGCACCCACGACTTGACCGCCGTGCACACCGAGCCCTGCGCCTGCGGCCGTACGCTGGCCCGCATGGACAAGGTGCGCTCCCGCTCCGACGACATGCTCATCATCCGCGGCACCAACGTGTTCCCCTCGCAGATCGAGGACGTGCTCACGGGCATCGAGGAGGTCACGCCCCATTACCATATCATCGTGGAGACCCGCGGCGGCATGGACGCGCTCATCGTGGAGACCGAGCTGCGCCCCGAGGCCTTCCGCGACTCCTTCGAGGCCATGGACGCCCTGCGCGCCCGTATCGCCGAGAAGCTCAAGGGCACGCTGCTCGTGGCGCCGGAGGTGCGCCTGGTGGAACCCGGCGGCATCGAGCGCGCCATCGGCAAGGCCAAGCACGTCGACGACCGGCGCGAGAAGTAGCCCGGTTTTAAGACTGCGCCGGAAAGGTTTCATTGGCTATGACGGAAAGCGGAGCGACAGAGGCGACACCCGTTGTCGGCCGCTTCGCGCCGTCGCCGACCGGGCGCATGCACGCGGGCAACATCTACGCAGCGCTCATCGCATGGCTCGTGGCGAAGTCCCAGGGCGGGCACATGGTACTGCGTATCGAGGATCTCGACCGCGAGCGCTCGAAGAGCGTCTACATCGACCAGATCCAGCGTGATTTCGAGACCCTGGGACTCTTCTGGGACGAGGGGCCGTACTTCCAGCATGATCGCGACGAGGCCTATGCCGAGGCATTCGGGCGCCTTGAAGCCCGGGGGCTTTTGTACCCGTGCTTCTGCACGCGGGCCGACCTTCACGCCGCCTCGGCGCCCCACCGGGGCGAGAAGCTCGTCTATGCCGGCACCTGCCGCCATCTGTCGGACGCGGAGGTGGAGGCGCGCTGGGCAGCGGGACGCACGCCGGGCTGGAGAGTTGCCGTGGACAGCCGCACGATCGCCTTCGAAGACCTCGTTCAGGGAACCTACGCGCAAAAGCTCGACCGCGACTGCGGCGACTTCCTCATACGCCGCTCCGACGGCGCGTTCGCCTATCAGCTGGCAGTGGTGGTGGACGATGCCGCCCAGGGCGTCAATTCGGTCGTGCGCGGCGTCGATCTGCTTTGCTCCACGCCGCAGCAGCGCTACCTCCAGGATCTTCTCGGGCTGCCGCACCCCGCCTATGCGCACGTTCCGCTGCTTGTGGCCGAGCAGAACCGGCGCCTCTCGAAACGCGATCGGGACGCGGCCTTAGACGAGCTGCTGGCCCGGTTCGGAAGTCCGCGAGCCGTCATCGGACATATCGCGGCGGTGGCGGGACTTGTTCCCGAAGAGGCGCCGACGACGCCGGAAGAGCTGCTGAAGGACTTCTCGCTGGAGGGTTTTCGCGACGGACTGCCCGATCTCGTGCAGATTCCCTGGCGCTCCTAAAGCAGGAGGGCGGCGGCGTAGAATGCGCCCAGAGCCACGTTCACGCTGCAGATCTGGCCCATGGCGCCGATACGCGTGGGCGCCGCGAGCGGATTTTTCCACAGGCCCATCATGAGGGGGTAGCAGCCGAGCGCCAAGAAGGGGAGCACGACGATGCCCCGGGGGAACCAGATGGCGACGATGGCGAGGATGGCGAGAACCCAAACGACCATGAGGGCATGGTAGAGGGCGCGCGCCCTTTCGCGGCCCAGCAGCACCGGCAGCGTGCGGCGGGAGGCCTCGATGTCCTTTTCGATATCGCAGGTGTTGTTCGTCATCATGATGAGGCCCACGCCGATGATCGTGGGCGTGGCCCAAAGGAGCGCCATGAACGTGAACGTGCCCGAGAGTACCTGGTAGCTTGCCAGCGGAATAAGACCGCCCATAACGATGCCGCTCACCGCCTCGCCGACGGGAAGGTAGGAGAGAGGCGTCTTGCCTCCGGAGTACATCACGACGATGACGGCTCCGATAAGCGCGATGACGAGGGGGACAGGACCCGCTTTCCAAATAACGTACAGGCCGAGCAGGAAGGCCACGGTCAGAAAGCCGATGGCCAGCCCGAGGGCCGAGCGCGGATTGACGTCGTTGTAGACGAGCACCGAGTCTGAGGCCTCCACGTTGTCCTCGGCTGTATCGGTTCCCTTGATGAAGTCGAAGTAGTCGTTGAAGGTGTTCACGGACGCCTGCATGAGGATGCAGATGAGGAGCAGAAGCCACGCCATGCCCACGTCCAGCGACCCGGTGTTGGCCAAGGCGCAGGCGGCGGCCACGAGCACGGGCATGATGGCCGCCGGCCAGGTATGGGGCGCGGCCAGTTGAAGAGCGAGGCGAGGGGAGAGGGGAGTCGTCGCTCCCCCGCTGTTCGTTTTTGTATGGGAACCCATGTTCGATTTCTCTTTTCGTCGCGAGAAGCATTGTCGATTACCTGGCATTATAGAAGAAGGGCGCCCCAATGGAGCGCCCTTCAAAGGGTTTGCGCGTTGACGGCGCGTTTAGTTGGTCATCAGCGCGGCCGCGATGTCGCCCGAGGTGGACGAGGCCGGCTCCCAGGTTCCGTCGACCTTGGTGTAGGTGATGGTGATGGGCTGGGTGGCCGCCAGCTCGACGCCGTCGAGGGAGCCGATGACGATCTCGCCGATCTTCTGGTTGATCTCGTCGTTGGAGAGAGCGGCAAGAGCATCGGGATCGGCGGTGACCTCGTCCACGGCCGTCTGCAGCGCCTGCAGGTAGCCGGTATAGCTCTTGCAAGTAAGGGTGATCTGGGCCGTGGCGCTGTCGCCGTCGACATTGATCGAGTCGATCGCGTAATCGAAGCCGCTCAGGTAGGACTTCATGAACTCGACGCCGTCGATGCCGTAGACCGAAAGCTGGCTCATGTCGATGGACTCGGAGAACTCGTTGACGAACGCGTCGTCGATGTTTTTGATGCTGTCCAGTTCGGACGCGAGCGATGCGCGGATGGCGTCTTCATCGCTCGTGCCGCCCGAGCAACCGGCCAACCCGACCATTCCAATGGAAAGCGTCAAAAGAGCAGCGAGAACCACTAGAAAACCCTGTATAGTTGATCGTGATTTCGATTTTACATAATCCATATTATCAGCCTTTCTTGTCAATCTTTTCAGAAGCCCTCCAACTTGAAACATTTTACCGTATATGGAAGGTGTTTAGCCCCAGGCATTGCCGCTGCCGCCGGATGGCTGCGCGGTGATGGTGGCGCCCTCGCCGAGGATCGAGGTGAAGTCTCCCGTTTGCATGGCCTCCATGAGCACGGGCATCATGAGCGCGATGCCGACGATGTTGACGATGAGCGCAATGGCGCTGATGGCGAGACCCCAGATAAGCGTCTGGCGTACCGTGGCGGCATAGACCTTCTGGCGACCATCGACATCGTCTATCACGTGCTTGATCTTAACGAAGCCGACAATGGCGCAGACGAGGCCCACCGTGCTCAGCATCACGCCGCCGATGATGAAGGAGACTGGACCTGCAATGGCGGCTACCGTCGAGAGCGTGCGGGCGGATTTCAGGTCGGCGTCGATGAGCGCCCGTCTCTGATCCTGCGAGGGCTCCGTCGACGGCTCGGGTCGCTGGGGATTTTCGGGAGTCGTCTCCGGAGCTCCCAGCTGCTGGGGCTCGGGCGTTTCTTCGGGTTTCGAATCGCGGTGATCGGTCATAAAGGACACTCTTTCTAGGAAAGGCCGCTGCTTCCGAAGCCCTGCGCTCCGCGCGAGCTCTCGGGAAGCTCATAAGTGTTATGTAAAGTAATGGTGGGGGTAGCGATGATCACGAGTTGGGCGATGCGCTCGCCCTTTTCGTAATTGAACACCTCCGTTGGATCGAGATTGATGAGCGGCACCTTGATCTCCCCCCGGTAGCCGCTGTCTATGAGGCCCGGGGCGTTCACGATGGAGATGCCCTGTCGTGCCGCCAGGCCGCTTCGGGGAATGATGAGCCCCGCATAGCCCTCGGGAACGGCCAAGGCGATACCGCAGGGCACGAGTGCCCGCTCGAAGGGCAAAAGCGTGCCGCCCTCGGCGGCGCGCAAATCGAGACCCGCATCGCTCGGACGGGCGTAGGCGGGCGCTTCCAGGGTCTCGTCGAGCTGCTTGAAAAGAACGTCCATGGATCAGCCCAGCTCTTTCAGGGCCTCGGAGAACTCCTCCACATTCTGGAAATCCTTGTAGACGCTGGCGAAGCGAATATAGGCAACGTCATCCAGAGTGGCCAGACGGGCCAGTACCAAATCGCCCAAATCGCGCGATTTGATCTCGTTGCGCTGACTCGATCGCAATTCCGCCTCGATGCTCGTGATGAGTCCGTCGATCTTCTCGGGCGTGATGGGACGTTTCGCGCAGGCGATGAGCAATCCTCGCATGAGCTTCTCGCGGTTGAAGACCTCCGATGAACCGTCGGCCTTGATGACGAGAATGGGATTTTCGGCGAGCCGCTCGTAGGTGGTGAATCGCGTGCCGCACTGCAGGCATTCGCGACGGCGCCGGATAGAGGCGCCGTCGTCGGCCGATCGCGAGTCGACGACTTTCGATTCCTGGTAGCCACAGGAAGGACAGCGCATAGGTTCTCCTTCTCACTTTGATAAGTTGATTGCTTATCATACCCTATCAGACCTAGCGCGCTCCCCTCTTCAAAACATTGCTACCTTCACGACACCCGCCCTCGACGCTCTAGGCGAAGAAGATGAGGAATGACGCGATGGTGCTGAGCGTGAAGGCTATGGAAAATTCGATGCGTGCCATTTTTTACTCCTGACCTCTTGCGTAGAACCTTTGTTCGCAGTTATAATAGAGCGAACAAAGGTTCACGTCAAGAGATTTTTCAAACAAATGTACGCTTTTATGAAAGGATGCGCTATGACCCAGAAAGTGACCAAGCGGCAACAGGCGGTTCTCGACTGCATCGAAGCGTGCATTCGCGAGAAGGGCTACGGTCCTACGGTGCGCGAGGTGTGCCAGAGTTTGGGGCTCTCCTCCCCTTCCACCGTCCATGTCCATTTGAAGGCACTTGAAGACAAGGGCTTCATCAAGCGCGACCCCCTTAAATCCCGCTCCATCGCGCTTACCTATCCCATCGAGGAGGTTCCCTCCCCTGTCACGGCTTTCGCGGCCGCCTACAGCAAGCTCGTCAATGTGCCCTTGGTGGGCAACGTGGCTGCCGGCTCCCCTATTCTCGCCGAGGAGAACATCACCGACACCATCACGCTGCCCACCGATATCGTCGGCGATGCCCCCTCCTTCATGCTCTCGGTGCGCGGCGAGTCCATGATCGAGGCCGGCATCAACGATGGCGACTACGTGGTTGTGAAGGAGCAGCCGGTGGCCAACAACGGCGATATCGTCGTGGCCATCATCGACGACGGCGCCACCGTCAAGCGCTTCTTCCGCGAGGCCGACCATATCCGCCTGCAACCGGAGAACTCGACGATGGATCCCATCATCACCACGGACTGCTCCATTGCCGGCAAGGTGGTGGCCGTGTTTCGGCGCCTGTAGCGCCTTCGCCGCGCCGATAGGCCGCGAGTCCTCCCCTTTCGGTCAATCAAGAGCGCCCCTGCTCCGGATGCGAGGATCCGGAGCAGGGGCGCTCTTTCGTTTCTGGAGCGGTGGTTTCCTCAAGCGTCGACGTCCGAGACAAGGTAAGGGGAGAACGCGCTGACGAAGGCAGGGGCCGCGAGCAGCTGCAGGCGCGTGCCCGTGGCCTCGTGGCTCTCGGAGATGATGTGGCAGCGCTCGTGGGCCAGCGATACCAAATCCCCCCGTTGGTACGGCACGAGCACGTCCAGCTTGGCGTCGGCGGACGAGGCGGCCTGGGCGATGGCGCCCACGAGTTCCTCTATGCCCTCTCCAGAGCGGGCGGACACGAACCGGGCGCTCGGATAACGCCTTTTAAGGCCGGCCAGCGTCTCGGCGTCCAGCAGATCGCATTTGTTGAAAGTGGCGATCGTGGGAATGCTCTGGGCCCCTATCTGGTCGAGCACCTCGCACACGGCCTCGATCTGCCCCTCGAACTCCGGCGAGGAGGCGTCGATCACGTGCAGGATGAGGTCGGCTCCGGTGATTTCGTCGAGCGTCGACTTGAAGGCCTCGACCAGGGTGGTGGGCAGCTTCTGGATGAAGCCGACGGTGTCGGTGACGGTGACCTCGCGGCCCTCGGGCAGTTCGAACTTGCGGGTGGTGGAGTCCAGCGTGGCGAAGAGCTTGTCGTAGCTGAGCACGTCGGCTCCGGTGAGCCGGTTGATGAGCGAGCTTTTCCCGGCATTGGTATAACCGGCCAGTGCCACTTTGAACATGCCGCTGCCGTACCGGCTCTCACGCTGCAACGAGCGCACGTCGGACAGACGCTCAAGCTCGCGGCGAATGCTCGTGATGCGCTTGCGCACCATGCGGCGGTCCACCTCCAGCTGGCTTTCGCCCTCACCGAAGCGGGATCCCACGCCGCCTCCCATGCGGTTCGAAGCGAGGTGGGCCCACATGCCGCGCAGGCGCGGGTACAAGTACTGGTTCTGGGCGAGACGCACCTGCAGACGCCCCTCCTTGGAGGTGGCGTGCAGGGCGAAGATGTCCAGAATGAGGGCCGTACGGTCGATGACCTTCACGGACTTGTCCATGACCTTCTCCAGATTGGCCTGCTGGGAAGGTGTCAGCTCATCGTCGAAGATGACGAGGTCGGCCTCGTGCGACCGTGCCAGCTCGGCGATTTCGTCGGCCTTGCCCGTGCCGACGAAGGTGCGCGGGTTGGGCGCGTCCAAGCGCTGGGTCGTCGTGGCCACCACATCGGCTCCGGCCGTATCGGCCAGACGTTCCAGTTCGGCCAGGGAAGATTCCAAGGGCCACGGCAGCCCCGGGCGCTCGACGCCCACGAGAACGGCGCGCTCGCGGCGCTCCTCGGCCTTGGTGGCCGGACCCTTTTGGATGACGGATTCGTATTCGGTCATAGCATGCTCCTTTGCTTCAAGTAACGACGGATCCCATGAGGGGAAGGCGGTGCAAGTGGTCGTTACAGGCGCATGAGCATCACTCCTTAATCGTGGCGCGGCGTTGCGCCGGTGAAACGGGGGCTATCATAGCACAACAGCAGCGCCGGAGAAGCTCACGGCAGCACAATGGTTCCCGAGAAGCTCTCCGTTGCCGGTCCCGTCATGGATATCGTGCCATCCTCGTTCCAGCAGATGTGCAGTAGGCCGCCGCTCAACAGGAGATCGTTCTCCCTGCCGGCCCGACCGGTGAGGCAGGCGGCCGTGTTGGTGGCGCAGGCGCCGGTGCCACAGGCCAAGGTCTCGCCGCAGCCCCTCTCCCATACGCGCATGGCGATGCCCTCATCGGTGACGGAGGCGAACTCGACGTTGGTTTTCTCGGGAAATACGGGATGCGTCTCGAAGAAGGGGCCGGGAAGATCGATGCGCAGGGTCGAGAGGGATTTCTCAGCACCAGCGGGGAACAGCTCGTCGGGCAATGCCGCCCAATCGTCCACGAGGCAGACGGCGTGGGGGTTTCCCATGGAGACGCACACGAATTCGAAGGTTCCCCACGGCGAATCGAGGCGCAGATGCCCCACATAGGGCGCACCATCGGTCGCGCGGGAGTCCGGCGCGGCATCGACGGGCACGAGCACGGGATCCAAGATGGGCGCGCCCATGTTCACGGTCGCCTCGGTCATCTTCCCCTCCGCATCCACGGAAAAGGCGATAGGGCGCGGGCCGGCCAGGGTGTCGGCCACAAGGCTGCCCGAGGCAACGTCCGCCAGCTCGCGATCGACGAGGTACTTGGCGAAGCAGCGCACGCCGTTGCCGCACATTTGGGCCAAGGTGCCGTCGGCGTTGATGTAGTGCATGTAGCCGTCTCCCTCTTCCGAGAGAGCCGGCCGCACGAGGATGACGCCGTCGGCGCCGATGCCGAAGTGGCGGTCGCACAGATACGACACCTGCTCGTCGGTCAGATCAAGAGCGCAGTCGCGATCGTCGATGAAGACGAAATCGTTCCCGAGACCGTGCAATTTGGCGAAGGACAACTCCATGGGACGCTCCTTTTAGGCGGCAATTGAGGGGGCGGAAGCTCTCCTCGACGACCCGGAAGGGCCGCTTCAACCATGGTAGGCGTCCAATGTTTCCAACTGGGAAAGAATCTCGGCGGCCACGGCTTCGGCATCGCCGACATCGGCGTTCACCCAGCGGATGCGCTTATCGCGGCGGAACCACGTACGCTGGCGCTTGCCGTAGCGGCGCGTGGCCGTCTTGATGGCCTGCACGGCCTCCTCTATCGTGATGTTCCCATCCAGCGCCTCGACGATCTCCTTGTATCCGATGGCCTGGGGCGCCGTGACGCCGTCGCGGAATCCGGCGGCCAGCAGGCCCCGCACCTCGTCGACGAGCCCTGCGGCCACCATGGCATCGACCCGGGCGTCGATGCGCTCGTTCAGGATAGCCGGCTCCACGGCCAGCCCGAATTGCACGGCTGGAACGAAGGGCGCCACGGTGGCGAGCCGCTGTTTCTGCTCGGCGTAGCTGGCACCCTCCTCCAAAAGCTCGAAGGCACGCACGACGCGCCGCACGTTGTTGGGGTGGATGACGGCGGCGCTTGCGGGATCGCGCGCCTCCAGCGCCTCCCACAGGGCCTGGTTGCCGTGTTCCTCCGCATAGGCGGTCCAGCGTTCGCGGACGGGGTTTTCCACCTGGTCGCCCTTGGGGAAGGCGAAGTCGTCGATGGTCGCCTGCACGTACTGGCCGGTGCCGCCGCAGAGCACCGCTCTCTTGCCGCGGGCGTCAATATCGCGAATGCAGTGCCGGGCGAACGCCTGGAACAGGGCCGCCGAGTAGGGCTCGCCGGGATCAACGAGATCGAAGCCGTGATGGGGCACGCGGCGCTCAGATGCGGGAAGCTTGCCCGTGCCGATGTCCATGCCCCGGTAGATCTGCATGGAATCGGCGCTCACCACTTCCCCGCCGAGGCGCTCGGCGACGATCTGGGCCGCGTCGGTCTTGCCCGAGGCCGTGGGCCCCACGATGGCGATGACGGGTGCGGAAAGCTCAAGCATGGACGATCGTGCCCGAGAGATACCAGGTGCGGGCTTCCTCGATGGTCACGGGCACGATGCGCCCCACCAAAGACGTCGCGTCCGCACCAGCGGGCACCGGCGCGTGAACGGTCTGGTTCTTCGGGCTCTTGCCGGCCAAGATGGAATCGTCGCGCTTGGACGTGCCCTCGACCAGCACGGGCACCGTGGCGCCGAGCTCTGCCTGGTTCTCCTCGAAGGCCTTGCGTTGGACGAGATCCACGAGCCGGTCGAAGCGCTCCTGGATGACCTCGCGGGGCGTGTCGTCGTCCATCTCCGCAGCAGGGGTCCCCTCGCGCTTGGAGTAAATGAACGTGAACACCTGGCTGTAGCCGACTTCCTCCACGAGGCGATAGGTGTCCATGAAGTTCTCTTCGGTCTCGCCGGGAAATCCCACGATGATGTCCGTGGACAGGGCGATGTCGGGACGGGCGCGGCGAAGCTTCTCGATAAGGCCGAGGTAGTGCTCGCGGGTGTAGCGGCGGTTCATGGCCGAGAGGATGCGGTTCGAGCCCGACTGCACGGGAAGGTGCAGCGCCGGCATGAGCGAGGGCAGCGTGGCGAACAGCCCGATGACCTCGTCGGTGAGATCCTTCGGGTGACTCGTCGCGAAGCGGAGCCGCTCGATGCCCGCGGCGTCCACGGCCCGAAGGACATCCGCGAACCGCGGCTCGCCGTAGAGGTCGCGCCCGTAGGAGTTCACGTTCTGCCCCAGCAGCGTGATCTCCTTGACGCCCGCTTCCGCATAGGAGCGCGCCTCGGCGGCGATGTCGTCCAGGGGCCGCGACTTCTCGCGCCCGCGGACGTAGGGCACGATGCAGTAGGAGCAGAAATTGTTGCATCCCACGGTGATGGGCAGCCACGCCGCCCAGTCGTGCTCGCGCACCGTGGGCAGGGCGGAGGAGAACTCCGCTCCCCCCTCAATCACTTCGGCGGCGCGGCCGTGCTGCTCGATGGCGCGTCGGAGAAGCCCCGGCAAAGAGCCCAGATTGTGAGTGCCGAAAACCACATCGAGATGGGGAAGCGCCGCAAGCAGCTTGTCGCCGTCGCGCTGGCCGATGCAGCCGCCTACGGCGATGTAGCGCTTGTCAAGGGGCGTGCCGTCGCGCAAGGGGATGTTCTTCATGGAGGCGACCTGCCCGTAGAGCCTCGTGTCGGCAGCCTCGCGGACGCAGCACGTCATGAACACGACGATGTCCGCCTCCTCGATGGTTTCGACGGGCAGCGAGCCCAGGCCCTCCAGCATGCCGGCGACCCGCTCGGAATCGTGCTTGTTCATCTGGCAGCCGAAGGTGTGGATGCAGAAACGAGTTCCCTCGAAGACGTTGCTCATAGCAAAACCCTCTAATGAACCGCGGCCGCATCGACGATGGGGGCGATCGCGGCGGCGCCCCGCGGCTCGACGGCGAAGCGGATGGCCGTGCGGTACTCGCCGTCGATGACGATGTCCGCGAAGGAGGGGATGCAGCAGATCTCGATGCCCACCGGCGAGAGGAACCCGCGGGAGATGGCCACGGCTTTCACAGCCTGGTTCACCGCACCGGCCCCCACGGCTTGAATCTCCACCGACGCCCCGTCTTTGATCATGCCGGCGATGGCGCCGGCAACGGAGGCGGGAGACGATTTGGAGGATACTTTGAGGCACCCGATGGAGGGCTTGGTTTCAGTGGTAGACACAGCTGGTCCTTGTCGTTTGTGGTGCGGTTCTTCTCTGGATGTGGTTCGTTTAGCGGGCGCCCGTGGCGCCTTCAGCCCTAATATTCTACCTGTTGCACCCGAGTGGCGCAACCGCGCGCTTCCTTAGAGCGACGTGCGGATGGGAACGGTGATGCGGATGGCTTCCTGGCCCACGATGACCTCCGCCTCGCCCACCGCTTCCAGATAATACGTTTCCGCCACGGGCTCCATGAGCCGGCCGATGCCGCGCTTCAGCGCATCGATGTCCTCGGGAGCCAGACGCAGGGAGCGGGCGTTCTTAGAATTTCGCCGGCGCTCGGATGGGCGATGGGCCTGCCGCGGGAACGATTCGGCGGCCAAACGCTCGGTTAAGGGGTCGAGCGCAGCGATGGCCCCGTCGAGAATGCGTCGGGCCGAGCGCTCGGAGAGCGGCAGCCCCAGGGCCTCGCAGCGGTCCGCGAGGTCATCGGGGCCGGCGGCCAGGGCGAGGCGCTTGACGAGGGGGATTCCCGTGCCGTCGCCCCCGAAGGCGCGCACGGCCGGGGAGAGCGAGGCGAGGCCCAGTTGGTACAGCGTCGCTGCCACCTCCACCGGGGTGCCGAGATACACGGAGAGGTCGCCGCGGTGCTCCAAGGCGAATTCCGCGGCCGTGCGCACGATGTTCTTGGGGCCGCGCATCGCCCACGAACCGGAAGGCTCCTGCTCGAAACGGGGAAACGTCGACTGATCCGCCTTCTCGGCGAGGCTTTCGGTGTCGGTGGCGACCGTGAGGCTGGTGCCGAGCCCCGGCTCCGATTGCAGCACCCGGGCTTCTTCGGCGTTCACGGAGATAGAGTAAAGGGCCATGCCGCGCCCGTGCATGCCCCACTTGTCCATATGCGCGCTATCGAGCTTCGAAGTGACGCGCGGTTCGAAGATGCGCTCGTGCTGGGCAGCGGGAATGCCCTGTCCGTCGTCGAGGACGGTGAGCAGACGTTCGTTGCCGGTCTTCTGAGTGGCGAGGAAGATGCGGCTGGCGCCGGCATCGCGGGCGTTGCGCAGAAGCTCGATGACAACGTCCTCGCTCGAGCGGATGTCCTGGGCGGCCTGGCGTCGTTCGGCCTCGGAGGACCGGAGGCGGACGAAGCCGTCTCCGAGGTCATCCTCGACCCGGAGACGGCTCTCGCCGCACACATCGTCTATGAAATCGCTGAGGGTATCGCCTTCCATGGCCTACTTGGCGTAGTCGACCGCACGGCTCTCGCGGATGACGACGACTTTCACCTGGCCCGGATACTGCATCTCGTTCTCGATCTGCTGGGCGATGTCGTGGGCCAAAACGACGGATTCGGCCTCGTCCACCACTTCCGGCTCTACCATGACGCGAACCTCGCGGCCTGCCTGGATGGCGTAGGTGCGCTCGACGCCCTTGTGCGAGTTCGCGATCTCCTCGAGCTTCTCGAGGCGCTTCACGTAGGCGTCCAGCGTCTCCTTGCGGGCACCGGGACGGGCAGCGGAGACGGCGTCGGCGGCCTGAATGAGCACATCGACGACGGAGTTGGCCTCCACATCGTTGTGATGGGCCTCGATAGCGTGGACGATCTCGGGGCGCTCGCCGAAGCGACGGGCCAGATCGGCGCCGATGACGGCGTGGCTGCCCTCGACCTCGTGGTCGACGGCCTTGCCGAGGTCGTGCAAAAGGCCGGCTCGCTTGACGGGAATGGGGTCGAGCCCGAGCTCGGAGGCCATGACCGAGGCCAGATAGGCCACTTCGAGCGAATGGTTCAGCACGTTCTGGCCGAACGAGGTGCGATAGCGCAAACGTCCCAGGGTGTTGACGAGCTCCGGGTGGAGATCGTGGATGCCCGCATCGAACGTGGCCTGCTCGCCGGCCTCGTGCACCCGCTGGTTCACCAGCTTGACGGCCTTGTCGTACATCTCCTCGATGCGCGCGGGGTGGATGCGCCCGTCGGCGATGAGGTTCTCCATGGTGACGCGGCCGATCTCGCGGCGCACCGGGTCGAAGCAGGAGATGGTGACGCACTCCGGCGTGTCGTCGATGATGAGGTTCGTGCCGGTCAGCTGCTCGAAAGAGCGGATGTTGCGGCCCTCGCGGCCGATGATGCGGCCCTTCAGATCGTCGGAGGGGATATGGATGGTGGACACCGTGCTCTCGGCGGAGTGGTCGGCGGCCACGCGCTGGATGGCGAGGCTCAAGATCTCACGGGCCTTCTTGTCCGCCTCGGCCTTGGTACGCGTCTCGGCATCGCGAATGATGACGGCCGATTCGCGGGTGACCTCGTCGTGGATAGTCTCCAGCAGCTCCTCTTTGGCCTCCTGGGGGCTCATGCCCGCAGCGCGCTCGAGGGCCTGGTTGATCTCGATCTGGGCCTCCTCGCGATGGCGCTCGATGGCATTCTCGGCCTCTTCGACATCGCGCTCGCGGCGCTCGACCTGTCCCTGCAAAGACGAGAGCTGGTGCTCGCGGGCATCCAGCGACTCGACGCGGCGATCGAGGGATTCCTCGCGCTGGGCGATGCGGTTCTCGGCAGAGCGCACCTCGCGCATGCGCTCCTTGTTCTCCTTCTCCATCTCCTGCTTGTAGCGAAGGGCCTCGTCCTTGGCTTCCACGGCGGCTTCACGTCGGAGCGTCTCGGCTTGCTTCTTGGCATCCTCGACCAGGCTTGCGGCCTCGCGGGCAGCGTTCTTGGATGAGGAGCTGGCAATGAGTCGGTTGACGATGAAACCGAGGACCAGGCCGATGACGATAGCGACGATCAAAAGCACGATCGTGATGGGATCCATGGCTGTTTCCTCCTTTCATCTGGGCTTTCATACCCATTTCATGTCATAAAAAATGCCCGTGGCCGGGCATGAGCATAACTGCGCGAAGATACGAGGAATATGAAATTCTCTATCTTGAATGCCCGGGAGGGCACGTATGCTCTAAAGCCACGGTTCACAGTATAGCGTAAGGCCGCGGCTTTAGACAGACTCTAGTGGGTTTGTGTCATGAATGGCCCATCGAACCGCACATCAGGCTGCGCTCTTGCTCCTCGGACCACGTGCGAGAGGCGGTAGCGGCGATGTCGGTGGAAAATCCTTGGGATACGAGGCGGCGGAAGGCGGCCTCCCGGGCGCGCTTGGCTTTAGGCGGCCGACGCCGCAGGGCGGCCAGGGCGCGGCCCACTTCAAAGTCCCTCCCCTTCCGCTCGTGCTCGACCCAGGAATCGAGAGTAGCTGGGTCGATGCCGAGCTCCTCGATCTCCCGTTCGGCATCGCGAAGCCCCCGCCCGGCCGCAAGCTTCATGCGGACGAGGGCGTCGGCGTAGCGTCGATCGTCCACCGCCCGTACGCGCACGGCGCGCTGAAGGGCCTCCTCCACCACTGATGAAGGAAAGTCGTCCTTCAGCAGGCGCTCGCGCAGGTAGGCCGTGGAGCGTTCGCGAACCGCGGCCCATCGGAGGATCTTCTGGTACGCGTCTCGGGCCGTCTTTCCCTCCTCGTCGCTCAGAGCGCTCTCCCGCTCTTCCCCGCGAGAGGAATGTACGAGGTCCTGCGCGCAAGACGCCCCTGTATCCCTGCCACAGACGGCGTCGTCCTCGGCAGGGCACGGCCAGGCGGCGACTTGCGCGCACGGCTCCTCTGAGGAAGGGGCGGCTTCCAAGGCGGCGATATCCGCCCTGAGCGCTGCGAGTATGTCGGCCTTGGACGCCACGATAGGCTATTTCTTCTTGCCGCTCTTTGGCGCCGGCGTGAACGACTCGTTTTCGGCCGGGCGCTCGATGACGGGGATCTCGTAGGCCTCGCGGACCTTGTTCTCGAGTTCCTCCCGCAGATCGGGATTCTCCTTGAGCGTCTGCTTGGCTGCCTCGCGGCCCTGGCCCAGGCGCTCCTCGCCGTAGGTGTACCAGGCGCCGGACTTCTTGGCCACGCCGCATTCCACGGCCATATCGACGATGCAGCCTTCCCGAGAGATGCCCTCGCCGTACATGAGATCGAACTCCGCCTGGCGGAAAGGAGGAGCCACCTTGTTCTTGACCACCTTCGCCCTCACGCGATTGCCGACCACATCGCCGTTCTGCTTGATGGAGTCGATGCGGCGAATGTCGATGCGAACCGAGGAGAAGAACTTCAGGGCGCGTCCGCCGGTGGTCGTCTCCGGGTTGCCGAACATGACTCCGATCTTCTCGCGCAGCTGGTTGATGAAGATGCAGGTGGTGTTCGATTTCGACAGCGACCCGGCCAGCTTGCGCAGGGCCTGGGACATGAGCCGAGCCTGAAGACCCACGGTGGTATCCCCCATCTCGCCCTCGATTTCGGCACGGGGGACGAGCGCCGCCACAGAGTCGACGATGACGCAATCGATAGCGCCCGAGCGCACGAGCATATCGCAGATTTCCAGCGCCTGCTCGCCGGTGTCGGGCTGGGAGATGAGCACCTCGTCGATATCGACCCCGATGCGCGCGGCGTAAACGGGATCGAGGGCGTGCTCGGCATCGATGAAGGCGACGATGCCGCCCAGCGCCTGGGCCTCCGCGAGAATCTGCAAGGCGAGCGTTGTCTTGCCGCTTGACTCCGGACCGTAGATTTCGATGATGCGGCCGCGGGGCACGCCTCCGATGCCGAGCGCGGCATCGAGCGGCAGGGCGCCCGTGGGGATGACCCCGATGTTGAGATCGGCGCCTCCCTCGCCGAGGGTCATGATAGAGCCCTTGCCGAACTTGGACTCGATTTGATCGGTGGTGAGTTTGAGCATCTTTTCTTTATCTTCGTTCATGACCTCTCCTTGTCTGGGCCAGGCGAACAAATGGCCTGTTTTCATCATTATACGAACAAACGTATGTACGTCAAGAGGTGATTCTCAAAAACCAGTTCCCTCTGTGCGCGAAAACAGCATAACGCTACGCGACCGCAGCAATGACGCGGGAATGTCTCATTTGAGTCCTCGCGCCGACCGTACCGCTGTCGCACTCTCGTCGCAGAGCGCCCGTGCGCTCTCGCCAAAACCGCGGCGCTGTCAGAAGCTCGCGAGCGCCTCTTCCATCGTGCGCAGGGCGATCAGCACCGTCTGCAGGCGCACGGCCTCGCGGCCGCCTTCGAAATGATGGCATGCTGCATGGGTCTTTTTGGCCGTGGCGCAGCCGATCCACACCGTGCCCACCGGCTTGCCGGGCTCGGCGCCCGTCGGTCCGGCGATGCCCGTGACCGCCACCGAGACATCGCTGCCCAGCTCGCGCAGGGCGCCACGGGCCATCTGCAGGGCCACCAACTCGTCGACGGCCCCCTGTCGCGCGAGCACGTCCTCGGAAACGCCGAGAAGTTCGGCCTTCACCTCGTTCACGTAGCTCACGATGCCGCCGCGCACCGAGGCCGACGACCCAGGCACGGAAGTGAGCATGGCCGCGATGAGGCCGCCGGTGAGGCTCTCGGCCGTGGCCACCGTGGCCCCTGCGGCCGTCGCCTTCTCGACGACGATGCGCGCCTGCTCGTCGATGGCCTTCTGCAGCGCCGCGATCTCGGTGGGTGCCGCAGAAGGGGCGGCCGCCTTTGCGGTTTTGGCCCCCGCGCTCCCCTTCAACAGATGGCGTGCTTTGACGAGATAGTCGAGCATGGACATGACCGTCAGGATGAGCGCGATGACCATGACGGTCCAGGACAGCACGAACATGGGGTTGGTGAAGGCGCCGGCCGCCGTGGTGAACGTGAGCGAGTCCTTGAGAAGGAACAGCACGATGGCGATGATCTGGAACACCGTCTTGGCCTTGCCGTACCAGCTGGCGGCGATGACCGTGCCCTTGCTCGCCGCCACCATGCGGATGCCCGAGACGATGAACTCGCGGGCAAGGATGATGAGCACGGGCCAACCGGGCAGCACGGCCAGCTCCACTAAGGCGATGAGCGCTGCCGTGACGAGGATCTTGTCGGCCAGAGGATCCATGAACTTCCCGAAGTCGGTCACTTCCCCGCGGCTGCGGGCGAGATATCCATCGATCCAATCGGTGCAGGAGATGAGAATGAAGATGCCGGCGGCGATGACGCACTTCGCCTCCATGGTGATGCCCGGCAGGCCCACCCATTCGGGCCAGGGGCTCAGGATCGCCAGCACGAAGACCGGCACCAGGCAGATGCGGATGAGCGTGACGATGTTCGCCGGCGTCCAGAGCTTGTCCGGAGCCGTGGGCTGGATGGTGGTCATGGCCTACTCGCCTTCCATTTCGTAAAGCAGGGTATCCGCAATGGTGCAGGGAACGAACGCGCCGATCTCGCCGCGGGACACGTAGGTGACGCCGTCCACTTCGGGCGCCTGGCATTGGGCGCGACCGAAGCGCTGGCCGTCCTCCTCGGTTCCCTCGACGAGCACGATCGCCCCCTTCCCGATGCGCTCGGCGATGCGGGGCCCGCAGGCGGCATCGGCGGCGTCGCGCAGCACCTGGGCCCGCTCGGCCTTCTCGTCCTCGTCGATCTGGTTCGGCAGGTCGAAGGCGGTGGTGCCCTCCTCGCGGGAATAGGGAAAGACGCCGACGTAATGGAACAGCCCCTCGGAGACGAAATCGAGGAGCTCCTCGAACTGCTCGTCGGTTTCGCCGGGAAATCCCGCGATGAGCGTTGTGCGCAAGGTGATGTCGGGCACCGCGGCCTCGATGCGCTCGATGAGGGCGCGAAACGCTGCGGCATCCCCTCGGCGGTTCATGGCCCGAAGGATCGGTTTGCTCACGTGCTGCAGGGGAATGTCCAGATAAGAGCAAACGTTCTCGCGGGCCGCCATGACGGAGAGCAGCTCGTCGGTTGCGCCCTCGGGCTGCAGGTACATGATGCGGAACCACGTGTCGGGGTGCGCCTCGGCCAGCGTGTCGACGAACCACGCGAGGTCGCGGCCGTCGGGAAGGTCGGCGCCCCAGCGTCCGGTGTCCTGGGCGATGAGCACGATCTCCCGGGCGCCGGAGGCGATCTCGCGCTCGACGTCCTCGGCGATCTGCTCGTACGGGAAGCTGTGGTAGCGCCCGCGAATGTAGGGGATGGTGCAATAGGAGCAGAAGCGGTCGCAGCCATCGGATATCTTCACGTAGGCGAACGTCCGGCCCTCCCCTTCCGCCGGCTCGCCCCCAACGGCCGCTACGGGAAGGGAGATCCTCAAAGCGCGCGCCACCACTTCCGCGATATCGTCCTCGCGACTGCAGGGCACAAACGCCGACGCCTCCGTCAGCTCCGCGGCCAGGTCGTCCCCGTAGCGGGCCGGCATACAGCCGGCGACGATGAGGACGGCACTGCCCTCATCCACTTTGGGCAGGGAAGCGGCCTCGAAGATGGCATCGATGCTCTCCTCGGTGGCCGCCTGGATGAACGAGCAGGTGTTCACGATGATGGCGTCGGCGCTGGACGCCTCCTCGGTCACGGAGAAGCCGGCTTCGCGCAAGCGCCGCGCCATGGCGGCCGAGTCCACCTCGTTCTTCGCGCACCCCATCGTGATGAGGCAGACGGAGGGCGCCGCGCTGTCGCGCGTCGTATCGATCACGTCTGAAGTCCTAGCGATAGTTGACGTACTGCAGCGGCTGCCCGTAGTCCTGGCCGCGCAAGAAGGCGATGACCTCCTGCAACGTGTCGCGAGAGGGAGAGCTCACCCGCAGCTTGTCGCCCTCGATGGTCACCTTGCACTTGAGCTTCTGGGCCTTGATGTCCTTGTTGATCTTGCCCGCGGTCTCCTTGTCGATGCCGTTGACCACCGTGGCGCACCGGCGCACCCCGCCGCCGGAGGAAGGCGTGGAATCCCCCCACTTCACGGCGGTAAGATCGATGCCGCGCTTGATGAGCTTGCTGCCGATGACGTCGATGACCTGAGAGGCCACGAAATCGGCCGGCGCGGTCACCGTCAGGGTGCCGGCGCTTTTGTCCAGGGAGATCTCGGCGCCCGAGTCCTTCAGATCGTAGCGCTGGGCGAGCTCCTTTCGGGCCTGCTGGAAGGCGTTGTCCACCTCCTGCATATCCACCGTGGAGACGATATCGAAGCTGGATTCTTTAGCCATGGGTTGATTGCCTTTCTCGATGGGCCCGCTAGGCCGCGTTGTCGGAGGAGTCCTCGCCGGAATCGGACGCGTCGCCGCTTCCCGAGGTGCCGGAGGAACTATCGCTTGTGCTGGAGTCGTCGCTCGAGGAATCCGAGCCGGAGGAGGAGCCGGAATCCGAGTCGCCGGAGCTATCCGAGGAGGCGCCGGCCACGCCGTTGGCGCGCTTCCAGTCGTTGAGCACGTCCTCGAAGTTGACGGTGTAGGTGTAGACGCCGCGGCCGTTCTGATCCTCGGCCTTCACCTCCTCACCGTCGAGGGTGAGCTTGACGGCGGCGATGTCCTCGTCATCACCGGAAAGCACGAACTTCAGCGTCCCGGTCACATCGAAATCGCCCGTCTTGGGCCCGGTGACATCGCCCGCCTCCACGGTCTTGCCGTCCTGGACGACCTCGATGTAGACGCTTGAGCCCTCGGGCACGTTGTAGCTAAACTTGGCGCTCGTCGGCGCCACGGGCTGCTGGGTGGGCGCCGTCGCGTCGGTGCCGCCCTCATTCGCGGCACCGGTATCGGTGCCGGCGGGGTTCTGCATGCCGGAGATAGGCACCGTGGGCACATCGCTTTCCGGCGCTGCGCGGTTTCCAAAGGCCAGGACGATCACGAGGACGAGCAGGCCCACGATGATGGCGCCCACGATGATGAGCGGCAAGTACGAGCCGATGTTCGCCGCGATGCCCGGGGCCTGCCGGCCCTGGACGAGGTTGGTGTACTGGGGCTGCGGGGCCGTTCTGCCCGTGCGGGCCGAGGAACCGCCCAAGCCGGAACGACCGGAGCGCGTGGAGCCCGTATAATCGTCTCGGTAGGAGCCCCGAGAGGATCCCCGATCGCGGCTGGAGGGCAGCGCGACCGTGCGCCCGGCATCGCGGGGGCGCTCGCGACGGTTGCTCGCCGGACGGCGGCCCGTCTCGAACTGATAGACCTCTTCCCGGTAGGCGCGGGTGACCTCCGTGGGGTTCAGCCCCACCAGGCGCGCGTAGGCGCCCACCATGTTCGACGTGTAGCCGCGCGGGGGCATGCGGGCGAAATCACCCTCCTCGATGGCGCGCAGGATATCCGGGCGGATGCGCAGCTTGCGGGCGGCCGTGGACAAATCGAGTCCCTTGCGCTCGCGGGCATGGGCAAGCGCCTCGCCGAATGATGTCTGTCTCGCCACGATGGTCTCCTCTGTGTTTTCCGTTGGCCGTTGCGGTGCGATTCCGTTCCGGCCTATTCGTCAGCGGCCTCGAAGGCCTTCAGTGTTTCCAGTTCCATTTGGTCGACGAGCACCTCGCGCGGGCGGCTTCCGTTGGCCGGGCCCACGATGCCCTTTTCTTCCAACTGATCCATTATACGTCCAGCTCGCGCGTATCCGACCTTCAAGCGACGCTGAAGGTTGCTCGTGGAGCCCAAATCGCTTGAAACCACCACATCGGCGGCCTCCCACAGAAGCGGATCGTCGGCCTCGGAGCCCCCCTCTCCCGAAGGCGAGGAGTCGCCCAAGGTCACGACGTTGGTCTTCAGGATCTCGGAGTGGTACTCCGGCTCGCCCTGGCTCTTCAGGTGCGCCACCACGGCGGCGATCTCGTCGTCGGGGATGTAGGGGCCCTGGATGCGGATGGGCTTGGGGTACTCCGGCTTGGCCAAGAGCATGTCCCCCATGCCGATGAGGTTCTCGGCGCCCGTGGAGTCGAGGATGACGCGGGAGTCGATGCCCGAGGCCACGGTAAGCCCGATGCGGCAGGTGATGTTCGCCTTGATGAGGCCTGTGACCACGTTGGTGGAGGGGCGCTGGGTGGCGATGATGAGGTGGATGCCGGCGGCGCGGGCGAGCTGCGCGATACGGCTGATGGAGAACTCGACTTCCTTGCCCACATTCATCATGAGGTCGGCCAGCTCGTCGATGACGATGACGATGTAGGGGATGGGCTCGCCGTAGAGGTTCTCCGGCGGCTCCTCTCCCCTCTTTTCGGCAGCCTCGTCGGCCGCCTGGGCCGCTCGGGCCTTCTCGTTGAAGGTGATGATGTTGCGCACGCCGCACTTCGAGAACATCTTCAGGCGCCGCTCCATCTCGGCCACGGCCCAGGAAAGGGCGCTGGAGGCCTCGCGGCACTCGGTGACCACGGGGACGTACAAGTGCGGGATGCCCTCGTAGGGGGCGAACTCCACGCGCTTGGGGTCTACCATGATGAAGCGCACCTCAGCCGGGGTCGCGCGCATGAGGATGGACATGATCATCGAGTTGACCTCGACCGACTTGCCCGAGCCGGTGGTGCCGGCGATGAGCACGTGGGGCATCTTCGCCAGGTCGTGGACAATGGCGTGGCCCTCCACGTCCTCGCCGATGGCCACCTGCAAAGGCCCGGGGCCCGCAGCGGCGAGCACGTCGGGGAGATACACCATCTGGCGGTTGCGGTTGGGCACTTCAATGCCCACGTAGTTGGTGCCGGGAATGGGGGCGAAGATGCGCACGCCGGGGGCGGCGAGCGCCAGCGCGATGTCGTCGGTGAGGTTGGTGACCTTGCTCACGCGCACGCCGGAGGGCAGGTCCACCTTGAACAGCGTCACCGTGGGGCCCTCCACCCAGCCAACCACGCTCGCCATGACGCCGAAGTCCTCCAGGGTCCCCTGCAGCTCGGCGGCCACTTCCCGCAGCTCCTCCTCGGTAGAGCCGCGGCGGGCACCGCCGGTGGCGAGGAGATTCATGGGAGGCAGCTGGAAGCCGTCCTTGGAGATGGGTTGGGCCGGAGCCTCCTTCTTTTTCTTGGGGGCCGTCTTCTTGCTCACGGGCTTCGTCTTCGCGGCCTCGCGCTCGGCGGCCTCGGCCTCCTGGCGGCGCCGCCCGAGCTTGCGGGTCATGGGGGCGGCCGGCTCCACAGCGGAGATGTCCTCCACCTCGGCCACCTCGCGCGGATCCGGAGCCTGAATGGGCACGAGGCCACCCGTCTTCTGGGCGCCCAGCTGCCGCGTGACGGCCGCATCGGGCACGGCGTCGGCCGTAGCCCCGCGGGAGCGCCGGCGCGGTTGCTCGCCCAAGGAGATGCGAGCGGTGGGCGCCCCATGGGCTGCCGGGGGCAGATCGGCGGACTCGGCCATGGTCGTCAGCGGCGGCTTGCCCCTCCCCCGCCTCATAGATCCGAAGGCATCGGGAATGAGGGAGGCGGCACCCTCGCCGTCCAAGTCGCAGCGGGCGCGCACCTTCTCCAGAAACGCGGAGATGGAGAATCCGATGACGATGACGCCGACGATGGCCACCCCGATGAGCAGGATGGCGGAGATGGCCGGCCCGAAGAGCGTGAGCCCCACCCAGGCGAGCGCCGCCCCCACATAGCCGCCGTGGGTCACGAGCGCAATGCGGTCGAACAGGGCAGCAGGGCCTGTGCCGGTCGTCGGCGTGAACAGCGCGATGATGCCGAGCAGCGCCACGAGGATGAGCGAGAGGCCCAACGTGACGCGCAGCGACATGCGCTCCGACTGCATGCGGTACAGAACGGCGCCGCCAATGGCGACGAGGAAGAAGGGCATGATGTAGCAGCCCACGCCGAAGACGACATGGAGCGACTCCGAAAGGAAGTCGGTCACGATGGCCCCGGCCGGAGCCGCGGCCGCGATGAACAGCACAATGCCCAAAATGATGAAGCCGACGCCCACGATGTCGCGGCGCGTGCGGTCGTCCAAGATGCGGGGCTCGGCCTCAACGGCGCGGCTGCGGGCCGCGGCGGATTTGCGCGTGCCGCTCTTCGACAGGTTCCCTGAGGCCTTCTGGGCGCTCGCCTTCTCTTTGTTGGTGCTCGTATTGCGCGCCACGGTGCCTCTAGACCTCCAGCAGGTTCACGACGACCATGGGACGCTGCTTGGTGCGCTCCCAGAGAAGCGAGAGCAGCGCGTCGCGGGCGGCCTTGCGCAGTTCTTTCACGCCTCCGTCCTTGGAAAGGCACTTGCGCAGGGCGTTGGCCACGGTGTTCTCGGCCTCGTGGGCCAGATAGTAGTCGTCGCCGCCGGTAATGCCGTGCATGGACACCTGCACCTGGCCGATGAGCTTGCGATCCTTCATGTTCACGGCCGCGGCCACCGAGGCGAAGCCCTGGTTGCCGAGCGTGTTGCGCTCGTCCAGCACGTCCTGGGAGGTATCGCCCACCGAAAGGCCGTCCACATAGACGATGCCCGAGGGCACGCCCTCGCCGCGCTCGACGCCCCGGGCGGAAAGCTCCAGGGAGTCGCCGTTTTCAAGCACGTAGATGTTGTCCGGGTCGACGCCGGTGGCCTCGGCCAGCTTCGCGTGGGCCCGCAGGTGCGTGGCCTCGCCGTGAACCGGCATGAAGTTCTTCGGCTTCACGATGGAGAGCATGATCTTCAGCTCCTCGGCCCCGGCATGGCCCGACACGTGCACCCGCGCCCGGCTCTTGTCGTACACGTCGGCGCCGATCTTGGCCAGCTGGTTGATGACCCGGGTGACGGCCTTCTCGTTGCCGGGAACCGGCGTGGCCGAGATGATGACGGTGTCGCCCTCTTCGATCTCGATGGTCTTGTGCTCGCCGTTGGCGATGCGGGCCAGAGCCGAAAGCGGCTCGCCCTGGCTGCCGGTGCACATGATGACCACCTGCTCCGGCGGGATGCCCTTCAGGTCGTAGGCGTCGATGAGGTTTTCGTCGGAGATGTTCAGGTACCCGAGCCGCCGCGCGATGTCGGTGTTCTGGATCATGGAGCGGCCCGTGACGACCACCTTGCGGCCGTTCTTCACCGCCGCGTCGCAGATCTGCTGCATGCGGTGGATGTGGCTCGCGAAGCTGGCGATGATGACACGGCCCTTGGCCTGGGAGATGATCTGCTCCAAGGTCTTGCCCACCTCGGCCTCCGACGGGGTGAAGTTCGGGTTCGTGGCGTTGGTGGAGTCGCTCATCATGAGATCCACGCCCGTCTCCGAGAAGCGCGCCAGGGCGCCGAAGTCGGTGGTGATGCCGTCGATGGGGGTCTGGTCCAGCTTGAAGTCGCCGGTGTGCAGGACGTTGCCGGCGGGACTCTGGAGGAACAGGCCCACCGCGCCGGGGATGGAGTGGTTCACGGCGAAGAAGTCCACCGTGAAGCAGCCGAGCTTGACCTCGTCGCCGGGCTTGATCTCGATGAGCTTGGCGTTCTTCACGCGGTGCTCGGCGAACTTGCCCTCGATGAGGCCGAGCGTGAGCTTCGTGGCGTAGATGTTCACCGTGCGGTCGAGATCCTTCAGAAGGTAGGGCAGCGTGCCCGTGTGGTCCTCGTGGCCGTGGGTGATGACGATGCCGCGCAGCTTGTCGGCGTTCTCCAGCACGTAGGTGTAGTCGGGCAGGATGAGATCGATGCCCGGATGGTCGTCGTCGGGAAACATCAGGCCCGCGTCGTCCAAGATCATGTCGCCGTTGCACTCGAAGGCGGTCATGTTCTTGCCGATGGCGTCAAGACCGCCGAGCGGGATGATCTTGAGCTTCGCGTTCGGATCCTTGCCCGCCTTCGAGCCGCGCCGCGGCTTTCGGCCGCCGGAGGGGGCCTCCTTGGCCGCCGCCGTCTCGCCGCGCGAGAGCTGCGGGCGCTTGCGCTCCAGGTTCACCCGCTTGAAGGAGGTGTTGTTCTTGCGGCGATCATTGTTGCGCCGATTGGCGTTCTTGCCGTTGCCGCCCTCCGTGCGGCCGTTCTGCTTCTCTTGGTTTTCTTTGGTCATTCAATGCCTCTTTCTAAAGGTAGTAACGCGCAAAAACGCCGACCCGAGGGCGTCGGGCCGGCGTCGCATCTTCAATGGTGGACGATTCTAGTCAAGAACACCGACCTCGCGCATGATGGAGGCCAGGCGCGCCGACTGTTCCGGCGTGGCGTCCACGAGCGGCAGACGCACGCCGCCGACGGGGAAGCCGATGAGGCTCAAGGCCTCTTTCACGAGGATGGGGTTCGAGGTCTCGAACAGGCCCTTCATGAGCGGCATCAGGGCCTCGTTGGCCTCACGGGCCGCATCCCACTCGCCCTTGGCGGCCAGATCGACGATGGCCTTCATGCGGTCGGGCGCGACGTTGCCGATGGTGGAGATGACGCCCACGCCGCCCAGCTCCATGATGTCGAGGGTGGACGAGTCGTCGCCGGAGTACACGTCGAAGCCGGCCGGAGCGTTGTCGATGATGTACTTGATCTGATCGAAGTTCCCCGAGGCCTCCTTGATGGCCACGACGTTGTCGCAGTTGTGGGCCAAGCGCAGGGTGGTGTCGCCCTCCATGTTGATGGAGCAGCGCCCGGGGATGTTGTACAGGATGATGGGCATGTCCGTGGAATCCGCAATGGTCTTGAAGTGGCGGTACAGGCCCTCCTGCGGGGGCTTGTTGTAGTAGGGCACGACGCACATGAAGCCGTCGACGCCCTGTTTGGCGGCATCCTGGGCGAAGTACACCGTGTCGGCCGTGCAGTTGTCGCCGACGTTCGCGATGACGGGGATACGGCCGTTCACGGCGCGCACCACGGCGCGGAACAGCTCGAGCTTCTGGGGGTAGAACACCGTGGGGCTCTCACCGGTGGTGCCGTTGACGATAAGGGCGTCGGCGCCGCCGCGCACGAGTCGGTCGGCCAGCTCCTGGGCCCGGTCGAGATCGAGTTCGAGGTCGGCGTTGAACGGGGTGACCATGGCCGGAATCATGCGGCCGAAGCGAGGATCGCGCTTGAACTCCATGGAAGTATCTCCTTAAACAAACTCGGGGGGCGTGGCTGCCCTAGCACAGCTCTATTATGCCATGGTTGGCTCGACGGAGAAACGCGAGCGCCCGTAAGTCCGTCAAACGCACAACCTGCGCGGATAAGGTGCTGCCCCAAGCAGGCACTGCCCTTGCGTCTGTTCCGTAGGGGCTGACCTTGGTCAGCCCAGGCGAGCGGAACGATCATGCGAGACAAAACAGGGGCGACCAAGGCCGCCCCCTACGGATGGCGTCTGCGAACGAATGGGGGCTGAGAGTCTAATTCATAAAGTTCTCAAGGCCGACGATGAGGCCGTCGCGCTCCCCCACGCTGCGGATGCCCAGCAGGACGCCGGGCATGTAGGAAGTGCGATCCCACGAGTCGTGACGGATGGTGAGGGTTTGGCCCAGCGAGCCGAAGATGACCTCCTGGCTGGCCACAAAGCCCATGGAGCGCACGGAGTGCACGGGCACGCCGTCGATAAGCGCCCCGCGAGCACCCTCGGCACCGGCGATCTCGGTCTCGCGGCCGGGGGCCTCGCTCACGCGCGGGGCACGCGCCTTTGCGATGATCTCGGCGGTGCGCACGGCGGTGCCGGAGGGCGCGTCCTTCTTGTTGCAGTGGTGGTACTCGATGACCTCGGCCTCGGGGAAATAGGGCGCGGCGGCCTTCGCGAACTCCATCATGAGCACGGCGCCGGTGGTGAAGTTCGGCGCGTAGAACAAACACGTCCCCGGCGCCGCCGAGGCGGCCAGCCCCTCCAGCGTCTCGTTGGAAAGCCCCGTCGTTCCCACCACGCAGTCGACCCCCCGCGGCAGCGCCACCGAGAGATTGCCCGCCACCACGTTCGGCTGCGTGAAGTCGACGAGCACATCGACGTCCGTCGCATCCAGCGCCTCTGCCAGCGTGCCGAACACCGGGAAGGGCGCCTCCTTGGCATGGGGATCGATGCCGCAGACCACATTCATGTTATCCGCAGCCGTTACCGCATCAACCACCGCCGAGCCCATGCGCCCCGCATAACCCGCCACCGCAACCTTAATCATAGGAAACCTCCCATACACCAGTCAGATTCAACAAGAAGCGTGAACGCTATTGTAAAGCAACAACGTGAGAGCGAAGAGGAGACAGGGGGCGCCTTGACCGAGCGAGTTCCGCAGACGGTATCGAAGGCGCGATGATGCAGGGAGCAATGCAGCTAGCGCGCCTTCGATACCGGCGAGGACTGTCTGAGCGAATCAAGGTGCCCCCTGGCTCCTCTCCGGGAGTGTCGCGGCGTGAACTTCTACCTAAGCAATCCGAACCATCTAGGCATCCCCGGTTTCTCTTTCGCTGGGGCGTTAGGGGAGACTAAGGTCTGCCCCTACAGGACGGTGCCGGCGTAGCGGATTCCGATTGCAACAAGAAAGGGCCGCAATCGCGACCCTTTCCATAAAACGCTAGTTGCTGCTGCCGCTCTCGTGGCGACGACGCGGCGTGCGGCCGGCGCGGCCGGGACGGTTGTCCTCCCGACGCTCGCGGCGCTCGTGACGCTCGCCCTTGTCGCGCGGAGCCGGGGACGCGGAAGCCGGCGCGTCCGGCTTGTCCAGGCGGTCCAGCGAAATCTTACCCGTCTTCGGGTCGATCTCGAGCACTTCCACCTTCACGATGTCGCCCAGGCTCAGCACGTCCTCCACCTTGCCGACGCGGCCGTTGGCCACGCGCGAGATGTGGAGCAGGCCGTCCTTGCCCGGCGTGAGCTTCACGAAGGCGCCGAAGTCCTTGATGCCGACGACCTCGCCCTCGAAGACCTCGCCCACCTCGGGCTCCTTCACAATGCCGAGGATCATGTCCTTGGCCGCCTGCATGGCGGTGCCGGAGACGGCGCCCACGTGGATGGTGCCGTCCTCCTGAATGTCGATGGAGGCGCCGGTCTCCTCCTGGATGCCGCGAACCACCTTGCCGCCGGAACCGATGACGTCGCGGATCTTGTCCACGGGGATCTTGATGGTCTCGATGCGCGGCGCGGTCTCCTTCATCTCGGCACGCGGGCCGTCGATGGTCTCAAGCATGGCGGCCAGGATGAAGGCGCGGCCCTCGTGGGCCTGCTTCAGGGCGCGGGCCAAAATCTCGACGGACAGGCCCTTGGCCTTGTTGTCCATCTGCAGGGCGGTGATGCCGTTAGGGGTGCCGCAGACCTTGAAGTCCATGTCGCCGAGGAAGTCCTCGATGCCCTGGATGTCGGAGAGGATGACCACGTCGTCGCCCTCCTTGATGAGGCCCATGGCCACACCGGAGACGGGCGCGGAGATCGGCACGCCGGCGTCCATCAGAGCCAGGCAGCTTCCGCACGTGGAGGCCATGGAGGAGGAACCGTTGGACTCCAGCACCTCGGAGACCACGCGGATGGCGTAGGGGAAGGTGTCGGTGTCGGGCAGCACGGGAGCAATCGCGCGCTCGGCCAGGGCACCATGGCCCACCTCACGGCGCTTAGGCGCACCCATCCGTCCGGTCTCGCCGGTGCAGTAGGGCGGGAAGTTGTACTGGTGCATGTAGCGCTTGCCCTCTTCGGGCCAGATGGTGTCGAGGCGCTGCCACTCGTTGAGCATTCCCAAGGTGCACACGGACATGACCTGGGTCTGGCCGCGCTGGAACAGGCCCGAGCCGTGCACGCGGGGCAGGTATCCCGGCACGATGTACAGCGGGCGGATCTCCTCGGGGGTGCGGCCGTCGACGCGCTCGCCGGTCTCGAGGATCATGGCGCGCATGGCCCGCTTCTCGAGGGCCTTGAGGGCCGCCTTGATGTCGCTTCCCCAGGTAGTGCGCTCCTCCTCGGTGAAGTCATTCTCGATGATGGAGGACTTGAGCTCTTCCACCTTCTGCATACGGGCGGCCTTGTCGGCGTCCTTCAGGGCCGCGGACATCTCGTCGAGGTGGGCGTCGACGCGCTCGGCCACGGACGGGTCGGCAGCGTGGATGGTGTAGTCCATGGGCGTCGGGTTCACCTTGGCGAGGAAGGCAGCCTGCTTCTCGCAGAAGGCGGCGATGGCCTCCTGACCGAAGGTCATGGCGGCGAGCATGTCCTCCTCGGAGATCTCAGCGGCGCCGGCCTCCACCATGGAGATGTAGTCGGCGGTACCGGCGATGGTGAGCTCCAGATCGGAGTTCTCCTGCTCGGAGTTGGTGGGGTTCACGATGAACTCGCCGGTCTCGATGTCGCGGCCGATGCGTACGCAGGCCGCCGGGCCGTCGAAGGGGGCGCCGCCCACGAGCAGCGCCGCAGAGGCGCCGGCCACACAGATGGTGTCGGGCAGGTTCTCGCCGTCGATGACGAACGGGGTGGCCACGATGTGCACCTCGTTCTTGTAGCCGTCGGGGAACCCGGGGCGGATGGGGCGGTCCACCATGCGGGCCACGAGGGTGCCGTGGTCGGAGGGCTTCGCCTCGCGCTTCAGGTAGCCGCCGGGGATGCGGCCCACAGCGTACATCTTCTCGATGTAGTCGACCGTGAGCGGGAAGAAGTCGTAGTCCTTCTCCTGGCTGGAGACGACGGCGGTCACGAGCACACTCGTGGCACCGCAGGTCGCGAGCACAGCGCCGGTGGCCTGCTTGGCCAGCTCGCCGGTCTCGAGACGGTACTGCTTGCCGTACAACTCGAATTCTTCGACAATTTTCGTCATAACGCTTTTCTTTCTCTTCAACTCCCCCGCCTCATTGCGGAGGACTTCTTCGGGCGCGGCTACTTACATTCGCCGCCCCCGCGACCGTCGGCACCTCATGCGCTTCCGACCGCTTATAGCAGAAAACGGGGCCCCAGGCGGGGCCCCGTACATGCTCGAGCTAGATGTTGTCGCGGATACCGAGCTTCTTGATGAGCTCGCGGTACTCCTCGATGTTGCGCTCCTTGATGTACTTCAGCATACCGCGGCGCTTACCGATGAGCATCATGAGGCCGCGACGGGTGTGGTTGTCCTTCTTGTGCGTCTTCAGGTGCTCGGTGAGGTTGCGGATGCGCTCCGAGAGGATGGCGACCTGAACCTCGGCGGAACCGGAGTCCTGATCGTTCTTGCCGAACTCCTTGATGAGTTCCGCGGTGCGCTCCTTGGAGATGCTGAGCTTGCTGGCCATAACTGGTCCACCTTTCTTTCCCGGGGGTCTCCCCCGTCTTCACCGCCTGTGGGCGGCATACCGTTTTCATCCGCCTTGGGTAGCCATGGAAGTGGTCCGTGGGAACCAAAGGCGAATTGCGCCGCCGTTTTGGCAGCCCGCCCAGTATAGGGCACTTGCGGCGCGCCTCGCCTAAGGTTTCCGCGAGCGACACGGTTTCTGCATATTGGGGCTGGATGAGCGCTGCGAAAAAGCGGTGCGACACTAGAACAAGCCACTCGTGAAGAGGAACTCGAGGGACTTCAGCGAGCTGCCGATGTGGGCGCGGACGAGATCCTGCACGAGGTGCAGGACGGCGAAGGAGGCCGAAAGGTCGGCCGGCCCTTCTGCAATGGCGTCGAAGGGGGTTGTGAGGAAGTACTGCGCCCAGCAGAGGGTGCCGGCATCCACAAGCACGGATTCGTCCAAACCCCGGCAGCTCTCGCAGAGCACGCCGCCGCCTGCAGCCGAGAACGGGAGGCGGGCGCCCTCGGTGAGGGCCACCGGCTCGCCGCAGCCGACGCAGACCTCGAGGCTCGGGCGCAGGCCTGAGAACGCGAGGATCTTCAGCAGCTCCGCGGCCGAAAGCGCCGCACGGTGGCTGTCGTCGGCGCCGTCCATGGCGTCCAGCACGCGCATCGCCGACTGGAACAGGCGCGGGTTGGCGAGGTCGCGCTGGCTCATGCGGGCGAGCAGCTCTGCCACGGGAGCGGCCGCGGCAGAGGCCTCCAGATTGCAGCGCAGAACATCGTGGGACGCGACGAGCCGGGCCTCCTTCAGAATGTCGAGGCTTCGACCCGTCGCGCATAGGGCGTCGATGACGCAGAAAGGTTCGGTGCGGGCCGCGAAGCTGCTCTTGGGCCGCCGCGCCCCTTTGGCCACGGCCCGCTTTTGGCTGCCGTCCTCGGAAAGCAGCGTGAGGATGAGGTCGCTCTCCCCCAGCTTCGTGCGGCGCAGCACGAGAGCGCGCAGGGAGTAGGTCGGTTGCGCCACGAAGCCGCCCCGCGCTTAGTAGCGGATGGAGGGGCTGGCGTAGGAGACCTCATTGTCGTCGTTCCACACGATGCCGCCCTCGATGGTGGTGAGCTTTTTGGCGAACACCGTCTCCTGGCCCAGGCCGAAGGGCATCGTGACCACCTCGTACTGGCGCGCCTCCACGGTGTAGAGCACCTCGCCGTCGCCGCGATAGGTGCAGCTCTTGATGTTCTCCACCTTGAAGCTGCCTTCGTCGTTGGTGAGGTTGGCCCCGGGCAGGATCTCGCGGGTGAGGTCCACCAGCTCGGTGCCGCGGGAGTGGGCGACGTACAGCGTGACCTCGGAGCCGGAGTTCAGCTCGCTTCCAGCGGTCGGATCGGTGGAGACGGCGGTGCCCTCCTCGATGTCCTCGGTGGTGTACCACTCGGTGGACACCTCGTAGCCCTCGGCCTCGAGCGCGGCCTTGGCGTCGGCCTCGGACATGCCCTCCACATCGGGCACGGTGTAGGGAACAGCCACGGTGACGGTGATAGCATCGCCGGATTTCGCCTCCGTGCCCGCTTCCGGGCTCACGGTCAGCACGGTGCCCGCGGCCTCGTTCGACTTCTCCTCGGTGTAGGTGACCGCCGTGAAGCCCTCGGCCTCGAGCGCCTGGGCGGCATCGTCGCTTGTGGCACCCACGATGGCCGGCACGATGCGCGGTACCGCCACGGAAAGCGTCACGGTGCTGCCCTCTTCCGCGCGATGCCCCTGCTCGGGATCGCTCGAGAGCACAGTGCCCTGGGGATCGTCGGACTTCACTTCGACGGCCTGGGCAGCGAAGCCCTTGGCCGCCAGAGCATCAGTCGCCTCCGGCTGCGAAAGGCCCACTACCTCGGGGATGGTCTTGCCGCCCCACAGCTCGGCCATATAGGTGCCGCCCGCCACAGCGGCGAGCACCACGGCCAGGACGATGCATGCGGCCGCGATGATCGGGCCTTTGGCCCGCGGGGGTCGCGCTGTGGGTGCCGGGGAGGAGGTTTCGTCGTTGACCTCGTAGGGGGCCGACGCGTCCTCTTCGAGTACCTGGTAATCTACAGGAGGCTCTGTCTCGGGAATCACCTCGCCGATGGCCGCGGGAACGGCCAGCTCGCCGGTGGCCCGGGGCGCGAGCGCTTCCTCGGCCTCGGCGGTCGTGACTGTCGCCTGGTCGGCGACGACAATGGCGGAAGCGGCCTCCATGAGCGCCGTTTCCTCGGTGGCGCGAACGTCGGCCGGCTCATCGGGCGACGACGCCGGCATCTCTGGCTCTTCCGGATTCTCTGGGGCCGCCGACGCCTCCTCCGGGACGCCCCGCCCGCGGTTGCGCTTCTGGCGGTTCACCGAGGGGCGCGCGGCGTGGGAGCCCATGCGCGCCGGGCGCTTGCCCGACCGCTCGAAGAGACTCACCACCTCGTCCCCACTGGACAGGATCTCGTCGAGCTCGTCGCTCTCAACGGCAACGAGCGTCTCGGCGGCGGCATCGGACTTCGCGGACGGGCCCATGGAGAGCGCGGCTCCCTCGGGCTCGCTCGCCTTGGAACGCGCTTCGTTTTCGATCGCCGCAGCAGCCACCGTAGCAGCCGTCGTCAGAGCCTCAGCCTGCTCGCGCTCGAGACGCTCTTGCTCGGCACGCTCGCGCTCTTCCCGCTCTGCCGCAGCAAAGCGTTCACGCTCGGCAGCCTCGGCAGCGCGCCGGGCCTCGCGGACCTCCTCCTCGGCTATCCGCCGCTGCTCGCGGGCCTCGGCCTCGGCGGCACGCAAACGCTCCTTCTCCGCAGCCGTTTCGGCGCGCAAGCGCTCCTTCTCGGCCCGCAGAAGCTCCTTGGCCTTGCGCGCCTCCTCCTTCTCCTGCATTTTTGTGAACTTCTTCGCCAGCTTTTTCTGCTGGCGATCGCGGCGCCGCAGCTCCTTCTCCGTCGGCCCCATGGCATAGCTGCGGGCCCGCGGCACGTACTCCTCGTTGATGCGCGGAATCTCGGCCGTGTCGCCGGCCTGGGTTGCCGCAGGCGGCACGTAACTGGAGTCCACCAACCGCTCGAAGCCGGATAGATCGGGAACCTCCGGGCCGTCGGGCACCGGGTCGACCAGATCGGCCACCGAGGCCCGCACGGCCGACTTGGAAGAGGCTGGAGCGATGTCGGGCACGCGGACGACCGGAGGCACCTCCACCACGGAGGGCACCGATACCTTAGCCGCGCCGGCGGCTACGAACACCTCGCCGCAGTTCTCGCAGAACGCGGCGTCGTCACGATTATCGAATGAGCAGTGGGGGCATTTCATCGACGTTCTCCTCATTGATTGCACAGATGAGGAGAATTGTACCCGATTATTTCCCGAAAACCCCTCTCACCCAGCAACAACAAAGTTACTGGTTCGCCCAAGGAAGCCAGCGAGGGGCCGACAGGTGCCCGCAATCGTGCCGAAAAGCGGCTGAGCGTACTTGAGGTACGCGAAGGAAAGCTTTGAGGTGCGAGGGCGGGCACCTGTCGGCCCTCGCAGCGTCGGCCAGTCCGTTCGTCCCGTCAGGGCGAACGGAACGACTACGCTCCCTCGCCGTAGCCGAAACGACGGATCTGGTTGGCGTCGCGGCGCCAGTTCTTGCGCACCTTCACCGAAAGATCCAAAAACACCTTCGCCCCCAGCAGCAGCTCCAAGTCCTTGCGGGCCTCGGTGCCGATGCGCTTGATGGCTGCCCCGCGCTTGCCGATGATGATGCCCTTCTGGCTGTCGCGCTCCACGTAGATGACCGCGTAGATGCGGTAGAGGTTCGGCTTCTCGAACTCCATCTCCTCCACAGCCACGCCGATGGCATGGGGCACCTCGTCGAAGAAGTTGCGCAGGATCTTCTCGCGGATGAATTCCGCCACCATGACCTCCAGCGGCTGATCGGTCTCCATGTCGGCGGGGAACCACGCCGGGCCCTCGGGCAGCAGGAACTGCACCTCCTCCACGAAGGCGTCCACGTTGCGGCCCGTCTCGGCCGACAGCGCCACCATGGCGTCCCAGTCGCAGAGCTTCTCGGCCGCCTCGCGCTGGGCGCTGATCTCGGCATCGCTCGCCAGGTCGGACTTGGAAAGCACGCAGATCTTCGCCGAGCCCTTCGCGGCGCGCACCTGGGCGGCCACCCACTCGTCGCCCCGTCCGATGGGCTTCGATGCGTCGATGAGCATGGCCACGACGTCCACGTCCTCCAAAGCCTTGATCGCGCTCGTGTTCAGCTCCTCGCCGAGGGCGTCCTGGGGCTTGTGCAGACCGGGAGTGTCCACAATGATCATCTGCATGTCATCGGTGGTGTGCACGGCACGGAAGCGGTGGCGCGTCGTCTGGGCCGTGTTCGAGGTGATGGCGATCTTCTTGCCCATGATGGTGTTCAGAAGCGTCGACTTCCCGGCGTTGGGGCGCCCGACCAGCGTCACGAACCCGCTCTTGAAGTCGGGATTGGTGGGAAATGAGCCCCCCATGGGGTTTTCAGCGAAGTAGGCGTCGAGATCCATGAAGTTCCTTTCGAAGAGGTGGGGCGTCGTGCGTTAGAGAAGGTCGAGCGCGTAGGGTGCGAAGACGATGAGCCCGACAATTACCGAGCCCGCTGAGGCCAAAAGCACGGCGCCGGCCGCCGCGTCCTTGGCCGCGCGGGCCAGCTCGTGCCATTCGGGCGAGGCGAGATCGACCGCCGACTCGATGGCGGTGTTCACCACCTCGGCCACGGACACGACGATGATGCAGAGCACGATGGCGAGCCAATCGACGCGGCTGATGCCCAGGGCGAATCCGGCCGCGACGGCGGCAAGCCCCAGGATCACCTGGATCTTCAGGTTGCGTTGAGAGCGAAAGGCGTAGGCGACGCCGGCGGCCGCGCAGCGAAAGGCGCACACGAGCGGGAAGCGCCCCTCCCCGCACCGGCGGCTCTCCCCCGCTCTGCGCACGAGCGGCCTCATCTTATCGTCGCCAGCCAACGGGCTGCCCCTCAAGCGCTCAGCGGTTCTCGGAGACAGCGGGCAGGTCGCGCTCGGTCCAGGCCGTGAGCAGCTCGCGCTCGCGGGCCTCCATGACCTCGGCCTCCTCGTCCACGATGTGATCGTAGCCGCACAGGTGCAGAAGCCCGTGAACGATGAGCAGCGACACTTCCTGCTCGAAGGAGTTGCCGAACTCGGTGCTCTGACGCGCCGCGACGTCGGGCGCGATGATGATGTCGCCCAGTTCGTAGACCGGGCAGCTCGGCCCGTCGGCGGCGGTGATGTCGTCGTCGATGTTGTCGCATTCGAAGGAGAGCACGTCGGTGGGTCCTTCCATACCGCGGAAGCGCTCGTTCAGCTCGGCCATGGCCGTATCGTCCACAAAGCTGATGGAGACCTCCGTGTTGATGGGCTTCCCCTCGCGCTCGAGCACGAACAGGGCCAGGTCGCGAATGGGAAGGGAGGCGAGGTCTTCCTCGCGATGTCCGTAGGTGATGAGGATTTCCATGGGCTATCTTGCCTTTCCCGCCGCGCGCTCGTAGGCGGCCACGATGGTCGCCACCAGAGAGTGGCGCACGACGTCTTTGCCGGAAAGATCGCAGAACGCGATGTCGTCGATGCCCTCGAGGACGGAGCGCACTTGCACAAGGCCGCTCTCCCCGCGGGGCAGATCGATTTGAGAGATGTCGCCGGTGACGACGATTTTCGAGCCGAACCCCAAGCGCGTCAGTGCCATCTTCATCTGCTCGGGCGTGGTGTTCTGGGCTTCGTCCAAGATAATGAAGGCGTCATTTAAGGTGCGCCCGCGCATGAAGGCGAGAGGGGCGATCTCGATGGTGCCGTTCTCGATGAGGGCATTCGCTCGCTCCTGATCGAACATGGAGTACAGCGCATCGTAGAGCGGTCGGATGTAGGGATCCACCTTCTCGAAGAGGGTGCCCGGCAGAAAGCCGAGGTTCTCGCCGGCCTCCACGATGGGCCGCGACAGCACGATGCGGCCGACTTCCTTGCGCTTCAAGGCCGCCACCGCCATGGCCATGGCCAGGTAGGTCTTGCCCGTGCCGGCCGGCCCTATGGCGAAAGTGACCGTGTTGTCGCGGATGGCGTCGACGTAGTGCTTCTGGCCTGCGGTCTTCGGTCGAATGGCCCGGCCCCGGTAGGTGAGCAGCACATCGTCGCGCAGGGCGGCGGGGGCGAACTCCGCCTGACGGAGCAGCTCGACGGAACGGCGCACCGAGTCGGTGTCGGGGGCCTGCCCTTCCTCCACCGTTTTGAACAGGTCGGCGAACAGCGCGGTGAGCTGCTGCACCTCCACGGCGTTCCCCTCGATGACGATGCGATCGCCCCGCACGGTGAGCCGAGCGTCGAAGGACTCCTCCAGCACGTGGAGAATCTCGTCGGAGGCGCCGACGACGAGGGCCATGTCCACCCCGCCGGGCGCCGTGAGCGTTGTCTGCATCAAATCAGTCATGCCGGTTATTGTAACCTATCTTGTGCGATCTGTTGTGCGCCTGCTCCAAAACTCCCATCGATGTCGCAGCCAAACCCCATCGGCACTCGACCGTTAGCGCGCTTCAACCAAAACTAAACCTCAGTCAACTTCCGGCCAAGCTTCGGTCGACGAACTGCCCCGAAATTGCACGAGATATCGAGTTGTAAGCGTCTACGCGTGCGCAGTTGTTCAGGGTGGAAAGCGTCGCTGTTGCCAGCACTGCTGTGACCAGGTGTTTTCCAAATAGGCTATTGAATAGCCGAGTCCAGTGCGTCCCCCAGACGCTTACAACTCGAGATCTCATGCAGAAGGAGAGGTGTTCGTCGACCGAAAAGGTCACTCGTGCGGCGCGAGCCTTAATCTGGAGCGCGTTTCGGGGAGAAGAGTCGTCCCTGCTGCGCGGCTATCCTACTTTCGCCGGGACGAGAGAGCCGATCTTGGCACCTGCAGGAGCAGGCACTTCGTGGTAGCTCTCGGCGGTGGCCGTCTCGGGGGTTTCCACGAGGGCCAGCTCGATGGTGCCGGCGCGGGCGGCGCGGTCGGCGGCGGCGAGCTCGTCGGAAAGCGCGCGCAGGCGGGCGGCGCGGGCGGCCTTCGCCTCGGGCGGCACTTGGTCTGCACGGGCGGCCGCGGGCGTTCCCTCTCGCTTGGAGTAGGGAAACACGTGGATCTTCGAGAAGCCGACGTGGCGAGCGAGCGCGCAGGTGTCCTCGAAGTCCTCATCGGTCTCGCCGGGGAAGCCCACGATGATGTCGGTGGTCAGCGCGATGGAAGGGACGCTCGCCCGCAGGAAGTCGGCCAGCTGGCGGAACTCGTGGGCGTCGTAGGGGCGCGCCATCTCGCGCAGCACCCGGGACGAGCCGGACTGCAAGGGCAGATGAAGATGGCGGCAGATGCGGCCCTCGGCCTCGGCGAGGAGAGAGACGAACTCGCCGGTCACGTCCATAGGCTCGATGGAGCCGATGCGGAAGCGGCAGGGAGGCTCGCCCGCGCCGTGCAGATCGGCGGTGGCCGTTAGAAGGCGGCGACATAGGTCGGTCAGATCCGTCCCGCCGTCGTCGTAAGAGCCCAGGTTGATGCCGGTGAGCACGACCTCGCGGACGCCGGATTCAGCGAGGGCCACCGCCTCGGCCACCACCTCGTCGGCCGGTCGGCTCGTCGCGCGGCCGCGGGCCACGTGCACGATGCAGTAGGTGCAGGCGTTATCGCAGCCGTCCTGCACCTTCACCCCGACCCGCGTACGTCCGTCGGAGGGCAGTACCGAGGGCCTCCCCCCATGTGCCGTGAGGCCAGACGAGGAGCTGTCGCTGCCGGGCAACTCCATCTCGTTGAGGAAGAGGGCCATGCCGGCCTTCGAAACAACGCGCACGCGCTCGCCCATGGCCTTATAGGTTGCCGCGTCTATCTCCGTGGCGCAGCCGGTGACGATGACACAGGCGGCATCGTTGGCGGAAAGCGCGTGGCGGACGGCCTTGCGGGTCTTCTTCTCCGCCTCGCCAGTGACGGTGCAGGTGTTCACGATGATGAGGTCGGCCGCGCCCTCGGGCACCGGCATGCCGCCGCGCTCGGTAAGCAAACGTTCGAAGCCGTCGGCCTCCACGCGGTTCACCTTGCAGCCGAGGTTCACCACGGCATAACCGAACGGCGCCTTACTCATCGGCGCCCTCATAGCGGGGAAACATGCGCTCGAAGGCCTCGGCGGCAGCCGGCGCCTCGATGACGCGCGGCTCGGCATCGGCCGCAGCCGGATCCGAACCGGGCTTCCGCGGGCGATTGCCCATGCCGCCCAGCTCGTAGAGCGTAAGCGCCGGAGCTACGATGCCCGCCGTCTCGGTACGAAGAATGGAAGAGCCCAGCGTAACGAGGCGCGCCCGCGGGTTGCTCGCGAGAAGGATGCGCACCTCCTCTTCGGAAAGGCCGCCCTCGGGCCCCACCACCACGGCGATGCGGGCGTCGTCCGCCGACGTGAGCGTCTCCAAAAGCGCCCCCTGTACCGCCTCGTGCAGACTCGCGCTCTGGGGCGCCTCCTCCCAGCACACGAGCACAGCCGTGGCCTCGGCGAGCATCGATGCCGCCTCGCGCACCGATACCGGCTCGCTCACCTCGGGGATGCGCGCCTGGCCCGACTGCATGGCGGCGCTCTTGGCGATAGCGCGCCAGCGCTCGGTCTTGGCAGCGGCCTTCTTCCCGTCGAGCTTCACCACCGAGCGCTTGCAGGACAGAGGCACGAAGGCGGCCACGCCCACCTCGGTGGCATGGCGGATGACGGTCTCCATCTTGTCGCCTTTGGCCAGGCCCTGCAGCAGAATCACCTGCGGGCCGGCCTCGCTCGCGTCTTCATGGCGCGCAATGGAAACGAGCGGCAGCTCGTCCGCAAAATCGACGATCTCGCATTCGAAGTAATCCTGGTCGGCGTCGATCACGGCGATGTGCTCCCCCGCCGCCAGCCGGAGCACCCGCGCGTGCTTCGCGTCGTCGGACTCAAGGCGCAGCGGGAACACTGCCTCCGTTTCGGCAGCGAGCACTTGGTTTTCCAGGAAGAAGCGCGGCAACGACATGATCAGTAGCCCTACTCGAAAATGTCGCGGAGCTTCTGCAAGGGCGAGCGCTTCTCCTCGTTCACGTCCTCGCCCATCTCCTCGGCCAGCTCCTCCAAAAGCTCGCGCTCGCGCTTGGAGAGCTTCCTCGGCACTTCCACGGCGATGTGCGCGAACAAATCGCCGCGAGCGTCGCTTTTCAGGCGCGGCATGCCGAAGCCCTTCACGCGCACGATCTGGTCGTTCTGGCAGCCCTCGGGGATGGCAACCGTGACCTTCTCGTCCTCGTAGATGCCGTCGATTTCGATATCGGCGCCGAGCGCCGCCTGTACCATGGGAACCACGAGCTTGCAGTGCAGGTTGTCGCCGTCGCGCTCGAAGAACTCGTCGGGGGCGACGCGCACGGTGACGATAAGGTCGCCGGCCGGCGCACCCTGCATGCCCGCTTCGCCGAAGCCGTGGATGCGCAGCTGCTGGCCGTCGCGAATGCCCTTGGGGATCTCCACCGAGACGCGCTGGCGGTCGGGCACGCGGCCCTGGCCCTCGCACTCGGGACACGGGTTATCGATGACCGTGCCGGTGCCGTGGCAGGCGGGGCACGTGGTGGCCGACTGCATGTCGCCGAGGAAGGTGTGCTGCACGGTGACGACCCGACCGGTGCCGTGGCACTCCTCGCAGGTCACCTCCTTGCCATCCTCGCCCAGGCCCGTGCCGTCGCAGTCGGGGCACGGCGCCAGGCGGTCGTACACGATCTCCTTCTTCTCGCCGGTGGCCGCCTCCTTCAGCGTGATGCGGATGCCCACGCCCATGTCGCGGCCGTCCTTGCGCACCTGGCGGCCGCCCGCGGCCGCGCCGCCGAAGAAGGTGGAGAAGATATCACCCATGCCGCCGAAGCCGCCACCGAACAGGTCCTCGAAATCGATGCCGACGCCGCCGTAGGGGCCGCCGCCACTCGCCGCGCCGGGAATCGTGCCAAAGCGGTCGTACTGGGCCTTCTTCTGGGGGTCGGACAGCACGTCGTAGGCCTCGTTCAGCTCCTTGAACTGGTCTTCGGCATCCGGTGCCTTGTTCACGTCCGGGTGCAGCTCCCGCGCCCTATGGCGAAATGCTTTCTTGATCTCGGCTTCGGAGGCGTCGCGGGAGACGCCAAGGATTTCGTAGAGGTCCTTAGTTGCGGCCATGATAGGTGAATCTTGCCTTTCTTCGTTCGCTCTTCCGTATTCTTGGGTAACGCACGTCTACTCGCCGTGCAGCGCGCACTGGGCGGCGCGGACGGCGCGGATGGCGCGCTCGTAGTTCATGCGGGTGGGGCCGATGACGGCGACGACGCCCTCGGACTCGCCGCGCCCATAGGGGCAGGCCACGATAGAGACACCGGCGAGCTCCGAGGCGGGGTTCTCGTGCCCGATGCGCACCATGACCGGCCCCCCTTCCGCGGCGGCCTCGTCGAAGGTGTTCAGCAGCACGCGGTCGTCCTCCAGCACTTCTATGACCGGCAGCAGGGCCTTCGAATCGCTGAACTCCGGCTGGCGCAGAAGCGCCGAGACACCGAGGCTGTGGGCACGAGCGCTTTCGGACTCGCCCAAGCATTCTATGACCTCGTCGATAATGAGCTGCACGAGCGGGTCGCTGAGGGCCTCTACGGTGCCGGCGTCCATGGAGCGGCGCACGTCGCGGGCCGAGTGCCCGGCGAGCACCCGGTTCAGCAGGTTCTGGGCACCTGCCAGCTCGTCGGCGGAGACCTCGTCGGCGAAGGTGACCGTGCGGTTGACCACCTGGCCGTCCTCGGCCACCACGATGACGATGGCCTGCCAGGGCGAAAGCGACACCAGCGTGATCTGACGAATGCGGCCCGCGAGCACCGAGGGCGCCATGACAATGGACAGGCAGTTGGTGAGCCGCGCGAGGGCCGCCGAGGTGCGTTCCATGAGCGCGTCCAGCTCCGAGGCCGAGGCGCGCAGCTCGTCAACCATGGCCTGGTGCGGGCGCTCCTCCTCGGCCAATCCCGACGAGAGCAGCTCGTCGACGAAGGTGCGGTAGCCGGCGTCGGTGGGCACGCGCCCGGCAGAGGTGTGCGGCTGCTGGATGAAGCCGGCGTCTTCCAGAGCAGAGAGGTCGTTGCGTACCGTGGCGGGGCTCACGCCCAGGCGGTGCCGCTCGGTCAGGGTACGCGAGCCCACGGGCAGCGCGTACTCGATGTAGTCCTCGATCAGCGCGCGCAGCACCCTTTGGCGTCGCTCCGACAGCATATCCGCTCCTCTCACCTTCCCGCATCACCCCCGCGCCAAGCGCGGGCTTCCGTTGTTGACGCTATTTTAGCAACCTCGGCACGAGAGTGCTAACGAAAGCCCCCATCTCGACGCAAGCGACACACAACCGCCGACAGAAGGCGGCTGTGCCCCTGGTGCACTGCTTCTGTAGGGGCAGACCTCGGTCTGCCCTCTTCGAGAGGATCGCCCGTTCTCGAGCGGCGGTGCTTGCACCGCCCTCCCGAGAAAGAAAGATTTTCGGCGTTGAGAAGGGGCGACCAAGGTCGCCCCCTACGGAGGTGGTATGCGAAGCAGAGACGATGGGTTGGCTTACGGGGCGAGGTCGAGGAGGCGGCCGTAGAGCTCATTGCCACAGAGCCAGCCGGCGTCGGTGGGGCGCCAACGGCCGTCCGCGTGTTCGACCAGGCCCAGGTCGGCCAGTTCATCGAAGGCGACGAGGACCGAGCCGCCCTCGGTCTCAAAGGCCGCTGCGGCCAACCGCGTGCCCCCACCCGTTTCGGTGCCGTCGATGACCGCCGCCGCCCGCGCCACCCGCTCGTCGGAGACGCCGCGGGCCATGCGCATGCCCAGCATGAGGTCCTCGGCGGCCATCTGCCGCGCGTCCAGATCATCCACCACCTGTCCGTCCTGCACCCGCATGCGACGCTCGGCGTTCTGGGTCATGGTGACGGCTGAGCGCCCCAGCCCCAGGTAGGGCTTGCCCGTCCAGTAGGCCGTGTTGTGGCGGCTCTCGAACCCGGGCCTCGCGTAGCTTGCCACCTCGTAGCGGTGAAAGCCCGCGTCCTCCAGGATGCGCTGAGCCTCCTCCATGGCCGCCGCTTCCGCATCCTCGTCGGGCTCGAGCATCTCGCCCCGCATAATGGCGGCATCGAAGGGCGTATGGGGTTCAATGGTCAGCGGGTACACCGACACATGGTTCGCGCCGAGCGCCACCGCCTCCCGCACGCTTTTCGCGAAGGACTCCTCGCTCTGACCCGGGATGCCGCACATCAGATCCACCGATACGTTCTCGAAGCGCTCCTGGGCCGCGCGCACCGCCGCCCGGGCAGCCTCGGCGTCGTGGGCGCGGCCCAGGATGCGCAGCACCTCGTCGTCGAAGGACTGCACGCCAAGGGAGAGCCGGTTCACCCCGAGCGCCCAGATATCCCGCACCATGGGCGCCGTGAGACTTTCGGGGTTCGCCTCCATCGTGCACTCGACCTCGGGTTCGAGATGCATCGACATCGACAGCGCATAAAGAAGCATCGAAAGTCGTCTCATGCCGATATAGCTCGGCGTCCCCCCGCCCAGATACACCGTCTCAATGGCTCCGAGCTTCCCCTCCCTCGAGGCTCGGCGAATATCCATCACGAGCGATTCCACGTACTCGTCAATAATCGGCGAGTCCCGTTCTACCGCCGAAGTGGCGAAATCGCAGTACCCACACCGTCTCACGCAGAACGGAATATGCAGGTACAGTGCTTTATAAGGGTCATAAGCCACGACAGACCTCTCTTTCCGGCTGGGTAGTCCGACGATAGGAGGCGTTGCAACCGAGCGAGTTCCGCAGACGGTGTCGAAGGCGCGGCGATATGCGGGAAATTGAACCCTGTCGCCTTCGATACCGGCGAAGACTGTCTGAGCGAATTGCAATGCCTCCTAGCGTCGGACGGACAACCCTGATGCGAGATGGACAGCAGGAAATCGGAGCGATATTGGCGCGAGACGGACAAATCACGAACGCTCCCGGGCAATCTCCAGAAGCTCGTCGAACACCGCGTCGAAGTCCGAAAGCGTCGTGCAGTAGTTGATGCGGCCGCGGGCTTGGGCGGCGCCGGGGAGACCCGCCATGTACCACATGGCGTGCTTGCGCATGCGCACGATGTTGCGCCCCTCGCGATGGGTGAGCAGCTCCGCATGGCGGCGCGCCATGGCAATGCGTTCCTCAACCGTGGGCGGCGCAGGTTCGGGTTCGCCGGCAAGAGCGGCCTGAACCTGGGAGAACAGCCATGGGTTGCCCTCGGTGCCCCGGGCGATCATCACCGCGTCGCAGCCGGTCTCGACCGCCATGCGCATGGCGTCGGCTCCGCTGCGGATGTCGCCGTTGCCCACGACGGGCACGGACACCGCCTCGCACACGCGAGCGATGACGCCCCAGTCGGCACTCCCCCGGTACAGCTGCTCGGCGAACCGCCCGTGCACCGTGACCCCGTCGGCCCCGGCCTCCTCCATGCGGCGCGCGAAGGCCGGCGCCGTCTCGTCGCCTTCCGCCCAGCCCCGGCGGAACTTCACCGTGACCGGATGCTCCACGACGCCCTTCACGGCCCGCACGACGGAGGCGGCCAGATCGGGCTCCTTCATAAGAGCCGAGCCGTCCCCCTTCGACACGATCTTACGGGCGGGACACCCCATGTTAATGTCCAGGTAGGCCAGGCTCTCCCCCATTTCGTCCTCGATCCAGGCGGCCTGGGAGGCCATCACCTCCGGCTCGTGGCCGAACAGCTGCACGGCCACCTGGGACTCGCCGTCGGCGAGCGCCAGCAGATGCCGCGTCTTCTCGTTGGCAAAGGAGAGCCCCTTGGCCGACACCATCTCCGTGAAGGCCATGTCGGCCCCCGCCTCGCGGCACAGCGTCCGGAAAGCGATGTCGGACACACCGGCCATGGGCGCCAGCAGCACCCGGTATTTCCCGAAGAGTCCCTCCACAGCTACAGAATCCCGAACAGCAAAAGCCCGACGAGCACGATGAAGCCGAGCACGAACAGAAGGCACCCGACGCCCACGAAGGTCTTGGACGTGCCGCTCATGCCCATGCGCTCCCGCTCCTCGGCGATCTTCTTCTCGTCGAAGGGGTCGTTGATCCAGTCGTAGTCTTCTTGTTCCTTGGCCATCGGTGCTTCTTTCGACTGCTGCGTTTAACGGTGTAGAATGAGCATAGTTTAATGGATGCGCGCCGCGGTCGCGGCAAGATCACAAGAAGAGGAGACGATCGTGAAGGTACTGCTCATCAACGGGAGCCCGCGCTGGAAGGGCAACACGAACCGGGCGCTGGAGGAAGCGGCCGCTGCTCTTGAGGCCGAGGGCGTTCAGACCGAGCTTGTCTGGATCGGCAACAAGGAGATCCGCGGGTGCATCGCCTGCGGCATTTGCGGCAAGACCGGCGATAAGCACTGCGTGTTCGCCGAGGACTGCTGCAACGAGCTCATCGCCAAGGCCGCCGAGTGCGATGGCTTCATCGTGGGGTCGCCGGTATACTACGCTGGCATGGCCGGATCGCTGCGGGCGCTCATGGACCGGATGTTCTACGCCGGCGGCACGAACTTCCGCATGAAGCCGGCCGCCGGCGTCGCTGTGGCGCGCCGGGCCGGGGCCATCGAGGCGGCCGACCAGATCAACAAGTACTTCCAGATCAACTGCCAGCCCATTGTGTCCAGCTCCTACTGGAACATTGCCTACGGGCGCAACCCCGGCGAGGCGCAGGGCGACGGCGAGGGCCTGCGCACCATGCGCGTGCTCGGCCGCAACATGGCCTGGATGCTCAAATGCATCGAAGCGGGCCACGCCGCCGGCATCAACCCGCCCGAGCTTGAGCCCAAGGTGATGACCAACGTCGTCCGCGAGGACCTGCTGGAGGGATAGGCTTTTCCCCTACTCATCCACCTTCAAAATGGCCATGAAGGCCTCCTGGGGCACTTCCACGTTGCCGATGGCCTTCATGCGCTTCTTGCCGGCCTTCTGCTTCTCCAGAAGCTTGCGCTTGCGGGTGATGTCGCCGCCGTAGCACTTGGCGAGCACGTCCTTGCGCTTGGCCTTCACGGTCTGGCGCGCGAGCACCCTACCTCCGATGGCCGCCTGGATGGGCACCTCGAACATCTGGCGCGGGATGATCTCCTTCAGCTTGTCGCAGAGCACGCGCCCGCGGTCGTAGGCCTTGTCCTTGTGCACGATGAACGACAGGGCGTCGATGGGCTTGCCCGACAGCAGGATGTCCAACTTCACGAGCTGCGAGGGCTTGTAGCCGTCCATCTCGTAGTCGAGGGACGCATATCCCTTGGTGTTCGACTTCAGCTTGTCGAAGAAGTCCAGGATGAGCTCGGATAAGGGGATCTCCCAGAGCATCTCGACGGTGGTCTGGGAGAGGTAGTTCATGGTGACGAAGTTGCCGCGCCGACCCACGGCCAGATCCATCACAGCGCCCACGTAGTCGGGCGGGATGAGGATCTTCGCCTTCAGATAGGGCTCTTCCACGTGATCGATGGAGCCGGGGTCGGGCATCTCCTGGGGCGAGTGGAGCGACACCGTCTCGCCGCCCTTGAGGTACACGTGGTACTCCACCGAGGGCGCCGTGGCCAGAAGGTCCAGCCCGAACTCGCGCTCCAACCGCTCCTTGATGACCTCCATGTGCAGAAGTCCCAGGAAGCCCACGCGGAAGCCGAAGCCGAGGGCGTGGGAGGTCTCGGGCTCCCACACGAGCGCCGGGTCGTTCAGCGACAGCTTCTCCAGCGCCTCCTTCAAAGGCTCGTACTGGTCGCCGTCGATGGGAAAGAGACCTGTGAACACCATGGGCTTCGCCTCACGGTAGCCGGGAAGCGGCTCGTTCACGCCGCCGTCGGCCACGGTGATGGTGTCGCCCACCTTCACCTGGCTCACGTCCTTGAGGCCCGTGACGAGGTAGCCCACCTCGCCCACATAAAGCGCCTCCTCGGGCACCTCCTGGGGGTGTCGCGCGCCAACCTCTTCCACGAGCGTTTCCGTGCCCGTGGCCATCATGCGGATCTTGTCGCCCTTCTTGATGTGCCCGTCGACCACACGGATGAGGGCCACCACGCCGCGGTAGGCGTCGAAGTAGCTGTCGAAGATGAGCGCGCGCAAGGGGGCCGCGTCGTCGCCCTCGGGGGCCGGGATGTTGTAGACCACGGCTTCCAGAAGATCGTGGACGCCCTCGCCGGTCTTGCCCGAGGCGAGCACCGCGTCGTCGGCGGGAATGGCCAGGCCATCTTCGATCTCGGCCTTCACGCGCTCGGGCTCTGCGGCCGGCAGGTCGATCTTGTTGATGAGCGGGATGATCTCCAAATCGGCGTTCATGGCGAGCATCGCGTTGGCCACCGTCTGCGCTTCCACGCCTTGGGTGGCGTCCACCACGAGCACGGCTCCGTCGCAGGCGGCCAAGCTGCGGGAGACCTCGTAGGTGAAGTCCACGTGGCCCGGCGTGTCGATGAGGTTCAACTGGTAGGTCTCGCCGTCGTCTGCGGTGTAGCTGACGCGCACGGCCTGGCTCTTGATGGTGATGCCGCGCTCGCGCTCGATATCCATGGAGTCGAGTAGCTGGGCCTGCATGTCGCGCTTGGCCACCGTGCCCGTGAGCTCCAGGATGCGGTCGGAGAGCGTGGACTTGCCGTGGTCGATGTGCGCGATGATCGAGAAGTTGCGGATATGGGAAAGCTCGTGGGTCATAATGTCTTTCTTATCGGCGGCGGTCTTACCGGGCGAGCGGGCCCGCGAGGCCCCTCTCCCCTCCCAATGTGTGCGTCTCGCGAAGATTCGGGGCCGCAAGACCACTTTCTTCGCCGCGCTCACGGGAATCTTTGGTATTCTACCGCATTGTGTATCCAGCGATACGTGCACGCGGTGATTCCACCGCCAAATCTGCAGACGTGGCTGCGCTTTAAGATTACGATTGCTGGCGGCTTTCCGAGGCATTCGGCCTCGGGGCTGAGGAAGCGGAGAAATCCCGCCGCTTTCCGATTCGCACGATGGCCCGCAGCGGGGTATACCGCCGCGCGTTCGTGTCGTTGGATACCACCGAAGATGGGAAACGACCGAACCAGAAAGGGCTAGCATTCATGGCTAACATCAAGTCCCAGAAGAAGCGCATCATTACCAACGAGAAGCGTCGTATGCGCAACCGCGCCGTCAAGAGCGAGCTGAAGACCGCCGTCCGTCACGTCAAGGACGCCGTGGCCGAGGGCAACGGCAAGGACGCCTACGCCTTCGCCTGCGAGGCCTGCCGCCTGATGGACAAGGCCGCCTCCAAGGGCGTCATCCACAAGAACCAGGCCGCCAACCGCAAGAGCGGCATCATGCGCCTGGCCAACACCGTGGTGACCGCCGAGGATATCGCCGCTTACGAGAAGCCGGCGCCGAAGCCGCAGAAGACCGGCTCCAAGAAGGCCGAGGCCAAGGCCGCCCGCAAGGCCGCCATGGCCGCCGCTTCCGAGGAGAAGGCGAAGCGCCGCGAGAAGCAGCTGAAGGAGGAGAAGAAGGCCGCCGAGCGCAAGGCCAAGGAGGCCGAGGAGGCCGCCAAGGCCGAGGCTGAGGCTGCTGCCGCCGAGGCTGAGGAGGCTCCGGCCGAGGAAGCCGCCGAGTAGCCTGCGCGCTCCGCTGACTTCGCGATCCGAAGCGCCGTCCCGTTTGGGGCGGCGCTTTTTCATGGGATCAACCTGCCTACAAGACGGCGGTTTTCCGTTGCAGGAACGAACCCTTTATTTACAATAGAAAACGAGACACGAAACCGCCCGATGAGGGCCCAGCGCGGAAGGAGCCAACATGGCAGAGACGGTCGGAGCCCGCGAGCGGGGGCGCATCACGCCCGACGAGGGCGCAGTGCTGGCGGCGGAGACGGCCCGCAACGCCGAATTCGGCAAGCCGGTGCTCATCTACCCCAGCCTCTACCTGGTGCGCGTGCCCCTTCCCCACAACCCGCTGCATGCCCTCAACTCCTATTTCATTTTGGACGACGACGGCACCACCACCATCGTGGACGTGGGCTTCAACCATCCGGATTGCGAGCAGGCCCTAAGCGATGCCCTGGCCGCCCTCGGGCGCTCCTGGGACAAGGTGCAGGTGGTGCTCACCCATTCGCATCCCGACCACACGGGCAACCTCGACCGCATTTGGCGCGAGGGCATGCCGGTGCTCGCGAACCTGCACTCCTTCCAAGAGGTGAAGAACCTCATGGAGATGGAGGGCAACGTCTATGGTCCGCTGCTCCTTCAAGCGGCCACTTCCGAGCAGCAGCAAGACATGACCTTCGGCGAGGAGGGGCCGCGTTTGCACGTGTCGGCGGAGCTTCTGCCGCTTTCCACCTACCCGATCATGACGTATCTGGCCGATGGCGACTGCCTGAGTCTCGGCGAGTTCGAGTTCGAGGTGATCGAGACGCCGGGCCACGATCCCTGGCACATCTGCCTCTACGAGGCCGCCCACAAGATCCTCCTGTCCGGCGATCATGTTCTGGAGCGCATCACGCCGTCGGTATCGTCGTGGTTTTCTGCCTACAACGCATTGGCGGAGTTCCTGGATAGCCTTGAGAAAGTGAGGGGCTACGATGTCGATCTGGTACTGCCGGCCCACGGCAAGCCCTTCACCGGCATGGGCGAGCGGGTCGACTTCCTCATCGAGCACCACCGCAAGCGCTTGGAGGAGATCTACGAGCTGGTGGCCGGCGGTCACGACGACATCGTTCAGATTTCCCAGCATGCCACCTGGCGCTACCCCGATTGGAAGAGCTGGCCCCTCGATCAGAAGTACTTCTCCATGGGCGAGACGCTGGCGCATCTCATCTACCTTGTGCGCGAGGGCCGCATCCTGCAGGGAATCTGCGGGCATGAGTACTACTTCCGCATGCCCTACGACCGCAAGAAGCTGGCTTTATCCCCCACATCGGAGCCGGCGAACTAGCGCTTGAGGGTCTCCACGAGCCAGCGGTAGAAGACCTCGTCGGGATCGCTGCCGCTCTTCATGGCCTGCTCGGCGTCGCGAGAAGAGGCGAGCGCCCGGCGCAGCTCCTCGGGACGCCATTGGCGCGCCCACGCGCCGTGGTTCTTCACGCGCCAGTCGGGCGCGCCGAGGGCCTTGGCGAGACCGCGCGGGTTGCCGCGACGGGCCATGGACTGGGCCGCCATGAGCTCGCGCAGCCGCGTGGTGCACAGAGCTATGAGCACATGGGGCGAGGTGCTCTCCATCTTGGATCTGAGGGCGAGACACTTTCCGAGGTTTCGCTCGGCGAAGGCGGCTGTGAAATCCCACGGCTTCACCTCGGAAGTGCGGGCTACCAGCGCGCGCACCTCGCGCTCCCCCACCCCCTCGCCGGTGCCGTGGGCCAGGGCGATCTTCTTCAGCTCGTTGTCGAGGTGCACGGTGTTCTCACCCACGAGCTCCACCAGAGCCGAGGCCGCCCCCTCGGTAAGCGTGATGCCGTGGGTGCAGGCCATGGCGCGGACGCGCTTGGGCAACTCCCAGCTCTTGGGCGGGGCGCAGTCGATGACGGCCTTGGGGCCCGCGGCGGCGAGGGCCTTGTACAGCCGCGTGTTCCGGGCGAGCTTCTCCGCCTCGCAGGCGAGCACCGTGGTGGCGCTGGGAGCCTTCAGGTAGTTGACGAGCTCCTCGGCGTCGGCCTTCTTCAGCTTGTCGACGTTGCGCACGTAGACAAGGCGCACGGGGCTGGCGAAGGGCATGGTGTTGCAGGCCGCGGCGATGGCGGCGCCCTCGGCCGACTCCCCGTCGAACTCGTCGGAGTTGAAGGCCATATCGCCCATCGTGCCCAGGCGCGCCTTGAGACGGGCGATGACCGCCTCGCGCTTGAGGGCGTCCTCTCCCACGGCCAAATAGGCGGGAAGGAGATCGGTATGTTGGCTGTCGCTCATAACCCCATTGTACCCCATCGCCCGCACTACCCCTGCCTTTGCGCGGAAACCGTGAGCGTATCTTCGGAAAACGCCACGACCACATCCCCCGCCTCGTCGCTGCAGTAGGTGGCGCATCCCGACGCGTCCAGCAGGTCGAGCACCTCCCGGGACGGATGCCCGTAGCGGTTGTGCTCCCCGACGCCGATGAGCGCCACAGCGGGCGAGAGCCGCTCGGCCAAAGAGGCATCGAGGCTCTTCTTCGAGCCGTGGTGCCCCACTTTCAGCACGTCCACACCGCCGGCTGGCAGCCTGTCGGACAGCTGACCCAGCTGCTCGGCCTCGGCATCGCCCGTGAACAGGGCCGTCCACTCCGCCGCGCCGTCGCCATCGCCGTCCCAGAAGGCGAGCAGGCAGAGACTGTCGGCGTTACCTCCATCGTCGGCCAAACGTTCCGGCCACAGCACCGTCAGCGAGAACCGGCCACAGCGCACCGTGTCACCCAAGGAGAGCTCGACGAGGTCGTCGGCCAGTCCCTCCGCCTCCGCTGCCTCCATCAGCTCGGCGCAAGCCCGGCAACCGCAAGCGGGAAGGCCCTCGGGCACCAAGAGCGCCGCAGCCGGCGCCACGTCCTCGAGCACCGGGAGCGAGCCGCAGTGGTCGTCGTCGCTGTGGGTGACGGCCACGGCGTCGAGGCGCCCCACCCGCTGGCGGGCCAAGGCGGCCTTCAACAGGGCATCCTGGTTGCCCGTGTCTATGAGCAGCACGTTTTCGCCGCTGCGCACGATAAAGGCATCGCCTTGGCCCACATCGAGCATGACGATGGCGTCGGGGGCCATGCCGAAGGGAAAACGAAGCAGACCGAGGATTAGGGCGGCGCCGGTTACCGCCGCCGTCAGGCCCCTGATGCTCACTCGCGGCCACCAGGCCCACAGTGCGAGGCAGAGCCCGCAGGAGAGTGCTGCGGCCGCCAAAGGGACGGCGTCGATGGGAAGGCACGTGCCCGAAAGCGACGCGAGGGCATCCACGACGAGGGACAGCGGCGCGCAGGCTGTGCTGGCAACGCCGATGAGCCACGGCGCGGCGACGGGAACGAGGCAGGCGGCGAGCACGGCGACGAATCCGACAAGGCATGCCAGGGCGAACAGAGGACTTGCGACCAGATTGGCCAGCGGCGACAGCAGCGGCAGCTGGGAGAAGAGCGCCGCCGCATAGGGCTGGGTCGCCAAGGCTGAGGCGCCGGTGAGAGCGATGGGGTCGCCCACGACCCTCTTCAAACGCGGATGCCCTGCGAAGGCCGAGGACAGCAGCGGGGCGAACAGAACGATCCCCAAGGTAGATCCGGCCGATAGGGCCAAGGAGACCGAGAGTGCGGCAGACGGGTCGATCCCGACGAAGAGCAAAAGGCACAGTCCCAGCGCGCTCAGGGCTGAATTGCGGCGATCGGTCCAGAGGGAGAACAACCCCGTCGCAGCCATGATCGCGGCCCGCAGCGCTGAGACGGGCATCCCGGTGAAGGCGACATAGCCAATGAGGAACAGGGCGCTCGTCAGCGCAGTTGCCCGGCGTCCGCATCTCAGCAGCCTCAGTCCTCCCGCTACGAACAGGGACACGATGGAGAGGTGCGCCCCCGATACCGCCACGAGATGGGCCAGCCCCACGGCCTTGAAGCAATCGTAGAGCCCCGATTCCTCGATGGCCGGCCGCCAACCGCACACAAGAGCCTGAAGAAGCGGTGCGTTGCCTCCCCCGTGCGCGTCGATGAGATCCAAGGCGCGTTGCCTCAGGGAGACGAAAGGGGTGCTGTCAAGCGATCTCTCCTCTGAGGGGAAATCGCTTCCGCTCACGGTGAGAGAGGCCGCCAGCCCAGCGCCCCAATAGTATTCCGCCGCAGTCTCCGAGGGCGGACGAAGCGCTCCGGCTACCGTCAGGGATTGTCCTTGGAGCAGCGCCGCATCCTCGGGCAAGTTGAGCCGCGCCCGCAGCGTGCGACCATCCTCGCAGGAGAGCCGAGCCTCGGCGTGCCAGCCGAAGTCCCCCCGACGGGCATCCTCGGTGAGCTCGACGCGCCAGGCCGCCGAATCCAAACTGCGCCCTTCGGCATCCGCGAGCGCCATGGAGCCGCGAAGGGCACCGCCCCAGAAAGCGCAGAGAACCACGGAGGCCAGCACGGCGAGCGCTGCCAGAACCCCGAGCGGGACACCGCCGGCTCGGACCCCTCGCAAGATGCGAGGGGCGAGCAGTGTCGCAAGGCCGAGGGCGGTCGTTCCCGCGACAGGGAGAATTTGAGCAGGAACAAGGCGCAAGGGCGGCCAGAGCAGCGCCGTCGTCGCCCACAGAACGAGCCCCGCCACGAGCAAAGGCGGCAGGGAGGGGCGCGGCGGCCGGCTGTCGGTCTCGCCCCTCACAGGCACAGCCGATCTCGCATGGCCGAAAGCTTCTTCTCGCCGATCCCGGACACCCGCGTCAAATCGTCGATGGACTTAAACGGCCCGTTCGCCTCGCGATCAGCGATGATCTTCTCCGCCGTTGCCGCCCCGACGCCCTTCAGGGTCTCAAGCTCCTCCGCCGTGGCCGTATTGATGTTGACGAGGCCGTCGTCTCCCGAAGGAGACAGGCCGCCGGAAGCCTGCGAGCTGGAGGATGCCGTCCGATCGGCCGCGCCCGAGGATGCCGCCTGATCGTCGACGCGCGACGGGATGACGATCTGCTGACCGTCCTGCACCTCCTGGGCCAGGTTCACCGCGTCGGTCCGCGCCTCGTCGGTGGCTCCTCCTGCCGCCGTCACGGCGTCTATGACGCGACTGCCCGCCTCCAAATAGTAGACGCCCGGCGCCGCCACGCAGCCGTCCACATGGATGCAGACGCGCCTCGCCGTAGCATCGCCTCCCGCAGGGAGCACCACGTCCTCCCCGTCCGCGGCCGGCGGCGCCGGCGAGGTGTCGCTGCCGCCGCCGGCCCCATCGGCTCTCGCCTCCTCCTCTCCAGCATCTTCCGCCGACTGCGCCGCCGTCTCGTCGCTCGCCGCCGTCACCTCGATGCCGCTGCCGGGCGACGTCGCGAAGGCGAAAACGGCGAGCGCGACCACGAGCGCCAGGACAAGGGCGATGGCGGCGAAGACGGGCCGGGGGACGCGGCTCAGGTGCAGTTTCTCCGCGAGCGATTCCGCGCTGTCTTGAAAGGCCATGGCTCCTCCTTCTCCCGAGTTGGGAAGAGGATACGCGCGCACGACCGTAAAAATGACGCGGGAATGTCCCGATTCGTTCCCCGCGCCGACCCCCATCACATCCCACTTCCGTCCCCTCCGCGCTCCTCGGCGCCATCCGCAGGGGCAGACCGAGGTCTGCCCTCGCAAGGGAGAAAGTCGCGCATGACAAAAAGGGGCGACCAAGGTCGCCCCCTACGAAGGATTTGCAGCTGAAGAGCTTACGGGAACGGCTCTACTCGCGCTTCTTTGGCGGCTTGTAGGCCGGACAGGCGTAGTCGTGGGGCTCGGCCGCATCGGCGAGGGCGCGCACCCACTCGTCAACCGGAAAAGCCGCCTCGGCCTCGCGCACCGCCTCCAGTTTCGCGTGGGTCTCGGGATTGCGCGGCATGAACAGCGTGCAGCAGTCCGGAGCGTCCATGGACGAGATCTCGAAGGTGCCCAGCTCCTGGGCCGCCTCGATGATTTCCAGCTTGTCCGAGCCGATGAGCGGCCGCAGCACCGGCAGTTCCACCGCGTCGTTCGTGGCGCGGATGTTGTCCAAGGTCTGCGAGGCCACCTGCCCTAGGCTCTCCCCGGTCACCAGCGCGCCAGCCCCTTCCCGCCGCGCCAGCTCCTCGGCCACGCGGAACATGAGGCGCCGGTACAGGATGACCCGCAGAGACGGCGGACAGGAGAGGGATATCTCGCGCTGGTAGTCGCCGAAGGGCACCACGTAGACGCGTCCGATGCAGCCGGTGCGCTCGAGCACGTGCGCGATGTCGTCCACCAGGTACTCCGAGGCATCGGAAGTCTGGGGGCGTCCCGAGAAATGGACGCCGATGGGCACGGCGCCGCGGCGGGCCATGCGCCAGTTGGCCACAGGCGAGTCGATGCCCGAGGACAGAAGGCACACCACCTTCCCCGAGGATCCCACGGGTAGGCCGCCGATCCCGCGGACGGATCGCGCGTACACGTAGGCGGTGCCCTCCACTGCCTCGACGCCCACGGTGACGTCCTGGCCCTTCATCTGCACCCGCTTCTCGGGGAACCGCTCGCAGAGCACCTCCCCGATGTCTCGGTTCATCTGCATGGAGTCGATGGGGAACACCGTGTGGTTGCGCCGCGCGGACACCTTGAAGGAGGAGAAGGGCTCCGCCTCGGCCAGGGCGATGCAGGCAGCGCGCCCCATGACCTCGATGTCCAGGTCGCACTTGAAGCCGCAGGATGCGCGGGCCACGCCGGGCACGCCCAGAATGGCATCGGTACACTGGTTGGCCACCTCAAGCGTGGTTCCCTCCCGCAAAAAAACGAGCAGGCGGCCGGAGATGCGGTGGATGGTGACAACGGGATACGCGCCAAGAAGCGCCTCCAGGTTCTTCTGAAGGCGCTTCTCGAATACTCCGCGGTTGCGTCCCTTGAGCCCGATCTCGTGATAGTGCACGAGAATGATTCTCTGGAACTCTTCCATTTAGTGGTTTTTCACGTCGATCGACTCAGGATCGTACGAAACCTCGCCACGGGCGATCTCGTTGAAGGCCATGGACAGGGGCTTCGTGTCGGCGGCACGGGCGATTTCCACGGCCGTCTGCAGCTGGATGGCGCGATCGCGCTGGCCGCGCATCATGTCGTTGATGTCGTGGGCGCGCTTGGAAGCCAGCGCGCACAGAAGGAAACGGTCGTTGTCGGTGCGGTCAAGCAGGACGTCGATCTTCGGTTCGATAATGCTCATAGGGCGGATATCCTCTTACTGTTGCTCGGCGATTTCGTTGACGTAAGCGACGAGCTGGCGAGTGGCCTCGTCCAAATCGTCGTTCACAAGCCGATAATCATACTCCATTTTCTGGGAAAGTTCCACCAGAGCGGTGCGCATGCGCATATCCACCACGTCATCGGTCTCGGTGCCGCGCCCGCGCAGGCGCCGCTCCAGCTCCTCGAGAGAGGGAGGCTCGATGAACACGAGGTGCGCCTCGGGCATCTTCTCGCGCACCTGGAGCGCTCCTTGAACCTCGATCTCCAGAATGACCTGGCGTCCCGCCGCCATCTCGCGCTCCACCGAGGCGCGCGGAGTGCCGTAGCAGTTGCCGGAGTACTCGGCCCATTCCAGAAAGCCGCCCTCCTCCGCCAGGCTCAAGAACTCCTCCTTCGTGAGGAAGTAATAGCTGACGCCCTCCTCCTCACCGGGACGAGGGCGCCTTGTGGTGGCGGAGACGGACAACCAAGCGTCGGGCACTTCCTCGAGAAGACGCGCGATGAGCGTTCCCTTGCCGGTCCCGGACGGACCGCTTACGACGAAGAGGTTTCCGTGTCTCATGAATTCCTTTGTGACGTTGACGTTCTACTTGGACAGGCGCGCAAGCAGAGCCTCGCGCTGACGCTCGCCGATACCGCGAATGCGGCGGCTCTCGGCGATCTGCAGCTCCCTCATGATGCGCTCGGCCTTGGCCTTGCCGTAGCCTGGCAGCGTCTCGATGAGCGTGGAAATCTTCATACGGCCCACGACAGGGTCGTCGCGCATATCGAGAACCTGAGCGACGGTGAGCTTGCCCGTCTTCAGCTCTTCTCGTACCTCCGCCCGCTTGATGCGTGCGGCCTTTGCCTTTTCAAGCGCTTCAGCGCGGGCCTCGGGGCTGAGTTGGGGAATTGCCATTTCTGTTCTCCTTCCAGTTCGGGCTGAGGGCATAGTACCACGCATTGATGAGGAATCAACACCTAATTTACTCGGAATCAATAAATGCGGCATTTTTCCCAATTATCGGCTATACACGGGCCTTATTCAGGGATAAAACGCTTTGGAGCTACTCCAGTTCCGCGGCGATGGCCTCGAAGGCCGCCACGGGATCGGGCGCCTCGGTGATGGGCCGGCCCACCACGATGTGGGAGGCACCGTTCGCGAAGGCCTGGGCGGGCGTTGCCACGCGGCTCTGGTCTCCCAGGGCGGCGCCGGCCGGGCGCACGCCGGGAGTGACGATGAAGGCGTCGGGCCCCAAGATCTCGCGCAAGGCAGCCGCCTCCTGGGGCGAGGCCACCACGCCGGAGATGCCCGCCTCCTTGGCTTGGGCCGCGAGGGCCGCCACCTGCTCGGGCAGGGGCCGGGCGACGCCCGTGGCCGCAAGCGCCTCGGGGCTCATGGAGGTGAGCACCGTGATGCCGAGGGTCGCCGGCACGTCCCCGCCATACTCCGCCGCGCCCTCCTCGGCGCCGCGCTGACCCGCCTCCATCATGGCGGTGCCGCCCACGGTGTGCATGGTGAGCATATCGGCCCCGCTGGCCGCTGCCGAGCGCGCCGCGCCCTGCACCTGGTGCGGGATGTCGTGGAACTTCAGGTCGAGGAACACGTTGAAGCCGCGGCGCTTGAACATCTTCACGATGGCCGGGCCCTCGGCGTAGTACAGCGTCATGCCGATCTTGAGCCACTTCGCGTGGCCCTCCAGCTTGTCGGCAAGGGCTATGGCCTCCCAGGCGTCGCAGTCGAGCGCCACGATGACGCGGTCGCGAGCAGGAACGGAATCGAAGGCGGTTAGCATTGCAGGGCTCCTATCAGCTCGTTGACGTCTTTGACGCCCTGGGATTCGCAGTAGTCGATGATGCCGTCGATGACATCCACGGTGGCGGTGGGATTGACGAAGTTCGCCGTGCCCACGGCCACCGCGGTGGCGCCGGCCAGCATGAACTCCACGGCGTCCTCGCCGGTGGATATGCCGCCCATGCCGAGCACCGGCACGGAAACGGCCTGGGCTACCTGCCACACCATGCGCAGGGCCACGGGCTTCACGGCCGGCCCCGAGTAGCCGCCCACCACGCGCGCCAGCTTCGGGCGGCGGGTGCGGGCGTCCACGGCCATGCCGAGCAGCGTGTTGATGAGCGAGATGCCGTCGGCTCCAGCGGCCTCGGCGGCCTTCGCGATCTCGGTGATATCGGTGACGTTCGGCGTGAGCTTCACGATGAGCGGGCGCTTCGTGGCGGCGCGGCACAGTGACACCACCTTCTCAACGCTGGGCACATGGCAGCCCATGGTCATGCCGCCGGCGTCCACGTTGGGGCACGAGATGTTCACCTCGTAGGCGGCCACGGGGGCCTCCTCCAGCGCCCCGATGACGGCCACGTACTCGTCGAAGCTGTGGCCGGAGACGTTCACCATGGCCGTGGCGCCGATCTCAGCGAGCCACGGCAGCTCGATGTCCTTCAAGTGCTGCACACCGGGGTTCTGAAGGCCGATGGAGTTCAACATGCCCGAAGCCGTCTCGGCAATGCGGGGGCTCGCGTTGCCCTCCCAGCCGTTCAAAGACACGCCCTTGGTGGTGACGGCGCCCAGGGCCGCCACATCCACGAAGTCGTGGTACTCCATGCCGGCGCCGAAGGTGCCCGAGGCCACGGTGACCGGGTTCTTCATGGCCATGCCGCCGAGGTTCACGGACAGGTTGACGCTCGTCTCTTTCGGTTTGCGCTGCATTACCACACCACCTCGCTCGCACAGAACACCGGGCCGTCCACGCAGGCGCGGCGCTTGCCGGCCGTCGTATCGACCACGCAGGACAGACAGGCCCCCACGCCGCAGGCCATGCGCCTCTCCATGGACCCCTCGCAGAACACGCCGGCTGCGTCCGCCATGCCGGCCACGATCTTCATGAGGGGCTCCGGGCCGCAGCAGGCCACGTAGTCGTAGGGCGCGCCTTCCGCAGCGGCCGCCGCCAGGGCCTCTTCCACGAGCGGCGTACAGAAGCCGGCGCGGCCGTAGGTGCCGTCATCGGTGGAACAGGCCGGCTCGCACCCGAGCACGGCCCCGTAGCGCTCGCGGGCCACCAGCGCGTCGATGGTGGAGGCGCCGAGGATGGCGTCGGTGGCAACGCCCGCCGCTGTCAGCTCCTCGACCAAGGGATACAACGGCGCGCTTCCCACGCCGCCGGCCACAATGAGCGCGCGCTTGCAGCCCTCGGGCGGCTGCCAGCCGCGACCGATGGGACCTATCATCTCCACCGTGTCGACGATCGCGAGCTCTGTCATGTGTTCAGTGCCGAAGCCGAGCACCTGGTACATCATGTCCACCGTGCCCGCCTCCGCATCGGCCGCGTACACGCCGAAAGGGCGCCGCAGGATGTGGGCCTCCATGCCCGGCACCTTCACGTGCACGAACTGCCCCGGCCGCGCCGTCGTCGCGATTTCCGGTGCGCGCACGGTCATGAGCCAGATGTTGCACCCCATCTCTTCGTTCACCAGAATGGGCGCGTTCTCGTTACAAAGCGTCATAGGCTCTCCTGTCGCGTCGGCGGAAAAGTGCATTTGGTGATATTCTAACGCATGGCATATTGATTATCGAATTCGCCATGCCACAAAGAGCAGAAATCCTAGGAGATTTGCAGGGAGGAGTAGCCTCTTGCTTTGCTGCTCCTCCGATAAGCTTAGAACTACAGCTCTTGCAAAGGCGCCACATCCAGCTCGCCGGCACGGGCGGCTTGCATGCCGGCTATGAGGGCCTGGGCGGCGGCCAGGGTGGTGGCGTAGGTGATGCCGTGGCGGACGGCGGCGCGGCGCAGCTCGTAGCCGTCGTCGCGGGTGGCCACGCCGAGCGGGGTGTTGATCATGAGCGAGATCTCCCCGGCGGCAATGGCGTCCACCACCGAGCTTTTCCCCTCGTGGATCTTGCCGGTCACCTCGCAGGGCACGCCTGAGGCGCGCAGCACGGCCGAGGTGCCCTCGGTAGCTAGAAGCGAGAAGCCGAGGCGCACAAGTTCCCGGGCGATGAAGGCCACGGCGCGCTTGTCCTGGTCGTTCACGGAGATGAAGGCCATGCCGCCCTCAGGCTCGGCGTAGTCGATGGCCATCTGGGTCTTCGTATAGGCCGCCGGGAAACTTTCCGCGATGCCCATTACCTCGCCGGTGGAGCGCATTTCCGGCCCCAAGAGCGCATCGGCCCCCGGGAAGCGGCCGAAGGGCATGACAGCCTCCTTCACGAAGTAGCGGCCCGGCTTCGCGAAATGCTCGGGAAGCTTCAGCGCGGCCAGCTTCTCCCCCGCCATGATGCGGCTCGCGAGCTTCGCTAAGGGCACGCCCGTGGCCTTCGAGATGAAGGGCACCGTGCGGCTCGCCCGCGGGTTGGCCTCGATGACGTAGACGACCCCGTCCTTCACGGCGAACTGGATGTTCACCAGACCGCGCACGCCCAGGGCCAGGGCGATCTTGCGGGCGACGCTCGCCATCTCGTCCTGCACCTTCGCCGACAGCGAGAAGGGCGGCAGGCAGCAGGCCGAGTCGCCCGAGTGGATGCCGGCCATCTCGATGTGCTCCAGGATGCCGCCGATGTACACGTCCTCGCCGTCGCACAGGGCGTCCAGGTCGCATTCCACGGCGCCTTCCAGGAACTTGTCCAGATACACGGGGTGGTCCGGGGAAACGGCGGTCGCCTCGGCCACGTAGCGCGCGAGCCCCGCGTCGTCGTAGACGATGCCCATGCCCCGGCCGCCGAGCACGTAGCTGGGGCGCACGAGCAAGGGATAGCCGATCTCGCGGGCAGCAGAGCGGGCCTCTTCCAGCCCCGAGGCCATGGCCGAGCGTGGGTAGGCGATGTCGAGCGAGTCGAGCAGCGCGGCGAACCGGTCGCGATCCTCGGCCAGATCGATGGCATCCGGGCTCGTGCCCATGATGGGCACTCCGGCCTCTTCCAAAGCGCGGGCCAGCTTCAGCGGCGTCTGGCCACCGAGGGTGACCACCACGCCGTCGGGGTCGGTCGCGTCCACCACATCCATGACGTCCTCGTAGGTGAGCGGCTCGAAGAACAGCATGTCGGAGGTGTCGTAGTCGGTGGAGACCGTCTCGGGGTTGCAGTTCACCATGATGGTCTCGTACCCGGCGTCGGCCAGCGCGTAGCTGGCGTGCACGCAGCAGTAGTCGAACTCAATGCCCTGGCCGATGCGGTTGGGGCCGGCGCCCAGGATGAGCGCCCGCGGACGCGTCTTCTCCGCCACCTCCGACTCGTCAGCGTCGTAGATCTTGTAATGGTAGGCGGTCTTCGTGGGGAACTCCGCCGCGCAGGTGTCCACGGTCTTGAAGGCCGGGCGCACGCCAAGAATCTTGCGGCAGGCGCGCACCGTGCGCTCGTCGGAGCCGGTGAGCACGGCGATCTCGGCGTCGGAGAGCCCGTAGCGCTTCGCTATTTGGAAGGCCTCGGCGTCCATATCCTCCAGGGCGCACCCGCGCAGGGCCTCCTGCACGGCGACCATGTCGGCCATGCGATTGCAGAAGAACATGTCGATAGCCGTGCGCTCGTGCAGCTCTTCCGCGCTCATGCCGCGGCGCAGGGCCTCGGCCGCCAAGAAGATGCGCTCGGCCGTGGGGCGCGAGAGCGCGGCGAAGAGTTCCTCGTCGGTCAACGCCGTCTCCTCCCCCTTCCCGTCGGCCCCGAAGCCGGCGCGGCCCGTCTCCAGGGAACGCAGGGCCTTGCCGAGGGACTCCTCGAAAGTGCGGCCGACGGCCATGACCTCGCCCACGGCCTTCATACGGGTCGTGAGCGTGTCGTCGGCGCCTTGGAACTTCTCGAAGGCGAAGCGCGGGGCCTTCACGACGCAGTAGTCGATGGTCGGCTCGAAGCAGGCCGGCGTGGTGCCGGTCATGTCGTTCACGATCTCGTCCAAGGTGTAGCCCACGGCCAGGCGCGCCGCCGCCTTCGCGATGGGAAATCCCGTGGCCTTGCTGGCCAGGGCCGAGGAGCGCGACACGCGGGGATTCATCTCGATGATTACCATGCGGCCCGTCTCAGGGTGCACGGCGAACTGCACGTTGGAGCCGCCCGTGGCAACGCCCACGCGCTCGAGTACTGCGAGCGACGCGGCGCGCATGCGCTGGTATTCCAGGTCGGTCAAGGTCTGGGCCGGGGCCACGGTGATGGAGTCGCCGGTGTGCACGCCCATGGGGTCCAAATTCTCGATGGAGCAGACGATGATGCCGTTGCCGGCCGCGTCGCGCATGACCTCCATCTCGTATTCCTTCCAGCCCTCGATGGACTCCTCCACCAGCACCTCGCTGGCCGGCGAGAGCTCCAGGCCCTGGGAGACGATGCGCACGAGCTCGTCCACATCGCGCGCGATGCCGCCGCCGGCGCCGCCCATGGTGAACGACGGGCGCAGCACCACGGGGTACCCGAGCTCCTCGGCGATGGCGAGCGCGTCTTCCACGGAGTAGGCGTAGCCGGCCCGCGAGACCTCGATGCCGAGGTCGGCCATGCACTCGTTGAAGAGCTTGCGGTCCTCGCCGCGCTCGATGACGTCCACGTCGCAGCCGATGAGCTCCACGCCGTAGCGTTCCAGCACGCCGGACTTGGCCAGTTCCACGGCCGTGTTCAGGCCCGTCTGGCCGCCGAGGGTGGGCAGGCACGCATCGGGCCGCTCCTTCGCGATGACCTTTTCCACGAAGGCCGGCGTGATGGGCTCCACATAGGTGGCGTCGGCCAGCTCCGGGTCGGTCATGATGGTGGCCGGGTTCGAGTTCACGAGAATGACCCGGTAGCCCTCCTCGCGCAGCACCTTGCAGGCCTGGGCGCCGGAGTAGTCGAACTCGCAGGCCTGGCCGATGACGATGGGGCCGCTTCCGATAACGAGAATGCTCTTGATGTCCTCGCGCTTGGGCATTTACGCCACCTCCCCTTCCGCGGTGCTTCCGAACTTCCAACCGGACAGGCGGTCGGTTGCGATGTCGATATCCAGGTAGTCATCGCGCCCCTCCATAAGGCGCGCGAAGGCGGTGAACAGGTAGTGGGCGTCGGTGGGACCGGGGGCCGCCTCCGGGTGGTACTGCACGCTGAAGGCCGGCACGTCCAGGAAGGCGAAGCCCTCGGCGGTGCCGTCGTCGAGGTTCACGTGCGTCAGCCGGATGCGCCCGAAGCGCTCGTTGGCCACAACGGGGGCAATGCCGCGCCGGCCCCATTCGCGCAGGTCTTCCACGTGCTCGGTCGCACCTCCGGAGAGCTCGGGCACAAGCGCGCCGAGGCTCTGGAAGCAGGGGCAGAAGCCGTGGTTCTGGGCCGTTACCTCCACGCGGCCGGTCAGCAGGTTCTGCACCGGGTGGTTGCCGCCGTGATGGCCGAACTTCAGCTTGTCGATTTCCGCGCCCGCGGCCTTGGCCATCATCTGGTGCCCCAGGCAGATGCCGAACAGCGGCACGCGGCCCAGCAGCTTCTCGGCCTGGCGATAGGTCTCCCCCACCGCCTCCGGGTCGCCCGGGCCGTTGGAGAGGAACACGCCGTCGGGGCCCATCGCCAGCACCTCTTCGGCCGGAGTGTCCCAGGGCACGACGGTGAGCTCGCAGCCACTCGCCACCAGACCGTCTAAGATGGAGCGCTTCACGCCGCAGTGGTAGACGACCACCTTGAAGCGGGGCTCGGCCGGGGCGGCCAGGGCGAAGCCATGGGAAGCGGGCAGGTTCGCGGCGGTGTAGGAGTAGGCGCCGTCGCAGGACACGTCGGCGGCCAGGTTCACGCCTACTAGCGACGGGCTTCGGCGCACCTTCTCGAGCAGCGAGGCGACATCCGCGTCCGTGGTGGAAACGACGGCCCGCTGGGCGCCATGGTCGCGGATGTGGCGCACGAGCGCACGGGTGTCGATGCCCTCGATGGCCACGACGCCCTCGCGCGTCAGATAGTCGCCGAGGCTCTCCTGGCTGCGCCAGCTGGAAGGCGTGGGGCACAGGTCGCGCACCACGAGCGCCCGCAGGGCCGGCCTCTCCGCCTGGGCGTCGTCGGCGTTCACTCCGTAGTTGCCCACCTGCGGGTAGGTCAGCGCCACGATCTGCCCCGCGTAGGAGGGGTCGGTGACGATTTCCAGATAGCTCTCCAGAGAGGTGTTGAAGCAGATCTCCCCAAACGCCTCGCCGGGCGCGCCGCAGGAGGTGCCGGCGAACACCGCGCCGTCCTCCAGCACGAGCAGCGCCGGCACGGCCGCCGGTTTCGACGTGGCCGCCCGCATCTTCTCCGCAATCTTGCTCAAAGCATCCGTCCTTTCCGCGACTCGCTCATTTTCGTCTCACGTGCTCCCGGCTCCTTGCCGTCCCTGCGTCTCCGCACTCTCGCGAAAGCACGGTCCGCCCCTCGGCAGCGCCCGCAAAAAAAGCGCTCCCGCCTTGGACGGGAGCGCTTACAAGCACACAAGATGAAGTTCGCTCATCGCACCTTGCCGGTCTCTCGGTACCGTCCGTTAAAGATCGTTTTTGAGCATAAGGCACCTTGCTAGGTATGCATCTGCACAAAAATAAGCGGCCGAAGACGACAGCCGAATGGCACCGCGAGGACTCCGAAACGTCGTGGCCTATGAAGGCCTGCGGTCGACGACCACAGCCAGAGATTTTCCGGAGAAGGCGATGCCGTAGCGCAGGCTGCCCGCCGTAGACGGAGCGCCCGCGCCGCCCCTGGCCGTGTCCGCGTCGTAGGCCCGCGCCTCTATCTGGGCCAGGGCCTCGGTGGCCAGCACCTGAAGGCGGGACGCGTCGGCCCCGTGCTCGAACTTCAGCTCCAGGGTGACCGCCGGTAGCCCCGCCCGCTCGGGAGCCAGCCGGATGTCGAAGCGCCCGCGCCCCGCCTCGCGATTCGAGGCCGGGTTCCCGTAACCGGGTACCCCGAACAGAAGGCCCACCAAAAGCATGTGGTAGCTGTTTTCGCTCGTAAGGTCATAGAAGCTCGCCGAGTTCAGCAGCACGTCCTCCAGCTCCTCGGCGAGTAGGCAGGCGTCCCCGTCGATAAGCGCGCGGTGAAGGTCGATGAGGCAGTCGCGACCGCCGGCGATCTGCGCGAAACGGTCGATAATCTCGCTACGGTACAACGACGCGATCTCCAAATTGGGAATGCGCAGCCGCCGCACGACGTCCTTCGAATTGGGCTGCTCCGTATCGTCGGTGGTCAGATAGCCGGCAAGGTACAAAAGCGACCAAAGGGCCTCGGGGCGGGCATCCAAATCGCCGAACACCACCGACAAATCGAGGGCGGCCTCCACCGACCCGCCCGCCTTAAGCAGCTCGTACACCTTTCGCATCAGACGTGCGTCTCCCCCGCGCACCATAGCGGCGATGGGCGCGTTCGAAGACGTGTTGCCCCAATAGGGCGCGCACTCGCAATCGTTGTCGAAGTAGTTGAGCACGCTCCAAGGGTTGTACACATCCACCGAGCCGAAGCGGTAGCCGTCGTACCATTGGCGCATCTCGGGGAAGTGAGCGGACTGGCCCAGGTAGTTAGCGAGCGCGCGCACCTCGTCTTCCGTGAAGCCGTAGCGCTCGTCGTACTTGGCGTTGAGGGAGGTGTTCACCACCAAGTTGTTCAAATCAGAGAAAATGGACTCTTTCGAGATGCGCTGCACGCCCGTGAGGCACGCGAAGGCCAGGGCCTGCCCTCCGTCCTTCAAGGCCGCCGTAAGCCATCCTTTGAGAAACGAGACCATCTCGTCGTAGTACCCGTTGTCCCGAGCCGCCATGACCGGCGCGTCGTACTCGTCAATGAGGACGACGGGGCGACGCCCATGGTGCTTGAAAAGCAGACGAGTGAGGTTGATGAGGGACGACTCGATGTCTCCGTCCGCCGCCTCCCATCCCGCAACACGCTCGAAGTAGGCGCGCTCTTGTTCGTTCAGCTCGGCGCTGTCGGACAAGTATCCGTGACGGATGTATTCCCATACGATCAGCTGGTTCAGGGCGCCCCAAGCATCTTCCCAGCACTGTTTCTTCACCGGATTGAAGCTGATGTAGATAACGGGATAAGCGCCCTGATGCTCGCGATAGCGACCGTCGTCGGCGTCCCAAATGGAAAGGCCCTCGAAGAGATAGGCGGCGTCCTCGGCGTTCGGGTCGCTCGCCGGGGGAATCTCGAAGAACGACTTGAGCATGGTCATGTTCAGCGACTTGCCGAAACGGCGCGGGCGGCAGAACAGCGTGACGGCGGCAGAACTGTTGAGAACGTCGGCGATGAGCAGAGACTTGTCGATGACCACCGACTCCTGCACTGCTGTGGCGAACCCGTCGCGCCCGATGGGCAGACGCCGACGGCCGGACAGGTCGGACAGGCGCACGTCGCCCTCGCGATAGATGCCGTTCTCGTAGGTGCCCGTCATGGTGCGGCCTTTCTCCTTCGTAGCGTTTCCCCGATTATAAACGAAGGGCCGCTGCGTGCGGCCCTTCGCGGGGAATTGTGCGTCGATGCCGCAGAACCATCAAGTGTAGCAAGGCTCGGTATCCGGATAGAGCGTTACATCGACGCCGTGCTCCGGAGCCGGCGCGATGCCCGCGACCTTACCATTCTCGGCGTAGGCCACAAGGCCCCCTTCCCTTTCCCCGAGAAGCCAGTACCCATCCTGCAGGTAACGCCCGTCGAAATCTGCGGAAAGGTCAGCCCCCGAGGCGGCCAGCGTAGCGGCGTCAGCGACGATGGCGCCTTGCAAGTCCATCAGACAGCTGTACGCATCGGACGATCCGTCACCCTCGGCGCCGTAGCCCTCGATCAGACGCTCCTTCGAGTCCGCGGTGACGTAGACGAGGCCGTCGGCGGCAGTGAAGCTCAGCGAACCCTCGGCCAAAGGAACGATCCACTTCTTGGCGGAAACGCTGTACAGCCCCACGAGATTCTTGTTGGCGCCTCCGTGGGGGTTCACCTTCTCGGCGCGCACGCACACCACGCCGCCCGACGAAACCTGGTCGCCCGTGAAAGCCGCGCCGTCGATGTCGCCCTCCACATTGAACGAGGCGATGTCCAACAGCACGTTGCTCGCGTAGTCCGTCACCACGGTACCAGAATCGTCGGGAATGACGCAGCCGCCGCCGATCGAAGTCGGGTAGCCCTCGGCCTGGTAGAGGACGTTGCCGTCAACATCGAGGAACATGGCTCCGTCGATGCCCTGCAGTGCGAGGACGCCGTCTCGATAGCAGTCGGGGGCATTCATCATGGCGAGGTTGTAGGTGAATTCCCGGCCGGCCGCGCCCTCGTCGGCGAACTGGAAGGCCTCTGCGTCGCCGACGGTGAACACGACCTTCCCCTGCTCGTCCAGGAGGACGACGGCTCCGTAGCTGCCGCCGCTCCACTCGATGAAGAGAACGAGTCGTCCGTCGGCGTAAGTGGGAGAGTTGGTCACCGATGCATCCTGTAGATTGCCCTGGAAAGTGTATCCGTAGCCGTGGACGAGATCGGTAAGGTCGACGACCAGGGCGCCCGTATCGTCCACCAGGCCATAGTGGATCATTTCGTCGAACTCGGTGTCCCATTCCTCGTCGTACTCGCTCGTCTCCCACGTGACGAGCACCTTGCCCTCCGAGAAGCCGCCCATGGGCCTCATGTCGGGGTTCTCGAAGACGACCTCGTTGCCCTCGAGATCGGTGAGGCACACGTCGTAAGTGCCGCTTGGATGGAAGTTGGTGCTCGAGATGAAGTAGCGGTTCGGAATAGCGAGCGCCGGCTCGGCCGCGGGATCGGCCGTGGGATCCGACTCGGGCTCGGGCGCGGGTTCAGGCGCAGGCTGCGGGTCTGACGCCTGCACGGACCCGAGCTCCGGCTCCGGGGCGGGCGCGGCGAACGGGTTCGCCACCGCGATGCCCACCGCCGCCAACGCCACCACGACCGTCGCGGCTATGCCGACAACAAGACCGGTGCGCTTCTTCTTGGAAGGGGCCGGCGAAGGGCCGGCAGCAGCAGCCGCTCCCTGGGTCGCGCCGCCATGGGCGGGAGCGTCCCCGGCGTCCGCGCCGCCCGCGGACGCACCCTCTGCCGGAACCTCCGGCGCCAGGGCGCCCATCGGAGCGCCGCACTTTGTGCAGAACTTGGAACCGTCCGGCATCTGGTTGCCGCAATTGGTGCAGAACATGGCTACTCCCCGTCCTTCTCGTTCGCCGCGGCCTCGTACAGGCTCGTCCCCAGCTGGGCGGCCAGCCCCTGGCGCTGCTTGTTTAGCTCGCCGATGCGGGCGTTCAGCTTGATCTTGTCGGCGCCGCGCCCCGCGGCCGCCGTCCTCCGGTTCACCGCCGAGGTCACATTGTCCAGAAATCCCATGCGAATCCTTTCCTTTCCCACCGGCCCACCGATGATTCCAGCTTCGATAAGAAACGCGCTGCTCATTGGAAGCCCTTTCCGTCTGTTCGCGTCACGTGCGTGCAGGTTCTTGGATACTTGGATGGGCTTAAATGCAAAAGCCAGGAACCATGTAATTTGCGCAGCTAGCACCGTCGGATCCCGAAGGTGTATATCCGTGTTGGTCGACACGCAGAAAGCAGTACCCGTCGCGTGGCTCCGAGGTACGTAGCCACCAGAAAGCGTACGTGTCTGTGCGCGTCTTAACGAGGCAGGCATTTTCGCTGTTTCCCATGCCCACGCCCATGTCGCAGAAAAGCCCGTATTGCGATCCCGCTGCATCCAGAACGTCCACATAGCCCTCCTCAAAAGGCCATAGCCCTCCCCTGTACGACCTGCGGGGACGGCACCTGCAAGCTCTGATAGCGAAAATAACCAAAGGGCATCGGATGTTGTCGTTACCGCAGATACTGCATCCGTCTCGCCCACGTTGTTGGAGAGCTTATCGACTGGCACGATAACAGCGTCCAGATCCTGGGGCAGCTGGGTTCGCCAGTCGCCGTTGAGATAGGCGCGCATCTGGGAGGCCTCCCAACCGCCGGCATTGGTGTCGGTCGAGTTCATGGGCGCCTCGCCTACACAATCCCCGAAGATGAACGTGATGCCGGCCTTGCCGCCCGCGGTCTTGTCGTCGTGGGCGAACCCGACGATCTGCACGGTGGTCTGGGTACCGTCGGCCAGCGTCACCGACTTCACCTGTGTGCCGTCGAGCTTCCCCTCGGGCGTGCACAGGTTGTACCTCTTCGCCACCTCGACGGCAGCCGCCTCGTCGCCGGCTGCACCGATCTCGGCCGAAATCTGCGAGAGCTCGTCCCACGTATAGGCCTCCACCGCCGACTTCACCGCCGCGCCGGTCGCATCCTGGGAGCCGCCCTGGGCGTCGCCCGCGCTCTCGTTAGCATCGGCGCTCTGGCCGTCGGCCGCGTTCGCGCCCTGCGCCTCGTCCGCGCCCTGGCTCGCGGCGGGAACCTCCACCGCCTCCTTGGGCTGCACGCCTGCGAGCCCGAACCAGTTCGTCGCGAACCCGGCGACGAGCACCACCACAACCACGACAGCAGCCGCGACGGCCCCTATCTTCGCACCGTTCTTCTTGAGTGCCGGCGTCCCGCCGACGGCAGCGCCTGCCGCGCCCTGCGCGCTCCCTGCCTGGGCCGCCCCAGCCGCCTGGGCGCCCACCGGCGCCCCGCACTTCCCGCAGAAGGCCGACCCCTCCGCGATCTCATTCCCGCACTTAGGACAGAACATACGTGCCTACCTTCCTTTCTCGGATATCTGCTTCAGTCCATCAGATCGATAAAGTCGTGGAAAGCCCGCTCATGGCCCCTTCCCGCTCCAAAGCGCAAAAGAACCCAAGAACCCTTGGGCCTCGAAGCTCTCTATTCGGTTGTATCTACTCGGTTGCTGCGGGAACGCGTCCCGCGGGAATGCTACGCTAGCGCGCGAAGGTTCGGGCCGACTTAGCGGTGAGACCCCCCAGGCACGTATATGTGCGCTTCGTTAACAGCATGTCGGCAAGTTTAGCACAGCTTGGCGACGCCATCAGGAATTATTCGCTAACGGAATGCGCGACAAGCCTATGTCCACAGCAGAGCACCGCCTGCTGCCCCCCATTTCAGACGCATGCCCTCTTGTGGTAACATTGGGGCTACAACAAGGAGGTGCATCATGCCAACTGCAACGAAGGACGCCGAGATAAAGTTCCGCACGAGCGACGAGCTGAAGCGGCAGACCCGGCGCGTCTACGACCGATGGGGTCTCACCTTAAGCGAGGCCTTCAACCTCTTCATGCGCAAGTCCGTCGAGGTGGGCGGCCTCCCCTTCGACCTGCGCCCCGAGCCTTCCCCCGTCCTGACGGGCCGGGAGACGCTGCGCCCGGATCCCGCCACGGGCGTCACCGTCCTTCCGGCCTGGATGGACGCCCCAGAGGACGAGGGGCTCTACGATGACCTCGTGTGATCCCGCGCCGCGCGACATCTGGCTCGCCTACGACGAGTTCGCCGACCACGAAGGCGTGGGCAAGGTGCGACCCGTTGTCATCTTGGACGCTTCGGGAAAGGCGAGCGTCATTACCGCGAAGGTAACGACGTCGGCAAACTACGGACTGTCCGATTTCGTCGAGATCTCCGACTGGGAATCCTGCGGACTCCGTCGGCCCTCCTGGGTGCAAGTCGAGCCCCTTGTGGAGGTGCGTCGCGACAAGCTTTTGAGGGACGAACCGCTCGGGCAACTGTCCCTTTCGACCTACGAGCTTGTTTGTGCTGCGCTGGGTTCGGTCAATCAGCATCCCTTACCAGAACCTGATAAACCTCTACCTGGTGCAATGCGCCGAGGAGAAGAAGGTTCTCGCGTTCGCCTAGGACACGCATAGAGAGCACGCCGGAAAGTTCGCCCGAAGCTCCAGAGCATCCAACGGTTTATTCCTCCCCTGCCAGGCGGTAACTCACAAGACTGGGGCGGCCGGTCCAGGGGTCGGGGGCGATGAGGGCGTCCAGGCCGAAGACCTCGCGTAGGAGGGCCGGGGTCATCACCTCGGCCGGCGTGCCCGCGCCGCGGATGGCGCCGGATTTCAGGGCGATCATCCAGTCGGAGAAGCGGGCGGCCAGGTTCAGCTCGTGGATGACGAGCGCGATGGTCTTGCCCTGGTCGCGGTTGAGCGTCTGCAGAAGCTCCAGCACCTCCAGTTGGTGGGCCATGTCCAGGTAGGTGGTGGGCTCGTCCAGAAGGATGAGGCCCGTGTCCTGGGCGAGCGCCATGGCGATCCAGGCCCGCTGGCGCTGGCCGCCGGAAAGCGCGTCGATGGGGCGCTCGGCCAGGCCGTCCAAGTGCGTGATGGAAAGGGCCCAGTCGATGATGCGCCGATCATCGTCGGTCAGGCGTCCGAAGCCCCTCTGGTGCGGGTAGCGGCCAAGGGCTACCAGCTCGCCCACGGTGAGCCCAGCCGGCGCCTGGGGCGATTGCGGCAGAAGCGCCATCTGGCGGGCGACCTCGGCCGTGGGCATGGTGGCGATGGCCGTCCCGTTTAAGTACACTGCCCCGCCGCGCAGGGGCATGGTGCGCGAGAGCGCCTTTAGAAGCGTGGATTTCCCGCAGCCGTTCGGGCCGATGATGGAGGTGATCTCTCCCGCGGGCACGGCCACGTCCATGGGCTTGATGATGACACGGTCGCCGTAGCCCACCGACACGGCCTCGCCGCGCAGGGCCGCGTCCGAGAAGCGCTCGCAGGTGCGGTCGCAGGTCTCGCAGAACAGAGGCTCATCGACGACTTCGGGCGCTTCGGGAGCGCCTTCGCGGAAGGAATCGCGGAAATCCGCTGCGTTCGGCTTCTTCACAAGCGTCACCTTCTCCTAGGATCTCGCCAACAGGTACAGGAAATAGGGCGCGCCGATGACCGCCGCCACGATGCCGACGGGTATCTCGTTGGGGGCGAGGAGCGTGCGCGAGACGATGTCGGCCAGAAGCATGAGCACGGCGCCCACGAGCACGCACGCCGGCACGAGCGCCCGGAAGTTCGGCCCCACGAGGCGCCGCGCCATATGCGGGCACACGAGCCCCACGAAGGTGAGGCCGCCGCCCACGGCGCAGGCGAGCCCCGATGCCCCCACGGCAACGGCGGTGAGGGCAGCGCGGGCCCGGGGCACGTTCACGCCGAGTCCCGTGGCCGCTGCCTCGCCGAGTCCCAGCACGTTCAGTGTGCGCGAGGCGTAGAGGGCGCCGGCCGTGAGCAGTGCCAGCCCCACGGCGAGGATGGCCACATTCTCCCAACTGGCACCCCAGATGCTGCCGGCGATCCAGTTCTGCACGAAGGCGTAGTCGCCGTCGGACATGCGCAGCATGAGCAGCGACGTCGCGCTGGAGAGCCCCGTGGCCAAAGCGACGCCGATGAGCAGCAGCCGGCGCGGGCTGGAGGCGCCGCGCACCACCGACAGCCTCCAGCCGAGGAAGGCCACCGCCGCCGAGCCCGCGAAGGCGAGCAGGGGCAGGGCCACGGCGGAGGGAACAAGCCCCGCGGGCACGAAGACGATGAAGGCGGCTACGAGCAGCCCCGCGCCGGCATTGATGCCGAGCACGCCCGGGTCGGCCATGTCGTTGCGGGAGACGCCCTGCAGAAGGCACCCGGAAAGCGACAGCCCCACGCCCACCAGAAGAGAGGTGAGCACCCGGGGCAGCCGCAGGTCCACCAGCGTGTAGGTGAGGCTCCGGCTCGCCGTGCCGGAGAGGATCTGTCCCAGCTCTTCCAAGGAAATACTGCGGTAGCCGGCGTTGATGTCGCACCACAGGGCCAAAAGCGCCAACACGGCGAGGATCGCCAGCACCGCGCCCGTGCGCAGCCGTTTCTTTCGCTCAGTCAAGGCCGGTCGCCTCCCTCCGCGCGCACCAAATGAAGAACGGCACGCCGACGATGGCGAAGATGGCGCCGATGGGAATCTCGCTCGGCGCCATGAGCGTGCGGGCGAGCACGTCGGCCAGAAGCATGAGCAGCGCCCCGCCCACCACGGAGGCGGGGATGACGGCCCGGTAGTCCGATCCCACGAAGCGGCGCACCATGTGCGGCACCATGAGGCCCACGAAGGCCACCGGCCCCGCCAGGGCCACGGCCGCTCCCGCCAGGACGAGCACCACGAGCAAGCACAGCGTGCGGGATTTCCCCACGTTCACGCCGAGCCCCGAGGCGGCCTCCTCGCCCAGCGAGAGCACCGTCACCCGCCGCGCCAGCGCCCAGGAGGCCGCCAGCGCCGCCACGATGAACGGAGCGGTCATGGCCAGTGTGTCGGCGCGGATGCCGGCCACGCCGCCGGCGGTCCAGAAGGTGAGCGAGTAGCCGATATTGAAGAAGATGGCCACGCCCTGGGCGATCGCCGTGAGGAAGAGCCCCACTGCGCAGCCCGCCAGCACCAGCAGGACGGGATCCATGTTGCGCCGGCGGAAGCTCACGGCCCCGAAGACCACGGCCAGGGCGAAGGCGGCGCCTACAAACGAGCACCCCACCACCCCAGCGAAGCTCATACCCGGCAGTAGCGCCAGGCACAGCGCCAGCGCGAAGGCGGCCCCGGCGTTGATGCCCAGAAGCCCCGAGTCGGCCAGGGGGTTGCGGGTCACGCCCTGCATGACGGCGCCGGCCACGGCGAAGGCCGCCCCCACGAGGATGCAGCCCACCGTACGGGGCCCGCGCAGCTCAAGGATGGCCACGTGCTCCTGATTCGCCATATCCGGCGAGAAGAGCGCCCCCAGCACCTGGTCGGGCGGAATGGGGGTGCTGCCGAAGAACAGGGAGAGCCCCGCGGCCAGCGCGACCGCGACGACTCCCCCGATCAGGAAGATCGATGTCCTGAGGCGCGACACGAAGCGTCCCTGCTAGGCCGCCGCATCCGCATGGGCACGGAAGAAGTCGGTGAAGGCCTCGAGCTGGTTGGTGAGCGTGATGGGGTCGCGGTGCATGAAGGCCACCTGCTCGTAGGGCATGAGGCGACCGGCCTTGACGGCGGGCAGGTTCTTCCATAGCTGCGAGTCGTCCACGTAGGCCGAGTCCGCGCCGTCCAGCACGCCGTAGCAGATGAAGTCGCCGGCGTAGTCGGGCAGCGCCTCCACGGAGATCACCTTGTAGGCCTCGTCGCCCTCTACCATGGGGCCCTGGATGGCCTCGGGCGCCTTCAGCCCCCACATATCGTAAAGAATGGAGCCGCCACGGGCGAAGTGGCTGCCCATGGTGTAGATCTCCTGGGGCCACACCTCCAGAATGGACACGGTGCGGTCGCCCACGATACCTGTGATCTCGTCCTTCACCGTGGCCACCTTGTCGTTGAACTCGGCGATGTACGCCTCGGCGGCATCCTTTTTGCCCACCAAATCGGCGATGTAGCGGAACAGATCCTCGTCGGAGCGCGTGCCATCGGCGATGTAGACCGTCGGCGCGATCTTGGCGTACTTGTCGTAGTCGGCCTCGGTGATGGTGATGATGAGATCCGGCTGCTTCTCGGCGATCATCTCGAGCGAGGTCTCGGCCGAGGTGGTGTTCAGCGCCTCGATGTCGTCGCACAGCCCGGCGAGGAAGGGGTTGTTCAGGGCGTAGGGGCTCGCGACGACGGGCTTCACGTCCACGGCCAGAAACTCGCCGAGGTAGTAGTCGCTGACGATGGTCTGGGGGTTGGTCGGAATCTCCACCGGGCCCTTGTCGGTGTCCACGGTGCGGGTGGCAGCGCTTGCGGCGGCATCGGCGTTAGAAGCGCCGGCATCGGTCGTCGCGGTGCCCTCCCCTTCCGCAGAGGAGCCGGCAGAAGAGGAGCAGCCGCCGAGCACAGGGGTCAAGGCAGCGGTAGCGAGGAAGGCTGCGAAGGTGCGACGGGAAATCGGGGGCATGAGCACATCCTTTCCTAAAGCTGAGCAATCAGTTAGTTTCAGCGAACTTATGGCGCCAAATGTTATCACTGGCTTACTTTTATGCAAGTCCTTCGGGAAACATCCACAACCGGCTAGCCTCATTCTAGGCAGGAGCTCCCCCCACTCCCGCGTCTACCCCTCGCCTGTTGCCCAGCCGACGCTTTCCCGTAAAGCACCCTTGAGGCGGGAAAACGAGAAGGGACCGTCCGAAGACGGCCCCTTCCAGGCAAGACATTGGTTGTCGGCAGGTACCTACTCGACGATCTTGCCGTCCTCCATGGTGGCGTAGCCGCCGACGTAGACGTCGGTGGCGCGGCCCGTAAGCTCGGCTCCGACGAAGCCGGAGTTGTTGGCCTTGGAGTAGAAGTCGCCCACCTCCACGGTCCAGGCGGCCTCCGGGTCGATGACCGTGAGGTCGGCCACGCTGCCGACCTCGATTTTCACCGGCTCCTGGCGCAGGATCTCGCGCGGGGCGACGGCCATGGCCTGAATCATGCGGCCGTAGTCGATGACGCCGGCGCGCACGAGGTTCGTGAGCACGAGGGAGAGCGAGGTCTCAAGACCGGTCATGCCGAAGGGCGCCAGCTCGAACTCGCGGTCCTTCTCCCAATCGGTGTGGGGCGCGTGATCGGTGACGATGGCGTCGATGGTACCATTCGCGAGGCCCTCGATGAGCGCGGCGGCATCCTCGGCGGTGCGCAGCGGCGGGTTCACCTTCAGCGCGGTCTGGTACTCGGCGGTGATGGCGTCCTCGGTGAGGAACATGTGGTGCGGCGTCACTTCGCAGGTCACCGGCAGGCCCTCGGCCTTGGCGGCGGCCACCAGATCGAGCCCGCGCTTGGTGGTGATGTGCTGGATGTGCAGCGGGCAGCCCGTCAGGCGGCACAGCGCGATGTCGCGAGCGATCTCGAGCTCCTCGCCCTCGGCCGGCCAGCCCACCATGCCCAGGCGCGTGCTCGCCACGCCCTCGTTCACCTGACTGTCGGCCACGAGCGAGTCGTCCTGGCAGTGGGCCATGATGACGGTGTCGAACTGGTTGGCGTAGTCCATGACGCGACGCATCATGCCGGCGTCCTGGATGCCGTGGCCGTCGTCGGTGAACACCGGCGCGCCGTGGGCGTACATGTCGCCCATGTCGGAGAGCACCTCGCCCTTCAGGTCCTTGGAGCAGGCGCCGGCCACCACGACGCGGCACTTCCCCACGGCCGCGGCGCGGGCCTTCACATATTCCACGGCCACGGCGTCGTCGACCACCGGGCTTGTGTTCGGCATGGTGCACACCGCGGTGAAGCCGCCATGGGCCGCCGCACGGGAGCCGGAGGCGATGTCCTCTTTCTGCTCCTGGCCCGGATCGCGGAAGTGCACGTGCATGTCCACGAGGCCGGGGGTGACGATCTTGCCGGACAGGTCGCGCTCGACGCCCTTCTCCATGGTGAGGTCGTGGCCCACCTCCACGATCTTGCCGTCGCGGATGAGGATGTCGGCCACTTCATCAAGGCCGATCTGGGGGTCGATCAGACGGGCGTTCTTAAGCATCAATGCCATCGTTGCTACCTCCTAGGAGCAGGTACAGGGCGGCCATGCGCACGAGCACGCCGGCGTAAACTTGGTCGAGGATGATGGAGCGCTTGGGATGGTCGGCCATGAAGCTGTCCAGCTCCACGCCGCGGTTGATGGGGCCCGGGTGGCACACGCACGCATCGGGCTTCAGAAGCTTGTCGCGCTCCTCGGTGAGGCCGTAGAGCAGGTTGTACTCGCGCAGGTTCGGGTAGGGCGCGCCCTCGAAGCGCTCGCGCTGGATGCGCAACATGTACACCACGTCCAGCTCGGGCAGCGCCTCGTCCAGGTTGCTCGTCACATGGTCGGCGCCCAGGATGTCGGGGCGCGCGGGCAGCAGCGTCGGCGGTGCGATGACCGTCACCTCGCAGCCCATGATCTTGAGCGCCGGAATGAGCGAGCCGCACACGCGGGAGTGCGAGATGTCGCCCACCACGCCCACGTGCAGGTTGTCGAAGGAGCCCTTCTCCTCCCAGATGGAGTACAGATCGAGCAGCGCCTGGGTGGGATGCTGGTGCTTGCCGTCGCCGGCGTCGATGACCGACACGCCGGACACATCCGCGATCTTGCGGGGCACGCCGGCCCAGCGGTCGCGCACCACGATGCAGTCGATCTTGTAGGAGCAGAGCGTCTTCACGGTGTCCACGAGGCTCTCGCCCTTCACCGTGGCCGTGGAGGAACCGCCGAAGTTCAGAGAGTCGGCGGAAAGGCGCTTCTCGGCGATCTCGAAGGAGGAGCGGGTGCGGGTGGAGGGCTCGTTGAACATGTTCACGACGGTGAAGCCCTTCAGCGTCGGTACCTTCTTGATGCGCCGCTCGTTGACCTGCTTGAAGGTCTTGGCCGTCTCCAGGATGGTCATGATGTCATCGGCGGAGTACTCCGTGATGTCGATGAGGTGCTTGTGATCGAAGGCCATGGACCTACTCACCTTCCTTTTTCGTCAGGGCCGCGGCGCCTGCGCGCTTGCCCGGCTCGATGTCCAGAATCTCCACGGCCGAGATGCCGTCGACTTCCTCCAAGAACAGGCGCACGTTCTCGCTGGAGGACGAGGGGACGTTCTTGCCCACGAAGTCGGCGCGGATGGGCAGCTCGCGATGGCCGCGGTCGACGAGGACCGCCAGCTCCACGGCGGCGGGGCGGCCGATGTCCATGAGGGCGTCCAGCGCCGCACGGATAGTGCGGCCCGTGTACAGCACGTCGTCCACGAGCACGATGGTCATGCCGTCGATGCTAAACGGGATGTCGGTGGAATGGACCTCGGGGGACATATGGGTCGCGAAGTCGTCGCGATAGAAGCTGATGTCCAGCTTGCCCAGGGGAACCTTGACCCCCTCGATCTCCTCGATCTTGTGAACGAGCATCTTCGCGAGAAGGTCGCCTCGCGTGACGATGCCCACGAGCGCGAGGTTTTCCGCGCCCTTGTTGGCCTCGAGAATCTGGTGCGCCATGCGCGTCACCGCTCGCTCGATGTCGTCTGCATCCATGCAGACCGACTTGACCATGCTCTCGTCGTTCATACACACTCCCTTCGTAAGGTCAGTGCGTACAGACGAGTCCGCGAAGCCCCGCGTCCGAGTTTTCCGCGAGCTTCGTGCCGCCTCGCGGGCAAAAGAAAAAGCCCGTCTGGCGACTAGGCTTCCTGCGTCGTTGCGCTTGCCGCCCACTTGACGGGCGCTGCGCTGATTGGGGTTACCTTGTCGGCCTCTCTGTACCGCATTTAAAGGACGGTTGCACCATACACCGCAGAAAGATGACTTGCAAGCCTTGTATTGAATTTTTTCTAAAAAGGCGAAAATGGGATGGCCACAGGTTCGCCCAAGGAAATCAGCGAGGCTCCGACAGGTGCCTGCAATTCGCTTGAAGCGCGGCCGAGCGGCCTTGGGGCCGTGAGGGAAAGCGCTGAATGCGAAGGGCAGGTGCCTGTCGGAGCCGCAGCGTCGAGAATTCCCGTTGTTGCGTCAGCAACGACGGAATCTAAAAGTTCTCGGCCTTGATCTCGAAGTAGCCCTGCGGGTGCTCGCAGACGGGGCACTTCTCGGGGGGCTCGGTGCCGATCTCGATGTGGCCGCACACGGTGCACACCCACACCTTCACTTCCTTGCGGCGGAACACCTCGTCGTTCTCGATGCGCTCGATGAGCAGCTGGTAGCGGTTCTCGTGGCTCTTCTCGATGGCGGCCAGGCCCTCGAAGAAGTCGGCCAGATCGGCGAAGCCCTCCTCGCGGGCGGTTTTGGCATAGTCGGTGTAGATGCCGACCTCCTCGTCCTCGCTAGCAGCGGCGGCCTTCAGGTTGTCGAGCGTGCCGGGTACCTTCCCGCCGTGCATCTTCTTGTAGTGCAGCTTCGCGTGGTGCAGCTCGTTGCCGGCGGTCTCGTTGAAGATGTCGGAGATCTGCTTGTAGCCGTCCTTGGCGGCCTGCTGGCCGTAGAACGTGTACTCGCAGTAGGCCACGGCCTCCTGGGAGAGCGCGCTCTCCAGGTTCTTCCATGTCTGGGACTTCTCAAGTTCCATGGGTTCCAACTCCTTTCACCACGGCCTCGCTCGCGCGGGCGCCGTATCGTCCTACCTATAGTGAGACTCGGCGCCGCGAGTTGCGGCGGCTAACCTTAAGGAGTTGGGTAATCGTAACTTCGCCATTGCACCCCCGACAAAAAGGGAAGGCCGCCCGAAGGCGGCCTTCCCCATGATGCTCTGCGTGGCGAGAAGCTTAGGCCTTGTTCAGGCTGTCCAGCTCCTTCTCCAGCGCGGTGTTGTCCGCAGCGGAGATCCAGCCCTCGGGGATGGGGGCGTCGTTGTGGCACTGCGAGCACATGTTCACGGAAGCGCGGTGCGCCTTGTGGCAGTCGCTGCACTGGTTCTCACCGTGCTGGGCCACGTGCGGGTTGCGCTCCAGATCGGCGGTGGCCTGGATCAGGTCGTCGCGAGTCATGTTGTGGCAGGACTCGTTCAGGCAGAACTGATCGGGCTCGATGCCGCGGGCGGCCACGAGATCCTCCAGGGACTTCTCGGGCACGACCTGCTGGCCGGTCTGGGTGTTCAGAACCTCGTAGCTGCCGGTGATCCAGCTCATGCCCTCGCCGATCTGCTCGGACAGGGTGGGCACGTGGCAACCGAGGCAGGTGGTGCCGTTCTGGGCGCGATGCACAGCGGCCATCATGCCGGAGGCGTTGGCGACCTCGTTGCCCCACACGTCAGTGGCGGCCTGGCCAGGCTCGGCCTCATAGGTGGGCAGGTAGGCGTCCATCGGGGTGTGGCAGATGGCGTTGCAGAAGCTCGGCTGCTCGTGCCATACCCAGAAGCCGGCGCCGGCCACGACGAGCACAGCGACGACGACGCCCACGACGATGGGCCACTTCTTCTTTTTCTTCTGGGCGGCAGGCTCGGCAGTCTGCCCGTCCACCTTTTTCTCTTCTTCTGTCATGCCTCTTCCTTCCAGTTGGGGATCCTCGAGATGCCCTTATGGCATCTCCTTCCTTCGAAGCGAGCGATCTGCCCTCCCCAGCTGACCTCTGAACCTCGAGGGGCAAGGGCGGCGCCATTCGAAGCGCGACGCCATCGCCCCTTGGGGTTTCGCTTCGATGTGCATGATACCTGAACTTGGCTGCAATTGACAACGCCGATCACCGCGAAATTCTCGCCAATGGTGTTTTTAGCCCATCGAGAAGAAAAGGGAGAGGAATTGGACCAAGAAAATCAGCGAGGCTCCGACAGGTGCCTGGAATTGCCCCGTCTTTCACCCAAGCGTACTTCGGTACGCGCCGAGGTGAAAACAAGGGGCAAGGCCAGGTGCCTGTCGGAGCCGCAGCGTCGGCGTTCCCGTTCGTCCCGTCAGGGCGAACGGAACTACTCCTGAATACCGTCGGTCTGGCGGATGAGCTTGCGCTTGATCTTGCCGCCGATGGTCTTGGGCAGCTCGTCCACGTACTCGATGATGCGCGGATACTTGTAGGGAGCCGTGGTCTTCTTCACGTGGTCCTGCAGCTCGCGGGTGAGCACGTCGGTGCCCTCGTAGCCCTTCGCGAGCACGACGGTGGCCTTCACCACTTTGCCGCGGATGGGATCCGGCGCCGCCGTAACAGCGCACTCCACCACGGCCGGATGCTCCACCAGCGCACTTTCCACCTCGAAGGGGCCGATGCGGTAGCCGGAGCACTTGATGACATCGTCGTTGCGACCCACGAAGTAGCAATAGCCGTCGGAATCGCGCCAAGCCATGTCGTGGAGGTTGTAATACTCCCCTCCCACGGCCTCCTCCGTACGCTCCGGGTTGCCGTAGTAGCCCACGAACAACCCCGGCGGGTAGGCCTCTTTCAGGCCCGTCACGCAGATGGCGCCCTCCTCGCCGTCATCGACCTCGCGGCCGTCGTCGTCGAGCAGCTTCACGTTGAGCAGGGGCGACGGCTTGCCCATGGAGCCGGGCCTCGGCTCGATCCACGGGAAGGTGGCCAGAAGCACCGGGCCCTCGGTCTGGCCGAAGCCCTCGCGGATCTTCTTGCCGGTGAGGCGCTCCCATTGAATGGTCACCTCCGCGTTCAGCGGCTCGCCGGCCGTGGCGAAGTTCTCCACGCTGGACAGATCGTAGGCGGCCACATCCTCCTGCAGCATGAAGCGGTACATGGTGGGCGGCGCGCAGAAGGTGGTGAGCTTGTAGTCCTGGATCTTCTGGAGAAGCTTGGTGGGCACGAACTTGTCCATGTCGTAAGCGAAGATGGTGGCGCCGGCGATCCACTGGCCGTAGATCTTGCCCCAGCCGAACTTGGCCCAACCGGAGTCGGTCACCGACATGTGCAGCTTGTTCTCCTGCACCTGCTGCCAGTACTTCGCCGTTATGATGTGGCCGAGCGGATGGGCGAAGTTGTGCTCCACGGCCTTGGGGTTGCCCGTCGTGCCGCTCGTGAAGTACATGAGCATGATGTCTTTGGAGGTGACGCCCGCCTCGCCGGTCGGACGCTCGAAGGTATCGGGGTAGCCGGCGATGAGCTCGTCGAAATCGACCCAGCCCTCGCGGGAGCCGTCCACGATGAACTTCTCGCGCACCGTGGGGCAATCGGGCATGGCCTCTTCCACCTGCGTGCAGACGTACTCGTCGTTCACGGCGACGATGGCCTTCACGTCGGCGCTGTTGGCGCGGTAGACCACATCCTTGCGCGTGAGCTGCAGCGACGCGGGGATGATGGTGGCGCCCAACTTGCAGAGGGCCACGGCGCACACCCAGTACTCCCAGCGGCGGCGCAGGATGCACATGACCACGTCGCCCTTGCCGATGCCGAGCTCCTTAAAGGCGTTGGCGGCCTGGTTGGACAGGCACTTGATGTCGGTGAACGTGAACACACGCTCCTCGCCGGCGTCGTTGGTCCACAGAAGCGCCCGCTTGTCGGGCTCCACGGCGGCCCACTCGTCGACGACGTCGAAACCGAAGTTGAAGGCCTCGGGAACCTCGATGGTGAAGTTCTCGGCGAAGTCCTCGTAGGAATCGAACTCAATTCTCGGGCAGTACTTCTTCAGAACATGATCCATAGTGGTGCTTCTCTCTGCTCTCCTATTTGTTGTCCTCCGCACCGCGCTTCCGGGTACTTCGATTCGCTCAGACAGTCCTCGCTCTGCGAAACAGTCCACTGGACTGTTTCGTTCGCTGCGGAACTCCCTCGGCCGAAGCACCCGAAATCGCGACGCTGCTCTTACGAAAACGTGATAGTGCTATTCCGCGATGATGGTGATGAACTTGCAGGGGACGTCGCCGTTGCAGCGCTGGCCGTGGGGGTAGGTGGGGTTGAAATAGATGCTGTCGCCGGCGTTCAGCTGGATGTCGCGGTCGCCGAAGGTGAGGATGAGCGACCCTTCCAGCACGTAGTTGAACTCCTGGCCATCGTGGCACACCAGCTCGGCCGGCTCGTCACACGGATCCAAGATGACCAGCAGCGGCTGCATGATCTTGCGGGCATAGCGGCTGGCCATGTCCTCGTAGTGGTACCCCGGGAAGCGCTCGACCTCCTCGGTCTCGCCGCGGCGCACCAAATGGTAGGTGTCCAGCTTCGGTGCGGTGCCCGTGAGGATCTCGGTGAGGTCGACGCTGAACTTGCGGGCCATGTGGTAGATGGCTGAGATCGGGATGTCCTCGCCGGTCTCCTCCCATGCGCGGTAGGTGTCGATGTCCACGCCGAGCTCCTCGGCCATGGTGTGGCGCGACACGTCGCAGGCCTCGCGCAGGCCCTGCAGGCGCTCGCCCAAGTCTTTCAGGTTCTCTTCTTCCATGTTTGTCCTTCTGTCCTGTCCGGCGCGAGACGGGGCGGGCATCCCCGTGCTCAAGCAATGGCTCGCTCGGCGGAACAGCCCACTGGGCTGTTCCGTTCG
>OLSG01000061.1_pt1 | contig 131180 bp, 118 predicted proteins | sample 1673041 | NCBI WGS metagenome assembly OLSG01 (sample SAMEA3136749, study PRJEB25190) | human gut metagenome | reverse complement strand
GCGGCACGGTTGCTTGGAACGCAGAAACAAAAGAAGTTACTCTCGTGATTGATGGTAAGGAAATTAAGATGACAATCGGCAAGACGATTGAAAAATACGGCGTTGCTCCCGTTATCATCGATAGCCGTACCTTCGTTCCTGTTCGCTTCGTGGCAGATGAGCTTGGCGCAACAACCGCTTGGAACGCTGAAACGAAAACAGTAACCATTACGAAAGCAGTAACCCCTGTGAAAACAGAAAAATAAATAGAAATAAAACGAATAACCAGTAGGTTGGGCGTTCATCGGAAATGGTGAACGTCTTTTTTGGTAATAAGCAAATAAAAAAGCCAGCAGTCGAAAATCAACTACTGACTTATTTCTACGGAGATGGTGGGATTTGAACCCACGCACGGGTTTGCGCCCGCCTGCCGGTTTTCGAGACCAGTCCCTTCAGCCACTTGGGTACATCTCCAAAGGTTATCTTAAACAGTATAGCAGAAGAAGGAAGAAAATGCAACGTCTGTATACAGAGAAGTGTTCTTTGATTGAAAAAGCGCGGCGCGCATGATATCATTTGAAGAATGAGAGGAGGAGAAAACGCATGGAATCCATCGGTTTATATATTCATATCCCTTTTTGCAGACAAAAGTGCCTTTACTGTGATTTTCCCTCGTGGGCAGGAAGGGAAGGGCAGATGCAGATGTATGTAGATGCGCTGACGGCAGAAATCCGAGCGCAGGGCAAGCGGTATGAAAATCGCGAGGTTGTTTCGGTATTTTTTGGCGGCGGAACGCCAACAGCACTGGAAATTCCTATGCTGGCACAGCTGATGCAGGCGATTAGGGAAAGCTTTCGGGTTACGGCAGATGCAGAGCTGACGACAGAGGCGAACCCGGGAACGCTGAGCTATGAAATGGCGGCGGCGTTGAAGAAAATGGGCTTTAACCGCCTGAGCATGGGCGTGCAGGCATGGCAAAATTCCATTCTGCACAGGCTGGGCAGAATCCACACGATAGAGGAATTTCTGGAAAATTATCATGCGGTGCGGCAGGCAGGCTTTGAGAATGTGAATGTAGATTTGATGTTTGCATTGCCGGGGCAAAGCATGGCACAATGGCAGGAAACAGTGCGGCAGATTGCGGCATTGAAGCCGGAGCATATTTCCGCTTACAGCCTGATTATAGAGGAAGGTACGCCGTTTTATGAAAGCTACCGCGCCGGAAAGCTGGAATTGGTATCGGAGGAGATGGACAGAGAAATGTACCACTGGACAGTGGACACCCTTGCGGAGTGGGGGTATGGACAGTATGAAATTTCCAATTTCGCAAAGGTGGGCAGACAGAGCCGCCACAATCGCATTTACTGGCAGGCGGAGGAATACCTTGGGATGGGCTTGGGCGCACATTCTTATATGGATGGAAAGCGCTTTCACAACAGCTATGATTTGCAAAAATATATTTCTGCGAAAGGAGATACTTCCTTATTAAGAGAGGATACAGAGTTGATTACAGAAACGGATGCATTGGCGGAATTTATGTTTCTGGGGCTGCGGCTGACGGAGGGCGTTTCGTTTGTGCGATTCCGACAGCGATTCGGGAAGGAAATGGACACCGTTTATGGGAAGGAATTACAGGAGCTGGCAGAGCTGGGGCTGCTTTTGCGCGACGAAAGCGGTGTGCGGCTGAGCAGAAGGGGGATTGATGTGAGCAATGCGGTGTTTGAGCGGTTCCTTTTATGAAAGAATATGAATGAATTGTAAACATTTTCAAAAACCATAAAAATTTTTAGATTAGCACTTGACATCTTCGGTGGCTAGTGCTATCTTTATATACAGAAGTTAGCACTCAAGTTAAACGAGTGCTAATAAAAGAAAAAGGAGGCGACGGTATGGCATTAAGTGACAGAAAGATACAGATTTTGCAGGCCATTATCAATGATTACATTGAAACGGCGGAGCCCGTCGGTTCCAGAACCATTGCAAAGAAATACAACTTAGGCATCAGCTCTGCAACGATTCGGAATGAAATGAGCGATCTGGAGGAAATGGGGCTGATTTTACAGCCGCACGCATCCAGCGGCAGAATTCCTTCCGATATGGGCTACAGGCTCTATGTAGACCATCTGATGCAGCAGAAGGAGCTGAAGCCGGAGGAAAAGAAATATCTGCAAAGTGTGGTCGCGCGAGATATCAATCAGATTGACTATCTGATGGAGGAATCCGCAAAGGCTTTGTCCCTGCTGACAAATTACACGACCTTTGTTTCGGAGCCTGTCGGGCAGAGAACGAGAATCAAACAGATTCGCCTGCTCCCGTTTGACAGCAGCTCCGTGCTGCTCATCATTGCAACGGGTGACAACTTCATTAAGAACCATGTCATCAAGATGGACAGCGCACCAACGGAGGAAAAAATCTTCTATATGGGCTGTTGCCTGAACAATGTGCTGCAGGGCTGCGCGCTGAATGAAATCGATGGCGTGGTGGTCAGCAAGCTGCAGGCAGAGCTGAAGGAGTATCAGGAATTATTGCAGCCGATTCTCAAAGCAATTGAAATTACGATGCGGTCGGCGGAAAAGGTACAGGTTCACATGAGCGGTGCCAAGAATATGCTGGCGTTCCCCGAATTTTCGGATATCCAGAAAGCAAAATCTCTGATTCAGACCTTGGAGGAAAAGGATCAGCTGGTAACAATGCTGAAGGAAAGCTCCGGCAATGATATCCAGATTATGATCGGCAGTGAGAACAGCGTGCAGGGCATGCAGGATTGCAGTGTAATCACAGCGACGTATAAAATGGGGGATAATACAAGAGGTACCATTGGCATTGTCGGCCCAACCCGAATGGATTATTCACAGGTTATTTCCGTATTGAATGGAATGGTGCAGAGCATTGAAAAAGTATTGCGGAATCTATCCGATGGGAACCATAAAAATACTTAGAAATGAGGGAACAACGTGGAAGAAATGAAAAAAGACGAAGTCCTGGAGGAACAGCAGACGGCGGCAGAAGCAGCGGAAGCTACGGAAGCTGAGGCAGTTCAGGCGGAAGAGATTCCGGATGCTGTGGATGAAACGGCAGAAAAAATTGCGAAGCTGGAACAGCAGGCTGCGGATAATCTGGACAAATATCAAAGAACACTGGCGGAATTTGATAACTTCCGCAAGCGTACAATAAAAGAAAAAGCCGTGATGTATGATGACGGCGTAAGAAGTACCATTGAAAAGCTTCTGACAGTTATCGACAATCTGGAACGTGCCGTTGCGGTACAGGAAGGAAAGGTCGATGCGGACGATGCTTTCTTCAAGGGCGTGAAAATGACTCTGGTGCAGTTCCGGGAAATCCTGCACAGCATGGGCGTGGAGGAAATCAAGGCACTGGGCGAGAAATTCGACCCCAACCTGCACGCGGCAGTTGCGCATGAGGATGACGAAAGCTATGGTGAAAACGAAGTCATTCTGGAAATGCTGAAGGGCTATAAGTATAAAGATAAGGTGATTCGCCACAGTATGGTTAAGGTGGCAAACTGAGTACAAAATAAAAATGAACAATGTTCTTTTAGGAGGAATTGATTATGGGAAAAATTATTGGTATTGACTTAGGTACAACAAACTCTTGTGTAGCAGTAATGGAAGGCGGTCAGCCTGTTGTTATCGTAAACAGCGACGGTGCAAGAACGACACCCTCTGTTGTCGGCTTTGCAAAAAACGGCGAAAGACTGATTGGTGAAACAGCAAAACGTCAGGCAATTACAAACCCTGACAACACTATTTCTTCCATCAAGAGCCACATGGGTGAAAATTATAAGGTAAACATTGAAGGTAAGGCATATTCTCCTCAGGAAATCTCTGCTATGATTTTGCAGAAGCTGAAAGCAGACGCAGAGGCTTATCTGGGTGAAACCGTAACAGAGGCAGTTATCACTGTTCCTGCTTACTTCAATGACTCTCAGAGACAGGCAACAAAGGATGCCGGCAAAATTGCAGGTCTGGATGTAAAGCGTATCATCAACGAACCCACATCCGCAGCACTGGCATACGGTCTGGATAACGAAAACGAACAGAAAATCATGGTTTATGACCTGGGCGGCGGTACCTTCGACGTTTCCATCATCGAAATCGGTGACGGTGTTATCGAGGTTCTGGCTACAAATGGTAACACACATCTGGGCGGCGATGATTTCGACCAGAGAGTGATTAACTTCCTGGTAGATGAATTCAAGAAAGCAGAAGGCATGGATTTGTCTAAGGATAAAATGGCAATGCAGAGATTGAAAGAAGCAGCGGAAAAGGCGAAAAAGGAGCTGTCCACAGTAACCTCCACAAACATCAACCTGCCTTTCATCACAATGAATCAGGATGGCCCGAAGCATCTGGATATCACACTGACAAGAGCAAAATTTGACGAACTGACACATGATCTGGTAGAAAGCACCATGGGTCCCGTAAAACAGGCACTGGCTGATGCAGGTCTGTCCACAGGCGAAATCGATAAGGTTCTGCTGGTTGGCGGTTCCACAAGAATCCCCGCCGTACAGGATGCAGTAAAGAAATACACAGGCAAGGAGCCCTTCAAGGGCATTAACCCCGATGAATGTGTTGCAGTCGGTGCAGCAATTCAGGGTGGTAAGATGGCAGGCGATGAGGGCGCAGGCTCTATCCTGCTGCTGGATGTAACGCCTCTGTCTCTGGGTATTGAAACTCTGGGCGGCGTTGCAACAAAGCTGATTGACAGAAACACAACCATCCCCACAAATAAAAAACAGATCTTCTCTACCGCAGAGGATAACCAGACAGCTGTTGATATCCATGTTGTACAGGGGGAAAGACCTCTGGCAAAGGATAACAAGACACTGGGTCAGTTCAAGCTGGACGGTATCGCTCCCGCAAGAAGAGGTGTGCCTCAGATTGAAGTAACCTTCGATATCGATGCAAACGGTATTGTAAACGTATCTGCTAAGGATTTGGGTACAGGCAAGGAACAGAAAATCACAATCACAGCAGGCTCTAACCTGAGTGAGGATGAAATCGATAAGGCTGTCAAAGAGGCAGAGCAGTTCGCAGAAGCCGACAGAAAGAGAAAAGAAGCAATCGATGCGAAAAACGAAGCAGACTCTCTGATTTTCCAGACAGAAAAGGCAATCGAAGAGCTGGGCGATAAGCTGGACGGTGCTGATAAATCCACAGTAGAAGCAGAGCTGACAAAGCTGAAAGATACGGTAAAGGATTTGGCACCCGAAACAATGACAGATACAGATACAGAAAATGTAAAGGCTGCAACAGAAAGCCTGAAGCAGGAATTCTACAAGCTTTCCGAAAAGCTGTATCAGCAGGCACAGGCTGCACAGGGCGAAGCTGCACAGGGCGGCGACTCCGATGTGGTAGACGGTGACGGGAAAGAAATCTAATTGACAGAAATAAACAAAAAGCAAGGGTGCCTACCGACAGGGCAGGGCATCCTGCTTTGCTGTTAAGATAGCATAGGGGAAGATCCCCGGCAAGGTGGTGAGTGAGTTGGCAAATAAAAGAGATTATTATGAGGTACTGGGCGTAAAGAAGGATGCCACAGATGCGGAGTTGAAAAAGGCTTACCGTAAGATGGCAGTAAAATACCATCCTGACCAGAATCCCGGGGATAAAGATGCAGAAGAAAAATTCAAGGAAGTCAACGAAGCGTATGAGGTTCTGAGTGACAGCCAGAAGCGTGCGCAGTATGACCAGTTCGGTCATGCGGCCTTTGAACAGGGCGGCATGGGCGGCGGTGGCGGCTTCTATAGCGGCCAAGGCTTTGATATGGGCGATTTGGGCGATATCTTCGGCAGTATGTTCGGCTTCGGCGGCTTTGGCGGCGGCGGAGCGAAAAGAAACGGCCCCAGACGCGGGAAGGATGTAAACGTAAGCATCCAGCTGACCTTTGAGGAGGCAGTTTTTGGCTGCAAAAAAGAAATTTCCATTGCAATTTATGATGAATGTGAAACCTGCCATGGTACAGGCGCGAAGGCAGGTAGTCATCCCGAAAGCTGCCCGACCTGTCACGGGACAGGGCAGGAGAGAGTGATGCAGCAGTCCATGTTTGGCTCTGTAACCTCCGTAAGAACCTGTTCCAAGTGCGGCGGTACGGGTAAGGTTGTGAAGGACCCCTGCAATACCTGCCATGGCAGCGGCAAGGTGCGTAAAACAAAGAAATACGAGGTCAACGTACCCAAGGGTATTGATAACGGGCAGACCATTCGTCTGGCGGGCAAGGGCGAAATCGGTGAAAACGGCGGCGGCTACGGCGATTTGCTCGTAACGGTTTATGTACAGCCGAACCGTGTATTTGTGCGTAAGGGTTATGATATTTATTGTGATGTACCCATTACCTTCGTGCAGGCGGCACTGGGCGGTGAAATCACGATTAAGACCATTGATGGTGAGGAGAAATATACCGTCAAACCCGGTACACAGCCCGATACAGTCGTAACCCTGCGTGGCGTGGGTGTGCCGAATCTGAGAAATCCTAAGGTAAGAGGGAATCAGATTGTAACATTGAAGGTAAAAATCCCTACAGATATGAGCGAAAGACAGAAGGATTTGCTGCGTCAGTTCTATGGGGAGGCACCTAAGGCAGCGACAGAAGCAGAGGCTCCTAAGGAGGAGAAAAAATCCTTTTCCAAAAAAATGAAGGACTTCTTTAAAGAAGATTAAGAGAAAAGCAATCAAACAGTTCCCCTGTTCCGAAAAAGGAATAGGGGGCTTTTTTGTGCAGAGTTGCGGTGGTTTGTGGTTGTAATTCGCTTTTCAAAGTGATATGATAATACGATAACCTGATGAAAAAAGAAGATGAAAAAATTGGGGGAAGTGGGTATGACAGGGCTTTTGTTAAGGCTTTTTGTAAAAAATTATACGGATGCGGAGAATACGCAGGTGCGTACTGATGTAGGCAAGCTGGCAGGCGTGGTCGGCATTTTCTGCAATGGGCTTCTGTTTTTCGGCAAGCTTGTGGCAGGGCTTCTGTCTGGCTCGGTTGCGATTGTTGCCGATGCGGTGAATAACCTTTCGGATGCATCCTCCTCTGTGGTGACGCTCCTTGGCTTTCGTCTGGCACAGCAGCCTGCGGACGCAGACCATCCCTATGGACACGCCAGATATGAATATCTTTCGGGGCTGATGGTGGCAGTGCTGATTCTGGTTATCGGCGTGGAGCTGGTGAAATCCTCCGTGGAAAAGATCATTCATCCGGAGACAGTGGATTTCTCTGCGCTGACAGTTGTCATTCTGGTTGGCTCTATTTTGGTAAAGCTGTGGATGTCCTTCTTTTTCGGTAGCCTGGGGAAACGGATTCACTCTCTTACCCTGGAGGCAACCGCGGTGGATAGCCGCAATGACGTAATTACAACGGCGGCGGTTCTTCTGGGGTGTTTCGTTGGATTTCTGTTCCGCATTAAGATTGACGGTTACATTGGTCTGCTGGTTGCGGTGTTTATTCTCCATTCGGGTGTGAATATCGTAAAAGAAACGATTTCTCCGCTGCTTGGGGAACAGGCGCAGCCGGATTTAATTGAGAAAATCAAGGAACTGGTGACAGCACCGGACGAAATTCTGGGTGTGCATGATTTGCTGATTCATGATTATGGCCCGGGGAAATGCTTTGCTTCGATTCATGCAGAGGTCAATGCGGATTTGTACTCTCTGGAGGGGCACGACATCATTGATGAGTTAGAAAGCAGGGCTTTGCGGGAGTTGAATGTCCATTTGGTGATTCATTATGATCCCATTTTGGTGAATGATGCGGAATGGAATGAAATGCGGCAGGTGACACAGGAGATTATCCATGAAATTGACCCTGCGGTGACGATGCACTGCTTCCGCATCGTCGGCGGCAAGGAACAGAAAAATCTGGTGTTCGACCTGATGGTGCCTTATGAAGCGAAACGCCCGAATGAGGAATTGAAGCAGGAAATTGATCGGAAGCTTCGGGAAAGAAATATAAAATATGGAACCGTCATTCGGTTTGATGGGAAGGAATAAAGGAAAAGAGATAGAACGTTTTTGTTCTATCTCTTTTCCTTATAGCTTATCTTCCTTTTTCAGATATGCCAGAAAGCCCTCCAGACCCTCTATAATGTCATGATATGTGATATCAAAATCTCCTGTATACCAAGGGTCGGCAATATCTCTGGGGCGACTGCTGAAATCCAGCAGACGATAAACCTTATGGTCGGGATCCTCCTTGATTTGCCGCATTAAATTGGAAATGTTGTACCGCTCCGCAACCAGAAGATAGTCATAGGCGGCATAATCCTCCTTCGTTACCTGCCTTGCGTGGTGCATATTGCAGGAAATGCCGACAGATGCCAACTTGCGTTTTGCCGGGGGATAGACTCCGTTGCCGATTTCCTCGCGACTCGTTGCGGCGGATGCAATATGGAATTGAGCGGAAAGTCCGCGTTTTTCTACCATGTCGCGGAAAAGATATTCCGCCATGGGGGAACGGCAGATGTTGCCGTGGCAAATAAAAAGCACTTTTATCATAGTTTTATTTCTCCTTGTTCATCTTGCGTATTATCTTCCTCTATTATACAAATTTTATGAAAAGATCCAGGCATAGCTGCATTTTCTAAATATCAAACATATTTACCTGTTCCATTCTGAAATCTGACAGTACCAGTCTCTTTATCTCTTCTCCTTTCACATGTGCAGTCTCTACCCGCTGCACTCCATTCCGGATGCTGGATTCGAGAAGCTTCACCACATAAATATTATCAAACCGATTATAGATAGAATCTCCGCCGAGTCCGGAGAGACAAATCAACTGCGTATTTGTCTTCTTTGCCATCTCAATCAGCGGCTTCAAAAGATGCTCTGCATTCGTTTGGGCAAATGGATTGTCCATAATCAGCACCTTTCCATCTTCTCCCGATGTAAAGAGAGCTGTCTCATCCCGCCTCATATAACTGAGCAAACAGGTCAGAATAATAAATGCTGACAAAAAGCCTTCTCCACCGGAATTGGCTGATACCTCTGACCAGGAAATTGGGATTTCACGTTCCGCCTCGATTTTATAAAGCTTGATTTTTACGTTCTGGATACCAACAATTTCATCATACAGATTTCTGACTGTGATTATTTTTCCCAGATATTCTGTCAGATTTTCGTTCTTTTCAATAGTCGCAATTCCCATATTGATAACATTTTCAAAATAATCATGAAGCTTCAAACGGAAATGTGCTTTCTCAATTTCCCATTCAGGCACCTGAATCCGAAGCATTTTCAAATTTCTGCCCCGAACTGTAATAGTTGAATTTTTATCGATGATACTGATATTGGCATTGATCTGTTCCACATATTCTAAGAACATCATTTCCAGATTTTTCTGTTCATCAGCAATATGAGCAAGATCGATTTTCAATTTCTCCAGCTGATTTTCATATGCAAGTGAATTCATCTCAAACTGCTTCAAAAGACTTTCCGGTTGGTCAAGCTGAGACAGAAGGCTATCAAATGTCTTCCTAAAATAATCATCTGCATATTCTTTTCTGGAGGCAATTGTACGAATCAAATCCGACAAGCTTATCCTGTAATCTCTCAATATTTTGGAAAGTTCTGACATTCTTCTGTGCATATCCTTCTGATAGTTCTGAATAACCTCAAGTTCTCCATTTTGAATATCCACAGGAACCACTTTTTCTGACAGCGCTGCTTCATCTTCTGCGCTTATTGTTTCATCTGCATACTCAGCTACCGAAATAGCCTGTGCAGATAATTTTGCATTTCGATTCTGCAATTGCTCTAACTCCTTTTGGAGTACATGGAAATCATGATTTTTGAAATTCTGACGTTTTTCAAATTCCGTATCTACAATTGCTGTTTTCGCAATGGGCTGCTCAAACCCGGTCTGTTTTTTCAGATTATCTGTATGAAACAGAATACTGGTTTCACAGGAGCCAAGTTGCTTTTCCAGCTCTGCCTGTGTCTGATTAGCATGATTCCAGTTTTTTTCTGCCTGTTTCAGCTGACCCTTCCAATTATTATACTGTTCTTCGGAATAAACCAGGTTTTTGTATTCTTCTTCCGGAATCTGATCTCCATTGTTCCTCCGATTCAGATCATCCTTCTTCTTTTCAATCATCTCCTGAAGCCATTGCTGTTCATTTTTTAATTCCTGCATATTTTTTGAAATTTTTTCTGTCAATGCACGATATTGCGCTTCCAGCTTAGAGGCATCTATTTCTAAAAGGTGTTTAAAATTATCCGAAGGTGAAATTTTTTCATAGCTAGCATACTCTGCCGCCTTGCTTCTAAACTTCTTTATCTGTTCCTGATATTCCTTCATCTGATTCTTCAGTACTGCTTTCTGTTCACGTAGACTGCTCAGTAAAACGACCAACTGATTTTGCTTCTCCGTCAGTTCTTCCCGCTCCTTTTCCAGACGAATAAGACTTGCTTTATCAATCTCGTACGCTTCATACTTTTTATAAAATTTTTCAAACTGATGCTCTCTTGATTCCATCCGGGAAATTGTCTGCTTCACTGCCTCTAGCAGCTTTTCCAGCTGTTTTTTTTCTTCCTCCAGGTGGCCCTGCTCCTGCCGAATTTCGGAGATCCGTTTTTCTACCTGCTGTTTTTCTTCTTTTTGTTCAGCAAGCTGTTCTTCTGCCTTTTGGTATCCTTCACTGCTGAATGTCTGCTGTGCAATACATGTTTTATATCCGCGGTAAATATTCAGATCCTGTTCTTTATCGCCCGCTGTTTTCTGTAAAGCATTGATATCTTCTTGAATTTTTTCCAATATTCGCTTCAATTCCTCACGATCAAGGAGGTGCTTATTGAACATCACATAAAAATGAACATTTCCATAAGTCGCAAACCTTCCATCTGTATGCTCCTGTATTGATTCCAGATCTTCTTTCACGATAATGGGAATGGGAAAGCTAGTGTAAAGCGCTTCCTCGTTTTTACAGAAGCATTCAAATACATTTCTTTCCATCAAAATTGCATAGGGTAAAAATGGATTCTTCTTGACAAGTGCCTCATTTTCCTGAGGGGTTCTTCCGTTTTTAGCGATCCATTCCATACCATATACGATATCAATTCCATTCTGCTTCATATAGGATCTGATATTTTCAGGAAGCTCTAAGGTTCTTCCTTCTTTTAGCTGACGGAGCAGTTTTTCCTGCGCAGATATCTCCTGAAGCAGTTTGCTCCTGCCAATATCCAGTTCCCGAATCTTGCCGTCCAGCTGAACCAGAAGCAGTTCCTTTTTGTCGATGCTATTTTCATCCATTTCAACATACTTCATAATCCTCAGGCGTTCATTCTTCTGATGCTCCAGATTAACAAGGACATCTTTCGTCTCCTTTATCTGATACATGATATCATGAATCCTCACATTCTTCTCGGAAAGCTCCTGCACAAGCTTTTTCAGTGACAGCTCCACATTATCAAGCTTCAGAGCGGATTTGGCAAGGTGATTTTTCTGTTCCTGCAGCTCTGCCGACATCTCTTTTTTCTGGACATCCAGGAAACCATCTTCATAGAATCCAAGAATATTTCTGCTTAAATGCGCATGAAAATCCTTATTAAAGCTTTCCTCTGTCTCATCAAAGCTTTCGACTTTGTTTTTTAATCGGCCAACCTTCTCAATCAAAAACCGTAATTGCTGTTCATTCTTTGTCTGCGCATCAAGATGTGCTCGTTCTTCGTGAACAGCTGCTTCATGCTTGCTTTCCTGCTCTGACCTTATAAGACTTAATTCCTTTACCTTCTCTGTGTAAAGAGTATTCAGCTGATGACCGAGAGCTTCAATCTTTTCTCTTGAAATCTCTGTCCTCTGCACAAGCTTCTTGATTTTCTCATCTACGCCTGCTTTTCTCTCCTCGAAATTCTGCAGCTCCTGATACAGGCGGTTCAGATCACAGGCGGTCAGCTTTTTTTGCAGACTTCTTTTTACCCCAAACAGGCGAATTACTTCCAGTTCCTGATCCTTGCGCTTCGTCAGCAGCTCTGCTCTTATATCTTCCTGCTGATAAATCAAATAAGACAGCTGTTCATAGATAATCTGATTCTGTTCTATTCTTATCTGCTCCAGCTTTTCCTGATCGGTTCGGATTTCCTCCTCCAGTCTCTTCACTTCGTTTTGGAGCGCCTTCGCATAAAGAATCATCTCCTGCCGAAGAGCTTCTGCCTCCTGATTCGTTTGAACGTACCTGTCGATGCCTAGCTTTAGTGGTTTCATTTCTTCAAAATATCGTTCAATCAATCCCTTTCGCTGAATTTTCGATTGGTTACTCCGATATTGCTCGATGAACTGAAGGGTTAGCTTTCTGAACTTATCAATCTTGTTTTCTTCCTGATTCAGTTTTTCCTCTATGGGACGCAAAAACCATTTTTCCACCAATCCTTTTTCGTCTTTGGCATTCAGAAACAGCTCCGAAAGTCCGGATTCCTTCTGATTCACTTTGCGAATAATGCTCTCCCATTCTTTATTGTTGATTTGATACTGGCGAAGCGTTGTGAAATATTGTTGTCTTCCATACTGACTTGTCATATCATATAACCGGAAATCTCCCGCTTCCTTTTTACTGATATCCTGCAATAGATTTTTGCACTCACTGAAGCCTCTCAATATCTTTTTATTGCCGTCCTGTCTGATAATTGGAAGATTGTCAAGGTCATACTTACATGCTTCAGAATAGCTGCCGGTAAATGTATATATTTCTAGTTCCTCGGTATCATTGTCTTCTTTTTGATTTTTCCGAACCATCATCCCGGCTAAAAAACGCTCTGAACCATTGTCTAACTGCCACTCTGTCATAAGAAATGTCGGTCGATTCGTCGTGAAATAGCTTTTAAACGGTCGGTCTGCGAAATCGCGATACGTCCGATTGACAAAGAGACTGATAATCATCTGCACCAACACACTTTTCCCACCGCCGTTTCTGAGAGAGATAAGGGTATTCTGACCGCCCAAGTCAAAGGTTTCATCATCAATTTTAATGGTATTATTGTTATAATTCAGATTTAAAATGCGAATCCTTGATAGCTTACTCATTTGTTGCCCCCAGTGCCTCCATGATTCTTGTGTAATTTTCTTTATTAAGAATCTTATATTCCATAATGTTATCCAACTTCGCCGTCGTCTTGATCATCTCATCCTCCGGAATAAATAGGATTAGACCTTGCCGCTCCATAAAATTACAGATAATGCTTACATAACCCTCCTTTGTATATTTTGACCGACTGCTTGTCTCTGTGCTTCTCAGGGATTCGTATGCCTCGCTCATACTTTTATAATCCAGAATATTTTCATACATTTCACTGTGAAGAGTTGTATTTTCTATCTCCCGCTCCTGTTCCAGAGCAGAGCCTGCTTTCAACCGTTCCGATATAATATTCTGCAATTCTCCCAGCTTCAGAAATTCCCTTGATTTGCTGGTGCTTCCCTGACCGTCATAAAACTCTACCATCAGTGTAAGAATCACAAACTGTGCCAGATAATAATCTCTGTCTGTCGCACCGGATTTACACAATTCCTTCTTTAAATCTGCCTTGGTAAACCCCAGATATTTATTATCAATATCCGGCATCAGATAGATACATGTTCCATAACGTTCGATTCTGCAATCAGCAATCTCTGCCTGGTTCTTAACCAGATTCATAACATCTTCATGCTCTACATAAGCGCGATACAGCTCTTTTGCCCCTGTATCCATATCGCTCAGCGCACCATGGCACAATAGGTAATAAAATATTTTTTGACTATATGTAATAGCTTCTGCTTCGTATGCCATTTCTTATCTCTCCTCGAATCGAAATCCAATATTTGAACATTTAAAATTTCTTTTATTCCCGGATTCACTCATTATATTTTGAAAAAGTACATGCTCACTGTCTTCCATTGGAAATATGCAGATTTTTCCGATTTTTCGGAATCTCTTATTTTCCATCAGACTGAGCAGCTTTTCATTTAACACAAATCCCTCGGAAGCATCCACTAAATAATTTGTCTGTTCTTTCTGAAGCTCCGAAATGTCAATCGTTCCTGTGGTCAAAAATTCAATGATTACTTCTCGGAAAATTTCTGCTGTTGGAAACAGCCTCTGCCAGGCTTCCTTGTCACAGCCCTCACTTAAATCCTGCAGCGTAAATGTACCATTTTCCAACAGATACTCTAGAAGTACACCTATACAGTCTTCATATTTCTTCATACGTTCCAGTCTGCGTTGTTCTTTTTCCCGGTTATACGCATCTTCATCAAAATCCAGCTCTACAGCTTCATCATCTACACTAAATTTTTGCAGCTTTTTTTGATATTCCAGCATTTTCTCTGGATTAAAAATCTTATGAACCCGACTAACAAACAACGGATTAAATACTCTGTCAATATTTTTCAACAAAGCTGCATCCTTCAAAATCACATCATAGATATCACTCCGGAACGGAAATCTCTGCACTAAAGTCATGTTGGAGTAATTTTCCAGCTCTTCATCATATAGTTTTTTCAGATCAAAATGCTGTCCAAGAATCCGTTGATGCTCATCCAATGTTCCGGTAAGATATCTCCCAATAGTACGAAGATTGTTGAGGTTGTCCTTTTCCTTTGCTGTAAATTCTTCCGCATTCATCTGTTTTTCGTCAAATTCGATAATCTTTTCGTCAATAAACTGGCGATGAAGACGAAATTTTTCTCTGGTTTCCATTACGGCGCTAATATTATCTTCCACTAGCTGCCCGTATTCCTCCACTGAATACGATAATGCATTTCTTCGCACAGACAGGATTGCGTCTTCAATTTTCTGGCTCTGCTTTCGCAGCTGCCCGAAAATATTTTTAATATCGTCCACTGCTCGGTTATAATCTGCTTTTTCCAGATGCAGCTTAAACAGCATCTCGTGAATGGAAAGCTTCAGATTATTTTCCAGCTCCATAGTGCCAAGCATCATATTGTACCCCTCGTCTGTCAAATGATAAGAAGTTCTCCGAACTCCATTTTCCAGATAAACGACCTTATTATCAATGTACCGGATATTGATATCTTTATATGTCCGGCTTTTATAATCAAATGCTTTGAAATACATAGATGAACCGCTATTTCCAAGAATATCCTCTACCATAAATCTGGCAAAGCTCGTGCTTTCTTCAAAGCTTAATCTTCGTGCATAATATTCGTAGCTGACATCCTCTACAAATGCCGCAATTTCGTTCATCGTACAGTTTTCTTCTCTGAGAGAGTACTCCATGATGAAAAGAAGCAGCGTAAATAGCATATTCATCTGTTCATCTCTATTCTCCACACCATAGTCTTTCCACAGCTTTTTGTCAAAGCTGTTGCTGCAAAGTACCGAATAGCGTCCAACGCATTTCATACGCTGCTCAAAATTTTTCAAAAAATCCTTTTCAATCATCCTTCATCACCAGTCATGCTCATTCAAAATTTCCTGTGGGATATATTTTCCCATTTTCAGGATTTTACAAATTTGATCTTTACGCATATCTTTAAACGCATCTAAGAATAAAGTTCCTATGTTGGCATTTTGCTTTTCCTTCATATTCGGAAGATTAGAGAGTCCGATCTGCATAGCTTTATCCAGCATAGCCGTATAGGCTTCTTCAAAAATATAAATGATTGCAGATGTGCTTTCAACCAGACGTTCGTAAATCAGAATTCCCTCATAATCAAGGTCGCCAAAATAGAATAGCTTATTATCGCCCATAAAATAAGTTTCTGCACCATTCATATAATCTGCAAATGTCTTCCAGATGCCTTTCCCGGCTCCATAGATTACGGTACCAAATTCTTTTCCGAGAATATGATTACATCCCGTGTTCATATATCGTCGAATATCAAAAAAGGTATCTTTATTCTCTATAATCAAAATGTTCTGGGGAGCTTGTTTGGAATAGGAATAATAAGAAAGCGGTTCCGATGTTTCGTAAAATGCCAGCTTATCTGCATCAATAGCGACGCGTTTGCAAAATTCAAGACCGCCTTCCCTCTGGAAATATTTTTCTCTATGGAAGATTTCAAAGCTACGCTCATTCATCGTTTCCTTAATTTTCAACAGATTTGAATGATTTTTCAAATAATTACTTAAAAGCTGTAGATTATGCTTATCTGCTTCATAGCGCTCCGGGTGCTTCCTGTAATAAGAAGTATTGATTAACGGATGATACTTGTATTTCAGCTCTTCATAAACATCTGTATAATCCGTTTCTTCTTCATACCTCCAAAAGCTAATCGGCAAAGCGGGCGTTCTTCCGTTGCTTTTCGCAGTTTTCATTGGTTCCAGCGCTTTATTTTTAATAAGTTCCATAACATAGGCATAAAGCTGCTGATACTCCATATCAGAATGTTGACTCATAATATCCTTCAGCTGTATCTTTTGTCTCTTCATCTATCTGCGTGCTCCTTTTATATAAAACATAATCAATCTGCCCACACGACCGTTGCCGTCCTGAAATGGATGAATCCGCTCAAATTTCACATGGAGGTCCAGAATATCCATCAGCGTAATCGGTGCCTCTTTTCTTTTATTGGTACGCCCCGGTTTTTCTGCGTTTTTCGGAATATTCCATGTCTTACCGGTAACTGAAAGATATCGCATCTATGCTCCTTCGCCATAAAATCCATCAAAAACCACGTTAATCTGTGATATAGTATACCATGTCATCGGTAAAAGTATCAACGTATTTCGGGTTTGGTTATTTTGTTTTTGCCGTCGCAGGAAATGCTGCTCGTTTTGTGCAGCTATTTGCGTTTATTTCTTAAAATTTAATAAATTTTACGCAAATCAGATGCAATTCGCTAAGATATCTGATAAGATGAAGCTATCCGAAGGGAAGTTCGGGCAAGTAAAGGGAAAACGTATTGCGTAAGGAGGTATGACAGATGAAGAAAAAATTTGTTGTAGTTGGGGCAATGGCAGGTACGCTTATTTTTACACAAAGTGCCCTTGCGGCAGGGCTAGCGGTTACTCCGTCCAAAAACACGCTTTCCGTGCAGACGGGAGAGGGCGTGCAGACGGTGGAGGCTGTCCCTGCGTATCTGTATCAGGATAATAATTATTTTATGCTGCGCGATTTGGGGAAAATCCTCGGCTATCGTGTCGATTGGAACGAAGCGAAAAAGCAGGCTTCTCTGACAAAGGAAAGCGCCGCGCAGGATTTGGAGCATCTGAGTGCGGCAAAGCAGGCAAAAGCCGTAAAGCAAAGCAAGCAGACCATTCTCGTTGGCGCAACGGAATACGAAAACATGAATTGCCTGAATATTGACGGTTATAATTATTTTAAGCTGCGCGATTTGGTCGAGATTATGGACTTCACCTGTGGATGGGACAGTGAAAAGAATCGGATTCAGCTTTCCACAGGCGAGCAGAATGACGAGGGAGTCAGCATATCCGTAAAGGATTTTCTGGTTGAAGGGGCGAAGCAGAAGGTGATTGAGGAGGATGTGCCTTATATTCCCGGCACAAAGGATTATGCAGCACTGGAGGCCTATATGCAGAAGAATGTAGATCAGGACTTCAAAGCATCTGATTTCATCATCACAGAAGCAGAGGAGGGCAGCAATACGCCTAATCTCATCACACTGGATATGCGTCTGAATGTAAATGGCGTTATGACAAAGAATTTCGGCTATCGGGTTCTCTGTATCAATAAAAAAGCAGCGCTGATTACCTTTATCGGGGAAAAGAATCCCGATTTTGATATCACAAAGGCAGGCGTGCAGAAGCTTTCCGATGCGGATGCAAAGCAGATGGCATTAGATATGGATAAAAACAGCTACAAGGCAGAGAAGCAGACGGTTTCCCGCTATTTCGATATGCAGGAGCTGAAGCAGAAATGCGAGGTAGAAACGACCTATATTGACAATGGGGGCGCAACCTTCGTAACGGCGCACGCCTTTGATGCAGAATAACAGCTGATAACTTTATATAGAAGAAACACAAACAGGAACAGCAAAGCAGAATCAGCCTTGATGTTCCTGTTTTTCGTTGGCAATAAGATACAGATGTGCTATAATATTCACATTAAATGTAGCTTTTTGGGGGATTTTGAATACCTCAAGGGCAGAGAGGACGAAGCGAAAATGAAGGATGCACATGCTTCCGAGAGATTGCTGTTGCAGGATCGGAAAAAACGATGTGAGGCTTTACAGCGTCAGGCAGAATTCGCGGCAGAGCTTGAGATACAAAAGACAGAACGACAGGAGAGGATCGCCTTATGAGACGAAGAAAGCTGCTGATTGCAGACGATTCTGAAATGAACCGCGCAATTCTTGCAAATGTACTGGATCAGGAATTTGAAGTTATTGAAGCAACAAATGGGCAGGAAGTCATCATTGCGTTGCAGAGCTATGGCACGCAGATTTCCGCATTGCTGCTGGATATTGTGATGCCTGAGATGGACGGATTTGAGGTTCTGGAGGAAATGAACCGCAGACATTGGATTGAGGATATCCCCACCATCATGATTTCCGCGGAAACCAGTAATACCTACATCGACCGTGCATTTGAACTGGGTGCATCGGACTATATCAGCCGTCCCTTTGTACCCGGCATCGTTCGCCGTCGTATCATCAATACAATCCTGCTGCATACCAAAAAGCATCAGCTGATGGATGTGGTTGCGGATTGGTTTTTCCGCAGAGAAAAAAGCAACGAGGTTATGATATCAATTCTGGGCTATGCCTTGGGGCTGCGCTGCGGAGAAAAGGGGATGCACATGTCCGGCGTAAGCCGTGTGACGGGGCTTTTGCTGCACTGTCTGATGAAGCGGACGAACCGCTATGCGCTGAATCCGGATGATATAGATGTGATTTGCATGGCGGCAAGCCTGCATGATATCGGGAAGCTGCTGATTCCGGAGGAAATTCTGACAAAGCCCGGCAAGCTGACCGCAGAGGAATTTGCCATTGTGAAACGGCATACGGTGATTGGTGCGGAGATTATTTCGGGAATGTCTGTGTATCAGAATGAAAAACTGGTGAAATACGCCACGATGATCTGTCGCTGGCACCATGAGCGTTGGGATGGCAAGGGCTATCCGGACGGGCTGGCAGGGGATAATATTCCCATTGCGGCACAGGTGGTTTCCGTTGCGGATGCTTATGATGCGCTGACGAATGAGCGCAGCTATAAAGAAGCCTTTTCGCATGATACGGCACTTGCTATGATGCATAACGGCGAATGTGGCAGTCTGAATCCGCTCCTGCTTGAATGTATGGATGAGCTTTCGGAGACCCTGCGGCATGGCGTGGAGAAAAAGCCTGTGGGACAGAGCGCGGAGCAGGTATATGAAACGGTGGAGGAGCTTTACAGTGGACAGGATGTCATTGCGGCGCGCATGACAAAGCAGCTGGAGGAGGCAAACACAAAAGCAGAATTTTTCGCAAATCTCAGCGGAGAGCTGTGGTTTGAATATACGGCACAGCCTTCCTCTCTGCATCTTTCCAAGGGTGCGGTAGAGCAGACGGGACTGCCGGATGTGATTGTTGACCCGATGGAAAATGAAGCCTTTCTTTCCGTTTTCGGGAAAAAGACGCTTGCGCTGCTTACCGAGAAATTACAGGAGCTGCCGACTGACCGGACACAGATGGAGTTTATGGCACAGATTACGCTAAACGGAAAGCCGAGTCAATGTCAGACTGCCATTCTGGTTTCGGGCAAGAAGGACAGCGAGGGACATTATAGCTCTCTGCTCGGAAAAATTGTAGATATTGATGAAAACTATAAGAGAATACAGATGTATGATGCCGAAGCAGCGAAGCCTGCTTTGCAGAAGCAGGTGCTGTTGCCCATTCTGGCGAGTGGAGAAAGTGTGATTCGGATTGCGGAGAAGCAGGTTGGCCCTGTGCTGCAGGGATATCGGACGATGTTTGAAACGGTTCGGCTGGTGGACCCTGAAATCTGTATGCAGGTTTCTACAACAAAGGAAAGTCATTCTGTGCAGAAGAATGAGGATTGCTTTGCCCTCTGGGGGAAATCGCGCCGCTGTGAGCGCTGCATTTCGCAGGATGCCATCCGTATGGGGAAGATACAGACGAAGGTGGAGCCGATTGGCAATGATGTCTATTATGTATTTGCAATGCCAATCGAGATAGACGGAATGTCCTATTCTCTGGAATGTGTGAACCCGATTCGCTCGGAGGATATCAACGGCATAGAAAGCGAGCACGTTCTGAATCAGCTGCTTGTGCGGAACAGGCAGGTTTATGTGGATTCTGCAACAAGAGTATATAATCGCCGGTATTACGATGAACGGGTGCGTAACCTGAGCGGAGAATATGCGCTGGCGATGATTGATATTGATAATTTCAAGAAAATCAATGATCGCTTCGGGCATACCGCGGGGGATGCGGCATTGTATTATGTGGCGCAAACAATTCGTTCCATGCTGCGCAGCAACGATGCACTGATTCGCTACGGTGGAGATGAGTTTTTCCTGCTGTTTGATAATATGCCGGAGCAGATTCTGGAACGAAAGCTGGGGGAGCTCTGCCGAGCGGTGCGCAAGATTGAGGTTGCGCAGTATCCGGAGCTGAAGCTGACCATCAGTATTGGCGGTGCGTATGCTTCGGGGCGGATTTCGGATTTGATTCAGAAGGCAGATGCCGCCTTATATGAGGCGAAGAAAGAAAAGAATCGCGCGGTGATTTTTTAAGGAGGGATATTTATGACGGTAAATGAATTTTATCAGAAGGTTGATGGAGACTATACAGATGCAATCAATCGCCTGCAAAGTGATGTGCTGATTCGGAAATTTCTGAAAATGCTGCCGGGTGACAACAGCATGACGCTTCTGGCAGAGGCAGTGGAAAAATCCGAGGTGGAGCAGGCATTTCGTGCGGTGCATACGCTGAAGGGAATGGCACTGAACCTAAGCCTTTCTGCTCTGGCGGAGGTTTGTTCCGCGATGACGGAGCTGTTGCGCGGCAAGGAGGCGCTTCCTGCGGAAACAGGGCAGTATTATGATGCCGTAAGAAGGGAATACGAAAGAGTACGCGAGGCGTTGGAGGAATTGGAATAAGCGGCGGCGGTCTGAATGAAAAGAAAAGATGTGATTCTTTTGACTTCCTCCCGGAGACTGTGGTAAAATAAGATATTATGGATAGAACAAATTTTGTGCAAGGAGGAAGCGTATGTCTCAGGACAAACAGAAACACATTCGGAATTTTTGCATTGTGGCGCATATTGACCACGGCAAATCCACATTGGCAGACAGACTGATTCAGAAAACAGGTCTTTTAACAGATAGAGAAATGCAGGAGCAGGTTTTGGATAACATGGATCTGGAGCGTGAAAGAGGAATCACCATCAAATCGCAGGCGGTTCGTCTGATTTACCGCGCGCAGGATGGGGAGGAATATCAGTTTAACCTGATTGATACACCCGGACATGTCGATTTCAACTATGAGGTATCCCGTTCCCTTGCGGCGTGCGAGGGTGCGGTGCTGATTGTGGATGCGGCGCAGGGTATTGAAGCGCAGACACTGGCAAATGTTTATCTGGCGTTGGATAATAATCTGGAAATTCTTCCGGTTATCAATAAAATTGACCTGCCCAGCGCAAACCCGAAATGGGCAAAGCAGGAAATTGAGGATATCATCGGGATTCCTGCGGAGGATGCCCCTGAAATTTCTGCGAAAAACGGCATCAATATCGAGGAGGTTCTGGAACGCATTATTACAGATATTCCCGCGCCCGCGGGGGATGTCAATGCACCGCTGAAGGCGTTGGTGTTCGACTCTGTATATGACCAGTACCGCGGCGTTATCGTTCTGATGCGTGTGTTTGACGGCTCGATTCGTAAGGGCAGCAGAGTCAAAATGATGGCAACGGGGAAGGAATTTGATGTTGTTGAGGTTGGCATTTTCGGCCCCGGGCGTTTCCTGCCTGTGGATGAGCTGAGTGCCGGCATGGTTGGCTATTTTACGGCAAGCATCAAAACGGTATCCGATACACGCGTGGGCGATACGGTTACATTGGCGGAAAACCCGACCGCAGAGGCACTGCCCGGCTATAAGAAGGTAAACCCGATGGTTTACTGCGGCATTTTCCCTGTGGATGGGGCAAAATATCCCGATTTGCGCGATGCACTGGAGAAGCTGCAGCTCAATGATGCGGCGCTGTTCTTTGAGCCGGAAACCTCTGTTGCGTTAGGCTTTGGGTTCCGCTGCGGCTTCCTTGGACTGCTGCATTTGGAAATTATTCAGGAAAGACTGGAAAGAGAATATAATCTGGACTTGGTAACAACTGCCCCCAGTGTTATTTATAAGGTATACCTGACGGATGGGACGAGCTTTGATTTATCCAACCCGAGCAATATGCCCGATCCTGCCAGAATCGAGAAGATGGAGGAGCCGATTGTGAAGGCGGAAATCATGCTCCCGAAGGATTATGTCGGCCCGATTATGGAGCTTTGCCAGCAGCGGCGCGGCGAATACATCAGTATGGAATATTTGGATTCCTCCCGTGTGATGCTGACATACCACATGCCGTTAAACGAAATCATTTACGATTTCTTCGATGTGCTGAAATCCAGAAGCCGCGGCTATGCGTCCTTCGATTACAGCCTGCTGGGCTATCAGGAAAGCGAGCTGGTGAAGCTGGATATTCTGGTAAACAGGGAGCCTGTGGATGCGCTGTCCTTTATTGTGCATAAGGATTCTGCAACGGAGCGTGGCAGAAAAATGTGTGAAAAGCTGAAAAAGGAAATTCCCAGACATCTGTTTGAAATTCCGATTCAGGCAGCAATCGGCAGCAAGATTATCGCCAGAGAAACCATCAGCGCAATGCGTAAGGATGTTCTGGCAAAATGCTATGGCGGTGATATTTCCCGTAAGAAAAAACTGCTTGAAAAGCAGAAGGAAGGGAAAAAGCGTATGCGCCAGATTGGCAGTGTAGAGGTGCCGCAGAAGGCATTTATGTCTGTGTTAAAATTGGATGAAGAATAAGACGTAAAAAGGGTGTGATAGATTTTATCACACCTTTTTGCGTCCTATTTGAATTTCCATTGATATTTTTCCAAATCGACCCTTCCGTTGACTACCTCAATGCCATCCGCCTGCAAAAGCTTTTCCTGTGCAGCTTCTCCGCCGAAGGCAAAGGAACCGGAAAGCTCTCCCTTGGCATTGACAACACGATAGCAGGGGATATTTGCAGGGTCCGGGTTTTTATGCAGGGCATTGCCGACCGCGCGCGCCATGTTCGGGTCACCTGCCAGCGCCGCAATCATCCCATAGGTTGCGACACAGCCTTTGGGGATTTTTTTGACCGCCTCGTAGATGCGCTTGGTGGGACTATCCGCAATCAAATCGTAGCTTTCGGCAATCATGCGTTTGATATCCTGCGTGGGAATGGTGCCGTCCAGAATAATCGTATTCCAGTGCATTTTGTTTTGATGATAGCCCGCAACCACGGCAGGATAGGTGTTCCGCCAGAAATCACGCCATTCGGGCGCTACCTTTACATTCAGATTGAGATATCCCCCTCGGTCGTAAATCCAGAGAAAGGTCTTTTTGCTTCCCTTGATGCGCACCAACTGCCAGTTTTGGTCGCGAAAGGGTCGTTCTGTGTATACATCCGCAAAGGATAGGGCATAGGCTAATACCTCCTCGCGTGCTGTCATGCAGCTTCACCTCCGATTGCTTTGCCTTTATTGTACTTCCGATAGTTTATTTAAAAGCGTTTTTCCAGCTTCATCAGCCGTCCACGGATATGAACATCCTCCATCTCCTTGCCGACGAAGATTTTCATTTCATACGCGGGGTTTTCAGGCTGGAGAACAATCGCATTTTCCTTTTTTATCACGCGCTTGAGGGTGGCATCGTCCCCATTGACGGAAACGACGGCGATATCACCGCTGTCCACGTTGCTTTGTTTGCGGATGAGCAGAAAATCTCCTTCGTGGATACCAATATTTGTCATACTATCCCCCTTGGCACGCAGCCAGAAATATTCCTCGCCGCTGTTTAAATCCTCCAAGGGTGTTTCGATATAGCCCTCAATATTATCCTCTGCCAGAAGGGGCATGCCGCAGTTGACCACGCCAACAATGGGGATTGGCTTTGTCGGGCGAGGGGTATAGGGGATGGCATCCTGCGGCAGATGGTTTCTGTCCTCCAGAAGGGCAGATTTTTCCACACCGAAATACGCCGCCATCCGCTCGATTTTATCAATGCGGGGATAGGTTTTTCCGTTTACCCAGTCGCTGAGGGTGGTATATTTTACGCCAAGTGCTTCGCAAAGCTCGGTTCTTGTTTTTTGCTTCTGTTCCATGAGATAGCGGATATTTTTCGCCAGTATGGTTTTACTGTTGTCCATAAAATCACCTTCCTATTTTTATTATACGGTTAAATCGTAGAAATGCAATATATTTTATAAAAATTACGAAAAAACCGTTGACAGATACGGTGAAACCGTAGTATGATTGTGTCAGACAAAGGAGTAGCTTATTTTTTTAAATCATAATTACGGGCAAACCGTAATACGAAAGGGGTATGAGATGAAGGAAAGAAGAATGTGGAAAAATACATGGCTGAAGGAGCTTGCAGGTAAGTATGGATTGGAAAAGGGGAAGTCTATTATTGTTGAGGAGCGTTCTCTTTTGAAGGATTATACATATATTACACGGGAAATTCGTCATGGCGTGGTGCTGGAATTATATCCCCACCATTTTTACTGTCAGATGGAAAATGGCAGAAGGGAATCCTTCCGCTATAATGAATTTCTGGGGCATGAAGTAAGGCTTGTCCATCTGAAGGAGGAGCAACAAAAAAGCGTCCAAGCTTGGACGCTTTTTTTATTGCGGAAGGAATCGGGAAGCAAGGGCGCATTGCTTCGCTCTGTCCCAAGTGGAATCCTGAGTTTGCTTTAGTTAAAATAATGTATTTACATCCAGCTCCTTTTCAATCATGCCTGCCTGATACATGAAATCAGCGGTGCGCTGGAAGCCCTCCTTATCCGCAGCAGTAATCTCTGTGGAGAAGTCATAATACTGCGCCATTTCCTTTACGGCATCCACATCCAAATCCAGCTCCGCTGCTGCCATTTCGTAGGCTTCCTGCTCGTGGTTCTGCATAAAGTCTGCGATTTCTGCCTGTGCGGATTGCAGCTTTTCGATGATTTCGGGGTGCGCTTCATAGAATTTATTTGTGACTGCTACTGCAATGATGGCGTTAATCAAGCCCTCGCCGTCGGTAATTAGGTGATAGCCCTGCTGCTGTGTCTGATATGCGGCTGCACCTGCCAGCAATGCCACATCCACACTGCCGCCTTCCAGACCTGCCTTTGCTTCGGGAATGCCCATATTCACGAAGTTTACATCATCCACTGTCATATCCGCGGTTGCAAGATATGCCGCCAAGAGTTCATGCAGATTTGTGCCGACAGGGCCTGCAATGGTTTTGCCGCGCAAATCCGCAGGGGAGCTGATGCTTTCATCCTTGGAATACATGCAGAATGCCTTGGGAGAGCGGCTATACATATTCAGCACCTTGATATCCGCATCATTTGCGGCAGAAAGAATGACAGAGGTTGCGCCAACGGCATACAGCACCTGTACATCGCCGGCTGCCAGTGCCTGTGTCTGGTCTGCGCCGGAGGTGATTTCTGCATATTTCACCTCGATGCCGTCATCCGCAAAGGCTTTTGTGAAAATGCCTTCCTCCTTTTCCACGATAGAGGGCAGGTTCAGGGGAGAGGTGACATAGGTGAAGGTCAGCGAATCGAGAGAGGATGTATCCTCTGCGGTGCCGCAGCCTGTCAGCGCCGTCATAGCCAGAATGGCTGCCATTGCCATGCCAATCAATCTTTTTTTCATTTGTAATACCTCCTAAATTTTTAAATGATAAAATGCTTATTTTAACTGCCGAAAGACAGTTTTTTTATAAATGAAGCTGTGCAAGAATTTCCCGTTTCAGTTCAATCAGTTCCTTGGATAATAAATCGCGATTTTCGCAATCCGTATCCAAAAGAAATTCCTTTTTGATGCATCCATCCTCAAGAAAGGCAATTTTATGCCCCAGAAGCAGGGCCTCATCAATGCTGTGGGTGACGAATAAAATCCCCGTATTTTGGCTTTTTTGCAGGCGAATCAGTTCCTTCTGCAGCTGTGTGCGCGTGAAATGATCCAATGCGGCAAAGGGCTCATCCATCAGAAGGAAGGAGGGCGCATACGCCAAAGCACGCGCGATAGCGGTTCTTTGCTGCATTCCGCCCGAAAGCTGATGGGGATAGGCCTTCTGAAAGCCATCCAGACCAACCGTTTCCAGCAGGGCTTGGATTTCTCCTGTATCATAGGATTGCTTTTTCAGTCCGAAAATAGTATTATCCCACACAGTCAGCCAAGGCATGAGCCGCGGCTCCTGAAACACAAAGGCGGTTTTATGCGTGACCGCAAAGTGAATTTCTCCGCCGTTTGGCTCCTCCAAATCCCCCACTAAGCGAAGCAGAGTGGTTTTGCCGCAGCCGCTTTTCCCAAGAAGGACAGTGATGCGGTTTTCGGGAATCTGCAAGCAGATGTCCTTTAAAACGGGGAACGTCCACCCGTCTACGGTGTATGCCTTCTGTATATGCTTTAATTCAATTCCAGCCATTTTCACCATTCCCCTTAAATAATTTTTTCAGCAAAAAGCCGAAGCATTTATCGGTTGCAAGGCCGACAAGCCCAACCACAAAAATGCCGACAATCACCTTATCGGTGCGGCTCAGCTGCTGCGCGAACAGAATCAAATGCCCGATACCGCTGGAGGCTGCAATCATTTCTGCCGCAATGATGGCACGCCAGCTATAGCCCATGCCGATGCGCATCCCAACGAGAATATCGGCGGAGGCGTAGGGCAGGATAATGTAGCGGAATTTTTCAAATTTTGTGTAGCCGAAGGCATCCCCAACCTCCAATAGCCTTTGGTCACAGCCCGTAAAGCCTTTTACGATGTTCAGATACATCGGGAAAAAGGATGCCAGCACGATAATAACGGTTTTTGTGGTTTCCCCGATGCCGCACCAGAGAATCAGAAGCGGAATCAGACTCAGCGGCGGTACATTGCGGAAAAACTGCACGATTGCGTTATAATATTTTTCTGCGGCAGGCAGGAGCGCACGGAACATCCCCAGCAGAAACGCAAGCAGAAAAGCGATGCCGAAGCCCTTTAGAATACGGACAAAGGAAATCAGCACATCCCGAAGCAATTCTCCGGAGAAAAGCATGCGCAGAAAGCTGTCGAACACCTTTTGTGGTGTCGGCAGAAGGTAGGGACTGAATACCTCTGCGCGGCAAAGCAGAAACCAAACCGCAAGCAGGATAAGGATGCCGAGAAACGGCGCAAATGCCGAATGTATTTTTTTCATATAATACTCCTATAAAAAATGAGTCTGCGCAAAAGCGCAGACTCATAAAAAGGAAAATTCCTTTGCTTTTATGATTTTTGTCTGAACGCCTTTTCATGCAGGTGTTGCCCTTTATGGTCAGTACGTTTTGGCGAAATTATTTATATTCGCCGGAGATTTTTGTGATATTTCCGTTTTTATCCAGTGTGAGAACAAGGTCGAGCTTGTCACCGGATTCCAGCCAGTCAATCAGCTTCGTAAGTGTTTTTACGCCGGAAGCATTGGTGATGCTTACCTTGATGTTATCTGTATTATCCTCATCAAAATCATAGCTGAAGGTATTATTGCTGTATTTGCCTTCAATTTTGATATAATTCTTGCCAAGCTTGGAAAGCTCGCCCTTTGCCTGTGTTACCTTACCTGTGATTTTTGTAACCTCATCATTTTTAATGGTAGCGGAAACATCCATGGTCTTTTTGTCCTTATAGGCATTATAGAAATCTTCCCATGTTTTAATCTTATCGGAGCCGTCGGTGATGGAGATATCGACATCATCTACATCGTCAATATCATAGGTCTTGCTGCCAATTTTTACCGTACCGGTGTCCTTGCTTTCCTTATAGGTAACGCTTGCAACATTGCCGTCTGCATCATCCTTGCTGTCGCTGTCGGAGGTGGTTGCTGTAATTTTAGTAACGTAATCCTTTTTATTCAGCGTCAGTGTAACGGTAATGGTGTTATCCCCATCATTGTACAGATTATACAGATCTTTGTAGTCTTTTGTTTTGCTGTCAATCTTTACGGTTACATCATCTGTATCATCGATGTAATATTTTGTGGTTTTATTTTTCAGCTGAATATAGCCTGTTTTGTCGGACTTATCATAATTCACCTTGGAAACCTTGCCCTTTATGGAATCACTGCTGCTGCTTTCCTTTGTGCTGCCTGTGATTTTTGTCAGATTTCCTTTGTTGTCAAGGGTAACCTCGACCTCAATGGTTGCTTTGTCATCCTCTGCCTTTGTGAATAGGTCGTACAATTCCTTCAGGCTATAGCTCTTTTTGTCGATACGGATATCTACATCGTCCTTGTCGGTAAAGGAGTAGGTGCTGTCCTTATCAATCGTGATAGAGCCTTCTTTATCCGTTTTATTATATCTCACCTTTGTCAGGCTGCCTTTGGTTTTTTTGGTTTCCTTATAGGTTGCCTCCAGCTTGGTGATGTGCAGGTTGCTGTCGAGCGTCAGGGTGACATCAATGGAGGTGCCTGCCTTATATAGCTTTACGACATCGCTCATGGTGGCAGAAGAACCGTTCAGTGTGATGGTTGTGCCGCCGGAGGCCAGCATGTAGTAAGCTGCGCTGTCCTTCAAATTGACATAGAAATTTGTCATGGTCGCAACCGTACCCTTCTGTGTGGAGGTGGTCGGGTTGGTGGGTGTTGTCGGAGTTGTGGGCGTGGTCGGTGTGGTTGCCTTTTCCAGTACACCATACAGATTTGTGACCAGAACTGCGGTTTCTGTGCGGTTCAGTGTCTGCTTGGGGTTGAATTTATTGGAATCGTCCCCATTGACTACGCCTACCCTTTTCAGCAGGGCAACATAAGGCTTTGCTTCTGTGGAAATGCTACTGTTGTCCTTGAAGGTAGTTGTGGTTTCGTTTGCTGTGTAGGAAGAAACCCCCTTTGTTAAGGCGCGCCCAAGGATGGTTGCTGCCTGTTCTCTTGTGGCAGGCAGATTAGAACCGTTTTTCATGAAGCCGCTCAGGTTAGAGGTAGCCAGAATCCCGTTTTCCAAGCAGTAGGAAACGGCAGGATATGCCCAGCTCTGGATGCCGTAAGCATTCATAATGGGAGTCCATTTCTGGGTTACGCTGTCATCCGCCTTTGCCTTGCCTGTCTGCATCAGCAGCTTATATGCCAGCTGGCAGGATTCGGACAGAGAAACAGAATCTCTGGGGCGGAAATAGGTTTTGCCGTTTCTGGTTTCCCCAACAACCAGACCCAGGCTTGCCGCCTTATTGATAGATGCTTCGGCACCCGCCCAAGGAACCTGATTCATATCGGCAAAGGTTGCCGCATAAACAGAAAGTGGTTGGCATGCCAGCATTGCCGCCAGAGCCAAGGCTACAGTATGTTTTGTCTTTTTCATAGAGAATACCCTCCTTTTCTTTTCATCAATAGTAAGATTATAACAAATTTTTTTCTGCTATAGCAATAGTATACAACAAAATTACAGGCTTTTGTAAAAATCAGTCAAATTTAAAAAACTCTTAAGAATTTCGCCGTCTGCATACTTCAGAGGGGAAAAGCATAGAGTATCCATAAGAATATCTGGGAGGAATGGGCGGATGAAGAATTGGAAGGGAGTATTGGCGATACTGCTGATGTCTGTGCTATCGCTTGGGTTCGGCCTGCCTGCTTTTGCGGCGGAAACGGATGCATTGCAGCTGAAAAGTAAAAGTGCGGTGCTGATGGACGCAGGCACGGGAACAATTTTATATGAAAAAAACAGTCACGAGGCAATGCCGCCTGCCAGCGTGACAAAGGTGATGACATTATTGCTGATTTACGAAGCGGAGGCGGCAGGACAGTTTGGATGGGAGGAAACGGTGCAGGTGAGCGAGCATGCGGCGAGTATGGGCGGATCGCAGGTTTTTTTGGAGCCGGGCGAAACGCAGACAGCCGCAGAGCTGACGAAATGTATTGCGATTGCATCTGCGAATGATGCGGCGGTTGCCATGGCGGAGTTTGTGGCAGGCAGTGAGGAGGCCTTTGTGGAGCGGATGAACAGGAAGGCAGAGGAATTGGGGATGCAGGAAACGAATTTTGTCAATGCCTGCGGACTGGATGTGGACGGACACGAAACCAGTGCGTACGATATTGCGCTGATGAGTCGGGAGCTGATGACGAAATTCCCTGAAATTCAAAAATACACAACCACATGGCAGGATACCATCATACATAAAACGCGCAAGGGGGAGTCCGAATTTGGCTTAACGAATACGAATAAGCTGATCAAATGGTACGAGGGTGCAACGGGGCTGAAAACAGGCTCTACGGGCAAGGCACTTTATTGTCTTTCCGGGACGGCGGAGCGCAACGGGCTGCACCTGATTGGCGTTGTGATGGCTGCGCCGGATTTCAAGCTGCGCTTTCAGGAAACCATGAAGCTTCTGGATTACGGATTTGCCAATTACAGCGCGGAAAAGGGACTGCCTGCAGGGAAGGAAATGGGGCGTATTCCTGTGACAAAGGGCATGGAGGACAGCGTTTCGGCTGTGGTGCAGGAGGAGATTTCCATTCTTCTGAAAAAGGATATCGGCGGTGAATGGGAAACGAAAGCGGAGCTTTTGCCTGCCATGGATGCGCCGGTTGCGGCAGGGGAGAAGGTCGGTGAACTGATTTATTTGCTGCATGGGAAGGAGGTCGGCAGGACGGATTTGATTACGGCAGAGGCTGTTGAAAAAGCAAATATCAATACTATGCTGCAAAGAATGTTAAGACAATGGTTTTAGGGGCAGAAGGCGCAGAAAATGAATTCCTGTCGGAGCAGAATTCGTATGATGCAACGTCGGGTTTTCCGTTGAAAATTAAAAAATTTCCCAATCAACGATTTCGGCAGTATTGTCGCCTCCTGTATGTTTCTGGTGCTTTTGGGCGGTATATCGCTTTTGGGTTTCGGAGAAAGTAAGGTTGGAGCAAAAAATTGTTCCAAAAAATATGGTTGGGAGAGGAGAAGATGCAGCAGAAAATAAGAAAAATTTTTTTATCAGTATTGCCTTTTTTTGCGGTTTTCATTCCGATTCTGTTAGGCGTGCCACAGTCCGCACAGGCGTTGGAGCGGCGGAGGCTGATTCCTGTCGGCAGAACGGTGGGCGTAACGATGGATACAGAAGGGCTTCTGGTTTTGGAAACAGGCAGCGTAGTCGGAGCGGATAACGAAAGCCATGAACCCAGCAAGGGACTTCTGAAAGCAGGAGACCGCATTTTGCAGGCAAACGGCGAGAAGCAGGAGAATAAGGAAGCATTTATGAAAACCATTCAGCAGAGTGAGGGGAAACCGATTTGTCTGCGTCTGGAGCGAAACGGCAGGCAGAAGGAGGTGAAGATTACACCGGTTCTAAGCAATACCGCGCAGACCTATCAGATTGGCGCATGGATTCGGGACAGCATCCAAGGCATCGGCACAGTGACGTATTATGACGCGGAAAACGGTACCTTCGGCGCATTGGGACATGGTGTGTATGATGTGGATACGGATGAACTGATGGTGATTCATGGCGGCTCTGTGGTAGATACCACCCTGACGGAAATTGTGAAGGGGGAAAAGGGTGCTGCCGGTGAATTGATTGGGCAGGTAGAGATGCAAGAGAAGCTTGCCGTAATCGAGAAAAATACGGAAACGGGTATTTATGGCAAGGCGGCGGCAGGCGTTTTTGCAGGTGAAAGCTATCCTGTTGCTACAAAGGCAGAGGTAAAAAAGGGCGCGGCTGTGCTGCTTTCCGATTTGGAGGGCAAGGACGTGCAGGCGTATGCCATAGAAATCGAAAGTCTGGAGAAGAACGGTGGAAGACAACATAAGGATATGAATATCCGCATTATGGATGAACGGCTGCTCGCACTGACAGGCGGCATTGTGCAGGGCATGAGCGGTTCACCGATTTTGCAGGATGGAAAGCTTGTGGGAGCAGTGACGCATGTGACTTTGTCAGACCCGACGAAGGGCTACGGCATTTTCATGGAAAATATGGCAGCATAAATTCTGAGAGATACGCATGGCAGGAATGTCGTGCGTATTTTTCAATTTTTATTTACATATTCCCTTTTTGTGCTTTCTGCTTTATAATTAAAGAAAAAACGGATTTGTGTCTAATTGAAGGAAAGGGGTTTTTTCGATGAAGAATTTAAGAAGGATGTTGGCTTGCGGACTTCTGCTTTCACAGCTTTTCTGTGGGCAGGCATGGGCGGCGGAAGTGCATACACCCTGCTATCGGAACAGCGTGGATACGGAAAACAGTGATTTTGACAAGGGAGAATGGAAATATAGATTTACGGCGGATTCCGGGCAGGAGACTGTGCTGACGGATGGAGAAAAGCATACATTTCTCATCATCAATGGTGGTCTGTCTGCAGAGCATATCATCATTGAAAACGGACGTGCCTTCATGGAGCTTGGGGCGTTGTGCGATGCACTGGGTCTGCAAAGGGAAGAAGTGAAGGATACGGCACTTTCCGGCAAGACAATCTGCGTGGAAAACGAGATTTATGTTCCGGTGCGCGCTTTTGCGACACAGCTTGGTGCGACTGTAACCTATGGTATGCAGGAAGTGATGCCGATGGGGAATCCCTGCATCAATCTGGATAACCGCGCGCAGAAAATCACAAAGGAAGCAGCAGTGCAGAATGTAAAGGAAAAATTGCAGATTTATTATCCGATGTTCCGGAAAAGCGAGAGCTATCAGAAGCTAACACCGTATGTGGGCGAAATGCAGACAGAATTTCAGAATCTGCAATGCGTGGATGAAACCGCAAGCTTTTGGGTTATCAAAGGTGTGCGTCTGTTCCTTGTGGATAAAGCAACGGGAGAGATTTATTATAAGCTGGGAGAAAGCGGCACGGGAAGCGGCTCTTATATTGAAACAATTGGAAAATTAGAGGAAACATATGAGGATTTGTTTGAAAATATGTTGCTTTATGGCTAAGATTTACTTCTGTTGGTGGAAAGGCTGCTCTTACCTTAGGTTAAAATAAACTGAAGTAGAACATATAAATAAATTTAGTTTTATGTCTAAATGAAAAGTGAATAGAGAGGTGTTTATGAAAAAAATGTTTTGCACATTATTATTGGCTACATTTACATTGTCAAGTACTCAGATGCACGTACAGTAAAGATTACAAAGCCAGAAGGAAAATCTATGAAATCTTTCGATAAAAAGGAAATAGAAAAGTTGACGCAGAGACGAGTTGTGGGGAAAAAAGAGTTTGATGTATATAAAACGGATATTAAAACGATGTTCGATGATACGATTCAAACAAAAAGCAAGGACTTGCCGACGGCAATTAATGTAAATGGGCGGACGTTAGTTTTATTTTCTGCACTGGGAAAACATTTTGGAAAAGTAGAATATAATGATGAACAGAGAGTTGCTTCCATTTGGGATGGAGGTGAAGAGGATGTCATTTCGACAGAAAAGATATATGTAGAGGAATTGGGTGTTTCATACCAAAAGACAGGTAGATTCGATTTATCGGGGTGCTCTATTTTAAAAAGTCAGTATTGAGTTGAAAAATGCAAATACGGTGCGTAATTTTGCACCTGTTTTTGCAAATAAAACGGATTTACAGTTTTATACACAAGATGGGAAATTGATTGAGGATGAGGTATTTCCAGCCTTTTTGTGTATAGATAATCAGCTTTATATTAGTGCAGATGCATTAGCAAAAAGCATGAGTATGGAGCACACTTTAGATGGATATGGTTATGGGGATGGAGTTTTTAGAAAAAAATAGAATAAAACAAAAGCTTGTTGTAGGAGTAGGATTTTTCGAATTGCGGAATGGTGATTAGGATATCTATGAAAACAATCTAATAATATCATACAAGAACCAAGATGCAGTGGAGGCGTATACGAAAGCGGCGATTATGCAATTGCAGAAATGGGATGATATGTCTGCGGAAAGAAGGGATATTTGTGAAAGCGTGCTGGGATGTTTTTTTGATATTGTGAATTGGATGTTAATAGCAAGAGACACGGTTTATCCCGTGGGAAGAAATAGGAATTGAACTTAGGCGGACAGAAATGTCCGTTTTTTTCGTTATGTTCCCGTGGGTTATTGGTTGCTTTTGCCATACAAGTTTGAAATAGCCATAACTTGGGGTGAGACCTATCAGAAATGAACTGGTCAGCCGATATCTTTGGCAGCCACCAAGAATCCTCCTGCTTTAGCTGTGTGGAGTGTCAAAGCTTGTAACAAAATATATACCGGCTACCGTTTGTGCGATTTTGTACTGATTCGACTAACAAGAAAACAAGGACGTTCATCAAAAAGAAAGAGCGTCCTTGTATTTTTGTTTGCCGTTTTTCAGTTAATTTTATAAGTTTTTTTGCGTGTTACAGATATTTCATCATAACCCGAAGCAAAACATTCATATCGATAGGCTTAGCAACATGGTCATTCATGCCTGCCTCCAGTGCGGCCTGCCGATCCTCAGAAAAAGCATTCGCCGTCATTGCAAGAATGGGAATTTCCGCTTTTTTCCGATCTTCCATCTGTCTGATTTTTTTCGTTGTCTCATAGCCGTTTAGAATCGGCATTTGCACATCCATCAGAATCAAGTCATAATAGCCATCCTCTGCGTGACTGAGCATATCCACACACGCTTGGCCATTTGCGGCGTGCTCCACAAGAAAGCCTGCCCCCTTTAAAAGCTCTAATGCAATTTCCGCATTCAGTGCATTATCCTCGGCAAGCAAAATGCGGCGGGGCTTTTCTTTTGAGAGAGAGGGCTTCTTGGTTTCTTGCTTTCCATAAACATCCTTTTTTTCTGCAATATAAAAAGGAAGGGTTATTGTGATTTTTGTGCCGATGTTTTGCTTGCTTTCCACTTGAATTGTTCCTTCCATCAGCTCAATAATGGATTTTACGATAGGCAGCCCAAGCCCTGTACCCAGAACCTCATTTTTTGCAGAGGTTTCCTCTCTGGAAAATTCCTCAAAGATATGGGAAAGAAACTCCTCGCTCATGCCAATGCCTGTATCCGTGCAAGTGAAAACATACTGCGCCTGTTTATCATCGGATGCCGCCTCATTGAGCGATATATGGATGGTATGTCCGCTTGGCGTATATTTGATTGCGTTGCTCACGATATTTAATTGGATTTCCTGCAATCTTGTTTTATCGCAAATGGCATACTTATGCCGGATATGGATTTCTTCGGAATAATGAAGTCCCTTCTTTTGAATATCCGATTCAAAAACAGTATACAAAGAGTGGAACAGTGCCTCCATATCCTCGGCCTCTAATCGCAGGGTGGCTGTTCCGCTTTCGATGCGGGCAATCTCCAAAACCTGATTGATGATTGTCATTAGGAGGTTACCGGAGGATTGCAGCTTTTTCAAATACACAGAGGCCTTTTTTTCATCCTGTAAATGCTTTTCCAAAAGGTCGGAAAAACCGATGATTGCATTCATTGGCGTGCGGATATCGTGGCTCATGTGAAAAAGAAATTTCGTTTTTGCCTCATTCGCAAGTCTTGCCTGTTCGGTTGCCTTTTGCAGCTCATCGATATATTGCTTTTCCCGATATTTTTTGCTGTAAAGCTGATAAAAAATAGTAGCAGTCATTATGGAGAGAATCAACGAAAAAATGCCTGCAATTACCCACCAGACAGTCGGAATCCATCCGGCAGTCGGGGCAATATTCACATACCAAGTATCATTGGGAATCCCACATTCAACGGTAAGGCAATTTTGGGGCATATCTTTTTGGCTCTGTGCCAAAGTGATTTTTTCGCCTGTTTGGCTGTTTTTTGCCCATATTTCATAGCAATAGGAGGCATCGCTTAAGCGCTCCAAGCCGATTTTATCAATAAACTCATCCCAGTCGATTACCATGATAACGAAGCCCCAGAAGGTGCGGTTGCCAGAAGCATCGGTTTGATAGACCGGATCGAAAAGCAATGCACCGTAGCCGCCCTGTTTTAATGTATAAGGGCCGCCGATGGTATACCCCTTGGTTTGCTTTGCCCGCTGTGCGTCATAATTTCGTTCATGCTCCGTCAGAATATTCATGCCCAGAACCGTTTCATTTTCCTGCTTGGGATAAATTTCCGTTATGATTCCCTGCGGTGCCAGCTCGTATGCTTTTATAATGTTGTTATGATTCGGAATCAGCTGCGCAAGCTTGGAAAAGGTATTTTCATTCAGCTCATAGCCTGAGTTAATCATGTTTTCCAAGAAATCGGAAAGAGCTACATATTGAACAAGGTGTGCGTTGATGCGTTTTACTGTGCTTTGTGCCGTATAGGTTGCACTCATTTTCATTTCTTTTTCCGTATAATTAAAAAAAGCTTGGCTGAGAAGGAGCGCAGTTAAGAAAGCAAAGATTCCGACAAACAGGCAGTATATTTTGGCTCTTTTTACGGCGGTGCTGCATTTATCCATTTCGGGTTACTCCTTTTAGAATAGTATTTTTACGAGATAAATAATCATATTTTCGATGATAGAAACTCATTTACCAAAATATACCATAACATAAATTTTATGAACACGTCAACAGATGGATAAATGAAAATGACACGGTAGAATATTGAAAAAATCTGTCGAAATGTGTCTGTGTTTGTCAAAAATAAATAATTGTTGTGAAAGGTTTGAATATGAATTTAGGAGCTTTGGATTGTTTTAAATTGAGCTATACATTGTTAATGAAGATAATTTTAACGATTGTATGGCGGGGGAAATATTGGTATAACTTGAAATTAGTGCGTGTGGCTTTTAGATGCTACGCACCCGAGCAAGCAACTTATACAAAGAGTTTTTTCATGGTTTTATGGAAAGAGAGGTTTTAGAAAGTGAGCAAAAAAATAGTATCATGTGCAATGGCATTTCTGATGGCCTTTACGCTTATGCCATACGCTGCCTTTGCGGAGGAGGCTTCTGCGGAAGGGCAGGCGGAAAGCCTTGAGGCAGAAAGACCTGCGGAGGATGACGCATTTGGAGAAGGCGGATTGGATGAGGCGTTTTTCGCCGAGGATGCGGATTCTCTGATTGGCACACTGGAGGCGGATGAAGAAAGTGCGGCATTTGCGGTTTCTGCTAATACAGTGATTTACCTTGACCAGACGCATGGTAATGATGCAAATGATGGGCTGACAAAGGATACGGCGGTAAGGACACTTGAGAAGGCAAATGAGCTTGCGAATGCAAATGGTACAAGGGATATCTTTCTTGCAAGTGTGTATCAGGTTACAGGAACAGAAAACTGGGACCTTGGCGGAAAAACAATCCATCGGTATAAACTTGGCGGCTATATGATTGAATTGAAGGATGCGTCTGCATCTTTGACACTTCAAAATGTTGTGATTGATGGTGCGCAGTATTCTGTGGCTGCTGAAAATGCTGCGGAAACCGATTCTATTATTAAGGCTGCAAGTGGTGGTACCATTGAGCTGAAAAGCGGAGCCATCTTGGAAAACAATAAAGCGGCTCAGTTTGGTTCCGGCATTTTGGCGATCAATGGTGTCGAGATAACAATGGAGGACGGAGCTGTCATTCGTAATAACACAAATAGGAACTATGAATTGGGCGGCGGCATTTTGCTTGGCAATGGCAGTATCTTTACCATGAACGGCGGCGAAATTAGCGGAAATACAGCAAATGGTGGCGGCGGCGTTGCAATCATTGGATCAACTATGGTCATGAATGGTGGCAAAATTTCAAACAACAGTACCTATAAAACAACCGGACAAGGCAGCTATGGTGCAGGGGTTTATGTTGCCGACTATGCCAATGCAAGTGGCGGCGATATATTGTTTAAGCCTAAACCTGCTTCCTTTGAAATGAACGGCGGCAAAATTACCGGGAATAAGGCACTTGACTACGGTGGCGGTATTCTTACCTTTCCACAGCAAAGCAAAAAAATTACAATCAATATTAAAAACGGCGAAATTTCCGAAAATCAGGTGACGGAAGGAAGCGGCGGTGCAATCGCAGCATTCTTCGGCGTAACCGAACTGAATATTAACGGTGGCATACTGACAAAAAACAGTGCTAAGAATTACGGCGGCGGTGTTTTTCTGTATGACGCAACGAATGTAACGATTTCCGGCGGTACAATTTCCGAAAACAAAGCCTCGCAGGGCGGTGGCGTATACTTATGGCCAACATCCGCTGCTAATCAAACCGGCGGTTCCATTGAAAACAATGTTGCAAATGCAGGCGGCGGTGTTTGTGGCGGCACCTATACCATGACAGGCGGTGTCATCAAGGATAATAACAATTCTCTGACCGAGGAAGCACGGCGTTCGACCAGAGGTGACGGTGTTTATGTAGGCACTGCCTTCAATCTGGGGAAGGCTGCAGAAATCAGCACGAATAACGATGTTTATTTAGAAAAAGGCGCAAGGGAAGCAAAAGAAGGACGCTATATCAATGTGATTTCTCCTTATACAGGTGCAAGCACTGCGAAACCAATTCAAATCCACAGTGAAGATGTAACGGTGGAAGGAGCGGAAATCGGTACACAGCTTGTTCGGTATACAACCGGTGCGGGCGGCGAAGCTGCGGCGGCACAGGCGGATGCAAACGATATTTTCGTACCAAGCTGGAAAATGCAGAAGGGCTTGGTTATTGGGCAGAGCAAAGCGGCAGGAAAGACGGACTGGATGACCTATGTGCCATCTATCAGGATTCAGTATCAGTGGGTTAGCACAGATAACCCCTCTGATGTGACACCACCTGCGGATGATTATATCCGTACCGGTACAGCCTATACAGCAAAGGCACAGGAGGCAACCCATCAGGGATATAGCTTCAAAGGCTGGTTTACGGATGATGCATGCACACTTAGCTATACAGATGGTACTGTGTTGAGTACAGATACGATTCTTTACGGCAAGTGGGAAAAAATCGCAACACCGCCTTCTTCCGGTGGCGGCGGCTCCCATGGGGCAAAATATTATATTTTGCATTATGAATCCAACGGCGGTACAAAATATGAGGATGAAAAATATAAAGAAAACACAGTTGTTATTCTTGATAAGATTCCCAAAAGAGTTGGATATACCTTTACGGGTTGGTATGCGGATAAAGAGCTGACGGATAAAATCACAAGCGTAAAAATGACGAGTGATAAAACCGTTTATGCGGGCTGGCAGGCAACAGATGTTCCAAATTACTTAAATAATGAAAATCATTTTGCGTATATCGTTGGCTACGAGGATGGAACAGTCAGACCGAATGCGAATATCAGTAGGGCCGAGGTTGCGGCAATCTTCTTCCGTCTTTTGAAGGATGATGTGCGGGATGATAACCTCACAGCAAATAGCGTTTTTACAGATGTTGCGTTTGGAAAATGGTATAACAAATCTATTTCCACGATGGCGAAAATCGGCATTGTAAAGGGACGTACAGCAAATGCCTTTGCGCCGAATGCACCTATCACAAGAGCGGAATTTGCGGCAATTTGTTCTCGTTTCGACCGGAGCAATGTTGAGATAAAGAGTGATTTTAACGATATCTCCGGACATTGGGCGGAAAATGAAATCAGACGTGCGGCCTCTCTGGGCTGGATACAGGGCTATACAGACGGCTCCTTTAAGCCAGACCAAAACATCACAAGAGCCGAGGCGGCATCCATGATTAACCGTATGCTGCATAGACTGCCTGAAACGGTGGATGATTTGCTGGATGGCATGATTCAATGGCCGGATAATCAGCCGAGCGATTGGTATTACATCAATATGCAGGAGGCAACAAATAGCCATGATTTTAAGCAGAAAGGCGAAATCAATGAGTATTGGACAAAGCTGACTGCAAATCCCGATTGGGATAGATATAGATAATATTTCGATATAATAGCAAATAGCCAATCAGCAAAAAAGGACGTTCAGTGAAAATGAGCTCCCTTTCGGGTTGAGAAGTGAAATGATAAAATCACTGGATACTTGGAAGGGAGCATTGTTACAATGCAAAATGTCGAGGAGGTACAATAAATGGAAAAGCTACCGCTCATTGACTACTTAGCGCAGAAAGCCCGTTGCACTTATATTAGTGATTTACGAAAATTAAAAAGGACAACAAAATTTGATTTGATTGATGCAGTATAGCAGATACCGGAAGAAGCCTATTCTATGGATGATTGGAATGAGGCTTTGATGTATATGAGTAATCGTGAAGCACGGTATTCCTCATTCACTGCTAAAGAAGAAATTCTTGAATTTTTGAAATATGATGTAGAGACTGATTGAAAAACATATACCGACTCCCAATCGTTAGGCTTAAAAGAAAGATTGGGAAGTCGGTATTTTATTGTGCAAAAAACTTGGTTTTTCGGGTAAGAAGAAGCGTGCATCTTATTCACGCAATCAATAAATATTATGACGGATGTTGCAATATTTCGGTGTAAAAAATGTATACATAAAGACAATGTTCGTTGTAATTTTTGTAATATAGTGGTATACTATGTTAAAATTAGGATAACGGAGGTGTGTGTGATGTACCGAATTGCTATGGAAAAGCTATTAAAATGGAAACAAAGTAAACGTCGTAAGCCTTTGATTATTGAAGGGGCTCGTCAGGTTGGCAAGACATGGCTAATGAAAGAGTTTGGTAAGCAGGCTTATGCGGATACTGTATATATCAACTTTGATTCTAATTCAAGAATGGCAGAGCTATTTGCCTCCGATTTGGATACGAAACGCTTAATTATGGGGATAGAGTTGTATGTCGGACGAAAAATCAACTCAGAAAACTGTTTACTGATTTTTGATGAAGTGCAGGAGGTGCCAAGAGCGCTATCATCTCTTAAGTATTTTTATGAAAATGCACCACAGTATCATATTATATGTGCAGGCTCATTGCTCGGCATTGCCCTACATCAAGGCACATCGTTCCCTGTTGGCAAGGTTGATTTTTTAAAGCTTTATCCGCTTTCCTTCAAGGAGTTTTTAATGGCAACCGATAAAGAGCAATTTGCTGAATTGCTTGAGAATCTGGACTTTGAAATGATTACAAGCTTTAAGCAAACTTATATTGATGCATTGAAGCAGTATTATTTTATTGGCGGTATGCCAGAGGCGGTACAAAGCTTTGTAGAAAATAAGGACTTTAATGAGGTTCGATATATTCAAAAGAGAATTCTGGAGGCTTATGAACAGGATTTCTCAAAGCATGCTCCCAACGAAATTGTTCCGAGATTGCGTATGTTATGGAACAGCATCCCGTCTCAGCTGGCGAAAGAAAACAAAAAATTTATTTATGGGCTGGTACGAGAAGGGGCTCGTGCAAAGGAATATGAAACAGCAATGCTGTGGCTTAGCGATTGTGGCCTGATCCATAAGGTTAGCCGTGTCAATGCAGTAGGCATTCCTTTGCGTGCGTATGAGGATTTGAAGGCATTTAAACTCTTTGTAGTGGATGTAGGGCTTCTTAGCTGTATGGTTGGGCTTCGGCAGAGAACCTTACTGGATGGGAATGACCTTTTTGTAGAGTTCAAGGGAGCCCTTACAGAGCAATATGTTTGTCAGCAGCTAAAAACTATTGAGGATTTGGAGATTTGTTACTACACGAATGATAGGGGCTCTTGTGAAGTTGACTTTGTTGTTGATACAGGCGAGCGGATTGTTCCTGTTGAAGTAAAGGCAGAGGTAAATCTTAGAGCCAAGAGCCTGAAAACGTATTATGAAAAGTTTTCGCCGGAGGTTTCTGTGCGTACATCCATGGCGGACTATAAAAAAGAAGGGTGGCTTCTGAATTTGCCGCTATATGCGATAGATCAAATTGTGCGATTCTAAATCATAAGGTGTTAGGGTATTGTGATTAGCAGAAATATGATATATACTGCATTAGGAGTAAAATTCAATATATTCAGATTTTTCCCGGTGTCATTGAGAATGGCATCGGGATTTTTCTATTTCCGGATATTTCCAAAAGATTTTTCGGTGTTCGCCTTGTCAATAGCAGCTTGATATGCTATAACAAAAAGAGAACAAACATTCGTTATAGTAAAGAATATATGTTTGCTTTTGGGGGTGGGTGTATGGAAAGAACGTATTTATGCTGTGATTTAAAAAGCTACTATGCTTCTGTCGAGTGCATTGACCGAGGGCTTGATCCGATGGCAATCAATCTTGTGGTGGCTGATGCGGCACGCACGGATAAAACGATTTGCCTTGCGGTATCGCCTGCCTTAAAGTCCTTTGGCCTATCCGGCAGACCGAGGCTGTTTGAGGTCAAGCAGAGAGTGCGTGACATTAACTACGAAAGGCGGATGAGGCTTCCGTCAAAGGCGTTTTGGGATAAGTCCTGTGATTTGCGGGAGCTGCAGAACGATCCAACCTTGGAGCTGGATTATATCATTGCTCCGCCCAGAATGAGACGGTACATGGAGGTGAGTGCGAAGATACACGGTATTTTTCTAAAGTATTTTTCGGCAGAGGATATTCATGTTTATAGCATTGACGAGGTCTTTGTCGATTTAACCGCATATCTTCCGTTTTATCGGCTTTCGGCGCACGCACTGGCAGAAAGGGTGGTAAATGCGGTGTTTCAAACAACAGGAATCACAGCCACAGTCGGCATTGGCACAAATCTGTATCTGGCGAAGATTGCTATGGATATTCTGGCGAAAAAAATGCCCGCAGATGAGAAGGGGATGCGGATTGCGGAGCTGGATGAAATGTCATACCGCTATGAAATGTGGGCGCATGAGCCAATTCAGGATTTTTGGCGTGTGGGCAGAGGCTACACGAAAAAGCTTCATGCCGCAGGCTTATACACCATGGGGGATATCGCAAGATATTCCCTCAGCAAAAGAGGAGAGGATAAGCTATATCAGCTTTTTGGCATCAACGCAGAGCTGTTGATTGATCATGCGTGGGGGTGGGAGCCGTGTGCGATTGCGGATGTAAAGTCCTATCAGCCGATGAGCAACAGCATAAGCTCCGGACAAGTGCTGCAATCTCCCTATACGGCAGAAAAAGCGAAAATCATTGTGCGGGAAATGGTGGATCGGCTTGTGCTTGATTTGGTAAATAAGGGGGTTGTCACAAATCAGCTTGTGCTGACGATTGGATATGATAAGGAAAGTCTGACGAACCCAGAGGTAAGATATACGGGAGAGGTGGTGCGGGATGCTTACGGCAGGGAAATACCGAAGCACGCACATGGCACAGCGAATCTGGAGGGACATAGCAGCTCTTCCAAGGAATTTGTAGAGGCGGTGTTGCAGCTATATGACCGCATTGTGAATCAAGAGCTTCTTGTGCGAAGGGTAACGATTGCGGCGTGTCATGTGATTGCTCAAGATGCAGTGAAGAAGGAGCCGAAGCAGCTGGATTTATTTACGGATGCCGAAGAATCGGAAAAGCAGAGGAAAAAGGCGGAGGCACGCCGAAAAGAAAAGCAGCTGCAAAAAGCTATTTTGCAGATTCAAAAGAAATACGGAAAAAACGCAGTATTAAAAGGAACAAATCTCTTGGAAGGTGCAACCATGAAGGAACGGAACAACCAAGTGGGCGGCCATCGAGCATAATGGGAGGGGAAAAACAATGAATGACAATAGGTATGAGGACATTATCCATCTGCCGCATCATCAATCGGATTGCAGGCCGAAAATGTCGGTGCGAGATAGAGCGGCGCAGTTTGCACCCTTTGCGGCATTGGTCGGTTATGAGCAGATGGTGCAGGAGACAGAGGGTGTTCTTTTGGTGGATAGACGGAGAATGCTGTCGGAGGATGAGAAGAGAGGTTTAGACCGAAAAATGCAGAGACTGCAGAAACAGATGAGTGTTCATCCGGAAATAGAAGTAACCTATTTCACTGAAAATGAAAAGGGCGGTGCTTATGCGATCTATGCTGGTAGGGTAAGGAGGATTGAGGAGGTTCCCACAGCTATTGTATTTATGGACGGCAAGAGGATAGGGGTAGGGGATATTGCTTGTATGGAGAGTGAGATTTTTGAGCGATATGAGCTTTGATTGGGATACGCAGTGTTTTATGATGTGTGGAGGCAACAAATAAGGTGTTATATTATGAATTGGGCAAGAATCAATAAGCGTTGACATAGTAAATTTCCTGTGTTACTCTAAAGGAGAAAGATGATTAGGTATCGAGGCGTTTGACCGAGATAAATGGTTTAAGGATAGGAAAGCGTTATTATTTTTGTGTCTAAAAGGCATAAATGTAATAGCGCTTTTTTTATTGTATTTTTTAATAGCAGGATGGACTTCAGATATTTCAAGAGCTGTGCCTTCCTGCTTTTTTAATTTTTGATCAAAGGGCGGGATAGCCTTTGATATAAAAAATGTTTAAGAAAGGAAGCGAGAACAATGAGTGAAAGAGTATTTGCAGATGAGTTTCACAAAGGCTTTTTTCGAGAGGGGGATTTTCTTGCGTTTATCGAGGAACGAGAGGAAAACTCTGATTGGGAAAAGGTTAAAAGCAGCGAGCTGCGGTTTTATCCGATTGCAGACGGACACCGTGCTTCATCTATGCTGGAGGAAAAATTGCGGGAGAAAGGAAAGGAGTGTGTATTTAAAGACACGATGGAACACACACGGTTAATTTTAAAGGTAAGGGATGAGCTGTATCCGATACGCAGTTGTGCGATTAAGACTATTCTGGAGCGGGCGAGAGTATCCGGAAATGCATTGAATAAGGTGCAGAAAACAGAATTGGCGCAAATCCTGAATTATTGTATGAAGGTGGCCGGCGGCGATGCACTTTTGCGATTTTGCGAGGATAAGATTTCATCGGTGCATGGCGGTGATGCATCGGACTATGCTGTTCTGAAAACACCGGAGCTCTTTAGACGAACTGTGGAATATCTACAGGATAACTTTTCGGGGTATACCTTTGCCGGTGCGTCCTATAACCATTCCATTGTAACAGCAGTATGGTCGTTGGATAACGAGGAGGCCTTATTAAAGGAGTATAAGGAAAGTCTGCAAACACATGGCCTGCCTTGTGATGAAATTCAGTTAGGCCTTCGCCTGACAACATCTGATGCAGTGTGACGGTGCAGAAGGCTCTAAAATTGTAATGATGAAGGAGAATATCGCAAGAGCTGTGCATTTACGTTGGAAGGATTATGATTTCGCAGGAGAGTATCATTGGTAAGAAAGGAGAGGGAAAAGGAATGGCATTAGAACTGGATTATAAAGCAGAGGTGTTTGTTCGGACAGATGACATGGATGAGCAAACTTGGCTGGATTATCGGAGAAAAGGCATTGGCGGCAGTGATGCAGCAGCTGTTATCGGTATTTCGCCGTATAAAACAGCAAGAGATGTTTATTTTGAAAAAATAGGCAGAGAGCCGGATAATAAAAATGAACTATGTGTTTGCTGTAATTATAAAAGAACGTGAGAGATATGAGGAAAGGAGAAAGAAGGCGGGAGAAAAATTCCATGATTTTGGGTTTATATTTTGTTCTGAAACAGGAAATGCAAGGAGTAAAAGCTTTCATTATCAGCATTTTAAAAGGATTTTAAGGGGAAATGGGTTGCCGAATATAAGATGGCATGATCTTAGAAGCTCTTACTGTACATTGCTGTTGCAAAATGAGTTTAATCCGAAAGCGGTTTCCTGTTTTATGGGACATGCAAAAGAGCTTATCACAATAGATATTTATGGTGATAATAAAGTAATGGCGGTTGATTGCACAAGAGAAATTGATATGTTTATAGAGGAACTGCATCTGCATCAGATAGAGCTGACAATGGCAGAGGATAGAACATTTGATACTGTTTGTGTAAATCCGGAGGATTTAAAATAGAACAAATGTTTGGAAATTTTCTGTATTCGCTACACAACACCTTTAGTTTGTGCTATAATTTCCGTGTGAAAGATATACAAGCGATACGGCTGTTTTGTATGTTATGATGTGGTATCTTGTATTATTTTATTGTAAAAAAGAAAGTCTGTGACCGAAATTCGAAGTTGCCTAAAATCAGAGCAAATTCGGAATATGTCACGGCTCAAGAATTCGAATTTTTTGTGTGGTATGATGCTATTTTCATGCTCATCGGGAGGAGGAAAAATGGAGAACAAATTTAAGGTGGTATCGAAATATAAACCGACCGGTGATCAGCCGCAGGCGATTGAAAAAATTGCGGAGGGCTTTCAGAAGGGCTTGAAATTCCAGACCTTGCTGGGGGTAACAGGCTCGGGCAAAACCTTTACGATGGCAAATATCATTGAGAAAATCCAGAAGCCGACCTTGGTCATTGCGCACAATAAAACCCTTGCGGCACAGCTTTATAACGAGCTGAAGGAGTTTTTCCCCGAAAATGCGGTAGAGTATTTCGTCAGCTATTATGATTATTATCAGCCCGAGGCGTATGTACCAAGTACGGATACCTATATCGAAAAGGATTCCTCTGTCAATGATGAAATTGATAAGCTGCGCCATTCCGCCACGGCGGCGCTGGTGGAGCGAGAGGATGTTATTGTTGTTGCCAGCGTTTCCTGTATTTATGGCTTGGGTGACCCTGAGGAATACTACGGCATGATGCTTTCCCTGCGCCCTGGCATGGAGAAGGACAGGGATGAAGTCCTGCGCGCTCTAGTGGAAATGCAGTATGACCGCAATGATCTGAATTTTGAACGAGGTACGTTTCGTGTCCGTGGGGATGTGGTCGAAATTTTCCCGATCGGCTCCTCGGAGCATGCCATTCGTGTGGAATTTTTCGGGGATGAAATCGACCGTATTACGGAAATAGATGTGCTGACAGGCGAAATCATCGGGACAAGAAACCATATCTCGATTTTCCCCGCGTCGCATTATGTCACCGCGCCCGAAAAAATGCAGCTCGCCATTCAGCGGATTGAAAAGGAGCTGGAGGAGCGCTTGGCGGAGCTCAAACGAGAGGACAAGCTTCTGGAAGCGCAGCGATTGGAGCAACGCACGAATTATGATTTGGAAATGCTCAGAGAAATGGGCTTCTGTACGGGCATCGAAAACTATTCCCGTCATCTTTCTCTGCGCGAAGCAGGCAGCACGCCCTTTACGCTGATTGATTTCTTTCCGGAGGATTTTCTTATCATTGCGGATGAATCCCATGTTTCTATTCCGCAGATTCGAGCCATGTATGAGGGAGACCGTTCCCGAAAAACAACTCTGGTGGACTTTGGCTTCCGTCTGCCGTCCGCATTGGATAACCGTCCGCTCAAATTTGCGGAATTTGAAAGCAAAATCAATCAGATGCTATTCGTTTCCGCAACCCCCTCTGTTTATGAAAAGGAGCATTCTCAGCAGACGGCAGAGCAGATTATTCGTCCGACAGGCTTGTTGGACCCCGAAATTTCCGTTCGTCCCATTCATGGGCAGATTGATGATTTGCTTGCCGAGGTCAGAAAAACCACAGAGACAGGCGATAAGGTTCTTGTGACAACCCTGACGAAAAAAATGGCAGAACGCCTGACGGATTACCTGCGTGAAGCAGGGGCGCGCGTGCGCTATCTCCATTCGGATATTGATACATTGGAGCGTCTGGAAATCATTCGTGATCTGCGTATGGATGTGTTTGATGTGCTGGTCGGCATCAACCTTTTGCGTGAGGGTCTGGATATCCCCGAGGTCAGTCTGGTTGCCATTCTGGATGCAGATAAGGAGGGCTTCCTGCGTTCCGAAACCTCGCTGATTCAGACCATTGGGCGTGCGGCAAGAAATGCCAAGGGGCGCGTCATTATGTATGCCGATGTCATGACAGAAAGCATGGATAGGGCGATTACGGAAACCAACCGCCGCCGCTGCCTTCAGCAGGCGTATAATGAGGAGCATGGCATCATTCCGCAGACCATTCAGAAAAAGGTGCATGATGTCATCCAGATTACGAAGGCCGCAACGGAGAAGCAGAAATTCGGTCTGGAAAAGGACCCCGAATCCATGAGCGAAAAGGAATTGAAGCAGCTGATTGCAAAGCTGGATAAGGAAATGAAGCATGCCGCACTGGAATTGCAGTTTGAACGTGCGGCAGAGCTGAGAGATAAAATTTTGGAAATCAAGAAATTATTGTAAGAACTTGGGCAATCCTCTGAAAAGGGATATCCCAAGAAAAGGAGACGCTATGAAGGATAAGATTGTAATAAAGGGTGCGAGAGCGCATAATCTGAAAAATGTTGACCTCACCATCCCCAGAGATCAGCTGGTTGTCTTTACGGGGGTGAGCGGCAGCGGCAAAAGCTCTCTTGCTTTCGATACGATATATGCAGAGGGACAAAGACGCTATGTGGAGTCGCTCTCCTCCTATGCAAGGCAGTTTTTGGGGCAGATGGAAAAGCCGGATGTAGACCTCATCGAGGGGCTTTCTCCTGCCATCTCCATCGACCAGAAAACAACGAGCCATAACCCCCGTTCCACCGTCGGTACGGTAACGGAGATTTATGATTATCTGCGTCTGCTCTACGCAAGAATCGGGATTCCCCATTGCCCGAAATGCGGCAAGGAAATCAAAAAACAAACCATCGACCAGATTGTAGACCGCATTATGGAGCTGCCGGAGCGGACGAAGCTGCAGTTGTTGGCACCCGTGGTGCGCGGCAGAAAGGGCGAGCATGTCAAGCTGCTGGAGGATGCAAAAAAGAGCGGCTATGTGCGTGTGCGCGTGGATGGAATTTTGTATGACCTTTCCGAAAAAATCGAATTGGAAAAAAATAAAAAGCATAACATTGAAATCGTGGTAGACCGTCTGATGGTAAAGGAAGGCATGCAGATGCGTCTGACCGAATCCATCGAAACGGCATCGGCACTCAGCGGCGGTCTCCTGATTGTGGATGTAAATCAGGGAGAGGATGAGCTGCTGTTCAGCCAGAGCTTTTCCTGCCCCGACTGCGGCGTGGATTTGATGGAAATTGAACCGCGCATGTTCTCCTTTAATAACCCAAGTGGGGCCTGCCCGACCTGTACGGGTCTGGGGATGCAGATGAAGTTTGATGAACAGCTGATTGTGCCGAATGAGGAGCTCAGCATCATGCAGGGCGCAATTACCGCCCCCGGCTATAATTCCGTCAATGCGAAGGGGAGCATGAGTAAAGTTCTCTTTGATGCACTGGCGGCGAAATACGGCTTTTCTCTGGAAACGCCGTTTAAGGATTTGCCCCGAAAAATCAAGGATATTATTTTCTATGGCACGAAGGAAAAGCTGCGCATTACCTACAGCAATGTGCGTGGCACAGGCACCTATGATTATGCCTTTGAAGGGGTCATCAATACGCTCCAGCGCAGATATAACGAAACCTCCGAAGCCATGCGCGCGGAATTTGAGGAATATATGACGAATATCGAGTGTCCCGATTGCCATGGGAAACGCCTACGTCCGGAGGTGCTTGCCATTACTGTCAACGGGAAGAATATTTCCGAGGTGACGGAGCTTTCCATTGGCAAAATGCAGGAATTCTTCCAAAGCCTGACGCTGACGGAACGGGAAAATATGATTGCGGAACGTATTCTGAAGGAAATCCACGCCAGAGTCGGCTTTTTGATTGATGTTGGTCTGGAATATCTGACGCTTTCCAGAACGGCAGGCACGCTTTCCGGTGGGGAATCGCAGCGTATCCGTCTGGCAACGCAGATTGGCTCCGGTCTGGTCGGCGTAGTTTATATTCTGGATGAACCGAGTATCGGTCTGCATCAGCGGGATAATGATAAGCTGCTTGCAACATTAAAGCATCTGCGTGATATCGGCAACTCTCTGATTGTGGTGGAGCATGACGAGGATACCATGCGCGCGGCGGATTTTGTTGTGGATATCGGCCCCGGTGCAGGGCGCGGCGGCGGTGAAATTGTTGCGGCAGGCAGTGTAGAGGAAATTATGGCGGTGGAGCGCTCCGTAACGGGTGCATATCTCAGCGGACGCAAAAAAATCGAAGTGCCAAAGGAACGCAGACCCTTCGTACAAGACCATAAATTAGTCATCAAGGGTGCGGCAGAAAATAATCTGAAAAACATCGATGTGGAAATTCCGCTTGGCGTGTTTACCTGCGTGACGGGTGTCAGCGGCAGCGGCAAAAGCTCCCTCATCAATGAAATTCTGTATAAACGTCTGGCGAAGGAACTGAATAGAGCCAAAACCAGAGCCGGCAGGCATGAGGAAATGCTTGGTCTGGAGAAGCTGGATAAGGTCATCAATATTGATCAGTCCCCCATCGGGCGCACCCCCCGAAGCAACCCTGCAACCTATACCGGTCTGTTTGATATGATTCGGGATGTGTTCGCGCAGACGACAGAGGCGAAGGTCAGAGGGTATCAGAAGGGCAGATTCAGCTTTAATGTAAAGGGCGGCAGATGTGAAGCGTGCAGCGGGGATGGTATCGTCAAGATTGAAATGCACTTCCTGCCTGATATTTATGTGCCCTGTGAGGTCTGCCATGGCAAACGCTATAACCGCGAAACCTTAGAGGTAAAATATAAAGGGAAAACCATTTCCGATGTACTGGATATGACGGTCGAGGAAGCATTGCAGTTCTTTGAAAATATTCCCCGTATCAAAAATAAGCTGCAAACCTTATATGATGTCGGTCTTTCCTATGTGCAGCTTGGGCAGTCCTCCACAACGCTTTCCGGCGGTGAAGCGCAGCGCGTGAAGCTGGCAACGGAGCTGAGCCGCAAAAGCACAGGCAAAACGGTCTATATTCTGGATGAGCCAACAACGGGTCTGCATACGGCGGATGTGCATAAGCTGGTGCAGATTCTGCAAAGGCTGACCGAGGGCGGTAATACGGTTATCGTCATTGAGCATAATCTGGATGTGATTAAAACGGCGGATTATATCATCGACCTTGGCCCTGAGGGCGGCGATGGCGGCGGCACAATCGTTGCAGTCGGCACCCCCGAAGAAATCTGTCGGGTGTCGGCCTCCTATACGGGAAAATATCTGAAGCCGCTGCTTGATGCAAAAGTCGAAACAAGCCGAAATCCTGATTTCGACTGAGCATAAGCATAAGCGTATATAGGTTCTTATTGACATTTTGTGAAAAACTAAGTACCATAAGAATAATGAAGTACTATGTGATTTTTGGAGGAAGCTATGGCAAAAGAAAAAGGACCGGTAGCAGACTTTGTGCAGACGAGAAAGCGTATCAACGATTATTTCGGCTGCGAGGGGGATTTCTTCATTCATCCGCTGCTCGATTTTGAATGGGCAGTCAGAGAGGATGAGGATTTTACCTTCCTTTGCTATTGGACAACTGAGGGGAAAAAGATAGATGCCGTTGTAGTTAAAAAAAGCGGTACACCTATGATTTACAAAACGAAGGACTACACCATGGTAGTCGCCATCGACTGCGTGAAGATCGGCTTTATCTTCCGCAACGGAAAAAATCAGACACAGCAGTGAAAACGGGATGTGGATTTTTTGGCAGGTCTGAACGGCTGTCTATCCGCATAAACTGATTTATTGAAAGGATCATTGCTAAGGGAAAATCTTTGGCAAAGCAAAGGGGAGAAAGAGATGCAAATGGAAGGATTGCCGGAAAACAATACTGTTCTGATTGCCGGTAAGATCGTAAAAGGCTGTGTCTTTAGTCATGAGGTATATGGCGAAGGTTTCTATACATTTCAGATTTCTTCTGAACGCCTCAGTGATAAGGAGGATATCCTGCCTGTCACCGTTTCCGAACGGCTGATAGATATGAATTTATTGCAGGTAGGGACAAAAGTGGATATTGTGGGACAGTTAAGGAGCTACAATAACTACAACAGTAAAAAAAATCGTCTGGTGCTGACCATCTTCGCGAGGGAGATTTCCCTGCCGGAGGAGGAAGAGGGAAAGAATATCAATCAGGTTTATCTGAATGGTTTTATCTGTAAGCCCCCGATTTACCGTAAAACGCCTTTTGGAAGAGAAATATCCGATATTCTGGTAGCGGTCAACCGCGCCTATAATAAATCGGATTATATTCCCTGCATTGCATGGGGCAGAAATGCCAGATATATCGCAAATCTGGAGGTGGGTGCCAATATCCATATCTGGGGCAGAATGCAAAGCAGAATCTATCAGAAACGCATTGGCGAGGAGGTAGAGGAAAGAGTCGCTTATGAGGTTTCTGTTGCAAAAATCGAGCTGCCGCATAAGGCGGAGCACGAAGCGGAAGAAAAAGGCGCGGACGAGATGGTCTGAAGCAAGAAAAACAGGAGTGAAGATAACGTGAGACAAGGTCAGATTTCAATTTATTATGGTATGGGGAAGGGGAAAACAGCCGTAGCCGTTGGGCGTGGCATGCGCGCCATCGGCGAGGAACAGCGTGTTGTTATGATTCAATTCTTGGATTATCATAACAGCAAGGAAATTGCACTGCTGAAGAAGCTGGAGCCTGATTTCCGTATTTTCCGCTTTGAGAAGGATCGTGCGGCAGAGGATGTGCAGGGGGCTGAAAATGATGAAGCACTGCACAAGGAAATATTCAACGAAATCCGCAACGCGTTTAATTTCGCAAAGAAAATTGTGGATACGGGTGAATGTGAAATGCTTCTGCTGGATGGAATTCTGGAATGTGTGGAAAAAGGATATCTACAGGAATCTGATTTGCATGAGATTATTGGAAAGCGCCCCGATTTTATGGATATCATCCTGACGGGGACGATTCTTCCGGCAGGCATTGCAGGGGAAGCAGAAAATATCTATCAGCTTGTAGCGGAAAAGGAAAAAGAATAAAAAAGAAAAAGAATAAAAAAGAAAATCCTCTGAGATTCCATCTCAGAGGATTTTTTGTGCTTATTGCAGAACTTCCTTCATAGTATATAGACCGGCAGGCTTGCCTGCCAGGAATTTTGCCGCCTTCACTGCACCAACGGCGAAAACCTCGCGAGAGGTTGCGCGATGGGTCAGTTCAATGACTTCATCTCTGCCGGCAAAAATGACATCATGCTCGCCGACGATATTGCCGCCGCGCACTGCATGAATCCCGATTTCGGTTTTTTCTCTTTTTTCACGCACCTGAGAACGATCATATACATAATGATACCGTTCCTCCATTGCCTGATTGATGGCATCTGCCAGAGCCATTGCGGTGCCGCTGGGGGCATCAATCTTCTGATTGTGATGTTTTTCCACGATTTCGATATCGAAGCCGCTTTCTGCCAGAATGACTGCCGCACGCTGTACCAAATCCAGTAACAGATTTACGCCAACAGACATATTCGCGGATTTCAGAATCGCAACCTCCTTGCTTGTTTCCTGCATCAGCGCGGTGGTTTCCTCGGATAATGCTGTGGTGCAGAGCACAACAGGGATTTTTTTTGCCTTGGAAAATGCCAGAAGGGCAGGAACTGCCTTTGCTGTGGAGAAGTCGATGATGACATCCCCTGCAACATCGCAGGCTTCGCAGCTGGGGAATACAGGGAAATCCAACGCAGGGGTGGTGGGGTCGATGCCTGCCACAACCTGACAATCCGGTTCGTTTTTCACTAATTCGGCTACAACGTGACCCATTTTGCCACCGCAGCCATGAATGATTACATTTACCATAATTTTTATTGCTCCTTTCTTTGGGACGCTGTCCCAAACCCTGCAAGGGGAATTTATCAAGCATCTTCCATTCAGGAAGACGGCTGTGCCGCCGCCTTGTTCTTGGCGGTGCTCATACCCCTTGACTCCCCTTCGCAACACCATGTATATGGTGTTGCAGTATCGGGTTCCAAGGGGATGATCCCCTTGGTGGGAGTTTGAGGGCAAAGCCCTCAAAAAACATCCCCTCAAGAAAAGTAAGTCCTTAAATCAGACCGTAGTTCTTCAGTGCGGTTCTCAATGTTTCCAGATTCTTGGGCTCCATCTCGCACAGAGGTGCTACACAAGGCCCAACCGCATAGCCCATTTCATTCAGCGCAGTCTTTACGGGGATGGGGTTTACTTCGCAGAACAGTGCGGAAATCAATTCAATCGCATCCAGCTGCAGCTTTGTAGCCGCCTTTGTATCCCCATTCAGATAATGCATAACCATGTCGTGTGTCTGCTTGGGTGCTACGTTGGACAGAACGGAGATAACGCCCTTGCCGCCCAGAGACAAAACAGGCAGAATCTGGTCATCATTGCCGCTGTAAATATCGAAATCGGGGCCAACCAGAGCCGCAATTTCAGCCACCTGAGACAGATTGCCGCTTGCTTCCTTCACTGCAACGATGTTCTTTACCTTTGCCAGCTCCGCAACTGTCTTGGGTGCAATGTTGCAACCGGTTCTGCCGGGTACATTGTAAAGAATGATGGGAATATTGATGCTGTTTGCAACTGCTGTGTAGTGCAGAATCAGCCCCTTCTGTGTTGCCTTGTTGTAGTAGGGGGTTACCAGCAGAACGGCATCAGCGCCTGCCTTTTCGCAGCCCTGTGCCAGTGCGATACAGTGTGCGGTATCATTGCTGCCTGCACCTGCGATAACGGGAACACGACCTGCTGCAGCCTCTTTTGCGAAGCGGATACATTCAATCTGTACCTCATCGGACATGGTAGATGCTTCCCCTGTTGTGCCACAGATAATCAGCGCGTCTGTATCATTTGCAATCTGAAATTCAATCAGTTCCTTCATTTTATCAAAGTTTACGCTGCCGTCAGCGTGCATGGGTGTTACGAGAGCTACGCCTGCGCCTGTGAAAATAGACATATGTATGGCCTCCTTCAAATATTGAACTCTTTTTTATATAATATGAATGACTTATTCGTTCATTGCCTTTATGATTTCTTCCGCAATCTGTACTGCATTTGTTGCCGCACCCTTACGAATGTTGTCAGCGACAACCCAAAGATTTACGCCGTTTTCTACGCTTTCATCGCGGCGGATACGTCCGATGAATACCTCGTCCTTGCCTGCTGCGGTAACAGCCATAGGGTATTCGTTGTGTGCGCTGTCATTCTGCACAACAACACCGGGTGCATTTTTCAGAACCTCAATCAGCTCATCCAGATCGAAGGGCTTTTCAAATTCCACGTTGATGGATTCGCTGTGAGAATCGAAAACAGGTACACGAACCGTTGTTGCCGTCACGCGCATAGCATCGTTATGCAGAATCTTTCTGGTTTCGTTTACCATCTTCATTTCTTCCTTTGTATAGCCGTTATCCAGGAAGGAATCAATGTGGGGCAGGCAGTTGCTTGCAATGGGGTGAGGAAATTTCTTGGGAGCCTCGCCCTTCATGCCGTTTTCCAAATCCTTCCAGCCTGCAACACCTGCGCCGGATACTGCCTGATAGGTGGAATAAACCACACGTTTGATTTTATATTTATCATCCAGAGGCTTCAGCGCAACCATTGCCTGAATGGTGGAGCAGTTGGGGTTGGCAATGATGTTTTTGTGCCAGCTGATATCCTCAGGGTTTACCTCGGGAACAATCAGGGGAACCGCGGGATCCATTCTCCACTGGGAGCTGTTGTCGATGACGATGCAGCCATGAGCGGCTGCGATGGGTGCGAATTTTTCGCTTGTGCCGCCGCCTGCGGAGAACAGTGCGATATCAATGGGCTTATCAAAGGAATGCTCATTCAGCTCTTCCACAACATAGTCCTTGCCATTGAATTTCAACGTGGAGCCTGCGGAACGGGCAGATGCCATAACATAGAAGTTTTCGATGGGCAGCTGTCTTTCCTCCAGAACCTTCAGGAAAGTTCTGCCTACCATGCCTGTTGCGCCGACTACGGCGAGATTGATTTTCTTCATTTTAAAATCCTTCTTTCTTTTGCGTTAATGTTTTCGATGATAAAAGGTCGATGGGCTGTGCTTTGGAATAGTTTTTCTTGCTATAAACAAAAACAGCCGACGCACGCGCCGACCTCCAAGGAAACTGTGGTATCCTTGAATGCCGCAGTTTGATTGTTCTTTGTAGCGCTCCATTGGGTTTTCCAATGACAGTCGTACAGATATTAGCTGCACAACCAGAAGGGGAAAGATAAGGCTTATCCCTTCTTCGGCGTTTTCCCCTTTCTGCGGGCTTCCTCTATCCCTTATGACATTTGCCCGGATACTCTTGAAAAACGCACCTCTACTTTAGAAAAATATGTATTTGTTTCATAGTCTAACACCAGATAGGTATTCTGTCAAATAAATTTACGAAAAAATATTGTATTTTTTAAAGAGTCATTCGTCTGCGCACAAAATACATGTTTTGGCGGAAAATGTGCATACTGAGTGGAAGGAAAAGGACAGAAAGGGTGATTTGATTGCGAAAAAAGAAGGAACTGACCGAGACGGAAAAGCGTGATTTGGCGATGAAATACGAGGTTGCCGAGGAGCTGGGGCTTCTGGAGAAGGTGGAGCGGTGCGGCTGGAGGGGGCTGACATCGAGAGAAAGCGGACGCATCGGCGGCATTATGGGGACAAGAAAAACGGCGGAGCGAAAGCGGACAGAAGCGGACAAAGCGGACAGAGTGGACACCTAAAAGGACAGGGAGTGGACAGGCAGTGGACAGGGGTATGGACAGCAGAAAGACATTTCCTGTCTATAAGGATTCCTGCTTGCATTTAAAAACGGATAGAGCTATAATATAAAGTTGTGAACGAATATCTCTCTGTAGAAGGGCATGGAGGAGGGCTTTATGAGCGCATACGAAACCTTTGCATCGGTATATGATCTTTTTATGGAACAAGTGGAATATGACGAATGGCTCGACCACATCCATGCGGTTTGGAAAAAATACGGCATCGCGCCGAAAACGATTCTGGATTTAGGCTGTGGGACTGGCAGTATTCTGCTTCCTCTGGCGCAGGAGGGCTTCGATGTGATTGGCGTTGACCTTTCCCCCGAAATGCTGACAGAGGCAGATCACAAGGCGATGGAGGTGGGTGTTTCGGTGCGGCTTGCCTGTCAAGATATGACGGAGCTGGATCTGGGCGAGCAGGCAGATTGTATTCTGAGCCTTTGCGACTGCATGAATTATTTGATTGAAGACGGGCAGTTGGAGAGTGCCTTCCAAAGCATTGCCGCTCACATGAAAAAGGAGAGCCTCTTTTTATTTGATATGAATACGGAATATAAATTTCGAGAGGTGCTGGGGCAGAGGGCGTTTGGCTCGGCAGAGGAAGCAGCGGCGTATATCTGGGAGAATGATTACGACGAGGAAGAAAAAATCAATGAATATTATGTAAGCTTTTTTATTGAGCAGGAAAACGGATTATATGAGCGTGTGGAGGAATACCACTACGAAAGAGCCTATACAACAGAGGAAGTGGCACAGGCCTTGCAGGCGGCAGGGATGGAGCTGCTGGAGGTTACGGATGGCTATAGCTTTGCAAAGCCGCATGAGAAAAGTGAGCGCTTGCTGTTTGCGGCTCGATTGAAATAAAGAACAACCGGAGGAAAAAACATGAGTGATTATATTGTAAGAGCGACGGCGGGCAACGGCAGTATTCGTGCTTTTGCCGCAACAACGAGGGATTTGGTGCAGCATGCAAGAGAGATTCATCATACCTCTCCCGTTGCATCTGCGGCACTGGGCAGAATGTTGACGGCGGCAGCGATGATGGGCAGTATGCTGAAGGGCGAAAAGGATATTGTAACCCTGCAGATTCGCGGCGAGGGCCCCTTGCAGGGGCTTGTGGTAACGAGCGACAGCCATGCGAGAGTGAAGGGCTATGTATTCAACCCCAATGTGGAAATTCCGGATTTATATCCCGGCAAGCTGAATGTCGGCGGCGCAATCGGCAACGGCTACATGAGCGTAATCAAGGATATCGGCATGAGAGAGCCTTATGCCGGACGGATTGAACTGGTGACAGGGGAAATCGCAGATGACCTGACCTATTATTTCGCACAGTCTGAGCAGACCCCCTCCGCGGTTGGTCTGGGGGTGCTGGTGGAAACGGATACCTCTATCCGCAGAGCCGGCGGCTTTATCATTCAGCTGCTTCCCGATGCAACGGATGAAATGATTGAGAAGCTGGAAAAGAAGCTGGCAACGCTTCCTTATGTTTCGGATTTACTGGATATGGGGAAAACACCGGAGGATATTTTGCAGATGATTCTGGGAGATATGGAGCTGAAAATCATGGATACCGTTCCGACGGAATTTTACTGCAACTGCACACGAGAGCGTGTGGAAAAGGCACTCATCAGCATTGGCAGAGAGGAACTGGAAAAAATCATCAGAGAGGACAAGAAGGCAAACCTGCACTGTCATTTCTGCGGCAAGGAATACGATTTTACGGAAGAAGAACTGAAAAAGCTTCTGGAAGATGCGAAATGAGAGAGTAAGCAAGAACGAAAGAGCCAAAGGGGGCGTTCCTTTTGAAAAGGGATTTTGCGGTGGCTGTGAAGGCTGTCATTATAAAAGAGAATAAAGCACTGGTGCTTTGCCGTTCCAAGCATGAAATGGAGTGCAGCTATATGAACAGCCATCAGAAATGGGATCTGCCGGGAGGCGGACTGCATTTCTTTGAGAAGGCAGAGGAGGGACTGCGCAGAGAAATCCGCGAGGAAACGGACTTACATGTTTCCATCGGACCGCCGTTGTCCTTATTTGATGCCATCAAGCACCACATCCACCTTTGTATTTTTACATACGCCTGCACATGGACGGGGGGCGAGGTAAGGCTCAGCCCTGAGCATGAGGCCTTCTTCTGGATGACAGAGGAGGAAATGGAAGAAAGCGAATTGCCCCATTGGATGAAGCGCGACATTCGTGCGGCATTTGCATCTCTGCGGAAAAAGCAGGAGGGATAAACCTTTCGGAGTACGGAATCTATTCAATTTATTGAATGGATTCTGTACTCTTTTTTAATTTGTTGAATTTACATAAAGGAATGACTAAGGAGAGGAGAAAAACGCGTAAAAACAGGAAACAGCTGTTTCAAATGAATAATATTTCACTTAAAAAAGTTTTGTTCAGTGAAAAAAAATATTTTCCCGATGGGAAACTGACAAAAATTAGCTGCAAAAAACTGTTTGTTTTATACAAAACATCAAGGGGAGGAGAGGGAAAAACAATCTGCAAAAATTGGAATACAAATAAATTGCATGCGAAAGACCGTTCGCAAACCTTGAAAAATAAAGAGATTTGCTTTTTCGATGAAAGGACTATGATGTATTTTTAACAAACATATCCGAGAAAGAAAAAGGTTTGAGAATTGGACAGAAAATGTAAGAGGATTGACAGATTCATAAAAATCCCGTATTATTTACGGTAAGGATGTGTTTCATATTTCATATATCCTTGGAATTTTCTTGAAAATTCATGAAAATTTCAACCATACCTTCGGAAACCGAAGGGGAAGGAACGAGTGGGACAGGGACGAATCTCTATTTAAATTAGAAAATAATACTGTTATATCTTTAACAAGAAAATTTTAACGGGAGTTTTAAAGTACCTGTGCAATTTGTTCAATAAAAAAATACAGCAAGTGAGGTGAGTATTGTGGCTTATGAGATCCTGAAAAGCATTGTAGAGGCGGAAGCGCGTGCTGTGGAAATCAAAAAGCAGGCTGTTGCACAGGCTGAAGAAAGGAAGGCCGATGCACTGAAGCAGCAGGAAATCCTGCTGGAGGAGGCAAAACTGCAAGGGGCAAAGGAAATGCACCAAGCCGTAGAAAACGCTGTAGCGGAGAGCCAGGAGGCAATCCAAAAGATTTTAAAGGAAGCGGAGGAGGCTTGTTCTCAGATTAGAGAGCAGGCAGCGCAAAGGAAGGAAGAAGCCGTTCTGGCGGTAATCGGAAAGGTTGTGGGAGAATATGGCAGTTGTTGAGATGCGAAAGCTTACTGTCATTGGTTTGAACAGCAGCCGGACACCCTTCATCCATGAGCTGATGCACCTTGGGGTTGTGGAAATCGACTCGAACGAGGGTGTAATCAACGATGAGGAATGGATGCCCGACATTTTCCGAACCAGTAACAGTGCCGATGTTTCGCGTCTGGAGGCGGATATCAGCCGTGTAAGCACTGCATTGGAGGCCATTGGGAAGTATGACACTGCAAAGAAGCCGCTGTTCCCCTCAAGAATAAAGCTGGACAGAGGCGATTTTGCGAAGCTGATGGATTCCATTAAAACGGAAACGGAGCTGAATGTGGATAAGGCTGTCGGGACCTATAAGGATATTGCCGACAGGCGGACAGAAATCAACCGACTGCGTGGACTGATTGCAGGGCTGAAGCCTTGGGAAACGCTGGATATTCCGCTGGAAATGAATGAAACGGAGCATGCTCTGGTGCAGCTTGGCGCAGCACCCGTAAAGACCGATACGGTGCAGATGACGGCAGATGTGCAGGCGGCAGCACCTTCTGTGATCGTACAGGAGGTCAGCAAGGATAAGCAGCAGAAGTATTATGCGTTCATTTGTTTGAAGGAAGAAAAGGAGCAGCTGCTTGAGGCACTGCGTCCATACAACTTCTCGGCAGTCACGCTGGCAGACCAGAAGGGGACTGCAACAGAAGCGATGCATCGCTATGAAAAAGAAATTGAAAAAAATGAAAAAAATATTGCGGAAGACGAAGAAATACTGAAAAAGCTAGTGGCTTACAGAGAGCATATCGAATTTCTGTATGACAGCCTGATGATGCGCAGAGACAGAGCAAGGGTTGTCGGGGATATGGTCAGCACGGAAATGGTATTCTATTTCGACGGCTGGATGCCGGCAAAGGCGCAGCCTGAGGTAGAAGCACTGTTAAAGGAATATGAATTCTACTATAATATTGAAGAGCCTGACCCCGATGATGAGAGCGTGCCTGTTCTGCTGCAGAACAATTCCATCGTGACCCCCTTTGAGGCGGTTACGGGGATGTACAGCCTGCCGGGGCGGCATGATATCGACCCTACGGCAATTCTGGCACCCTTCTACTTCCTGTTCTTCGGGCTGATGCTCAGTGATGCTGCCTATGGGCTCATCCTGACAACTCTATGTGCAATCATTCTAAAGAAATACAAGCCGGAGGGCACGACCCACCGCATGATTAAGATGTTTATGTTCTGTGGTTTGTCTACCTTTATGTGGGGCGCATTATTCGGCGGCTGGTTCGGGAACTTCTTTACCGTGGCGGCAAAGACCTTTTTCGGGAAGGAATTTGTCATCAAGCCTTTGTGGTTTGACCCTCTGAGCGAGCCTATGCGGCTTCTGGTGGTGTCTCTGATTTTGGGGGCCATTCACCTGTTTGTCGGCATGGGGGTTCAGGCCTACATGGATATTAAGGACGGTCGTCCGTTGGATGCACTGTTTGATATCGGCTTATGGTATCTGCTGCTGATTGGCATTGTTCTGTTTGCATTCGGCGGAAAGCTGGGCGCAGGAGCGGTCGGCATCGGCAAGATTATGGCAATCGTCGGTGCGGTTGGTATTCTGCTGACAGGCGGCAGAAAGAAAAAAGGCATTTTCGGCAAGCTGACAGGCGGACTTGGCAGCCTTTACGGCATCACAAGCTATCTGTCTGATGTGCTTTCCTATTCCAGACTGCTGGCGTTGGGGCTTGCAACAGGCGTTGTTGCACAGGTATTCAACACACTGGGCTCTCTGGCAGGCGGCGGCATCGCGGGCTCTATCCTGCTGATTGTGGTATTCGCCTTTGGTACGGTATTCAATATTGCAATTAACGCGCTGGGTGCTTTCGTTCATTCGTGCAGATTGCAGTATGTTGAATTTTTCGGTAAATTCTATACGGGCGGCGGAAGACCTTTCGCTCCATTTGAAAGAAAAACAAAATATATCAAGATTCTCAAGGAGGGTAATGACAATGTTAAATAATTTATTAAGCGGTGAATTTTTGGCATTAGGCGGCGCGGCTCTGGCATCTTTGTTTGCCGGCATCGGCAGCGCCAAGGGTGTTGGTATTGCCGGTGAAGCGGCGGCAGGGGTTGTTTCTGAGGACCCCAATAAATTCGGTCAGGTTCTGCTGCTGCAGGCTCTGCCCGGTACACAGGGTATCTATGGTCTGCTGATTGCCTTTATCGTAATGGTTAAGGTTGGACTTCTGGGTGGCGACGGCATGATGGAGCTGACAGTGGTGCAGGGTGCTGAAATTTTTGCGGCATGTCTGCCTATTGCATTCGTAGGTCTGATTTCCGGTATCTCTCAGGGTAAGGCAGCCGCAGCAGGCGTTATGCTGGTAGGGAAAAGACCCAGCGAGCTGGCAAAGGGTATGCTGTTTGCAGCGATGGTAGAAACATACGCCGTTCTGGCTCTGTTGGTTTCCTTCCTGATGCTCAACAGCATCCAGCTGTAATCAATAAAACGGAAAAGGAGGAGTAACTCCTATGAATGATGGTAAGATTATCATTGATAAAATCATTGCGGAGGCAGAAGAAGTAGCAAAGGCATCCCTTGCCAAGGGGCAGAAGGAGGCAGATGCTGTTCTGAAGGCCGCGCAGGAAAAGGTGAATAAGGAGCTGGACGTATTCGACAGAAACGCACAGGCGGAGGCGGAAAAGGCTGCCGCAAAGGAGATTTCCGGCGCACAGATGCAGGCGAAAAAAGCCATTCTGGAAACGAAGCAGGAAATTCTTGCGGAAACGATTGCGGAGGCGGAAAAAAGACTGCTTTCTCTGGACGATGCGGCATACGCGAAGGTTATCGACGGTATGCTGAAAAAGCTTGACCGTTCTCTGGGGACGGAAATTCTGGTTTCCAAGAAGGATGCGGCAAGACTGGCGGACGTTGTGAAGGAAAACGAATTTACCCTTTCCGCGCAGACGGCGGACATCAGCGGCGGTTTTATCGTGAAAAACGGAGATATTGAATATAACTATTCTTTTGAATCAATTATTACAGTAGAAAAAGAAGAAATCCAGCAAATCGCAGCAAAAATTTTGTTTTAAGGAGGGGTAGAAAATGGCAAAAGAACGAATTTACCCTTTCGCCGTAGCCAGCGTGCGCTCCATGGAAAATAAGCTGCTGACAAAGCAAAAGCTGCTGCAGATGGCAGAGGCTAAGGATGCAGAGGAAGCACTGCGCTTCTTGCAGGATAGTGATTACGGGAAAACGCAGATTGGGGATGTGCATGAATTTGAGACCATGATTCAGGCGAATTTGGAGGAAGCATATCAGGCAATGGGTAAGCTGATTCCCAATGAGGTTTTCATGGATATTTTCCGATTCAAAAACGATTATCACAATGTGAAGGTGCTCATCAAGGAGGAAATTTCCAAGGTAAACGGCAGGAAATTCCTGATTCAGGGCGGTTCGATTCCCGTAGAGGATTTACGGAAATTCTTCCGTGAAAGAAACTATATGGAAATGCCCTGCATTGATGAGAAGGCTGTGGAAGAAGCCATTGAGCTTTATGCAAAGACAAAGAACGGACGATACATCGATACGACTTTGGATCGAGCATGCTTTCGCGTGATGAGTGATGCGGCAGAAAAGCTTGGTATTCCTTATGTTGCAACCTATGTGCGAAAGCTGGCAGATATCACGAATCTGAAAACGCTGTACCGCATTTATACACTGAAGCGGACGGAGCAGGAGCTGACAGAAAGCCTGGTGCCCGGCGGCGAAATCAGCGCGGAAGCATTGCTGCATGCCTTTAAGAGCGACAACGCAGCAGCGGCACTGAAGGAAACGGGCTATGGCAGACTTTGCGACAGCATGGAGCTTGGCTTTACTGCCTTTGAAAAGGCCTGCGATGATTACCTGACGGAATATGTGAAGGAAGCAAAATATAAAACCTTGACCCCCGAACCCGTTGCGGCTTATATCCTTGCGAAGGAAACAGAGGCAAAATGCGTGCGGATTATTATGACCTGCAAGCTGCATAATATTGATGCAGAAACAATTAAAGAAAGGGTGAGAGAAGCGTATGTCTAAGGTTGGTATCATTGGCGACAAAGACACCGTTATGGGCTTCCTTGCTCTTGGGATTGATATTTTCCCTGCCTATTCCGCGGAGGAAATCAAGAAAACAATCCATAAGCTGGCAGAAAAGGAATATGCGATTATTTACATCACAGAGGAAGCCAGCCTGAAGGCAAAGGAAAGCCTTGCAAAATATAAGGATATGGAATTGCCCGCTATTATTGTGATCCCCGGTATCGGCGGCAGCATGGGGCTGGGCATGAATGAGGTGCGTGAATCGGCAAAGCGTGCCATCGGCGCAGATATATTGTTTAGCGAATAATGAATGATTGTAGGTGAATGAAGATATGAAAACAGGCACGATCGTAAAGGTATCCGGTCCACTGGTCATTGCGGAGGGCATGAGAGATGCCAATATGTTTGACGTGGTTCGTGTATCTGATAAGCATTTGATCGGTGAAATCATCGAAATGCACGGAGATAAAGCCTCTATTCAGGTTTATGAGGAAACAGCAGGGCTTGGTCCCGGAGAAGAGGTTGTATCCGTTGGGATGCCTATGAGCGTAGAGCTTGGCCCCGGGCTGATTTCTACCATCTATGACGGTATCCAGCGTCCATTGGAAAAAATGTACGAGGTGGGCGGCACAAACATCCGCAGAGGTGTTGAGGTGCCCTCTTTGGACAGAGAAAAGAAATGGAAATTTGAACCCACAAAGCAGCCCGGCGATGCAGTGGTTGCAGGGGATGAAATCGGTTTTGTGCAGGAAACGGCTGTGGTGCAGTGTAAAATCATGGTTCCCTATGGTTTGAAGGGCGTTATTAAGGAAATCTTTATCGGCGATTTCACCATTGAGGAAACCGTTTGTATCATCACAGATGAAAAGGGCAACGACGTGAACGTAACCATGATGCAGAAATGGCCCGTACGTCGGGAAAGACCCTATAAGAAAAAGGAATCTCCCGATGCGCCTCTGATTACAGGGCAGCGTGTCATTGATACATTCTTCCCTATTACAAAGGGCGGCGTTGCGGCAATCCCCGGCCCCTTTGGTTCCGGTAAAACAGTAACACAGCATCAGCTTGCAAAATGGGCGGATGCGGATATTGTTGTTTACATCGGCTGCGGCGAGCGTGGGAATGAAATGACAGACGTACTGAACGAGTTCCCTGAGTTGAAGGACCCCCGTACAGGAGAATCTCTGATGCAGAGAACCGTTCTGATTGCAAATACTTCCGATATGCCCGTTGCGGCGCGTGAAGCATCTATTTATACAGGGATTACGATTGCGGAATTCTTCCGTGATATGGGCTACAGCGTTGCGCTGATGGCAGACTCCACCTCGCGTTGGGCAGAGGCGCTGCGTGAAATGTCCGGCCGTCTGGAGGAAATGCCCGGTGAAGAAGGCTACCCCGCTTATCTGGGTTCCCGTCTGGCGCAGTTCTATGAACGTGCAGGGCGCGTAGTCTGCCTGGGCAATGATGACAGAATCGGCACACTGACGGCTATCGGTGCGGTATCTCCTCCCGGCGGTGATATTTCCGAGCCTGTATCACAGGCAACACTGCGTATTGTAAAGGTATTCTGGGGATTGGATTCCTCTCTGGCATATAAGCGTCACTTCCCTGCGATTAACTGGCTGACAAGCTACTCTCTGTATCAGGCAAAGGTTGACGCATGGGCGGATGAAAACGTAGAGCCGAACTTCTCTGCGCAGAGAACAGAGGCAATGCGTCTGTTGCAGACAGAGGCAGAGCTGAACGAAATCGTACAGCTGGTCGGCGTGGATGCACTGAGCCACGGGGACAGATTGATTCTGGAAACGGCACGCTCCATTCGTGAGGACTTCTTGCATCAGAACTCCTTCCATGAGGTGGATACCTACACCTCTCTGCATAAGCAGTACCGTATGATGAAGCTGATTCTGACCTTCTATAAAGAGGCAAATGAAGCAATTAAGCAGGGCGTTACGATTCAGAAGCTGACAAAAATGGATGTGATCGAGCGTATCGGCCGTGCAAAATATGTGGAAGAAATGAACGTAGATAAGAGCTACGATGAAATTGAAAGAGAAATCAAAACAGAGGTAGCAGAGCTGATCAGAAAGGGGGCAGATGAATTATGATAAAGGAATATCGTTCGATTCAGGAAGTAGCCGGCCCTCTGATGGTGGTTTCCGGTGTAGAAGGCGTTACCTATGATGAGCTGGGCGAAATCGAGCTGGCAAACGGCGAGATCAGAAAATGCAAGGTTCTGGAGGTAAACGGCGACACGGCTCTGGTACAGCTGTTTGAAAGTGCAACAGGTATCAACCTGGCGGAAAGCAAGGTTCGTTTCCTTGGCAAAAGCCTGGACTTTGGCGTTTCCCCTGATATTCTGGGACGTGTATTTGATGGTATGGGCAACCCCATTGACGGCGGCCCGGCTATCATTCCCGAAAAAAGACTGGACATCAACGGCGCACCCATCAACCCTGCGGCGCGTGAATATCCTGCGGAATTTATCCAGACCGGTGTATCCGCGATTGACGGGCTGAATACACTGGTTCGTGGGCAGAAGCTGCCTATCTTCTCTGCATCCGGTCTGCCGCACGCAAATCTGGCGGTTCAGATTGCAAGACAGGCGAAGGTTCGTGGTACGGATTCTAAATTTGCGGTAGTTTTCGCGGCAATCGGTATCACCTTTGAGGATGCGGAGTTCTTTATCAATGACTTCAAGCAGACAGGTGCGATTGACCGTTCCGTTGTCTTTGTAAACCTTGCAAATGACCCTGCGGTAGAGCGTATCTGTACGCCTAAAATGGCACTGACCGCAGCGGAATATCTGGCATTTGAGCAGGATATGCACGTTCTGGTTATTCTGACGGATATTACAAACTATGCAGAGGCGCTGCGTGAGGTTTCTGCGGCGAAGAAGGAGGTTCCTGGTCGTCGTGGGTATCCCGGCTATCTGTATACAGACCTTGCGACGATGTATGAACGTGCAGGCAGAATGAAGGGACACCCCGGTTCTATCACAATGATTCCCATTCTGACCATGCCGGAGGAGGATAAGACACACCCCATCCCCGACTTGACAGGCTACATCACAGAGGGACAGATTATTCTGAGCCGTGAGCTGGATAAGAAGGGGGTTCAGCCTCCCATCAATGTACTGCCTTCCCTGTCCCGTCTGAAGGATAAAGGTATCGGTAAGGGCAAGACGAGAGAGGATCATGCGGATACGATGAACCAGCTGTTTGCGGCATATTCTCGTGGTAAAGATGCGAAGGAGCTGATGGCAATTCTGGGCGAATCCGCTTTGTCCGAGGTTGACCTGATTTATGCAAAATTTGCGGATGAATTTGAGAAGAGATATGTTTCTCAGGGCTTCCAGACAGACAGAACCATTGAGCAGACACTGGAAACAGGATGGGATTTGCTGCGTATGCTGCCGAGAAGTGAATTGAAGCGTATTCGTGACGAATATCTGGAAAAATATTTGAACAGCGGGGAGTGATGAAGTGTGGCTAGATTGAATGTCAACCCCACCCGTATGGAAATGACCCGTCTGAAGGGACAGCTGAAAACTGCAACCAGAGGGCATAAGCTGCTGAAGGATAAGCTGGATGAGCTGATGAAGCAGTTCATGGAAATTGTGCGGGAAAATAAGCGTTTGAGAGAGGAAGCAGAGACTGCACTGGAAAATGCTTATAAAAACTTCATCATTGCCAGAGCAGTTCTCAGTGAGGCAAGCTTAGGGGAAGCACTGATGATTCCCCAGCAGTCTGTATCCGTAAAGGTTACGAAAAAAAATATTATGAGTGTAAACGTACCTGTGTTTGACTTCCAGAAGGAGGGCGGCGGTGACGGGAATATTTTCCCTTACGGCATGGCGTTTACCTCAGGTGAGCTGGATAGTGCGATGCTTTCCTTCTCCGATGCGATGGAGCCCTTGCTCCGTCTGGCGGAAAGCGAAAAAACAGCACAGCTTCTGGCACAGGAAATTGAACGTACCCGCCGCCGTGTAAATGCACTGGAAAATGTTATGATTCCCAATTATCAGGAAACGATTAAATATATCACAATGAAATTGGAAGAAAACGAACGTGCAAACACAACGCGGCTGATGAAGGTAAAGGATATGGTTGCGAAAAAGGCAATCGAAACCAAAAGAAAGCAGGAGGCAGCAGCCTTCGGAGAATAAGAAAAAAGGCATCCTAAAATTTGGGGTGCCTTTTTTGTATGCGGATTTGCACGCTCTTTTCTTTTTTGCATAAGCTGACAGAAGGGAAAGGAGCGTGGCAGGATGAGAATGAGTCTTTGCATGATTGTGCGGCAGGAGGAGAAAGCACTGGCGCGGTGCTTGGAAGGCATAGCGGATGCGGTAGAGGAAATCGTCATTGTGGATATGGGTTCTACGGACAGAACAAAGGAGATTGCACGGCAATTTACGGATAAAATTTATGATTTTCCTTGGATGGATGATTTTGCGGCGGCAAGAAATTTTGCGTTTTCCAAGGGGACGGGAGAGTATCTGCTGTGGATGGATGCGGAGGATATTCTGCCATCAGGGGAGAAGGAAAAGCTGCTTGCTTTGAAGGCGGATTTGCGGGAAAATCCCTGTGATATGGTAATGATGCTTTTTGATAGGGGCGTTGACGAGGGCGGACGGACGAAATTTTCCTGCTACAGAGAGCGACTGGTGCGCCGTTGTCCGCAGGCGCGGTGGCAGGGGCGTGCAAATGAGATGATTCCGCCCTTCGGAAGCGTGCGGTATGAGGAAATTCATTTTGTGCGGCGGAAGGAAAAGCAGAAATATTCTGACTGCAATCTGCGGATTTATGAAAAAATACTTGCGGAGGGGGAGAAGCTGAGCGCGCAGGAATGGTTTTATTACGGACGGGAATTATTTGCACATGAAAAACAGGAGCAGGCGGCAGAGGTGCTTCGTGCGTTTCTGGAAAATCCGGAGGGAGGGGCGGAAAATAAAGCAGAGGCAGTGCGGATGCTGGCGCATTGCTTGCAGGCGGCAGGAAAAGAGGAGGAAGGAATTTCGTTGCTTTTGGAGGGTTTGCAATTTGCACCGCCGACAGGGGAGCATTGCTGTGAAATCGGGGAATATTTTTATGAAAAAGGGCAGTGGGAGCAGGCAATTTTCTGGTATGAAAATGCGCTGCATGCAGAAAGATGCACGGAGCAGGGGGCGTTTGTGCAGGAGGAATGCTATGGATTTCTGCCCTGTATTCGGCTTTGTGTCTGCTATGGCAGGCTGGGGGAATGGGAGATGGCGAAGATGTATAATGAAATGGCAGGGGTATTCCGACCGGAGGATGCATCGGTGCGGCAGAATCGGGAGTATCTTGCGAAAAGGGCATAAAAAAAGCAGCCGCAAGGAAGATTACGACTGCAAGCATGTGAAAGTACCAGGAGGAAGAAGGAAGGAAATCTCATCATGAGCCGTATGGTGAGATTTGTATATGATGGAAGTTTTCTCTTTTAGGGTACAAGGTCATTGTAACACATCCAAAAAGAAATGTGAAATTGATAGATTTAAAGATTTCTATTAAAAAAAGTAATAAGGGGGCTTACTTTCAACCCGGAAAATTTCACTTTTTGTAGTATTCCCGCAGGAGCTTATAAAAGGCGGACATCTGTGGGGTGACTGCCTTCTGCTCATGGCGGAGCACCTGCAGCCATACGGTGAAATCCAGTTCCGGCACATTAAGGGTACACAACTCGCCTTTTTTAACGGCATCCTCAACGAGATAAGAGGCAAGCAGGGCAATGCCGCAATCCAGCTTTGCCAGCTCCATGGCGGCGATGGGATTCCAGAGATCAAACCGCGGCTTGATGAGATAGGCGAGGGTGTTTTTGGTGTACTCATTGGACATATCGGAGAAATAGAACTGCTGATTTGTGATAATCACATCATTTTCCGCGATTTCCGCCAGAGTGACTACGGGCTTTTTCGTCAGAGGGCGAGTGGGGGCAGCCACAAAGACATAATGCGCTTCTTTCAGGATGGTTTTGATGAAATTTTTTGTCCTTCGCTGATCATGGACAACGAAGGCAAGATCGACCTCATTCTGGGAAAGCATGCGCTCCGCGAAAAAAACATTATCGGCTGTTTTTACGATGATATCTACCTTGGGGTGCGCGCAGTGATATTCCCGCAGGATATCGGGGAGGACAGCGGTAAAGGGGGAATCGAGACAGGCAAGGCGCAGTGTTCCCTGCAGCTCCTGCTCCTCGCCGCCGATGGCAGCCGCCTGCTGGGTCAGAGCGATAATCTGCTGTGCATAGGCTTCCAGCTCATGCCCTTTTTCCGTGACGTAGATTTTTTTACCGATGCGGTCGAACAGCTGCACGCCGATTTCTTCTTCCAGCTGCTGAATCTGTACGGTAACTGTGGACTGGGAATAGGTCAGCTGCTCCGCCGCCTTGGAAAAACTGCCTGTTTCGATGATTTTCAGAAATGTGATTAAATTTCGTACTTCCATAAAAATCCCTCTTTCTCTTTCGTATGTGAGGCTCCTTCAAAATTGGTTTTATGATAGCACAAAAATTTTTGGATGTAAATTAAAATCAGAGGAAGATTGGAAAAAAACAGGCATAAAAAACGACCGCGGTTTCGCGGTCGTTTATAGATTTCGACTTAAATTTACAGCAGTGCAACACCTGCTGCCTTACAGGTATCAATGGTTTCCTGATCCCAGATGGAGGACTGCACCTCGCCGATATGCGCCTTGCCAAGAAGCAGCATGCACAGTCTGGATTGACCGATACCGCCGCCGATGGTGCAGGGCAGCTTGCCTTCGAGCAACATTCTATGGTAGGGCAGGTTTCTGCGGTTATCGCAGTCTGCCTTTCTCAGCTGTTCATCCAGAGCGGCTGCATCAACACGGATACCCATGGAGGAAATTTCCAGAGCGTTATCCAGAACAGCGTTATAGAACAGCAGGTCGCCGTTTAACTGCCAGTCATCATAATCCGGAGAACGGCTGTCATGGGGCTCGCCGGAACGCAGCTTATCGCCAATCTGCATGATGAATACGGTTTTATGCTCCTTGACGATGGCATTTTCTCTTTCCTTGGGGGTCAGGTCGGGATATTTATCCTCCAGCTCCTGAGAGGTGATAAAGGTTACCTCGCGGCACAGCTCAGTTGTGATGCGGGGGTATTTTTTCTTTACGACTTCGAGTGTATCACAGATTGCAAGAACGATACCCTGCACAGTGAATTTCAGCTCTTCGACATTTCTCTTTTCGGGAGTGATAACTCTTTCCCAATCCCACTGGTCTACATAAATAGAGTGCAGGTTATCCAGGGTTTCATCTCTGCGGATGGCGTTCATATTGGTATACAGACCCTTGCCGGGGCGGAAATCATAACGATACAGTGCCATGCGTTTCCACTTTGCCAGAGAATGAACAACCTCTGCGGTTGTGCCTGTTGCGGGAATTTCAAAGCTTACGGGGCGTTCTACGCCGCTGAGATTATCGTTCAGACCTGTATGGGGGTCAACGAACAGAGGGGCGGAAACACGTTTCAGATTCAGTGTCTGTCCCAGATGTTCTTCAAAAGCGTGGTGGATCACGCCGATGGCATTCTGTGTTTCATATAAGGTTAGTTCGGAATGATAGCCTTCCGGAATATATGTTTTGCTCATCGCAAGCACCTCTTTTCTGCTGTTTCTCATATTTTTTCATAAAATATCATTGATAAAAGCTTATCCATACCATTTAGGATAACACAGAAGCAGATTTTGTCAAGGGAAGTTTCCATCAGAAAAACGGATAGGGGGTATAGGAAAAGGCTTGACAAAGAACTCCTACAGTTGTATGATATAGAAAAAGCAAATCATACATTTGTAGGAGATTGGAGGGAGACGCATGGCGGAGCTGATGCGATTGCCGGATACGGAGCTTGAAATTATGAAGGTGATTTGGGAAAACGGAGCAACGCTTTCTACCTCAGAAATAAAGGCGAGTCTGGAGGAACAACGCCCCTGGAATGTTTCTGCCTTGCAGACCTTGCTGAACCGTTTGATTGACCGTGGCTTTCTGGAAAGCTATAAGGAAGGGAAGAACCGATTTTATACCCCGCTGGTGGCGGAGAAGGAGTATCTGGCGGTGGAAAATAAGGCATTTCTGGAAAAGGTGAATAACCATTCTGTGACGAAGCTGGTGGCAAGCCTATATGACAGCCATTCCATTACCGAGGAGGATTTAGATGAACTGGCGGCATTCATTCGCTCGAAAACGGGAGGTGCATAAAAATGGAGAAAATTTTTCAGACAATCTGGGAAATGAGCCTGTTTGCCGTTCCTGTGATTCTGATTCTGGCAATTTGCTCAAATCTTCTGGGGAAACGCTATGGGGCAAGATGGCGGTATCTGGTGTGGCTTGTGGTGGCGATACGGCTTTGCGTGCCGATACAGCTGAGCCTGCCGGGGCGAATGGAGATAATGCAGGTACAGGTGCCTTCGGTGCAGAGCAGCACACGAGAGGTACTGGCGCAGAGAACACCGGATTATTTTGTGCAGAGGGATACGGCAGAGCCGACAGAGCCGGCAACGCCGATTGCCCCTGCGGAGCAGACACAGGAGGAAAGCGCGGAAAAGAGGGATGCCTTTGATTTTCTTCTTGCATATCCTTATGTGCTGTGGCTTGGCGGTGTGCTTGGGTTTCTGGCTTGGCAGGGATGGAAATATTATGATTTTCGGAGAATGTTGAAGCGAAACAGAAGAAAAATCATGGATGCGTCTGTTCTGGATACCTATTATACACTTTGCAGGGAAACGGGGATGGAAAAGCGACCTGCGATTTATTTCTGTGAGGCGTTGCCGAGTCCGCTTTGTGTCGGGCTTTTCAGAACGGCGGTGTATCTGAATTCCGAGGAGCGGGAGCCTGCGGAAATGCGGCTGATTCTGAAGCATGAGCTGACGCACTGCAAGCGGAAGGATCTCTGGTTCAAGGGGCTTCTGCTGTGGGCAAGAGCACTGCATTTTTTCAACCCCTTTGTGCATTGGATGGCACACCTTGCGGAAAAGGACATGGAGCTTTCCTGCGACCTTGTGGTGATGGCGGACTGCGGCATGGCGGAGCGCGAGGCATACAGCATGGCAATCCTGCAGACAGTGCGCGAGGCGAAAAGCAAAAATATGCAGATGAGTACGGCTTTTTCGGGCGGAAAGGAGGAATTGAAGATGCGGTTTGAAAATATTTTCGATATGACGCAGAAAAAGCGCGGCATTGCTTTATTCCTTGCGGCAGCGTTGGTGGTCTGCGGCGGTACGGCGTTTGTCGGCTGTGCGGAAAGCGAAACGACGGAAAAGACACTTTCTGGTACAGTTTACGGAGACTACACAGAGGAAACAGTGCATGAGCTTTATGGCGCGAAGCTGCAATATATCGGCGACCATATCGGCGTTGGAAAAATTTTGGGGTTACTGCCACTGCCAGAAGGGGTGACGAATGACAGCGAGGGAATTGAACTTTATACGGACAAGGAGCCTTACGGCGTGAGAAGGCATCTGCAATGGCAAAGCAACAAGGAAACCGCGTATACCGTTGGCGGGGAAAGCTATACGGATGACCGCTGGATGCAGATTCAGGGGATGATTTTCCTTGTACTGGTGGAGAATGCGGGAGATTATAATCTTTCTCTGCACCATGCGGATGCGGCGGACGGACAGGTGGTAACGTCCTTTAGCTTTAACAGAGAGCAGGCGAAGAAATACTTCGGGGAGCAGGATTTGCGTGATTTTGCGAGCGACGAGGGAACCTTCCGTAATTTTGTGCTGACGATAAACCGATATTTCTATGAAGGGATTTCGACACCCGAGCAGATTCTTGCACTGTCTCAGATGGATGCTGCGGCGGCACAGGAACGGATGCAGGAGATGGCCTCCGGAGATTTTCTCGAAGAAACGAAGGAAGATCAAAGCCTATCCTATCAGATGATTCTGGCGGACAGTCTGGCAAGTGAGATTGCGGCGCAGAAGCTGACCTCCTCCAATTATGCGGATTATCTGAAATGTACACAGTATGATGAGCTGGTCAAGCTGGGAGAGCCTGCGCTCAGAGCGTTTCTTTCCGAATTTGCGGAGGGAAGTATCAGGGACGACTTAGAGGGCTACATCAAGACGAGCGCGTGTCAGGATATTCTGGGCGAGCACAGAGATAAGGATGTTCTGCCGACACCGACGGAATGGTATCGGAATTATACTGCAACGGATTCGACGTATTGTGCGTTCTTTACCTATGGTGATACGGATACAACGCTTTATACGGAGGATTTGGCGAAAAAATATTCCATGGGCGGCTCGGATCAATACAGCGTTGTGGCGGCAGGAAAGGATGAACGCCTGCGTGCGGTTTATACGGCGCTGAGTGACAGATTTAACAAATACAGCAACGCCGGATATACCACAACGATTTATGCACCGCTGATTGAGGGAATAAAGGAAAACGGAAATAGGATGCAGGTGTTTGCGGTGATTTTCGATTCCAGCTACACCATGAGCCGTACGAAGAAGGGCTATGCGCTCTTTGAGCGGGGCGGTTCTGTGGTGCCGAGCAGACTGGATTTTGAAAAGCGGAATGGCAAATGGATTCTGACGGACTGGACACAGGCGGAGGACGGCAGTTATTATGCGGACTCCATCAAGAAGATGTGCGACGGAGACAATGCACTGGCGAAAAAGATGATTTCCTATGATAGCGATGCCTGTCAGATGCTGCTGTGGCAGAATATGATTTATTATATGAAGGCAAATTATGGCGGAGTGGAGCTGCCGATTTATTTCGATTCCTATATGGACGAGGAGAATATTAAGAAAATCAGCAAATTTATTGACATTACGCCAACCTACGATGAATAAAGGATGTTTGAACCCCTGCGAAGGCAGGGGTTTTAGGGTGTCGACTTTGTCGACACCTTAAGTCGAAATCAGGATTTCGACTTGCTAAGACAGAAGAATAAACAGACGAGTTCCATCAGCTTAAAAGCCTCGAAACTCGCTGTTTTCCTCGTCGGAAATGAATTCCGACTGCGGATTCCATTTGGGAAACGGATTTGTTTCCTAAGCCCTTCTGCTGCCTCAAAACTACTTTGTCTACAGTCTGGAACCCCTGCGAAGGCAGGGGTTTTTCGCTGTCTGCAAAAGAATTGGCATATTCCTGTTTGATTTTCCATAAATTGCATTGTATGGATACAGTTGCGAAAGAAACGGAGGAAAAGGCATGGAAACATTCAACATTTATCAGGATATTGCGGAGCGGACGGGCGGAGACATTTATATCGGTGTGGTGGGACCTGTGCGAACAGGGAAATCGACCTTTATCAAGCGGTTTATGGATTTGCTGGTGCTGCCGCACATTGCAAACACCTACACGAGGGAGCGGGCGAAGGACGAACTGCCGCAATCGGCAAGCGGAAGGACAATCATGACGACAGAGCCGAAATTTGTGCCGAATGAAGCGGTGGAAATTTCCTTGGGGGACAATGCGGATGTGCGCGTGCGGATGATTGACTGCGTGGGGTATCTGGTGCCGGGGGCAGAGGGCGACATGGACGGGGACAGCCCCAGAATGGTACATACGCCATGGGCGGAGAATGCGATGCCCTTTCGCGAAGCGGCGGAGCTGGGGACGAAGAAGGTCATTACCGACCATTCCACCATAGGGATGGTAGTGACAACGGACGGGAGCGTGACCGAGCTGCCGCGGGAAAATTATGAGGAGGCAGAGGAACGGGTGGTTGCAGAGCTGCAGGAATTGGGCAAGCCGTTTCTGATTCTGCTGAACACCGCCGCGCCCTACAGCGACAGCACAGAGAGCCTGCGGAGTGAGCTGGAGAAAAAATACGGCGTGCCTGTGCTGGCGGTCAATGCGGCGCAGCTGAAGGCAGAGGACATTCGGAGGATCCTGGAGCGGATGCTGTATCAGTTCCCTTTGCGCGAGCTGCGGTTCTTTTTCCCCGGATGGGTGGAAACACTGGAGCAGGGACATTGGCTGAAGCAGGGCTTGACGGATGCGCTGAAGGGCGTGATGGCGCAGGTGGAGAAGCTTGCGGATGTGGAGCAGGCAATCGGGGCGCTTGGGGAAACGGATTTTCTGAAAAAGGCATATACCGACCGAATTTTGCCGGGAGAGGGCGCGGCGGAGATTGCGCTTAATTTTGCGGATGGGTTATTCTATCAGATTCTGAGCGAAACGGTGGAGATGCCGATTGAAAATGACTATGCGCTTATTTCTACGATAAAAATGCTTTCGGAAACGAAGCAGGAATATGACAAGATTGCGACGGCGCTGAACGATGTGCGGCGGAAGGGCTACGGTGTGGTGACACCGGTGTTTGAGGAAATTACGCTGGAGAAGCCTGAGGTGTTTAAGCAGGGAAGCCGCTACGGCATTAAGCTGCGCGCAAAGGGAGAATCTATTCATTTAATCAAGGCAGACGTAGAAACGGAGGTTTCGCCAATCATCGGGAACGAGGAGCAGTCGCGGGAGTTTATCGACCGACTGATTGCGGATTACGAATCGGAGCCGGAGAAAATCTGGGATTTGAATATTTTCGGGCGGACGCTGAGCTCTATGGTCAGTGACGGGATGCAGAATAAAATTTATCGGATGCCGGAGGATGCACAGATGAAGCTGCAGGAGACGCTGCAAAAGATTGTGAACGAGGGCAGCGGCGGATTGATTTGTATTATTTTGTAAAGAATAAGTCGAAATCAGGATTTCGACTTGTTTGGACAGAAGAATAAACAGACGAGTTCCATCGGCTAAAAAGCCTTGAAACTCGCTGTTTTCCTCGCCGGAAATGAATTCCGACTGCGGATTCCATTTGGGAAACGGATTTGTTTCCCAAGCCCTTCCGCTGCCTCAAAATTACTTTGTCTACAGTCTGAAGCTGGGGAATTTTTCCTCAGCTTTTTGATTGTTTATAGAATTTTAAAGGTTGTTTCATCTTCCCGTATGGAATGGGGTTTATTATCCATTTTTCTGATTTTGATGCGTTTGAGGGAATTCATGAATTTCAGCAGGAAGCGGATGCGGCTTTCAAAGCCCTGCACCTCTGCGATAACCTCCCCATTTTCGGCATTTTTTACCCAGCCGGTCAGCTCCAGTCTTTCTGCCATCTGCGCCAGTTCGATGCGAAAGCCGACCTTTTGTACACGTCCGTGGAAGGTGATATGGCGGCGGACAAAGCGGTTTTCTTCAAAATCGGGCAATCGGACGCGATTCACCTGATGGCAGATATAAGTATTTCTTGCGGATTTTAATGCTTCAATGGGTTTCATGCAATCACCACCTATTTGTTTTTCTGTTTATACATTATAACAAAGAAGGAACGCATTTGCCAGCCGTCTTTTGAAAAGATTTTTCTTAGAGTTCGATTAGGGAGGTTTACCTTTTCTTTTTTTTGTATTATAATCAAAATTACTTATGGTATTATGCCCGCAATATGGGGCGAGTGAAGAAAAGGAACAGGGGGATTCCCATGAAAAAAGGTTCCTCAGGGAATAGAAAAAAAAGAAGACCGCCCAGACCGGAGGCACCTGTGAACCGTTATCCCACAAGGGACAATGTCTACAATCTGCAAAGAGAACGGCAGAGACGACAGGCGCAGGCGGAGAGACAGGCACGCGAATGGCAGCAGGCGCAGATGGGCTATGCGCAGACACCGCATCCTGCAAAGAGGAAGAAGCACAGGCAGAGAAGAAGGGGCAGCCACATGATGATGCCTTTGCTTGTATTTGCAATCATTGCGCTGTATCTGGTGGGGCAGATTGGCAGCCTTGCGATAAAGGGCTCTGATATTGATGTGGAAACGGTGGCATACGGCACGATTGATACGCCTGAGGTTTATACGGGGCTGATCCTTCGGGAGGAATATGTGGTGGACAGCACCAGAGACGGACAGCCGTATTATCAGTATTCGCAGGGGGACTATGTGCCGAAGGGCGCAGTGGTCTGCACGGTAAAGGATACGGATTCAACGGATGCGCTGGAAAGCAAGCTGAACCAGATTGATAAGGATATTCTGAAAAGTCAGAAGGCAAGAACGGATTTATCTGCCTTTTCGGAGGATATTTCCCGTTTGGAGGATAACGTGAGCCGGACGGTGGATGCCTATGCAGGGCGTTCCATGCGGTCGAGCCTTTCCTATATGTATACGCTGAAAAGCCAGGTAACCTCCTTTATGGATCAGAGAAACGAAATCTGGCTGACAGAGAATGTGGACAGCCTTTCACAGCTGACAGAGGAAAGAAATGTGTACGAGCAGCAGCTGGCGCAGAACCAAAGTGCGCTGACGGCATCGGAGGCAGGTGTGCTTTGTCTGAGCTATGACGGGATGGAGAAAAAGCTGACACCAGACAAGGCGGAGCAGGTAACGGAAAAGCAGATCGGGGATGCAAAGACACAGTATATCTCCAAGGCGAAAAGCGTTGCCAAGGGCGATCCGCTCTTTAAGATTATTACGGATAACAAGTGGTATGTGGTTGCATATCTGCCGAACAACGCCGTAGCAGGCTGGGAGGCAGGGAAGACAAGCCGTACCCTGAATATGATGACCGAGGAAGAAACCTACAAAATCAGCGCAGATGTGGAAAGCCTCACCGCAGGAGATAAGCAGACGAAGGTTGTTTTCTCAAGCTATGAGCACATGGAGGACTTCATGGAAAGCCGCACGATTTCCTTCAGCTTAGAGGGGACTGTGACAGAGGGTCTGAAGATTCCCAATGATGCGATTGTGGAAAAATCCCTGCTGAAAATCCCCAGAAGCTGTCTGACGGAAAGCATGGGCAATACGGGTGTTTTGCTTGTGAAGGGAAGCAGCACGAAATTTACCGATATTACCGCTGTGACGAGCGATGAGGATGCGGTTTACATTGAATTGGAGGACAGCGGACTGAAAACAGGTGACGTTGTGCTGCAGGGTACAGGCGAGGATGCCGCACAGGTAACGCTTTCCGAGCTGCTGCCGCACGCAGGGGTTTATGTGGCAAACAGCTCCATCGCGAAGTTTGTTGTAATTGATGTTGTGGAACAGAATCAGGAATACGCCATCGTGCAGGCAGGCAGCACAACGGGGCTGCAGCCATACGATACGATTGTTTCCGATGCAAAAAATATCAAGGAGGGCGACAGCGTTTTTTAAGCGTCCGGATGGATAAAGAGATAGAAAGAAGGCAGAAATATGAGCGTAGTTGAAAATATTCAGAATGTGAGAGCAAAAATTGCGGCAGCCGCAGAAAAAAGCGGCAGAACGGCGGAGGATGTACTTCTGTTGGCAGTCAGCAAGACAAAGCCTGTGGAGCTGATTGGCGAGGCGGTGCAGGCAGGGTGCCTTTCTCTGGGCGAAAACAAGGTGCAGGAAATCATGGAAAAATATGAGCCGATGATGGAATATGCGCCGGAGGGAGAGAGAATCCACTGGCACTTAATCGGGCATTTGCAGACAAACAAGGTGAAATATATCATTGATAAGGTGGATATGATTCATTCTGTGGAAAGCCTGAAGCTGGCGGAGGAAATCGAAAAGCGCGCGGCACAGAAGGATATTGTGATGGATATTCTGATTGAGGTGAACATGGCAGCGGAGGAAAGCAAATTCGGCGTGAAGCCGGAGGATACCGAAGCGCTGCTCAGAGAGATTGCGAAAATGCAGCATATTCGCGTGCGTGGGCTGATGACGGTTGCGCCTTTTGTTGAAAATCAGGAGGAAAACAGAGAAGTTTTTCGTCAAATGAGAGAATTACTGGTTGACATGAACGGGAAAAAAATTGATAATATAAAGATGGATACCTTATCCATGGGGATGACGGGCGATTACGAGGTTGCCATCGAAGAGGGTGCGACCATTGTCCGCGTGGGCACAGGTATTTTCGGAGAAAGATATTATCCCAACAAAGGATGAGCAATAGAAACAGCTTAGGAGGAACGTATTGTGGCGAAGATTTTTGACAGAATGAAAGACTTAATGTTTGGCGAATATGAAGACGATGATGATTACTATGAGGATGATTACGATACAGCGGCACCTGCCCCTGCACCCGTAAGAGAGAATTATAGTCTGCGTGACGCAAGAGAGATGGAATACAGCGCACCTGCGCCCCGTAAGGCGGCTCCGAAGAACGTGGCAAATCCCCAGATTTACAGCGTGAACACAAGCGTACAGATGCAGGTAGTTATCATCAAGCCTGAATGTTACGAGGATGCACAAGAAATCTGTGACCAGATTAAAACCAAACGTCCTGTTGTAGTCAATCTGGAAAAGGTGGAATACCCCATTGCGCAGCGCATTATGGACTTTTTGAGCGGCACCTGCTATTCTCTGGAGGGTTCCATTCAGCGCGTAGCCAATAATATTTTTATTATTGCGCCCGAAAATGTGGATATTTCCGGTGATTTTAAAGAAGAATTAAAAACAAAAGGCGTTCTGCTCCCCTGGATGAACGGGACAAATGCCAGATAAAGGTGGTTTTGCGGATTGAATAGTATACAGGCATTGCTGATTAGTGCGATTGGTGTATTTTTCTATGTATTGGAAATTCTCATCTTCGTGCGTATCCTGTTTTCCTGGCTGCCCTTCGGCGTTGGCTACAACAGCAGCATTGGGCGTTTGCTGTATCAGCTGACAGAGCCGATTCTGGGGCCTGTGAGAAATATGGTAGATAAATCCCCGCTCGGCGGCGGCATGGGGCTTGATTTTTCCCCTATTTTTGCGTTAATCCTGATGAGATTGGTGCAGACCCTTCTGGTTGCAGCCATTCGGATGTTCTGATGCCATGGACAGACAGGCATTATTGAAAAGCGTACCGGAGGGCGAGGAACGGCTGCTGTTTGCAAAGGCGCTGGATCAGGCGATTTTTGCGATGAAGCGCAGAGAGCCTGCGTTCACGGATTTCATGGATCGGGCAAAATGTGCAAGATTTCGGGAACGGCTGCAGGGACTTCGGGAGCTGGAGATTACGCTTTTCGGCGGAACGGAGGACTGCGAGCGGCAGATGATGGGCTTTTTTACAGAACCGCTTGCGGCAGAGGAATTCCCGATTAAAATTGTAAAAATCAGAAGAAAAAGTAAAAAATTCGGACAGACGGATCTGAGCCACAGAGATTATCTCGGCTCCCTCCTTGGGCTGGGCATTGACCGCGGCAAGGTGGGCGATATTCTGGTGGCGGAGGATACGGCGGTCTGCTTTGTGGCGGAGGAAATTTCGCCATACATAACGGCTGTGCTGGAGCAGGTTTCCAGAACTGCGGTAGTGGCGGAGGAAACGGAGCAGGCGGAGGACATTCCCCAAAGGCAGACGGAGGCAAGACGCTTAACGGTGGCATCCATGCGGCTGGATGCGGTGGCAAGTGAGGCATTTCATCTGGCAAGAGGGAAAACGCAGACGCTCATCCATGCGGAAAAGGCACAGGTGAATTGGAATATTGTAACAAGCACATCCCATCTGTTAAAGGAAGGGGATTTGGTGAACCTGCGCGGCTTCGGGCGGTTTCGCGTGAAGGAAATCGGCGGCAGAACCAAAAAAGACAGAATCGGATTGGAAATTGAAAAATATGTATAAGGAGGTTTTTTCGTGATCACACCGAACGATATCGCAACCAAGGACTTTAAGAAGGTAGCTGTAGGCTATTCCCCCGAAGAAGTAGATACCTTTTTGGATGACATCTATGAGGACTATGAGAAGCTGTATAAGGAAAGCCAGAAGGAAAAATCAAAGACAGAGGCTGTGGCTGAGGATACCGACCGGTTGAAGCATCTCGAAAAATCCATTGAACGTACATTAAGCCTTGCGGAGGCAGCTGCGGAGGAAACAAAGGCGGCGGCAAAAGCAGATGGCGATGCCATCATCAACAGTGCGAAGCAGCAGGCAGAGGATATTCTGGCATCCGCAAGAACAAAGGCGTATGAGCTGGAACAGAAGATTTCCGGACTGGAAAGCCGTTACGAACTGATGAAAACAAGAATCAAGCTGCTGCTTTATGCAGAAATCGAGCTGCTGGACAAGGGCGAGGTTCTGGCAGAAAAAGAAGCAAAGGCACAGGAAACAAAATAAAAAACAGACAAGCTGCGGCGGGGTCTTCTTGCCGTGGCTCGTTTTGTATAATGCAAAAATCTTCCGAAAGGGTGATTGAATATGATACCGATTTTGATAACGATACTGCTGATTTTATTAGACCAGGGGACAAAGCTCTGGGCATTGGGAAGCCTGAAGCCGATTCACAGCATGACGGTGGTGGACGGCTTTCTTGACCTGACGTTTGTGGAAAACAGAGGGGTTGCCTTCGGGATGCTTGCAGGGCAGAGGTGGCTGATTCTGGTGCTGACAGGCGTAATTGCCGGTGCGCTGATTTATTTTTACCGCACACTGCCGAAAAAGAAGGCATATCTTCCCCTGCGCGCGGCACTTTTACTGGTGCTTTCGGGCGCGGTCGGCAATATTATTGACCGCGTATGCCGCGGCTATGTGGTGGATTTTTTTGAATTCACCTTCTTTGACTGGCCTGTGTTTAATGTGGCAGATATTTATGTTGTCGCAGGGGTCATCCTGATGGTGCTTCTGATTGTATTTGTGCTAAAGGATGAGGATTTGGATTTGAAGAAGAAAAAGGATGAATGAAATGGAATATTTTACCTTTGGGGCGGAGCAGGAGGACGTTGGGACAAGAATTGACGTTTTTCTTGCAGATGCCATGGAAAATCTTTCGCGCAGCGGCGTGCAGAAGCTGATTGAGGAAGGGCATATCACGCTGAACGGCGGAAGGACAAAAGCAAATTATAAGCTGCGGGAGAGGGACATCATTGATGTAGAGGTGCCTGAGGTAAAGGAGGTTGAAATTCTGCCGGAGGATATCCCGCTGGATATTTTATATGAGGATGCGGATGTCATCGTGGTGAATAAGCCGCAGGGGATGGTGGTGCATCCGGCTCCCGGACATACGAGCGGCACATTGGTCAATGCGCTGATGTTTCACTGCGGAGACGAGCTGAGCGGCATTAACGGGGAGAAACGCCCCGGAATTGTGCATCGCATTGATAAGGATACCTCCGGGGTGCTGATGGTTGCGAAAAACGATATGGCGCATCAGTCTCTGGCGGCACAGCTTGCAGAGCACAGCATTACGAGAAAATATAATGCGGTGGTCTACAACGGTTTTACGGAGGACGAGGGGACGGTGGACGAGCCTATCGGCAGAAATCCACAGGACAGAAAGAAAATGGCGGTGACGCAGAAGCACAGCCGCCATGCGGTGACGCATTACCGCGTGATCGAAAGAATGGAGAAATTTACATTGATTGAGGCGCAGCTGGAAACGGGGCGGACGCACCAGATTCGCGTACACATGACCTATATCGGGCATCCGCTTCTGGGTGACATGGTATACGGCCCGAAGAAGCAGCCGATTCACTTAGAGGGACAGGCACTGCATGCCCGTGTGCTGGGCTTTATTCACCCGCGCACAGGGGAATATCTGGAATTTGAGGCACCTTTGCCGCCTTATTTTGAAGCATTGCTGGAACGACTGCGGAAATAAGTAGGAGGGAGTAACATGCCGCTGCATAAGAAGGATTTTTTCGGCTTACGGGGAATGTCTGCGGATGATATCCGCTATATTCTTGGGACTGCCGAAACGATGAAATATATTTTGAACCAGAAGGATAAGAAAACACCGCATTTGCAGGGAAAATCTGTTATCATGCTTTTTTATGAGCAGAGTGCCAGAGCGAAGCTGGCGTATGAGCTTGCGGCGCAGTACCTCAGCGCAAATGTGATTGATATGACAAATACGGTACATTCCATTGAGAAGGAAAGCTTGCAGGATATCGGACAGCTGATGGATCAGATGGGGGCGGATTTTATTATTCTGCGTCATTCCATGGCAGGCGCGCCGAGGCTGCTGGCAAGCTGTGTGGAGGCTTCTGTCATCAATGCGGGGGATGGCTTTAATGAAAACCCCGGACAGTCTCTGCTTGACCTTCTGACGATTCGGGAGCAAAAGGGAGGCTTTGAGGGGCTGAAGGTTGCCATCATTGGGGATTTGCTGCACAGCCGCGTTTCCAAAAGCAACATCTGGGGTCTGACGAAGCTGGGCGCGGAGGTCTGCGTTTCGGGGCCGCCGACGCTGATGCTGCCTGCCATCGAGAATTTCGGGGTGGAGGTATATTATGATGCCAGAGAGGCGGTCAATAATGCGGATGTTATCCTGACAACACGCATGCGGATGGAGAAGCAGGATAAGAAATCCCTGCCTTCTCTGGATGAATATAAGCGCCTGTTCCGTATTGATGAAAACCTTTTGCGCTATGCAAAGAAGGATGCCATTGTGATGCATCCCGGCCCGATTCAGAGGGGGATTGAGATTTCCTCCGGAGTGATTGACAGCAAGCAGTGTATCATCAATGACCAAATCGGGAACTCTGTTGCGGTGCGTATGGCAATGTTCTATATCCTTTCTCAGGTGGGAGGTGCGTTCAGATGAAGACAGTTCTGAAAAATTGCAGAGTGCTTGGAACAACCCATGATAAGGATATGCTCCATGATATTTATGTGGAGAATGGGATTATTGAAAAAATCGGTCTGAATCTTGAGGTTGAGGGGGCGAAGCAGATTGATGTCGGCGGACATACGGTGATGTCCGGATTGATTGACATGCACTGCAACATCTGCGACCCCGGACATGAATATATCGAGGATATCGCAACGGCTTCCCGTGCGGCACTGCGCGGCGGCTTTACAACGATTACCTGCGAACCGAATACAGACCCTGTCATTGATAATAAAACGGTTGTGGAATATATTGTTTCCAAATCGAAGGAAAAATCTTTGGTAAATATTTATCCCTACGGTAGCATGTCTATCGGCTGTAAGGGGCAGGAGATTGCGGAAATCGGGGAAATGTACGATGCAGGGATTGTCGGTATTTCCGATGGGGATGAATTTACGGATTCTGCCGCATTCCTGAGAAATGTAATGATTTATACGAAGATGTTTGATTTGCCCGTGCTGACACATTGCGAGGATCGGTCGCTTTCGGGCGTGGGTGTCATGAATGAGGGCTATACGGCGGCATGCCTTGGCCTGACGGGGATGCCGCGAGAGGCGGAGGAAGTGATTGTTGCAAGAAATCTGAACCTTGCGGAGCGGACAGGCGTGCATCTGCATTTATCGCACATCAGCACGAAGGGCTCTGTGCAGCTGATTCGTGAGGCGAAGGGCAGAGGGGTTCCTGTGACCTGCGAAACATGCCCACATTATTTTATTCTGACGGAGGACGCCATCGGGGATTATGATACATTTGCGAAGGTGAATCCGCCGCTCAGGGCAAAGGAGGATGTTTACGCCATTATTGAGGGAATTATGGATGGGACGATTGATGTTATCGCATCGGGTCACAGCCCTACAAATATGACAGAAAAGGAACGGGAATTTGATGTTGCGGCGTATGGCATTTCTGCGCTGGAAACGGCACTTTCTCTGAGCTATACGCATCTGGTGGAGACGGGATATATTACGGTGGAGCATCTGATTCGGCTGATGTCCGCGAAGCCGGCGGAGATTTTGAAATTATATAATAAGGGAAGCCTGGCAGAGGGAAAGGATGCCGATATTATCGTGGTCGATTTTCTGGAAACCCACCGCATTGACCCGGAGCATTTTGCATCCAAGGCGAAATTTTCTCCCTTTGCGGCGGAGGAGGTGCGCGGCAAGGTGCTTTATACCATGGTTGGCGGCAGACTGCTGACCTAAATGAATAAATGAGGTGTAAATGAATGTATTTGAAACGATTGGATTTACAGGGTTTCAAATCCTTTCCCGAAAAAGTGAAGCTGGAATTTAACCCGGGGGTGACGGCGGTTGTCGGCCCGAACGGGAGCGGCAAGAGCAATGTTTCCGATGCGGTGCGTTGGGTGCTTGGGGAGCAGAGAGCCAGAAGCCTGCGCGGCGATAAGATGGAGGATATTATATTCGCCGGAACGGAGAACAGAAAGCCCCTTGGCTTTGCGGAGGTTTCCATTCTGATTGATAACCAGGATGGCAGGCTGCCTTTGGCATACAGCGAGGTGCAGGTGACGCGGCGCGTGTTTCGCTCGGGTGAGAGCGAATACCGCATTAACGGAACGGCGTGCCGCCTGAAGGATATTCAGGAATTATTTATGGATACGGGCGTGGGCCGAGAGGGCTATTCCATCATCGGACAGGGTCGCATTGATGAAATTCTGAGCGCAAAGGGAGAGGAACGCCGCCGGATTTTTGAGGAAGCGGCAGGCATTGTAAAATATAAAACAAGGAAAAACGAAGCGGTTAATAAGCTGGAAAAGGAACAGCAGAATCTGCTGCGTGTGGATGATATCATCAGCGAATTAGAGGTGCAGGTGGAGCCGCTGGAGAAGCAGAGCGAGAAGGCGAGGGAATACCTTCGTCTGAAGGAGCGGCTGAAGCAGGCGGAAATGACTGCCTTTTGCAGGGATGCGGCGCGGATTGCAAAAGAAACGGAAATGCTTTTGCAGGCGGAGGAGACCGCGGCGGAGCAGCTTACACAAAGCCTTGCAAAAAGCAATTCGGAAAAGGCGCAGGCGGCTTCCTTCCGAGAGAAAAACGAGGATCTGGATGCCCTTTTGCAGCAGCAGAATGACAAAATGACAAAGCTGCGCGCGGAGCTGGAAAAGACAGAGGGCGAGATTCGCCTGCGCGAGGAGCAGCGTGCCAATGACGAGGCAAACCGCAGCCGTATTGCCGGAGAAATGGCGGAAAAGGCGAAAAAGCAGACGGAAAATGAAGCGGAGCAGGAGCTTTGCCGCAGCAAAATGGCAGGACTGAAGCTGGAAATGGACGCAAGACAGGAGGAACTGGATGCCTTGCAGGAAGAATATGCATCCCTGAGCACTGTGCTGAGTCAGGATGAAACGAAGGTGGAGTCCTTTAAGGATGAAATTTTTGAGCAGATTCGGATTGGCACAGAGGCGAAGGGGGAAATCTCCAAGCGAGAGGCAATGCAGGAGCAATTTCTTGCCAGAAAGGCACAGCTTCTGGGCGAAAAGGAGCATACGGAAAGCAGACTGCATCAATTTGCGGTGCATTTGCAGGCATTGGAAAAGCAGGAGAATGACCGAAAGGAGCAGATTCGCTATCTGGAGCAGGAGCTGACTGCCTTGGAGCAGGACAAAGTCCATGCCCAACAGGAGAAGCGGAAGGCAGAGACAAGCCTTTCCGTACAGGAAAGACGCGGCTCTGAGCTGCAATCGCGATTAACACTGCTTTCTGAAATGGAACGGGAGCATGAGGGCTATTACAACAGCGTAAAAAGCCTGCTGAATCTGCCGGATGCGCAGGAAAGAGGCATCTGCGGCGCAGTCGGACAGCTTTTGAAGGTGGAGGAGACCTACGAAACTGCCATTGAAGCGGCGTTAGGCGGCGCATTACAGAACATCGTTACCGAAACAGAGGAGGACGCAAGGGATGCCATCGGCTATCTGAAAAGGCGGAACCTCGGCAGGGCAACCTTTCTGCCCGTGACCGCCATCAAGGGCAGACCACTTGAGGGCAGACAGGCGATTCTGGCGGAGGTTGGTGTGATTGGTACGGCGTATGAGCTGGTTTCGTTTGAGGAAAAATTCAGACAGCTTGCAATGTATCTCTTAGGGCGGATTCTGGTTGTGGAAAATCTGGACAAGGCGGTACAGCTGGCGAAAAAATATCGCCATCAGTATAAGCTGGTTACACTGGAAGGGGACATTTTGAACCCCGGCGGCGCAATGACGGGCGGCTCACAGCAGAAAAAGGCACTGCATGTTTTCGGCAGGAGCAGAGAAATCCGCAGCTTGCAGGAGGCTTTGCAGACGGCAAACCGAACCATTGCGGAGATGCGCGACAGGCTTGCGCTTGCAAATGAGGATTTGCAGGAGATTGAGCAGGAAACGGTTGAGAAAAAAATGGAGCTGCAAAGGGTCATGGTGACGCAAAGCAGTGACAGCGGCGAAAAGGAAAAAACACTGGCGGAGAAGCAGGAGGCTGCCGAAAAGCTTTCCCTTCTGGAGCTGGAGGAAAAGCAGCTGACGGAGCAGACGGAAAATGCCGAGAAGGAAATTGCGGCACTGCGCGAAAGGGCGGCTTCCTCGGAAACGGCAATGGAAGCGGCAAATGCACAGCTGACTGCCTTTCAGGACAGCCTGACGGGCGGCAAGGAAGAAAAGGACATGCTGATGGAGGAGATTACGCAGAAGAAAATTGCGCTTTCTTCCATCGGGCAGAATGTATACAGCATGGAGGAAAAGCTGCTGCGTTTGCAGGAGGAACAGAAAGCCCTCCGGACAGAGCAGAAAAAAGCAGAGGAGCAGGCGGCACTGTATGAAAAAAATACGGGTCTGCGGCTGGAGCAGCAGGAAACCCTGCAGCAGAGGGCGGCGGAGCTGGAGCAGCAGGCGGAGACCCTGCAAAGCCGACTGAATGAAACGGCGGCAGAGAAGCAGGAGACTGCGGAAAAAGCCGCAAAAGCCGAGGAAACGGCGGCAGAATGGAAGGAAACGGCAAACAAGCTGGAGAATGAGCAGCTGCGCATTTTGGCGAAAAAGGAAAAGCTGGAAGAGGAAAAGCAGCGCATTACCGCCCAGATGTGGGAGGAATACGAAATGACGCTGCGGATGGCGCAGGAATATACGGCAGGACTGCCACAGGAGCAGGAGCAGCTTTCCGTGAAGGAATGGAAAGGGAAAATCCGCGCACTGGGGGATGTGAATGTCGGTGCGATTGAGCAGTACAAGGAAGTGAAGGAGCGGTTTGAATTTCTGACGGCGCAGAGAGAGGATATTCTTGCGGCGGAGGAAAAGCTGCGGCAGATCATTGAGGAGCTTTCGATTTTGATGGAGCAGCAGTTCCGCGAGCAGTTCAAGGTGATTTCCGAGAATTTCAGCGAGGTATTCCGCGAAATGTTTGGCGGCGGCAGGGCACAGCTCAGACTGACCGATGCGGCGCATGTTCTGGAATCCCCAATTGAGATTGTGGCACAGCCGCCCGGGAAAAATTTGCAGAACATGCAGTTGCTTTCCGGCGGGGAGCGCGCATTGACCGCGATTGCGATTTTATTTTCCATTCTGAAAATGAAGCCATCTCCCTTCTGTATTTTGGACGAGATTGAGGCGGCGTTAGACGATGCGAATGTCAGCCGCTATGCGCAGTATCTGAAAAAATTTGCAGAGGAAACGCAGTTTATTGTCATCACCCACAGAAAGGGCACGATGGAGCATGCAGATGTGCTTTACGGCGTGACGATGCAGGAGAAGGGCATTTCCAAATTGATTTCCGTTGACTTTTCGGAGGCGGAAAAAAGTATTACAGCGTAAGGATGAAAAGGAGACCGAATATGGGTTTATTTGATTTTTTTAAGAAGAAAGCCACGGAGGAGCAGCCGCAGACAGAGGAACAGCAGGAAGGCGTTCTGGAGCTGGACGGCGTGGAAGTGGAAACAGACGCGCAGGAGGCGGATATTGTTCTGGATGTGGAGGATGGTCAGGATATGAACCGGGCTGTCCATGCAGTGATGGATGAGGAGGAAATCCAGATTGACCGCGCAGGAGAGGATATTCTGTATCGGGAGGAGGCAGAAGAAGCGCCTGCGGAAGCGGAAATCGAGATTACCTTCGAGGACGCGGACGGAGAGGAAATCCTGACGGCAGAGGATGCGGCGGAGGCCGAAGCAGTTCTGGATGAGCTGACAGAGATTGCAGGAGAAATTCTTGCGGAAAAGCCCCTTGCGGAGGATGAGGTTATCGTTGCGACAGAGGACGGCGAGATTTTTACGGCGGACAATGATGCGGACGGCAGGGCCTTTGTAGAGGAGCTGGCGGACGAGGTTGCAGAAGAGCTGAATCAGGAGGAGACGGCAGAGGAAGCACAGAAAACGCCTGCGGAGGAAAGCGCAGAGGAGGAAAAGCCTGCGAAGATGGGCTTTTTTGCAAAGCTGAAGGCAGGTCTGGATAAGACAAGAAAGAACATCCTTGGCGGTGTGGATGGCGTTCTGGGCGCGTTTACGAAGATTGACGAGGATCTGTTTGAGGAACTGGAAGAAGCACTTATCATGGCGGATATGGGCGTGCAGACAACAATGGATATCGTGGAAAACCTGCGAAAAAGGGTTAAGAGAGAGCATGCGACCGACCCTGCGGTAATCAAGGATATGCTGATTGATGAGATTACGGCGATTTTGCAGGAGGGTGCGCAGGAGGACGAAAATCTGCCCTCTCCTTCCGTTCTGCTGGTCATTGGTGTAAATGGTGTCGGCAAGACAACGACCATCGGCAAGCTGGCGCATAATTTCAAGGAGGACGGGAAATCCGTACTTCTGGCGGCGGCGGATACCTTCCGTGCGGCGGCAATCGACCAGCTGGAAATCTGGGGGGAACGTTCCGAGATTCCTGTGATCAAGCATGAGGAAAATTCTGACCCTGCGGCGGTGGTATATGACGCAGTGCATGAGGCAAGAAAGCAGAATACCGACCTTTTAATCTGCGATACGGCAGGGCGTTTGCACAACAAGAAAAATCTGATGGAGGAATTGAAGAAGATTGCGCGTGTCATCGAGAGAGAATACCCTGCGGCACACAGAGAGGTATATTTGGTGCTGGATGCCACAACGGGACAGAACGCACTGCAGCAGGCAAAGTTGTTTCAGGAAGTGACGGATATCACGGGAATTGTGCTGACAAAGCTGGACGGCACAGCCAAGGGCGGCATTGTGGTTGCAATTAAGAGCGAATTACAGATCCCTGTACGCTATATTGGGGTCGGGGAAGGGATTCACGATTTGCAGAAATTTGATGCGGCTGAATTTGCAGGCGCATTGTTCGGAAGGGAGGCATAAGAGATGGCGGAGGAAAAGAAAATCGAAAATGCCGTTTATGAATATGATGTATTAGAGGAAAGAACGGAACGCCGTCCGGCGGCAGTGACCCCCTATGAACGGGAAATCTGTCAGCACATGGAGGGGCTGTTTCCGCATCGTGTGACGAGAGTGTATCGGGAGATAGATTCCGAATTTCTGAGTGTGAATGTTTTCGTGATGAAAGCACCCACGAAGAAGGATTTTCATGTGCTGTATACCACAGGGATGAGCGCGATGCCGATGAAGCTGCCGCAGGAATTTCTGCCGAAATATAAGGATTTGGAGCGCGCGGAGCTGCTGCTTTTTCTGCCGGCGGAATGGGATATTCTGACAGGATACGAAACAGATGCGGATGTGCCTGACCGCCTTTGGTGGCCTGTACGGCTGATGAAATATCTGGCAAGATTTCCGCACGAATTCAAGACATGGCTGGGCTGGGGGCATACGCTGCCGAATTCAGCCGATTGTGTGCCGTATGACGAAAGTACGAAGCTTTGCGGCGCGATGCTCGGAGCATTGCAGGAAAATATCAGCATGTTCCGTACGGAGGATGATACGCAGATTAACATGTACTGCGTGATTCCGCTGTATAAAGAGGAAATGGAGTACCAGAAAACTGCGGGGACAGAGGCGTTGATGCAGAAGCTTTCTGCACTGAATGGGTATGGGATGATTGTATTTCCGGACAGACCGAATGTCTGTGCAGAGGAAGAATAAAAGAAAAAGGCGTATGGAAAGATTTGAACCGAGCTGTTTTGTGCTGTCTGCACAAAATGACTCGGTTCAAAGTTTCTGTACGCCTTTTAAATATAGACTGTTTTTATCACCGGTGTGATTTAGATGTCATTCCTTGCGGTATGCCACAGGCTTCTGTGCTGCCTTCTGGATGGTGTTTTTTAATTCGTAATCCTCATATTTCAGGTCGGGAATTGCCTTCATGCGGTTTTGTCGTTCAACCAGAAATTCCATATACAGCAGTAAATCCGCCTTACTATCCTCTTCCAGCAGGGTGTAATATCGACGAAATTCGTTGAACGCAGCGGTTTCGTCATCAATCACATAGGGATAGCGGATATCATTGACACCCAAAAGATAATCCATAGAGACATTGAAGATGGAGGCAATTTTTTTTAAATCGGAAATAGAGGGCTGGTTTCGACCGGATTCATAGTTTGCAATCGCTGTATAGCCATAGTTGAGCATTTCGCCTAACTTGACCTGTGTCAGCTTTTTTTCTTTTCTCAATGCTTTCAAGCGGTCTTTAAATTCCATGTCATACACCTCTTCTTTTATTTGAATTTTTACAGACAAAGCCGAAAAAGTTTGCGCTTTTGGTCGGTTTTGGAAATGTATAAAGTATCCCCCAAATAACAATATTTATTATACGGATAAATTTTCACGGGGAAAAGGCTGAACCACAGATGCAATGAAAATCTTGATAAAAATTTGCGATGCGTGAAGTTGAGTGTTTTTTCTCAAAAAAAGCAAAAAATTTTTATTTTTTTGGAAAAATGTGAAGAAATTTATTGACATATATCAGAAATGGTGCTATATTCAAATCACATAAAACATATAAAGATACTATGATATATAAAGAGATTGAGAGGAGTATTCTTATGCCGACAAAATATTATTTTGATAACGCAGCAACAACACCCGTAAGGGAGGAGGTATTGCAGGAGATTCTTCCTTACTTCAGAGAATATTACGGCAATGCATCCAGCATTTACAGCATTGCAAAGGAAAGCAAAAAGGCACTGGAGGCAGCAAGAGCAAAGGTAGCGGCTGCGATTGGTGCGACACCCGATGAAATTTATTTCACAGCAGGCGGCTCCGAAAGCGACAATATGGCACTGCGTGGCGTGGTAAACGCAAGCAAGAAAGAGAAAAAACATATTATTACAACAAAAATTGAACATCATGCGATTCTGCATACCGCAGAATTTCTGGAAACAAAGGGTGTGGATGTGACTTATCTGAACGTAGACGAATTCGGGAAGATTTCTTTGGAGGAGCTGGAAAATGCCATCCGTCCCGAAACCGTTCTGATTTCCGTTATGTTTGCGAATAACGAAATCGGTACGATTCAGCCTATCGCAGAGATTGCTGAAATCGCGAAAAAGCACGGCGTTCTGTTCCACACAGATGCGGTACAGGCTGTCGGTCATGTGCCTATTGATGTAGAAAAGCTGCATGTTGATTTGCTGTCCATGAGTGGGCATAAGCTGGGTGCACCGAAGGGCATCGGCGCAATTTATATCCGCAAGGGGACAAGGATTTCTCCACTGATTTTCGGCGGCGCACAGGAAAAGAAGCTGCGTGCGGGTACAGAAAATATTGCGGGTATCGTTGGTCTGGGCAAGGCTGCGGAGCTGGCAGTGGCTGAAATGGAGGAAACAACAAAGAAGCTGACTGCACTGCGGGATAAGCTGATTCATGGGATTCTGGAAAGCATTCCCGATAGCCGCCTGAACGGACATCCGACAGATCGTCTGCCCGGCAACTGCAACATTTCCTTCTCCTATATTGAAGGCGAATCTCTGCTGCTGCTGCTGGATGCACTGGGCATTGCGGCTTCCAGTGGTTCTGCGTGCACATCCGGCTCTCTGGACCCTTCTCATGTGCTGATGGCGATTGGTCTGCCTCATGAGATTGCACATGGCTCTCTGAGACTGACAATAGACAGAGAAAACACGGAGGAACAGGTAGACTTTATTCTGGAAAAGCTGCCGGGTCTGGTACAGCGGCTGAGAGATATGTCTCCCGTTTATCCCGGCAAAAAGGCTTGATAGAAGAAAATCAGACATTTACTTTAGATATTCATATAAATTGGAACACCAAGGAGGAGCTTTGAAATGGAATATAGCGAAAAGGTAATGGATCATTTTATGAACCCAAGAAATGTAGGCGAAATTGAAAACGCAAGCGGCGTTGGACAGGTCGGCAATATGAAATGCGGCGATATCATGAAGGTATATTTGCAGATTGAGGATGGCAAAATCGTTGATGCAAAATTCAAAACCTTTGGCTGTGGTGCCGCAGTTGCGACAAGCTCCATGGCGACAGAGCTGGTAAAGGGCAAGAGTATTCAGGAAGCATTGGAGGTAACCAATAAAGCGGTCATGGAAGCATTGGATGGTCTGCCTCCCGTAAAGGTACACTGTTCCTGTCTGGCAGAGGAGGCGCTGCGTGCCGCTCTGTGGGATTATGCACAGAAGAACAATATTGTCATTGATGGACTGGAGCCTCCCGTAAATGACATTGACGAAAGACATCATCAGGCTGAATGATAGAAGCACCAAAGAAAAAGGAAACGAAACAGAACACAGAAGATAAAACTCATAAAAACTCAGAAATTTTCAAAAAACTCTCAAAAACTCATTTTATTACACCCCTCTAAACTAATAAAAAATCCCTTTCCGAAAGGAAGGGGATTTTTTATGCAGAAATTTTTTATTTCAAAAGGGATTCATAGCACTGCAGGACAGCTGAGAGACCTTCTTCAAGGGTGCCGTTATTATCTGCAATGGCTTCTGCCGTCGCGGTATAAAGGGGCAGGCGTTCCTGATAGAGCTTCTGCGCCGCCGCCTGATCGGGGGCGAGGGGTCTGCCGTTGCCGGTCTGGAGCAGGTCTGCATCGCGTTTCAGCCAGATGAGTCTGCCATTGCGCTTGAGATATTCGACATTCAGGGGGTTTTTGATGATGCCGCCGCCTGTGGCAATGACGAGGTTATTCTGTGCGGAAACCTCATGGATGACCTTTGTTTCGATTTCGCGGAAGGCAGGCTCTCCTTCCTTTGCGAAGAATTCGGCAATGGGCATTTTGATGCGCTCAATGATCAACTCATCGGTATCAACAAAGCCTTTGCCTAGCTTTTCTGCCGCCCTTTTGCCAATCGTGCTTTTGCCGCCGCCGCTCATGCCAACCAGAACAAGATTGGAGCGTTCCTTTAAGAGGGGCGTATTGATTTCGGCAATGCGGGCATCCTCCAGATGGGTATCCAGAAAGATTTCTACGGCATATTTTGCCTGTGCAACGAGCATTTCCAGACCGCCTGCGGCACGAATCCCGCGCTTTTCCGCCTCCAGAACAAGCTGGGTACGCAGGGGGTTATAGACAACATCCGCAACGCCTTCGAGCGCGGTGAAGCGGTCTAAATCAATGGGGCAGTCATCGGAGTTCGGATACATTCCGACAGGAGTGGTATTCACGATGATTTTTGCATCGGCATGATTTTTATAACATTCTGCATAGGTGACGGTTTCCGGATATTCCTTATAATATACGGTGATAATTTCGGATGCGCCCAATTCCTCCAGAACGGCAATGACAGCCTTGGACGCGCCGCCCTTGCCCAGAACCAATGTTTTTTTGCCGGCAACATCAATGCCGTTTTTCTGGAGCAGATAACGGAAACCGTAAAAATCCGTATTATAGCCGCAAAGCCTGCCGTTTCTGTTGACAACCGTATTGACTGCGCCGATTTTCTGCGCGCGGCTATCCACCTCATCCAGATAAGGGATAACCGTTTCCTTATAGGGAATGGTTACATTCAAGGCAGAAAACTGTTTTTCCTTCATGAAAACATCCAATTCATCTCTTGTTAAGGGAATCAGATCATAGGTATAATCCGCCAGCTGTTCATGAATGATTTTAGAAAAGCTGTGTCCCAGCTTTTCTCCGATTAGTCCGTATCTCATCAGAAAGTCACCTCGTATCTTTTGTATTTTCTATGGAACAATAGTTTCTCTCTATCTTAATGCAAATAAAGGATTTATGCAATCTCTTTTACAAAAGAAAAGATTAAAGTTTTTGTAATATTTTTCATTGTATTTTTGTGGTACAATAAATAAAATAAAAATCAAATGGGAAAACAAAGGAATCAGGTGAAAAAATGAATCGATTTTTGAAAAAAATATGTACCGGCATTTTATGCGGTGTGCTTGGCGTGGTAAGCATCGGGGCGCAGGAGGCCTTTGCGGCAGATGCGAAGGAGATGCGTGCTGTCTGGATTTCAACGGTATACAGTGCGGACTATCCTTCTACAACGAATAATGCAGAAGCGCAGAAGAATGAATTTATTCAGAAGCTGGAGCAGGCGCAGGCGTTGGGATTGAATACGGTTGTGGTGCAGGTGCGCCCAAAGGGGGATGCGCTGTATCAGTCCGATCTGAATCCATGGAGCGCTGTGCTGACAGGAGCGCAGGGGACAAATCCCGGCTATGACCCGATGGCGTTCATGATTGCGGAAGCACACAAGCGCGGCATGGAATTTCACGCATGGATGAATCCTTACCGCATTACGACATCCGGAACGGATGTATCCGCACTTTCTGCGGACAACATGGCAAGAAAGCATCCGGACTGGATTCTGACCTACAACGGGGCAATGTATTATGACCCTGCGAATGAGGAGGTACAGCAGTATATCTGCGATACGGTAAAAGAGGTTGTGGAAAAATATGATGTGGATGCCATCCATTTTGATGATTATTTCTATCCTTCCAATTATCCTCTGCCTGAGGGTGAAACAAGGGAAGGTGCAGTGGCGCAGGAGCGCCGCGACAATGTGGATACGTTAATCAAAAAGGTATATCAGACGATTAAAAATACAAAAGCCTCTGTGGAATTCGGCATCAGCCCGATGGGAATCTGGAAAAACAGCACCTCTGACGAGGCAGGCTCTGCAACACGCGGCTCCGAAGGCTATTATACGGTTTACGGAGATGCGAAAAAATGGGTAGAAAAAGGCTGGGTAGATTACATTACACCGCAGATTTACTGGGAGCAGGGCAATGCCTATGCCGATTATGAGACACTGGTGAAATGGTGGAGCGACGTGGTCGAGGGGACTGACGTAAAGCTTTATATTGGACAGGGGATTTACAAGGATTCCGTTGCGAAGGAGATTGCACAGGAAATGCAGGTCAATGAAAAGTACAACGTGGACGGCAGTATGTTCTTCAGTCTGCGGGATTTGCTGAACAACAGACAGGGCTGTGCGGATGCGGTGAAGGCATATTATCAGACAGCGACAAAACCGACAGAGCCAACAACACCGACAGAACCGACCACCCCGACCGAACCGGAAGCACCTGTTACGATTGAAAAGAAATATGCCTACGCAGGCAGGGCAAAGGTAACGGTGAACGGCAAGGCGGTGGATTTCCAGACATACACGATTGACGATTATACCTATTTTAAGCTGCGCGATGTTGCAGGTGCGGTAAATGGGACAGCGAAGCAGTTTCAGACCTACTGGGACGAAAGCAAGCAGGCGATTGAGCTGTTCCGTGGTGTGCCGTATTCCTCCTCTGTGAGCGGCGCGGCAGGCAGATATGGCGATACCTATGGCACAACCTCTACTGCAAAGCTATACTGCGACGGGGAAAGAAAGAGTGTGAGTGCCTATACCATCAACGATTATACCTATTACAAGCTGCGCGATTTGGCGAAGCTGCTGGATATGGGCGTGACATGGGAGGAAGGCTCGGCTACCATCGGCATCAACACCGCAAAAAGCTATCAGTAAGCCAGTGACGGGTCGGAAGGAGAAAGAGATGTCCCTTTTTAAGAAATTGCAGGAAAAGAGAACGGCGGAGCGTGTGCGAAAATCCGAAAGGATGCAGGGCTTTACCATGCAGGCGGAATTGAGCGCGACCATCGTCAGCGTAAGGCTGTTGGACGGCGCGGAAGCGGAAACGCGGTTTCTGGTGGAATATGCCAACGGCGAGAAGAAGGAGGAAGCTGTTAAGAATGACAGTGAAAGATTTCGGGAGCTGAGCATGTATTTGGGCTAAAGGGAATTTCTTGCACGGCTTCGGAGCGCTGCGAGGGAATTTTCTGAAAAAGCCTTGCAAACAAAGGAAAGAAGTGGTATAGTAATACAAAGTAATGATTATAAACGTTGGTGAAAAGAGTGGGTAGAACAACCCGCTCTTTGTTATTGTAGGGGGAAAGCCCTAATCAGATTTTTGTAAGACGGAAAAAGAAAAACGAAAAAGAGGTGTAAAAATGGCGAAACCAAACAATACAGAAGCAAAGGTGCTGCCCATTCTGGAGCCGATTATTGCAGAAAAGGGGCTGGAACTGGTGGATTTGGAATTTGTAAAGGAAGGCGTAAACTGGTATCTGCGTGTTTATATTGATAAGGACGGCGGCGTAAATATTGATGACTGCGAAGCGGTCAGCCGTGCGCTTGAGGTGAAGCTGGATGAAAAAGATCCCATCGAGCAGGCCTATATTTTGGAGGTAAGCTCCCCCGGTATCGACAGACCGCTGAAGAAGGATGCGGATTTTGTGAAATATCAGGGAGAAATCATTGATGTGAAGCTGTATAAGGCGCAGGACGGCAGCAAGCAGTATCAGGGCAGGCTGCTGGGATTGGAAGACGGCGTGCTTTCCATCGAGGAGGAAAACGGAAACGTAGTGAAATTTGAGCAGAAGGATACCGCCAGCGTGAGATTGGCAGTTATTTTTTAAGCTAAGGGAGGAATTTGGAAAATGGACAGTAAAGAATTTTTGGATGCGCTGAATCTGGTTGCAAAGGAAAAGGGCATTGATAAGGAAGTTGTATTTGAGGCAATCGAGGCATCCCTGGTTTCTGCATGCAAGAAAAACTTCGGCACAAGCCAGAATATTAAGGTGGTTATCGACAGAGAATCCGGCAATGTTGCCTGCTATGCGCAGAAAACCGTTGCAAGCCCTGTGGAAGATCCGCAGCTGGAAATCTCTCTGGAAATGGCAAGAGTGCTGAACCCCAACTATGTGGTTGGCGATGTGGTGGATCTGGAGGTAACACCGAAGGACTTCGGCAGAATTTCCGCACAGACCGCAAAGCAGGTGGTGGTACAGAAATTCCGCGAGGCAGAAAGAGAAATTCTCTTTAACCAGTACATTACAAAGGAAAGAGAGGTTGTAACTGCCATCGTACAGAGAAAGGAACGCAGAAATGTTATCGTGCAGATGGGCAAGATTGATGCGATTCTTTCCGCAAACGAGCAGATTCCCGGCGAACAGTATAACTTCATGGATCGCATCAAGGTGTATGTGCTTGAGGTAAAGCAGACCACAAAGGGCCCTCAGATTTTTGTTTCCAGAACACATCCTGAGTTGGTAAAGCGTCTGTTTGAACAGGAGGTGCCCGAAGTACATGACGGCACAGTGGAAATCAAGAGCATTGCAAGAGAAGCCGGAAGCAGAACAAAGATTGCCGTTTATTCCAAGAATGAAAACGTGGATGCGCTGGGTGCCTGTGTTGGGCAGAATGGCTACCGTGTCAATGTAATCGTAAGCGAGCTGGGCGGCGAAAAGATTGATGTGATCAACTGGAGCGAGGACCCCAAGGAATTTATTGCGGCAGCACTCAGCCCCTCTAAGGTTCTGGAGGTTGCGCTGAACGAAGCAGAGCAGAGCGCGAAAATCGTAGTGCCCGACCATCAGCTTTCTCTGGCAATCGGCAAGGAAGGGCAGAATGCAAGACTTTCCGCAAAGCTGACAGGCTGGAGAATCGATATCAAGAGTGAAACACAGGCAAGAGAAACAAACTTCTTAGCAGAAGACCCCGTAACGGAAGAAGCGGCGGAGGAAACAACGGCAGAAGAAACAGTAGATGAGGCTGTAGAAGAAGCAGCAGAGGAAGATGTAACAGCGACAGAGGAAACGGCAGAAGGCGAAGCAGAAGCGTAAGAGGGAGGAGAGTATATGAAGCAAAGAAAAGTACCTCTCAGAAAATGTACCGGCTGTCAGGAAATGAAAAATAAAAAGGAACTGATTCGCATTGTACGAAATGATGCAGGCGAATTTGCCTTAGACCGTACGGGAAAGCTGCCCGGACGCGGTGCATATATCTGTCCCAATGCGGAATGTCTGGCGAAGGCGCAGAAATCCAAGGGGCTGGAGCGCTCCTTTAAGGTGGCTGTGCCGAAGGAAGTGTATGAGCAGCTGCTTCAAGAATTGGAGAAACAGACCAATGAATAAATTTTTTTCCCTTCTGGGGCTTTGCAAGCGGGCGGGAAAGCTTGTTGCAGGCGAGGTGGCCGCAGAACAGGCGGTGCGCAAAAAACAGGCATTTCTGCTCATTTTAGCGCAGGATGCATCGAAGAATACAAAAAAGAAATTTACAAATTCCGCAGTGTATTATGAACTGCCTTTGGCAGAAATCGGAACCAAGGAAGAACTGGGCAGAGCCATTGGCGCAGAAATGCGCTCCATTATTGCGATTACAGAAAAGGGCTTTGCAAAAAAACTGAAAGAGCTTGCGGATGATAATATAGAGAATAGAACGAAGGTCGGTGAAGGCTGATTTTCGAGAAAGACGAGGTGTTGTGGAATGTCCAAAATCAGAATTTATGAACTGGCAAAGCAGCTTGGCGTTGCCAATAAAGACTTAGTAGCAAAAATCAACAGCATCGGCATTGAAGCAAAAAGCCACATGGCAATGCTGACAGAGGAAGAAGCCGCAAAGGTGACGGCGTTATATCAGCCGAAGAAGGAAGAACCCAAAAAGGATGCACCGAAAAAGGATGCACCCAAGCAGAACCAGCCCAAGCAGAACCAGCAGAAGCAGGATGGGCAGAAAAAGGAAAATGACCGCAGACAGGACGGCAACAGACCTGCGCAGAAAAAGGACAACAGAAACGAAGGCAGAAGCAACGAAAACAGAAACGAAAGCAAGCAGGGAAAGGGCAATAATAATAACAATAATAATAATAACAAGCAGGGCGGTCAGAATAACAAGGGCGCACAGCAGCAGGGCAAGAAGGACAACAATAAAGGCAAGGACAAAAAAGACAAAAAGGGGAATAAGAACGGCCAGAAGGTAAGAGAAAACCCCATGGAGCGCAGAAGACGTGAAATGGAGGAGGAAGCAGCACTGATGGCAGAGCTGGCGGCACTGGAGGCGGAGGAAGCAAACGCAGATCCCGTTATCAAATATATTCCCGAAAGCATTACCGTAAAGGATCTGGCTGAGGTTCTGGGCAAAAAAGGCTCCGATCTGGTTATGAATCTGATGAAAAAGGGCAAAATGCTTGCCATCAATGCAACACTGGATTTTGATACCGCGGCTTCCATCGCAGAGGAATACAACGTGATTCTGGAGCAGGAGGAAGAAAAGGATATCATGGAGGAAGCCTTTGGCGCAGAGGAGGAAGAGGATGAATCCAAGCTGGAGGAAAGACCTCCCGTTGTTGTTGTAATGGGGCATGTTGACCACGGCAAAACCTCTCTGCTGGATGCCATCCGTCATTCCAGCGTAACAAAGGGCGAAGCAGGCGGCATTACACAGCATATCGGTGCATACACCGTTCAGATTGACGGCAAGCCCATTACCTTCCTGGATACACCCGGTCACGAGGCATTTACGGCAATGCGTATGCGCGGCGCGCAGATTACAGATATCGCGATTCTGGTTGTTGCGGCGGATGACGGTGTAATGCCCCAGACAGTAGAAGCAATCAACCATGCGAAGGCAGCAGGCGTTGAAATTATCGTTGCCATCAACAAGATGGATAAGCCCTCCGCAAACCCCGACCGCGTAAAGCAGGAACTGACAGAATACGGTCTTCTGGCAGAGGACTGGGGTGGTACAACCGTTTGCGTTCCTGTATCTGCACACACAAAGGAAGGCATTGATAACCTGCTGGAAATGATTATTCTGACAGCAGAAATGAAGGAGCTGAAGGCAAACCCCAACAAGAAGGCAAGAGGTGCTATCATCGAAGCACAGCTGGATAAGGGACGCGGCCCTGTTGCAACCGTACTGGTACAGAGCGGCACCCTGCGTGTGGGCGATCCTGTGGTTGCAGGCCCTGCATACGGGAGAATCAGAGCGATGACAGATGATAAGGGCAGACGCGTGAAATCCGCAGGCCCTTCCACTCCTGTTGAGATTCTGGGGCTTTCTGAGGTTCCTGCAGCAGGTGACAGCTTCTATGTAGCGGCAAACGAAAAGCAGGCAAGACAGCTTGCGGAAAGCGTTATCGCAAAGAACAGAGAAACACTCATTAGCCAGACACCCCAGAAGGTATCTCTGGATGATCTGTTCAACCAGATTCAGAGTGGTAACATGAAGGAGCTGGGGATTATTGTAAAGGCGGACGTACAGGGCTCTGTAGAGGCAGTACGTCAGTCTCTGGAAAAGCTGACAAACGAGGAGGTACGCGTGCGCGTGATCCATGGCGGCGTTGGTGCGGTTACGGAAAGCGACGTGCTTCTGGCATCCGCATCCAATGCGATTATTATCGGCTTCAACGTGCGTCCTGAGCCTGCGGCAAAGGCATTTGCGGATGAGGAAAAGGTAGATATCCGTCTGTATCGTGTTATCTATAACGCAATCGAGGATATTCAGGCTGCCATGAAGGGTATGCTTGACCCCATTTACGAAGAAAAGGTTCTGGGTCATGCAGAGGTACGCCAGATCTTTAAGGCATCCGGCGTTGGTACGATTGCCGGCAGCTATGTAAAGGATGGTAAATTCGTGCGAAATTGTCAGGTTCGTATCGTGCGTGACGGTATCGTTGTGTATGAAGGCGATCTGGAAAGCCTGAGACGCTTCAAGGATGACGTAAAAGAGGTTGCAGCAGGCTATGAATGTGGTCTGGTGTTCAAGAAATTCAATGACGTGAAGGAGGGCGACTGGATCGAAGCCTTCACCATGGTAGAGGTACCTCGCTAATTTTGAAATAAAAGGTGAGAGATTATGAAAACAAATAACAGACTTTCTCGCATCAATGACGAGATTATGAAGGAGCTTTCCCAGATTATTCGGGCAGAGCTGAAGGACCCCCGCATTGGTGTGATGACAAGCGTGATCCGTGTGGAAACGACGCAGGATTTGAAATACTGCAAGGTTTATGTTTCTGTACTGGGTGACGAAAAGGATAAGGAAAATGTAATGAAGGGGCTGCAGAACGCAGGCGGTTTTATTCGCCGGCTGATTGCGCAGAGAATTAACCTGCGCTACACCCCTGAGCTGCGCTTTAAGCTGGACGAATCCGCAGAATATGCCATCCACATGGATGAATTGTTCAGCAAAATCGATAAGGAACGCAAGGAAAGAGATGCAGAATGAAAAAAGCAAACAACTCTTTTGATGAAATCATGGAATGGGTTCTGTCGGCGGAAACGATTGCGCTGGCAGGACACACCAACCCCGATGGGGATGCCATTGGTGCCTGTCTGGCACTCGGCGGCGCACTGGAAAAGGCAGGGAAGCAGGTGCAGGTCATTCTGGAAAAATATGCGGATAAATATCAGCTGATTCCGAATGGACATCTGGTCTGTGCGGCGGAGGATGCAACGCTTCCTGAGCTGTTTCTCGCACTGGACTGCGGTGACGAGGGACGCTTGGGGGATGCGGCGGAAATTTTCCAAAAAGCAGCGAAGAAAATCAATATTGACCACCACGAAAGCAACACCTATTTCGCAGAGCTGAATTATGTGGCGGCGAAGGCCTCCTCGACCAGTGAGATTGTGTTTCAGCTTTTGGAAAACAGACTGCCCATGACGGCGGCAGAGGCGGCTGGGCTTTATGCCGGACTGATTTATGACACAGGCGGCTTCCGTCATTCCTCTACATCTCCTGAAACCATGCAGATTGCAGGGGCCCTAATGGGGTACGGGATTCCCTTTACGGAGATTTATAACCGCTTTTTCGACAGCCGCAGCTTTTCGGAATTAAAGCTGATGGGCAGAGCCCTGAGCAATGCAGAGCTGCTGTTTGGCGGCGATGTGGTCTGCTCTCAGATTACGGCGGCGGAGATTGCGGAGCTGGGCGGCAGCAGTAAGGATCTGGATGCCATCATCAATTATCTGAAGGGCGTATTGGGCGCAAAGGTGGCCTGCTTCTTCTACGAAAAGACGGAAACGGATGTAAAGGGCAGTTTCCGCGGCAATGACGGCTATGATGTATGCGCATTGGCGCAGAAATTCGGTGGCGGCGGTCATGTGAAGGCGGCAGGCTGTACCATTTCCGCACCCATTGCCAAAGCCAAGGAAATGGTTCTGGCAGAGGTGGAAAAAATGCTGTAAAAAAGAATTTAAGGAGGTACTGTTTTTTGGACGGTATTTTCAATATTTACAAAGAAAAGGGATTCACCTCCCATGATGTGGTTGCGATTGTTCGCAGAACCATTCACATGAAAAAGGTGGGGCATACCGGCACGCTTGACCCCGATGCGGAGGGCGTTCTGCCGGTTTGCGTGGGCAAGGCAACCAAGCTTTCGGATGTCATCATGGATGGCAGAAAAAGCTACCGCGCCATGCTCCGCTTAGGCGTGACCACAACGACGGAGGACGCTTCGGGCGAGGTTCTGGAGACGAAGGCGGTTGTGTTTGATGAGGGAAAAATCCGCGCGGCTGTGGCAGCCTTTATCGGCAGACTGGAGCAGGTGCCGCCGATGTATTCCGCGGTGAAGGTGAATGGGAAAAAGCTGTATGAGCTTGCCAGAGAGGGTAAGGAGATTGCACGAAAGGCACGCACCATTGAGGTGTATGATATTCGGATTCGCAGATTTCTGCCGCCAGACAGAGTGGAGATGGACATTGACTGTTCGAAGGGGACATATATCCGCACGCTTTGCGCCGATATCGGCAAGGCACTGGGCTGTGGCGGACACATGGCGGAATTGCTGCGGACAGCAACAGGCAGCTTTTCTCTGGAAAACGCCATAAAGCTGGATGATTTGAAGGCACTGGCGGAGCAGGAGAGAGCAGAGGATGCCCTGCTGACGATGCAGGAGGCGCTGAGAGACTTTCCCGTGATAAAAATTGCGGAGGGCTCGACCAAGCTGCTCTATAACGGCGGAAAAATACAGGAAAAATATTTTACAAAGCAGCCGAAGGCATTGCAGGAGGATGAAATCGCAGCGGTTTACGATTTTGAGAATCACCTTGTTGGGCTGTATACACTGAAAAAAGAAGAAACGAATTTTTACATCAAACCGTTTAAAATGCTGGTATAAAGCAAGGATTTTTATACTTGTAAAAGGAGTAAAAAAATGGAACATATTACTGACACGCGAATTGAGCAGAGCGAGCCGACGGCTGTGACTCTGGGGAACTTTGATGGTCTGCATCAGGGGCATCGTTCGCTGATCAATCTGACAAAACAATTTGCGGAGGAGGAGGGGCTGAAAAGCGTGGTATTTACCTTCTCTCCCCACCCGATGTTTGTCTTTCAAAGAAAAGAAGATTTTGCCTTAATCGTTGACCCTTCGGAAAAGAAATTCCAGATGGAGCAGATGGGCATTGATATTTATATTGAATATCCCTTTGATATGAACTTTGCGGCAATGGACCCTGAGGACTTTGCGGTGAAGCTGATTTTTGAAAAGCTGAAATGCCAGGTGCTGGTGGTCGGGGAGGATTACCGCTTTGGCAAGGGCGCGGCAGGCAATTATGAAATGCTGAAGCGCCTTGGTGCAGAACGCGGCATTAAGGTCATCGGTGTGCCGAAGGTGCTGCATGGGGATGAGAGAGTCAGCTCCTCCCGTATCCGCAGATGCCTTCTGGAAAAGAATCTGGAAGAAGCAAACCAGATGCTGACGGTGCCTTATTTTATCCTTGGTACAGTAAAGGAAGGGAAAAAGCTGGGCAGAACCATCGGCTTCCCTACGGTAAATATCGAGGCGCATCCGCTCAAGCTGTTCCCGCCCAATGGGGTCTATGCAACAAAGACATTGTATAAGGGGAAATATTATTACGGTGTGACCAATATCGGCAAAAACCCCACCGTAAACGGCACAGTGAAGATTGTGGAAACGTATTTACTGGATTTCAATGAAATGATTTACGGCGAACAGCTACAGACATTTTTCTATAAATTCCTGCGCAGTGAACAGAAATTTCCCAGTGTGGAGGAGCTGCAAAGGCAAATTGCGATCAATGCGGAGCAGGCGAGAGCCTATTTTCACTCTGCGGAGTATGCACATTGGAGAAGCGAGCAGGAAAAATAAAGGCGTGAAAATCGAAAAAAAGCCTGCTTTTCTTGGGAAACTTGCGTAATTTCCTTGAATTTTCCTTGCAAAGATGGGCTTCGTATGGTAAGATACTAATGTTGTAAAACCGAGACTCAGTTTCCGGACACTCCGACCATTACTTAGTCTTTGGGGATACAGAAATAAAAAACATAAGGTTTTTAAGGAGGAAAACAACAATGGCAGCAACAATCAACAAACAGGAAATCATCGCAAAATACGGCAGAACACCTAACGACACAGGTTCTCCCGAAGTTCAGATCGCACTGCTGACAGCAAGAATCTCTCTGCTGACAGACCACCTGAAAATGCACAAGAAGGATCACCACTCCAGACGTGGTCTGCTGAAAATGGTTGGTCAGAGAAGAGGTCTGCTGAACTACCTGAAGGAAATCGATATCGAAAGATACCGTGCAATCATTGCAGAACTGGGTCTGAGAAAGTAATTTACAGATGACAGAAAAAGGGAGGAGCCAATCCTCCCTTTCTTTTTAAAAAGCAAGAAACGAGTAGGAGGCACTATAGATTTCCAACTTTTTTTGCAAGAAGGGACAGGCTTGCAGGCGAAGTTGAAGATCTATGGTGCGAAAAAACGACATTCAAGAAAAGGAGAATGATTATGTTTAGAAGCTATTCCATGGAACTGGCAGGCAGAACACTGACAGCTGAAATCGGCAGAGTGGCAGAGCAGGCAAACGGCGCATGCCTGATGCGTTATGGCGATACAACCGTTCTGGTAACTGCAACTGCATCCGATAAGCCCAGAGAAGGGATTGATTTCTTCCCTTTGAGCATTGATTACGAAGAAAGACTGTATTCCGTTGGTAAAATTCCCGGCGGCTTTATCAAAAGAGAGGGCAGACCCTCCGAAAAGGCGGTTCTGACAGCAAGATGTATCGACAGACCTCTGCGTCCGCTGTTCCCCAAGGATTACAGAAATGACGTTGCTATCGTTGCAACCGTTATGTCCGTAGATCAGGACTGCGCACCTGAGGTGCTGGCAATGATTGGTGCATCCCTTGCGCTGAATATTTCCGATATTCCCTTTACAGATCCCGTATCCTCTGTGAATATCGGCTACTGTGACGGCGCACTGGTGGTAAACCCCACTGCGGCACAGAGAGAAACAACTAGACTGAACCTGACCGTTTCCTCCAAGGAAGATAAGGTTATGATGATTGAAGCAGGCGCGGACGAAATTCCCGATGCACTGATGATGGAGGCAATTCATCTTGCATTTGATACCAACCTGCAGGTTGTGAAATTCATTCAGGAAATCACAGCAAAAGAGGGTAAGGAAAAAGCACCCTACACAGAATATGTAATTCCCGAAGACGCATATCAGCTGGTAACCGGCTTTATCACAGACGCAAGAATGGAGGATGCCGTTTTTGCGGAGCTGAAGCAGGACAGAGATGCAAAGATTAAGGCGCTGACCGAGGAGGTTACAGAAGCCCTGACAGAGCAGCTGACAGCAATGGTTGGCGAAGAAACGGATATCGACGCACTGATTGGCGATATTATTTATAAATTCCAGAAAATGACGGTAAGAAGAATGATTCTGAGAGACCACAAGCGTCCCGACGGTCGTGGCATTGAAGAAATCAGAAAGCTGTCCGCAGAGGTAGACGTTCTGCCTCGTGTGCATGGCTCCGCACTGTTCTCCAGAGGACAGACACAGGCATTGACCGTAACCACATTGGGGGCAATCAGCGAAGGACAGAGATTGGATGGTCTGGATACAAACGAAACAGGCAAGAGATACATCCATCACTATAACTTCCCTGGCTTCTCCGTAGGCGAAGCAAAAACCTCTAGAGGTCCCGGCAGACGTGAAATCGGGCATGGCGCACTGGGCGAAAGAGCATTGCTGCCCGTTATTCCCAGTGAGGAAGAATTCCCTTACGCAATCCGTCTGGTTTCCGATATTTTAAGCTCCAACGGTTCTACCTCTCAGGCATCCATCTGCGGCTCTACACTGTCTCTGATGGCGGCAGGTGTTCCCATCAAACGCCCCGTTGCAGGTATTTCCGTAGGTCTGGTAACAGGTGAAAATGATGATGATTTCATCGAAATCACAGATATTCAGGGCGTAGAGGACTTCTTCGGCGATATGGACTTTAAGGTTGCAGGCACAAGCGAGGGTATCACAGCTATCCAGATGGATATGAAGATTCATGGCTTGACCTTCCCGATGATTGAGCAGGCATTTGCGCAGACAGGCAGAGCAAGAGATTACATTCTGAATGAGGTTATGCTGAAGGCAATCGCAGAGCCCAGAAAAGAGCTTTCTCCTTATGCACCGAAGATTGCACAGATGCAGATTGATGTGGAAAAAATTGCTGAGGTTATCGGCGCAAGAGGTAAGGTTATCAAGAAGATTGTGGAGGAATCCGGCTGTGAAATTGATACAGAGGATGACGGCACCATCTACATCAAGGGCATTGATCCCGCAGGCATCCAGATGGCAAAGGATATGATTACCGCAATCGTTTCCGATCCCGAACCCGGCACGATTTATCAGGGTACTATCACAAGACTGATGACCTTCGGCGCATTTGTTGAAATCGCACCCGGCAAGGAAGGGTTGATTCATATTTCCAAGATTTCCAACAAGCGTGTGGCAAAGGTTGAGGACGTTCTGGCTGTTGGCGATAAGGTTTCCGTGAAGCTGATGGAAATTGACAAGCAGGGCAGACTGAACTTCTCCATGAAGGATGCCATGGAAGCAGAAGAAAACAAATAAAATTTGAAATAAAATAGCAGTAAAACGCAGGCAGGGGCTGTTTGCAGGTGTAAGCCTGTAAACCTCCTGCCTTTTTGTCAGGCGCAGAGAGAAATTTTATCGGAAAGAGGATGGAAAAGACTGCATAAAAACAGAAATTTTTCTCATGATAGAAACAGAAAGCTGATTTAGGAGAGATGGTATGGTTACAATCAGAACACTGGACAACGGCATAAGGGTCGCACTGGAATCCATTTCCTATGTCCGCAGCATTTCCTTCGGGATTTGGGTGAAAAACGGCTCCCGAAATGAACTGCCGCAGGAAAACGGTGTGTCGCATTATATTGAGCATATGATGTTCAAGGGGACGAAAAGCCGCACGGCAAGGCAGATTGCGGAGGAAATGGATGCGCTCGGCGGGCAGATTAACGCATATACCACGAAGGAATATACCTGCTATCATACCCGTGTGCTGGATAAGCATATTGACCGCGCACTGGATGTGATGAGTGATATGCTGCTGCATCCCTTGATTGCACAGGAGGAGGTGCAGAAGGAGCGCAATGTCATTACAGAGGAAATTTATATGTACGACGATGCGCCGGAGGAGCTGGTGCATGATGCCTTGCAGGATGCCATCTGGCGTGATACCTCCCTGGGGATGCCGATTCTGGGGACGGAGGAAACAATTGCTGCCTTTGATGCGGATTTCATTCGGGCGTATTATGAACGGAATTATCATCAGGAAAATATCGTGCTTTCTGTGGCAGGAAATTTCGAGGAGGAGGAAATGCTTGGGAAGCTGAATGAAAAGCTGGGCGGATGGAAACGGGAAACGCCCTTTGTGCAGCATGATACCCATGCGGCGTATCAGATTTCCTGTGTGGAGAAGGAAAAGGACATTGAGCAGGTGCATGTCTGCCTTGCTTTTCCCGGACTGACCAGAGAGCATCCGCAGAAATATGCACTGGCAATTTTCAATACGCTTTTCGGCGGCGGCATGAGCTCGCGCCTGTTTCAGAAAATTCGAGAGGAAAACGGGCTGACCTATTCCATCTACAGCTATACGACTGCCTTTGCGGATACGGGTGTTTTCACGATTTGCGCGAGCATGAACCCCAATCAGACGGAGCGGGTGTTTGAGCTGATTGCAGAGGAGCTGAAGGAAGTGACGGCGGAAGCCTTCCCGGAACAGCTGATTGCGGTGACGAAGGAGCAGATGATTTCCAATTTTATCATCGGGACGGAAAGCACGCTGAACCGCATGACGGCGGCAGGCGCTTCCCTGCTGCTGCGCGGAGAGGTGCAGGAAACAGAGGAAGTGATTGCAAAAATCGAGGCAGTGACGGCGGCAGATGTGCTTGCGACGGCGAGAGCAGTGCTCGACACTGAGAAAATTAGCTATTCCGCAGTGGGCAACCTGAAGGGGAATGATTTCGGCGCACTGGTGGAAAAGTTTTTTAAATAAAAAAGGCACTCCTTAGAAATACTATAGATACGGATTTATCCCGAATTTTTTGTATTAAGGAGGAATTATCATGAAAGCAACAAATATGATTGCGCTGACCTTAGTGGTTATCGGTGCGCTGAACTGGGGATTGATTGGATTTTTCGGCTTCGATTTGGTGACAACCCTTTTCCACGGCGGTCTGTTTTGGGTGGCAAGAGTGATTTTTGCTCTGGTGGGGCTGGCAGGTCTGTGGTGCCTGACGCTGTATCATAATGTTGGGCAGGAGCCGCAGATGAAAATGACAAAGCAATAAAAGCAACAAAGGAAAAAGCGGGCGTTTTTGCCCGCGTTACATACAAAAGGGAAAGAAGAAAAGGAGTGAAGGAATATGCGTTTTACAAAAATGCAGGGCTGCGGGAATGACTATATTTACATAAACTGTTTTGCAGAAAAGGTGGAGAATCCCGAAAAGCTGGCAATTGCCATGAGTGAGCGCCATTTTGGGGTTGGCTCGGACGGATTGGTTCTGATTATGCCTTCCGAGGCTGCGGATTTTCGCATGAGAATGTTTAATCTGGATGGCTCGGAGGGGAAAATGTGCGGCAACGCTTCTCGTTGTGTCGGCAAATATGTTTACGAAAGAGGACTGACGGAGAAAACAACGGTGGCACTGGAAACATTGGGCGGCATCAAGATTTTGCAGCTGCATGTAAAGGATGGCATTGTGGAAAGCGTAACTGTGGATATGGGTGAGCCTGTGCTGGAGGCGGCAGAAATTCCCGTTCTGAGTGACAAGCATCCCGTTATCGGTGAAACAGTGGAAATTCTGGATCGGAAATTTGATTTTACCTGCGTTTCCATGGGAAATCCTCATGCGGTTACCTTTGTGGAAAACGTAATGGAATACCCCATTGAGAAATACGGCAGAGTATCCGAATTCCATCCCATTTTCCCCGACAGGGTGAATACGGAATTTGTGGAAATCGTGGATGACAGCCATGTGAAGATGCGTGTCTGGGAGCGCGGCAGCGGTGAAACATGGGCATGCGGCACAGGGGCGAGCGCAACGGCGGTAGCCTGCGTGCTGAACGGCAAAACAGACAGAAAAGTAGATGTAGAATTGATTGGCGGCACATTGACCATTGAATGGAATGCAGAGGACAACCATGTTTATATGACGGGGCCTGCGGAGTTTTCCTTCGATGGGGAATGGCTGCGGGAGGTATAAGATGGCGAAGGAGTTACACGAGCTGAATGAGCTTGAGGAGAGAGTCATTCTGGTTGCGGTGGAGATGGATGAGAGAAGCAGCCGCTCTGCAATGGATACGGATGCGTGTCTGGATGAGCTGGAGGAGCTGGTAAAAACAGCAGGAGGGACGGCGGTGGCGCGCTCTGTGCAGAAAAGGAAAAGGATTCACCCCGGACATTACCTTGGCACAGGGAAAATTGAGGAGCTGAAGGCGATGCTTTTGGCGTATGATGCAACAGGGATTGTCTGCGATGATGAGCTTTCTCCTGCACAGCTGCGGAATCTGGAGCAGATGCTCGGTACAAAGGTGATGGACAGAACGATTGTGATTCTGGATATTTTTGCAGCAAGAGCCTTATCGGGCGAAGGGAAGATTCAGGTGGAGCTGGCGCAGCTGAAATATCGCCTTTCCCGACTGACGGGGATGGGCGCATCCATGTCCCGTCTGGGCGGCGGCATTGGTACAAGAGGCCCCGGGGAAAAGAAGCTGGAAACGGACAGACGCTACATCAAGGAGCGAATTGCAGAGCTGAATAAGGATGCGCAGGAAATTCGCACACACAGAGAGCTGCTTCGCGCGCAGAGAAGCAAAAAGGGGACACCTGTGATTTCTCTGGTGGGCTATACTAACGCGGGGAAATCCACGATTCTGAACCGACTTTCCGATGCAGGCGTTCTGGCGGAGGATAAGCTTTTTGCAACATTGGATACAACCACAAGAAAAATTGAACTGCCGGGCGGCTCGGAGGTTTTTCTGACGGATACGGTAGGCTTTATCCAGAAGCTGCCGCATCATCTGGTGCAGGCGTTCCGTGCGACACTGGAGGAATTGCAGTATGCAGATATTCTGCTGCATGTTGTAGATGCTTCGGATGCAAACCGAGCGGAGCATATCGAGGTGGTATATGATACGCTGCGGTCGCTTGGGTGTGAGGACACTCCTGTGATTACGGTCTTTAATAAGATGGACAGAGAGGTGGAGCTGCCCTTGCCGATGGATACCATGGCGAGAGATATCGTGCAGGTTTCTGCACAGAATGGGGACGGCATGGATGTGCTTTTGGAGCGGGTGGAAAAGCTGCTGCAAAGCTTCCGCAAATCCATTACGGCGCTTGTGCCTTACACAGAGGGCAGCTTAATCGGGTGGATTCACGGCAGATGCGAAATTATCCGCGAGGAACACACAGGCGAGGGTGTTCTGCTGGAGGTTTATGTGGATGAGGAATCTGCCAACAGACTGGAAAAATTTAAAGTGAATGAATAATAGAAACGGCTCCGTACAAAATGTACGGAGTTTTTTCTTTTTTTAGAATAGATTAAGAAAATTGTAAGAAAAGGGGTATTTTTTTTGTAACAACTCTATGGTACTATAAATTTACATTAAAATTCGATTAAAAGGATAGGGAAATCCTTTGAGAGGGGAGGAATGTCCGTGACGGAAAACATCATTCGTATCCGAAATGTGACGAAGGTATTTCAGATGGGGAGTGAGTCCATTCATGCGGTGGATAATGTATCGCTGAATATCCATAAGGAGGAGGTCTGCTGTCTGTTCGGGAAATCCGGTTCGGGCAAATCAACACTGCTGAACTTGATTGCAGGGCTGGAAAAGCCGACAGAAGGAAGGATTTTGTTTCACAATAAGCACATCGAACGGATGAATGAGGATCAGCTTGCTGATTTCCGCAGACAGTATGTCGGGTTTGTGTTTCAGTCCTATCATTTACTGCCGACATTGACAGCACTGGAAAATGTGACTTTGCCTCTGATTTTCAAGGGTGTTTCCGTAAAGGAGCGAAATGAGCAGGCAATGGAGATGCTTGAGGCGGTCGGTCTGGCGGACAGAGCAAATCACAAGCCATTTGAGATGAGCGGCGGTCAGCAGCAGCGTGTCAGCATTGCAAGAGCATTTGTTAACCGCCCGCCTGTGGTGTTTGCGGATGAGCCGACAGGCAATCTGGATACAAAAACAACCTATGAGATGATGGATTTGATTACGGGTATGGCACAGAAAAACCATCAGACACTTGTCATTGTTACCCACGATCAGGAGCTGGCAGAATATGCAGACCGCATCGTGGTGCTACAGGATGGAAAGATTGAGAAGATTCAGAAACGGATACGGGAAAAAAAGGAGAATGTGTATGAATAAGAAATGGCTGCGACGCATACTGGCAATGGCAATGGTGTTTTCTCTTGCAGCAGGCTCGTGGGTAACGGGCTATGCGGATGACGGGGAAGGGAATATCGTCATCAGTGGTGACGGTGTATATGAAGTAGAGGCAGGAAAAACAACGAAAATCGAATTACAGGTGAAAAACAAAGGAACGGGGACGGCGGAAAATGTGAACCTTCAGCCGAGAGTGTCTTCGGGCGTTGCGCCGTTTCGCGTAAAAATGCAGGGCAACGGCGACCTTGGCGACATGGGCGCAAATGCCTATAAAAAGGTGACATTGCAGGTAACGGTGGATGGGGATGTGCAGGAGCGCAGCTACAGCCTGCCCATCGAATATACCTACAGCAGCCGCGGCGGCAGTGCAAGAAGCGGCTCTATGACGATTTATTTGAAAATGAAGGGCTTTGATTTAGAGCCGGGGTTTGCGTTCCGGGATATGAAGCTTTCCCCTGAGGATATGAGTCCGGGCAGCAGTGCAAGACTGAGCGGACGGCTGATGAATACGGGCGGACAGGATATGTATCAGGTGGAGCTTTCTCTGGATAACCTGACAACCGAAGGCATCAGCCTGACGGGTGGCTTTAACAGCAAGATGGTTTCCAAGATTCCCATTGGCGGCAGCACTGCCTTTCAGTTCCCTCTGGTTGCGGCGGCGGATATGGCGGCAGGGAATTATCCCGTTGCGATTAAGCTGAAATATCGCGACCAGTTCGGTAAAAATTACGAAAAGACGAATCAGTTTTATGTGAATGTCGGCGGTGTGGCAGGCAGAAAGGCGATTCTGGAAATTCGGAACATGCAGGAGCCGGGTGGTACCTACGGCGTGAATCAGAACTTCACGGTTTCCTTTGATCTGAAGAATACAGGTGCGGTTGCGGCGAAGGATATCGTGGTAACAGCGGAGGGCGTGGACAGCACAGCGGTAGTTCCGAAATCCGCAAGCATGAAGAATATTCAGTCCTTGGCTCCGGGAAGCAGCGCAAGTCTGAGCTTTACTTTTGCGGGTACATCGCAGTCTGCGACACAGAATCAGGCGATTCAGTTTACGGTGGAATACACTTCCGGCGGCACGGCAAAGACAACCTTCAAGCAGTACGCAGGGGTAAATATCAGCAATCCCAGCAAGGAGGGCGAGGAAAACACCAGTAAGCCGAAAATCATCGTAAGCAATTATAGCTGCGATCCGCTGATTGTGATGGCAGGGCAGGAATTTGATTTGAATTTGACCTTGATGAATACGCATAAGCAAAAGGCGGTCAAGAATATCAAAATGTATTTGACCTTGGCAGAGGAAACATCTTCCGAGACGCAAAAATCGGGGAATATCTTTACCCCTGTGAACAGCAGCAATACCTTCTATTTTGATTCCATTCGCCCGAAGGGAACCGTCAATAAGGCACTGCGGCTGTATGTTGTGCCGGAGGCACAGCCGAAAACCTATACCCTGACGGTCAATTTTGAATATGAGGATGCCAAGGGGACGGAATATACCGCAACAGAGCTTTTGGGTATCAATGTGAAGCAGGTTACAGAGCTGCAGATTGACGATTTTACCATTCCCGAAACAGTGGAGCAGGGGATGCCCGTAACGGTTGGCTTCAACTACTACAACACAGGGAAGGTTACCCTGAACAACGTGATGATTAAGGTGGAAGGAAACGTGGATTGCCAGAATAAGAATACTTACGTTGGCAACATGGAATCCGGCAGCAGTGATTATTTTGAAACGACATTTACGCCTTACGAGACGGGCGAGGTGCCTGTCAGCATTGTGATTACATACGAGGACCCGAGCGGCGAGACAGTCGAACAGCGCAGGGATATGATTATGCAGGTGACAGAGCCTGCAATGCCCGATGATACGGAAAATCCGGATGCAAGTGCGCCCATGGATAAGAAGCATATTGCGATTGGGCTTGGGCTTCTGGTGATTCTGGCAGGGGCATTGGCGTTCTTTGTGAAAAATCAGAAGGAGCCGCCGAAAAGCACAGCTGAAAGCGTGAGCAGTGCAGAGGATTTGGAGGATGATTTCGAGGAGGATGATTTTGTAGAGGAAGTGACAGAGGTAATCCACGAGGATGATAAAGAGGGGATGTCCTTATGAACAAACGTGACATGATTGATATGGCACTGCGCAACCTCTGGAAGCGAAGGCTGCGGACGGCGCTGACGGTGCTTGGCGTTGTAATCGGGACGGCTTCTATCGTGGTTATGGTTTCTATTGGTATCGGCATGAATAAGGGCTTTGCCAGTCAACTGGAAAACTGGGGCAGCCTGCAGGTGATTGACGTTTATCCCAGTGGCGGTATGGAATATGACAAAGAAACAGATTCCATGAAGCAGACAAAAAAGCAGGATGAGCTGAATGCAAAGGCGGTTGAGAACTTTCGGCAGATGGAGCATGTGCAGGCGGTTTCGCCCGTGCTTGAGGATTATCTTTACCTGACAGCAGGAAAATACATGGCGGATGCAAGCTTTATCGGCATTGAGCCGGGGGCAATGACCGCCTTGGGCTATCAGGTAGAGGATGGACGTGCCTTATCGGAGGAGGACAGCAAGGCCATTGTGATTGGCGGCGGGGTGGAATTTTATAACCCGAAGCTGAGCTGGGAAATGCGCAATGCCTCCGAGCCGCCGCAGGTGGATGTGCTGAATGAAAAGCTTGGTGTGACATGGGATTGGAGTTACGGCACACGGGACGCAGACAAAACCATTAAGCCTGTGAAGGTGGATGCGGTTGGGAAGATGTCTGCCGACGGGAATAACGGCTGGACGGTCATCATGCCGATTCGAGAGCTGGAGAAGATACAGAAGGAAAAGCAGGCATGGGAGCAAAAGCAAAATGGCGGAAGCAGCAACGGCAATCGCCAAAAGTCCAAGGAATATCAGCGTGTGATGGTAAAGGTGGACGAAATGGAGCATGTGCAGCAGGTGCAGCAGAAAATCAAGGACATGGGCTTTCGTGCCACCAGCCTGACGGATGAACTGGAGGCCATGAAGGAAACCACCAGAATGCTGCGGTTGGTTCTTGGGGCAATCGGCGCGATTTCCATGGTGGTTGCGGCAATCAGCATTACGAATACCATGGTTATGGCAATTTATGAACGCACGAAGGAAATCGGTATCATGAAGGTTATCGGGGCATCTTTGAAGGATATCAAGGGACTCTTCCTGACCGAGGCGGCTTTTATCGGCTTTTCGGGCGGTATTATTGGGATTATCGTCAGCTATGGAGCTTCGTTTCTGGTCAATTTCGTTGCACAGCGACAGGGAAGCACCATGCAGTCGGCAATTCCCATCTGGCTTGCTTTGGGCGGCGTTGCCTTTTCTACGGCGGTAGGCGTAATTGCCGGATATCTGCCTGCGAAGCGTGCAATGAAGCTGAGTGCATTGATGGCAATTAAAACAGAATAAAAAACTTTTTGGCTGACCTTTCGGACATACCTAAGGTCAGCCTTTTGCTTTTGGCAGAAACTTTTCTGATAGTTTCCCTTTTTCTGCGAAAGCTAAGAGAAATCGGGCAGAAAGGAGAAGCGGAATGCTTGTGGAGCTGGCGAGTACACCTGTTGCGGCAGGGTTATTCTTCCTTTATATCAAGGATAAATATGAAAAGGAGCCTTGGAAAATGCTGTTTCTGGGTGTTCTATTCGGGCTGTATACAGCGGCGGTGGTATATGCCCTCGGCAGCTTTTTAGAGGAACGGTTTCCGCATGAGGAAACACCGTTTTACACGGCTTTTTTCAGCTCGGCGGGGGTGGAGGAGGCTGTGAAGTTTCTGTTTCTGTTTTTTCTCATCTGGGGCAACCGCAACTTCAATGAGCCGCTTGACGGGATTGTATACGGCGTATTTGTTTCGCTCGGCTTTGCCTGGGCGGAGAATGTGATTTATGTGACGCACCCGATTCTTGGCGGCTATGAAACGGCACTTGAGAGGGCGCTGCTTTCCGTACCCGGACATGGGCTGTTCGGTGTCCGGATGGGATATTATTTTGCGCTGGGGAAATACCGCAATCGGAAAAGATATCTGCCGCTTGCCTTTTTCAGTCCTTATCTTGCCCATGCATTGTATAATTATTTTCTGCTGAAAAGGGAACCTGTCTTTTGGTTATTTTTTTCAGTTTTAGAGGTGCGGCTCTGGGGTTTCGGGTTAAAAAGAATCAAAGAGCTGCAAAACTGCTCGCCGTTTCGGGAAAAAGTATCAAAAGAGTCTTAGCGGAGGGAGAGAATCTTTTGGAAACACCTTGAAAAAGGATAAAAAACAGGATATACTATAACCAGTGCAAAAACTGAATAGGCGGGAGGAAAAACGATGATAGAAGCAGTCAGCTGCGGTGGCGTTGTGATATACAAGTGGAAGATCCTTCTGCTGTATAAAAATCAGAATGGCAGATATATGGGCTGGGTTCTTCCCAAGGGAACTGTGGAGGAAGGCGAAACCTATCGGCAGACGGCTTTGCGCGAGGTAAAGGAAGAAAGCGGGGCAAATGGCGAGATTATCAAATATGTCGGCAAGACCCAATATACCTTTAAGGGCAGTGAGGATACTGTAAATAAAACGGTACATTGGTATCTGATGAGTGCCAATTCCTTTTACTGCAAACCGCAGAGTGAGGAATATTTTGCCGATGCCGGTTTCTATAAATTCCATGAGGCTTATCATCTGCTGAAGTTTAACGATGAACGCCAGATCTTGAAAAAAGCGTACTATGAATATAGTGAAATGCGCAAAAACAAAGAGTTTCTGAGAAGAAAATTCGGTGAAAGCAAATCATAAAAGGCAAAAGGAGAGATGCGATTATGAAAAAATATTTTGAAGCTACACCCAACCTTGACGGTTTGAAGGAAAAAATTATCGTTCTGAAAGACGGAGAGGATAGAAAGACACTCATTGCTGTAATCGCACTGGTAGCAGCTGTGCTGATTGCGGTAACGGCAGGTGTGGTTTATCTTCTGAAAACAAGAATGGATGATGAATACGAAGAAGATTGGGATTATGACTGGGATGATCTGGATGATGAATTCTGTGAGGATGACGAATGTTGCTGCACAGATAAGGATGTAGATGATTCCGTAAAAGTAGAACAGGCGTAAGAAAATCAAGAGGGTATGGTAAAATTTTGCTGTCACCCTCTTTTTTTGAGGCAAATGGGACATAAAATGAACTTGTGGGATAAAAGATAGCCAAATAAGGTGTGTGAAGAAAAATGGAACATAAATTGCAACTGATTAAAAAAATCGCGCCGGATTTGACAGAGGAAATGATCAAGCGGTATCGTGTTCTGAAAACGGTCAGACTGCTGCAGCCCTGCGGCAGGCGGCTTGTGGTGCTTTCTCTTGGCATGACGGAGCGGACGGTGCGCAGCGAGATTGAACGGTTGAGTGCGCAGGCACTGGTTCATATTTCTAAAATCGGCATGAGCCTGACGGAAGAGGGCATGGAGGTTCTGGAGGGACTGGAGACGATTTTTTCTGCCCTGACGGGGCTTTCCATTCTGGAGGAACGGTTGACGGATGCCCTTGGGGCGCAGAAGGTCTTTATTGCGCAGGGGGACAGTGACAGCAGCGAGCGTGCCCAGAAGGAAATGGGGCAGCTTGCGGCGCGTGTGCTTTCTGAAAATACAACAGAGGATTTGCGGATTGCCATTGCAGGCGGCTCGGCCATGGCGGAGCTGGTGCAGGCGGCACCGGAATCCGCTGTGCCGATGGCGAAGATGGTACTGCCGGCGCGTGGGAGCATCGGACGCAGATTGGAGCTGCAGGCGGATACCCTTGCGGCAAGACTGGCGGAAAAGCTGCAGGCGGATTATCGTTTGCTGCACCTGCCGGATAATTTAAGCCCAAGAGTGCTGGAGGAAATGAAAAAGGACCCTGATATTTCCGAAACCATTGCGGAAATGGAGCAGGCGAATATCCTGCTTCTGGGCGTAGGAAATGCTTTGGAGCTTGCGGAAAAACGCCGCTTGGATGAAGCTGTTCGCAAACAGCTGGAAAAGGACAATGCCGTTGCCGAGGCGTGCGGCTATTATTTTGACGGCGCAGGCAAGGTGGTCTATGAAACCCGTTCTATTGGGATTGATTTTAATGATATTGATAAAATGGACTGCATTATCTTAGTGGCAGGCGGCAAAAAGAAGGCAGAAAGCCTGCTTGCAGTCAGCCATAGCATCCCTAACGGCATTTTTGTGACGGATGAAGGTGCAGCTTTGGAAATGTTAAGGCTTGCGGGAAAGTAAATCTTATCGTATAATAGCTTTTGAGGGACGTTTTTTGTCCCAATTAAAGAGCAATTACTTTCATAATAGAGGGAAGATTCGGGAAAACTGAATAAGCAGTTTTGTCGGCAGAAGCACCGACAGCCGTATCGGATAAAGAAAGGAGCAGGACAGATGCTGAATAAGAAAACAGTGGATGATCTTAAGGTAACAGGAAAACGCGTATTGGTAAGATGTGACTTTAACGTACCCCTTAAGGACGGCGTGATTACGGACGAAAACAGAATTACAGCGGCTTTGCCGACCATCAAAAAGCTGATTGACGAGGGCGCAAGGGTAATTCTCTGCTCACACATGGGCAAGCCCAAGGGCGAGGTAAAGCCTGAACTTTCTTTGGCTCCCGTAGCAAAAAGACTTTCCGAATTACTGGGCAAGGAGGTTGTTTTCGCAAAGGATGACAATGTAGTCGGTGAAAATGCAAAGGCGGCGGTTGCAGCAATGCAGAACGGCGATGTTGTGCTTCTGGAAAACACCCGTTACAGAAAGGAAGAAACAAAGAACGAAGAAAATTTCAGCAAGGAGCTGGCTTCTCTGGCAGATGTTTTTGTAAATGATGCCTTTGGCACAAGCCACAGAGCGCACTGCTCCACAGTTGGCGTAACCAAATTCGTGCAGGAATCCGCAGTGGGCTATCTGATGGAAAAGGAAATCGCATTCCTCGGCAATGCCGTAAATAACCCCGAAAGACCCTTTGTGGCAATTCTGGGCGGCTCCAAGGTTTCCGATAAAATCAACGTAATCAATAACCTTCTGGAAAAGGTAGATACACTGATTATCGGCGGCGGCATGGCATATACCTTCGCGGCGGCAAAGGGCGGCAAGGTTGGTAATTCCCTGCTGGAGGAGGATAAGATTCCCTATGCACTGGAAATGATGAAAAAGGCAGAGGAAAAGGGCGTGAAATTCTTAACTCCCGTGGATACGGTGATTGCAAAGGAATTTAAGAATGACACAGAATATAAAACCGTACCGACAGGAGAAATTCCTGATGGATGGATGGGTCTGGATATCGGTGAGGAAACCAGAAAGCAGTTTGCGGATGCCATCAAGGGCGCAAAAACCGTTGTATGGAACGGGCCTATGGGCGTATTTGAATTTGAAAATTTTGCAAAGGGCACAAAGGCAGTTGCAGAAGCAATGGCCTCTATCGATGCAACCACAATCATCGGCGGCGGTGATTCTGCGGCGGCAGTTAATCAGCTGGGCTATGGCGATAAAATGACACATATTTCCACAGGTGGCGGTGCATCTCTGGAATTTTTGGAGGGCAAGGAGCTGCCCGGCGTTGTTGCGGTGGATGATAAATAAGAATTTGTAATAGAATTTGTAAGAAGTAAGAAAGTGTAAGGAAAATGAAGAGAAGAAAAGCAATCGCGGCTGTGCTTGCGGCAGTGCTTTCGCTTGTTTCGGCTTCTGCGGCGTATGCAAAGGAACTTTCGGAGCAGGAAATGACAAAGCAGGAAGCGGCGGAGGTTTTGGAGCAGGAACCGACAGAGCAGGAGACAGCAGAGCCTCCGCAGGAGGATGCAGCAGAACAGCTATCTTATGGAAAGGTTGTTGATGCGGCGGAGGATGCAGAGTCGCTGGAGGGGGAATATATCCCCGTCCTGATGTACCACCATTTTGCAATTCGCAATATGGGAGTTGGCAACGGCGTTGTGACAACCACAAAGGAATTGGAGGATCATCTGCACTATTTCCAATCGCAGGGCTATAGAATCATTTCCTTAGAGGAACTGGACAGCCTGCTTACGGCGACGGAAAGGGATACCCATGCGGAAGGTCTTGGACTTGGTTTGGGAAAGAAATATCTCTGTATTACCATGGATGACGGCTATTTCAGCAATTATGATCTGGCATATCCGCTGTTCAAAAAATATCGTGTGCCTGCGTCTGTGTTTGCAGTGACGGATTATGTGACGAATCGGATTGGTATCCAGAAATTCACATGGAATCAGGCGGCAACGATGGAAAAATCGGGCTATATGAAGGTTTACAGCCATACGGCAGACCATCAGCCTGTTGTGGCAGGGGAGGAAGAGGCGTTCCTTGATTCCATGCGCAGAAGCGAGGAAACGCTGACCGAAAACCTCGGCACAAAGCATGTGAAGGCAATGGCTTACCCCAATGGGCGTTATACAGAGGCGGCACAGCAGCTTCTGGATGAGGATGGCTATGTGCTGCAGTTTACCGTGGAAAACAGCGTGATTACAAGAAAGACCAAAAGAGATGCAATTCCGCGTATCACGATTGAATCCGGCATGAGCGGTGAGGACGTGGTGCGGAAAATTGAATTAACTGCAGAAAATACATTTGCTGCGGAAGGAGAAGGAAACGAGACATGAGGAAAAAAATCGTTGCAGGCAACTGGAAAATGAATAAAACACCGAAGGAAGCGGCAGAGTTCTGTAAGCTGATGAAGGAAAAGGTCGTTTCCGATGCGATTGAGGTTGTATTCTGTGTGCCTTTTGTGGATTTATATCCCGTTCTGGAGGAGTTGAAGGGCACAGGCATCGGCGTTGGTGCGGAAAATATGCACTTTGCGGAAAGCGGCGCATATACCGGCGAGGTTTCTGCACAAATGCTGAAGGAAATGGGCGTTGGCTATGTCATTCTGGGACATTCCGAGCGCAGACAGTATTTCGGCGAAACAGATGAAATGGTCAATCAGAAGGTGAAAAAAGCTCTGGAAACAGGTATTGTGCCGATTCTTTGCTGCGGCGAAACCTTGGAGCAGAGAGAAGCAGGCATTACGATTGAATGGGTACGCATCCAGATAAAGTGCGCTTTGGCAGGCGTTTCTGCCGAGGATGCAAAGAAGGTTGTTGTTGCCTATGAGCCTATCTGGGCAATCGGCACGGGCAAAACCGCAACCTCTGTACAGGCACAGGAGGTCTGCCATGCAATTCGTACCGTTCTGGCAGAGCTGTATGGCAAGGAAGTTGCGGACGAAATTCGTATCCAGTACGGCGGCAGTGTCAACAGCAAAAATGCGGCAGAGCTGTTCGCAATGGAGGATATTGACGGCGGTCTGGTCGGCGGCGCAAGCCTGAAAGAGGAATTTGTTTCTATCGTACACTATTAAAGCATTTCCTATGCAAGCAGGCTCACCATCATACCCCTTGGGGTTCGGGGAGAGGATTCCTCGAAGAATGGAGGAAAAAATGGAGAAAAAAACAACAGTTTTGATGATTTTGGATGGCTTCGGTCTGAATGATAAAGCAGAGGGCAATGCCGTAAAGCTGGCAAAGACCCCTGTTCTGGACGGACTGATGCAGAAATATCCCTTCGTCGAGGGCTATGCCAGCGGTCTGGACGTTGGTCTGCCGGCAGGGCAGATGGGAAATTCTGAGGTTGGGCATCTGAATATGGGCGCAGGGCGTGTCGTTTATCAGGAGCTGACACGTATCACAAAGGCGATTGAGGACGGCGATTTCTTTGAAAATCCCACACTGCTGGAGGCGGTGGAGCATTGTAAGAAAAACAATTCCGCACTGCATCTGTATGGTTTGCTTTCCGACGGCGGTGTGCATAGCCACAATACCCACCTGTACGCTTTGCTGCAGCTGGCAAAAAGAAACGATTTGGAGAAGGTTTATGTGCATGTTTTTCTGGACGGCAGAGATACCCCTCCGACCTCCGGTGCGGAATATGCCGCACAGCTGGAGGAAAAAATGCGCGAAATCGGCGTAGGCAAAATTGCAACCGTAATGGGCAGATATTATGCCATGGACAGAGATAAACGCTGGGAGCGTGTGCAGGAGGCATATAACGCCATGGTGCTTGGCAGAGGAACCACTGCGACCGATGCGGTGCAGGCAATCAGGGATTCCTATGAAGCAGGCAAGACGGATGAATTTGTTCTGCCTACGGTAATTGTAAAAGAGGACGGCATGGCAACAGCGAAAATCAGTGACCATGATGCAGTGATTTTCTATAACTTCCGTCCGGACAGGGCGAGAGAAATCACACGCTCTCTCTGTGATCCCGATTTTGACGGATTCCAAAGAGAAAGTGTGCCGCAGGATTTGAAATATATCTGCTTTACGGAATATGATGTGACGATTCCCAATAAGGAGGTTGCATTCAAGCCGCAGAAGCTGAAAAATACATTAGGGGAATATATTTCCTCTCTGGGGCTGAAGCAGCTCAGAACGGCGGAAACAGAAAAATATGCACACGTTACGTTTTTCTTCAACGGCGGCGTGGAGGAACCCAATCCCAATGAGGATCGTTGGCTGGTACCCTCTCCCAAGGTTGCAACCTATGATTTGCAGCCGGAAATGAGCGCAGTTGCCGTAACCGATGGTCTGGTAAAGGCGATTCGCTCCGGAGAATATGATTTAATTATTGTAAACTATGCAAACTCTGATATGGTAGGGCATACAGGCGTGCTTTCTGCCGCAATTAAGGCGGTGGAAACGGTGGATGCCTGTGTAGGCAGAGTGGTGGATGCACTGCTTGCGGTGAATGGGCAGATGTTTATCTGCGCCGACCATGGCAACAGTGATCAGATGATTGATTATGAAACCGGACAGCCCTTTACAGCACATACCACAAACCCCGTTCCCTTCATTCTGGTGAATTATACCGACGGCGTGGGATTGCGCGAGGGCGGCAAGCTGGCGGATATTGCGCCGACCTTATTGGAAATGATGGGATTGCCGAAGCCTGCGGAAATGACAGGCACTAGCCTTTTGACAGGCAAATAAAATTCTGGTAAGTAAATTTTGGACAACAGCATTTGTCAAAAATTAAGGAGGATAAACGAAATGAAAGGTTATTACGAAATTACAGATGTATACGCAAGAGAAATTCTGGACTCCAGAGGCAACCCTACAGTTGAGGTAGAGGTTATTCTGGATGACTGCATTCTGGGCCGTGCGGCTGTTCCCAGCGGCGCATCTACAGGTGCATTTGAAGCAGTGGAGCTGCGTGACGGCGGCGACAGATACAACGGCGTTGGCGTGCAGGATGCTGTAGATAACGTAAACGATATCATTGCAGATGCTATCATTGGTATGAATGCGCTGGATCAGGTTGCAATCGATAAGGCGATGATTGCACTGGACGGCACACCCAATAAGGGCAAGCTGGGCGCAAACGCAATTCTGGGCGTTTCCATGGCAGTTGCAAAGGCAGCGGCAGAAGCACTGGATTTGCCTCTGTATCAGTATCTGGGCGGCTTCAATGCAAAGACAATGCCCGTTCCCATGATGAATATTATGAACGGCGGTAAGCACGCAGATAATACCGTAGACGTACAGGAATTCATGATTATGCCTGTTGGTGCATCCTCCTTCAAGGAAGCACTGAGAATGTGCGCAGAAATTTATCATAAGCTGAAAAAGGTGCTGAAGGATAAGGGTCTTTCCACAGCAGTTGGTGACGAAGGCGGCTTCGCACCCGACCTGCCGACAGCAGACGCTGTGATTGACTTGATTCAGGAAGCAGTTGTAGCCGCAGGCTATAAATGGGGCGAGGACATCAAGATTGCACTGGATGCGGCTGCAACAGAGCTGTATGATGAAAAGGACGGCAAATATCACTTCCCCGGCGAAAGCAAGATGCTTGGCAAGGAAATCGTAAGAACCTCCGAAGAAATGGTTGATTTCTGGAAGGCTCTGGTTGCGAAATATCCTCTGGTTTCTCTGGAGGATGGTCTGGCTGAGGAGGACTGGGCAGGCTGGCAGCTTCTGACAAAGGAACTGGGCGATCAGATTCAGCTGGTTGGCGATGACCTGTTCGTTACAAATACAGAAAGACTGCAGAAGGGCATTGATCTGAAGGCAGGCAACTCCATTCTGATTAAGGTAAACCAGATTGGTACATTGACAGAAACCTTCAATGCAATCCAGCTGGCAAACAGAAACAAGATGACAGCAGTTGTTTCTCACAGAAGTGGCGAAACAGAGGATGCAACGATTGCGGATATCGTGGTTGCTGTGAATGCGGGGCAGATTAAAACAGGCGCACCTGCAAGAACAGACCGTGTGGCAAAATATAACCAGCTGCTTAGAATTGAAGAGGAACTGGATGATGCAGCAGAATATCTGGGCGTTGATGCATTCTTCAATCTGAAATAATTAAAAATCGACACAAAGAAAACCGCTACCTATTTTTCGAGGAAAGTAGGCGGCGGTTTTTGTTATCATTCGTAGGTTTCCTCTGCGGGGGCACCCTTTCTGCCTGTCGGGGTGGTGCCGAAGCGTTTGGCGTATGCGCGTGTGAAGGAAGAATAGCTGCCGAAGCCCGAAAGGAAGCAGCTTTCCGTAGCGGAAATGCCCTGCCGAATCAGCTCTCTGGCGTGAAGCAGACGACGTTCCTGTAAATAGCCATGGATAGAATAGCCTGTTTCCTGCCGAAAAAGGCGCATCATGTGATATTTGCTGATGAAAAATTCCTCTGCCAGACGTTCAATCGGAATGTCCTCGGTCAGGTGTGCATCTATATAGTGCAGGATATCCAGAATACGGCTGTTGGTCGGCACGATGGGCTTTGCAAAGGCAGCATCGGGGTTCTGCATCCGGCGCGCAAGTGCAATCAGAAGGCGCAGAAGAAGGCCATTGCTGAGAATGACTCTGCCGTAGGCGTTGCCCTCCAATTCTTGCTCTAAGCTATCTGCCAGTGTCCAGATGGCTTCGGGATTTTCCATATGCAGAACTGCGCCTTTTTTGCCATTGAAGATTTCCTCCAGCTGACAATCGGGCGTAGATTGCTGCTGCAAGAACTGCGGCGAGATATAGATAATCACACGCTCATACAGCACTCCCGGCTCAAATTCCGGACGATGGACACATTGACTGCCGATTAAAACCGCATCGCCTGTTTTTAAATCATACCGCTGTCCGTCTACGGTATAGCCGCCATAGCCGCTGCGCAGGAGCAGCAGCTTGCAAAATTCGTGATAATGATAGTCGATATTTGTTCCGTTTTTATCCTTCAAATGAAATAAACGGAAATCATCCAAAAGATAGCCCCGTTTTTCATAATTCGTTTCCATATTATTTCTCCTCTGGTCGCACTTTTTGCAATAATCATAGCATAAAATGTATTTTATTTGCAAGTTGTGCTTCGTAAAATAATAGTAAAGAAACAGAGGTTGATAGAAAGGGGAATCGGCTATGTTAATCGTAAAAAAATTCGGCGGCACCTCCGTAGCAAACAGAGAGCGTATTTTGCATGTGGCAAAAAGATGCAAAAAGGAATATGAAAAGGGCAACGATGTGGTTGTTGTGCTTTCTGCTATGGGCGATGTGACAGACCGGCTGATTGACAAGGCGAAGGAAATCAACGAAACCCCCTCTGAGAGAGAAATGGATATGCTCTTTACGATTGGTGAGCAGATGTCCGTTGCATTGATGGCGATGGCATTGGAAGGCCTTGGTGTGCCTGCGGTTTCTCTCAATGCGTTTCAGGCGAAAATCCACACCACTTCTGTGCATGGGGATGCAAAAATTACCCATATCGAAACAGAACGAATTCGGGAGGAACTGGCGCAGAAAAAAATTGTTATCGTGACAGGCTTCCAGGGCATCGATGAAAATGATGATTATACCACACTTGGCAGAGGCGGTTCTGATACAACGGCAGTTGCTTTGGCGGCGGCATTGCAGGCAGATGCCTGTGAAATTTATACAGATGTCGATGGTGTGTATACCGCTGACCCCAGAAAGGTACCGACGGCAAGAAAGCTGGACGAAATCTCTTATGATGATATGTTGCACATGGCGTTAAATGGCGCGCAGGTGCTGCACAGCCGTTGCGTAGAACTGGCAAAAAAATTTGAAATCCCCTTGGTGGTGCGCTCCAGCATGAATGAGAGAGAAGGAACAGTGGTCAGAGAGAAAACAGTTTGCCCTTGCAGATAAAAAGCCGATAGAATTTTATGTATGAAAAAAAGCCCTTTTGCAGAGAATATCCGCAAAGGGGCTTTTTGTGTCAGGCTTTCAAAATCAAGTCATTTCAGAAGAAATCAGCCCTGATTTTTTTCAGCCATCATCTGTTCCTGCTTTTCAATCATCTTTTTTACCATATAGCCGCCTACATAACCATTCTGTGCAGATGTCAGGTCGCCGTTGTAGCCCTTTTTCAGGGGTACGCCGATTTCGTTTGCCACCTCAAATTTGAACTGCTCCATTGCCGCCCTTGCTTCGGGCACGTTGATTTTGTTGCTGTTTGTATTGTTGTTGCTCATGTTTATAACCTCCTTGTTGTTTGCTGATTTTTGTGTTTTGTATAGCTTGGTGTTGCAAGGTTAGTATGTGCGGCAGGCGGCGGTTTATGTTAGGAACATCCTGCCATGAAAATTGGCGAAAATCAGGAAGAAGCCGCAGAAAAAAGAAAATCCGTTTTTATGGATATTTTTTGTCGAAAACGTGATTGACAGAAGGATTTTTGAGGCATATCATAGATAGGAATGACAATTTTAGGAGGAAAAGAAAAATGAATGTTTTAAGCCATCTGGGTTGCGATAAAGTTTTTGATTATTTTGAAAAAATCTGCGATATCCCCCATGGAAGCTTTCACGAAAAAGCTCTGAGTGATTATATTGTTTCTTTTGCAAAGGAAAGAGGGCTTTACTGCCGTCAGGATAATAAAATGAATGTTCTGATTAAAAAGGGCGGCACAGCAGGCTATGAAAGCTCTCCTGTATTGATTATGCAGGGGCATATTGATATGGTCTGTGATAAAAACGAGGATACAGAGCATGATTTTCTGACAGAGCCCCTCGAAATTTATATTGACGGGGACGATATCAAGGCGAGAGGGACAACCCTTGGTGCGGATAATGGCATTGCGGCGGCGTATATGCTGGCACTTCTGGATGCGGAGGATATCGCACATCCGCCACTGGAATGTATCTTTACCGTCGAGGAAGAAATCGGTATGGGCGGTGCAACAGATTTTGATGCCTTTGATTTGGAAGGCAAACGCTTTTTAAATATGGATACCGAGGAGGAAGGGCATCTGATGGTAAGCTGCTGCGGCGGCAGACGGATGCGTGTGTATCTGCCGATTGAAAAAGAGAAAAAGCAGGCAGGCACAACCCTTTCCGTTCATATTCGCGGCTTGAAGGGCGGTCATTCCGGTTCGGATATTCATTTGCAGCGGGCAAGTGCGAATGTGCTTCTGGGCAGATTTCTTTTTGAGCTGCGTGAAAGAGTAGATTTTGCACTGGTAAGCGCAAATGGCGGCAATATGGATAATGCCATCTGTCGGGAAGCAGAGGCGGTTGTTGTAGTTGCGCCGGAACAGGTGCAGACCGTAGCGGCTGTGATTGAGGAAGCAGAAGCTATGTTCCGAGAGGAATATAAAGACCGCGAAAGCGATATACTGATGACAGCGGAGCAGATGCCGGAAGCAGCCGAGGTGCTGACGACAGAAACGAGAGATTATGTAATTGCATTGCTGCGGCTTCTGCCCTATGGTGTACAGACAATGGATACCAATATGGATGGATTGGTGGAAACCTCCAGTAATATCGGGATTCTGAAAACAAATGAGGATCATATTTTCATTGATAATGCAGTGCGCGGCTCTATGGAAAGCAGAAAGGATGCTATCTGCAAAAAGATTGAGGTTCTGGGCAGTCTTTGCGGTGCAAAGGTGGTCGGCGTGCATGATTACCCCGGCTGGCAGTATAACCCCAATTCTGAGATGCTGCGCATCTTCAAGGAGGTCTGGGTGGAAAAATTCGGCGAGGAACCCAAGGTGGTTGCCATCCATGCAGGTCTGGAATCTGGGCTGTTTGCGAAAAAAATCCCTGGTCTGGATTTGATTTCTCTGGGACCTAATATGTACGATGTGCATACACCCGATGAAAGACTCAGTATTTCCTCTACCATCCGTATCTGGGAATATCTGAAGCTGGTTCTGGCAAGGCTGAAATAAGAAAATCAAAAAAATTCGTGCGAAAGAGGGCGGCGTATGCGGCTTCCGTGGAATAGAAAATACATGGAAATCGGTTTTCACGTCATTCTTACCGTTTTGCTTCTGGTGGGGATGATTGCACTGCTGTTGCGGCTCTCTGTGGCGAAAAATGTCATATTACAGACGGCGGGGACATTCCTCGCCGTTTTTGCGCCCGTTTTCTGGGCGTTTTTCTTTACACTGCTGCTTGAACCGCTGACTGCATTCTGGCAGAGGTTTTATGAAAAGCGGTGTACATTATATCACCGCAGCCGCATCCGCAACCGCAAGGCAGGCGCAACGCTGACATATCTTTCCATCGGGCTGATTCTCTTTCTGATAGGCGGTTTTCTGGCAAGAAAAATCGGACAAACGAATCTGTCTGCCCTGACGGAGCAGATTGGTGACTATATTCGGCAGGCAGGAGATATGCTTGTGCTTCTGAATTTGAAGCTGGCGGAAATGGGAATTCTCCGGAATGCGGAGTGGATTTTTTCTCGGTGGATAGAGCAGGCGACGCGTTGGATGCAGGAGAGGATGCTATGGCTGGCGGATGTGATTCCGAATATCGGCGGCAGTCTGCTGGACGTTCTGCTTGGGGCAGTGGTAGCGTTTTATCTCCTGATGGAGAAGGAAAAAATTCGTGGGATTGCGGGCGAATTGAGCAGGGTTCTTCTGGGAGAAAAAATCACGAAACACGCAAAAAATCTTTTTCATGAGGTGTATACGGTTTTTGCGGGCTACCTCAGTGGGCAGCTTCTGGATGCGTCTGTTATGGCGGTGTTGTTTTCGGCGGCGTTTACGATTGTCGGTCTGCCGCATGGAATTCTGATTGGTCTGGTTTCCGGCTTTTCTAATCTGATTCCGTATTTTGGGGCGGTGATGGCGTTTTTCCTGGCGGTGCTTGCAGGACTTTTCAGCGGCGTGCCCATGAAGGCGGTTTATGCGTCTGTGCTGATTCTGCTCTTACAGCAGGTGGACAGCATTTTCATTGTGCCGAAGGCAGTCGGGCAGAAATTGGAGCTGCATCCCGTTCTGGTTCTGCTTTCTCTGGCGGCTTTTGGGCGGATGTTTGGTTTCTGGGGGCTGGTGTTTGCGGTTCCCTTGGGTGCGCTTTGCAAAAATTTTGTGCTTTGGTGCTATCGCAGAAAAAAATCTGACATTTGTCAATAATTCCGTGGAAAACCACTTTTTTTTATGACGATTTTGTTGTATAATGCGATAAGGTTAGAAAAGTAATAAAATGAGTTTTGAGCATATACTGTGCCCTGCCTTCAGCAAAAGCGGGATGCAGGGAAAGAGATAGAAAGGTGGTTACGCGTATGAGAGGTATCGTACATGAAGTAAAAGGCGATCTGGCAATGGTAAAAATTCAGAGAAAAGAAGCCTGCGGGGAATGCAGAGCTTGCTTTTCCGGCATGATGAAAACGGAAATGGATATCGAAGCAAAAAATCTCTGCGATGCAGAGGAAGGCGATTGGGTGGAGCTGGAGCTGCAGGAAAACGCATTTTTTAATGCAGTAATCGTGATGTATGGACTGCCCTTTATCGGCTTTATCGTAGGCATTGTGCTGGGGTATTTTGGTGTGCCGAAGCTGATTCCGAATATTTCTCCTGTTTTGCCTTCTCTGGTTCTGGGCGTGCTGGGTATTGTTCTTGCAATGCTTTGGATTCACAGCCAGAATCACCGTTGGGAAAGCGGCAAATATCGCCCTCTGGCAACAAAGATTGTGGAGGAAGATGAGCCTGAAATGTGCGGCGCATAAACACGAGAAAAAGAGATGCTCTATTAGGTGTGTCCCAATAAGAAAACATGAAGAAAATGAAATAGCTGAAAGACTGCG
>OLSG01000053.1_pt1 | contig 135906 bp, 116 predicted proteins | sample 1673041 | NCBI WGS metagenome assembly OLSG01 (sample SAMEA3136749, study PRJEB25190) | human gut metagenome | reverse complement strand
CCTCATGACCATGATCGAGAACCTGCCCGCCGGCAAGAAGATCGAGGACTGCAAGTTCGCCTTCATCGGCGATGCCACCCAGACCTGCGTATCGCTCATGTTCATCTGCTCGAAGATGGGCATGGACTTCGTGCAGTTCGGACCCAAGGGCCATCAGATTCCCGACGGCGCCCTGCTCATAGGCACCGATGAGGAGCGCGCTGTGTTCGGTAAGGAGCTCATGGCCATCGGCGAGGAGAACTGCAAGATCTCCGGCGGCACCATTACCGTCTCCGACGACATCTCCTGCATCGAGGGCGCCGACTTCGTGTACACCGACGTGTGGTACGGCCTCTACGACGAGGAAGTCTCCAGCACCAGCTACATGGACGTGTTCTATCCCAAGTACCAGGTGACCTGGGACCTGATGAACGCGGCCGGCCCCGACTCCAAGTTCATGCACTGCCTGCCGGCCAACCGCGGCGAGGAGGTCGTGGACGAGGTGATGGACGACCCGGAGCGCTCCCTGTGCTGGGACGAGGCCGAGAACCGCAAGCACTCCATCCGCGCCATCCTCGCCACTCTGTGCCCCCAGAGCGAGTCGAACCCGGAGAAGGCGACCAACTACCGCGCCACCATCGACGAGTGCATGGCGAAGCTCGGCAAGCAGGGTCTGTAAACCATGTGCGATCGGGGAAGGCGCAACTTCCCCGATCGCTCTTTCCCATTAAGGAGTTACCCTATGAGCGGTAAGAAGAAATTCTCCTTCGTATCCGTTATTCTGTCGGTGATCTGCGTGGTGTTCGTGTGTGAGGCGGCGGCACCGGCTGCTGCCATCGGCAACCAGCAGTTCTTCTGGTGGATCTTCCTTATCATCACCTTCCTTTTGCCCTACGGCATGGTAGCGGCCGAGCTCGGCACCGCCTACGACTCCGAGGGCGGTATCTACGACTGGGTGCGCGACGCCCTCGGCGACAAGTGGGGCGCCCGCATTAGCTGGTACTATTGGATCAACTTCCCGTTGTGGATCGCCAGCTTGGCCACGCTGTTCCCGCCCATCTTAGGTATGGTGTTCGGGGCCGACATCGAGGCGAACCTGCCGCTGACCCTGGCCATCGAGATTGCCTTCGTGTGGATCGTCGTGTTCATGAGCTTCTCGAAGGTGTCCGATTCCGAGTGGATTTTGAACGGCGGCGCCGTTTTGAAGGTGCTCGTGGCCGTGTCCGTGGGCGTGCTCGGCATTTGGTACGCCTGCGCCAACGGATTCGCCGGATCCATGGCCCCCGAGACGTTCCTGCCCGACTTGACCAACACCGCTGCGCTCGGCTACCTGTCCATCATCATCTTCAACTTCACGGGCTTCGAGGTGATCTGCACCTTCGCCAAGGACATGCAGAACCCGGCCCGCGACATTCCCAAGGCCATCATCCTGGGCGGCCTGGCCATTGGCGCCATCTACCTGTTCTGCGGCTTCGGCATCGGCGCCGCCATCCCGGCCGACCAGATCGACCCCGACTTCGGCATGCTCGTGGCCGTGATGACCATGGTGGGCGAGGCTTCCCCCATCTTCATCATCATCGCCGTGGCGTTCCTCATCACCCTGTTCGCGAATATGGCCAGCTGGTCCTTCGGCGTGAACTTCGTGGCCGACTATGCGGCGAAGAACCAGAACATGCCGAAGGTCTTCGCCCATGAGAACCCGAAGACCGCCATGCCCACCGGCGCCGCCGTCGTGAACGGCATTGTGGCCACCGCCGTACTGCTCATCCAGCTCATCCCCAACGAGGCCATCTCCAACGGGCTGTTCTGGACGCTGTTCGCCACCTCTGTGGTGTTCCTGCTGCTCACCTACATTCCCATGTTCCCGGCCTTCATCAAACTGCGCAAGGTCGATGCGAACCGTCCCCGCGTGTACCGCTTCCCCTTCCAGGGCACAGCCATGAAGGTTATTCTGGCCATCCCGGTCATCGAGCTGGTACTGGCCATCGTGGCCACGCTCGTGCCGTTCTCGGCCGAGGAAGTGGCGGACAAGGTGCCGATGATCGCCATCTTCATCGTATTCCTCCTTTTGGGCGAGGTGGTGCGCATTGTGAGCGCCCGCGGCCGCAAGGAGGAGTTCAAGGGCCTCACTCCCGCGATGGCCGCCGAGCGTTTGGCTGAAGAGGCCGCGGGCGAGCCCGATTCGCTCGAGCCCGTTGATCCGGCCCAAGTCGAGCAGATTCTTGCCGCCGACGACGGCAAGAGCGAGAAGATTTTGTAGATTGCTGTACTCGTACCCCCCCTCTTGAAAGGAATTCCCTCATGAAAACCATCTACGAGTCTGATTCCACCCCCGCCGCCGACGGCTTCTTCATGCCCGCCGAGTTCGCTCCGCAGGATCGCGTGTGGATAGGCTGGCCCCACCGCACCGACACCTGGGCCCACGGCGCCAAGCCGGCCCAGAAGCAGTACGCCGCCATCGCCCGAGCCATCGCCGAGTTCACGCCTGTCGTCATGTGCGCCAACGAGGACGACTACGCCAACTGCAAGGCCGTTTTCGAGGACGACGAGAACGTGACCGTCATCGAAATGACCACCGATGACGCCTGGTTCCGCGACACCGGCGCCACCTACGTCATCGACGGCAAGGGCGACAAGCGCGCCTGCGACTGGCACTTCAACGCCTACGGCGGCTTCATCGACGGCCTGTACTTCCCGTGGAAGGCCGACGACCAGATCGCCTGCAAGATGGCCGAGCTGTCGCACTGCCGCCGCTATCGTCCCGATGACATGATCCTGGAGGGCGGCTCCATCACCGTGGACGGCGAGGGCACCCTCGTGGTCACCGAGCAGTGCCTGCTCTCCCCGGGCCGCACCGCCTCGGCCGTGCTCGCCGAGGAGGTCGAGGAGGACACCATCTGGCCCGTCTACGCCAAGCGCTTCGAGCCCTGGAGCGAGGAGCTGCGCGCCTACATGGACGAGCACCTGAAGGCGTACCTGGGCGTGGAGAAGGTCATCTGGGTCAAGGAGGGCATCGACCCCGAGGAGACCAACGGCCATATCGACGACGTGGCCACCTTCATCGCCCCGGGCGTGATGGTCTGCATCTGGACCGACGATGAGGACTACCCCTTCTACCGCCAGTGCCATGAGGCCTACGAGACCTTGAGCAACGCCACCGACGCGAAGGGCCGTGCGCTGAAGGTGTACAAGCTGCCCATGCCGGCGAAGCCCCTGTACATGGACCAGGCCTCCTGCGACACCATCGACATGGACGAGAACGCCGAGCCGCGCGTGGCTGACGAGCCGCTCATCGCCTCCTACATGAACTACCTGGTGACCAACGGCGGCGTCATCGTGCCCCAGTACGGCGACGAGAACGATCCGCTGGCCGTGGACACTCTGCAGCAGATCTACGACGAGGTGTGGGGCGAGGGCGTCTACAAGTGCGTGGGCGTCCAGTCCGACCAGGTGGTCTTCGGCGGCGGCAACATCCACTGCATCACCCAACAGGAGCCCAAGGCCTAAGCGCGTCGCCCATATGAGGCTTCAAAGTCCTCCGACGCCCCAGGGTCGGCAAAGTAGGGCATTTTGCGCCAGCCATCAAGTTGCCGGCAATGTAGGGCTCTTGGAAGAAAAGAAAGGGCTAGATTATGAGAAGAAAAGTAGCTCGTGTATTGTTTTGCGCCAGCTTATGTTTAAGTCTGCTGGCATTTGCGGGCTGTTCCGCAGAGAGCACGACGGGCGGAGCATCGGACAATGCGCCTAGCGGAACGCCGGACAATGCATCGACGGATGTAGCGGTAGCTTCTGGCGCCGAAGAGTTCGATGGGGTGTTCGATGCAACCGTCAACGCAGGGAACACGCAGGAAGTTGTCTATGTAAACGGCTCCTGGTTTGATATGGGAAGGCAGTACGGATTACAGCAGAAAGTGCAGTTAGAGAATAACTGGGCATCTGTAATGGCCATGATTTATACGGAGGCAGACGATGCCGCATATAACGAAGCCATGGGTAAGATCCTGAAGCACTACGAAGCGGATGAGCCATCTGTGTTTGACTTCTTGTCAGGGGTGGCTGATGGGGCAGGAATCTCAAAGGAAGATGCGATTGTTGCAATTATGGGTTCCTCTGTCCTTAACTACGATTTGATGATGCATTATGATCCGGAGCGCTCAAAAACGTGCATGACCGTATCGGCTTGGGGAAACATGACCCTGGACGGCCGTCATCTTGGAGGCGCCAATCTTGATGCAATCAGCGCAACGCCTGCTGCAATGTTCTCGGATATGATTTCTTATCCGGATGATGGCTATGCGGTTATGGCATCTGGCGGAATGCAGGGCAATGCATTCATGAACTCTGAGGGCCTCATTATTACCTATGCCGGAGGGCCCCACGCGGCACCGAGCGAGGGTGCCGAGGTGATTGATAGGGAAGGCACGTTCCTCGATACCCTGTTCGCTTACTGGTATACAGCTACAAAGTGCGCTACAGCAGATGAAGCGGTCAAAATGCTTACGGAAACTGAGTGGATCCATACCGGCAACATTAACATTTCTGATAATAACGGGAATGCTTATGTTGTAGAGCAAAAAGACACTGCCTATGTAGTCCGTAAGGCCGGCGATCATGGCGAGGAGGATTACCTTATTACGGCAAATCATTTCCTGGACGAGTCGTGGATGAACGATTCGTACGAGGCGTATCCGGACAGCGTGCCCAGGGCTAGCACGGTAGAGAGGATCCTGCTGGACAACAAGGGCTCTGTTACCCCGCGCACCATCGCGGATGCACTCGGAAGCATTCGCTACTACGACGAGGGCAAATGGAGCGAGGAGAATTGGGATTTCGGCGGCTTCTATCAGTTCCATTCCCCAGAAGGAGATGATCTGGAGTTCAAGACCATCTTCAGGACGATTTTCGACGCGACCGATCTTGAGATGTTCGTCTTGAGGGGCCATGATGAGAAATTCCGCTCCGATGTCCCGTTCGGTACGGCCAACTACTACAAGCTCACTCTTGGAGAGGGCATGCAGGCCACCAATAAGAGCGCGGAAACCGATGCCCGTATTGCAGTGAGAAACGCTGGCGCCGAATTGTACAAGAGCGATACCGAAGATGCCGACGCGTTGGAGTGCTACAACAAGGCCGCCGAGGCAGTGCACACGGGATGCAATTACACAACCATGGCCGATTGCGCCGGAGCGAAGGGCGATAAGGAGCAGGCTGCGATCTTGTATGGCCTTGCGACTTCGCAGTTCGCCAATGCCCAGCGGTATGCGCAGGCATCTTATACTACCGAAAACGTGATTGTTGACTAAAGCTATGCAGCACTTGATCCCTCAGCACTTCATATAATTCCTAAAGTTTGCAGTCACAAGAGTCTTTCAAAAAGCGGAGATGATTCTGAGGTTCTCCTTTGATCATCTCCGCTTGCTACGTTTCCTATGGAGCGTCCGCAAATTCCGATAGCAGATCAGGGCCGAGGAAGGCGGAGATGTGCTCATCCTCTCCGATAAGGTTGTCTGCATCGGCTGCACAGAGCGCACCCAGCCCGGCGCCATCGAGTTCGTTGCCGCAAATCTGTTCAAGAAAGGTTTCGAGGCCGTCTATGCCTTCGAGATGGAGCGCGGCCGCAATGCCATGCATCTCGATGGAATGTTGACCATGGTCGATCGGGACGCGTTCCTGTTCAACCCCTTCCTGAGCGGCAATGTGAACGTGTACAAGCTGACCCCCGCTTCCGATGGCGTCAGGACGCAGCCCGTCGGCTCCGACTGGAGCAAGGTGCTCGCCGATGCGCTTGGTGAGTCCTCGGTACGGCTTATTCCCGTAGGCAACGGAGATGAGATCCAGGGCTTTTGGGAGATGTGGAATCTCGGCGGGAACGTGCTCACGTTGGCTCCAGGATTGGTGGTCTGCTACGATCGCAACAAAATAACCCTCGATTTGCTCGATAAGGCAGGTATCGAAGTGCGCACCTTCGAGGGAGCGGAGCTGTCGCGCGGCCGTGGAGGCGCCCGCTGTATGTCGATGCCCATCATCCGAGAGGCCCTCTAATCTTACTGAGCCGATGCCGGCGTGGTTGCTTTGACTAGAAGGGCGACTGAAACCGCCTCCCTCCAAGTGAGGTTAACCCGCGATTGGAGAATGACTTCCAGGGCCGCTGGTTTAGGGCGGATTAGGGGTAGTTGCGGTAAAAATAAACCCAATCTTATCTTTTGCGCCTACGTGGCGCTCAATAAAGTAAGTACGCAGGATGGCTTTTGTGCCGAACCATCCTGCGTACTTCTCATGATGAGGCCAACAGGTAAGGAGAATTCTATGCCATATGAAAAGGGCAACGGCAAGACCGCTGTCATCGCCCTGGGCGGCAACGCCCTCGGCAACACCCCGCAGGAGCAGCTCGAGCTCGTGCGGAACACCGCCAAGCACATCGTGGACATGATCGAGGACGGCACCAACGTCGTCGTCTCCCACGGCAACGGCCCCCAGGTCGGCATGATCAACAACGCCTTCGCCTACGCGGCGGCCAACGACGACAAGACCCCGGACATGCCCTTCCCCGAGGCCGGCGCCATGTCCCAGGGCTACATCGGCTACCAGCTGTCCCAGGCCATCCTGAACGACCTGAAGTCCCGCGGCATCATGCGCTCGACGGCCTGCATCGTGACCCAGACCGTCGTCGACGAGGACGACCCGGCGTTCCAGAACCCCACCAAGCCCGTGGGCGCGTTCATGGACGAGGAGACCGCCAAGGCCAAGGCCGAGGCCATGGGCATCACCGTCAAGGAGGACGCCGGCCGCGGCTGGCGCCAGGTGGTCGCCTCCCCGATCCCCAAGCGCATCGTGGAGTTCGACGCCGTGCGCGACCTGGTGGAGGACGGCTACGTGGTCGTGTCCACCGGCGGCGGCGGGGTGCCGGTCTTCGAGACCGAGAACGGCTACGTCGGGACCCCCGCGGTCATCGACAAGGACCGCTCCAGCGCCCTCATGGCCGCCGAGCTCGGTGCCGACATGCTGATCATCCTGACCGCCGTGGAGAAGGTGTGCATCAACTTCAACACGCCCGAGCAGGAGCAGATCTCCGAGATGACCGTGTCCCAGGCCCGCGAGTACATCGCCCAGGGCCAGTTCGCCCCCGGCTCGATGCTCCCGAAGGTCGAGGCCTGCATCGAGTACGTGGAGAAGTTCCCCGAGGGCAAGGCGCTCATCACCTCGCTCGAGTGCGCCGCCGCCGGCCTGCGCGGCGAGACGGGCACGGTCATCGTCGCCGACTAGGCAGTGATTTACAAAACCAAGGGGCGGCTCCGGGATAAAGAGCCGCCCCTTTTTATGCAAGAATTTCGACCTGTTAGAGTTATGGGAGGCAGGAAAGGGCCCCTTGCCGCTTGATTCAGGGAAAGCGACGGCGAAATCCCAGGTCGCTGTACGATCCTCTGCAGCCGATTCTTTCGAGCGTTCGTCCCGAACTCTAACAACTCGAAAAAACCGCTCTGCAAATGGCCGCCGATTGTCGCGGGGGATCCGGCTTCCTCGCTAGCCCTCCGCGCGCAGGAAGGCTTCGTAGCCGCGGCGGGCTTCGTAGATGTCGGCTTTGCTGGTGACTTCCCAGGGGGAGTGCATCGAAAGCACGGGCACGCCGGAGTCGATGACGTCCATGCCGTACTTCGCGGGGATGTAGGCGATGGTTCCGCCGCCGCCAGCGTCCACGCGGCCGAGCTCGGCGGTCTGGAAGCTCACGTGCGCGTCGTCCATGATGCGGCGCACCAGCGCGACGTACTCGGCCGAGGCGTCGTTCGATCCGCTCTTGCCGCGGGAGCCGGTGTACTTGTTGAACACGAGGCCGCGCCCCAGGTAGGCGGAGTTCTTCGCTTCGAAGACGCTCGCGTAGGCCGGATCGAAGCCGGCGGACACGTCTGAGGACAGCATACGCGAGCGGGTGAGGGCGCGGCGCAGGCGAAGCGGGCTGCTCTCGCCGGCAAGCGCCATGATCTCGGCGATGGTGTTCTCGAAGAACATCGAGGCCATGCCCGAGGCGCCCACGCTGCCGATCTCCTCCTTGTCCACGAGCACGCAGACGGCGGTGCGGGCGGGCACGTCGTCGCCCAAGGCCAGCTGGGCCACGAGCGAGGTGTAGGCGCAGACGCGATCATCCTGGCCGTAGCCGATGACCATGGAGCGGTCGAATCCGAGGTCGCGGGCGCGGCCGGCCGGCACCGCTTCCAGCTCGGCGGAAAGGAAGTCCTCCTCGCTGATGCCGTACTTGTCGGCCAGAAGCGCCAGCACGTGGGCCTTCACCGGATCTTTGGGAGTTTCGGTGCTCTCGGCTTCCTTGGAGTCGGAGGAGTCGGCGGTGCTCAAGAGCGGGCGGTTGCCCACGAGCACGTCCAAGTCCTCGCCTTCCACGACCTTTGCGCCCTTCTTGTCCATCTGCTGGGAGCCCAAATGCGGCAGCAGGTCGGTCACGCAGAACACCGGGTCGGCCTCATCATCGCCGATGTTCACCTCTATCACCTCGCCGTCGGTGGTCGCCACCACGCCGTGCAGCGCCAAGGGCAGCGCCGTCCACTGGTAGTTCTTGATGCCGCCGTAGTAGTGGGTGTCCAGAAGCGCGAAGTCGTTGGCCTCGTACAGCGGGTTCTGCTTGATGTCGAGGCGCGGCGAGTCGATATGCGCCCCCAGGATGTTCATGCCCTCGGAGATCGGCGCGGCCCCCACGTGCACGAGGATGACTGCCTTCCCCTGGGCGCAGGCCCACAGCTTGCTGCCCGGCCCCACGGGCGTGCCGGCGGCGATGCAATCGGCCAGCGAGTCGTAGCCGGCGTCCTCGGCCGCGGCGATGGCGGCCGCGGCGCACTCGCGCTCGGTTTTGTTGTCGGAGATGAAGTCGATGTAGTCAGCAGCCAGCGCCTCAACCTCGGCCGATGCTGCCTCGTCGTACTTCTTCCAAGCTACTTCGCGTTCCACGAAACTTCCTTTCTCTTGTGCGATCGAGCACAGTATGAACCAATCTATGGGGAAAAGTTCGGAAATTGTTACATCCTGTTTTCTCGATGCGCGAAGCGGGCGCTCCGTACTATAATGGCCCAGACATTGAGACGATGTCGCCGTTACCCAAGAAAGGAAGATTCAATGAATCTGCGTGACGTTATCCCCACTGCTGAGAACTCCAGCAACTTCAACGTGGTCCCCGCCGAGTCCATCACCGAGGTGGGCACCACCCTCGAAAACCTGAAGGCCGCCGTGTGTGGCGAGACCGGTGCGTCCGCCAAGTACGCCGCCTGCGCCGCCGCCGCCAAGGAGCAGGGCTTCGACCAGATCGCCCGCCTGTTCGAGGCCACCAGCGCCGCCGAGCAGATCCACATCGGCCTTGAGGCCGGCGTGATCGCCGAGATCGAGCCGGGCTACGAGCGCCCCGCCGCTCCCGAGGCCGAGGGCATTGCCACCGACCTGAACCTCATCGCCGGTGCCCTGGGCGAGATCTACGAGACCTCCGACATGTACCCGAGCTTCATCAAGGTCGCTCAGGAGGAGGGCAACAAGAAGGCTGAGTTCGTGTTCACCCGCGCCAAGCTCGCCGAGGCCGTGCACGCCGAGCTGTACATGGACGCCTACAACAACATCGACGCCCCCACCGATGAGCCCTACTACCTGTGCCCCATCTGCGGCTACATCCACAAGGGCGACGACTTCGAGAAGTGCCCCATCTGCTTCACCCCGGCCGACAAGTTCCGCAAGTTCTAATTCAGCAGCGGAAACATGCGCTATACGGCGGCCGTCCTTCGGGGCGGCCGCTTTTTTGATTCCCCGCAGCTAGACGAACTGGATGACGAGCTTCTTTCCCATGCCTTCTGCCAACTGCTGCAGCGTTTTCAGGGTAGGGCTCGTCTTGCCCGTTTCTAGACGGCTGAGAGCGCTCTGCTTCATGCCGCAGCGCTCGGCGAGTTCGCTCTGGGTGATGCCGAGCTCGCTTTCGGCCCGCAGAATCGCGAGTCGCACCTCGTGCTCCGGCTGAAGCCGCTCCCATTCCCGGGCAAATTCAGGGTCCTGCATCATTTCCGCGAGGTGCTCATCAAGGGTTGTCATGCGTTGTGCCTCTTTTCCCAATCGTGCTTGTATCGAAATGCCCGTTCGATTTCCCGAAGGGGCGTCTTCCGTGTCTTTTTGAGAAAACCGTGGGTGACCACGATGCTCCCTCTCTGATAAAAGAAGTAGAACGCCCGCACGTTGTCCCCGTCGGCTTGGATTCTCAGCTCGAAAAGCCCCTTTCGGATGTGACGCGAATGCGGCATGCGCAATTCAGGACCCATTTCTTGGAGAGTAGCGAGGTCGCTAAACGCCTCGGAACTCAGTTTTGGCGAAAGGCTCTCGAGGAATTCTCGTAGGGGTTCCCTCCCATTTGGCTTGCTGTAGTAGACGATTTCGTAGTTGCCCATTTGATCCTCCTCCATAGTATAACAAAAATGTTATAAGTCAATGCCTTGTCTCCAAGGGGATGAGGATCTTGCAAGCTAGGTTGCCCGATGCGCCCAAGCTTCTCAAGCTTGCCGATGGGCTTTGACGACGATGAGCTGCCCGCCGCCGCTGCACTGGCTCATTAGTACAATATAGCAAACTAAAGTTCGAAATACAAGGTATCAGATATTGATATTTCCTGCACATTTGCTAAAATGCCTCTGCAAATGTGCGACGCGCGAAGGAGGTGAGAGGATATGTCGAAGAAGCGGATGCGCTCGGTGCCGGTGCAGCCGGAGGCCGATAGGACGGCGAAGGCGCGCGGTGTGGTGTGGCGCCAGTCGGCCGAGGAGGCAGCGCTGGCGAAAAAGCCGCGCTACAACGGATTCGCCTGTGGCCACGGAGCCCATGGCGATGCCAAGTACAGCCGCGCGAAAGCCAAGCGCGCCTGGCGCAAGCAGCTGCGACAAGAAGGAGCCTCTCGGGGCTCCTTTCTTTTTGTTCAATATTGTAATGTGTAACGTGACATATTACAATATCGGTGGAGGTGGCCTATGATTAAGACATTCGCCGACGATGACACCCGGAGCCTATTCGAAACGGGCCGTTCGAAACGACTTCCGCCGGACATCGTGAGAAGGTCGCTTCGAAAGCTTGAATATGTCGATAACGCGATGGTCCTAGGGGATCTGCGATTGCCGCCGGGCAATAAACTACACGCCCTCAAGGGCGATCGTGAAGGTCAGCACGCCATTGCGATAAACGACCAGTGGCGAATCTGCTTTGTTTTTGAAAGGGACGGTGTCTACGATGTCGAAATATGCGACTACCACTAGCGAGGAGGCGGGCATGGACGACAAGATGATCATGGTCTCTCGGGAGCCGATCCATCCCGGCGAGTTCCTGCGGGAGGACTATATGCCCGAGCTTGGCCTTACCGTGGCAAGTTTGGCGAAGCGCCTTGGAGTTTCGCGGCAGACGGTAAACGATATCGTTAGAGAGCGACGGGGCTTGAGTCCTGAGATGTGTCTTCGCCTCGCGAGGCTCTTCGGCACGACGCCCCAGTATTGGATGAATATGCAGGCGAAAGTGGACATTTGGGACTCTCTGGCGCTTCACGAGGAAGAGCTTGAGAGTATCGAGCCGTTCGATATCGCGGCCATCGCTTAGGAGGGCCAATGCGGCAGAAGAGTTTTGATACGGGGCGGGGAAATATCGTCTATTGGGTGAGCGATGAGCCTGATGTGGCGCGGCCGTGGCTGGTGTTTCTGCCGGGGCTCACGGCGGATCATCGCTTGTTCGAAGGGCAGATCGAGCACTTCGAAAGCTGCGCCAATTGCTTAGTTTGGGATGCGCCGGCTCACGGGCTCTCGCGTCCGTTCCCGTTGGATTTCTCGCTCGAGGATATGGCCCGCTGGCTGGGCGATGTCCTAGATGCCGAAGGCGCTGCGGACCCCTTGCTCGTGGGGCAGTCGCTCGGCGGCTACGTGGCCCAGGTGTTCGATGTGCTGTTTCCCGGGCGCGCCCGCGGCATCGTCTCGGTGGATTCCGCGCCGCTCGGCCGCAGCTACTACAAGAGCTGGGAACTGGCCTGCCTGCCCTTCGTGACGCGCATGTTCCGGCTCTATCCGTGGGAGACGCTGCAGAAGGCGAGCTCCGAGGGCAATGCCGCTACCGAGGCCGGCCGCGCGATCATGGTCGCCATGATGGCCGACTACTCGAAGGACGAGTACTGCCTCCTTTCCACCCACGGCTTCGCCATGCTCGCCGATGTGGTGCGCAGCGACGACTACGCCGCGCCGGCGGCTCCGCTTACCCTCATCGTGGGCGAGCGCGACAATACGGGTTTCATCCGCAAGTACAACGAGCTGTGGTCGCAGCGCACCGGGCAGCCGATCCATTGGATAGAAGGCGCCGCCCACAATGCCAATACCGACAACCCGCAGGCGGTAAATGCCATCATTGAAAAGGTGCTTGCGGTCGGCGCTTAAAACGCAGCCACTTTGGAAAACACTCAGTTCTTTTGTGCGATTATGCGCAAAAACGAGAGGCCCGCACCAGCGAGCCTCTCGTTTTGAGGGTGCCCGGCTCCAATGGGAGGGAGGTGGAGCCGGGCAGGAAAAGCGCGATTGGTGGTTATACCAGCGAAGCGACGTATTCGCCGGTAAACTTGCCTTGGGTGACGGCGAAGGAGATGGACACGCCGCACAGAGCCGTCGTGTACTGGATGCCGAAGCGGCTGCCGGCGGTGTTGCCCGCCGCGAACAGGCCGGGAATCGGGCGATAATCGGCGCGAGAGAGCACCTGTCCGTTCTCGTCAATAGCGATTCCTGAACCGTTGCAAAGCATATGCCTGATGGTCTTCTCTCCGGCGTAGGCATAATAGGGAGGCTGGGTCACGCCGATCATCAGCTGCTTCTCTTTACCGAAATCCTCGTCAAGCCCGATTTCGCATAGCTGGTTGTACCGCTCGATGGAGGCAACGAAGTTGTCTAGGGTCTCTCCTTCGTAGCCCAGATAGGTACCGAGGGTCTCGTAATCATTGGCAGCGTAAACGACTGGATTGGAGTCTGGTCCTGTGCCCTCGGGCCCGCCGGCAACAGCTGCCGCAAGCAAGTCGGGCAGAGCGTCCATGCCGCCGTTGGAGTAGTCGCCGCCCATGGTAGCCTGGTAGGGATCAATCTGTCCGCCGGCCCAATAGCAAAGCTTCAGGCCATCTCCCTTGTAGCCCATGGAGACTACCTCGCCGTCTTCGCCATCGAGCATGTTGGTTATCTGGCTGAGCAGATCCTTCGCCATTTCGGGATTGCCAGAGTAGTCGCCAGCAGTTACGATGACGCCCTTCTCGGCGTTGATCTTGAGGTAGCTGCCGTCTTCCTTTTTGGCAACGGCTCCGATCACGCGGCCGTCGTCGCCTTGAACCAGCTGCTCCGCCGGGCATCCCCAGTAAATCTGCGCGCCGGCATCGAGCCCGACTTGAAGCATGTTGCCGATGATCTTTTCCTGCAGGGGCATAGTCGAGGCCGTTCCTATGTAGGTGCCAAGGCCATTCTTGAACGTGGTATAGCCGGCGTCGGTTGGGAAGAACTGGATCTCGATAGACGAGCGTTCTTCAGGGGTCAGACAGTCGATGTACCAATCGAACGCCTCTCCGCAGGTATTGGTGAACTTGCGACACAGAGAGGCGTTAGAGCGGTTAGCCGCGCGCAACTGCCAGTTGTTGAGGAACTCGATGGGATCGACGGGATTCACGCCGCGCTCTTTCAAGAACTCGGAGTTGATGTGCCCGAAATGCCCCATGCCCAAAATGGCGAAGTCAGATTCGGCTTGGGCTTCAACGGCGATTACCTTGGCGCCCGATTCTGCCGCCGCTCGGAAGGCGGCGCAGCCGGAGTAGCCGAGCCCGACAACGAGGACGTCGCAATCGACAGTTTCGGCGATGTCGGCCTCGGTGATTGGGGCAGGCGCCTCTCGCCAGCTTGCGCTCGAGATGTTGTCCGACGCGCTTTTATTTCCGTTGTCGGCGGGCACTTCCGAGGCTGTCGTCGTGCTGCTGGGCGAGCATCCCGCAATGCCCGCTGCCGCAAGGCTTGCGGCGCCGAAACCGGCTCCCTTGAGAAAGCTGCGACGGCTCTGTTTCTCTCGTTCGCGGGATTCTTTGCAACGTGTCCGTTGGTGCTGTGGGATGCAGCGCTCTTCTTCCAAATCTCCTCGAACGCGGATTTCGAAGCGGCAGTGGTGGACGGAATGACCTCTGCGGGACTTGTGCTTTCTGTTGCGATCGGACTCTGGTCGCTGGCCCGTGGTTTCAGGGAATTCAAAGGAAGGATGCGTGTCATTGAGCTTTGCGGCGTGGTCCGACGATTCGTACTTCTCCATTGCCCGGGATTTTCTGGCGAACACCATAAGCGTTGAGACATTGGAGCGCGCGTTGTTCCTGGGCGGCCTGGGGTATCAGGTGGTCCTGAGGACGTCGCAAGTCTTCGGGGCTCTGTCAGGTACGGGCTGCGCAATTGCCGAGGGCGAACGGTGGAATCCCCTGCGCCCGAGCATGCGCAGGTGGTGCCGCGCGAGGACTACTGGCTAGGCTGGATCCTGGCGTGCTACCAGATGGAGACGGGACGCCCCTACCGCCAGGTGTTTGACGCCATTCCCTATGAAGAGCTTGCGGGCATGTTCTATCCGCTGCACGAGGCGCCCGAGGAGAAGTTCGTCGAGGCGCTCAACCATCGCCTGGTTGCGGCGCAGCTGCCCACCAGGCTCTATCGCCAGCGGAAGATCTGCGGAGTGTCGCAGAAGCAGCTGGCCGAGGCATCAGGCGTCGGCCTCCGCTCCATTCAGCTGTACGAGCAGCGCCAGAAGAACATCAACCACGCCGCCGCCGAGACCCTCTACCGCCTGGCCTTTGCCCTCCACTGCTCCATGGAGAATCTGTTAGAGCGGTAGGCTGAAAGCGGGGGTTGAACGGCGGAGTCAGCCGTACAGCTCGGGATGCCGGCCCTTCCTTTGTCATCTTTTATCACGCTTTATCATCGGGTTTTCTCTGGCATCAAGCGCTCGCGTACGAGATCGCAGAACAGGCGGGCGGCCGGGGTGAGCCAGTGGGTCTTGCGATGGCCGAGGTAGATGGGGAAGGTGCGCTTTCCGAAGGGGTCGGGAATCTCGACGAAGGTTCCGCGCGCCAGCTCGTCGGCGACGGCGAAGCGGGGGAAGACGGAAAAGCCCATGCCCATGGAAACGAGGCGTTTGATGGCCTGGGAACTCCAGAGCTCCATCGTCTCGGTGAGCGTCACGCCGCGTGCGTCCATGGTTTGCTCGAGGGCGATGCGGAACACGTTGTCGGGCTCGTCGATGATGAAGGGAAGGCCCGCTAGCTGCCCTGCGGACTGGAAGTCGGGGAGGGGTATACTCGGCGCGGCCACAAGGGTCGTGCGAATCTGCCCCACCTCTTCGATGGAGAAATCCTCGGGCTGCCAGTCGAAGGCATAGGTGAGCCCCAGGTCGCAGGAGCCGTCGCGCAGGTTCTCGGACACCTGGGCGCAGGTGCGGTCGCGCAGACGCAGCGCCACGCCCGGGGCGCGCTCGCGAAACGCGGCGATCACCTCGTCGAGCGCATAGCACAGAAGCGTCTCGGCCAGATCGACCCGCAGCGTGCCCTGCAACGCCGTCTCCTCTGTGCCGAGGGCGGCCAGGCGGTCAGCGGCGGCGATGATCTCGGCGGCCTGGGCGAGCGCCTCGGCCCCTTTCTGCGTGAGCACCATGCGGCGCCCGATGCGCTCGAACAGCGGCAATCCTAAGTCGCGTTCGAGTTGCTTGATGTGCACCGTCACGGTCGACTGGGTGTAGCCCAGCCGGTCAGCGGCCTTGGCGTAGGTGCCGCAGGCCACGACGGCCTGGAAGGTGCGCAGGCATTTGATATCCACAGTGGTTCTCCTTTTCGGCGCGTTTCGCGGGCGGGGCGGCCTCGCCGCGCGCAGGTTCCAGCATACGCAACATTGATTGATTTAGTTAAACATATTCTTCTCAATCATTCGTTATACAAATGGGTTGTGGCGCCCTATGCTAGAGCCAACGGAAAGACAGCGGAAGGGGAGCACCCATGGAGGCAACGGAAATGACGATAGCGGCCACCCTGGCAGGGCTGGCGTTCTACTGTTTCGTGCAGGGCATCACCCCGGGACCTGCGAACCTCTGCTCGCTGGCGACGACGCTGCGCTACGGTCGGACGCTTGCGCTACGCCAGTGGTACGGGCTCATCGCCGGCTTCTACGCGGTGTCGTTCGCCTCGGTGCTGGTCGTGTGGACTGTAGGCCAGGTGGCGTCGGGCCTGATGGGGTGGCTCACCGTGGCGGGCGCGGTCTACGTGCTCTGGCTCGCCTGGACCATGGTGGCGCCCAGCCGGGAGGGGCACGCGCTATACGAGGCGAAGCCCACGGCGGCCTCGGGCTTCCTCTTGCAGATCACCAACGTGAAGATACTGGTGCTGTGCCTGACGGCGCTGTGCTCCTACGTGCTTCCCCTGAGCGACCACCCGCTGGCGCTGGCGGCTGCGGGGCTGGTGATGCCCCTCATCGGCGTCGGCTGCAATCTGGCTTGGATATACGCGGGCGAGCTTTTGCGGTCGTTCTACGAACGGCATCGCCGCCGCGTGGACGGGGCGATGGCCGCCTCGCTCGCACTGTGCGCCGCGACCATGGTGGCGCCCCTGCTCGGAAGCTGAGACCCCGCGGCAGCGGGCGCGAAGCGAGTTGCGTGAGCTCCTTTTGGCTTAGAAATCACGGTTTTGTTACCGTGTACAACGACACGTCCAAACCCGACAGCTACCAGTCGATGATCGACACGGTGGTGGCTGCCGAGGGACGCATCGACGGGCTCGTGAACAACTTCGGCGGCACGAACCCCGCCGAGGACAAGGACCTGCTGAGCACCTCCTACGAGCACTTCCTCGCCGGGGTGGATGCGAACGTGGGCAGCGTGTTCCTCGGCTGTCAGGCGGCCGCGCGCGAGATGGCGAAGACCGGCGGCGGTGTGCTTCCTCGGCGACGAGAGCGCTGCCACCACCGGCCAACTCATCGAGGTGGCCGGCGGCTTCGGCCTGGCCACGCCCATCTACGCCGACGCTATGGACGCCGCCGTGGCACGATAGGGTGCTGCTTACCGCAGCGCGCGCATATCCAACGTAGGGGACAGCTTCAGCCGTCCGCCTTTCAGCGTGCATGGCGTCGCCTTGCGTCATCCAAAACCAAGGGTCCCGCAGCATATTGCCTGCGGGACCCTGCTCGATTATGCGGCGCGACGGGGAGGGAGGCGCGCGCCGCTGTATCGCGAATCGTTAGGCGAGGCTCGCCACGTATTCGGCGGTGAACTTACCCTGGGTGACGGCGAAGGCGATGGAAACGCCGCACAGTGCCGTGGTGTACTGAATACCGAAGCGGCTGCCCGCGGTGTTTCCGGCGGCGAACAGGCCGGGAATGGGGCGGAAGGTCTCGCGGGCGAGCACCTGGCCGTTCTCGTCGATGGCCACGCCCGATGTGTTGCAGAGCATGCCGCCCAGAGATTTTTCGCCCTTATAGGCGTAGTAGGGCGGCTGGTTCACGGCGAACATGAGCGACTTCTCCTTGCCGAAATCCTCATCGAGACCCGTGGCGCATAGTTCGTTGTAGCGTTCGATGGAGGCAACGAAATTGTCCAACGTCTCTCCCTCGTAGCCTAGATAGCCGCCGAGTGTTGCATAGTCGTCGGCGGCGTAGACGACGGGATTAGTGTCGGCGCCCGAGCCCTCGGCGCCGCCAGCAACGGCCGCCTCCAGCAGGGCCGGAAGCCCGTCCATGCCGCCATTGGGGTAGTCGATGCCCATGTGACATGCCGGTTGGGCCTTGATCAGCGCCTCGTAGTTGCTATCGAACACATTGGCGACCGGTCCCTGAGGTTGGAGCGCGCCTGCATAGGCCGCCCATTCCATAAAGCCGAATCCCTCATTGCAGTACCGCTTGCCGTCGGCGTTGATCCAGAGCGAGGCAGCCGACCCCAACGGATCCATGGGGCTGTCGCAGGGGTAGTAGTAATCGCCGCCCATGGAAGACTGGTACGGATCCAGCTGCCCGCCGGCCCAGTAGCACAACTTCAGGCCGTCGCCCTGATAGCCGGAGCTGATGATCTCTCCGTCGTCGCCGATCATGTTGGTGATCTGACTCAGTAGTTCCTTGGCCATTTCCTGGTTGCCGGAGTAATCGCCGGCGGCCACGATGACGCCCTTGGAGGCCGCCACCTTAACATAGGAGCCGTCCTCCTTCTGGCCGATAGCGCCGGTAACGGCTCCGTCGGCATCGGTGGTCAGCTGCTGCGCGGGGCAGCCCCAATAGATCTGCGCGCCCGCGTCCAGGCCTACCTGCAGTAAGTTACCGAGAATCTTCTCCTGGACAGGCATGGTGGAAGCGGTGCCGATATAGGTGCCCAAGCCGTTCTTGAAGGTCGTGTAAGACTCATCGGTGGGGTAGAACTGGATCTCCAGAGCGTCGCGCTCCTCCTGGGTAAGGCAGTCGATGTACCAGTCGAAGGCCTCGCCGCACGTGTTGGTGAATTTGCGGGCCAGGGCGGCGTTGGATCGGTTTGCCGCGCGAAGCTGCCAATTGTTGAGGAATTCAATGGGATCAACCCCGTTCACGCCGCGCTCGCGCAAGAATTCGGAGTTGATATGGCCGAAATGCCCCATGCCAAGGCACGTGTGATTGTCCTCGGGGTGCGCTTCCATGGCGATGACCTTCGCGCCCGCCTCGGCGGCTGCGCGGAAAGCTGCGCATCCGCTAAAGCTGAGGCCGATAACGAGCACGTCGCAGTCAGCCGTCTCGGCGATGGAGTCCTCTGCGATAGGCTCGGGAGCTGTGCGCCAGCTGCTTGCGGGCGCCGAGGATCCCGCAGTGCCCGCGGCGCTATCGGACGAGTCGCTGGTGGCGGGGGCGGACGGTGCGCAGCCGAACATGCCGGCGGCGGCGAGCCCCGCAGCTCCGATGCCCGCACCTTTCAAAAAATTACGACGCGTGCATTTCTGGGTGTCTTCCATAGTTCCCTCCTTGGATCGGTGGTAGACGAGGTGCCCGAATCGGCGGCCTCGCTTTCCATCATCGGTTCACGGGGGCGTTCTGCCTATACTCGAAACAGGGTAAACCCCTAACGAGAACCAGGTATTTTTCTCATGTGAGCTCGTCATTTCAGGTTAATCAGGTAGGATGAAGGTAGAGTGACGTTACTAATAGTGGGGAGGGATTTCGTGATTCGCCGACAAGAAGCTGCTCGGGCGGCGGCTTTGTTTTTGTCATTCGCTGCCTTTTTCATGACGTGTCCGCTGACTCTGTGGGATGCTGCGCTTTTCGCCCAGATCTCTATCGATCGCGCGGTGGAGGTCCTTGCGATTAACGGACTGATGGCAACAAGCGCCGTGCTGGCGGTAGGCACGGGGCTGTGGTCGATGGCCCGAGATTCCGTGCGCATGATGCCCGCTGCGACGGTGCTGGGAGGAGTGGCCTATGCCTTGGGAGGGTCGGCCTATGCGCTCGTGCAGACGCTTGCCCTGCCGGTCGGCCCGGCTGGCATCTGCGTTATCAGCGTCGCTATGGGTTTTGGATTAGCGATGCTCGTGCTCGGTTGGTGTCGCGTTCTCTGTCCGTTTGGGCTGAAACGCTCGCTTCTGGGCATGAGCATCGCATGCGCGATGGCGACATTCGTCGAGCTTGGCTTCGAAGCCGGTCTTCTGCCAGCGCGCGAAGGGGCATTCGCCGTACTTCTGTGGCTCGGTGTCGCCGGTCCGGTTTGGAGCGCCTGCAAGGGAGTTGGGGAAATCCCTGCCGTTGACGACACGGTAGGAGATCACCTGTGGGAGTCTATGCGCACCATGGTGCTCAATCCGTGCCTGGGCCTATTCCTGTTTCTCTTTATCATGAGCGCGCGGGAATTCGTGTTCATGGAATATGAGCACATTGGGGCAATCTCGGTCATAGGCGCCGCGGGAATTGCCGTCGCTCTCGTGCGGTTTTGGCCGCGTTTTTCACTCGGCACCGTTTACCGGACGCTTCTGCCCAGTGCGGCCGCATTTTTCATCGTGCTGAGCAGCTTTCCCGTTGGCAGTGTCTCGTTTGGTGCGGGGTTCCTCGTGTCTCATATTCTTATGGCTGCTATCGCCCTGCTTGCCCTGGCGTCGTTGTGCGCGGTGGCGCGGGCTGGGGAATTCTCCTCAGTGTTCGTGGGTTCCATACTGTGCGTGGCGACAAGCCTCGCAGTGTTGCTCGGCACCAACGTGGCGCAGGTTGTTCCCGATGACGATGCTCTCGGCGCCATCCTCCTCGTGTGTGCGATGGCTTATTTCGTTTATGTGCTTGCCTCACCCTTGGTCGACTACCATCGTCTGCTTCGGGAGGGAGAGGAAGGGGAAGAGGTGCGCGAAAGGGACGGTCTGCCGCAACCTCACAGTGACGTTCTATGCGCCGCTTTGGCCGAGGAGCGAAACCTGTCGGCACGCGAGAGGGAGATTTTGCCCTATATAGCTCGCGGGCACCGTCCTGCCTACGTGGCCGATATGCTCTGCATCTCCGAACATACGGTGCGCACCCACCTGCGGAACATATACCGCAAACTGGGAGTAGGGTCTCGTGAAGAGCTCATCCAGCTTGTCGAGAACGTGCAGAGTGCAAATAGGTAGCCGCTTGAATTGCGAGCGAAAAGCGGTCGCCGGCTTTCCCGGGTTTGCCCGATGTCCTTCAACCCAACGTAGGGCGCGGCGCGCGGCGGCCCTCGGGCGTCCTAGCAGCGGAAGCGCTTGCGCCAGGCGGCGGGGGAACAGCCCTGCTCGCGGGTGAAGGCGGTGGTGAAGCTGCTCGGCCGCGGGTAGCCCACTGCCCTCCCGATCTCGGCGAGGGGCATATCGGTGCCAGCGAGCAGGTCGGATGCGCGGTTCATGCGCAGCTGTCGCAGATCCTCGGCCACTCCACGCCCCGTTTCCTCCTTGTAGACGGCGGCGAGGCGCGTGCGGCTCACGCACAACTCGCGGGCGATGGAATCCAGGGTGAGGGGAGCGTCAAGGTGTTGCTCCATGATGGCATGGGCCTTGTGGATGAGCTGCGCCGCCGTGCGCGTCCCCTCGGCGCGAGCGGCCCACGCGGCGCCCTCCGCCGTCTCTATCAGGCAAGCGACTGCCTCGGCCATGAGCGCCGCAAGGCGAAAGCCGGTGGCCGGCGCATTGGCCGAGCGCGCATCCAGCCGATTGAGCATGGCGCTCACGTGGGGTGCCCTCAAGGGCAGCGACGACTCGGTGAGGCGCTCGAGCAGCTCGTCGGCGCCGGTTCCCTGATCGCGGGCCACCTGCTCGATGAAGCGCGGGGTGAAGCAGAGCGAGCGCGAGGCGTAGGCGCAGCCAGGTTTCAGCTGGTAGGAATAGGAGCCGGCCCCCTGACGGTACATGACCAGATCCGACGCGTCGGTAGGGAAGGTGGGGTAGGGCATCGTCTCCAGGCTGCTCGGCGACATGGAGCCGAGGCAGAAATAGCCCGGTCCACAGCTGGTGAGGCTCGAGCCGTCACTCACCGTCAGATCGAGTACGGTGACCAGGCAATCGCGACCCAGGCCGGTCATCCAGGCGCTGCCGGATCCCCGTGCGGGATCAAGCTGCGACACCACCCCGCACCGTCGTGCCCGCGGTTCCATCTGCAGCGTCTCGAGCTGCGGCACGAAAAGATGGTGCAGGTTCTCGTCGATGTTCGCGAGCGCTGGGGCCTTCATGATCCTTCCCGTCGTTTCCATTCCGTCCGAAGTTCTTTCGCATTCGTCCAAAAGTTAACCATCAATAACATTCATAGCAGATCGCATGATAAATTAGCCGACTGAAACTTTCAAGAAGAGCACGGCGGTGCGGCGGGAGAGTGCCTGCGAACGTCGATGCGCAGGGCGAAAGGGAAGTCGGAACGTGGAAGGTACACTGGATCGGGGTGAGGGGGCACCCTGCGTCATGGGGATAGATGAACGGGAGAGCGCATCGCCCTCGGCCTCGGCGCGCGGAGGTGCCCTGCTGTTTGCGGGTGGCGAGAAGAGCCGCCGCCGCGTGGATCCGCGGGCGGCCCTTGTGACGCTCGTGCTGCTCAATGTGGCCGTATTCGTGTCGGGTGCGAAGGCGGTGGAACTGATCGCGGTGGCGGCCGATGCCCTGCTCATGATGTGGTGCCATCGCGGACGTCTCGCCTGCGCGTGGGTGGCGGCCTATGCGGTAATCTCGCTGATTTCCCTCGCCTGCATCCTCGGCGGTCCCTTCTTCATGCCGGTGGGCGCCTGCTTGCTCATGCTCGCGCGCCTGTTCCCCACGGCCATGTTCGCCGCGGCGCTCATCTCCACCACGTATCTGGGCGAGCTCGCCTTTGCGTTGCAGTCTTTCGGCCTCACGGGTCGCATGACGGTGGCCGTGTGCGTGGGACTGCGCTTCTTCCCTACCATCGCGCGGGAGGCGCGGGCGGTGCGCGAGGCCATGCTCACCCGCGGCATCCGCCTTACCCCGGCGGCCATCGTGACGAACCCGGTGGGGCTTCTGGAGAACTTCATGGTGCCCTACATCCATCGCATCTCGCTCGTGGCCGACGAGCTCGGCGATGCGGTGATGGCCCGCGGCGTGGAGACGTCGCGGCCGCGCACGAGCTACCACGAGCTGCGGGTAACGCCGCTCGACGGGGTGGTCGTTGCCGTTGCGGCGCTGCTGGCTGTTGCCGCCGTGGCGGGAAAGGTGCTCTCATGAGGGGCGACGAGGCTTTGGCGGGGACGGCCGGGGCGGCTGTGCAGCTTGAGGGTGTGTCCTATACCTATCCGGGCGCGGCAGAACCGACGCTGCGCTCGGTGAGCCTGGAGGTGCCGGCCGGCCAGTGCGTCGTGGTCACCGGGCCCTCCGGTTGCGGGAAGACGACGCTCTCGCGCCTGGTGAACGGCCTGGTGCCCCATGTGTATGCCGGCGAGGTGACGGGGCGCGTGCTCGTGGGCGGCACCGAGGTGGCGGCATGGGCCCCCGACGAGCTGGGCGTGCGCGTGGGATCGGTGTTCCAGAACCCGCGCAGCCAGTTCGTGAACCTGGATGTGGCCTCCGAGATCGCCTTCGGCTGCGAGAATCTGGGGCTGCCGCGCGCAGAGATCGTCGAGCGCGTGGAGGAGGCGGCTGCGGCGCTCGGCATACGCCCGCTGCTCGACCGCAGCATCGAGGAGCTCTCGGGCGGCCAGAAGCAGGCGGTCATCTTGGCATCGGCTTTGGCCATGCGGCCTGCGGTGTTCGTGCTCGATGAGCCCACCGCCTCGCTGGACACCGCCTCCATGATGCGCCTGGCCGAGGTGGTGGCAGCGCTGAAGGCCCAGGGAAAGACCGTGATCGTCTCGGAGCATCGGCTCTGGTGGCTGCACGGAGTAGCCGACCGTGTGGTGCTCATGGAAGAGGGCACCGTGGCCGGCGACTGGGATGCCGCCTCCTACGGGGCGCTTCCCCGCGCCGAGCGTGCCGCCCTCGGCATGCGCGCTTGGACGGTGACCGAGATGGAGGAGGAGATGGCCGCCCGCGCCGCGGTTGCGCCGACCGCTTCCGCCGAGGGCAGTCCTGCGCCAGCTACAGAGGCCGCCACCGCGGAGGGCCTGACAGCGGAGGGCCTGACAGCGGAGGGCCTGACCGTGGCCTTCCGGCGCAAGCCGCCCGTGCTCGAGGGGCTCTCCCTTGCGGTGGCGCCGGGGCGCGTACTCGGCATCGTGGGCCGCAACGGCGCCGGCAAGACCACGCTGCTGCGCTGCCTGTCGGGGCTCACCCGGGAGCGAGCCGGCTCGGTGGCGCTCGACGGGCGCGCTCTCGCCGCCCGTGAGCGGCCGGGCACGGTGCACCTCGTCATGCAGGAGCCCGGCTACCAGCTGTTCGCCGACAGCGCCCGCGCCGAGCTGCGGCTGCCCGACGCTGAGACCGACGAGCTGCTTGCCGCCTTCGGTCTGACCGCCTGCGCCGAGCGCCACCCCCTGTCGCTTTCCGGTGGCGAGCGCCAGCGCCTGGCCATTGCCGCCGGCATCGCCCAGGGTGCCCGGGCCCTCGTGCTCGACGAGCCCACGAGCGGCCTCGATCGTGCCAACATGGAGCGCGTCGCCGCGGTATTGTGCCGAGTGGCCGCCGCGGGAGCGCCCGTGGCGCTCGTCACCCATGATTACGAGTTCCTCTGCGCGGTATGCGACGAGGTGGCGGAAGTGGAAGGTGGCCGTGTGAGCGCGCGCTACGACCTCGATCCCGTTCACGCCGCCCGTGTGCGCACGCGCTTCGGTTTCTGAATCTCTTAGGTACCCATCCCAACGGAAAGGATTGAATCTATGGCAGCAACGACAACGACGGCAGCGGCAACGGCGGTGGCGGGTTCTCCCGCCCGGCTCACCGCGAAGGACATCGTGCTTTTGGCGGTGTTCGGCGTGGTCACCTTCTTCGTGATGATGATCGTGGCCATGGTGTGCAGCTTCAGCACCGATATGGCCTGGTGGACCCATGCTATCGGCTCCATCCCCGCCGGTATTGTGTGGGCCTATCTCATGGCGCGGGTGCCCAAGCGCGGCTCTGCTCTTATCGCCGGCGCCATCATGGCGCTGCTCGGCTTCGTCATGGGCATGGCCTGGACGGGGCCGGTGGGCATGCTCGTCGGCGCGGTGCTTTGCGAGCTGATCATGATCGCGGGTAAGCGGGCGAAGTGGTCGATCGCGGTGGGCTTCGCCGTGCTCGTGGTGTGCTGGTGGTTCGGCCAGATCTCCCTCATTCTGTTCGCGAGCGAGAGCTACGTGCAGATGGTCATCGACATGGGCATGACCGCGGAGTACGGCCAGGGCCTCATCGACTGGGTTCACAGTCCCGTCTTCCCCGTATGCGGCTGCGTGACGGCAGTCTGCGCGCTGCTCGGCAGCTGGCTGGGCATGCGCATCTTCCAGAAGCACTTCGCGAGGATCGCGGCCTAAGGGGGAACAGTGGCATCATTGGAGAAAGCAGAGGCGCGCTCGGGCAACGCCATCGCGCAGCTGCTGAAATTCGCGGGACCGCGGCGCTGCTTGGCTTATGTGGGCTCGGCGCTCGCGGCACTCAACGGCGTGCTCACCATCGTGCCGCTCGTGCTCGTGTGGTTCGTGCTGCGCGACTTCGTGGCCGTGGCGCCCCGCTACGAGCTGGCGGCCGACGCCACGCTGTGGGCGTGGCTCGCCTTCGCCGTGGCCGTCGTCGGCGCGCTGTGCTACTTCGCCGGCCTCATGCTCACTCACACGGCCGCCTTCCGCGTGGCCGCCAACATGCGCAAGGCGTGCCTGGCCCATGTGGCGAAGGTGCCGCTGGGGTATTTCGACGCGAACGCCTCGGGGCGCCTGCGCCGCATCATCGACGGCTGCGCCGGCCAGACCGAGGACGTCATCGCCCACAAGATGCCCGACTTCATCGCCTCGTGCACGGCACCTGTGGCGTTCCTCGTGGCCATGTTCCTGTTCGATTGGGTTATGGGGCTTGTCTGCCTCATTCCCGTGGCGGTGTCGCTGTTCGCCATGTGGTGGATGATGGGGCGCGATGTGCCCGAGGGTGGCCGCTTCTTCATGCAGCGCTACCAGGAGGCCTTGAACCGCATGTCCACGGCAGCCACCGAGTATGTGCGCGGCATTCCCGTGGTGAAGGTGTTCCAGCAGACGGTGCACTCGTTCAAGGCCTTCCACGCGGCCATTATCGACTACCGCGATATGGCCACCCAGTATGTGAACTTCTGCCGCCTGCCCCAGGTGGTGCAGCTCGTGGCCATCAACGGCACCTTCGCGGTGCTCGTGCCGGCGGCTATCCTGCTGGCCGCAAGCGCCGGCGATTTCGCGCGGTTCCTCACCGACTTCCTCTTCTACGTCGTGTTCTCGGCCTTCACCACCACGGTGATGAGCAAGATCATGTACGCATCCGAGGCCCTCATGATGGCCGAGGACTCCGTGCGCCGGGTGAACGAGATTCTGGCGGTGGAGCCCATGGAGGAGGTGCGTTCGGAAGCGGCGGAGCACGTATCCGATGCGTCTGTGGCCCTGCGCGGCGTGACGTTCTCCTATCCGGGCGCCGCGGTGCCGGCTGTGCGCGACGTGACGTTGGAGGTGCCCGCCGGGGCCACGGTGGCGCTCGTGGGGCCCTCTGGCGGCGGGAAGAGCACACTCGCGAGCCTCATCCCGCGCTTCTGGGACCCGCAGGAGGGCACGGTCGCGGTGGGAGGCGCCGATGTGCGCGCCGTGCCGACCGCCGAGCTGATGGACACCGTGGCCTTCGTGTTCCAGAACGACCGCCTGTTCAAGGGCACGCTTGCCGACAACATTCGCATGGGGCGCCCCGATGCGAGCGACGAGGAGGTGCGCGCGGCTGCCGAGGCCGCCCAGTGCGCCGACATCATCGCCAAGTTCCCCGAGGGGCTCTCCACGGTGGTGGGGTCGGCCGGGGTGTACCTGTCGGGCGGCGAGTGCCAGCGCATCGCGTTGGCCCGGGCCATTCTGAAGGACGCGCCCGTGGTGGTGCTCGACGAGGCCACGGCCTTCGCCGATCCGGAGAACGAGGCGCTCATCCAGCAGGCGCTGGGACGTCTGGCCGCGGGCAAGACGGTGCTCATGATCGCGCACCGGCTCTCCACGGTGGTGGACGCCGATCTTATCGCCGTGGTGGATGGCGGCGTCATCGTGGAGCGCGGCACCCACGACGAGCTCTTAGCGGCTGGCGGCCTGTACGCGCGGCTGTGGGCCAACTATCAGCAGGCAACTCAGTGGAAGATCGAAGGAGGTGGCGCCCATGCTGCGTGATGCGCTGGCCCTCACCGAGCAAGGTGCGAAGTCGCTGCGCCGGGGTGCGGCCGTGTGCGCCCTGGCGAATGTGGTGCTCATGTTGCCCGTGGGCGTGTTCTATCTGGTGACGGGGGAATTCCTCGCCCATTTGGAGGACCCGGCGACGCCCCTGCCGCTGCTGGCACCCTATTTGGTGCTCATCGTCGCGGTGCTCGCCGTGGTGTTCGCCACTCAGTATTGGCAGTACCACGCCACCTACAGCGTCGTGTACCAGGAAAGCGCGCGCAAGCGCATCGGCTTGGCCGAGCGGCTGCGGGTTCTGCCCCTGTCCTTCTTCGGGAAGCGCGATCTGGCCGATCTGACGAGCGTGGTCATGAAGGACACCGCCGACCAGGAGCGCCTGTTCAGCCACACGATGCCCCAGCTGTTCGGCACGGGCGCGTCCACGGCCATCGTGGCCGTGATGCTGCTTGCCTTCGACTGGCGGCTCGCCTTGGCATCCCTGTGGCCGGTGCCGGTGGCCGTGATCGTGCTTCTGGCCACGACGCGCCTGCAGACGGCGGCCACGCGCAAAAAGAACGCGGCGGCCCTCGTGCTCGCCGACGGCATTCAGGAGTACCTGGAGTCGAATCGCGAGGTTCGCGCCCTGAACCGCACTGACGACTTCCTTGCGCGCCTGAACGGGAACGTGGATGCCTTCGAGCGGGCGAAGCTCGCCTCGGAGCTGACCACGGGCACGGCCGTGAGCTCCACCCAGACGCTGCTGCGCTTGGGCACGGTCACGACTATCCTCGCCGGCACGGCGCTCGTGGCCGCGGGCCAGTGCGACCTGCTCGTGTTCTTCTGCTTCATGCTCGTGGTCACGCGGCTCTACGATCCCATCAACCTCATCCTGCAGTCCACGGCCGAGCTCATTGACATGCGGGAGTCGCTTGCCCGCATGCGGGCCATCGAGCAGGAGCCGGCCCAGGTGGGCTCTGTGGACTTCGCGCCCCAGGGTCACGACATCGTCTTCGACGGGGTGTCGTTTTCCTACGAGAACGGCGAGCCGGTGCTCACCGACGTGAGCTTCACGGCCCGCGAGGGCGAGGTGACCGCGCTCGTGGGGCCCTCGGGATCGGGCAAGTCCACGGCCGCGAAGCTGGCAGCCCGCTTCTGGAACGTGAATGCGGGGCACATCACTGTGGGCGGCGTGGACGTGGCCGGCGTGGACCCGGAGACGCTTTTGACCGACTACACCGAGGTGTTCCAGGATGTGGTGCTGTTCAACGGCACCGTGATGGAGAACATCCGGCTGGGCAGGCGCGCAGCCACCGACGAGGAGGTGCTCGCCGCGGCCCGCGCTGCCAACTGCGACGAGTTCGTGCGCAAGATGGCCCAGGGCTACGACACTCCCATCGGCGAGAACGGAGCGCTTCTCTCGGGCGGGGAGCGCCAGCGCATCTCCATCGCCCGCGCTATCTTGAAGGACGCGCCCATCGTCCTGCTCGACGAGGCCACCGCCTCCCTCGACGTGGAGAGCGAGTCGCTCGTGCAGGAGGCGCTTTCCCGTCTTCTCGTGGGCAAGACGGTGCTCGTCATCGCCCACCGCATGCGCACCGTGCTCGGCGCCGACCACATCGTGGTGCTCGCCGATGGCCGCGTGGCCGAGGAGGGAGCGCCTGCCGAGCTCCTGGCGGCCAGCGGCCTGTTCGCCCGCATGGTGAGCCTCCAGGGCGCCGCCGCCGACTGGAAGCTGTAGCCCTTTTTGTCGCGATTCGCCTCGCCCATCAAACTCTGTAAGGGGCGGCTTCAGCCGCCCCGCCAGCCCCGTCTGGCCGCTTGTCTGCCTCAGTCTCTCGTACCGCCGCCGAAAATATGGAGCGGCATGCGGCGGCCTCTGGCAGAAGGGCCGTCCTCGGCCTATAATGAGCCAATTACCGTCCAGGGCATCGAGCGGCAAAGGAGCGCACAACTATGGCCTACTACTTCGAGGAACCGTCCCGTACATTCAACGAGTACTTGCTGGTGCCGGGCCATACGCCCGCCGATTGCGTGCCTGCGGCGGTCAGCCTGAAGACGCCCTTGGTGAAGTACCGCAAGGGCGAGGAGGAGTGCCCGCTCTCGCTTTCCGTGCCGATGGTTTCCGCCATTATGGCCGCCGTGTCCGACGACAAGATGGCCGTGGCCCTGGCCACCGAGGGCGGCCTGTCGTTCATCTACGGCAACCAATCCATCGAAGACGAGGCTGCTATGGTGGCCCGCGTGAAGGACTACAAGGCCGGCTTCGTCACCTCCGACGCAAACCTTTCCCCCGACATGACGCTCGAGCAGGTAGTGGCTCTGAAGGAGCAGTACGGCCACTCCACGATGCCTGTCACCGACGACGGAAGCGCCCACGGCAAGCTGCTCGGCATCGTGACCGAGCGCGACTACCGCCTCTCTCGCATGTCCATGGACGAGAAGGTGGCCGACTTCATGACGCCGCGCGAGAAGCTCGTGGTGGCTCCGGATGGCACCTCTCTGAAGGCCGCCAACGACATCATCTGGGATCACAAGTTGAACTCGCTGCCCATCGTGGATGCCGACGACCATCTGGTGGCGCTCGTATTCCGCAAGGACTACGACTCCCACAAGTCCAATCCCGACGAGCTTTTGGACGCCCACAAGCGCTACATGGTGGGCGCGGGCATCAACTCCCGCGACTACGCCGAGCGCGTGCCGGCGCTTGTCGAGGCCGGCGCCGACGTGCTGTGCATCGATAGCTCCGAGGGCTATTCCGACTGGCAGAAGATGACCATCGAGTGGGTGCGCGAGCACTACGGCAACGATGTGAAGATCGGCGCGGGCAACGTGGTGGACGCCGAGGGCTTCCGCTTCCTCGCCGATGCGGGCGCCGACTTCGTGAAGATCGGCATCGGCGGCGGCTCCATCTGCATCACCCGCGAGACCAAGGGCATCGGCCGCGGCCAGGCCACCGCGACCATCGAAGTGGCGAAGGCCCGCGACGAGTACTTCCGCGAGACCGGTGTCTACGTGCCCATCTGCTCCGACGGCGGCATCGTCTACGACCATCACATCTCGCTCGCGCTGGCCATGGGCGCCGACTTCGTCATGCTGGGCCGCTACTTCGCCCGCTTCGACGAGAGCCCCTCGGCCAAGGTCATGGTGAATGGCACTTACATGAAGGAGTACTGGGGCGAAGGTTCCGCCCGCGCCCGCAACTGGGGCCGCTACGACTTGGGTGGCAAGAAGTCGCTGTCCTTCGAGGAGGGCGTCGATTCGTACGTGCCCTACGCCGGTAGCCTGAAGGACAACATGGCCATCACGCTGCTGAAGCTGAAGAGCACCATGTGCAACTGCGGCGCGCTCACCATCCCCGAGTTCCAGGACAAGGCGAAGCTCACGCTGGTGTCGGCCACCTCCATCGTGGAGGGCGGCGCCCATGACGTGCTGCTGAAGGACAAGGCTCCCTACGCGAGCAACACCCGCTAGGACTCGCTTGGCGGCGCGCAGGCGCATCGCCAAACTCTGGGATTGCCGAAAGGCGCTTCGCGACAATGCGGAGCGCCTTTTTATGGGGTGGGATGAAGACTATGCTTTGAGCGCTTCGAAAAGATCTTCCATATCCTGCTCGTAGATGCTGTCGCGCAGGTAAATGAAGCTGATGTCGTGGAAGATGCCCGCATCGGAGAGGGGGATAACGCGCAGCGTGCCCTCTTGCACCTCCCGCTGCACGGCGGCCTCGTAAACGAAGGAAATCCCAAGATCGGCCTGGACGAATATCTTGATGATATCGAGGCTTTCCACGACGAAATGATCGGCGAAGGAGGCAGGCGAGAGATTGCGCTGAGCGAGCGCGTGGACAAGCACGTTGCGGCTGCCGCTGCCCTCCTCGCGCAGAATGAGTCGTTCGCCCAAGAGGTCTTCCAGGGTGCGTGGCGTACGCGGGAAGCGATGCTCGGCCGCGCAAATGGGCACCAAACGCTCGGACGAGAAGGGGCGTGAGGCATAGCGGGCCTTGTCGAAGAGCCCTTCCACGAAGGCGCAATCGATGGTTCCCGCGTCGAGGAGCTCCATCAGGTGCTGGGTTCCGCCCGAGCGCACGGTGACCTGAATGTCGGGTCGGGCGCCCAGACAGCGGGCGAGGGGCCGGGCCACCACGTACTCGCCGGCGGTCAGCGTCATGCCGATGCGCAGCTTGACTGTGGCGCCATGGGCCACCTCCTCGATGCGCTCGTGCAATAGCACGTCGTCGTGGGCCATGGTCGCTAGCCCGTCGCGCAGGACACGTCCCGCCGGCGTCAGCTCCAGCTTTTTGCGATGGTAGGTGAACAGCTTCGCGCCGTACTCGCGCTCCAGGTACGTGATGTGCTGGGAGACGGCCGGCTGGGTGAGCGCCAGCTCCTCGGCGGCTCGGGTGTAGTTCAGAGTGCGGCACACGGTGAGGAACGTCTTTACGCGATAGTCCTGCATTGCGTCTCCTTCGATGGGTGCGGTGGTTCCTTAGGGACTCGGGTAGCATATCAATAAACTTCTCTAATGGCTACATAATGATATATAAGTTTTCTTTTGGTAAGAAACCGCGCATAATAAAGCCATTCTACTCCTGCGGGTCGTTGCGTTATCTCCGGCGATTCGTGGTCGAGACATTTCCGGCTCCAAAGGCCCCGACGAAAGGTGCTCTATGCGCGACATTATCAAGAAAGTACCCATCCCCACAGCGGGCGTGGCCTTGGGCCTGGCCGCTTTGGGCAACTTGCTTCAACCCTATGCCGAGATCGCCCACATTGCTTGCGGGGCGTTGTCTCTCTTCTTGGTGGCTATGCTCGTCGCCAAGCTGATCATGTTCCCCTCCATGCTTCGCGAGGACATGAAGAACTCCGTTTTCGCAAGTGTTTCTGCCACGTTCTTCATGACGCTGATGCAGCTGGCCGGATACTTGGCTCCCGTGGCTATCGTGCCGGCTTTCGGGCTGTGGTGCTCGGCGGTGGCGGGGCATTTCGTGCTGATGACGTGGTTTACCCTGTACTATATCCGCCGCTTCAAGCTCACCGAGGTCTTTCCTACGTACTTCATTTGCTACGTGGGCATCATCGTGGCGGCTGTAACGTCTCCCGTCTTCGGCGCCGAGGCCTTCGGCCAGGGCATTTTCTGGTTCGGCTTTGCCTGCTACCTCGTGCTGCTCGCCGTGGTGACGATGCGCTACATCAAGCATGAGATCCCCGAAGGCGCTCGCCCGCTGTTCTGCATCTATGCTGCTCCTATGGGTCTGTCGCTGGTGGGATATCTGTCGGTTATGCCTGATCCGAACCTGGTGTTCGTGGCCGTGCTCATGGGCCTCGGCCAGCTGATGCTCATCGGCGTCGTCACCCGGGTGCCGAAGTTCCTCGCCCTGCAGTTCTATCCGAGCTACGCAGCCATGACCTTCCCCTTCGTCATCTCCGCGATGGCGCTCGGCAAGGGCGTGCAGGCTCTCTACGCTGCCGGCTACTCCATTCCGGCGCTCCCGGTGGTCGAGGCCCTCATCGCCGTGGAGACGCTGTTCGCCGCCGTGATGGTCGCCTACGTCTTCGTGCACTTCATGAAGTTCTTCTTCGGTACGCCGAAGGCGGCCAAGGCCCCGAAGACGCGTCCCGAGGTTCCTGCGGCTCTCACTGTCGAGGTCACCGAATAACGCTTGAACACCTATCGCCTCGCCGGCCCGACGTTCTGCTCTGGCCAACGACGGCCCCTCCTCTCCTCAGCGCCCCGGTTCCTCCACTGGGGCGCTCTCCTTTTTGGGAGGGGGTTTCGTTTGTGGCGGGATTTCCCGATTTTCATCGGCAGCGCCTTCGGCATCGCCGCGATTTCCCGATTGCCACGCTAATGCATACCTCACGAGGTGGAAATCGGGAAATCCCGCCATATTGTGCTCCATGGGGGATGAGCTTTCAGCTTGCGGTACGCCTCGGAGCTTGCGACGCGTCTCGGGGCTTGCGGCCCTTATCTCTCGATGGCGCAGTTGATGAGGGCGCGCAGCTCGTCGATGCCGTCGCCCTTCTCCGACGACGTCACCACCATGGGCACGCCCCCCGGCAGCTTGAGCGCCTTCTTGATGGCGGCGCGCTGCTTCATCTGCTGCTGCTTCGACAGCTTATCCGCTTTGGTCAGCGCGATGGCGAAGGGAAGCTCGGCGTCCATGAGAAACTGAACCATGTTGCGGTCGAGCGCCGAGGGTTCGTGGCGGATGTCGATGAGCGACACCACGAGTGCGAAGTCGCGATCTTGATTGTAGTAGCCCTCGATGAGCTCGCTCCACCGGCCCTTTTCTGCTTTGGACACTTTCGCGTATCCGTAGCCGGGCAGATCCACGAGATCGTGGCCGTCCACATCGTAGAAGTTGATGGTGGCCGTCTTGCCCGGCGTGGACGACACCTTCGCGAGACCCTTGCGATACATGAGCTTGTTGAGCAGCGACGACTTGCCCACGTTCGAGCGCCCCGCGAAGGAAACCTCGGGACCCGTGGATGCTGGCAGCTGCTCCGAGGTGCCGTAAGCGGCTTTAAACGATGCGTTGTGGAAGTTCATGGGTGCTCCTTCGCGGAGGGGATCGCGGTATTTCGCTATCATGGTACTTGAATTGGACGGTCGAAGGGCGAAGGGGCGCGGAAATGACGGCAAATCATAGGAAAGATGCGCTGGAAGTGGCGCACATCACGGGCGTGCAGGGCATCCGCGCCGCCATGGCGCGCTTGGCCGACGAGGAGGCCGACGTGCCCCTGCCTGGCGCAACGCCCGAGGAGGTGCCGCTGGGGCGCCGCACCTGTTCCGTGTGTGCTGCTGACAACGACGGTTCCCGAGAAACCTGCTGGAACTGCGGCGCCTCCCTGCGCCGTGTGCGCTAACTTTTGACATAGCGGTGTGGTTCCAGAAGATCTGCAGGTTGCCGTCGGGCGGATTTTCCGACTTGTTAGATGTCCGCTGCAATAGTCAGCGAGAGCGCCGGCGTGTTTTCGCCGCAAGTTATCGCGATTCGTTAGCGGTCGCCTTCTAAAGGATCGTAGCGCGCATCGGACATGTCTAACAAGTCGAAAAAAACGCCCGAAATCGGGTGATAGGTTTTCTGGCTCGTCCGTCTATCCCGTGAGGGGCGCGGTCGGGCGCTGGTGCCCCTTTTCCAAGAGCGCATCATGGCTATAATGGGGAAATCAACTCGCGGCCGCGGGGAATGCGCGCGGTCGAAAGCCACGTTTTCGAGGGAGTGCCATGAAAGCTTACAATCCCCATGAGATCGAGCCCCGTTTGCAGTTGGCCTGGGAAGAGGCCGGGCTGTACACGGTGCCGGAGAATTCCGATGCGCCCAAGAAGTATGTCCTGGAGATGTTCCCGTATCCCTCCGGCGACATGCACATGGGGCATGCGAGCAACTACACCTATGGCGACGTGGTGGCCCGCTACTCCAAGATGCAGGGCTTCGACGTGCTGCACCCCATGGGCTGGGACGCCTTCGGTCTGCCGGCGGAGAACGCCGCCATCAAGCACCACAGCCATCCGGCCATTTGGACCTACGAGAACATCGAGACCCAGAAGAAGAGCTTCTCCCGCATGGGCTTTTCCTACGACTGGGACCGCAAGGTGGTGGCGTGCGATCCGGAGTACTACCGCTGGGGCCAGTGGATCTTCCTGAAGTTCTGGGAGCGGGGCCTCGTGGAGCGCCGCAACTCGCCGGTGAACTGGTGTCCGAGCTGCGGCACCGTGCTCGCCAACGAGCAGGTCATCGAGGGCCGCTGCTGGCGATGCGACTCCGAGGTGGAGAAGCGCGACCTCACCCAGTGGTACTACAAGATCACCGACTACGCCCAGGAGCTGCTGGACGACCTCGACCAGCTGGAAGGCTGGCCCGAGCGCGTGAAGCAGCAGCAGGCCAACTGGATCGGCCGCTCCGAGGGCGCCAACGTGGACTTCATCCTGTGCGACCGCGACGGCAACGCGCCGGAGAATCCCACGGAAGACGACATCATCACCGTGTTCACCACGCGCGCCGACACGCTGTTCGGCTGCAGCTTCTTCCTGCTGGCGCCGGAAAGCAAGCTGCTGCACGGCCTCGTGGAAGGCACCGAATATGAGGCGCCGGTCATGGAGTTGGTGGAAGCCGCCAAGAAGGTGACCGCCGTCCAGCGCGCTCAGGGCGATCACGAGAAGCACGGCGCGTTCACCGGCCGTTACGTGGTGAACCCCATCAACGGCGAGAAGGTGCCCGTGTGGGTGGGCGACTACATCGTGGCCGACTACGGCACCGGCGCCGTCATGGCCGTGCCCTGCGGCGATCAGCGCGACTTCGAGTTCGCCCGCAAGTACGATCTGCCCATCATCCCCATCATCCTGTCTGAGGACGACCCGCTGTACCCGCAGCTCAAGGACGAGCAGGGCCGCGTGGTGACCACGGTGGACTGGCCGGAGGCCTACGCCGCCGAGGGCGTTCTCGTGCAATCCGGTTCCTACACGGGCATGACCGGCGGTAAGCACTCCGAGGGCGAAGCAGCCATCGTGGCCGCGCTGGAAGAGATGGGTCGCGGCAAGCGCACCGTGGAGTTTCGCCTGCGCGACTGGCTTATCAGCCGCCAGCGCTACTGGGGCAACCCCATCCCCGCTATCCACTGCGAGAAGTGCGGCGTGGTGCCTGTGCCCGAGGAAGATCTTCCCGTGCGCCTGCCCGAGGACATCGATCTGGCCGCCGGCGAGACGCTGGCCACCCATGCCGGGTTCGTGAACACCACCTGCCCGGTTTGCGGCGGCCCGGCCAAGCGCGAGACCGACACCATGGACACCTTCACGTGCTCCAGCTGGTACTACATGCGCTACACCGACCCGCACAACGTGCACGCGCCCTTCAATCCGGAAAAGACTAACGCCTGGATGCCGGTCGATCAGTACATCGGCGGCATCGAGCACGCCATCCTGCACCTGCTCTACAGCCGCTTCTTTACCAAGGTGCTGCGCGACTGCGGCCTGCTCGACTTCGACGAGCCCTTCACGAACCTTTTGTGCCAGGGCATGGTGCTCGACGCCCATGGCGATGTGATGAGCAAGTCGAAGGGCAACGTGGTCTCGCCGGAGGAGATGATCGCCGAATACGGCGCCGACGCCGTGCGCGCCTACATCTTGTTCTTGGGGCCGCCCGAGAAGGAGAAGCTGTGGAATGAGGACGGCCTGCCGGGCATGTACAAGTTCCTGAACCGCCTGTGGCGCCAGGTGCACGACCTTTGCGGCAAGGCTGGCGACGAGACGCTGTTCGCGCAGAAGCCGGCTGACGAGGCGGCCGTGGCGGCGGCGAAGAAGCTCATTCGTGAGCGCCATCGCGTGGTGGAGAAGGTGTCGGCTGACATCGAGCGCAACAACTTCAACACCGCCATCGCCGCCATCATGGAGCTGTCGAACGCCGCCGGCGAGTACCTGCGCGCGTTCAGCCCCGATGACCGCGCCGCCTGCGAAGACCATCGCGCGCTCGACGCGGAAGTGGCCGAGGTGCTGGTGAAGCTCGTGGCGCCGTTCACGCCCCATCTGGCCGACGAGCTGTGGCGCGAGGCGCTGGGCCGCGAGGGCTTCGTCTACGACCAGCCGTGGCCGGAATACGATCCCGATCAGGCCCGCGCCGACGAGGTGGAGCTGGCCGTGCAAATCTGCGGCAAGATCAAGGGCCGCGTGACCGTGGCCGCCGACGCTCCGGAGCCCGAGGTGCTCGCCGCCGCCCGCGAGGCCGTGGCCGCCGCCCTTGAGGGCAAGACGGTGAAGAAGGAAGTCTACGTCCCCGGGCGTCTGGTGAACATCGTCGCGGTGTAACTGCAATTTTTGCGGGCTGCGAGGAGGACGAACCCGCTCGCAGCCCGCTGGGTGCTTTACCCGTGGCGCACGCGGAGGATCACAAAGGCCGATGAGCTTGCCTAGTCCAAAAGCTCGTCCAAGGCCTCGAAGAGCCTGTCAATCTCGATGGGCTTGGAGAGGTGGCCGTCCATGCCGCTGCGCAGCGCCTTCTGGCGGTCTTCCTCGAAGGCGTCGGCGGTCATGGCCAAAATGGGCACCTTCGCGCGGGTCGGATCGCTCAGGCGGCGGATGGCCTTGGTTGCCTCGTAGCCGTTCATGACGGGCATCTGCACATCCATGAGGACGAGCTGGTAGTGCCCCGCCGGCGAATTCATGATCTTCTCGACCGCCTCGCACCCGTCGACGGCGTACTCGACGGTAAGCCCCTCGTCTTCCAGGAGCGTGATAGCGATCTCGCGGTTCAGATCGTTGTCGTCGACCAGAAGGATGCGGCTCTTCTGCAGGTGGTGCCTTGCGTTGGCGTGCGGAGCCTTCGACTCATGCGCTGCCGCCGCCCTTTTGCCGGCCAGCTGCAGGGTCAGCTCGATGGTGAAGGCGGTGCCCTTGCCCTGGACGCTCTTCACGGCGATGGAGCCGTGCATCATGTCGACGAGGTTCTTGGTGATGGTCATGCCCAGGCCGGTTCCCTGGATGCCGCTGATGGTGGAGGTGCGCTCGCGTTCGAACGGGTCGAAGATGTGCTCGACGAACTCCGGGCTCATGCCGATGCCCGTGTCCGACACGATGAACCGGTAGCGCCCGTAGCCCGCCGGCGCGCCATCGAGCTCGTCGACCTTCACCTTCACGAAGCCGCCGGGGTTCGTGAACTTCAGGGCGTTGCCGAGCAGGTTCAGCAGGATCTGGTTGATGCGCAGCTTGTCGCAGCGCACGTCGGCATGGCGTACCCCGGTGGTGTCCACGGTGAAGTACAGTTGGCGGGCGCTCGTTTCGGCCTGGATGATGCTGTAGAGGTCCTCCAGGAGGTCGACCAGGTTGTAGGGCTGCTCGTCGAGGGACACCTTGCCGCTCTCGATGTGGCTCATGTCCAGGATGTCGTTGATGAGACTGAGGAGGTGGGCGCTGGAGGACTGGATCTTGCCCAAGTACTCCTGAACCCGTTCGGGCTGATCGATGCGGCTGGCGGCCAGAGTGGTAAAGCCCACGATAGCGTTCATGGGCGTGCGGATGTCGTGGGACATGTTGGAGAGGAAGGCGCTCTTGGCGGCATTCGCCTTGTTGGCCTGGGTGAGGGCCTCTTCCAGAAGGGCCCGCTTCTTCATCTCTTCGCGGGTTTGGACATCGACGCTGCGCAGGCCGAGGATGATGTCGTGAGCCATGCGCCAATCGCCGTTGCGCACGATGGTGGCCTGGCAGTACTCGGTGTCCTCGCCGCGGCGGATGCGGTAGTTCACGTGGATGTGCGCTCGGTCGGTCAGCGCGTCGAGAAGGTTCTTCGCTGAAAGGGTCTCGCGCAACATGGCCTGATCCTCTTCCACGACGGCCTCGTTGATGTACCCGCCGAGACAGCTTTCGAAGATCAAGTCGCCTGCGAAGAGCGTATCGAACTTGCGGAGCCGATCGCCGCTGATGCGCAGCACCTCGCCCTCCTGAGTATCCAGACTGAACGAGCAGACGAGCAGGTAGTCCTCGGAGAGCGCCTGGATGAGGTCGCGCTGACGGCGCTCCTTGCGCACCTCCTCCTTCTTCTTGTCGGTGTAGTCGAGCAGGTAGCGCTGCAAGAGCAGTTCGCCGTCGCTTTCGATGAGCTTCACGTTGCCCATGACGTGCACGATGCTGCCGTCGTCGTGGCGCACCCGATACTCGGTGCTCACCGAGTCGCCGACGTTCTTGAGGGTGGCGATGGACTCGCGCATCTTCGCGGCATCTTCGGAAATGACTGAGGGGGCCACCATGTCGAAGCCGGCGGCCATGAGGTCTTCCGCCGAATCGTAGCCCAAAATGTCCAGGGCCGCCTGGTTGATGCCGAGCAGGCGCGTGCCGTCGAGCGAATGGGTGATGACGCCGCAATCCATGGTGGTGAAGATGGTTTCCATGGTGTGGTTCTTCTCGACGATCTCGTCCTCGTAGGCGCGTTCCTGGGTGACGTCGATGCCCACGCCGACGGTGCCCATGACCGAGCCGTCGATGTTGTAGAGGGGCGACTTGTAGGTGGTGAGCAGGCGCGTGCCATCGCTGGTCTGCACGGTCTCCTCCGAGACAATGGTGGACTTGGCGGCCATGACCCGGCGCTCCGATTCAATGCAGGCGGGATCGTCGGCTTCCACGTCCCAGATGTAGGCGTGCCCGCGGCCCTGCACCTGTTCTTTGGTCTTGTTCACCGTGGCGCAGAAGGCGTCGTTGACCTTGTGGTGGATGCCGTCCTTGGACTTGTACCATACAAGCGACGGAATAGAGTTGATGGTGGCTTCCAAATACTGGCTCGTCTCCCAGGAGTCGGCGTAGCGCTTGCAGGCGCGCTGCCAATGGTTGAAGCGCCAGGATGCCTCGGCGGCGCTCAAGGGCGCGATCCACAGGTCGGCGATGTCGTTGAAGTAGGGCTCGACGGCGGGCACTTGGTCGTGGGAGACGATGAGGGTGACCGTTGTGGTGGCCTGCCGGTGAGCGGCGAAGACGCGGGCCCAGGCGGCGGCATCGTGGCCCGTGGCATCGGCGAAAATGGCGCTGGCCTGGGCGGTGAGCGCCTCTTCGGGCTCATCGCTGCGCGTGAAATGGTGCGTAAAGCTTGGCTGCGGCTGCGCATCTTCGATAATGCGTGCGATCTCGTCGGGCAGGCCCACGAGATAGAAAGTCACCGGGCAATGGTACATGGCGCGCGTCCTTTGGAGTTGCTCAACGTGTCGTTGCCGTAACAACGAGGAAACGGTTTCTCAACTTGTGTAGTATACCAACTTTATCAGGGATGACTTCCCGCACCACTGGACAAGTTTGAATTTTTGCTATAGTGTACCCCGCTTTTCCGATGCTACGAAGGAGGTGGCCTGTGGCCCGCGACAACGCCCGACCCGTGCCCTGGTGGCGCTGGTGCGCTCGCGTGCTGCTGGCCGTCTGCGCGCTGGCGGTGCTCATCGTGGGCGTGGCCAACGTGGTCACCGTGGCCACGACGCGCGATCGGGTAGTTACCGTGGAAGGCGCGGCGAGGGCCCTGGCCGGCGATGCCGCCGATGCCGTGGTGGTGCTGGGGGCCAGCGTGTACGCCGACGGCACGCCGAGCGACATTTTGGCCGATCGGCTGGAAGTGGCCTGCGACTTGTACAAGAGCGGTGCGGCCCGGGCCATCATCGTCAGCGGCGACAACCGCACCTCCCACTATAACGAGTCCGATGCTATGAAGGCGTACTGCGTTGAATTGGGCGTGCCGAGCGAGGACGTGTACGTAGACCATGCGGGCAACACCACCTACGAGTCGATGTGGCGGGCGCGGCACGTGTTTGGGGCGGACCGCATCATCGTGGCCACCCAGGCCTACCATCTGTATCGCGCCATGTTCGCTGCCGATTGTCTGGGCATGCAGGCGTGGGGCGTGCCCTGTGACAAGGGGGCCTACGATAACCAGCGGGCTTACAGCATCCGCGAGGTGCTCGCTCGCACGAAGGACTTCTACGCGGCGCTTTTGCGCCTGCCCGTAGACACGGCCGGCGAGGCGGTATCGCTGAACGATTCCGGAGATCTGACGTGAGGGGGCGCTTGTGCAGACGCTAGGCACCGAACTGGATCGAACCATTGCCGGTTGGGGTCCTGAAGCCGCCGCAGCTCTCAAGCGCTCGCGGAACAAGGATCGCTTCCGCGCCGCCGTGGAGCGCACGTGGCGTTTGCGTCCGGATGTGGGGCGGTTCGTTCTCATGCACACCAACGGCATCTACATCGCCAAGGACGAGCGCCCCCGCAAAGGGCCCGACCGCCACAAGGACTGGTGGGTCTTCGGCATGTACCTGGACGACGCCATGGCGCGCACCGAGGTGGACGCCTGGCAGTCGGTGCTGCTCATGAACCTGGAGCAAGAGGGTTTCGCCGTCAACGAGCTGCGCTTCTTCCCTGCGAAATGGGATATGCGCCAGCGGCGGCTGTTCCCGGAATTGTGGGAGGAAGGGGAGAGCGCCCGCGTTCCCGGCAACCGTGACGGGCTCAAGTACCAGGACGAGGCGCGGGCCCTGGACGTCGTGAAGCGAGCGGTGTTCCTCGTTTTCGAAGACACCGAGCTGGCCTGGGCTCTTCTCGAGAAGGTTCGCGGTGCCTCGGTGCGGGAGATGTTCGCCGCGGGGCCAACCGGCGAGACGGCGGCTCGGGATGGCAAGCGACAGGGGGAGAAGCGCTACCGGCTGCTTCTTTACGTGGACGACGTGGCGCAGACAAAGCCGATCGTGGAGGCGTACTCCGAGGCCATTCGGTCGCGCGCCCGCCTGCTGGGCTTGCGCCTCGGCTCCATTTGGGTGCGGAAGGCTCCGCCGCTGCTGGCCGGCAAGCACGCGTTTAAGCGCACGGGAGCGTCGGAGCCGCTGCGCGACGAGGCGCTGCGGGGCGGTTCAGCCGAATAGCTTCAAGGCGACGGTGTCGTCGAGGACGATTTTCAGTTCGCGGCCATTCGGCAGCGCGTAGGTATAGTAGAGCGGCGCCTCTGGACGGCTGAACACGCGGCTCAGCGGCACGTCGGCGGCGCAGTAGATGCGGCGGCAGCGGGCCGAGACGCGATCTTGGGTGGCGAACAGCAACGGATCCTCGTAGCGGTCGCAGCCCTGGCTGAAGAAGTAGTTGTGGGCGTCGTCCCACCCGAAGTGCTGGATGATGAGCCGATGCAGGTCGGCAAGGGTCTCGTCGGCGCTCATGAAGGCGCTGCACTGCGGGGAGGAGTCGTCTGCCGGCCCGATAACGAGGGTGAGCGCAGCATTCGAAAAGACCCCCTCGCACGGGGTCGCTTCGGGCGCGCGCCACCATTGGCCGGGAAATTCGATGATCTTGGCGGTCACGACTCGAGCCTTTCTCGTCCTCCTCATGACGGGGGCATTGTAACAGGAGTTTTCCCTAAGGGAAATCAAATGGTTGAAATTGGCCGAAAAAGTAGCTTCAAGCAGGGATAAGGTGTCTATTTACACTAAGTAAATAAGTCAGGAATTCAAGGGATTTGGTGAGTCTTTCGCCGGGGCGCCCGGTCTTGCGGGAGCCCGGTATTATCATCGCAGCAGCGTCTCTCCTCGTTGATGAGAGATTAATGGCCGCAGCTGCGCTGCGATGACCAAAATGAGTGGTTGCCCGACGGCGCGGAGCCGGTCGAGGCGTTTTGCACGCGGCATTGTCGGTTGCGCGGACGGGAAGGTGGGGCATGGCCCAGCAGAAGGGGAGAACGAGCAAGGCGGACGCCACCCGGCGCCAATTGCTGGATGCGGCGATCGAGGTCATTTCCGAACGCGGCTACGCCGACACGACGGTGGAGCGCATCGTGGAGGTGGCGGGCGTTTCGAAGGGCGTGGCCTACTACCACTTCTCCAGCAAGGCCGATATCGCCACCTGCATCCTCGTGGAGGGCATTGGCGAGATCGTCGACGACTTTGTGGCTATCGCCGGTAAGGCTCCTTCGGCCGTGGAAGCCCTTACGGCCATGATGGATTCTTTCGCCGCGACTATTTTCCGCAACGCCGGATTCGGGCGCATCCTCGTGTCGGAGTTGTGGCGGCGCGGGCGCGAATGGTCCGAGCCGATGCGCGCTTTGGAGGAGCGCCTGCTGGCGGTGCTGCGCGGGCAGATCGAGCGCGGGCAGCGCGAGGGCAGCATTCGCGGCGATATCGATGCGGCGTTCGAGGCGGTGGCCGTGGTGGGCATGGTGCTCACGACGACGCTGCACTACATCCGCGAGGCCGAACAGCGCGCCGAGGAGGGCTGCGACTGCGCTGAAGCGTTTGCGGCGGCGGAGCGCTCGCTTACCGCGCGCATTTGCGACTACGTGCACCACGCCAACGCGTAGGGGGCCGGGGCTTCTGCCGTCCTTGCGCGCCGCCGACCCTCGCGCCGCCACCCGCATGCGCCGCCGCCCTTGCGCGCCGCCGCCCTTGCGCGCCGCCGCACGAAACCGCTTTTTCTCCGTCAGCGCAACTGTTGCTTTAGCGCGCTAAAGTTCGCGGTATGCTGGGGATGCCTACTGAAAGGAGCTTTTCGTGTACAAGATCTACTGCCTGAACAACATCTCTCCTGAGGGCCTGGCCCTGCTCACCGACAACTATGAGGTCACCGAGAACATCGACGAGGCCGACGCCATCCTCGTGCGCTCCGCCGACATGCACGAGATGGAAGTGCCCGCGAACCTGAAGGCCGTGGCCCGCGCCGGCGCTGGCGTGAACAACATCCCCCTGGACAAGTTCGCCGAGGCCGGCATCGCCGTCTTCAACACGCCGGGCGCCAACGCCAACGCCGTGAAGGAGCTCGTGCTGGCCGGCATGCTGCTGGCGAGCCGCGACATCATCGGCGGCGTGGCGTGGGTGCGCGACAACGCCGACGACGAGAACGTGGGCAAGGCCGCCGAGAAGGCCAAGAAGCAGTTCGCAGGCGGCGAGATTCTTGGCAAGACGTTGGGCGTCATTGGCCTGGGTGCCATCGGCAAGCTGGTGGCGCAGTCCGCCGAGGCGCTGGGCATGAAGGTCATCGGCTACGATCCGGCCATGGACGAGATCACCGTGCACGAGCAGATTTCCCCGACGGTGGAGTTCGCCGACCTGCCGAAGGTGCTCAAGGAGAGCGACTTCATCACCATCCACGTGCCGGCGCTGCCCGCCACCAAGGGCATGATCAACGCCGACGCCATCGCTCAGATGAAGGACGGCGTCGTGTTCCTGAACTTCTCCCGCGACGTGCTGGTCGATGATGCCGCCATGGCCGAGGCCCTGGCATCCGGCAAGGTGGCCGCGTACGTGACCGACTTCGCCAACCCGGCCGTCGTGAAGATGGAGCGCGCCATCGTCATCCCGCATCTGGGCGCCTCCACCGCCGAGGCCGAGGACAACTGCGCCAAGATGGCCGTCGAGGAAGTCATGGCCTACCTCGAGCGCGGCGAGAAGATCCACTGCGTGAATATGTAGCAACTCGGTAATGCGGGTGGCGAAGGAGAGCCCCTCTCGTCGCCCGCTTATCGCTTGATCCTGCTGCGAATGCGGCAAAAGAAGCAGAGAAGATGACGCACATGGGTCGGTACCATCCCGACATCGTTGCTGCTGAAGTAGAATCTGCTTCTTAACGACCGCATTCTCCGTAGGGCGATAAGAGGTCGCCGAGAGGGCGTTCTCCTTCGCTGGCTGATGCGATTCGAATTAGCCAGTTGGTTCGCCTATAATAGGCGGAAAACTTCTTGGAAGGAGAGGGCGATGAGTGTGGAGCGGCCTTGCGTATTGGTGGGAGTGACCGGGTGCATTGCGGCCTACAAGGCCGGGGAAATCGTGCGCGGGCTGCAGAAGGCGGGCGTGCGGGTGAAGGTGGTCATGACCGAGCACGGCACGCACTTCGTCGATCCCGTGACCTTCCGGGCGCTTACCCACGAGAAGGTGGCGGTGGATCTGTTCGATGACCCGTCCGACCCCATTCACCATATTTCGCTCGCTCAGGAATGCGACGTGTTCCTTATCGCGCCGTGCACGGCCAATGTAATGGCGAAGGTGGCCTGCGGCATTGCCGACGACTTGCTTTCCGCGACGGCCCTGGCGACCACGGCGACGCTGGCCATCGCGCCGGCGGCAAACGTGCATATGTACGAGGCGGAGGCCACCCAGGAGAACATGGCCACGCTGCGCCGCCGGGGCGTGCGCTTCATCGAAGGGGGCGCGGGCTATCTGGCCTGCGGCGATGTGGGTCGCGGTCGTTTGGCCGATCCCGCTGTCATCGTGCGCGAGACGCTGGCCCTGTTGGCCGAGCGCGTGGGCTTGGACGCCCTGCGGGAGGCCTGTGAGCAGCACGGTGAGGTGCCGTTCGCGACCGTGATGGAGCAGATCGATGCTGCGCACGCGTCGGCTTCTGCGTCTTCCACTGAGGACGCTGCCGCAAGCGCTTCCGTCCCGTGCTATCCCGAGCAGAGCGCCGAAGGCTCGGAGTCGAAGGATCTCCCAACTGCTGCCGCTCCCGACACCCCGCTGCCGGCCGCCGTGGCCGATGGCGCGGCCACCATGCCCGCGGGCGCGCTCGCGGGCCGCACGGTGCTCGTGACGGCTGGCCCTACGGTGGAACCCATCGACTCGGTGCGCTACATTTCTAATTACTCCTCGGGCAAGATGGGCTATGCCATCGCCGGGGCCGCTGCAGCTGCCGGCGCGCGGGTGGTGCTCGTGTCGGGCCCGGTGGCCCTCGCCGCACCTGATGGCGTGGAAGTGGTGCCCGTGAAGACGGCCCGCGACATGCTGGCCGCCGCTTCTTCGGTGTTCCCGGCCGCCGATGCCGCCATCTTCGCCGCCGCTGTGGCCGACCTGCGCCCGGCGAACCCGGCCGACCGCAAGCTCAAGAAGGGCCGCGACGATACAGCGCTCGCCAGCGTGCCCCTCACGGAGAACCCCGACATCTTGGCCACCTTGGCCGCGGGCAAGCGCCCCGACCAGTACGTGGTGGGCTTCGCCGCCGAGACTGATGACGTGCTCATGAACGCCCATGCCAAGCTCAAGAAGAAGAATGCCGACATGATTGTGGCCAACCAGGTGGGCGACGGCCTCGCCTTCGGCACCGACAACAACGAGGTGTGGCTCGTCACGGAAGGCGACGACGTGCTTTTGCCCCTCATGAGCAAGCGCGCCGTAGCCGAGCGCCTCATGGAAGTGGTAGCTGCGCATCTGGACTAACGCCTCTTACGCTTCCGTAAGCTGGCGCGGTTTTTCCTGAAAGCGCCCCCTGTGCAGGGGCGCTTTCGCTATCATGGTGGCGAACGAGAAAGGGCATCGGGCGCAGCGGCTCAGGTGCTGACTGCGGCGACGCGCGCGTGGAAAGGGGCATCATGCGGGTTCTGTTGGTTGAGGACGACCATGCCATCGTGCGGGCGCTCACTGATCTTTTGGAAGGCGAGGGCTTTGCCGTGCGTTCCTGCGCGACCCAGGATGGGGCATGCGCGGCATTGGCGACTGACGACTTCGACATCGCGCTTCTGGACGTGACGCTGGCCCAGGGCAATGGGTTCGCCGTGTGCGCGGCGGCCCGCGAGGCGGCGCCGGATATGCCCGTCATCTTCCTTACCGCTTCCGACGACGAGTACTCAACGGTAGCGGGCCTCGATATGGGAGCCGTCGACTACATCGCCAAGCCCTTTCGCGCCCGCGAGCTCATCTCGCGCATCCGCGGAGCGCTGCGGCGCACGGCCCCGGCCTCCAACGTGCTCACCGTCGGCGACGTGAGGCTCGACGTAGCCTCGGCGGCCGTGACCAAGGACGGCCGCGAGGTGTTCCTCTCGGCGCTGGAGTACCGGCTGCTGCTGTACTTCTTGCAGCACAAGGGCAAGCTTGTCACCCGCGAGAACCTGCGCGACGCTATTTGGGACAGCGCCGGGGAGTACGTGTCGGACAACGCGCTGAACGTCTATGTGAAGCGCCTGCGCGAGAAGGTGGAGACCGATCCCGCTGAACCTGAGCTCATCGTCACCGTGCGCGGCCTCGGCTACAAAGTGGGGGAGTAGGGGCGATGGCGCGAGTTCGGTGGCCGAAGGCCGTGCGGTCGATGGGGTGCGTCGTGTGGCCGATGGAGTGCGCCGCCACGGCACGAGGGGGCGAGTAGCGTGGGCTCGGCATCGACGCTCTTGCGCCAGTGCGCGGTTATGGCGGCGCTCGTGGCTGTGCTCGCGTGGGCGGCGCCGAGCGAGGTGAAGCCGTGGGTCGCCGGCACGGGCGCGGTGCTGCTGGCGGTGTTCCTCGTGGTGTCGCTGTACCGCCATCGCCAGATTCGCCGACTTGCCGAGGAGATCGACGAGGTGCTGCATTCGGGCCGCACGGTGGACTTTTCGAACTGCCGCGAGGGTGATGTGGCCGTGCTCGCCAACGAGCTGTCGAAGATGGTGTCGCGCCTTTCGCGCACCCGCGATCAACTGGCCCGCGAGCGTAACGCCCTGGCCGATTCCCTGGCTGATGTGTCCCATCAGATTCGCACGCCGCTCACGGCCATCACCCTCATGCTGCCCGTGGTGGAGCGCGCCGACGATGCGCGGGAGCGCAAGCGCGCCGTGCGCGAGCTGGAGTCGATGATCGAGCGCGTCTCGTGGCTCGTGACCACGCTGCTGAAGATCGCGAAGGTGGACGCCGGGGCCATGCACGTGGAGCGGCGCGAAGTGCGGGCCGCCGAGGTGGCGCGCCGGGCCGTGGCGCCTTTGGCCACGGCCATGGATCTGCGCGATGTAAATCTCGTACTGGAATTGGACGAGACCGCCACCTTCCAGGGCGATGCCCCCTGGACCGCTGAGGCCGTGGAGAACATCGCGAAGAACTGCATGGAGCACACCCCTCCCGGGGGCACGGTGACCGTGGTCGTGCGTGAGGATGCCCTGGCCACCACTATTGCCGTTTCTGACACCGGCCCCGGCATCGCCCCAGAGGACCTGCCCCACATCTTCGAGCGCTTCTACCGGGGAAGGGGGCCCGTCCCGGCATCTCCCGAGCTTGCGCCCGAGGGGCGACTAAAGTCGTCCCCTTCAGAAGGCTTCGATCCGGCTGAGGGAATTCGATCAAAACCGTTCCGTTCGGAAAATACCGATCCGACCGACAGGATGCAGGCCGATCCCGTAGGGGGCGACCTTGGTCGCCCCTGGGCTGACGACGACGGCAACGACGCTCGTCAGCCCGCCGGGTTCGGCATCGGGCTTTCCCTGGCGCAGGCCCTCGTCTCGGCCCAGGGCGGCACCCTGCGCGCCTCCAACAACCCCGACGGCGGCGCCCGTTTCGAAATCGCCTTCCCGAAACTCGTGGTGTAGGTGGCGCGCCTGCTAATGCTCGAAATTTGGGACATTAGGCCCGTTAGTGTTCCAAATTTTGAGCATTAAGCCTTTTAATTACATTACCGTAATGGGCGCGTTAGGGGGCGGCAATGGGTGGCCGCCATACTTGTTCCGTAGATTGGGAAACCAGGAGAAGAAAGGCATCTGGCATGGACATTTTGACGGTCAGCCACTTGACGAAGATCTACGGAGAGGGCGAGGCGGCCACCCGCGCCTTAGATGACGTGTCCTTCAGCGTGGAAGAGGGCGAGTTCGTGGCCATTGTGGGCTCGTCGGGCTCGGGCAAGTCCACCTTGCTGCACCTCATCGGCGGCGTGGATCGGCCCACCTCGGGGCACGTGCTGCTGAATGGCGCCGACGTGTACGCTCGCTCCGACGAGGAGCTGGCGGTGTTCCGCCGCCGCGAGGTGGGGCTGGTGTACCAGTTCTACAACCTCGTGCCGGTGCTCAACGTTGTGGAGAACATGACGCTGCCCGTGGCCTTGGACGGCCGCACCGTGAACGCGGGCCGCTTGCAGGGCCTCGTGCAAAGGTTGGGGCTCGCCGGCCGCGAGGGGCATCTGCCCAGCCAGCTTTCCGGCGGTCAGCAGCAGCGTGTGGCCATCGGCCGGGCCCTCATGAACGCGCCGGCGGTGGTGCTGGCCGATGAGCCCACGGGCAACCTGGACACCCGCAACAGCTGCGAGATCATGCAGCTTCTGCGCGATTCCAACCGCGAGTTCGGCCAGACCATGATCGTCATCACCCACGACGAGGAGATCGCACTGGCCGCCGATCGCATCATCGCCGTGGAGGACGGCCGCATCGTGCGCGACGAGAGGATCCGCCGATGAACGCCACGACGAACTTCACCGTAAAGAGCCTGCGGGCCAATCGTGTGCGCACGTTGGTGACCATCGCCGGCGTGGCCTTGGCCGCGGCTTTGCTTACGGCGGTGCTCACCACCTTCGTCTCGCTGAACGACTTCCTCTATCGCAATGAAGCAGCCCTGGCCGGTACGTGGATGGCCTGTGTGGAAGCCGACGACAGCTCAGTGCTCGACGAGAGGATCACCGGCGCCCAAGCCGATCCGCAGGTTTCCGGCACGGCGATCATGCGCGATATCGGCTTCGCCGAGCTGACCGCCGACCAGCAGGATACCCAGGGCACCTACCTGGCCATCCGCTCCATCGAGGGCGATGTGGGCGACATCTGCGGCATCGAGCCCAGCGAGGGGCGCCTGCCCGAGAACGAACACGAGATCATGCTCTTCGCCACGTGGAATGACTACGGCGGCGTGAACCTCGGCGATGAGGTCACCTTCAACGTGGGCCAGCGGGTGGCACGGCTCGCCCCGGGCGAGGAGGGCTCCATGTCCGCGGGCACCATGACCGCCTCGTGGGGCGTGCAAGGGGAGGCCCACGAGAGCGAGATCACCGACGGCGCGCCGCTCAACTCCTCCATGGGCGTGCTGGAGGCGGACATCGACGGCGGCATCTTCAACGAGGAGGTCACGAACACCGAGGAGCGCACCTACACCGTCGTGGGCTTCTACGACCGTCCGGGTTACGCCCTTTCCACCGCTGCGGGCATGGTGGGCGTGACCGCCGGGGCCGCTGCGCCCGACGCCTTTACCGACGTGTTCCTCACGCTGAACGACGTGACCAACACCCAGCAGGTGGAAGAGGCCGCAGAGGCGCTGTTCCCCGACGAGCACGTGGTGCTGCACACGGCCATGCTGCGCTACATGGGCGTTTCCAGCGACTCCTCCATTTGGACGACGTTCTACGGCCTGGTCATGGTGCTGGCGGCGGTTATCGTGGTGGCCTGCGTGTCGCTCATCTTCAATGCCTTCAACATTTCGGTGGCCGAGCGCATCAAGCAGTTCGGGCTTCTGTCCTCGGTGGGCGCCTCGCGCCGGCAGCTGCGCCGGGCCGTGGTGCTGGAAGGGGCCATCGTGGCCGTCATCGGCATCCCCTGCGGGCTTCTCATCGGTTTGGCCGGGTGCGCCGTCACCTTCGCCGCCTTGGGGCCGGCGCTCGCCCAGCTGGCCGGATCGGTGGAAGTTCCCTTCCGCGTGGCCGTGAACGGCTGGGTGCTGCTGGTGGCCTCGGTGCTCACCTTCGTCACCGTGCTCGTGTCCGTGTGGATTCCGGCGAAGCGGGCGAGTCGCACGAACATTATCGACTCGCTGCGGGCCGCCAGTGGCAGCCGAGTTTCCCGGCGCGGGGCGGCTCGGGCCGCGAAGTGCACGGCGCCCTCGTCGCTGTGGAAGGCGCGTGGGGCGGCCGGGCGCGTGCTCGGCGTCGGCGGCATGCTGGCGCGCATCAGCCGCAAGCGCGGCACGGGGAAGGGCCGGGCAGCCTCGGTGTCGCTGGCGCTCGCCATCGTGCTGCTTATGACTGCCGGCTCGCTGAGCGTGTTCCTCGGCACCCTGACCGACGTGGTGACCGGCGGCGGCGAGCTGGCCGGCGAGGTGGGCGTCATGGCCCAACTGGATGTGGAGACGCCGCAGGGCGAAGGGACGGCCGACGGGGACGTGCAAGCCGGCGATGACGGCACGGCGGACTCCGCAGGCGCGGCTGCCGATGACGCTACCCAGCCTGCTGCCCCGACGACGCCCGAGGCCGTGGCGGCCGGGAACAACGAGCTGTTCGCCCGCCAGGCCGAGGTGCTCGCCGGCGCCTTCCACGACCTCTCTCAGATCGACAACGCCCAGCCCGTGGGCTGGAAGATGGGAACGGGGCTGTATGCCATGCTGCCCGAGGCTATGGCCGGGGAAGCTCTTGCCAATGAGGAGAACGGCGCGGGCGGCAAGATGGCCGATGGCCGCATCGGCACCATGGGATCGGTGGCCTACCTGGACAATGCCACCTTCGACGACTACGCGAAGAGCCTGGGGCTCAATCCGGCCGACTTCCGCGATCCGGATCACGTGCGGGCCATCGCCCTGGCCCAAGGCTACGGCAACAACGGCAGCGTCTACCAGCTGCTCAACGTGCTGCGCGAGCCGGGCACTTTGGAAGCTCTGGTGGCGGTGACTTACCATGGCGAGCCGGCGGCGGGCATTGGCGTTGGCGAAGAGCCCGGAGAGGACGGTTCGGCGGCCTTCGCCTTCCAACCCTACCTTGAGGGCGCAGGCGACGGGGTCGAATGGTTCCCGCTGGAAGAGGCGGAGGTGCAGACGGTCTCCATCGAGGTCGCTGCCTTGGCCGACGAAGCGCCTTCTATCGACAGCGCACGCGGAGAGGGCCTGCAGCTCATCGTGCCCGAGTCCGTGGCGGCCTATCAGAGCTTCGGCAACGACGCCCCTATCTTCTACGGCTACTTCGATGCCGCCGACGGCGACCATAGCGCCCTGACCGAGGAGCTGGCGACGGCGGGCAGCGCGTACTTCCACGACAAGAGCCCCTACGGGTTGGCGTTCTACTCCTTCAACGACTACATCGAGCAGCGCGACTCCAACCAGATGATCGCCACGGTGGTGAACGTGTTCTGCCTGCTGTTCGCGGTGATTCTGGCGCTGATCGCCATGGCCAACGTGTTCAACACGGTGACCAACAGCCTTATCCTGCGCCGCCGCGAGTTCGCCGTCATGAAGTCGGTGGGACTCTCGAACCGGCAGTTCCGCGCCATGGTGGCCGAGGAATGCGTCGCCTGGTGCGTCCGCGGCCTCGTGCCCGGCGTGCTGCTGTCGCTTTTCGTGTCCTTCCTGCTGTGGCAGGTGATCTCCGGCTCCATGACGGGGCTTCCCTTCACGCTGCCCTGGAACTACGTGGCCCTGGCCTGTGTCATGACCGCGGTCGCTGTGGGCGCGTCGGTGGCCTACGGCATGCACCGCTGCCGCGCCGACAACGTGGTAGAGGCCCTGCGCGCCGACGCCGTGTAGGAGGTGCTGCGACATCAAGCAAGGCGGGTGAGGGTGCGCTGCGTCCCCCACCCGCCCGAGTAAACTTGGTTTCTGCATCAAGGGGTGCCGAAATGATGCAGATAAGTTGACTACGATGCAGAAAACGTGGCCTAGTCCCCGTTTTCTGCTTTCGCTTTCGCCTTCGGGCTCAGGCCGCCTTTGCGGTAGCCGTAGCGGCCCGACAGGGCGATCATGAACGTGGCGGCTATCAGGCACGTGAGCCCGTCGCCCACCGTGACCGAGAGCCAGATGCCGTCGATGCCGAACAGCATCGGCAGCACGATGACCGCCGCCACTTGGAACACGAGCGTGCGCAGAAACGAGATGAGCGCCGAGACGAGCCCGTTGTTGAGCGCCGTGAAGAACGCCGAGGCGTACATGGCGAATCCCATGAACAGAAAGCACAGGGCGTACAGCTTGTAGGCGCTCACGGTGAGCTCCAGCAGGGCCGCGTCGTAGCTGACGAAGATGGCCGATAGGGGTGCGGCGAGCCACTGGCCGAGCAGGAACATGACGATGCTCGCCACGCCGATGATCCCGAGGCTCTTCCACAGAAGCGAGCGCATTTCAGTATGGTTCTGGGCGCCGTACTGGAAGCTCATGAGCGGGGAGGTGCCCACGGAGTAGCCCATGAACACGGCCGAGAAGATCATCACGGTGTACATGATGACGCCGTAGGCCGCCACGCCGTCCTCGCCGATGAAGCGCAGAAGCTGCCAGTTGTATAGGATGCCCACGAGGCTCATGGCGATGTTGGTGACCATTTCCGACGAGCCGTTGGCGCAAGCGCGCCCGATGACGCGCCAGCGCAGGTGCGGCCGCACGAAGTACAGGTGCGTCGAGCGCTTGCGGGCGAAGTACACAAGCGGAATGCCGCCGCCGATGAGCTCGCCGATGTTGGTGGCGAGCGCCGCGCCGGGAAGCCCCCAGCCGAACACGCCGACGAACAGGAAGTCCAGCAAGATGTTCGCCACGCCGGCCGCCACAATGACCAGAAAGCCGTACTTGGGCTTGCCCGCCGTGACGAAGAAGCTCTGGAAGGCGTACTGCAAGATGAAGAACGGCAGCGAGATCATCATCATGCGGCCGTAAAGCGCGGCGTCATGGTGCATCTGGCTTCCCGGCGTGGCGCCGAGCATGGTGGCCGTGGGCTCCATGAAGAACCAGCCGCCAAGGGAGAGCACCGAGCCCACGACGAAGGCGAAGATGATGAGCAGCGAGAAATGGCGCCGCGCTCGGGGCCGGTCGCCCTCGCCCAAGGTCTTGGCCACAAGGGCGCTGCCCCCGGTGCCGATCATCATGCCCACGGAGGCCAAAATCATGACGGCGGGGAAGATCAGGTTCACGGCGGCCAGCGCCGTCTTGCCCGCGTAGTTCGACACGAAGAACCCGTCCACAATGGTGTAGCACGAGGTGAAGATCATCATGGCGATGGTGGGCAGCGTGAACCGTATGAGGGCGCTGGTTGAGAAGTGCTTGGACATATCGACGGACATGGGAAAACCTTTCGGAGAAAAGAGGGCAGAACGAGCAAGGAAAGCGGGCGTCTCTAGTGGAAGGTGAGAGCCGAGAGGTTTTCGTTCAGCGCGTTGATGTAGCGCTTCATGGCGCTGGTAAGTTGGCGCTGCTCTTCATCGGTGAAGATTGCGACGGCTTCATGCTCGGCGGCCAGTACGGCTTTGATGTGGGCTTCGTACTGCTTTCTCCCGTAACCAGTCAGATAAACGCGTTGAGTGCGGGGCGTGTCTCCTCGCAGCTCGACTACGCCTTTGTCGACCATACGCTTGATAGACGAGTGCACCGTTTGCTTCGAAGAGAATCCGAGCTCGCACAGCTGCTTCTGCGTGAGGCCATCTTCGTTGACGAGCGCGTACACGATATCGAAAGCGCAATCAGGGAGTCCCATGCGCCACGCGGTTTGGCGATACAACTCGTCAGCTTGGCGGTAGAAATCATCGATGGCGCGGATTGTCTCCGCGATTTGGCTTTTCTCGTCGAGCGCGGTGTTTTCGTTGGATGCGATCTTGTCGGCGTTCATGGGCTTTCTGTACCTCAAAATGCGATTGGTCTGATTTCGGACTAACGAGTTCGCTAGTATAGTCCGAAATCAGACCAAAGCAAGGCCTTCACAAGGTTTCCAAGAGGTTTAGGGGTTAGAACTCGCGCTTCTCGTAGAGCTTGGCGGCGACGAAGGCGCTGGCCACGTAGATGAGGGCGACGACGGCCACTAGGGCGGCGGCGAGGAAGAGGTAGTTGCTGCCGGTGTCGAGCCACTGCACAAGGTCGGCGAGCACGCCGGTGGGCTGGATGCCGCTGCCGAAGAAAGCGACGGCGAAGGCGACGACGAGAACCACGATCACCGGAACGATGCGGGCGGCCTTCGTCATCCCAAAGCGCGTGATGACGGGCATTGCTACTGCCATGGCAATGGCGACGACGGACACACCGCCTATCGTGGATCCCACGATCATTTCGGGAGTGTTTTCGGCCGGCGAGAGGCTCTCGGGTAGCCACTGCGCCGGCAGGAGTCCCGCCAGGGCCGCAATTCCCAGGCCCAGCGCGAGGGCCAGGGCCAAGGATCCTACTGTAAGGAGGGCGATGGAGGCATAGCGTCCGAACACTACCTGACGGCGAGTGAGGGGCAACGTGAGACGAAAGCGCTCCCAGTTGTTCTGCTCGTCGTAGGCAGCGAGGCTGAACAGACCCATGAAGGGAACCATGGCGGCAATGGCAGCCGCGGTGCCCACTGCGCCCATGACATATCCCATGAACAGGGCGATGATGGCGCAGATACCCAGTAGTTGCAGAAGGGCGCTCCGCAGGACGGCAAAGTCGGAAACGATCATGGCTTTCATCGGGATTCCCCTTTCAGAATGAGGGTCATGTAGTCTTCAATGGTGGCCTTGTCCACGGGGATATCGGGGAAGGCGCGGGCGAAGGCGAAGCGGTCGGGGGCGAGCACGTCGCAGCCGTAGTCGTGGCGCAGGATGCGGGCCTCGCCGGGGGCGAAGAAGCCGGCATCCAAGATGGCAGTCACGTCGGCGGCGCGGCAGCGGGCCACGCCGGCCTCGTCGGTGATGGCATCCTTGGGGGCCGTAAACACGATGCGGCCGGCGTCCACGCAGACGACCTCGTCGGCGATCTTTTCCAAGTCGGAGGTGATATGGGTGGACATGAGGATGCCGCGATCGCCCTCGGCCATGAAGTCGCGCAGAAGGTCGAGCACCTCGTCGCGGGCGATGGGGTCGAGTCCGGCTGTGGCCTCGTCCAGCACGAGCAGCTCCGGGTTGTGCGAGAGCGCGAAGGCCAGCGTCAGTTTCATGCCCATGCCGCGCGAGAGCTCGCCCACCTTCTTTTTCGGGGCCAGGTTGAAGCGGTCGCACAGCGCGGCGAACTGGACGGCGTCCCATTCGCGGTAGGCTGCCCGCCCGATAGCGCCCACATCGCCCACGCGGCAGGTGTCGGGGAAGGCGCAGGTGTCCAGCACGACGCCGATGCGCGATTTGATGGTGTCCAGCTCGGGGCTGCCGCAGGCGATGGGCTGGCCGAACAGGCGCACGGCACCCTCGTCGGCGGCGATGATCCCCAAGGCCGCCTTGATGGTGGTGGTCTTGCCAGCGCCGTTCGATCCGATGAAGCCGACGACGCAGCCCGGTTCCACGGCCAGGCTCACGCCGGAAAGCTCGAAGTCATCGTAGCGCTTGCCCAGGTTGTCTATTTCCATGAGGTAAGTCATGTCCGCTCCTCGTTCAGTTTTCTTCCAGCAGCACATCCAGCATGGCGTGCAGATCGGCGGCTTCTATGCCGGCGTTTTCCGCTTCGGCCACGGCGCGGGCGAGGTGTCCCTCCACCTGGCGCAGCCGCTCCTCGCGCAGAAGCTCCAGGTTGCCTCCGGCGACGAAGGAACCCTTGCCCTGCACGGTGTCGATGAAGCCGGCTTCTTCCAGTTCCGCGTAGGCCCGCTTGGTGGTGATGACGCTGATGCGCAAATCGTTCGCCAGGGCGCGGATGGAAGGAAGGGGATCGCCCTCGGCCAGCTCTCCGGCCATGATGGCCGCCTTGATCTGACGCGTGATCTGCTCGTAGATGGGCTCGCTGCTTCCGTTTGAAATGATGATGTCCAAGGTGCCTCTTTCGCAGACGGCGTATCGCGAGCTCCGGCAGCGCTCGTCTTCGCGACGAGCGCCCAAGGTGCGGCGATGTGCCGTCCTAGTTTCGGCCCTTGCCGCCCCAGCGTCCCGGGCGCGGCAAGGGCGTGAATAGTGTATATACCCTACATGCACAGTATATACACACCTATACACAGCCGTCAAGGCCGCCGGAAAAGATTTCCGTCGGTTGCGGTACAGATTTTTGAGTTGTTAGACACGAGAAGAGAGATGCAGAGCGCGACAGGAAGTTTAGTGTTTGGTTAGAATAATTGCGAACTGGTGTTTTACGACGAAGTGATTTTACGGCATGATGAATCCTGACGGTGTTTTGCAGGCGCATGCCTAACAACTCGAAAATCTTGTCTTCGTGCGCGAGCTTTCTTGTCTGAATGAGGGAATTGCAGGCTCGGGGTCGGCTCGGATCTGTCGGGAGATGGAAAGTGCGCTGCCTACGACCGCGACGCCGTGGCCCTTCGCCGTGATTTAGACGTGGAAGACGACTGGCCGTGGCGCCACGACACCTTGTCCTGTGGCCAGCAAAAGCGGCTGCAGGTAGCTTGCGCGCTCTGGCAGCGTCCCGATCTGCTTGTTATGGACGAGCCCACCAATCACGTCGATGTCCCCACCCGCGAGGCCGTCACGGCGGCTCTTGCGCGCTTCAAGGGCGTGGGCCTGCTGATCTCCCATGACCGCGCCCTGCTGGATGCGCTGTGCTCCCAGTGCTTGTTCATGGCGGCCGGTCAGGTGACGGCGCGGCCCGGCGGCTACAGCCAGGGGCGCGGGCAGGAGCAGCTCGAGCGGGAAACGGCCGTCCGCCGGCGCGATCAGGCGAAGCGCGAGAGAAAGCGCCTCGCGGGGGAGGCCCAGCGCCGTCGGGAGGAGGCCTCGCGGGCGGCCGGCATGCGCAGCTGCCGCAACCTCGACCCGAAGGACCATAGCGGGAAGGCGCGCGTCAAGCTGGCCGTCTACACGGGAAAGGACGGCGTGGCCGGCAAGCTGAGCTCCCGTATGGAGGGCCGCCTGTCTCGCGCTGAGGAGACGCTGGCGTCGGTTAAGGTGGAGAAGCGCTACGACGGTGACTTATGGATGCGCGCCGAGCCGAGCGCGCGCAAGGTTCTCCACCGGCAGCCGGAGCTGACGCTGGCCCTTGGGGAACGTCGGCTTCTCGTGCCCCCGTTTTCTGTCGGGAACGCCGATCACATCGCCCTGACCGGCCCCAACGGTGCCGGGAAGACCACGTTGGTGAGTGAGGTGGCACGGCGGATCGACCCGACCGTGCGGGTGCTCGTCATCCCGCCGGAGCCCACCGCCGAGCAGTGCCGTGACGCGCTTTCTCGATTGGCCTCCCTCGATTCGCGTAGTCGCGGGCGGGTGCTGGCGGTAGGATTTCTCCCCCTTCTTTTTCGTTGACAGAGCGGGGCGTTTTCGCCATACTGAGCAGTGGGTTTGGGGACGATGATTTGTGGAAGGAACCACCATGACCGCAACGATTCGGCCCTCTTTGATCTTTAACATGGATATCGAGGCGCCAGGCGGATCGGCTGTGCAAAGCCGGCCGTATTTTGTTGCGCCATGCAGCGGTTAGTGGGAGAGGATATCCATGGACAACATTCTGGGACTTTTCGAGAAGCTTGAGAGCCAGTCGCTGGCGGTGCAGCCGAGCCGGTGCGTGGTGGTGCGCAATCGCAACGCTTCCTGCCGTCGCTGCGCCGAGGCGTGTCCGACGGGTGCCATTCTCGTGGAAGGCAACGACTTGGCCGTGGCCCCCGAACGCTGCATCGGTTGCGGCACCTGCGCTACCGTGTGCCCGACGGCGGCGCTGGAATCGAAGAAGCCCGACGACAAGGGCTTGCTGAAGGCGGCTGTGGCGGCCATGCAGGCCAACGACGGGGTGGCCGTGGTCATGGACGAGGCCATGCAGGCGGCCGCCGAGGGCAAGTACGACCCGGCGAAAGTGGTGGCGGTGAAGAGCCTCGCCCGGGTGGACGAGAGCCTCATCGCCGTGCTGGCCGCCGGGGGCGCGAGCTCCGTGGTCCTCGTGGCGGGGCCGCGGGCCGCAACCGACGGAGAAGGGGCCGCCGCGGCCGATGCCGACCCCGCGGCCGCCGATTCGCTGGCCACGGAAGCCGCCGACGAGGCCGCCGAGGTGGACGCCGCTGTCGACCGCACGGCCCGGCTCGTGCGCGACACGGCCGCCCTGCTGCTGGAGACCTGGGGCAGCGACGTCACGGTGAAGCTTACCACCAAGCTGCCCCGTTCCGTGCGCCTTACCGCGCCGGCCGATTTCGACACGGGGCGCCGCGGCTTCTTCTCGTCGATGCGCGACGAGGCCCGGGCCGCCGCAGCCATCACCGCCGAGCACGTGGTGCGCGAGAAGCTGGGCGCCGAGGAAGAGGAAGAGCCGAAGTTCGCGAAAGTGGGCGAGGACGGCACGCTGCCCCACTTCCTGCCCGAGCGTCGCGGCCGGCTGCTGTTGGCCCTCAGCAACATGGGCGAGCCGGACGACGTCATGATCGACACGCGGCTGTTCGGCCACGTCATCATCGATCCCGAGAAGTGCACGTCCTGCCAGATGTGCGCCACGTTCTGCCCCACGGAGGCCATCCACAAGTTCGGCGACGCCGCTACGGCCGCGGAGACCGGCAAGCCCTTCGGCATCGACCACTACACGGGCCGCTGCGTGCAGTGCCGCTGCTGCGAGGACATCTGCCCCACGGGCGCGCTGACCCTGTCCACCGACGTGTTCGCCGCCGACGTCACCAAGCGCGGCCGCTCCGAGCGCATCCCCATGAAGCCCCGCGCCCGCAAGGTGAACGACCCCAAGTCCATCGTGAACGCCATGAGCGCCCTGCTGAACGTGCCGAACGTGTACGAGCGGTAGAGGCGGTTTGCGTCGTCCCGACTGGCCGGGGAATTCGGCTGGCGGCCACTGCGGCTCCTACTCCCCGTAAGGGTTAGCGGCCTGCACCAAATCCAGCAGTTCTTGCTGGGAGTGGATGCCGAGCTTCTTGTAGATGTGCTGGCGGTGGGTGCTCACGGTGCTCTTTGAGATGAACAACTCGTCTTGGATGTAGGCGAGGTTGCGGCCCTTCGCGAACATGATCATGATCTCGCCCTCGCGTTCCGACAGGCCGTAGCGCTCGATGATGAGGCGGCACTTGTCCTGGAAGCGTTCGCGGCGCTCCAGGGGCAGGATGTCCATGGTCTCCATGAGTACGCGCTCGTTGAACACGGCCCCCATGGCCACGAACACCGCCAGCACCGCCACGAGCATGCAGGCGTATACGGTCGCAGGCGTAAGGCCGCCCACCAGTAGGGCGAAGCGGCCGAGCAGAAGCCCCGCCAGGGGACCTAGGGCCCAGCCGGCGCGGATGAGCGCGAAGGTACGCACCCGAGTGGCGGAGAAACGCTGGCAGAGGGCAGCGGTCATGATCCACATGAACAGGCCGAAGCACGAGTTGGCCGCCTGGTTCACGGCATAGGGGACGATGCTCGTCAGGGACGCCCAAAGAAGCGGCGCCGGCCCCAGCAAGACGCCCACCATGAGAAACAGCGTGATGCCGCCGTAGCACAGCCGCGGCATGGAGAGGGTCTTCACGCTCATCATGGCCAGGGCGATGAGGATAGCGCCGATGACCACCGCCGCCCCAGCCAGCGCCTGCACGAGGGCGTAGGCAGCCCCTCCGGCGCTCGCGATGTCCATTTGTATGTAGAGGGTGCGCATGAGCTCGTGGGCGAAGCCGACGAGGGCCACGCAGAGCACGATGCGGAAGACGAGGCGCGAGACCTGGCGATGCTCGTCGGCGTCGGTGAGGGGGTGCTGGTCGGCCAGCTCGATGACGCTGATCTGCGCCGCCTCGCGGATACGGCGGATGGCAGCCCACAGGGCAACAGCCGCGCCGACGGGCAACAGGGCGGTGAAGGCCAAGGCCGGCGGAGGCGAGAGCACGAGCGAGAAGCTGAACAGAAGCGGCGAGGCGATCTGCCCGATGGCGACGGCCGCTGTGGCCTCGCGCAGCGATACGCGGGAGAGCGCCATGCCGAAGTACATGAGGAAAAGCGCCGAGGCCACCCCCGACAGCACCCCGGTGCCGGCAACGAAGAGCGAGCCCTCCGGGGATGGAAGACCGCCGAGGGGCATGGCCAACGTCGCGAGCACGGTGCACGCCGCCGAGACCCAGAAAGTGCCCCTGCGGGCGAGCAGGCGTCCTGCGCCGTGCTCGAAGTAGCCGACGAGCAACAGCGTGAGGGAAAGCACCGTGATGGAAACCAGGTACACCGCGTCTAAGACAGACTCGCCGTGATCCGCGAAGGCGAAGATGCCCACGCTTTGGAACGCCCCCATGACCCAGGTGCCATTGAGCGCGAGTGCGCATCCCAGAAGCGCGATGATGACGGGCGACGAAGCAGTGAAACGCGTTCCCATGGATTTCCCCCTAACCTCCCATCTATTGTAAACGCTCCGGCGCGTCTGCGGAGAAAATGACCCGCTGTCAATAAGGAAGCGAAGAAATCCCAGGTCAAACCTATCGTGCTACCAGCATGATTTTCTCATTTGTTGCATTTTCGCCAAAAACGCGCTCCCAGCCCGATGGTGCGGCCGGGGCGGGCGCGGTAGGGTCGTGCAGTGTCTGATGAAGGGTCAGACTCATTCGAGAGGAGGAGAACCATGGCTTCATTGACCATGACGCGCCGCACCTTCGCGAAAGTGGCGGCGGCCACGGCGGCGGCCGCGGGCCTGGGCGCCGGCGCGACCGGCACGGCCCTCGCCGAGACCGACGCCGGCCCCGAGAAGGGCAACGAGGTCAAGCGCATCCGTTCCGCCTGCCGCGGCTGCGGCAAGATGGAATGCGGTGTGTGGGTGACGGTGCAGGACGGTCGCGTCATCAAGAGCGAGGGCGACGAGAGCGCCTTCCAGTCGGCGGGCAACCACTGCGCCAAGGGCCAGGCGTCACTGCAGGCGGCCTACCACCCCGACCGGCTCCGCTATCCGCTGAAGCGCACCACCCCGAAGGGCGAAGACCCCCAGTGGCAGCGCATCAGCTGGGACGAGGCCTACAAGACCACGGTGGACGCCATCCATGCCAACCAGGACAAGTACGGCAAGGAAACCTGCATCTTTATGGGCGGCACGTCGCGTATTTGGTCCATGGCCCCCTACGGCGCCTTCAAGCAGCTGTTCGGCAGCCCCAACGGCATTCAGGCCAACGAGATTTGCAAGGGGCCGCGCTTCTACGCCACGGCCATCGACGCCTCCAACGCCTACAGCTGGATGGAAGTGGTGGGCCGCCCGCGCGTGTTCGTGCAGTGGGGCGGCGCTTCCGAGCTCTCCAACTACGACGACAGCTGCCGTACCACGGTGGACGTGGCCACCCGCGCCGACAAGCACATCATCGTGGACCCGCGCCAGACGAACCTCGGCAAGGAGGCGGACATCTGGGTGAACCTGCGACCCGGCACCGACGGCGCCGTGGCCAACTGCTGGGCCCAGGTCATCATCGAGAACGAGCTGTACGACGATCTGTACGTGCGCAAGTGGATGAACGCTCCCATGCTGGTGGTGCAGGAGGAGAGCTTCAAGCCCACGCCCACGAGCTCCGCCCAGCAGTCGGCGAACATCGTCACGCGCATTCTGAAGGAATCCGACCTGAAAGAGGGCGGCTCCGACGGCCGCTTCATGGTCATCAACGAGAAGAACGGCGAGCTGTCCTGGTACGACGCCACGGCTGCCAACCCCGGCTGGGAAGGGGAGGACTGGAAGCCGGCCACGGAAGGTCGCGAGGCGAATCAGCCCGGCCTGGACGCCACGGGTCAGACCCAGGGCTTCGTGCTGGACTACGTGCCCTTCCCTGACGGTCTCTGGCCGGCGCTGCACACGGAAGAGGGCGGCCGCGAGGTGACGCTCAAGGACGGCACCAAGGTGCACGTGCGCACGGTGTGGGAGCACTACATCGACTTCCTCGCCGACTACACCCCGGAGAAGGCCAGCGAGATCACCGGCGTTGACCCGGAGGTGCTGAAGGAAGCGGCCATCACCTATGCCACGCGCGTGGACCCCTCCACGGGCTACGGCAACGGCGGCATCCAGTACATGCTGGCCCCCGAGCATGCCTGCAACTCCGTGCAGAACCAGCGCGCCTGCGACCTCGTGTGCGGCATTACCGGCAACATGGATATTCCCGGCGGCATGCGCGGCTCCACCCCCGGCTGGCCCTTCTTCGACCTGGGCATGTGCAATCCCGATTCCCCGGAAATCCCGCCCTACGATTCCAGCAAGATCCTGGGCTCCATCGAGTTTCCCATGATCGGGTCGGATCGCGGCCCCGGTTGGGCCGACGCCACGAGCATCTACGACGCCATCGAGACCGGCACCCCCTACAACGTCACCTGCGGCATCGGCCAGACCGGCGACTTCATGAACCAGTCGAACTCCATCAACGCCGCCGAGCAGCTGAAGAAGCTCGATTTCTGGTGCTCCATCGATCTGTGGCACACCCCCTGCGTGGACATGATCGCCGACATCGCCATGCCCGCCGCCCACTGGATGGAGCTGGACTGCATCCGCAAGTCCCAGGGCTCTTCCGGCGCCTTCGGCGCCACGGTGAAGGCCATCGACCCGCCCGGCGAGGCCAAAAACGACTTGGAGATCGTCGTGGGCCTGTACCAGGCCGCCGGCGTGCCCTACTTCGACGAGGCCAAGCACGGCGCGAAGTGGTTCACCGGCGACGAGGCCGTGAAGCACTGCAACGAGGTGGGCCTGGCCGGCTTCCGCATTCCCGATTGGGACGATTACAAAGCGGAGTTCCAGAAGAACGGCTGGTTCGATTCCAAGGTCGAGAAGCCCGAGGCCTGGGGCACCTACCGTCGCTACCAGGTGGGCACCAACGCCGTGAACGGCGACTTCCCGCCGCTGCCCCCCGAGGCCCAGCACCAGGGCTGGAACACCACCACCCACAAGCAGGAGATCTGGTCGCTGCTTTTGGAGTCGTGGCTTGTGAACGGCGCCGGCAATGACGGCGTGCGCCCGAATTTGCCCTACTCCGACACCGAGCAGTTCTCCGACAAGGAGATGTTTCCCCTGTTCGTGGAGGCGCCTCACGGGCCGGTGGCCGACCCCGACCTGTTCGCCGACGAGAACTCCTTCCTCATGACCACGGGACGCCGCCAGGGCACCTACTTCCATTCCGAGCACCGGCAGCTGCCCTGGTGCCGCGAGCTGTGGCCCGTGCCGCGCCTGGAGATGAACCCGGTGGACGCCGAGCGCATCGGCGTGACCCAGGGCGACTGGGTGTGGATCGAGACCGACCAGCACAAGATCCGCGAAGTGGTGGACCTGTACTACGGCATCGAGCCCGGCGTGGTGAACGCCGAGCACCAGTGGTGGTACCCGGAGCTGAAGCAGCCCGACCATGGCTTCATGCTGTCCGGCGTGAACTGCCTCATCGACCGCCATGCCCAGGACCGCATCTGCGGCTCGTCCAACTTGCGCGCCTACGGCGTGAAGGTGTACAAGGCCACGCCCGAGAACTCGCCCTTCGGCAACCCCGTGCCCTGCGGCGACGACGGCACGGAGATCATCCATACCTGCGACGACCCGCGCCTGAAGGAGTGGCTGCCCGACTACGCTTCCGAAAGGGGTGAGGCATAATGACCCAGTACGCGATTCTCACGGATGTGAACAAGTGCGTGGGCTGTTTGGCCTGTTCCATCTCGTGCAAGGTAACCAACGACGTGCCGGTGGGCTCCTACTGGAACAAGGTGCTGCGCATCGGCCCGAACCCGCGCCAGGAAGGCGGCCAGTGGCCCGACGTGTACACGTACTTCCTCACCATGCAGTGCCAGCACTGCGAAGATCCGGAATGCGTGAAGGTGTGCCCCACGGGCGCCTCCCATAAGCTGGCCGACGGCACGGTGCAGGTGGACAAGGAGAAGTGCATCGGCTGCCAGTTCTGCGCCATGAGCTGCCCCTACGGTGTGCGCTACCTGAACGAGACCGAACGTGTGGTGGAGAAGTGCACCCTGTGCGAGCAGAAGATCGCCCAGGACGAGCTGCCCCAGTGCGTGGCCCAGTGCGGCGGCCGGGCGCGGTTCTTCGGCGATTTGGAGCAGGGGCTCGAGAGCTTCGTGGCCCCGGGGGCGCCGGTGAAAAGCGGCGACAAGTCCTACGATGGCTGCGCGGCGGCTCGGGTGACCCTGGGCGAGTGCACCGGCGAGGGCCCGGAATACCCGGTGAAGCCCTACACCGATGCCGAGATCCACCATCTGCCCGACGTGGGCAACAAGCCCAGCTTCGTGTACATCCTGCGCCGCGAGACCTGGCAGGGCGGCGAGTAGCATCGCTTCGGCAGGGCGTCTTGCCTCCCAGGGCGCCCTGCTCTTCTGCCGATTTTCCGGGGGAACCTAGGAGAGAGGATTTTGATTATGGAACTGCAATGGCCTTTGATTCTGTTCACTACCCTGGTGGCCTGGTCGGCCGGCGTGTTCGGCACCCAGGCAGTGCTGGCCCTGCGCGGTGAGGCCCCCAAGGCCCAGCTGTCCTGCTGGATCACCGCGGCCGTGCTGCTGGCGGCCGGCGGCATCGCGGTGTTCTTCCATCTGGAGCACTTCGAACGCATCTTCAACGGCTTCGGACATTTGACCAGCGGCATCACCCAGGAGCTCATCGCCATCGTGGTGCTGGCCGTGGCGGCCATCGTGTACCTGGTGTACCTGCGCCGCGACGAGGGGAAGGTGCCGGCGTGGCTGGCTGTGCTCTCCATCGCGCTGGCGGCCGTGCTCGTGGTGGTGATGGCCCACTCCTACATGATGAGCGCCCGTCCCGCGTGGGACTCGGTGCTGTGGATCTTCTACGTGCTCGGCAACGCCTGTGTGCTGGGGCCGGCCACGGTGGCCCTCGTGTGCGCCATCGTGAAGGAGCCGGTGCGGCTGGCGGCCACGGTGGCCCTGATCGGCGCGGCCGTGAACGCGGTGACCACCATCGTCTATGCCGTGACGCTCCAGTTTTTGGAGGGCTCGTTCACTACGGTGGGCTACTATTCCGACCCCACCATGCCCACCGCGCCTTTGGTGGACGTGACGGCCGTGGGCAATGTGTTCACCGGTGAGCTGGCGCCGCTCATGTGGATCGGCGTCATCCTGGTGGGCGCCGTGGTGCCCCTCATCGCGGCCCTGCTGGAGAAGCGCTCCGGTGCCACCCCGGCCGCCGACGGCACCGCCGTGGCCTCCCGGGCCGAGCTGTGGATGGCCGTGGCCGTGATCGCCGCCGTCATCGGCGCCATCTGCATGCGCGTCGTCTTCTACGAGCTGGGCGCCAGCGTGTTCATGCTGTACTAGGCTCGATTTTTCTCAGGGCCATCCTGAGACAACGAAAGCCCCCGATGAGGGCGGGTTCGCATCCCCAAACCCCTTGCAAACGCGAACCGCCCCCACCGGGGGCTTTCTGCCTCTTACGGATGCATGGAATAGCCGATGAAGATTGAGATGACACCTACAGATATGTGCGGATGATAATTTCCTTCACTTCTTCTGGGGCATAGGCAGCCAGGCCGATGTCCTTCATGAAATGCGGGGGACATTCGACGATCTCCACGAACTCCTTCACATCCGTTCGCAATGCCCCTGGTAACTCCACACGAATTGTCGGTGGCAAAAGCGAGCACAGGCGGAAGATATCGCGTCGGTGCTTTCCGATTTCCCCCGAACGTACGGGCTCTCCGTTGGCTCGGGCTTCTCGAAGATTGAGATACGCCTTCATTTTGAAGAGGGGCAAATACTCGTGGGAAAGGGTGGGGAAGCCGTAGCGGTGCGTGACGGCCTCCTTCGAGGCGAGAAGCCCGTAGTAGGCCTCATCCAGCAAAATGGCGGACAGACTGTAGGCGGCGTTTTCTACGGGAACCTTTCCGATACGGGCCTCGATGCCTTCCAGGTAGTCGGGTCGGCGACTGAGCAGTTCTATCTGATGGGGGTAAGCTGAACTCGCCGGACGGCAGAAGCGGAACATCTGCGCATCCCCGCTCTTGGTGACGTGGGTGTAGTGGGCTTCCCGAACGAACTGGATGAATTTCGCGACGAATGGGGCATCGAGCGCCTCCGCGATGAGCACCATATCGAAGTCCTTGGTGCCCGATTCTTCCCAGAGCCCCGCTTCGCGGTAGATCATCTCCCGCGCCACACCGCCGATAACAACGTAGCGCGTCGCATCTTCGGCGAACCAGCGCGTGAACTCTGCCAAGCCGGGAATGGCGTCTTCTAGATGGGCCATCCTTCGGCCTCCTTGATTTCGTCTACCGCCATGTCAATGCGTTCGTCGCGGCGGTCGATGGTCTTCAGCATGGTGAAGGGGTCAACGGCTTCGTCTTGGGCGAAGGGAGCTGGATCAAAGGCAAGGACTTGGATTATAACTGCTGGATCGCCCTCTTCGACGGCTAAGGGCGTGAGATTCGCGGCTTGTTTGGGGCCTATCGCAAAAACAGACGTCTGCGGTGCCATGAGAAGAGTGCGAGCGGCGAGGGCGGAAAGGCCGCTTCGGAACGCATCCTCTGGAACGGCGTCGCGGGGCAAAGACAGTGTCTTCTTGACAGTTCGGCCAAAGAGCCGCCAGCCTTTTTCAAAGTATGCGGCAGGGTCGGCGACGGTGTAGTAGGCGGTGCGGTTGGTGGGGCCTCCTGTCCTTCGCTGCAGCAGCCCGTGGCGGAGAAGTTCCTCGCAGGCCCGCTGGGCTCCCCCTCGCGATAGGCCGGTGCGAGCGCACACGTCCTTGATGGTCGAGGGGGTTCCCCCGTAGTAGAGAAAGTGCAGGAACGCGGTTTTCCCCATGGCGGTCAGCTCAGTGTCGAGGGGGCGCGGCTTTGTCGCGGGCGATGGTATCGTGCGAAGCAGTCCGGGAAGGTAGAACTCTCCCGCCTGCGTTAGGAACGGCGCACGAGCTGCAATGAGGCGTTTTCTCAGGTAGGGAGTTATGGTGTCGAGATGGCACACCACAGGTGCCTGAAGTGCCGACGATATAAGCTCGCTCTGAGAGAGGAGGATCTCAGGTTTGATGGAAGCGGTAGGGCGGACGAACAGCGTGCGATTTCCGAAGAGCAGAACCGAATCGAACGAGAAAAGCGCGCACGTGGCGAGAGGTAGCTTGTCGCGCAGGGCGGCATGGTCAAAATCCACGTCAGGGGCGATGGCCTCGTTTCCGACGATGTCTCTCAACTGATTGATGAGATCACTTTCTTCCATATGATACCCTTTTGTAGCAATTAAAAATTTTGAGTATCAGTTTATATGAGAGAAGATGGGAGCGCAAGCGCGGCACCACGCAAAAGCCCCCGGTGGGAGAGGCTCGCGTTCCCCAAATCCCTTGCAACGCGAATCTCTCCCAGCGGGGGCTTTCTGGCGGATGGGACACCCTACCGGGTAAGGTGTCCCACTGGCTTTGGAAAAGTGGGCTCCGCATCCGGCGAAGTGAGACGCGTTATCCGGTAGGGTGTCTCACTTCGCGGCGGGGGCGTCCCGGATGGTGCGGGTGCCGGTCCCGGCGGGCGAATGAGTGCCGGGACCGACGTGTGACGGCGAGGGCGGCCGCCCCAGGCCGCGTGGGAAAGACGCAGCGGGAGGGGGAAGGCGGGGCGGCCGCGTCGCTTACGCGGATTGGTCTTCGGTGGGCTCGATCTCCTTCAAGTAGATGCTCGGGCTCGTGGTGGCGATGCGCTCGCCGCGGCGCAGGCGCACGCGGCCGATCTCCAGCTTGAGCTGTTCGGCCCCCACCAGGTCGATGGAGGTGAACCAGCTGGCGACGAGGCGCTCGGTGGGCTTGCCCGCGGCGGCGTAGAGGCGGCGGATGTCGGTGGCCCGGGCGAGCTTCTGCTTGTCCGGGGTCATGACCGTGGCGTCGAAGTAGTCGCGGCTGGGGAAGAAGCCGTTCACGAAGCCGGCCAGCACGAGCACGGCCGGCGAGCGGCCGACGAGGTGCTCGGGGGCGCCCACGAGCACCCGGCCCGCGGTGTCGCCGAAGGCCGCGCCGCCCAGGGCCCGCCGCGCCCGGCGGCTCAGGGTCGCGGCATCGGTGCCGCCCTCCTCGCCGGGGGCCGGGGCCGTGAGGGCACCGACGAGGGCCCGCGCCCGCGCCGCCCCGTCGCCTTCCAGGCCGAGGCCGGCCGCGAGGGCGTCCAGCAGCCCGTCACCTTCCAGGCCCTGCACCGAGGCGACGAGCTCGCGCCCGGCGCGGTAGGCGTCCACGATGCGGCCGATGCCCGTGTTCGGGAAGCCCTCGGCGGGCGCGGCGGCCGACGCCTCCTCCAGCAGCGCCACGAGGCCCGCGCCCTCGGCGGCGGCCCCGGCCCGCATATCGGCGAAGGCGGCGCTGTTGGCCAGATAGTCGCCGAAGCCGCACCAGGAGCGCCAGGCCAGAGCGTTGGCGGGGTCGGCTGCCAGGTCCAGGGCCGCCAGCAGCCGCGCCGGGGCGCAGCGGTCAAGGTCGCGGTAGTCGCCCACGGAAAGCCGTCCCTCCACGGGCGCGGCGGCGGCAATGTCCCGCGCGGCCAGGGCCCGCAGGACCTGGCGCATCCAGGCGGGATGGAAGGTGAGCACGTACACGTCCTCGGGGGCGCAGCCCGCACCCAGGGCCGCTTCCACGGCCTCGGCCACGGCGGCCACCTCGGCGGCGGGGTCGGCGCTCTCCCGGGCAGTGAAGGAGTCCGTCGCCGGGGCGTCGCCGACCCCGGTGATCTCCGGGGCACCGGGGGCCGCGTCCTCGCGCAGGCGGCTCGCCGCGTGGGCGGCGGCCCCGCAGGCATGGCTCTCGGTCAGCACGATGCGCTCGCAATCGGCGTTGGCCTGGGTGAACTCGCCCACGCCCTCACCATAGGGGTAGGAATCGAAGACCTCCACCACGGCCGCGGGATCGGCGGCCACGGCGATGGAGTCGCGGGCCAGCAGGTTCGCCACATGTTGGGAGGCGCGGGAGAGCATCTGGTAGTCGTCCACGAGCACGTGGGCCCGCTGGGCGCCGGCCAGCGCCTCGCCGTCGGCCAGCAGGTAGCGCACGGCCAGGGCGGACAGCTCCGGTTCCAGAATGCCGCCGGTGAAATCGAGGATGCCCTTCAGCAGCCCGTGCACGTCGGCCTCCTCGCCGGCCAGCAGCCAGTCGGCGTTGCCGTCGGCGTCCTCCACCAGCTCGGTCCAGCTGCGGTAGAAGAACTTCAGCATCTCCTTGAGGCGGCGGTTCTTCAGGCCGCAGGTCTTCATGTCCTCCATGATGAAACCCATCTCCACCGGGGTGACGAGGCGCCCGGCCCGGTCGCTGAACGCGCGGCCTCCCTCGGTGGCAAGCAGCCCCAGGGCCACTTCGCGCACGCAGGTCGCTTCCACGGCCGCGCCGCAGGCCGCCTCCAGACGCGCCGCCAGCATGCGGGCCGCATCGGGCGTGGCCGCCAACACCAGCAGATCGCTCGGGGCCGCGCCGCCTTCCAGCAGCGCCGCCGCCCGTTCCACCAGGCGCGTGGTCTTCCCGCAACCGACGGCGCCCTCCACCAGCACGGCTTCGGGGGTCGGGGTCAGTTCGATAGCCATAGCCTTCCTCTCTTCCGTCGGCGCGGAGAAGCCCCCGCGCCCGTCGTGTCTTTCCCCGGCAAAGAGTACCGAATACTCCCTGCCGGGGAAAGACCGCTGAAACGGTCTTTCCCGTGGGTTGCCTTTGTCGGCGGCAAGGGCAGAGCCCTTTCCCTACGGCTCGGGGCAAGGGGGGCGGCGCCTTCCGCCTCCCTTGCCCGGGCGGCCCTGGGCCCTGCGGCCCGGGCGCGTTCCCGGTCGCAACGCCCGATCCGCGCGGGTTCTACGAAGCCGTCACCGCGTCCTCGTCCTCCACGACCACGGTGGATGCGCCCTGCACCTTCTGGGGCAGGAAGGGCATCTTGATGGCCTGGGTGGGGCAGGCCTCCACGCAGGCGCGGCACTTGGTGCACTCGCTGAAGCTCATACCGGCCTCGGGATGGCGCACGTTGATGCCCTGGGGGCACACGGCGGCGCACACCTCGCAGGAGGCGCCCTCCACGGTCTCGCGGCACTTCGCGTCGTTCACCTGTGGCACGAAAGTACGGTTCGCCTTGCCGATGAGGCTCATGAGGGCGCTGATGGGGCAGAAGGTGCTGCACCACTTGCGGAAGAACACCACCTCGGCCAAAAGCAGCGCCGGCACGAGGATAACGCCCCAGGCCACGTCGCCGAAGGCGAACAGGCGCATGACCAGCACGATGGTGGCGAAGGTGAGGCCGATGGGGCAGATGAGGCAGAACACGGGGAACCCGAACACGGCCGCCGACAGCAGCGAGCCGCCGAGGATGACGTGGCGCGAGTCCAGCGCGGCCCGCTTCTCGGCGCAGGAGGAGCAACCGGCCTTCGAGCCGCAACCCTTCAAGGCCGCCTGCTCGTCGGCGGAAAGCGGCGCGGGCTCGGCCGCGGCTTCGGTCCCCGCCCCGGCGCCGTCGGCCACGGCGGCCTTCACCAGCGGGTTCTCGCTGGCGGGCAGCACGCCGGTGCCGGTCATGTCGGTGTTTGAGGTCTTCTTCGAGAAGATGCCGCGGATCTTCGACACCACGGGCACGGGGCACACCCAACCGCAGAAGGCCCGGGCGAACAGCAGGATGAGGGCGATGGCGATGACCACCGAAATGACCGCCCGGGGAATCATGGTCTTGGTGGCGATCATGGTCATAAGCGCCCCCAGGGGGCAGAGCAGCGAGATGTCCTGCCAGCCGATGGCCGACAGGGTGCCCACGCCCACGTGGGTGGCGAATCCCACGGCCACCACGGCGATGACCGCGAGGGGAATGATAGTGCGGAGTCGCTTGGTATTCACAGCGCTGGCCTCCTTTAGGCTTCGAGGGGACGGACGACGATGGCGCGCTCGGTGGCCCCGGCGGAAATGGAGCCGTTCTGCAACGAGACGCACACGCTCTCGCAGGCGCCGCAGCCGTTGCACGCGTCGTTCAGCACGTAGGGGCGGTTGTTCTCGTCCAGCGCCATGGCCTCGTACTCGCAGGCGTCGTAGCAGAAGCGGCAGCCGATGAGGCGGTAGGCCAGACACAGGTCCTGGTTCAGCTCGGCCAGGCCCAGCACGCCGGTCTCGGGGGTGCTTCCCGGTTTCAGCGCCTCGGTGGGGCACGACGCCACGCACAAGGGCTCGCCGCCGTTCTCCTCAGTGCACCAGTCGCACCAGTTCGCGCTGAAATCCATGACGGGGGTGCGCATGTTCAGCAGACCGTCCTCCAAGTGCGCCGGGGCGATGACGCCGCGGGGGCACACCTCGTAGCACTTCTCGCAGCGGATGCACGCCGACACGAGGGCGTCCTCGTCCTGGCCTCCGGGCGGGCGCACCAGCGGAGCGCTGCCGGCGTAGCGCACAGCCCCCAGCCCTACCAGCGCCGCCGTGCCGCCGAGCCCCACGCAGAGCGCCCGGCGCGTGATGACCGGCCGCCCGTCCTTCTTCGGGGCGGCCTCGGCGGCCTTCTCGTCGTTCTCAGCCATGGTCTTCTCTTCCTCTCTCATTCGCCCTTGGGTTGCAGTACGCAGTTGGCGGGAAGGACCCAGGGCCCTTCCCCGTGATGGGGCTTATTCGCCGTCCTCGTCCCCATCCTCGAAAATCTCGTCGAAGAACTCCTCTTCCACCTGCAGAAAGCCGTCGGTGAGACTCGCGAGGCCCTGGTAGAGGCCGCACTGCGCGAAGCGTCGCAGATCGGCGGTCATGAGCGGCACCCAGCTGGACAGGTGATCGGCCAGGAAGTTGCGCTGGGTGGCCAGCAGGCGCTCCACCTCGGCCTCGTCGTCGGCCTCGGCCGCCGCCACGATGCGGTCGCCGAGGGCCGCCATGAACTCCAGCTCCAAGGCGATGTGGTCCTCGGCCTCCTTCCAGGTGGGCAGCTTGTCGAGGCCCTCGCTGCGGTACACGGCCAGCACCTCATCGCGGGCCTCCTGCATCATGAGGCGCTTGGGGCTGGTGTACACCGACTCGAAGGGGTAGGCGGCGGAATAGGCGTCGATGCCGTGGCCGATGAAGGCCCGCACGTAATCGACGGCCAGGTCGGTAATGGCGTGGGCGTCGGCCCCGGACAGGTAGGTGGCGATGGTGCGGTAGCCGGTGTCCACGGCGGTGTTGCCCGTGGCGGCCGGGAAGCGCATGGTCTTCAACTCGGCCAGGAACTCCTCGTCCACTTCCACGCGGTAGAGGCGGGCGAGCAGGCGGTACACCGCGGAGCGCTGGGCGGTGAGCTCGGCCAGGGCGGCCAGGTCGGTGGCCTCCTCGGTCGCGGGGGTTGCTGCGGCGGCAGTGGCTATGGTGTCGGTTTCGGTCATGGGAATCTCCTCTGTTCTCGAAGGGGCGTACTCGACCGCCCTCTGGTTACCGGAAGGGAAGCGGTGGAAGGCGCCGCGCTACTGGGCGTCCGCGGTGGTCTCGCCGGTCTCGGCACCCTTATCGGCCTGCGCCTCGGGCTCGGGCGCGGCCTGGGCCGCTACGAGGTCGGCCACGATGCGCTGTCCCGCGCGGCCGACTTCGGTAATGCGCCAGCTCTTGTCGCGCCATTCCACGGCATCGCATTTCTCCAGCTTGTCGATGAAGTGGGGCGCGTACAGACGGGGGCTCTTCAGCAGCTCGTCGTTGTCCACGGCCTCGTTGATGGTCGGCATCGAAGCGCCGGCATCCTGGGCGGTAAGGCCGAGAATGCGCTCGTAGATCGTGGCGTACTTCGCGTCCTCGGCAAGCAGGTTGGTCAGGCGGTCGAGGGGCTTGTCGGCCTCGGCGTACGCCGCGCCGTCCTCAGTGGCAAGCCAGCAGACCTCCGGCGCCTCGCCGGCCTCGTAGTAGGACACGCCGTCGACTTCCACGAGCACCGGCTCCGGGTCGCCCTCGGGGTATGGCTCGCCGTCGGCGGTCACGCGGGCGAGGGCCCCGGCGCGCTCGAGCAAGTTCGCGAGCGAAGCGGGGGAGTACACGGAGAAGTTGTCTGTCTGCAGGCGATCCACCTCGGCATCCAGGGCGTCGGTGGTCTGCGGCGCGGCGCAGAACGTGATCATGCCGAGCAGCGTGCGACGGCGCGGCGCCATAGCGCTGAACAGGTCGGCGATGCGCTCGGGGGCCGGGCGCGTATCCACGACGGGCGCCGGGACGTCGGTGTGGGGGGTGCCCAGATAGCCCCCGGTTACCTCCTCAGCATCTTCTTCGACATCGTCGTCGAAGGCGCCGAGGGGGTCGAAACCCATGGAATCGTCTAATGCGAGATCGAGGAACGAGGAAGTGTCTTTCATGTCATCCGCCCTTTGAACAAATGCTTGCAGTCTTCCCTCTCGCACGCAGCGAGAGATGAACCTCGCCCCCGAGGTTCGACTTTTGCAAACATTGTCCGTCCGAGAATTCGGGCGGTATCCCCACAGCGCATAGTAGCCGAGGCCCATCGAATCCGTCAAGGGGGAAATTCCCCTGCGTCATCAGTCTGCCTGGCAAAAAGCCGTACTGGGCTGCGGGTTTTTGCTTCGAGTCCGCAGCCCGACACAGCTTTTTGCCAGAGTATCCGCAGCCCGACCCGGGAAAATGTCGGGAAGTCCATGGATGCCGGAAAGTCCATGGATGCCGGGAGAACCCCGACCGGATGCGGCCCTACTCCCTTATGACGCCTTCGATGACGTCGAGCATCTCCTGTTTGGAATGGACGTCCATCTTTTGGTAGATGTGACGCAAATGGGTGCTCACGGTTCCCTTCGAGATGAACAGCTCTTCCTGAATACGGGCGGCCGAGCGGCCCTTGGCGAACAGGATCATCACCTCGGTCTCCTTCGGCGAGAGCTCGAAGGCGGCGGCCACTTCCAGGCAGCGGTCCTGGAAGCGCGGGCGCGGCGTTGCTAACGGCGTTGACGATTTTGGTGCTTGGAGCTCGGCGGCAGCATTCTTTGAAGAAGCCCTGTCGACTTGCGTCACGGTTCCCGAAAAATTCTCGCTCGACGGATCCTCCGGCTCTTCGGTCAGTGCGATGAGGTCGCTCTCGCGGAACACGAACAAAAACGACAGCAGCACCGCCATGGTGGCGACAAGGGCGATGAAGCTCAGGAACTGCGGTGAGAAGGGGGCGAACCGATCCACAGCGTCCCCCGCGACGGCACCGAGCAGCACGCCGAGCGTGACCATGCCCCAACCGATGCCGAATACGCGGGTGGAGGACAATCGGTAGTTAGCAGATATTTCTGCTAGCAACATCCATATGAGCACATTAAAGGTGCCGTAACCCGTCAGAGCCAGCACGCTCTCGATGTCCTGGGCGCCGGTGAAGATGGGCAACAGCATGAAGAAGAAGGCCATGACGACGATGGCTGCCTTGTAGATAGTACGGGTGCTCTGCTCAGAGCCCAAAAGGGCGGCGCCGTAGACAATGAGCATGGTGATGAGACCAGCACCGGCTAGCGGCCATTGCAAGAGTAAATGGATGCTCAGATTGTTCGAGGAAAGGAACGCTGCGCGCACCATGCCGTCGGCAATGCCCACCAGGCAGGCGCACAAGCCGATGCGCCAGGCGAATGACTTCAGATCGAACTCGATGGGGCGCACGGTTGGTTGGCGCTTGCGTGACCAGGCGTGCTGCTGCACGAAGAGAATCCATCCAGAGACCACGGGCAAAAGAGCGCAGAGCACGCAGCTGGTGACGGGCGGGAGCATAGCGGTGAGGGAATAGGCAACAGCGGCGAGAAAGAAGGCCAAGGGCACTTCGAAGGTGGTACGGCCTGGTGGTTCGTTGCGGTACAGCTCGCCATAGCCCAAATCGATGATCCCGGAGCCGAGGCCCGTGGTTATCGCCCCTATGATTCCGCAGACGTCGCCTATCATGCCCTCGGCACCCGAGGAGGCCAAAAGGACAGTGCCCACGCCGGTGAGCGTTGGTCCGGCGGCGCGGGCTGTCGGATGCAGCATGAGTTTCACGAAACGATCGCCGGTGAGAGCGCTTCCGAACAGCGCAATGCATAGAGCGCCCGCGGAAACGAGAAAGAACGCTGGTCGGATCGCCTCGCCGCTCCAAGTCATGAAGCTGGCGGCAGCGCCGACGAACATGAGGTACACCCAGGCCCGAATGAGCGCGAAGCCGAATACTCTATCGAGACCTAGCGGGTGCCCTCCTGTTTCAGCACGATAGGCGAGCAGGTTCTCTTTGATATTGCAGAAATTCATGCGACCCCCCTCGGCGCGGCGGGTGACGCGGCCCTGACGAGACAGCGGATCGCGCCCTGGTCTCCTCGTCGGTCGATGAGGAGAACCCCTGTTGACGAAAGAAATTATACGGCGAAACAAGATTGCCCCATCTCACTTTTTAAATGATATGCAAGGCGATGAACTGGGAAAACTTAAAAATAATGGCAAATATATGATGTGGTACTAGCCTTCTTTTGACAAGATGTGGGCGCTGAGAGCCTCGATGCGGGGCTCCGAGGAGAATAGGAAAAGGAGGAGAGATGGGCAAGCTCAATCTGAGCCGGCGCACCTTCGCCAAGCTCACCGCGGCCACGGCTGCCACGGCGGTCATCGGATGCGCGGTGCCGGGCGCCGCACTCGCCGAGGACGCCGAGGCGCCCAGCCGCGGAAGCGAGATCAAGCGCGTCCGCACCTGCTGTCGCGGTTGCGGCAAGATGGAGTGCGGCGTGTGGGTCACCGTGGAGAACGGTCGTGCGATCAAAAGCGAGGGCGACCAGTCGTCGTTCCAATCGTCGGGCAATCACTGCGGCAAGGGCCAGGCGTCCATTCAGGCGGCCTACCATCCCGATCGTATCTATCATCCGCTGAAGCGAACGAACCCCAAGGGCGAAGACCCCGGCTGGGTGCGCATCACGTGGGACGAGGCCATGGACACCATCGGTGAGAAGTTCACGGAGATCATCGATCAGTACGGCGGCCAGTCCATATTCAACATGTGCGGTACGTCTCGCCAGTGGGTTTACGGCCCCTACTGTTTCTACAAGTGGCTGTTCGATACTCCCAACGCCCATGTGGCTTCGGAAATCTGCAAGGGGCCGCGCCGCCTCATGGGCTCCATCACCTCGGTGGACGGCGCTCCGTGGATGGCGTTGCGTGACGGCCCGCGGGTCTATGTTCAGTGGGGTACCGCGCCGGAGAACTCGAACTACGACGACAGCTGCCGTAACTTGGTCGACCAGATGAACAATGCCGATGTGCACATCTGCATCGACCCGCGTCTGTCCGGCTCTGGCAAAGAGGCCGATTACTGGCTGAACCTGCGCCCCGGCACCGATGGTGCGCTGGCCCTGTGCTGGCAGCACATTATCCTGAAGCACGATCTGGTGGACTGGGAGTTTGTCAAGCGCTGGTCGAATGCGTCCTTCCTCGTGGTGGAAGACATGGAACCCACGGGCGGCCGCTACTATGAGCTGTTCACCCCCATGGCGGGTTCGACGGCCGATTCGCCAGCACCCCCGGCCGATGTGGTGGGTACCAAGCTGAAGACGCGCCTTCTGAAGGAGAGCGATGTCGTCGAGGGAGGCAGCCCCCGCAAGTTCTATGCCTGGAACAAGAACGCCAACGGCGGTCAGGGCGGCCTGGTGCTGTGGGACGTGGACACGACCCAATGGGAGGGCTGCAACCACGTGGCTCCCACCCGCGATCAGATGGAGGTCATGTACGCCGGCACTTCCCAGGAGGGATACCTGCCTCCCATCTCCTATAACGAGCTGGTGGAAGCCGGTATCGATCTGGACATGCACGACTCCCATGAGGTGACCCTGGCCGACGGCAGCAAGCACACGGCCCGTCCCGTGTGGTCCTATCTCGAGGAATCCGTGGCCGACTGCACCCCCGAGTGGTGCGCGGAGATCACTGGCCTCGATCCGGCGCTCGTAGAGGAGGCTTGCGTGGTGTGGGCCACCCGTCCCGAGGGACAGACCTACGGCAACGGTGGCATCCACCTGCAGCTCGCCCCCGACCAGATCGGCAACTGCACGCAGTCGGTGCGCGCCATCCTGCACCTCATGTACATGACCGGGAACTTCGACGGGCCTGCCGGCAACCGCGGTCTTACACGCTCGCCCCTCGACGAGCAAGCCACGGGCGTTCCCGGCTCCAACATGCCCCAAGAGGTGAAGGCGCAGCTCATCTCGCTGGGCGTCATCCCCGTGGAGGGTGTCGAGCCGGATCCCATAAACGTGCCCGACCGCATCGAGACCTTGAGCAACATGGTCAGCGCCGACCGCTTCCCGCTTCTGGCCTACTACAACGAGTGGTCCGATGCCACCCGCATCTGGAACGCCTGCATCGAGGGAGACCCCTACCCGCTGAAGGGCGGCATCAACGAGTCCGGCTCGTTCATGAACATGTCCAACGCGAACCTGGCCTGGGAGGCTCTCTCTAAGCTGGATTTCTGGGTGGACATCAACATGTTCCATCACCCCGGCACCGAGATGGCCGACATCATCCTGCCCTGCCAGCATTGGCTCGAGCTGAACAACATCCGCGTGTCCCAGGGCGCCTCGGGCGGCATCGGACTCACCCAGCGCGCCATCGAGCCGCCGGCGGACACCAAGTTCGACTACGACATCAACCGTCTCCTTTTCGAAACCATGGAACGCCACGGCAGCCCGAACGGTACCTGGACCAACATCGCCGGCGACGGGCCGGGCGCCTATCATCATGATGATCGCCTGGAAGACTGGTTCCAGAACAATTCGAAGACCAACCCCAAGGTGAAGTGGGAGCACTGGGAGGACTTCCGTCAGGATTTCCAGGAGAACGGCTGGATCAACGCCAAGGAGATCGAGCCCGACCGCTGGGGCACCTATCGTCGCTTTGAAACCGGTTGGATGCGCATGGGTAAGGACGCTTGTACCGGCAAGCTTTTCACCTGCGATGAGAAGGGCGAGCCGGTCAACAACTTCGGTTGTCCCACGCCGACGGCCCTCGTCGAGTTTTGGCCGCTGCTCTTCGAGAACTACTGCGTTGACCGCGCTAACGAGATCGAGCCGGGTCGCTACGACCTGCTCCATGAGATGATGCCGCACTTCGACGAGCCGGCAAGCGGTCCGGGCGGCGGTCAGGTTGACCTGGAGGAGTACCCGATCATTCTCACTACCGGGCGTCGCATTCCCGTGTACTTCCATTCCGAGCATCGCCAGCTGCCCTGGTGCCGCGAGCTGTGGCCGGCGCCGCGCCTGGAGATGAACCCCGCCGACGCCGAGAAGCTGGGGCTCAAGCAGGGCGACTGGGCCTGGATCGAGACCGAGTGGGGCAAGGTACGCCAGTGCGTCGATCTGTACCACGGCATCGCGCCCGGCTGGGCCAACGCCGAACACGCCTGGTGGTTCCCGGAGCTGCCGGCACCGACCCATGGATTCACACTCTCGAACATCGAGTGCATTTGGGATCCCTATGGGCAAGATACCCATATCAGCTCGCACCACATGCGCGGCGTGCCGGTGAAGATCTACAAGGCCACGCCCGAGAACTGCCCCGACGGCAAGGTCATCCCCTGCGCGCCGGAGGACGGCACCCAGATCATCTGCGATGCCTCCGACCCGCGCCTGAAGGAATGGCTGCCCAACTACGACATTCGAGAGGAGGCGTAGGGCATTATGGCAACGAACGCTATCGTCACCGACCTGAACCGTTGCGTGGGCTGCCTCGCATGCATGGTCGCGTGCAAGGCCGTGAACAACGTGCCTATCGGCAGCTACTGGAACAAGGTGCTCCGCATCGGCCCGAGCCTGAAACCTGGCGCCACGAGCGCCCACGACGTGGAGATGTACTACCTGCCCGTGCAGTGCCAGCACTGCGAGAATCCGGAGTGCGTGAAGGTATGCCCGACTCAGGCATCGCACGTGACCGAGGATGGCACCGTGCAGATTGACAAATCGAAGTGCATCGGCTGCCAGTTCTGCGCCATGGCCTGCCCCTACGGCGTGCGCTATCTCAACGAAGAGGAGCGCGTCGTCGAGAAGTGCACGCTCTGCGAGCAGATCACCGCCCAGGGCGGCCTGCCTCAGTGCGTCATCCAGTGCGGCGGCCGCGCCCGCTTCTTCGGCGATCTTGAGCAGGGCATCGACACCTTCGAGGCGCCGGCGGTGGGCTACGACGTCGACCGCTCCTACGACAACCTGTATACCGGCAACCGCGTGACGCTGGGCGAGCTGGCTGTGGAGTACGGCGATGCCGACGTGCACCATCTGCCTGACGTGGGCAATGGCCCGCACTTCGCCTACATCCTGCGCGACCGCGAATGGAAAGGCGGCGAATAATGGAACTGCAATGGCCCCTTATCTTATTTACCACGCTTCTGGCCTGGGCAGCCGGCCTGTTTGCGGCTCAGTGCGTCTGGGCGCTTCGCGGGAAGGGCGCCCGCGCCCAGATGCCGGCGCTCATCACCTCGGCCGTGCTTCTGGTCGTCGGCGGTATCGCCGTGTTCTTCCACCTGGAGCACTGGGAGCGCATCTTCAACGGCTTCGGCCACATGACCAGCGGCATCACCCAGGAGCTCATCGCCATCGTGGTGCTCGCCGTCGTCATGGTCGTCTGCTTCGTGTACCTGCGCCGCGGCGGCGATGACGCGAAGGTGCCGGCGTGGCTTTCCGCCATCGGCATCGTCGTGGCGGCGGTCCTCGTCGTCGTCATGGGCCACTCCTACATGATGGCCTCGCTGCCCGCCTGGGACTCGCTTCTGCAGATCGCCTCGCTGCTCGGCGCGGCCTGCGGCTTCGGCCCGGCCACCATGGCGCTCATCTGCGCCGTGCGCGACGAGGCGTCCGACCTCGATGCGAAGGCGAACCTTATCGGCCAGGCCGTGAACGTGGTGCTTGTGGTGGCCTATCTCGTCGCCATGCAGGCCACGGCTGGCTCCTACACGGCGGTGGAGTTCTGGTTCGACCCGACGAGCCCGACCATGGACATCACTCCCGACGGCTCGACGGCGCCCTTCTCCGGCGCATCGCTGGCCTGGGCGGTCGTGGCCATCGTGGCCGCTGTTGCCGGCTTGGGCTCCGCGCTGGCCGGGCGCGCGAAGGGCGACTGGAAGGTGTGGGGCGCCGTGGGCGCGGCCTGCGTGCTCGTGAGCGCGCTCGCCCTGCGCGCGGTGTTCTACATGACCGGCGTGTCCATCTACCCGTTCTTCTAGAGCACGAGGGAGGCCGGTCTCCCGGTTGGCGCCCGTAGGGGGCGACCTCGGTCGCCCCTCCCGACTGGGAAAGATTGTCTTTGTTGAGGAGGGCTGACCAAGGTCAGCCCCTACGGAAGAGCGGCTGCTAATTCCCGACCCCCCGATCCCGAAAGCCCCCGGTGGGCGCGATTCGCATCCCCAAACCCCTTGCAAACGCGAATCGCCCCCACCGGGGGCTTTCTGCGTTTTCCTGTTTTGTGGAACTCCTTGCTATCGCATGAGAGCAGGGAGTTATAACTGACGAGGGCCTAGAGCCGGGCCCCTCTCTTAACGGCGATCCTGTAGCGGCTGTTTCACGAGCTGATTGCCCGCGGCACGAGCAAAAGACGCCACCGATCCGCATGCTCCGGACGTTGTTGGTGGAGATGGGCGAAGCTGGGTGTCGGGGGCGCGATCTCTTGAGGGTCAATATTGCATAGAGACCGGTGAAGTAATGGCTTCATTTTCTCTCGTTCGAGCAGGCGGCTTCGTCGAGGCGGTCGAGCAGATCTTGCCGGCTCGAGATACCGATTTTTCTATAAGCATTGGACATATGGTAGTTGACCGTTCCTCGTGCAATGACAAGCGTCTCTTGGATGCGCTCATAGCTCCTACCTCGCGCGAAGAGGAGAAGCACCTCGCTTTCGCGAGGCGTAAGGTGATAGAGGGCCGCAAAGTCATCCCACCGTTCGAACGGGTCCGCTACGGCTTCGGCGTTTGCGCAAGCATCCCCTTCAGCTGAATGATCTGTTGCGGCTTCCTGCATGGTCTCACTTGGCTCTGACCATATGGCCGAGCGGTGGTTGAATACGAGTTGGTAGGCAGCGAAGGAGGCGAATGCCCCGATCAGGCAGAGGGTGTTGAGCTCTATGGGGGACGAGGTGATTCCGCTGAACGCATCTCGAGCAATGGCGCGGGCTATAACAATTTGCAATCCGAGGAACGAGCCTATTGCGCAACCATACACCATATTTGAGCTGAGCTGATAGGCCTGGCAGATCTGAGCAGAAAGAGTCCAGGTGAGTACCGACAATGCCGCGAAGCCAAGAAACAGGGCATAGAACGGTGCCGTATTTTGTATGCCAAGAATTGGAACCAAAAGAAAGGCGAGCAGTACGGTGGCGAATATGATTGTGTAGAGCTGGGTGTCCTTCACCCTTTGCCTACTAGCTACAACGAGAAGAAGTCCTAACAATGCTATCTCGATTAAGGCGGCTGGGGCCGATAGATCTTCAAAGTCGAGAGGTGCGCAATAGCGATAAATGTTGTAGAGCAGATTGATTGCGGCGCCCCAAAGGTTGATGGCGATAATGAACCGAACAAACGGCTGCCATTTTGTTGCCGATTGACTGTGGTCGTGCTGTCCGCTCAGGAGATGGGAGAGTTTGGTTGGTTGAGTGGCTTTCGCTGCGATCGCGAACATGAAAGCCGATCCGATAAGGTAGATCCCGCGCAGAACGGCTTCGAGATGCGGCGGCTGAAGGCATCCTGTCAGATGAATGGCTGACATGAGGAGTTGTGCTGCAATGGTTTCCAGAATGACCGTAGGCATACTTCGCTTGCTAAAGAGAGAACCCCAACCGAGAACAAGAAAAGCAAGACCGGGCGCGGTGAGCAAGGAGCAGATTATACTAATGATGGGGCTGTCGGCAGTGAAGGAAGGAACAATAGTTCCAACTGCAGCTACTGCGCTGAAAACTGGACAGAGTATTGTCGCCTGTCGCCTGATGTCGCGAGATCGACCGACGAAAGCTGCGATGAATAGCAGCGCGGTGAAAGCTACCAAGGTAAGAAAGTCCGCACTGTTTGCAGTGGCGGAGGAGACCAAAAAACCGCTTGCGCTGAACCATGCCAAGAGGAGCGCAAATCCCACGATCCGAGCGCCCTCTATAGCGATGGGCCCCTTTTTCCGAGGACGGGTAGTATTGTCTGCTGTCATGCTCATTCTGCCATTATATCTTTCTTGCTTTCTCCCTACACCCATACGTTTTTCTCGGGGGCGTTTTGGGATAAACAGAGAGTTCGATATGATCACGGCGCATGGCTCTCTTCATATTATTTTGCCAGCGTCGGCATGACGCCGGCGCGATACAGCTAAGGTACAGCTAAGGAAGGGAGATGCTATGGCGATTTGTCACAATGGCAAGGAGGGCGGACTCGTTAGTCGCCGCTCTTTCCTGAAAGGAGGCGTCGCGGTCGGCGGAGCAGCGCTCGTTGGAGGGGTGCTCGGTGGCTGCAGTCCCCAGCAGTCTGGAAGCGATGCCGCGCCTTTGAGTCCTGTTGGGCTTCCGGAGACGTGGGACGCGGAGTCGGATGTGGTAATTGCTGGTTTTGGCGGCGCGGGCGCAGCGGCGGCTTGGGAGGCGCTAAATGCAGGCGCTACGGTAACTATCTTGGAGAAGCAAGGTAAAGCTGGTGGATCTACCAACATCTGCGGAGGTCTAATTTACATGGGCGGGGGAACTCCCACTCAAGTAGCGGCTGGGTTCAACGAGACAACGGATAACTACTATCAATATCTTGTTGCGGCAACGGGACCTGGCGTGAGCGAAGACCATTGTCGTGTTATGGCTGACGAGTCTTTGGATTTGTACCATTGGCTTGTGGACACGCTTGGCGTCGTATTTAAGCCGGGATACAACCCTCCCTGGCCCGAGGAGGAGAATTACGACGCTGGATTATCATGCACGGGCGATGAGTTCAATCTGGATTACGTCGGGTACTGCGAGGCGGTGCCCCACAGTCACTGGGTCGAAGGCTTGACCGATAATTTGGAAGGTACGCTCACCGGGGCAAAAAACGGCTCGGGCTTCTTTGCCCCCCTTCAGAAGGCTGTGGAAGATTTGTCGCCCGAGATTCTCTATAAGACACCTGCCGAACGTCTTATCGTGCATCCTGAAACAGGTCGTGTGGTCGGAGTGCAGGCTAAGAAGGATGGAAAACCCTACAACATTAAGGCCAACAAGGGCGTCGTTCTTTGTACGGGTGGATTCGCTTGCAATGACGCCATGGTTGATCAGTATGTCCCGTATGCTGCCGGAAGCTTCATCATAGGCACTGAGGGGGATACCGGTGATGGCATCCGCATGGGTCAAGGGGCTGGCGCCGACACGCGTCATATGAACTTTGCTTACGGCCAGCTTTCCCACGGTGCTTGGATAGCGCGCGATAGCGTAGTTGGCGGTCCTCTCCTCTTTAGCGCGCTTGTGAATAAGCGCGGCGTACGGTTTATCGCCGAAGACCATTACGCGGGCTCTTACTATGCGCAAGTTGCTCGTAATCCTTACTATTTCCGTGATTATGAGACGTGCTACATGGTTTTCGATCAGCAAACTTATGATCAAATGGAAGAGATTTCCGAGGTGGGCGCCGATGTTATCGTGGCTCAGGCCGAAACCATCGGTGCTTTGGCCGAGGCTCTCCAAATGCCGGCAGGAACTCTCGAGAATACCATTGCATATTATAATGAGTATGCTCAAAAGGGAGAAGACCCCCTGTGGATGAAAAGGCCAGCGTATACGAGACCAATTTCTCAGCCACCTTTCTATGCGGTAGCTGCCACGACGCTTAATGGTCTCTTTACTTATGGCGGTCTCAAGATCAACACTGATGCGCAAGTGCTTTCAGCGATGGACGATTCCCCCATTTCTGGGTTGTATTCTGCGGGCCGTAACGCGAGCGATATTCTCGGAACTGGCTATTGCGGCAGTGGTGCGTCTGTGGCCAGTTGCTATACCTTTGGGCGTATAGCGGGTAGGAAAGTTGCGGGCGAAGAGGCCTGGGCCTAAATCTGCAATTTGTTGCCTCCCCTTGCGAAGGGGGTCGCTGCGGCGGCCCCCTTCGATTGTTGATGTATAAGTTGAAGTGTTGTCGGTTTACGTCCCGTAGCGCTCGGCGACCCATTCTCGGGTGACTTCGGCGAAGGCGCGGGTGGCGGCCGAGGCGGTGTCGCGCGAGCGCACGGCGAGCGAGATGCTGCGGGAGCACTCGCGCTCGGCAGGCAGGACGGCGAGCGGGAACAGAGGGCGCGACAGAATGAGGCTCGGCAGCACGGAGAAGCCCAGGCCGGCGCTGACCATGGACATGACGGCGTAGTCGGAGTCCACCGTGAAGCGCACGTTGGGGGTGACGCCGTTGGCCTCGAACAGCGCCTCCATCTCGGAGGGGCGCGCGTTACCCTGCAGCTGCACGTAGGGCTCGCGGGCTAAGGCTTCGGTGGGGAAGAAGGGGGCGCCCGCGAGGGGATGGTCCGGCGGCAGCACCACGAGGAGCGGGTCGGTATGCAGCGGCACCGCCTCCAGGTTGCGCCGCTCGGGCGCGATGGAGAAGGCGCAGTCGGCGCGGCCCTCCCACACGGCGTTCACGAGCTCCTCCTCGTCGTCGATGCACAGAAGCTTCAGGTCGATTTTCGGATACTGGTCGAGGAAGGCCCGCGCTATGGAGGGAAACCACTCGATAGCGACGCTCGTGAAGGCTCCCACGCGCACAAGGCCGCCCTCCCGATCGGCGAGCTCGCGCACGCGGGCGGCCAGGGCGTGCTCGTCGGCGTTGATCGCCTGCACAAGACCGAGCACTTCGCGGCCCTCGGTAGTAAGATGCACGCCGCCGTATTCGCGCAAAAAGAGCGTCAGTCCCAGCTCCTTTTCCAAGGCGTTCACCAGGTAGCTGATGCCGGCCTGAGTGTAGCCCAGTTCCTCGGCGGCGGCCTTGAAGCTGCCGAGGCGCGCCACTGTGAGGAACGCGTCGTATTTCTGGTTGGCCATAAGGCGCCTCCTGGGGTGCGGATAAGCCTGCTCTGTGTTGTGCGTCTGCACAATTATAAGACTTTCTTAAAATGTTTTACAAGAAGTCTCGTTTTACTTTTTTCTGCCCGGAGCTTAGTATAGCCATCGTTCCAAATTCAGAGAAAGAACGCCCCAGGTGGGGCTTGGATTTTTGCGCTTTGAAGGAGGTTGCGCGCCGCCATGTGCCGGATGCGGGCCGCGACGAAGCTGAGAGGAGGAGCCATGAGTCATTGGAAGCAGGCGCGTTGGCCGTTCGTGGTCTTCGTGCTCATTGAAGTGGTCATTTTCGGATCGGGCAGCGCTGTGACGAAGTTCGCCTACGACTCCATCACGCCTCTGTGGTGCCTGGCCGCTCGCTTCGGCTTGGCCACGGCGGTGTTCGCCCTCTTCTTCGGGCGCCGCATCGTCGCGCGGCTTCGCAACGTGAAGGTGCGGTTGTGGCTGCCCCAGGCGCTGTGCATGGGCATTTCGTATCTGTGCTGCAACGTGGCGCTCGACCTTACCACCGCCACCAACGTGGGATTCCTCGTGGCGCTGCCGGTGGTGTTCGCGCCTCTGCTCTCGACGGTGGTGGAGCGCTCCCGCTACCCGCGCGCCATCATTCCCTTTCAGGTGGGAGTAGCCGGCGGCCTGTACCTTCTGTGCAGCCAGGGCGGCAGTCTCGCCGTGGGGCCGGGCGAGCTTCTGGCTTTAGGGTCGTCGGTGGCGCTGGCCGGCGCGCTCGTGTTCGGCAAGCAGGCGCTGGCCGAGCTTGACGCTGTGACCGTGGCCGGCACGCAGATCGCCGTGGCCTTCGCGCTGTGCCTGGGGTGCGCTCTGGCATGGGAGCCGATGCTGGACGTGGCCGCCGTGCGGCCGGTGGCCTGGGGCATCATCGTGTTCTTGGCGCTGTTCTCCACCTGCCTGGCGTTCTTCCTGCAGAGCTTGGCGCTCGACCGCCTCTCTTCCACGACGGTGTCGCTGCTGCTGACGGGCGAGCCGGTGTTCACGGCCCTGTTCGCCTACCTGTTCCTGGGGGAGACGCTTTCGGCGATGGGGCTTCTGGGTGCCGCGGTCATCGTGGGCACGGTGGTGGCCGCCACCTGGGCCGACGGACGCACGGGCGCTCCCGCAGCTCCGGCTGCTCCCGTCGTCGTTTCCCGTCGAGCCGTGCCGCGCCCGAGATTGCTCGTGTCGAAGCGCCGCGACGACAGGATGGCGGCTTAGGCTACTCCGCCACGATGACGCCGAGGCGGCGGGCTAAGGCTGCGGCCTGATAGACGTTCATCTTCGTGCCGTAGATTTCCGCCATGGTGTCGGAGAGCGCCACGCCCTCCAGCTGACAGGTGGAGAAATCGAGCCCGAGCAGGGGCGTGCGGAAGAAGCTCGTGCCGATGAAGCGGTCGTCGTCCAGCGTCACGTAGTGCAGCTCCATCTCGGCCATGTCGGCACCGGAGAAATCGCAGCGCGTGGCCGATACGGCCCAGAAACGGCAACGGTTGAAGGCGCCGAAGTCCAGCGTGCAGTCTTCAAGGGCCACGTGCTCCAGGTTCGCTTCCATAAACGACGCGCCTGTGAGCTTGCAGTTCTTGAAGGTGCAGCGGGTGAATCCGGCGCTATCGAAGTAGCTGTTGGCGAAGTCGCATCCCTCGAATACCGTATCGGTAAACAGCGAGCCGGAAAAGTCGCAGCAGGAGAGGAAGCAATTCGCGAACCGGGCGTGGGCCGCCTGCAGCTCCGAGAAATTCTCGTCGGCGATGATGAGGCCGCTCGCGTCGATGGCCTCCAGCGGTTCCTCTGCCCCGCCGCGCAGATCGTCGGCCTCCAGGGCGCGCAGCTCTTCCGGAATGGTCGGCAGCGACAGGGTGCGCTGGGCGGCGGCCGCCTCGTAGGCGGTTTGGACGGGATCGGGAATAGCGGCCACGGGGGTCCTTTCTTCGACATGGCGATGGTGGTGCGTGAGGGCCATGCTGCTGGTGCGAGCAGCGATCCCTTGACGCTCCGGCCATTGTACTACGTCTACGAAGAGGAGGGCGAGGCGTGGCCGCGGCGTTGCCCTCGGCGAGAGCCTTTGCGGTTCGAAAGCATGAGGCCGGCGATGGTGAGGGCGACGCCGCCGACGATGGGAGGCGTCATCGGCTCGCCGAGCACGAGGGCTGAGGCGGCGCCCGTGAGCGCCGGTACCAGGTAGATGTAGGTGCTCGTGACGACGGCGCCGAGATGCTTCACGGCGAAGTTCCAGGTGGCGAAGCAGGCAGCTGAGGCGCCGAGCCCCAAGAAGAGCAGGTTCGCAACGACGAGGGGGTCGACCAGGCCCAGTGCGGGGAAGGCCCCTGCAAAGGGAACGGCCGGCATCATGAACAAAAGGCCCCACGCGAAGATGCGCTTGGTGGCGGCCAGCGTTTCGTAGCCCGCGTCGGCGATGCGATCGACGAGGGTGGAGTAGACCGACCACACGAGGGCGGCGACGAAGGTGGTGCTCCAAACGAGGATGGTGAACAGGGCGAGCGCGTGCGCTTTCATGGGCGCACCTGCTCTGGCGACGAAGCAAGCGCGTCCGCAGGATCGGCTCCGGCGATGGCGCGCTGGTAGAAGCCGGGCGTCATGCCGAGACGCTCCTTGAAGGCGCGGGTCAGATGAGCCTGGTCGGAGAAGCCTGCCGCCCAGGCGGCGTCGGCGCAGCTGGCCCCGGCGGCGAGCGCCTCGCGGGCCGCTTCCACCCGCAGCGAGGCAAGGTAGCGCATGGGCGTGAGGCCGAAAGCGGCGGTGAACGACCGCAGGGCGCGGTACTTGTCCAGGCCGGCCGCAGCGCACGGTCTCGTGATGTCGGGATGAGCGGGGCTGTTGGGTATGTGGGGCGCGGGGCATTTCCATAACAGGGAGAGATGATAGCCATTTGCCCGTAGATTTCTTGCATGAAATTGCAGCGGCGCACCATGCGGTCTTGCGGACGATGAGGGCGCCGGGGAACGTCGCGGGCGGTGGGGAGCGGATGACGCTGCGACCTACCGCCACCAGGCGATGGCGATCTGGGTACGGTTTCTCAGGCCGCACTTCTGCAGGATGGCCGAGATGTGGTTGCGCACGGTGCCCTCGGACAGGTACAGCGCCTGCGCGATCTCGCGGTTGTCGAGCCCCTCGGCGATGAGCTCGGCGATATCGCGCTCGCGCTGTGTGAGCCCCTCGGCGAAGGCGGGGGCGGCCTGGCTGTTATCGGGGTGCGACAGAGAGTCGTCGAAGGCGGCTCCGGCGCCGTTCGCTGGCCGTTGCCCGATGAGCGCACTCACGCGGTCGGTGACATCGGATCCCAGGACAATTTGGCCTTCCATGACGGAATGCAGCGCTTCGGCCAGACCACGAGCTTCCTGCTTGATGAGGTAGCCGCGGGCCCCGATCGCCAGCGCGCGCACGATGTAGTCGTCGTCGGCGAAGGTGGTGAGGAAAACGATGCGCGCCTTCGGGTGGGCGGCGAGGATGGCCTCGCCGGCGGCCAGACCCGACAGATCGGGCATGCGGATGTCGAGGAGCATGATGTCGGGGTGGTGCTCGTTGAAAAGCGCCGCCGCCTCGGCCCCCTTCGTGCCGAGGCCCGCCACGCGCACGCTACCGCGCGCCTCCAGTATCGTGCGCAGCGATTGGGCCACGAACTCGTCGTCGTCCACGATGACGACGGAGAGGGGAGATGGGGCGCTCATGGGCGAACCTCCTGGGTTTTGGGGAAGGTGGCGAAGACGCGGGAGCCGGTGCGCGGTGGGGGCAACGGTTCGAACGAGAAGGTGCCGCCCAAGGCCGTCGCGCGCTCTTCCATCGAGGCGAGACCGAGGCCGCCCTCGCCAACCAGGTTCGCCGCGCGCCCGTTGTCCTCGATGGCGAGCTGATAGAAGCCGGGGAACTCGAGGAGGGAGACGGCGACGCTCGTGGCGCGCCCGTGCGTGCGGGCGTTCGCGAGCGCCTCGCGCACGATAGCCACGACGGCAAGGGCGACAGGGCGCGGAAGGCTTTCGGCCTCGAAGGCGAGCGTGCCGGCAATTCCCGGGAATTCCCCGATCAGCTCGGCCAAGGTGGTCTGTGGATCGAAGGCCTCGTCGTGCAGGTCGTGCACGCTGGCCCGCACGGTGCCGAGGGCCTCGTGGAGGGTGGCGCCGACCGCCGCCAGCTCTTTGGCGAGCGCCGGATCGTCCTCGTGCGTGACGGCGAGCGCCTCCATTTGCAGCACCGAGCGGGTGAGCAGGTGGCCGACGTTGTCGTGGATCTCCCGCGCGATGCGGGCTCGCTCGGCCAGCACCGCGCAGCTCACTTCCAAATCTTGCCGCTCGGCGAGGTCGCGAGTGCGCTCGGCCAGGGCGAGGCGGTCTTCCTGCACGGCGTCGCGCCATTGGCGGAGCGAGGCGCGCTCGGTTTGAACTTTGGTCGTGCGCCGGGCGGCCAGGCAGGCGAGCGCTCCCAGCAGAAGGGCGGCTGCCGCCAGCGCGCCGCTTCCGGACACTGCGGCGCCCAGGAGGGCCGCGGGCCATAGAAAGCGCAGGGGGCCGAGGTTCTGCGCCACGGCGGCGTAGGCCAGAAGCGGCACGAAGGCGGCGAGGGCCGGCGCGGCAAGTGCGGCGATGAGGTAGGCGGCGGCGATGACGGGACGTGCGACGCGGATGAAGCGCGCGGCGCGGACGGGGCTTGCGGCGCTGGCAGGGGCCTGGCGCTGCGCACCGCCTTCGCCGCGATCGAGCAGTTCGAGCGCGCCCGTGGCGATGAGGGTGAGAAGCGGCGCCGCTACGGCTGCGGGGGCAGCGGGAGCGAGCAGAAGGAGGGGAAGCCCCAGCCCGAAGAGAACGATCTCGTCAACAATTCTGTCCATGGGGCCATTATAAGGCGCACGTTCGCGAAGCAAGGGGCACGTCGACATTCGTGACATTTGGCACTTCTGCGGCGCGACGGTTCTTGGAATAATGGGGCCATGACCGATAGGGGAAGGAGCGCTCATGGACGGCGAGCTTACGAACGGCAGCGCGCGGACCGGCGCGCTGAGGATCGATGGCACGCAGGATGGCGCGCAGGGCGACTGCGCGAGAGACGATAGCGCACGGGCCGGCGCTATGTCGGCGCCCATCGTCGAGGTGCGCAACTTGGTGAAGCGCTACGGAGACGTGGTGGCGCTCGACCACTTCGATTTGCGCATCGAGCCCGGCGAGATCTTCGGGCTTTTGGGCCCGAACGGTTCGGGCAAGACGACGGCCATCAATTGCATATTGCAGCTGCTCACCTTCGACAAGGGCGACATCTGCCTGTTCGGCGAGCCCATGACGCCCACGCGCTACGACCTGAAGCGCAAGATCGGCGTGGTGCCGCAGAACGTGGCGCTGTTCGAAGAGCTCACGGTGCGGGAGAACATCGACTTCTTCTGTGCCCTGTACGTGGACGATCGGCGCGAGCGGGCGCGGCTCGTGGACGAGGCCATCGCGTTCGTGGGCCTCGAGGACTACGTGAAGTTCCGCCCGCGCAAGCTCTCCGGCGGCCTTCTGCGGCGGCTCAACATCGCCTGCGGCATCGCCCACAGGCCCCGGCTCGCCTTCTTCGACGAGCCGACGGTGGCGGTGGATCCGCAGAGCCGCAACGCCATTCTGGAGGGCATCCGCCGCATGAACGCGCAGGGCTGCACCGTGGTGTACACGAGCCACTATATGGAAGAGGTGGAGGAGATCTGCTCGCGCATCATGATCATGGATCGCGGCCGGTCGGTGGCCGTGGGCACCAATGTCGAGCTGAAGGCCCTAGTGGGGGCCGGCGAGCGCATCATCGTGGAGGTGGCGGCGCTTGGTGATGCCGTGCGCGGGCGCCTGGCCTCGCTGCCCCATGTGCGGCGCGTGACCTACACCGAGCCGGAGCTGGTCGTGCAGTGCGAGCAGGGCGGCCACAACGTGGGCGACGTGCTGGGCGTGCTTGCGGACGCGGGGTGCGCCGTGGGCCGCGTCTATGCCGAGCCGCCCACCTTAAACGATGTGTTCCTCGAGATCACCGGTAAAGAGCTGAGGGATTAGGAGCGGGCTATGGGCACGTTGTTCGCAAGCACGTTGCGGGCGCTCGTTCGCGAGAAGAGCCTGTTCATCTGGTCTTTGGCCTTCCCCATCCTCATGGCGACCATCTTCATGTTCATGTTCGCGAACTTGGACGGCGCCATGGAGTTCGACCCCGTGCCCACCGGCGTGGTGGCCGATGAGGCGTGGGACACGTCGCCGTTTTCGGCGGTGGCGGAGGCGCTGGGGGAAAGGGGCGACGATCAGTTGCTGGACGTGTGCCGCTTCGCCGATGGGGAGGCGGCCGCATCGGCCCTCGTCGACGGCGAGGTGATGGGGGTGTTCTCCGTCGACGAGGACGGCGAGCCGGTGCTGTCCCTGGCGCCGGGGCTGCAGATCGGCCAGACGACAGATATGGATGCTATCGATCGCAGCATCCTGGAATCGGTGGTGGGCACCTACGTGCGCGACGCCGACCTGATGACATCCATCGCCCGCGAGAACCCCGGGGCCTTCGCCGATCCGGGCCGTCTGGAGGCGCTGTTCTCGAGCGTCGATGCGACTGAGGAGGTCTCGCTCACCCACGCCGCGCCCAAGGAGTCGGTGCGCTTCTACTACGCGCTGTTCGCCATGGCGGCCCTGTTCGGCGCCCAGATCGCCGTGGTGGCCGTCTGCTGGACCCAGCCGAACCTCTCGCCGTTGGGCGCGCGGCGGGCGTTGGGGGCCATCGGGCGCACGCGCACGCTTCTGGCGACGCTTCTGGCCTGCTGGCTGCTGTCGTTCTGCTGCCTGCTCATCGCGTTTCTGTACACGCGTCTTGTCGTGGGGGTCGACTTCGCCGGCCGCGAGGGCCTGTGCGTGGCGGGACTGGGCGCCGCATCGCTGCTCGCCTGCGCCCTGGGCACGGCGCTCGGGTCACTCCCCAAGTTGGATGTGGGATCGAAGACGGGCATTCTCACCGGGGTGGTGTGCCTGCTCTCGCTGTTCACGGGGCTCTACGGCGAGCCCTGCATGGAGCTGGCCGACATGGTCTCGCGGGAATTCCCCGTGCTGGCCTCGCTGAACCCGGCGAAGGCCATCTGCGACATGTTCTACAGCCTGTACTACTACGACGGGCTGGAGGTGTTCGCGGGGAACGTGGCGCTCATCGGCCTGTTCTCGGCCGCGCTGTTCGCCGTAGGGGCCCTGTTCGTGAGGAGGCAGCGCTATGCAAGCCTGTAGATATGCCTTGGAAGTGGTGGCGAAGCATCCCGTCTATCTGCTGGTGTACGTGGGCTTTTTGAGCCTCATGGGCCTGTTTATCACCAGCGGCGTGTACCCGCCGGCGACAAGTGCGGGCTACGAGTCGGCCGAGGTGCCCTTCGCGGTGATCGATCGGGATCAAAGCGACTTATCGCGCTCGGTGGCGGCGTTTCTCGAAGAGCGGGGAACGTCGGTCGAGGTGGCCGATGAGGCGCGGGCCTGCCAGGATGCCGTGGCCACGGGCTTGGTGGACTATCTGCTCATCGTGCCCGCCGGGTTCGAGGAGGGCTATCTGGCGGCGGCCCGCGACGGCGGCGACGGCCCGCGCCTTGAGACGGTGTTCAGCTTCCAATCGATGGCGGCCACGCTGGTTGATACCCAGGTGAACCAGTATCTGGGGCTGGTGCGGGCCGCGGCGGTGCTCGAGCCGGACTCCTCGCCGGAGGTGCTGGTGGCCCAGGCCGAGGCCTCCGCGCAGAAGGAGCCGCGCATCGAGGAGGTTTCCGTCCCGGGCGTGGCGGTGGGGAGCGAGGCCTTCGTATTCTATCTTATGTGGAGCGCCTACCCGCTCACGGTGGCCGTGGTGGTGTCGGTGGGCATTCTCATGGGGGCCTTCAACCGCACCGACGTGCGGCGGCGCGTTGCCGTCTCCTCCACCTCGGGCTTGGGTCTGGGGCTGCAGAAGGCGGCGGCGGGGCTCGTCGTGGCGCTTCTCGTGTGGGCCGTTATCATGGGCATCGGCCTTGTCGCATTCGGCTATTCCGCATTCACCCTCGCACCGGCCGATCTTGCCTGCGTGCTGGCGGTGGAGCTCGTGTTCGTGCTCATCCCGCTGGCCATCGCGTTTCTGCTGGGGCAGCTGGGCTGCGGCGAGAGTGTGTCGAACACCGTGGGCAACATCACCGGCATGGTGCTGACGTTTCTAGGCGGTACGTGGATCAGCCTGGATCTTATGCCCGAGGCGGTGCGCGTCGTGGCCACCTTCACGCCGGTGTACTGGCTCGGCGAGGGCCTGCGCGCGGCGGTGGGCGATGCGACGGGGTCGGCGGCGGAAGGCGTCGCGCTTGCGGTCGACGTGCTCTTGCTGTTCGCGGCGGCCATCTTCGTTACGGCGCTCGTGGCGGGCCGGATGCGCGCGACCAGCGACGACGCCGGCGGCAATGCCGCGGCCGCTGTGCCGAGGTAGCGCCGTGGGCGCCGTGCCGGGATCGCGCCGCACGCTGCGCCGTGGGCGCTGTGCCGCGAGGTACGTGGGATGCGCTATCGTCTCGGCGCCCTGCTTTCCATTTGCTCCGGCGGGGAACTTGTGGCACAATACGGACTCGCGCATTTAGGCGCGTAATATGTTCGGTCGCGTGGCGCAGCGGGAGCGCAGGTGCCTTACAAGCACAAGGTCGGGGGTTCAAATCCCTCCGCGACCACCATGAATTGAAGCAGAAAGCCCCAGGTTGCCTGGGGCTTTCTTGTTTACCCTGGCATTTCCCTTCGCCCTTGGGACGCCAGTGCGGTCGAGGATGCGACTCCATGACGGTCGGCGCGAGGAACGAAACGGGACATTCCCGCGTCATTTTTACGGTCGTGATCTTGCATGATGTCATCGTTTCCGAAAGTCAGGAGAAGCGATGGCAATCAACAAGACGAAATGGGGTGCTCTGGCCTGCGGGCTGTGCTGCGCGTTGTGCGTGGCCCTCTACTTGGCCAGCGTGCGCGGGGAGGTGGACGCGGCCCGAGCCGAGGCGCTTGAGCGCTATGGGGGCGATCAGGTGGAAGTGTGCGTGGCCAAGCGCGACTTGGCGGCGGGCGAGGTGGTGGACGCCTCGGCCGTCGTCACGAAGATGTGGGTGGCCGATCTTCTGCCCGACACTGCCGTGACTGATTCCTCCCAAATCATCGGTAAACGTCTGGGTTCGAACGTCATCAAGGGAGAAGTCCTCTGCTCCCGGCGCACCGAGATGTCCGACTCCGAACTGGCGGTGCCGGCGGGCATGGCCGCCATCAGCGTGCCGGCGCGGCCCGTGCAGGCCGTGGGCGGTTCGGTGGAGCCGGGTATGGAAGTGGACGTGTACGCCACGGGCCCCGTGTCCACGACCAAGCTGGTGGGCGGCGCTCTGATTCTGGCCACGAGCGCTGCGTCCGAATCGGGGGCGACGGCGGAGTGGGTCACGCTGGCCGTCGAGCCCGAGCGGGTGCAGGAGGTTGTGGCGGCGGCGCAGAACTTGGAACTTTATTTCGCGCTGCCGGCTTTGGGTGGCAGCACGCCATCGGACGGTTCGACGGGAGAGGGGGTTCGCGATTCGGCGCCCCAGGGGCAGGAGGCGGCAGAGCCGTCGGCTTCGGCGGAGGCGCCTTTGGAGGGCCCCGCTGCCGAGACGCCTCCCGCTTCTGGGCAACCAGCGGCGCCTGAGAATGGGGCGATGGGGGAAGGAGCGAACCTATGACGAAGCGCAAGCGTTACTTGCTCTGCGGCCACGGCGAGAGTCTGCCGATGGCGGAAGACGGCACAACCTCGCTTTCTTCGGTGCTGGAGGAGCTGGCTGTGGAAGTGTGCGCCGAGGCGGTCTCAGCTCGGCGGTGCGTCAACGAGGAGCATTTCGATTTCGTGTGGGTGTCGTGCTGTGAAGGGGCGGAGCCCATCAATCTCGCGGCGGCTTGCAAGCGCGACAGCCCGCAGACGGCCGTCTATCTTGTGACGGCGGATCGCACGGGATCGGTGGCCTCCCGGGCTCAGGCCGCCGAGCTGGACGGCATCGTGTCCCCCGCGGAGCTGGGGGAGTATTTGCTGAAAGAAGCTGCGCGCAACATCGATGGCGACAGGGGCGATGGGGAATCCGTCGCGCTGGCGCTACCCGACTCCGAAGGCGTCCGACAAGCTCTCACGACGGCAAAAACGCAGGAAGAGAATCGCGCGGGCTTTCTGCTGACGGTGGTGAGCGGGAGCGGTGGTGCGGGTAAGAGCACGGTGGCGACCCTTGCGGCCCTTCTCGGGGCTCGGCGCGGCCTGCGCACGGCGCTGCTCGACGCTGATCTGCAGTTTGGGGATCTCGCGGCCCTGATGGGAGACGCTCCGTCGGTGCCGGTTGAAGAAGTTGCGAGAACGGGAGCAGTGCCCGATGAGCTGAGTGGGGCGCCGCTGGTGCTCGTCAGCGCTCCGCGCGCCCTGGAGCGCTCGGAGGTCGTAGCGGCCTCCATGGGATCGGTCGTCGACGTCCTCGTCGCCTCCTTCGATTTCGTGATCGCGAACACGGGAGGCGGCTGGGACGACGTGCATCTCCTTCTGCTGGAACGGGCTGCCGCCTCCCTGTTCCTCGTCGACCAGCGCGCCTCCTCGGTACGTGCCTGCCGCCATGCCCTCGATTTGTGCCTGCGCTGCGGCATTGCAACGGGATCGTTTCTGCTCGCCGTGAACCGCTGCACGCGTCATGCGCCCTTCACGTCCATCGACGTGTCCAGTGCGTTGGATGGGGCCCATGTAGCGGAGCTGGCCGACGGCGGTCGCGAAGTGGAGGAGCTGCTCGGCGCGGGCATGGCGCAGAGCCTGGTAGAGGCTTCGAGCCCTTTGTGCATAAGCATCGAGGGTGTTCTCGACGAGCTGCTGCCCTTGGCTTCTCGTCCTGCAAGTGCGGGGGTGCAGGCTCCTCTCGCCCGCATCGGCTTGGCGCCCAAGGCAGACGCGGGGTTGCGGGGCAAACAGCGCAAACGCAAGGGTCGCGCGAGCCGTCGCGAGGCCGCCTTGGCCAAGGGCGCATCGTAAGGAGGTGAGGAAATGTCTCTTCTGGAATGGGTTCGCGTGGCGGAAGACGCCCGCGATCAGCAAGACGATGAGCGCGTGGCAACGGGGCTCGAGTCCTTGCGGATGGCCGTGGGCGAGCTGGTTCCCCTGGATAGGGTCGCGCTCATCGCCGTCGACAGCCCGGAGCGGGCGCGCAACGAGATCCGGGCCGCCTGCCGGAGGCTCTCGACGCGAGATCCGTGGAAGGCGCTTGCGCCCGCGGTGTTCCGCGACTTGGTGGAGGGCCTGATCAGCACGGTGTTCGGGCTCGGGCCGCTGGAGGATCTGATTGCCGACGAGACGGTGACTGAGATCATGGTCAACGGAACGGACAGCGTGTACATAGAGCGCGACGGCCGCCTGTCCCGAGCGAGCGTGAGCTTCGAGAGCGACGAGCAGGTGCGGGCGCTCATCGATCGCATTTTAGGCCCTTTGGGCCGGCGGGTCGACGAATCGTCGCCCATGGCCAGCGCCCGCTTGCCCCAGGGCCATCGCGTCAACGCGGTGCTGCCGCCGCTCTCCCTCAATGGGCCGCTGCTCACCATTCGCGCCTTCACGCGGCGCGTCATGACGCTGGCCGAGCTGAAAGCGAGAGGTTCGTTCGACGAGACGGTAGAGCAGTTTCTCATTTGGGCTGTGGGGTCGCGCCGTTCCATTGCGGTTTCCGGTGGCACGGGCAGCGGCAAGACGACGCTCTTGAACGCCCTTTCCTGCCATATCTCCCACGAGGAGCGCGTCATCACCATCGAGGATGCCGCCGAATTGAAGTTCGACGAGCACCCCCACGTGGTGCGCTTGGAAGCCCGGGCGCCCAACGCCGAAGGCACCGGCGAGGTGACCATACGGGAGTTGGTGGTGAACGCCCTGCGCATGAGGCCCGATCGCATCATCGTGGGCGAATGCCGCTCCGACGAGGCCATCGACATGCTGCAGGCCATGAACACGGGCCACGACGGATCGCTGACGACGCTGCATGCCAACGCCCCGCGCGAGGCGGTGGAGCGCCTGGTGACCATGGTGCGGTTCGCCGTGGAGCTGCCTCCCGATGCCATCGAGGCGCAGATCGGCAACGCTTTAGATCTGATCGTGCAGACGGCGCGCCGTCCTGGGGGCGCCCGCTGCATCTCCGAGATCGCCGAGGTGTCCTTCGACCACGGGCGCCGCCGCTGCGTCGTTCGCACGCTGTACCGGTGGGAAGTGGGCCAGGAAGCGGGCTTTTGGCTGGACTATCCGCAGTGGGTCGACCGGCTGGCTCCCATGGGCCTGGCGGACAGACGGGAGGTGAAGACATGGATGCGGTCGTTGGACTTGCGGCAGTCGGCGTAGTCTCGTCGGGGGCGGCGGGGTATCTGGTCGCGCGGCTTGCGACGATCCGGCACGAGCGCCTTCGCCGTACCTGGGCCCTTGCGGCCGAAGGTGGTCGGGGAGCCGCCCACCCCGGGCTTGCTTGGCGCTTGCGCCACGGGGTGTCGGGCTTGCGGCCGGTCGCCGAGGCGCTCCTGCGCCGCGAGCCGGTGCGGCGCTATGTCCTGTGGGCGCGGATGGCCTTGGAGCAGCGGGGCTATGCCTCGACGTCCGACGCCTTGCTCTCGCTGGTTCTGGGCGTTTGCCTTGCCTTGCTTGTCGCCTGCTGGGTGGTGGCCGCATCGCCGGTATTCGGGGCGGCGGTGGCGGGGTGCGCCCTGGTGGCGCTCTGCGCTGCGGTGAAGAGCGATGCAGAACGGCGCGAGGCCGCCTTGAGAGACGAGATTCCCGATGCGCTGCGCTCGTTGGGCGTGTGCTTTCGGGCGGGGCTCTCCCTCATGCAGACGCTGGAACAGACGGGCTCGGAGATGAAGGGTCCTTTGGGCGAGTTGTTCCTCTCGGCGGCCCTGGTGCTTCAGACGGGGGGCACGGCCTCGGAGGCACTGGCGCTGTTTCGTCAGCGGACCGATGTGCCGGAACTCGCTTTCGTGGCCGTTGCCCTGGACGTGCAGCATCAGAGCGGCGGCAGTCTTGCGGCGGTGCTCGATGCGGCCCGGGAGTCGGTGGAAAGCGAGATCGACCTCGCTCGCTCTCTCAAGGTGCAGACGGCCCAGGCCCAGCTGTCGGCGCGCATCGTCACGGCGATGCCGTTCGTGCTTATCGCCCTGTTCTCGCTTATGAGCCCCGGTTTCCTCTCGCCGTTCTTCGAGAGCATGGCGGGTATGGCTCTTCTGGCGGCGGCTCTGGTCATGCAGGTGGCCGGCGTCGTCTTGGTGCATCGGATGCTGGACGCGGGCGGGAGGCGGTCGTGATGGATGTAAGTTGGGCGCAGGGAGCGGCGGCGGTCGTTGCGGTCGGCTCGGCGGCGCTGCTCGGAGGTATGGCCTCGCGCATCGTCGGGGCATGGCGGCGTCGCATCCGTCATCGCGCGGCGGTGGTGGAAGGGTCGTCCGCGCTCCAGGCCGGCCGTGCCGCAGCGGTCGGGGAAGAAGGAGTGGATGCGCGGATAGTCGCCTATGCGGTGGAGCTGTCCCAGCGGGCCCGAAGTCCGCTGTTCCGCTTCCTGTCGCCGTCGTCTCTACGGGAGCGGCCCTTGCCTGACCGTCGCTTGGCCGCAGCCGGTCTTGGCGGCGCGCTGTCGCCTGCGGGCTATGGGGAGGCGCGAGTGCGCCTGATGCTCGGCGGCGCGGTTCTCGGCGGTGCAGTGGGGCTGACGGCGACGACCGAGCTGGCGGTTCTGCTCGCTGTCATCGGCGCCGCCGCCGGGTGGAGGGCGTTGCCCTGGGCGGTGAAGCGGCGAAGTTGCCGGCGAGCCGAGGCCATGGAATGCGACTTGTCCGAGATGCTCGACGTGGTGGCGCTCGGCATGCGCAGCGGAATGTCCTTCGACCGCAGCCTCGATTTGTACACCGGGTATTTCCGCACGCAGTTGGCCGATGCGTTCCGAAGCGCCCAGCGCCAATGGGCCTGCGGCCTGGCATCGCGGCCGGAGGCGCTGCGCGAGGTGGCCGACTCCTACGCCTCCCCGCTGCTCGCCCGGGTGATCGAGAACATTGTGCGCTCCCTGCGCTTCGGCGCGACTATGGCCGACAACTTGGAGGACGCGGCGCGGGAGGCTCGCAGCGGATACAAGGCGCGTCGCCAGGAGGCGGTGGCGAAGGCGCCGGTGAAGATGATGGTTCCCACCGGCGTGCTCATCCTGCCCGCCATGCTCATGCTCGTGCTGGGGCCGGTGCTCCTGGAATTGGCGGGAGGCTTTTGAAGATGAAACGAACGAGAAAGGAAGTGCGACATGAAGAGGCTCGAATCCGTTGTGGGAAAAGTAGCGGATGTGCGGGAGGCGGTCGATCGGCGCACACGCGCGTGGTGCGCCGCGGTGCGCTCGCGCTTGGCGGACACGCGCGGCCAGGGGACGACCGAGTACGCCATTCTCGTCGGGGTGCTCGTGGTCATTGCCATCATCGCCATCACCCTGTTCCGGCCAAAGCTGCAAGAGCTCTGGGACGCCATCGCCTCGGGAATAAACAGCCTTTAGGAAACGAGCTCGGTCAGGGTACGGTGGAGTACGCCATCGTCACGGCGGCTTTCCTGTGCGTGATTGTTGCCGGTGCGGCGCTCTGGCGGGCCTTGTCCCAAGGGCTCTTCGTCGATCACGGGCTCGCTTCGGCGTCGCATCATCTCGCTGGGGCGGTCACGTGGATCGCCGATGTACTCGTGTTTTAAGGAGGTGCGAGGCAATGGGGCGGATGGGTGCGAGGGCCCGCGATGCGCGCGGCCAGTCGACGGTGGAGGCCGCCGTGGCCCTGCCGGTGGTTTTCCTGCTCGTTCTTCTGCTCGTGCAGCCGGGCATCGTGCTGTACGACCGCATGGTCATGGCCGGTGCGGCGGCCGAGGGCTGCCGGCTTCTGGCGACGAGCGATGGCGATGCGGCGACTTGCGAGGAGTACGTGCGCCGCCGCTTGGGGGCGATCCCGCCCCTCGACGTCTTCCACGTGCATGACTCCGGCTGCACATGGGAGGTGCGCTGCGAGGGCGGTGGTGCGGCGGATGTCGCGCGGGTGACCGTGCGGACGGAGGTGAGACCGCTTCCCCTGCTGGACGGAGGGGCGACGCTGCTCGGGATGGTGAACGAGCGGGGCAACTTAGTGGTGGAGGTGACGGCGACGGCGCCGACACGCGCCTCGTGGGCTCAGGAATCATTGAATGGCGCGAGCGTCAATGGAAAGGCAGGTGAATGGCGCCATGAAGGGTAAGTCGATATTCCGCGACGAGGAGGGCTCGACGACGGCCGGCATGGCCGTGGCGCTGCTCGTCACTCTGTCGCTGCTGTTCTCTGCCGCCCAGGTGTACCGCATCCACGCCGCTGGCGCCGAGGTGCAGGAAGTGGCCGACGCCGCCGCGTGCGCGGCCTTAAACCCCGTGGCCGAGTTCATGGTGGCCGTGCGCGTGGCCGATGCCGCCGTGCTGTCGCTCACGCTTCTGGGGGACATTGCGTACGCCGCCGGCGTCGTCGCCCTGTGCGTCCCGCCGGCGGCGGAGTTGGGTAGCCAGCTCGTTTCGGCCGGTCAGAAAGTGCTCAAGGCGCGCGACGCGTTCTCCCGGAAGGCCTGCGAGGGCTTGGAGGCGCTGCAGCGGGCGCTGCCCTTTCTCGCGGCGGCCAACGGGGCGGCCGTGGCGGCGGCCAATGGTGAGGGAAACGGCTATGCGGCCGTGGCCCTGCTGCTGCCCGGTAAGGGATCGTCTATTGCGTCAGGCACGAGCGCGGTCGAGGAGTCCATGGAGGAGGCCGTGGAAGCGGGCAAGGGCGAGCTTGCCGAGGCGGCGTCCCGAGCCGAGGAGGCGGCGCGTGTCGTCGAGGAGGCCCGGGCCCGGGGTTTCGCCCGCGACTGCGGCGACAATCCGTCCTATTGCATGTACGAGCGCGCGGGGCGCCTCGCAGGGCTGAGCGGTGCCGATAACCCTCTGTTCGCCTCGGTGGACAGCTGGTCGTTCTCCGTACCTCTCGAACGGGCGCGAGCCTATTACCGCGAGCGGCTGCTGAGCGAGCGTCCCGCCTCCGACTCTGCCGAGGAGCAGGTCCGCAGCGCCCTGCGCAAGCGATTCTACGCCTACGCCATAAGCGAGCTGCGCGAGGCCTTCGTCCACGAGACGGCCGACAGCTTCTCAGTGTCGTTTCCCCGCTTTCCGCGGAACACCGAGCAGATGCGGGCCACACGGTTGTATACCGAGCCCGTCTACCCGGTGACCGTCGATGGAGAGCTGCCGGTGATGCATGCCTGGGACGGTTGCCCGGAGGCGGGGCTTGTGGACTATTACGGGTCGGCCGAGGAGTGGGAGTCCGGCTCCTTCGAAACTTGCCCTGCCTGCAAATTCACAGCGAGCGCCTTAGGATCGGTGGCCTCGGCCTCCACCTCCATCGACAACGGGTTCGAGTACCACTACGACGCCGTCGCCCAGGCTGCTGCCGACTACCAGAAGGCGAGAGCGGATGCTGAGCCGCTGAGTCGCGCGGCGAAGGGCAAGGCGGAGGGCCTTTTGGACGAGGTTCTGGCCGCGCTCGGCGATGCGGGCGCCTTCCGCATCAAAGCGGATCCTCCCGGCGCGGCGGGGTGCATCGCCTTCGTCGTCTCGACGGGAACGTCGGCGCCGACCGCCTTCGAGAGCGCTTTTGCGCCCTCGGGCACGCTGGGCACTCGGGCCGCGGTGTCGGCGGCGACGCTCATCCGGGACGAGGGCGAGGAGGCGTCGGTGATAGGCGACTTGCTCGACGATCTGTCGGGGTCGGGCTCTGCTCTCTCCGGCGTCGGCGGTTTGGTGCTGGACGGATGGGCCGGCGTCCTGGAGGCCTATAGCAGCGGCACCGAAGGGTTGAAAAACGGGGTGGCGGCCGTGCTTTCGGGCATACCGCTCGCCGGCTCGACGGGATTGGGAGAGTGGGCCGCCAATGGCCTTCGCGAAGGGCTCGAGGCGGTGGGCCTCGAGCCGGCCGACACGGCTCCCCTCAAGCCAGTTCTTGCCGGTACGGAAGCCGTGGCGCGCGCTGGCGGCGGCGACTGGTCAGCCCGGTACCTCTCTCTGCGCGAGCAGGCATTGGCGCGCCCCGAGGCCTCCAGCGATGCCCTCGGTTTGCTAGCGGAGCGGGTGAGCGACGAGGCCTATCAGCGCTTGGCCTCCCTGGAGATCACCCTTGCGGTTGTCGAGATTCCTCTGACAGGGGTCTCGGTTCCGTTGACGGTGACCCTCCCCGCCACCTTGGCCGAAGGAGCGACCGGACTTGTCGATGGCGCTTTCGCAGCCCTGCGCAACATCGTCGGCGCTCCGACGTATCTCGAGAGATGGGAGTGAGCTATGGACGTTCTGCGAAAGGAGCGCGGGGATGCGGGTCAGGCTACCGTCGAGCTGGCTGTCGTCCTTCCCGTGGCCATTGTGCTCGCCGTCATCGTCGTGAACGCGCTGTCGTTTTTCGAGGCATGCGCGGCTTTTGACCAGCTGGCCCGTCAAGCCATCTGCGCCTATGCTCCGTCGCCCGATGCGGGCCAGGGGCCGGCCGAGGTGGCCGCTCTTGTGGAAAGCGAGCTGGAGGAGGCTTTGGGTACTTCCAACCTGGCAATCGAGGTAACGGTTCAGGGGCGGGCAGGCTCCTATCAGCGCTATTGCGGACGTCTCTCCTTTGCCCCTACGCTTTTCGGGCTGGGGCTTAAAGACGAGGTGTTCGGCGTCTCGCTTCCGAGGCTCGTCCACGAGGTCGATCTGACGGTGGACGCCTATCGGCCGGGGGTGCTGCTCTGATGGGCGCCGGGAAGATATGGCGCCGTCGGTTCGGGTGCGCCCTCGCGCTTGTCCTGGCCCCTCTGCTCGCTCTGGCTTTGGGGCAACCGATGGGGGAGGCCATGCTGCCTGGGGCGCCAGGGGAGCTTGAGCCCGACGTCGGTCTGCGCGCGGCGTGGGAGGCCCCCAACTGGTTCGCCGAGGAAGTGGTTGATGTGAACGGTCGTGAGGAGCTGCGGGCCAACGACGACTGGTCGGTGGTCTCCTTCGTTGAGGAGGGGGACGGCCTGCCCGATCGCCTCGTTGGCGAGCTGGAGGGACGCGGGTGGGCACTGGTGGCCAGCGGCCAAGAAGGAGTATGGACGGGAGTCAAGGAAGGAGGGCGGTGCTCATGGCTCGCACTCAGCTGCACGCGGGTGGGCGACGCGCTGTGCGCGGTTCTTCAAGTAAATGCGCCGATGGGATGAGGGGAGACGCAAAAACGGCGTTTGCGCGCCTTTGCACGGTAAGGGATGGCGATCGGGCCCCGTTCGAGGGCCGATGGGTGGTAGCTTCAAGCCCGCTTCTGCGGTTGCGCGGATTGGCGGGACGCAGGCCGGATTCTACGGTCATGGTGTTCCCGCGCTGTCGCGATGTGCACACGCTGACGATGCGACATCCCCTCGACGTTGCCTTTCTCGACAGGAGGGGCCGGGTGGTGGCGGTTCATCGTCTCGTGCTGCCGGGGGCGCGCCTGCGTTGCGGTCGAGCTTGGGCGGTAGTGGAGCGCTTTGCCCGGCCGGGGCCCTGGTTCGTCCGAGGCGATGTGTGTCTGCTCCCCGATGCTCCGCGACGCAGAAAGCCGAGGGCGTCCGCTCTCGCAAGAGCTCAGAGCGCTCCGGAAACGTCGGGCGGCAGGGGAGCGGTTAAGAACGAAACCAAGAGAAGGAGACATCGATGAAAATCTGCCCAGTTTGCGAGAGCACCCTGTTCGATGACATGGATACGTGCTTCGGGTGTCTGTACCGTTTCGGCAGCGATCCGGCTCTCGAGGCGGCCCGCTCTGCGAAGGCAGTGCCCTGGCCCGTAGATGGAGGGGAAGGGGAGTGTGCTGCCAGCAGAGGCGGCGAAGGCGGTTCTGCCGCCCCCACCGCCCAGGAGATGAGCGTTCCTGGCTGGCGTCTGCGCGTGCGCTCCGAGGGGCTTCAGCCCCGGGGGAGTTCGCTTACCGTAGAGATCGAGCCCGTCTAGCGGGTCATCTCCTTGAAGAGACGATCGGCCTCGGCTGAGAGGTGCTCCTCGATGGCCAGGTAGGCATCGAGGAGGCGGTTTCCGTCCTCGGTGAGCGTGGAGCCGTGAGCCCCGTCGCGCAGGAGGAGCTGCACGTCGAGTGTCTCCTCAGTGTCTTTGATGATGCGCCAGGCCTTGCTGTAGGCCATGCGCATGCCCTTGGCGGCCGCGTTGAGGGAGCCCATCTCGCGCACGCCCAGGCAGAGCTTGGCGATGCCCGGTCCGAAGGCGGACTTGTTCTCGGAAGAGAGGTTCGCCACGGTGAGGCGGACGGTGGTGGAGAGGTTCTTCAACTGGCCCATGATGGCATCGCTTCCGTTCCCGGGAGGCCTAGCGGGTGAGGAACGCCTCGGCGGCGTCCTCGATGGCCTCGACGTCGTTGTCGATAACTTCGGTGAATCGTAATTGCATTGTATCCAGGTTGGCAAGTCCGGCGGGGATGTGATGCTTGTCCGTTTCCTCGGCGATGAGCTTGTTCAGCTCGCAACCGGTGAGCGCGGCCACGTCCGCGGGCAACTCGCCAGAAGGCTCGATGCCGTGAATCGCCCGGTAGACGTTGTTGCCGAATTTTGCCCAGTGGGCCGTGGAGGCGATGAGGACGGGGTTCTCGCCGCGCAGGTTCTGAGCGGCGGCGTAGGCCACAGCGGTGTGGGGATCCAGCAGGTAGTCGTGGGCGTCGAGCACTTCGCGGATGGTGGCGAGACAGGTGGCGTTGTCCACGGAATCGGCGCTGAAGTTCTCCCGCACGCGGCGGAACGTCTCGGCGTCTACGCGGAAGCAACGGGCGTCGGCCAGATCGGCCATCCACTGGCGAATAGCCTCGCCATTGCGGCCCGTGAGCTCGAAGAGCTGGCGCTCGAGGTTGGAGGAGACGAGAATGTCCATCGAGGGAGAGGAGGTAAGAATGAACTCGCGGTCGGAGATGTCGTAGGTGCCGGTGTTGATGAAGTCGGTGAGCACGCGGTTGTCGTTGCTGGCGCACAGCAGACGCTCGATGGGCACCCCGATTTGCTTGGCGTACCAAGCGGCCAGGATGTTGCCGAAGTTGCCCGTGGGAACGCACACGTCGATGGGGCATCCGGCTTCGATCTTGCCCGCCGCCACGAGTTCGGCATAGCTGGAGATGTAATAGACCACCTGAGGCAGCAGCCGCCCCCAGTTGATGGAGTTGGCGCTGGAAAGGGCGATGCGGTACTCGTCCAGCAACTTCTCGGCGAACTTCTCGTCGGCAAAGGCGTGCTTGACGCCGGTCTGGCAGTCGTCGAAATTGCCGCGCACGGCCCACACCTGCACGTTGTCTCCGGTGGTGGTGACCATCTGCTTGCGCTGGATGTCGCTCACGCCGCCATCGGGGAACAGCACCCCGATGGAAACGCCGTCTACGCCCTTGAAACCCTCCAGGGCGGCCTTGCCGGTGTCGCCGGAGGTGGCCACGAGGATCATGAACTCGTGATCGAGCGTTCCCTCCTCGCGCAGCTTCTCGGCGCTGGCCGAGAAGAAGTGGGGCAGGCACTGCAGGGCCATGTCCTTGAAGGCACTCGTCGGCCCGTGCCACAGCTCCAGGATGTGGGTGCTCTCGTCCAGTGAGGTAATAGGGCAGATGGCCTCATCGTCGAAATTGTCGCCATAGGCGCGGCCCATGAGCTCGTCGATGGCCTCGTCGGGCAGGTCGACGTTGAACGCCTTGTAGATGGCGGCCGCCCGCTGGGCGTAGGGGAGACGCGCCAGAGCGCAGATCTCGTCAAGGCTCAGCGTCGGCAGCTCTTCGGGAACGTAGAGACCGCCGCCTTGGGCCAGGCCGTTGATGACGGCTTGGGTGAAAGGCACCGGCTCGCCGGCTGCTCCACGCGTGTCCACGTACAGGTTCTGGCCGAACGAGGCGGCCCGATCGATGCGTTGCGCCATGAATCATCCTTCTTCAAAGAGGTCAGATGGGATAAAGGATACCACGTCGCCCGCTCTTTGGAGGGGCGTTTCAGGCGGACTGTGCGAGTTTCGCGCTCACGTGACAAAGTATGAAAAAGCAAACTTTTAGGGTTTACATAGTCTAACTTTTGGCTACAATACAATGTTGCATGCAGCTAACATTGATTGGAGTCATCATGAGCAATGCGATGGTTATGGAGAGCGCCGTCTGCCGGGCCAGCAGCGCGGGCGCGTCGTGCCAGCCGATGCCGCTGACGTTCCTGCGTCGCGGAGATGCCGCTCAAGTTGTCCGCGTGCGGGGAAAGGGCGATGTGCACCATCATCTCGAGAACCTCGGGTTTGTCGAGGGAGCGAAGGTGTCCGTCGTTTCCGAGCAGGCAGGAAACTTCATCGTGGAGATCAAGGGCGCGAGTGTGGCGCTCGATAAATCGGTGGCCGCGAAGATCATCGTTTCATAAGAAGGCACGCCCGTTCGCGCCCGCAAAGATGGGCGTCAAGAGGCATTCGCGTCGTCGCGCGATCGCAATGACGGACGCCGCGGGGCGCCTGCGTTGTCGTGCCGACCCAATCAACCGGAATCGCCGAGAGGACAGAAAGGAAGAACATGGCTGAGGATAAGACCCTGCGCGATGTGCCCGTGGGGCAATCGGCGACGGTGCGCCGCCTGGTGGGCGAGGGCGCCATCAAGCGCCGCATCATGGATATGGGCATCACCAAGGGCACTGACATCTACGTGCGCAAGGTGGCGCCTTTGGGAGATCCCATCGAGGTGACTGTCCGCGGGTTCGAGTTGTCGCTTCGCAAGAACGAGGCGCAAAACGTGCTCGTATCCTAGGGAACCGCCCCCCCCCCCTGCGCCCGAGGGCGCATTTTTTCTCCCCTCTAGTTAGTTTTATCTAACTTCTGTCTTCGCCGTGGCGCGCATTGGGAGGCGCGAGAAGGGCCCGGCGAACAACGGTTTTTTTGGAGAAGGAAAGGCTGATCATGGCTATCAACATTGCCCTTGCAGGCAACCCCAATTGCGGCAAGACGACCATGTTCAACGATCTGACCGGCGCGAACCAGTACGTGGGAAACTGGCCCGGCGTGACCGTTGAGAAAAAAGAGGGCCGCTACCGCGCCGATAAGGGGGTGGTCGTCACCGACCTGCCCGGCGTGTACTCGCTCTCGCCCTACACCCCCGAGGAGATCGTCACCCGCGATTACCTCATGAGCGGCAAACCGGACGCGGTCATCAACCTGGTGGACGCGACGAACCTCGAGCGCAACCTCTACCTCACCACCCAGATCATCGATCTGGGCATTCCCGTGGTCGTGGCCCTCAACATGATGGATCTCGTGGAGAAAAACGGCGACAAGATCGACGTGGACGCCCTCGCGAAGCGCCTGGGCTGCCCTGTCGTGGAGACCTCCGCGCTCAAAGGCCGCGGTATGGAAGACGTGGTGAAGACCGCCATCGAGGCGGGCAAGAAGGGGACCGTCCCGGCGACCACCCTGCGCTTCACCGATGATGTGGAAGAGGCCCTGGCCCAGGTCATCGACGTGGCTGGCGCGGCCATCAAGGGCCGCCACGCCCGCTGGTACGCCATCAAGCTCCTCGAAGGCGAGCAGCTCACCATCGATAAGCTGAACCTGCCGGCTGCCGCGCTCTCGAAGATCGCCGCCATCCGCGACCGCCTGGAGGAGGCCGAGGACGACGACGCCGAGTCCATCATCACCAACGAGCGTTACGACAACATCACCGACGTCTGCGACGCCTGCGTGAAGAAGTCGCCCAAGGCGATGACCACCACCCAGAAGATCGACCGCATCGTCACCAACCGTATTCTCGGCATTCCGATCTTCATCGTCATCATGTTCCTGGTTTACTACATTTCGGTGTCCACCGTGGGCACCATCGTGACCGACTGGGCCAACGACGGCCTGTTCGGCGACGGCTGGCTCTACACCGGCACCGAGCAGTACGAGGCCGCCGTCGAGGAGTTCGAGGGCATCCTTGAAACCGACGAGGGCGTGGCCGCCTTCGAGGCCGGCGAGCTGGAGGAGCCCGACCCGGCCGACTACGGCTTCTACCACGTGGGCGTGCCCGTCGTGGTGGGCGGCTGGCTGGAGTCCATCGGCGCCGCTCCCTGGGTGCAGTCCCTGGTGCTCGACGGCATCATCGCCGGCGTGGGCGCCGTCATCGGCTTCATCCCGCAGCTGATCGTGCTGTTCATCCTGCTGGGCTTCTTGGAAGGCTGCGGATACATGGCCCGCGTCGCCTTCATCATGGATCGCGTGTTCCGCCGCTTCGGTCTGTCCGGCAAATCCTTCATCCCGATGCTCATCGCCTCCGGCTGCGGCGTGCCCGCGGTCATGGCCACCAAGACCATCGAGAACGAGAAGGATCGCCGCATGACCATCATGACGACCACGATGATCCCCTGCGGCGCCAAGCTGCCCATCATCGCGCTCGTCTTCGGCGCTCTGGCCGGCGGCGACTACGAGGCCACCTGGTGGGTCGCCCCCGTCTTCTACTTCCTGGGACTGTTCGCCATCATCCTGTCCTGCATCATCCTGAAGAAGTTCCGCGCCTTCGCCGGCGAGGTGGCCCCCTTCATCATGGAGCTTCCCCAGTACCACCTGCCCACGGTGAAGAACGTGCTGCTTTCCATGTGGGAGCGCGTGCGCAGCTACGTGGTGAAAGCCGGTACCATCATCTTCCTGTCCTCCATGGTCATCTGGTTCCTGCTGAACTTCGGCTTCTACGAGGGCTCCTTTGGCCTGCTCGACCCCGAGGTTGACGATTACATCCAGTACAGCCTCATGGCCGGCCTCGGCAACCTGCTCGCCTGGATCTTTGCGCCGCTCGGCTTCGGCAACTGGGAGTCCACCGTCACTTCCATCACGGGCCTGGTGGCCAAGGAGAACGTCGTGGCTACCGTGGGCGTCATCACGAGCCTCGGCGAGGAGATCGGCGAGACCGACCCGTCGCTGTGGGCCGCGTTTGCCGCCATGCTCGGCGGCAGCTCGGCGGCTATCATGGCCTTCTGCGCCTTCAATCTGCTGTGCGCGCCGTGCTTCGCGGCCATCGGCACCATCCGCCGCCAGATGATGTCGGCGAAGTGGACCTGGGCCGCTATCGGCTACATGTGCGCCTTCGCCTGGTGCGTCGGTCTTATGATCTACCAGTTCGGCGGCCTGATCGCCGGCGAGATCACCTTCGGTCCGTTCACGGCCCTGGCCATCGTGGTGGCTGCGGGCATGTTGTACCTGCTGTTCCGTCCGGCCGCCAAGCCCAAGGGTGCGGGCAAGCTTGAAACGGCGAGCAAGAACGCCTAAGTCGTAAGGAACTATCATGCAAGAGCTCAGCCTCAATTTCCCCACCGTTGTCATCCTTCTGGTCATCCTGGCCCTGGCGGTGCTCGCCATCCGGCGCATGACGCGCCGCGGCCTGTGCGACTGCGGCGACCACTGCGGCGATGGGGAAGGGGGCTGCGCCGGCTGCTCCCACTGCGCCTCTGCCGGCCGACCGGATACTTCGGGTGGTGCGGATGCCGCGGGCGCGGGAGACGTGGTGCCCCCATGCTGCCAGGCGGCGGAGGCCATGGCCCAAGCCGCCGCCAAGGCCGTGGAGGGAAAGGCCCCGCGCCGTCCGTAACCGTTTGGCGAAGACAATGTGAAAGAGGCTCGGAAGTTTCGGCTCCGAGCCTCTTTTTTCTTCGCGCGCCGTGCTATGATGATCTGACTTGTTCGATAAGGAGATTGCTGTGGTGAAAACGTCCATGTCCCACGAGGATTATCTCGAGGCCATCGTCATGCTTGGCGGCACGACCGACGCGCCCGTGCGCTCGGTGGATGTGGCCAACAAGCTGGGCGTTTCCAAAGCGTCGGTGAACAAGGCCATCTCCGCTCTGAAGGAGCAGGAGCTGGTCGTGCAACCGCATTACGGCGACATCACGCTGACCGAGGCGGGCTACGCCTACGGCCAGTCGGTGCTCGACCGCCATCGCATGCTCTTCGACTTTCTGACCAAGGCCCTGGGAATCGAACCCGAGGTGGCGGAAGTCGAGGCCTGCCAGATGGAACACGCCATCAGCGATGCCTCCTTCGAGAAATGGGGCGCGTTCGTCCGCAGCCTCGACTTGTGAGCAAGGGGCGCCTCGGCGCCCGACCGATAAACCTACCCGCTTTCGACTGACTACCCGCACTAGAAACGAACCCCGGCAGCGAAAGGACGAGCGAGCTCCCGTGCCACGACAGGCGAATATCGTTTCCTTCGACACAGCGCGACGCGTTGCGTCCGATCGCCGTGCGCGGCAGACGGGTGCGACGGCCGTGCGCGCCCATGCCGGACGTTTTGCCGACGACCCAGATTTCGAGGTGCGCGTGTCCGGTCGAGCCGCAAGCGCCGGGCGCTCTTCGGCCCGGTCGTTCGCCGCGCCGGCATCTGGTTCTCGCTACGCGCCCCTTTCCATGAGCGACGCCCACCGCGGGCCGGGCTCTTTGGAATCGCGCGGAGCCGCACGAGCCGCGGACGTCGACGACGAGGAGCTGGAGGCGCCTTTGGGCCCCTTGGGGCGTCTGACCTCCCGTTTCGGCAAGAAGCGCCGTCAGCGCGCCAAGGAGCGGGCGGGGCGCGCCTATTACCGCCAGTACGAGGCGGGCAAGCCCTCAGACGCTTCCCAGGCCGGCCCGCGCGCCGCTGTGTACAAAGGGGAGATGGGCGCGTCCCACCGCCGCTCGTCCCGCATGCAGCAGAAGGAGGCGGGCGCATCCAGGCGCGTCAAAATGCCCGAGGCCAAGCCCCCCTTCTTCACCCGGGCACCTTTCATCGTCACCTGCGCCACGGTGCTGTGCCTGGGGCTGGGGGCGGCCTTCCTCTACGGGCCGGCCCAGCAGCTCTACACCGATATCCGCGAGCGCGACCGCCTCGCTGCCGAGTACGAGGCCGTCACGGAGCGCAACGCCGCCATCGAGGCGTCGGTGGATGCCCTTTCCACCGAGGCCGGCATCGAGGACGCGGCCCGCACGCAGCTCGGCTGGGTGCACGAGGGCGAGCATGCCGTGTCCGTGAGCGGACTGGCCGAAAAGGACGAGGCCTCCGAGTTCCGTGGCAATATCGTATCCGAGGACATCACTGCCCCGGATACCTGGTACTCCGACCTCCTCGATCCGATCTTCGGCGTGGAGTAGATCCGAACCGTTAAGAGGAGCATGCCATGACCTATGCTGACGGGCGCTATGGGGCCCTGGATATCGGGACGGTGACCTGCCGTCTTCTTGTGGCAGACGTGGAAGACGGACGCATCATCGATGTGGATAAGGAGTACGCCATCACCGATCTGGGCGTGGGCGTGGACGCTACGGGGCGCCTGTCCGAGGCGGCTATCGAGCGGGTGCTCGCCTGCGTGGATCGCTACTTGGAGGTGCTCGCACGCTACGATGCTCCCGAGCATCCCGTGCGACGGCTCATCGCCATGGCCACCTCCGCCTCCCGCGATGCCGAAAACGGGCCGGAGTTCGCGGCCCGCTTGGCAGAGCGCGGCGTCACGCTGGCGGTGATCCCCGGCTCCCGTGAGGCGCAGCTCACGTTCTTGGGCGCCTCCAGCGATTTCCCCGACGAGAAGCTGCTCGTCGTCGATATCGGTGGCGGTTCGACGGAGGTGGTGGCTGGGAGCTTCGGCACCGATCCGGTGGCCTCCCGCTCCTTCGATATCGGCTGCCGTCGCGTGACGGAGCGGTTCTTCCACGACGATCCGCCGACGCCGGGCCAGATGGACGCGGCCCGTCAGTGGATTCGCGAGGCCATGGCGCCGTATTTCGAAGGCTTGGCCGACATCGGCTTTGCCATCGATCGCGTGGTGGCCGTGGCCGGTACGGCCACGAGCGTCGTGAGCATTCGCGAGGCTATGGAAACCTACGACTCCTCCCGCGTGCACAAGGCCGTCGTCACTGCCGATGAGCTGCGGACCATCGAGGAGCGTCTGGCCGCCGAGCCGCTGGAAGAGCGCAAGGCTACGGTGGGCCTCGACCCGAAGCGCGCCGGCGTCATCGTGGCCGGATTCGTCATTTTGGAAGAGGTGCTGGCCTTGGCCGGCGCGTACGCCTACACGGCCAGCGAATCGGACATCCTCCACGGCATGATCTTCGAAGCCGCTCGGGAAATCTCGTAGGGGGCGACCTCGGTCGCCCCTCCTCGAGAACGACCATAGCGCTTGATGAGGGCAGACCAAGGTCTGCCCCTACGGAAGGGGCGACGAAGAGCTGCAAAATTTCCGTTGTTGTAAGGCTGGTAGGGGCGGTGGGACTCGAACCCACAATCCGAAGAGGCGGATTTTAAGTCCGCTGCGTATGCCAATTCCGCCACGCCCCCGCGTGTCGAACGCCGTCCGATGACGGCGAATGTACGCATGATACCACGACACGAGAGCGCTTCGCGCGACGTTCGCGCCCCTCGTCCCTAGCGGGCCATAACGCAGCGCACCCGCTGGTTGTCTCCGGTGCAGGTCTGCAGAGTGATGGTCTCGCCGGTGGGCGCGATGCGGCCCTCGTAGACGAAGTAGTTCGAGCCGTTGGGTAGAAAGAGCGTGTCGAAGACGTAGTAGGTGCGCGAGGCGCCGTCGTCGTCGAACACGGTGATCTTATCGCCGATATCTAGGTCCATGACGCGCTCGAAGACGCCGGGGTTGTGCCCGATGAAGTAGGTGTTCGCGTTGTCGGAGACGCACCCGGTGCCCACCCAGGTGCTCGCGTATCCGTCGGGCGCGGTAATGTCGGCCGGCTCGCCCTGGCGGTAGGGCACTTCCTCGCCGAGGAAGCAGATGAGGCTGCTTGCGGAATCGGGCGTTCCGTCGTCGTCGCCTGCGGGCGCGGGCTCGGCCTGGCGCGCCGCTTGAAGGGCCTGCTCAGTCAGCACGTCCTGGCTCGCCTCGTCCAAGCGGTGGGTCCATACCCACAAGGTGTCGCACACGCCCTGGCCGAAGCGCCCCGTGAAGCGGAAAGGCGGCACCTCGCTTTCGTCCCCTTGGGGCGCTGCGGCTCCAAGCATGATGGACAGCCCCAGACACACCGCGAGAACCAGGGCCGAGGCCCGGGTCGTCTTTCGCGATGCGAAGAGGGGGCGAATGCTCACGATGGGGTGCCTTTCTTGCCGAAGAGTTTTCTCGATGCGGGTCGGCGCGCAGCTTGCAAGGACGCGCTGAACCTGTCATCTCTACTTTATCGACTTCCCGTCAGGATTTCCACCCTCTATCCCTTAATATCCTGTTAACCGAAACCTTAGGCAAAACTTAGGCTGCGGTGCACAGGCGTCGGGTTACCATGGGAACTTGGAGAATCTTGTCGGTGCGAGGGGGTGGCCATGAAGATACGCAATATCAGCTTGCGGGTAGTGTCGCTGCTCGTGCTCACCTTCGTGTTCGTGGTGGCCACGGCGGTGTTCACCGTTTTCGACATCCGCACTCAGACGGAGAACATGGAAACCTCCCTCGCCGAGGAGGCGCGCACCTTCGCTCGGGAGATGGACGCCGTGTGGGAGTTCATGGACAACTCCCAGTACACCATCAACAATACCACGACCGGCGTCTACGAGTTCAAAGGGCTGCACTGCGCCATCGTCGGCAAGAGCGTCGGTGCCATCTTCTCGGCGGGCAACAACTACTCCATCCGCTACACGAACTTCGAGCCGCGCCGGGCCCAGGACAAGCCCGATGCCTTCGAAGCTGAGGCGCTGACCCTGTTCAACGAGCAAAAGGAAACCCAGGAGTTCTTCCGCATCGTGAGCGACGATCCGGCTGAGGTCAATCGCGCCCAAACCTCGGCCGATGACGGCGCCGCGCAGTTCCGCTACGTTCAGGCGCTGCGGGTGAACGAGAGCTGCCTGGAATGCCACGGCGAACCGGCCGGGGAGATCGACATCACCGGGTTTCCCAAGGAGGGCTGGACGCTGGATTCCATCGGGGGCGCCATCAGCATCGTCATTCCGCTGGAACAGCAGTACCAGGCGCTGCGCGAGAACGTCATTCGCGACGTGGGGTTCTTCCTGCTTTTGGCCACCTTCATCGGACTGGTGGTCTTCGGGCTCATGACCGTGTTCGTGCTGCGGCCCCTGGAGGCCATGAAGCGGGCCTTCGGGGAAGTGGGCGAGGGCCGGCTCGCGCAATCCATGGACGATGCGGGCACGGCGCGGGAGATGGCGAGCCTTATCGACCGCTTCAACGCCATGGCCCGCGAGCTGCGCATCACCTATGAGGGGCTAGAAGAGCAGGTGGAGGCCCGCACCCAGGATCTGCGCCGCGCCAACGAGGAGCTGGCCGCCCAGCGCGACAGCCTGGAGGCCTTAAGCGAGAAACTGGCGAAGGAATCCCAGGTGAAGAGCGACTTGCTCTCCATGGTGAACCACGAGCTGCGCACGCCGCTCACCTCCATCATCACGCTGGCGCAGATCGCGCTGGAATCGGGCGGGGCTGATGCGGAGGAGCGGCGCAGCTGGGAGGAGGTGCGCAAGTCCAGCTCGGTGCTTCTGGGGATGATCAACGACATGCTGGACATCGCGCGGTCGGACGCGGGGGCCATGGCGGTGTCCATGGAGCTGATGGACTTGGGCGACATCGTGGCGTCGGCCCAGGGAACCATCGGCCCTCTGGCCGTGGGGGCGCGGGTGACGCTGACGACGACGGTGGCGCCGGACGTGCCGCTTGTTTCCGGCGATTACGAGAAGATGCTGCGCATTTTGGAGAACTTGGGCAGCAATGCGGTGAAGTTCACGCCGGCCGGGGGCACCGTGGCCATCACCGCGATGCGGGAGGAGGCCACGGGAGATGTGCTGGTGACGGTGTCCGATGACGGCATCGGTATCGCGCCGGAGAACCAGGAGCGCATCTTCGAGCGGTTCTTCCAGGTGGACAGCTCCGCGACGCGCATCTACAGCGGCAGCGGACTGGGGCTCGCCCTCGTGCGCGAGTACGCCGTGGCCCAGGGGTATACGGTGACGGTGGAAAGCGTGCTGGGGGAGGGAAGCGCGTTCACCGTGCGCATTCCCGTCGCGGCCGTGGTAGAGTTGGACGAGGACGAATAAGCGGGCCGGGCGAGGGTGCCGGTCGGTAAGTGGCCGGCGCGGCGGCGCCCTGGGGCTGCGTAGCACGAGAGACGAGGAGGCGGCTGTGTACAAGGTGATGCTCATCGACGACGAGAAGAGCCTGCATATGGCCATCGAGAAGCTGCTCACGAAGAGCGGCTACGAGTACTGCGGGGCCACCGACGCCGAGTCGGGACTGGAGATGCTCGCCACCGAGAAGCCGGATCTGCTGCTTTTGGACGTCATGCTGCCGGGCATGAACGGGTTCGACTTGTGCACGCGCATCCGCGCCGAGGGCCGGCGCATCCCCATCATCTTCCTGTCGGCGAAAAACGATATCGTGGACAAGTCCATCGGGTTTCGGGCCGGGGGCGACGACTACGTGACCAAGCCCTTCGACGCCACCGAACTCATCCTGCGCATCGAGGCCCACATCCGCCGCCACAAGGACACCATCGAGTTCGCCCGCTGCACGGCCCGCGACGGATCGGTGACCATCGGCGACTTGGAGGTGCGCTTCGACGAGTACCAGGTACTTGTGGGCGGCCGGCCTGCGAACTTGACCACCAAGGAGTTCGAGATCGTGGCTTTCCTGGCGACGCATCCGGGCAAGGTGTTCACCCGCAGCCAGATTCAGGAGTACATCTGGGGCGAAGGAGAGGTGGACGCGCATTCGAACTCCATCACCGTGTTCGTGCGCAAGATCCGCGAGAAGATAGAGGAGAACCCCAGCGAGCCCAAGTACCTGCTGACCGTCCAGCGCGTCGGCTACAAAATGGCCGACACGTTGGGATAGCGGCGATTTCGGCGCGAGTTTTTCGGGTCGCACCGAGTGCCAAATCCTAAAGTAAAACGTCGCCAAATCCTAAAATGAAACGTCGCCAAATCCTAAAACGCCCTGATCGAAACCATTGCCGATTGGCGTCTTAATCTCCGGTTAAGGTCAGCTTAACGCAAAGCTTAGACGCGGCGTATCGCTATTAATCGGGGGCTTGGGCAGAATGGGAACATCGAAAAGTCCAACGAGGAGACTTTTCCTGCTCGAACGACGTGACGCTACGACCCCTCCCCTGCGTCGCGTCGTCCGAGCCCGCGAGGGAGAGAGAGGAGTCAGAACATGACCGAATCGAAAACGGGCATGAGTTTCTCGCGCAGAAACTTCATCAAGGGGGCGGCCGCACTGACGGCAACCGGCGCGCTTGTCGGTTGTGCTCCCGCCAAGGAGACGCTGGCGGAAACGGGCGAGGAGCCGGTGGAGGTTCCGGAGACCCAGATCTATGCGGGCGCATGCCGTGCCCAGTGCGGCCAGGGCTGCTATCTGAATGTTCATGTGCGCGATGGTCGCGTGGTTCGTACGACAGCGGGTCACTTCGATGACGGCCCCGAGTTCGATCGTATTTGCCCGAAGGGCCTTGTCCAGCCTGCTCGCGTGTACAGCTCCGAGCGTCTGCAGTACCCCATGCGTCGCGTGGGCGAACGCGGAAGCGGGGAGTTCGAGCGTATCACCTGGGATGAGGCGATTGCTGAGATCGCTGAGAAATGGAAGAGCTATCGGGAAGAGTTCGGCCCCACGTCCATTGCGTTCTTCTTGGGCAGCGGCAACACTGGTACGCTCGGCGGCGGTGCGCCGGAAGGTTCTGTCATGGCCCGACTTCTGAACGTCATGGGTGCGAGCCGGGTCCTGCCGGATCGCGATATCGCTACGCCGATGGCCTGGGCCTACATGTTCGGAGCTGGCCCCTACGGCAATCGCTCATCAGACGCCATCAACGCCAAACACCATGTGATTTGGGGTGGTGACACGGCAGTGTCACAGAAGCAGCTCGCTCACTTCTTCCTCGAAGCCCGTGACGCCGGCACTGAACTTGTTGTTATCGACATCGCTTATCGCACCATGGCCTCGAAGTCCGACTGGTTCATCCCTGTTCATCCGGCTACTGATGGCGCTTTGGCGCTCGGTGCTATTCGCGAGATCTTCGAGCAAGGTTGGGAGGCGACTGATTTCCTGCGCGACCACACCGAGGCGCCCCTGCTGATCAAGGAAGACGGTATGTTCTTGCGCATGAGCGATTTGGGCGTGGAGCCAACTGAGACCACTACTAATGCTCAGGGCCAAGAGATTCCCGTCGACCCGTATGTAGTGTGGGATGAGGCGAGCTCCAGCGCCGTGCCTCTGGCCCAGGCCACTAAGCCCGCGCTTGGCGGCGTGGCTCCGATCGAGGGCATCGCGGTGCGCACAGAAATGGAGATGATTCGGGAAGCTGTTGAGCCGTGGACGCTGGAGCACACTTCTGAAGTGACTGGTGTGAGCGTTGAGGACATTCAGCATCTCGCGCACCTTTACACGCAAGAAGGCGATGTTCAGACGGACATGAAGTTCGGCCTGAACCACTACAACAACGGCATGTACAGCTCGAAATGCGTCAATTCCCTCTTGCTCGTGTCCGGCCAGATGGGTCGGTCGGGTTCGGGTCTGTTCACCGGCGAGCCGAACTTTGGAGAGGGCAACGTGCAGGCCTGCATTACGATGCCGAGCGCCACGGGCGAAGTTCCCCAAGGCGTCGGCGCCATTCTCAACTGGACCGACTTCTGCAATAACATCGTGCCCACGGGCAAAAAGCTTGGCGAGGACTTCCCCATCAAGTCTTTCTATGCCTCTTGCACTAACGTTGTTTCGAATCAAACGGATCAGAACAAGACTTTGGAGCTCATGAACGCGATCGAGTTCATCGTCATCCAGGATATGACTATGAACGATACCGCGCTGTATGCCGATATCCTGCTGCCCGCTTGCCATTGGTTCGAGACCGAGGATTTGCGCGTGCGCTACTACTGCAACCCCTATCTGCTGTGGAACGAGAAGGCCGTCGAGCCGCTGTACGAAAGCAAGCCCGATTTTGAGATATACAAGCTCATCGCCGAGGCTATGGGGTACGGTGACTTCTTCCAGTTCACCGCCGACGAGTATCTGAACGTTGTCCTCTCCACCCCCTATGGGCAGGAAAAGGGGATCACCATCGACAAGATTCGCGAGAAGAATTACCTGCGCTGTGACAACGATCCCACTATCGCCTTCGAGGGCGGCGTTTTTGGAACCGCCACGGGACGCGCCATGTTTTACCGCGAGGCGCCGCAGCCCGATTACAATATGGGCCAGGAATTGGATTTGGAGAAAGAGAAGTTGTCCGTGTTCTGGGAGCCGGCTCGCGAGGCCGATCTCTCCAATCCCATTCGCGAGAAGTTCCCCTTCACCATTTGCTGTGAGCATATGCGCACCCGCGCTCATACTCAGTGGTACGACGTGGACTATCTGAAGGAGTTCGAGGCCGCGCCAGTTTGCCGCATCAATCCGGAAGACGCCGCCGAGCTCGGCATCGAAGAGGGGGACACCATTCGCCTCTACAATGATCGCGGTTCGGTCACCATGCTGGCTGTTCTTAATCCCGGTCAGCAGCGCAAAGCGGTTCATTGCCCGCGCAGCTTCCTGACCCGTGAGCACATTGACGGTGATCTTGCCCGCACGACCTTCAACGACTACAACCAGGCTTGCAGAAACCAGTCCTATTTCGACTGCGCTGTGGCCATTGAGAAGCTCTAGGGAGGCTGAGATAGATGACTCGATACGGAATGGCGATCGACCTTCGTCGTTGCATTGGATGCCAGGCGTGCGCTGCGGCGTGCAAAATGGCGAACAATCTGCCGAAGGAGCTGACGTACAACGTTGTGTACACCAAAGGCGATGACGATTTTGACAGCATTGGCACCGCCGTGTCGCGCGGCGCTCTTGCCAACGACAACGCTGGCGGCACCTTCCCCAATTGCACGCTGAACTTCCTGCCTATGCAGTGCCAGCATTGCGCGGAGCCTGCTTGCCTGAGCGCGTGCCCCACCGGCGCGACCCAGCAGCGAGAAGACGGTATCGTGTTCGTCGATACTGATCTGTGCATTGGGTGTGAGTCGTGCATCAAGGCTTGTCCCTACGAGGGTGTTCGCAGTTTGATTAGCGACAACCCTGAGTATTATCTTGAGGTTGAGGTCGGCGAGTTCGATGCGCCGCCCCATACGCCCGGCACGGTGGAGAAGTGCACGTTCTGTAAGAATCTCATCGATCGGGGGGAGGAGCCGGCTTGTATGCAGTTGTGCCCAGGGCGTGCCCGCTATTGGGGCGATCTCGATGATCCCGATTCTGCGGTATCGAAGGCTATCGAAGGTCGCGACTTCCATCTTATGATGGAGTCGGCGGGGACAAGTCCAAACGTCTACTACTTGAAGTAGACGCCGGCGTTAAGGCGGTACGTAAGGCGGGTGTCGATGGGTGCGGTGCCCGCCTCTTTGCAAGGAGGCTTCGTGGGTGCGGGAAATATGAGAGAGACGATCGGTTTGGCCGATGGCTGCGAGCTGATGGGTGCCTTGACGCGTTTTCCCGATAGCGATTTGGCTTTGGCCGTGACAAGTGGGCTGGTACGTGACGATGCAATAGGCTGCGCGCGAGATATCGTCTCAGAGCACGGCGACGGGCAAGGAGACGCTGTCGAGATACTCTGTGAAGGGTTCGGGTGCGTTGGGAACGAGGAGGTAGACGCCTTGTGCAGCGCCCTTCGACGAGCGTGGTCGCTCCTCTACGTTCGCCAGGGAAGCGGGGTGGCTGTCTTTCCCTACGAGAGCGCGTTTATCCATGTGCGTGCGGGCGTACCTGGGGAGCCGGCGCTGTTTCGCTCGGCGCTGACCCTGCGCGTCGAGCGGACTATGCGCGAGAGTGGCGTCCTCCCGAAGGATGCCGAGACTGAGCCTTGCGATAGCGTCTGGAACGAATGGGCGTTTCTTTCGTTTCTGATCGGCAGCGAGGCGAAGGCGCTGCGTGAGGGCGACGAGGAAAGCGCGGCGTTCTGGCGGGATCGGTCTGCGGATTTCGTTTGCGCGCACGTCTCCCAGTGGATGCCGGATTTCTTCAAGCGCACCGCCGAAGAGGTCGATCGTCTCGCTGAGGCAGGTAAGATCGATGTCGTAGCCAAGCGCTTCTATGACGCACTCGCTGCTTACGGGCATCTTCTGCTGGCCGCGCTCAATGAGCGCGAGGGCCTGCAACAAAGGTAAGGGGTAGTCCGTGACGTTTCTTGTGGTTCTCGTGGCGACTATTGTTGCTGTGCTCGCGCTGCGGCAGCCGTTGCATAAGTGGCCCGTGGCGTTCTACGCCCTGGCCGTGGTGGCGGATGTGGCGTATATCGCGGGTATTGAGGGGCTGCTGCCGCGCGCGGTGGCGAGTCCGCTCACGCTGCTTATGGGCAAGTGCATGCTGTCGCTGGCGCTGTTCGTGGTGGTTATGTACATCGGTGTGTTTGCGAAAGGCTCGCGGGTTCACCAGTGGCTGAAGCCGGTGCGTGCAGAGCTTTCCATTCTCGCGTGTATTTTGGCCTGCGGTCATATGGCGGTGTATCTGGCCTCCTATGCGCCGCGGCTTGGAGGCGCGCTGGGAGCGAACGTGCTGAGCGCTTTGGTGGTGGCGCTGGCGTTGCTCGTGCTCCTGCTGGTGCTCGGTGTGACGTCGTTCGGCTTCGTGAAGAAGCATATGCGCACGGATAGCTGGAAGCGCTTGCAGCGGTGGGCCTACGTGTTCTTCGGTCTGGTGTACGTGCACCTGATGCTGATGCTTGCGCCGGCCGCGAGCCGCGGTGGCGAGGCGGCGGTGGCGAGCGTGGCGGTGTACACGGTGGTCTTCGGCGCCTACGCCGTGCTGCGGGTGCGCCGCGCCCTCGTTGACCGTCGCGCCGGCGCAGCGATAAGCGTCTCGGACACTGCGCCTGTTGACGATTTCGAGACCGGAGATTGCGCCGCCTAGCTGCTGCGAACCGAATAGTCTCCCAAGAACGGGCCCTGGCGTTTTCAGCCGGGGCTCGTGTGGTTCATGATTGCGACGCGACTGCGGTCGGCGCGGGGAGCGAAACGGGACTTTCCCGCGTCATTTCTGCGGTTCGGCTCTGTTAGGCTCCTTTATTGAAAGAGCCAGCAAAGCGATTCCGAAGAAAGTTGGTGGGCAATGGGATATGGTGAGAGTGGTCTGGCAACGGGGGCGATGACGGGCGCCATGAAGCCTTTCGTGGATGTGGTATAATTAGGCCACGCTATGAAGGGAGTCTTTATGTCAGTGTGCGTTCCCGTAAGAAGCATGAAGAACACGGCCGAGTTCGCCGAACTCGTCGAGCGCGAGCGCGATGTGACCGTGACGAAGAACGGCTGCGAGGTATTCCACTGTCTCAGCGAAGAGCAGTATCGCGCTATGCAAGACGAGGTGGTGCGGGCACGCCTGCTGTCTCATGTCATGAGGGCCGAGCGCGAGTTGGCGGCGGGGAGTTATGACGACTACGATGACTTTGCTGCTGCGGTGAGGGAAGAATATGGCCTATAGGAAGGCCATATTGGCCGAGGCTCAGCAGGAGTACCGCGATATCGTCGGATATCTCGTCGGCGTGTTGCAGAGCAAGCAGGCCGCGCGGAATTTCATGGAGGAATTCGACAAGCAGGTGAGCCTCGTGGCGGAGAATCCCGAGTTGTATGGCCTTTCTCGCGTTCCTGAGCTAGCGGAGCTTGGTTACCGGCGCGCTCCTGTGAAGAACTATCTTGTGCTGTACAAGGTGGCGGATGGGCAGATAGTCGTCTGTCGCATTATCCATCGCTCGCGGGATTACACCCGTCTTTTGTAGGAAGTGCTGCTCGAATGCCCCTGCGGGAAGAAGTTGATTGGCGGCCGGCTGTTTGCCCTCGCCGTCAAATCTTACATTCTTGTCGGTGGGCTGATCGCGCGGTGCGGGGCCGTGAGCCCGTGGTATTATGGTTCGATGCTGAAACGACCGCCCTCTGGCAAGAAAGCGCTATGAAGAACATCTCAGAAATCCTCGCCAGCGTCGAAGAGACGCCCGTCACGTTCGAAGACTATTTGAAAGCTTATGCCGATCCGGTCGGGGAGCTGATCAACAGTTACATTCCCCATGGGACTCATGGGGATATGGATCGCTACCTGTACGATCCGCTCTACCATTACAGTGAGAACGCGGGCAAGCGCCACCGCCCGCTCATCTGCTTCGCGGCCTGCCTGGCCGTGGGCGGCGATCCCGATCGCGCTGCCACCGCCGCCGCGGCTATCGAGCATTTCCATTCCGCGGCTCTCATTCACGACGACATCGCCGACGAGGCCGAGCTGCGCCGCGGCGAGCCCTGCCTGCACCTCACCGAGGGGCTGGGGCTGGCCATCAACATGGGGGACTTGGCCCTTTCCATGGTGAACGGTCCGGTGGTGAACGATCCGCTTCTGGAGGACGCCGTGAAGGTGCGCGTCATCAAGGAGCTCATCGCCATGACCTGTCGCACGGTGGAGGGCCAGGCGCTCGATCTGGGTTGGGCCCGCGACGGCCGCTACGACATCACGCCCGAGGACTACCTCACCATGGCTATCCACAAGACGGCCCACTACTCGGGTGCTGTGCCCCTGGCCGTGGGCGCCATTGTGGGCGGCGCCGACGACGAGATCGTGGAAGCCCTGCGCAGCTACGGTCTGGACACGGGCCTCGCCTTCCAAATTCAGGACGATCTGCTGAACCTTGTGGGCACCGACGAGGCCAAGAAGAAGGACTTCCGCAGCGACATCACCGAGGGCAAGCGCACGCTGGTTGTGGTGCACGCCCTGCAGAACGCGGCGCCCGAGGCGCGCGAGCGTCTCGTCGAGATCCTGTCGTCGAAGGAGCGCGACCCGGAGGTGCTCGCCGAGGCCGTGGCCATCATGGAGGAGACGGGGTCCATCGATTACGCCCGCACCTTTGCCGAGGATCTGACGCTGAATGCCAAGGCGCGGTTGGCCGGGGCGTTGCCCCCTTCGCAGTACCGCGACTTGCTCGTATCCATGGCCGACTGGTTCGTGAACAGGTTGAAGTAACATGGAACCTATCAAGAGAAACGACACCGGCGCCGCCGTCGAGGACGTGCAGACGCGCCTGGCCCGCATCGGGCATCTTCCCGAGGACGCCATCACCGGCATTTTCGATGACGCTACCGCCGCCGCTTTGGCCGAGTTCCTCGCTGCCTCGGCGCTCCCGCCGAGCGAAGAGGTGACCGAGAAGGTGTGGGCGGCCTTGGTGGACGCCACCTACAACCTGGGCGACCGCACGCTGTATCTGCGCATGCCCTACTTCCACGGGCACGACGTGCTTGAGCTGCAACAGGCGCTGGGCGCGCTCGGGTTCTTCTACGGCACCCGCGACGCCATCTTCGGTGCTCACACCGAAGAGGCGCTCCGTCGCTTCCAGCTGAACTTGGGTTTGCCCTCCGATGGCATCGCCGGTGCCTACACCTATGCGGCGCTGCGCAACCTGGCCCACTCCTGGGTCGGCAAGGAAGCTACTCACAGCCCGGTGCGCCATTTGGGCTTCGCCCGTGCGGCCGATGTGCTCGAGCGCAACGCCGTGTGCCTGTTCGGCACCGATGAGTTCTCTCGGGCCGTGGCCTCGCGCATGTCGAACGTGGCTCAGGCCACCAATCCCGCCTCCAAGATCATCAGCGCCGACGCGCTCTCGGTACCGCCGGACGCGTCTATGATGCTCGTGCACGTGCTGCTGAGCGCGACGGACGCCGAGGCCGGGGTGCCGCTGGTGTCCTATGCGGAAGAGGATACGCTAGGGCTGCGTTTGGCCTCGGCCGTCGATGTGGCCCGAGACGCGAGCTGGCCCCGCGTGTCGGTGCTGCTCCCCGGCACCATGTGGCTAGAGGCCGGCCCGGAGCGCTCCGCCCAGCACTACGCCATCACGCTGCTCGACGCCCTCTGCTCCGCCTTGCAGGAGTAGACGACAGGTGACTTCCTGCGGGAGCCTATCGATTGCGCTTGTCGGAACTATCGCTATTGGAGATGCGGCATTTTCGGATTATCCGGACTAAATGCCAGTTCGACCCCGAAATGGTCGACCTGCGGGATGGAGGTGCGCCATTCCGGGCCTCAAGTGGCAGAAAAATGCCAGTTGAGGGCAGAAATGGCAGAAGGGGGGGGATCGGGATCGGCCATTTCGGGGTCGAAGTGGCATTCGCGGGCGAAATCCCGAAAAGAGGGGTTTGAAAGATCCGGAAAAGGCGACGAGCGCTTTTTGCGTGGAAATTACCGTGTTCGCGTGCGAGGAAACAAAGCGGAAAAGCGCGCGGTGCTACAATAGCCGAGTTTGAGAGTAATGTTTATCGCGCGCAAAGGAGCATCCCTTGACTCGTCCCATGACCATGGCGGAGAAGATTCTCGCCGCCCATGCGGGGCTGGATGAGGTGGAACCGGGCCAGTTGATCGAATGCGATCTGGATCTGGTGCTCGCCAACGACATCACGGCCCCCATCGCCATCAAGACCGTTCGCGAGATCACCGACAAGGTGTTCGATCCGACTAAGATCGCCCTCGTGCCCGACCACTACACCCCCAACAAGGACATCAAGTCCGCCGAGCAAGCCAAGATCGTGCGCGATTTCGTGCGCGAGCAGGGCATCACCCACTACTACGAGGTGGGCTGCATGGGCGTGGAGCACGCGCTTCTGCCGGAGCAGGGCGTCGTGGGCGCGGGCGACCTCATCATCGGCGCCGACAGCCACACCTGCACCTACGGCGCGCTGGGCGCGTTCTCCACGGGGGTGGGCTCCACCGATGCCGGCGTGGGCATGGCCACGGGCAAGGCCTGGTTCAAGGTGCCCGAGACCATCAAGTTCGTCATCGACGGCGAGCTGGCCCCCGGCGTCACCGGCAAGGACGTCATCCTGCACATCATCGGCATGATCGGCGTGGATGGCGCCCTGTACAAGGCTATGGAGTTCACGGGCAGCGCCATCGAAAGTATGCCGATGGACGAGCGCCTCTCCATTTCGAACATGGCCATCGAGGCCGGCGGCAAAGCGGGCCTCATCCCCGTGGACGATGTGACCCGCGCCTATCTGGACGAGCGCGCCGAGCGGCCCTATACCGCCTACTACTCCGATGACGATGCGCAGTTCGCCCAGGTCGTCGAAATCGACGCCGCTGACATCGTGCCGACGGTGGCCTTCCCGCACCTGCCGAGCAACACGCGCCCGGTGGCCGAGGCTCGCGACGTGAAGATCGACCAGGCCGTCATCGGCAGCTGCACCAACGGGCGCCTCGCCGACATGCGCCAGGCCGCAGCCGTGCTCGCGGGCCGCACGGTGCATCCGGACGTGCGCTGCATCGTCATCCCCGCCACTCAGAAGGTGTACCAGCAGTGCATCGCCGAGGGGCTCATGGACATCTTCATCGACGCCCACTGCGCCGTGTCCACCCCCACCTGCGGGCCGTGCCTGGGCGGCTACATGGGCATCCTCGCTGCCGGAGAGCGCGCCATCGCCACCACCAACCGCAACTTCGTCGGCCGTATGGGCGACCCCACCAGCGAGGTGTACCTCTCCTCGCCGGCCGTGGCCGCCGCTTCGGCCGTGCTCGGCCACATCGGCCTTCCGGAAGATTTGGAAGCCGTCGCGGACGCGGCGGAGTAGGAGGAAGCTCCATGAAATTCAAGGGAACCGTGCACCGCTACGGGCGCGACATCGACACTGACGTCATCATTCCCGCCCGCTATTTGAACACTTCCGATCCGGCGGAGCTGGCGAAGCATTGCCTGGAGGATCTGGACACGGAATTTGTGAACAACGTGCAGCCCGGCGACATCATCGTGGCCGATGAGAACTTCGGTTGCGGCTCATCGCGCGAGCACGCCCCCATCGCCATCAAGGCAGCCGGGGTGGACGTGGTCATCGCCAAGAGCTTCGCGCGCATCTTCTACCGCAACGCCATCAACACGGGGTTGGCCATTATGGAATGCCCCGAGGCCGTGGACGCCATCAGCAACGGCGATGTTGTGAGCGTGGATGCCGATGCGGGCACCATCACCGACGAGACCACGGGCGAGACCTTCACGGCCCAGCCCTTCCCGCCGTTCCTCATGGAGATCATCAACGCGGGAGGCCTCGTGCCCCGCTGGCAGAAGAAGCTCGGAAAGGACGCGTAGCATGACGACTACCTACAAGATTTGCCTGCTTGCCGGCGACGGCATCGGGCCGGAGATTATTGCCGAGGGCGTGAAGGTGCTGGACGCCGTGGGTGCGAAGTACGACACCGCCTTCGAGTACACCGACGCGCTCATCGGCGGTGCGGCCATCGATGCGACAGGCGAGCCCTTGCCGACGGCGACGCTGGATGCGGCCCGCGCCTCCGACGCGGTGCTGCTGGCTGCCGTGGGCGGCCCTAAGTGGGACACCACCGATCCTGCCGCCCCGCGCCCGGAGCAGGGGCTCTTGGGCATCCGTAAGGAGCTGGGCCTGTACACCAACCTGCGCCCCGTGCAGATATTCAACGCCTTGGCCGATGCTTCCACCCTGCGTCCGGAAATCGTCGACGGCGTGGACATGATGATCGTCCGCGAGCTCACCGGTGGCTTGTACTTCGGTCGCCGCGAGCGCTTCTACGACGAGCCGGCCGCCGGCGTGAACGGAGCGCCGGGCCAGCGCGCCTACGACACGCTGGAGTACTCCGAGTACGAGATCGAGCGCATCGCCCGCCAGGCCTTCGAAATCGCCCGCAAGCGCCGCGGCAAGGTGACGAGTGTGGACAAGGCCAACGTGCTGGAGACGAGCCGCCTGTGGCGCGAGATCGTGCATCGCGTGCACGACGCGGACTACGCCGATGTGGAGCTGGAGGACCTGCTGGTGGACAACACGGCCATGCAGCTCATCAACCGTCCCGCCGATTTCGACGTGGTGGTGACCGAGAACATGTTCGGCGACATTCTCTCTGACGAGGCCGCCCAGATCACGGGCTCGCTGGGCATGCTCGCCAGCGCTTCTTTGGGCGACGGCGTGGCCCTGTACGAGCCGAGCCACGGCAGCGCGCCGGACATCGCCGGGCGCGGTATCGCCAACCCGCTGGCACAGATCCTTTCCGTGGAGATGATGCTGCGCTACAGCTTCGGCATGGGCGAGGCCGCCGACGACATCCGCCGCGCCGTCACCGAGGTGCTGGACGCCGGTTGGCGCACCGGCGACATCAAGGACGCCGAGACCCCGGTCGACAAGGTTGTGGGCACCGCGAAGATGGGCGACTTGGTGGTCGAGCATCTGTAGCGCCTCGCCCGTTTCGTCGGCCTGTCGGCTCGCCGCCATCGCCGCTGGGATTAAACTTGCAAAACCATTGGGAAAGGGTGGCCTGCGGGGTCGTCCTTTCTGCGTTACAATACCCGAAGTTTCACTTACCAGGGCCGCAAAGCCCCGTCGACGAAAAAGGATATCACCATGGCCATTAACGCTCCCGAGGGGACTCGCGATCTTCTGCCTGACGAGGCGCTGTTCTGGAATCAGTTCAAGCAGACGGCGGCCGAGGTGTTCGGCGCCTACGGGTATTTGCCCATCGAGACGCCCATCATGGAGCAGACCGAGCTCTTCGTCCGCGGCATCGGCGAAGCGACCGATGTGGTGTCCAAGGAGATGTTCACGGCCATTTCCGGTGAGAATCTGCGTCGCTGGGTGGAAGAGGGGAAGGCCCCGAAGGCGAAGAGCCGCCTGTCCTTGCGCCCCGAGGGCACGGCCGGTGTGGTGCGCGCCGTAGTGCAGCACGATTTGGTGCCGCAGGGCGCGGCCCCGGCGAAGCTCATGTACGCAGGCCCGATGTTCCGCGCCGAGCGCCCGCAGAAGGGGCGTCAGCGCCAGTTCAATCAGGTGGGTGTGGAGTGCCTGGGCGCCGAGGAGCCTACGATCGATGCCGAGGCCATCATCATGCTCATGCGCTTTTACGAGAAGGTGGGCATCCCGCGCGATTCCATGCGCCTTCTGTTGAACTCCATGGGCTGCGAGCAGTGCCGTCCGGCCTACCGCGAGCTCGTGCGCGCCTACATGGACGAGCACGCCGACGAGCTGTGCGACACCTGCATGACGCGCGCCGAGGTGAATCCGCTGAGGGCGTTCGACTGCAAGAATCCCCAGTGCGCGGCCATTATGGCTGACGCGCCGAAGATCACCGACCACTTGTGCGACGAGTGCCGCGAGCACTACGATGCGGTGAAGGTTCTGCTCGATGGCGCCGGGGTTGTCTACGAGGAGGACTACAAGCTCGTGCGCGGCCTGGATTACTACACCCGTACGGTGTTCGAGGTGCAGGTGGACAACGGCATGGGCGCCCAGAACGCCATCGGTGGCGGCGGGCGCTACGACAAGCTGGCCGAGGAGGTGGGGGGCCGTCCCACGCCGGGTCTCGGCTTCGCGCTCGGCTTCGAGCGCTGCGTGCTGGCCCTGGAAGCGGCCGGCGTGGAATTCCCGCGGGCCCAGAAGTGCGACCTGTTCGTGGCCTGCGTCGATGATTCCGTGCGCGCCCGGGCCTTCGCGCTCGTACAGGAATGTCGCGACGCCGGCTTCACGACCGAGATGGATCACCAGAAGCGCTCGCTGAAGAGCCAGTTCAAGCTGGCCGACAAGCTGGGTGCGGCCCGCGTGGCCGTCCTCGGCCCCGACGAGTTGGATGCGGGTGAGGTGACTCTGCGCGACATGGCCACCCACACCGAGGCCAAGGTGCGCCTGGAAGAAGTCGTCGGCGAGCTAGGTCGCGCGATTTCGTAGGAACTTTCTCGTTCTGCTTTCTGGCGTCAAAGAGGGAGCTGTCGATGCGGCGATGCGTCGACAGCTTTTCCTGTTTCTTCGGGTTTGACAGCAAGTATAGCTGCAAGTATACTTGAATTGCAAGTATACAGGAGGTGCGCTATGCCGCAGTTGTCTTTGTATCTGGATGAGCCGACCATGGAAATGCTGCGCGAGAAGTCGTCTCGAGCGCATCAGTCGATGTCGAGGTACGTGACGGGGCTCATTCGCGAGAGTGGGGAAGGGCGCGGCTGGCCGTCGGGCTACTGGGATAACGTCTACGGCTGTCTGAAGGATCCGACGTTCGTCGTCCCCGAGGAAGAGGGAGACCTCGACGAGATCGTTCTGTTCGCGTAAGGGGCCGTCATGTATTTCTTCGACTCCGATGTGTGCATCGAGATCATGCGGGGCCATCTGCCGCGGGCCCAGGAGATCATGCGGAAAAGCTCGCCGGATCTGTTCGGCGTGCCGGCTATCGTCGAGGCCGAGCTGCTGTACGGGGCCGAGAACAGTAACAATCCCGAAGAGGGCCGCTATTTTGTAGAGAGCCTCTTGTCGCCGCTGCACATCATTCCCTTCGATTCCCGGTGCGCCGCCTGCTACGCGCGAGTCCGGGCCGACTTGAAGCGGCGCGGTTGCATAATCGGGCCGAACGATCTGCTGATTGCCGCGACGGCCCTTGCCCATGGCGCGACGCTCGTTTCGAACAACACGAGGGTGTTCCGGCGTGTCGAGGGATTGCTTCTGGAGTTGTGGGCGGAGGTAGACTTTTAAGGTCGCAGTGAAGAAAATCTTCAGGCCCGTGGTTTTCTTTCGGGTATTTGACGGGTTGGGTGTTGGCGCGGGGCCTTCCTGTATAGTGTCACGAAACCTTCTACGGGGCCAACGGGGCCCCAGGACGAGGTCGCCGCGCGGTGCGCTGCGGCCGATAAGAGAGGATGAGTTACGTGGCACAATCTGGTTTGGATTCGCTGCTTGAGGCGTTGCGCCAGTCGGGTATGAACACCGATGGCGTGGGCTCGGGCACCGGTGCGTCGGATTCGGCGTCGTCCGGGCCGCAGACGCCGGGTTCCGGCTCGGGCGCCGGCGCGGGAGCGTCGGGCTCGCGCGGCGGTGTGGGCGGCTTTCCCTTCGGAGGCTTCGGCGGGTTCGGGGGTGCGGGCAACGGCGGCGGTCGCGGCCATGGCGGCTCCGGCTCCGGTGACGGCGGCGATGGCGGCCATGGTGGCCCTACGGTCGATTTCGAGTTCCTCGCCAACGACTTCCACCTGCCTTCTAAGAAATGGCTGGCGCTCATCATCGTACTGGCGCTGCTCGTCATCGCCGGTGCCTACTGGTGGTTCCATCCGGCCATCAACATTCACTCCACGGACTTCTGGGGCTTCGTCTTCATCGTTATCCTGCTGCCGCTGTTCCTCGTTTTCTGGATGCGCTCCAAGCAGTACAAGACGGGCACCAAGGAAGTGACGAAAAACGAGGGCAAGGCGAAGACCTTCCGCATTCTGTCCTTCGTGCCCGTGGCCGTGGTGGCGCTCGTGGCCATTGGCGCCCTTATGTCCATGGCGATCTTCCCGGGCAATGCCGAGAAGTATTCCAACGTGCTGAAGACCGACACGCTGGAGTTTGCCCAGGACATCAAGGAAGTGAACTATTCGGAGATTCCCGTCATCGACCGCGATTCCGCCATTTTGCTGGGCAACCGCGAGATGGGCTCCATCCCCGAGTACGTCAGCCAGTTCGAGGTGTCGAACCTGTACTCGCAGATCAACTACCAGGGCACGCCGGTGCGCGTGAGCCCCTTGGGCTACGCCGACCTGTTCAAGTGGTTCACCAACCGCGAGGGCGGCATCCCGGCCTACGCGCTCGTGAACATGACCACCCAGGACGCCGAGATCGTGCGTCTGGAAGACAGCCCCATCTATTACTCGCAGTCCGAGCCGCTCGTGCGCAACATCGACCGCCACGTGCAGTTGTCCTACCCCTTCTACATGTTCGGCGAGAAGTCCTTCGAAATCGATGAGGACGGCCACCCCTGGTGGATCTGTCCCGTGAAGGACTTCACCATCGGACTCTTCGGTGGCGAGACCATCAGCCGCGTGGTGCTGTGCGACGCCACCACCGGCGAGACCCAAGACCTCGCCGTGGCCGACTGCCCCGAGTGGGTCGACCGCGTGTTTCCCGCCGAGCTGCTCATCCAGCAGTACAACTGGTGGGGGGCCTACAACAACGGCTGGCTGAACTCGTTCCTCGGCCAGGAGGGCGTGGTGCGCACGACGCCCGGCACCGACGGCACGCTGGGCTACAACTACATCGCCAAGGACGACGACGTGTGGGTGTACACCGGCGTCACCTCGGCCACGGCCGACAACTCCATCATCGGCTTCGTGCTGGTGAACCAGCGCACCCAGGAGTCGCACTTCTACAGCGTCTCGGGCGCCACGGAGGACTCTGCCATGCAGTCCGCCGAGGGCCAGGTGCAGAACTTGCGCTACACCTCCACGTTCCCGCTGCTCATCAACGTGTCGAACCAGCCGACCTACTTCATGGCCCTGAAGGACGGCGCGGGCCTGGTGAAGAAGTTCGCCATGATCGACATCCAGCGCTACCAGAACGTGGCCGTGGGCGATACGGTGGCCGACACCCAGAAGGCCTACGAGGCGCTGCTCGCCACCAACGGCGTGGTGGCCGAGGGCGAGGGCGGCGCGACCGATGTGGTGACGGTGAAGGGCACCATCCGCTCCATGAATCAGGCGGTCATCGAGGGCAACACCCACTTCTACCTGACCGTGGAAGGGGAGGACGGTTCCATCTTCGACTTCGCGCTGCCGGGGCTGTTGGACATCGTCGGCTACAAGGTGGGCGACGAGATCAACTTCACCTACGTGGAAGCTGCCGGTTCCAACGTGAGCCCGGCCTATGAGATTCTGGGCGAGGGCGGCAAGGCCTCCGAGAACGCCTCCGGCGAGCCCGAGGACGATGTGGTGCAGGATAACGGGGCCGCCCAGACGCCTGCCGACGTCGCCTCTGGCGAGGATACCGAGAAAGTGGCCTAGGGGCGCTTCGGGGCCAGCGTAATTCTCAAGGTTTAAAGCGAGCGGGAGCAATCTCGCTCGCTTTTGTTTTCCCAGGTCAACATGAAGGTTTATAGGAGGGTTTAAAGCTTTAAACTTCTTTTTCCCGCTTGGTCGATGCGTGGATTTGCCAAGGCGTCCATAGTGCGTGGTGCAGCGAGGGAGCTGCGGCGGCGAAGCGAAAAGCTTCTCCGCAAACCAACGCAGCACGGACGCTGCAACCGAGCTTTCAGAGAAGCTCGGCGTCACGAGTGAGGGAAAGGGACCCATCATGACCAACGGAATGAATGTTTCTCGCCGCGACCTGTTCAAGTTCGGTGGCCTGGCCGCCATCACCGCTGCCGGAGCCGGCGCGCTCGCGGGCTGCGCTCCCCAGCAGAAGATGGCGAGCACGGGCGCCGCCGCTGCCGAGGACGGATCTACCTACGTGGGCCCGAGCTTTTTGCAGAAGCCGGCCGAAATCACCGAGTTCGACGAGGAGCACACCTACGATGTCGTGGTCGTCGGCGCGGGCGAGTCGGGGCTTTCCGCCATGCACGCCGCCCTGGAGGCGGGCGCTACGGTGGGCGCGCTGCAGAGCCTCTCCATCGTGCAGACCGCCGGCAACATGGGCGCTTCCATCGACCTGACGAAGACGAACGAGGCCGGCATCAAGGCGGTGCTGTCCTTCATCAACTACAAGAGCGACTACCGCGCCAACCTGGGCCAGGTAGAGACCTGGGCCCGCAACTCCCAGGAGGCGCTGGCCTGGTGGGCCGAGGCTGCGGCCAAGGGCGGCAGCGAGTCGAAGCCCTACGACTACACGGTGAACTGCAACGGGCATGAGGTGTTCTTCCATGCCAACACCTACTTCCATGACGAGGGCCATCAGAAGGGCGCGCTCGTCATCGGCGACGCCGTGCAGGCCGAGGGCGCCGAGATCTTCTTCGAGACCCCCTGCGTGCAGTTGCTCGTGGAGGACGGCCGCGTGGCGGGTGCCATCGGCGAGACCAAGGACGGCGCTCATGTGCTGCTGCGTGCCAACAAGGGCGTCATCATGGCCGCCGGCGACTATGTGGGCGATTCCGAGATGCTGTACTACTACACCCCCGACGCGAAGGGCCTGCACCAGGCCGTCGACTTCCGCAACGGCACGGGCCTGAAGGCCGCCATGTGGGCCGGCGCCCAGATGTGCCCCGCCTCTCACACCAAGATGGTGCACGGCGAGGGCCCGAAGGTGCGCTTCGAGATGCCGTATTTGTTCCTCGACCGTCACGGCAAGCGCTTCATGGACGAGGGGTGTTGCCGCATGGGTTACCTAAACGAGTTCACCAATAAGTACCTGGCCGAAGTCGATTTCGCCGAGTCCACGGCCGCCAAGTTCTTTTCCATCGTGCCCACGAACTGGGAGGAGCACTACGATGCCTGGAAGGACTTCTCCGACATCTCCATCCACAACGCCTACCGCAACGTCGATCCCGAAGCCTGGATCAAGGGCGACACGCTGGAGGAGCTGGCCGAGGGCATGATCGCCTATGCCGACGAGGAGGGCTGGGCCCACGACTACACCGTGGAGGCCATCGTCGAGTCCATCAACCGCTACAACGAGCTGGTGACCGCTGGCAACGGCGATGAGGACTTCGGCAAGCGCGACGAGTATATGGTGCCGATCGAGGCCCCCTGCTACGCGGTGCCGCGCGGCGCGAACAACATCGACGCCCTGGTGGACGGCCTGTGGTGCGACGGCAACTTCCAGTGCCTGGACGTCGACATGAAGCCGATCGAGGGCCTGTTCGCCGTCGGAAACGCTTCCGGTCCCTTCTTCGGCAACAGCAACTACCCCATGGACATCGAGGGCCTGTCGGTGGGCCGAGCCATCACCACCGGCTTCGCCACGGGCCGCTACGTCGCCGGCCTGTAGGTTCGCAAGCGACCCTTTCGTGCCCTCCCTCTGAGCCGACGCCCCTCACCGGGCGTCGGCTTTGCCGTTTCCGCCGAATTGGGGACGTGGAAAAAGCGGGACTTGCCACGGATTGGGACTTCTGGAAAATGTGGGGCATGTTTTCTGGGAATAATTTCGAGTTGTTAGACATTCGGTTCCCTGAGGATGGCCTGATTTCGTCGAAAGAGGAGCTCGGAAAAGACTTTCCGCCTTTTGAAAGACAAAAAGCGCAGTTAGGTTCAGGCGTAGACAGAGGATATGTCTAACAACTCGAAATTTCTGCCATAATAGACGGGCGAGATTGACACGAGGGTTGCAAAGGGGCTGAGTGTGAAGAGCGAGAATGCGGAAGATCGTCGGGCGCTCTTGAGGGGCGGGCGGCGCTACGTCTGCGCTTACGGGTGCGCTCGGGCGTGGGCGACGCTGACGTTCACGGGAACGTCGGGCGCGGGCGTGCTGGGCGCGCCGTCGAGCGACTTCGATTCTCACCTCACGTTCGACATCGCTTTCATTGCCGTCAGCATTCTCGTGGTGCTGCTGTTCCGGCGTCTGGTGCCCCTGAACGAGAATCGCGTGGTGAAGGCGGTCTCCTCCGGCTGTATGGCGGCTGCATCGCTGCTGTGCGTGGCGACTGCCTGGATCCCGGGGGCGTCCTTGGGGCTCATGGTCGCGGGATCGCTGGCGGCGGGCGTGGGCTATGGTCTCTTCCTGCTGCTGGCCGCGGAAGTGCTGGCCACCTTCAGTCTGTTGCGCATCTTCCTGTTCCTGTCGGGCGCGATGCTTCTAGGCTCGGTCATCACGTTCTTCTGCGAGGGGCTTGTCGGCCTTCAGGCCCAGGCCATGCTCGTGCTTTTGCCTTTGCTGGCGACGCTGTGCCTGCAGGGCGCCTACGAGCATGTGCCTGCGGCCGATCGTCCCAAGCGGGGCGTGCCGAAGTTCTCCTACCCGTGGAAGCTGTTCGTGCTGTACGGCCTGTACGCCTTCGCCTACGGCATGCGGGCGAACCAGCTGGTGGCGGGCGCGGGGAGGCACTCGTCGGCCTCGACGTTCATTCTCATGGCGGTGCTGTTCGCCACGGCCTATTTCGCGTCGAAGCGGTTCAATATCGGGCTTCTGTACCGATCTCCCGTGGTGCTCATGGTGTGCGGCTTTCTGCTGGTGCCGGCCGAGAGTCTGTTCGGCACGGCGGCGTCCAGCTACCTCATCGCCATCAGCTACTCGCTCATGTCCTCCCTCGTGATGTTCCTGCTGTTCGACATCGCCAAGCGCTTGGGTGTGGCTATCGTGGCGTTCATGGCCATCAAGAACGCCGAGCAGTTGCTGCAGCTGGCTGGTGGCGGCGCCACCGATGCGCTGGGCATGCTCGGGCTGCCGGCGTCCACCGAGGCTCTGGCGGTGACGGTCATCGTGTCGGTACTCATTTTGGCGGCCACGGTGCTGCTGTTCTCCGAGAAGGAGCTGGCTAGCAAGTGGGGCGTGTCCATCCTGGAGGAGGGCGGCCTCGTGCAGCGCACGGCCGAGGAGGAGCGCGCCGCCGAGCGCGTGGAGGAGTTCTCGCGCACCTATCGTCTAAGCCCTCGCGAGCAGGAGGTGCTGACGCTTCTGGCCGAGGGGAAGACCGGCCGCGTCATTCAGCAGGAGCTGTTTATCGCCGAGGGTACGTTCAAGGCCCACACGCGCCACATTTACGAGAAGATGGGCATCAACTCCCGCAAGGAGCTGTTCGAGCTGCTGGGCCTTCGTTCGTAAGCAACTGCAGGTTGCTGCTGATTGGGCTGCGCAGGCTGCCGCTGGCCGGGCTGCGCAGGCTGCCGCTCGCGCGGGTTTTTTGGAGAGGGGAGAAAAACCCGTTGACACGGGCGGGATTCGCTCTAGAATAGACGAGCTGCCCAAAGGTGGGCAGTGCAACGAACAGATATGTTCCGCTACTTAAGACAGCAGGTACCGAGTCTGCAACCGCCTGCGGGGCGTTCCGGAAGGGGCGACACCTGGCGCAACGGCTCGGTTTAATCGCGAAAGCGGCCCGCCGAGGTGGTCGAAGATTCGCAACCGTGAATTTCTGCGGCCTCCGTCTTATGGGCGGGGGCCGCTTTTCTCATCTTAAGGCTTGCGGCCCACCCAGCACAGGTGCGGAACCCGGAAAGCTTTGAGAAGGAGGTGTACGTACAACATGCCCAACGCTCAGAACAAGGAGATGCTCGCCAGCATCAAGGAGGATCTCGACGGCGTTTCCGCCATGTGGGTCGTGGATTACCGCGGCCTTACCGTGAAGGAGATGCAGCAGCTGCGCCGCGACATTCGCGAGACCGGCTCGGTGATGAAGGTCTACAAGAACACGCTGGTTCACCTGGCGCTCGCTGAGGCCGAACTGCCGACGCTCGACGATATGCTCGCCGGCCCCAGCGCGTTCGTGTTCTCCGGCAACGACGTGGCCGCATCGGCTAAGGCCCTGAAGACCTTCGCTAAGGCCAACGAGAACCTTGAGATCAAGGGCGGCCTGATGGAAGGCGCTGCCGTGTCGGCCGCAGAGGTGGAGGCCATCGCTTCTCTGCCCTCTCGCGAGCAGCTCATGGCTCAGATCGCCGGTGCTATCTCCGGCGTCGCTCGCGGTCTGGCTACCACCATCAACGGTGTGCCGCGCGGTTTGGCCCAGGTCGTCAAGGCCGTGGCCGAGCAGAAGGAAGCTGCCTAACAGCTCGGGCGGCCTGAGACGGGTCGCGTAACGCAAGAAGAAATAACGGTCGGCGCGAAGAGGTGCCGGCCCCCTTTGAAAGGAAACTAACATGGCTGTTACTCGTGAAGAGATCATTGAGGCTT